>Ga0307408_100000007_pt1 | contig 463086 bp, 402 predicted proteins | sample 322Cmetagenome_FD_202116 | JGI IMG/M metagenome (GOLD analysis project Ga0307408, IMG submission 202116) | Maize rhizosphere microbial communities from greenhouse at UC Davis, California, United States - 322HYB-C-3 | ecosystem: Host-associated > Plants > Roots > Rhizosphere > Soil | place...
TCCTCATTGGCTGCCCGACATGGATTCGAACCATGACTAGGTGAGTCAAAGTCACCTGTGCTGCCATTACACCATCAGGCAATGAGGGAACGGCAATCTGCCCCGCGCATCGGACGCGTCAAGGCCTGAGATATGCCATCGGCTCTCCCCAGCTTATTTCAGTTAACCAAAAGTAGACCGTTTTTATGGAAAACTTGGTCAATTTGGCAAATCCGGGGTTTTCACAAAAACCCTCGTTTTACCTCTGACACGCTGGAGCCGATGGTCGGGATTGAACCGACGACCTGCGGTTTACGATACCGCTGCTCTACCACTGAGCTACATCGGCCTTGCAGAGAAGGAACGGAAGAAACTCGCCGTCCAAGCAATCGCAAGCCTCATTTTCCCTCCCGTGCCGCTATCGACCGATCTCTTCGACTACACCCTGCCCCCTCACCTCGTCGCGCAGACTCCCGCCGCACGACGTGACGCCTCGCGCCTGATGGTCGTCAACCGCGCCACTCGCACCGTCGCCCACCACACGTTCGCAGACCTCCCGCAATTTCTCCGCGCCGGTGACACCCTCTTTCGCAACAACGCCGCCGTCCTCCCCGCCCGCCTCCACGCCAAGCGCCCCACCGGCGGCGTGATCGAGTGCCTCTTGCTCAGGCCTGATACCACACATGGCGACAATGTCTGGTGGTGCCTCGTCCGCCCGGGGAAAAAGCTGCCCGTCGACGCCACGTTTGCCCACGCCGATGATTTCTCCGGCACCGTGCTCGCCAAAGACCCTGAAGGCGCCGCGCTCATTCGCTTCACCACGCCCGCCGGTCTATCCATCGTCGATGTGGCCAACCGCCTGGGCGACGTGCCGCTCCCGCCCTACATTGAGCGCGCCGATCCCACCGCCGAGCGTCCGCGTGACATCGAGCGCTACCAGACCGTTTACGCCAACCGCGCCCGCCAGGTCGCCGTCGCCGCGCCCACCGCCGGTCTGCACTTTACCCCCGAGTTGCTCGCCACCCTCGCATCGCAAGGCGTCGATGCCGCCGAGATCACGCTTCACGTGGGCCTGGGCACCTTCAAGCCCATCGATGCAGCCACCGTGGAAGAACACACCATTCACCGGGAACTCTACGAATTGCCCGTCGCCACCCAACGCTCCCTGTTTCCCGCGACACGCACCGCAACGGGCCGGCGTATTTGCGTCGGAACTACGAGCGTGCGTTCGGTGGAGGACTTTCTTTCGCGCCACGACGCGCCGCTCGACCACCCGCATTTCGCCGAGGCGGGCATCTTTATCTATCCGCCACGCACGTTCCGCGGAGTCGACGCGCTCATCACCAATTTTCACCAACCGCGCTCCACCTTGCTCTGTCTCGTGTCGGCGTTTCTCACGCCCGGCTCGACCGACGGCATCAGGTGGTTCCGGGAGCTCTACGCCGAGGCCATCGCCCGCGAATACCGGTTCTTCAGCTACGGCGACGCGATGTTGATCTTGTGATCGAAAAAATCCCGGTGAGTCGCTTGCGCTTTAGCAATCAACGCATTGCCTGATCGTCATCCCGCATGACCGAAGCATCCCCGAAATCCCAGTCGCCAGCTCCCACCGGCACACCCGCGTGGCGAGTGCTTTTCCGTATGCTCGGCGGTTTTCTCGCCCTGTTCTGCTTCGCCTTCTGGGCGGCCGCCGGGTGGAACCGCGGATGGACCAAGACTCAGATCCCGATCAAGCAGGTGGACGACATCACCGGCATCGAGTTTGTGACTTACAAAGATCATTTTATGCCGGGCGTGGAACTCTTGAGCCTCGGCGTTTTCTTCAGTCTGGCCTTGTTTGCGATCACCTTCATCCGACGCAAATCCCGCTAATTTCGTTCGTATCCATCCTTCAAACTCATGAAAAAAATCGCCCTGCTCGCTTCCCTCGCCCTCGCAGCCTCCCTCAACGCCGCCCCGATTTCCTTCGATTTCAAAGATCCCAAGGGCGTCAACGCCGTCGGCTTCCATCTGGACTCAGTGCTTGAGCCCATCTCCGGCACCGCCGGTGGAGTGACCGGCACCGTCAGCTTCGATCCCGCCGCACCCGCATCGACGTCCGGCAAAATCGTTGTCGCCGCCGCGTCCCTCAAAGTGCCCAACGGCACCATGACCGATCACCTCCTGAGCGACGGTTGGATCGATGCCAAAGGCCATCCCGAGATCACCTTCGAACTCGTGAAACTCGACAACGTGAAGACCGCCGGCACCACCACAACCGCTGACGCCTCTGGCAAATTTACGCTCAAAGGCGTGACCAAGGACGTCACCGTGCCGGTTAAGATCACCTATCTGGCCGACGCGCTCGAAAAACGCACCAAGCCCGGCAACAAGGGCGACCTGCTCGTCGTGCGTGGCGAGTTCACCATCCTGCGCGGTGATTACGGCATCAAACCCGGTCAGAACGAGGACAAGGTGGCCAACGAGATCAAACTCAGCATCGCCATCGTCGGCAGCGCCCCCAAGGCCTGAGTCTTCGTAACCGCACTATTCGCCGGCCCTCAACAGGGCCGGCTTTTTTGTGGCCCTTCACGCCCACTGCCGCCTCTGTGTTCTCCATGACGGATGCCGAACTCCAAACCCTGATCGAAGACGCCACGTTTGACTACACGATGGGCGACACTGACGCGGCCCTCGCCAAGCTCAACCGCGCCACCGAATCCGCACCGCAATCGTTCGAAGCCTGGCACGCCCTCGCCGAGATTCATTTTAGCCTGCGCCGTTTCGATGATGCGCTTCGCGCCGCCGAGAAGGCCCACGCACTTCGTGGCGACGACCTCTTCATCAACACTACCCTATCCCGCATCTGGATGGAAAAAGGCGACAAGGCCACCGCCGAGAAATACGGTGCACAGGCCAAGATTCTCAGCTGGAAGGACCAGCTAAGGAACCCCGACGCCCACCAAGGCGGCGTGCAGTAACGCCGGCGCAAACACTATCAGAGCTCACGTAAAATGCGTGCGCGCTGCTCGGCATACTCTGCTTCGGTCACGGTGCCTTGACGGCGCAGGGTTTCGAGCGAACTCAGTCGGGCCTCGACCGAGGCTGCGCGCGACGAACCTCCCGACGGCGTTGGCGGTTGCTGGCGACCAAAACGGGCATCCAGCGGATCGCGCTCATGCCCCTCCGGGAGGACATCAACAATCGAGTTACGGTCGGTCGTCGTGGCGTTGCGCAAATCGTAAATCACCCGACCGATTCCCACCACAACGAAGATCACGCCAAACAGCGGGAAGATCGTTCCGACAAAAGGAAAGGGAGAGTTTCGGGTGATCGAAAACGCGAGAATCGTCCAGAGGATACCGAATAGGACGGCGCCGATGCCGGCCAAGGCGCCAAAAGCCGACGGCCCGCGTCCGGGCTTCACGCTGAAGCCACGGCGCGGGGCATCGAAACGGAAGGGATCTTCGTCGTTCATCAGGCGATCACGCCAATCCCGTAAAACACCTGTCGAGCGAGGTTGAGTTCATCCCACCACTGCGACACCTGATTGAGCAAAGCGAGGGTAGTCATTTAAGCTTTTGGAGAATCGCAGATAACGCATGCTCCGAATATTACAATGTCGACTGCAAATTCGCCGCATCAGACATGGAATGCCGCCAATTGACACCCGCCAAGCCATCCCCCTAGCCTTCGCCGCTTCACATGGAAAAACCTGCCTACACCCTCGAGTTCGAGAAGCCCTTGCGCGACCTCAGCGCCCAGCTCGAGCAGCTCAGCCAGCAGTCCCTTGAGAACAACCTCGATGTGGCCAACGAGATCACCGCCATCGAGCGCAAGATCGCCGCCACCCAGCGCGAAATCTACTCCAGCCTCACTCCGTGGCAAAAGGTGCAAATCGCCCGCCACCCCAAGCGCCCCTACGCTCTCGATTACGTTAGTCTCATCTGCGAAAACTTCGTCGAGCTGCACGGCGACCGCCAGTTCAACGACGACCGCGCCCTCATCGGCGGCACCGCGTTTTTCAACGGCGAAGCCATCATGGTCATCGCCCAGCAGAAGGGTCGCGAAACCAAGGAAAAGATCGCCCGCAATTTCGGCATGCCCCAGCCCGAGGGTTACCGCAAGGCGCTCCGCCTCATGAAGACCGCGGAGAAGTTCGGCCTGCCTGTCATCACTTTCATCGACACCCCCGGCGCCTATCCCGGCCTCGGCTCCGAAGAACGCCACGTATCCGAAGCCATCGCGGTCAATCTCCGCGAAATGGCCATGCTCCGCGTCCCCTCGATCTCCGTCGTCGTCGGCGAAGGCGGTTCCGGTGGCGCCCTCGGCATCGGCGTGACCGACCGTGTGCTCATCTTCGAAAACAGCTACTACTCCGTCATCTCTCCGGAAGGCTGCGCCGCGATTCTCTGGAAAGACCCCGCCGCCGCGCCCAAGGCCGCCGAGGCTCTCAAGCTCAACGCCGACCAACTGGAAAAACTCGGCGTGGTCGACGAGGTCATTGCCGAGCCTTTCGGTGGTGCGCACAACGACTACGAAAAAGCCGCCGCCACCCTCCGCTACGCGTTGCAGAAACACCTCAACGACCTGCGCGGAATGAAGGGCGACGCCCTGCTGGACAATCGTTACGAGCGTTACCGTCGCCTCGGCATCTACGAGGAAGCCGGCGTGGTGCACAACTGATCCATTCGCATAAAAAAAAGGCGGGCCGTTACTGGCCCGCCTTTCTTGTGTCAGCGCCTTCGTTATCACCGTCCGCCCGAGCGACGCACCGTGATCAGCTTCACTTCGGTTGTCCGCTTCGTCTCCGCGTCGTAATCAACCAACGCGCCCGAAATGCGCACGTCGCCCTCGGCGACTTCGAACCGGCGCGGCATGCCGTCGATAAAACGTCCGAGCACCGGCGCGACTTCGCGGCCCAGCACCGAAGCATACGGCCCCGTCATGCCCACGTCGCACATAAAACCTGTGCCCTTTGGCAGCACGCACGCGTCGGCCGTCGGCACATGCGTATGCGTGCCAAGCACGGCGATCGCCCGCCCATCGAGATGCCAGCCGAGCGCGATTTTCTCGCTCGTCGCCTCGGCATGGATTTCCACCAGAAAACCATCGGCCTTGCCTTCGAGTTTCTTGAGCATCGCATCAGCCGCGAGGAATGGACACTCGGCCTTCATGCCCATGAACGTGCGGCCGAGCACCGTAAACACGGCCAGACGGAAACCTTTTACGTCCAAAATCACGTGATCCGCCCCCGGGCAGGCGGAGGGAAGATTGGCCGGACGGCACACAGTGGGAAAATCATCGATCTCATCATCCCAACCACGCTGGTCCCACACGTGGTCACCCAGCGTAAGGGCATCGATACCGGTTCCGAGCAAAGTCTTGGCCAGCGTGCCCGTGATGCCTGAACCTGCGGCAACGTTTTCTCCATTGGCGATAACCACATCCACCTTCAGGTCGGCGCGCAGCCGCTGCAATCGCTCGGCCAGAATCTCACGGCCCGGCTTCCCGACGATATCTCCAATAAACAGAATTTTTGGCACGTCGCAGAAAGTGCACAGCATGGACCGCAAACCAACCCCAAACGTCCCGCTTTACACTCTTGCCAGAAACCGGGTGGAGAGGTTTTCTCTCGCCCTTACGTTATCACGTTTAAACGCCCATGAAATCGTCAACCTCTCCCTCGTCGTTTCCCCAACCTGAAATTGGCCGCGCCATGAACGGTGCCGACGTCGTTGTGGAGTCGCTGGCCCGCGAAGGCGTTGACGTGATTTTTGCTTATCCCGGCGGCGCCTCACAGGAGCTGCACCAAGCCTTTGCCCGTTCCGACAAAGTGCGCGTGATCCTCCCCCGCCACGAACAAGGCGGTTCGTTTGCCGCCGAGGGTTACGCCCGTGCCACCGGCAAAGTCGGCGTGTGCATGGCCACCAGCGGCCCGGGCGCGACCAACCTCGTGTCCGCCATCGCCGACGCCTTCATGGACTCGACCCCGATGGTCGCCATCACCGGCCAGGTGTTCACCAAATTTATTGGCAAGAGCGCGTTTCAAGAAACCGATTTCTTCGGAATGACCCTGCCGATCGTGAAGCACAGCTACCTTGTGCTGAACGCCGCCGACCTCCCGCGCATCATCAAGGAAGCGTTTTATCTCGCCCGCACCGGTCGTCCCGGTCCCGTCGTCATCGACATCCCAAAGGACGTGCAGCAGGCCAAGCTCACCCCGGTTTTCCCTGCGACGATTTCCTTCGCCAACCCGACCTTGGGCGCGTTGCCGCAAGCCTCCGACGACCAGCTCAAGCGTATCATTGACCTGATCTCTGCCGCCAAGAAACCGGTGATCTACGCCGGCGGTGGCGTGATCTCGGCCGAGGCCCACGCCGACCTGAAGACCTTCGCGGAAAAAACCAACATCCCCGTCGCCACGACGTTGATGGGCATCGGCGCTTTCCCTGAGTCGCACCCGCTCTCGATGCGCTGGTTCGGCATGCACGGTGCCGCCTACGGCAACTGGGCCGTGGACCAGAGCGATCTCGTGCTATGCCTTGGTGCTCGCTTCGACGACCGCATCACCGGCGATGCCGCCAAATTCGCCGCGAATGCCACGATCGTTCACATCGACATCGATGCGTCCGAGCACAACAAGAACAAGCGCGTCCAGTTCCCCGTCGTCAGCGACGTGAAGCACGCGCTGGTCCGCCTCAACGAACTGATCGCCGCCGCCAAGTTCACCGCGCCCGACATCAAACCCTGGCTCACGCAGATCAACGCGTGGAAGCGTGACTACCCGTTCAGCTTCGAGGACAACAAGCACATCCTTCCGCAGGAGGCCATTCAGGCGCTTTATGAGCTCACCAAGGGCGAGGCCATCATCGCCACCGGCGTGGGCCAGCACCAGATGTGGGCCGCGCAGTTCTACCGCTTTGACGAACCGCGCCGTTACATCAGCTCGCTGGGCCTTGGCGCGATGGGCTATGGCTATCCTGCCGCCCTTGGCGCGAAGGTCGCCTGCCCTGATCGCCAGGTCATCGACATCGACGGCGACGGCTCCTTCCTGATGAACATCCAGGAACTCGCCACCGCCGCGGTGGAGAAGATTGCCGCGAAGGCCATGATCTTGAACAACCAGCACCTCGGCATGGTGGTGCAGTGGGAAGACCGTTTCTACCAAAGCATCCGCGGTAACACGATCCTTGGTCACCAAGACAACATCGGCAGCCCCGACAATCCAGGCGGCCTGTATCCCGACTTCGTGAAGATCGCCGAAGGCTTCGGCGTGAAGGGCCGCCGCGTCATCAAGAAGAGCGAACTGCGCGAAGCCATTCAGGAGATGCTCGACCACGACGGTCCCTACCTGCTCGACGTGATCGTGCCCTACACCGAGCACGTGCTTCCGATGATCCCCGCCGGCAAAACGGTGAAGGACATGATCCTCAAGTAAGCGGAATCCACTCTGCGGATACAAAAAGACCCGGGCCGAAAAGCCCGGGTCTTTTTTACGGCTGAATCACAAGCCGTCGAAGGTTGATGAATGACCACGCCCATTGGGCATTGGTCATTCGTCATTGGTCATTCCAGCCGCAGGCTGGTCAGATCGCCTTGAACACCACGGCGGCGTTCTGTCCGCCGAAACCGAGATTGTTGCTCATGACGACCTTCACCTTGGCCTGACGCGCGACATTCGGCACGTAGTCCAGATCGCACTCGGGATCGGGCTCGTGTAGGTTGATCGTCGGCGCGATGGAGCCGGTCTGGATCGTCTTGCAGCTGATCACACTCTCGATACCGCCTGCCGCGCCGAGAAGATGCGCGGTCATCGACTTGGTCGAGCTGATCGCAAGCGTCTTGGCGTGTTCACCAAACACGCGCTTGATCGCGAGCGTTTCAAACTTGTCGTTGTAAGGCGTGCTGGTGCCGTGGGCGTTGATGTAATCGACTTGGTCGGGCGTGATGCCGGAGGACTTGAGCGCACGGTTCATGGCCATCCCGAGGCCCTTGCCCTCGGGATCGGGCATGGTGATGTGGTGCGCGTCGGCCGTGGCGGCGTATCCGGTGATCTCGGCGTAAATGCGGGCGCCGCGTTTACGCGCGTGCTCCAGCGACTCCAGCACGAGCACGCCGGCGCCCTCGCCCATCACAAAACCATCGCGGCCGAGCGAGAACGGACGGCTTGCCGTGGCCGGGTCGTCATTGCGCGTGCTCATCGCGCGCATCGAACAGAAACTGGCGTAAGCAAAGGGTGTGATCGCGGCCTCGGCACCGCCGGCGATCATCACGTCGGCATCGCCGCGCTTGATCATGTGCATCGACTCGCCGATGGCATGCGTGCCCGTGGCACAGGCCGATACGACGCCGAAATTCGGACCCCGCGCGCCAATTTCGATCGCGAACATGCCCGAACAGATGTTGCCGATCAGCGCCGGGATGGTGAATGGGGAAACTTTGCGTGGACCACCGTCGAATAGCTTCTTGAGCTGCGTCTCATAGGTCATCATGCCGCCGATGCCCGAGCCGATGACCACGCCGACGCGGTCAGGATCTTCCTGCGCCATGTCGAGGCCCGAGTCCTTGAACGCCTGCTTGGCGGCGCAGAAACCAAAGTGGGTGTAGCGGTCATTGCGACGCGCCTCCTTGGGGTCCATGTGCGCCTCCGGATTCCAATTGCGCACTTCGGCACCGACTTGTGTCGCGAATGGCGCGGGGTCGAACAATGATACGCGATCAATACCGGGTTTGCCCGCGAGCAGGCTGGCCCAGAAGGAGTCCACATCGTGGCCAAGGCCATGAATGGCACCAAGACCGGTGACGACAACGCGCTGGGAAGCAGGAAGGTTTTCCATGAGATCGAAAAAAAGGAATGATGGGAAGGGCCTCCGTCAAATTGCGAAGCAGGCCGGGTGAAACGACTGGGAGGTTACCCGATAACCGGTGCTGTGACGGGAGTGCCTAAAAACAAAAAGGCGTCCTACCAGCAGTCTCGTGAGAGGCTCGGTAGAACGCCAGAAATGAAACGCTGATTACTTGGCGCCGGCTTTGGCGGTGATGTATTCAACAACCTGGCCAACGGTGGTGAGCTTCTCGGCATCGGACTCGGGAATCTCGCCCTTGATCTCGTCCTTGAATTCTTCCTCGAAAGCCATGATCAGCTCGACGGTGTCGAGGGAATCGGCACCGAGATCGTCCAGGAAAGAGGCCTGGGGCGTGATCTGCTCTTCGTTAACGTTAAGCTGGTTAACGATGATCTCTTTGACGCGTTGTTCGATGGTTTTTTGGTCGGCCATGATAAGTAGTGCTTGAGGGTTTTGAAGGGGTCACATCGCCATACCGCCGTCAACGGCAAAAACTTGGCCGGTAACGTATGAGGACTCTTCGGAGGCGAAGAAAGCGACGGCATGGGCGATCTCGGCGGCTTCGCCGAAACGCTGCATGGGAATGAGGGCGGTGGCGCCCTTTTGGACTTCTTCGCTGAGTTCGGCGGTCATGTCCGTCTTGATGAAGCCGGGGGCGACCACGTTGGCGGTCACGCCGCGTTTGGCGAATTCCTTGGCGATCGACTTGGTGAAACCGATCATGCCGGCCTTAGCCGCACCGTAGTTGGCCTGGCCCGCGTTGCCCATGATGCCGGTGACGGAAGAGATGTTAATGATGCGGCCCCAACGATTGCGGCACATGGGCCAGCCAATGTGCTTGGTCCAGTGGAAGCAACTGGTGAGGTTTGTCTGGAGCACGGAGTTCCAGTCGTCGTCGGACATACGAGCAAGCAAACCGTCGCGAGTGATGCCCGCGTTGTTCACGAGAATGTCGATCTTGCCGAATTCCTTGAGAAGCTCGGCGGAGGCTGCGGCCACGGCGGCGCCGTCGGCGACGTCCACGGCACGAGCCACGGCCTTGCCGCCGGAGGCGGTGATGGCGGCGGCGACGGCGCCGCAAGATTCGGCGGATTTGGAAACGCAGATTACGGTGACGCCCTTGGCGGCGAGGGCTTCGGCGATGGCTTTGCCGATGCCGCGTCCGGCGCCGGTGATGAGAGCGGTGCGATTGGTAAAGGTCATGGTTTGTTAGAAGTGGCGGGTAGTGAGTAGCGGGTAGCGAGTAGAAGAAAAAACAGCGAGCAGGGGGAAGTGAATGCTGCGTGATGCTCGCTACTCACTACCCACTACTCGCTACTTTTCCGCTCAATACACGTCGCGCTGGTAGCGCTTGTCCTTCTTCATCTGCTTCACGTAGTCGACGGCCTGCTCGGCGGTCATGCCGCCGTGCTGCGCGATCACATCGTGAAGGGCGACATCGACGTCCTTGGCCATGCGCTTGGCATCGCCGCACACGAAAAAATAGCCGCCGCCGCTTATCCACTTCCAGAGCTCGGCACCTTTTTCGCGCATCTTGTCCTGCACGTAAACCTTCAGAATCTGGTCGCGCGACCAGGCGAGGTCGAGATGCGTGACCTGGCCCTTGGCAACGTAGGCCTCCCACTCCTCTTGATAAAGGAAGTCGGTATGGCTCTTCTGATCGCCGAAGAACACCCAGTTGCGACCGGTGGCGCCGGCGGCGACGCGGTCCTGAACAAAGGCGCGGAACGGAGCGATGCCGGTGCCGGGGCCGACCATGATGGCGTCCTTGGTCGTGTCCTCGGGAGGGCCGAAATGGGAGTTGGAAACGAAGACGGGCGTCGGGGTTTCGTTCACGCGCACGCGGTCGGCGAGGAACGTGGAGCACACGCCATGGCGCTCACGATGGTTGGTCGTGTAGCGGACGATCGCGACGGTGAGGTGGATCTCGTTGGGATAGGGCTTCGAGGACGACGCGATCGAGTAGAGGCGCGGCATCAGCTTGCGCAGGTGATCGACGAACTCCTGGGGAGTGAGCTTGGCGGAGGGGAACTCGGAGAGGATGTCGATGTATTCGCGCTCATCGAGATAACCGGCGAGGGCTTCCTTGGCCTCGGGCTTGAGGAGCGCCTCGAGCTTGGCCTTCTCGGCGACGTCGGTGGCCTTGTTGAAAAGGGTCGTGACGATCTTCGAGGTCGGACCGGCGAGGGCGAGACGGTGCGAGAGGGCCTCGCGCAGGGAGATCGGAGCCGGCAGCTTCAGCATCGCAGGCGAGACGGACTCGTCACCGGTGGCGCCAAGTTTCTCAAGGATTTCGGCGACCTCGACGGGACGGTTGGTCGGGAAAACACCGAGGGAATCGCCGGCTTTGTAGGTGAGGCCGCTGTCGCCGAGATTAACGACGAAATGGCGGGTTTCCTTGGCGGAGCCTGGCTTGTTGAGCAGGCGGTTCTCGGTGATTTTGGCCGGGAACGGATTGTCTTTGGAGAAGGCGGAAGTGGCGGCGGGAGCTGACATAAAAATAAGAATTGAGGGAGAGCTCCCACACTCCCGCAAGCCCTTAGTTTCAACGAGTGGCGCGCGAGCTTGCATCGGCCTGCGCTTTGCCGCCAACTTGACCGCTCATGAGCGAATCCGAGCCTATCCGTCTGCAAAAATTCCTAGCCGAAACCGGCATCTGTTCCCGCCGCGACGCCGAGGTGCTCATTCGCGAGGGCGAAGTCTGGGTGAATGCCGTGAAAGCGATCCCCGGCCAGAAAGTCACCCCGGGCGTGGACAAGGTCACGGTCAGCGGCAAAACGATCAAACACGCCAAGCCCCAGCCGAAGATCACGCTCGCGATGAACAAACCGCGCGGTCTCGTCTGCTCCAACGACGACCCGTTCAACCCCGAGACGGTGTTCGATCAGCTTCCCCGCGAATTTTCCAAATTCCGTTTCTTTTGCGCCGGTCGCCTCGACAAGGAAAGTGAAGGCCTGCTCATCCTCACGACCGACGGCGACCTCGCGAATCGCCTGATGCATCCGCGCAACGTCGTCGTTAAGCGCTATTTTGTTTCCCTCAAGAAACCTTTTCCGCAATCCCGCATCGGACAACTGGTCCGCGGCATCACGGTTGAAGGCGAGCACCTCAAGGTGGAGACGGCCACCTTGGTCAATCCGGGCAAAAACGAGGAATCCGAAAGTCTGGACGTGTCGATGCACCACGGGAAAAAACGCGAGATTCGCGTTCTTTTCGGCAAGCTCGGCTACGACGTGAAACGCCTTAAGCGCTACCAGATCGGCTCGTTCCCGCTGAAAGGCATTCCCGCGCGGGCCATGAAACAACTTTCCGACAAAGAAATTAATTCCCTCTTTAAAGATCCCGGCATACATCCCCACGCAGCAGCTCTTGCCAAACGCACCGCTAAAAAAAATGAAGCTTAACACCTCACTCTTCGCCGCCCTTCTCGTCGGCGCCGCGACCGTTCTCAACGCCGCGCCCTTGACCGAAGCCACCGCGGTTTATTCCAAACCCGACGCATCTTCGGCGACCATCACCTCGCTCAAAGCCGGCACCGAACCCGCCGTCGCCCCGGGCATCAGCGCCCCCGCAGGCTGGACCGCCGTCACCCTGGCCGGACCGCACGAGGTTTACGCCGCCAACAAAGACGTCACCAAGGCCTTGGATGTGCGCGCCGGGTCGCCCTACCTGACCGATGCCAAGAGCACCGCTCCCGTTCTCGCGCTCGCCGAGAAAGGCGACCAGACCGAGATCATCGATTACCGCGGAAAGTGGACCAAACTCCGCCTCACCAAGGCCGTGACCGGTTACATCAAGACGCCCGCCAAGGCCGCTGCTCCCGTGGTCGCCGCGCCCGTTGCGCCCGTCGCTCCTGTTTCTGCCGCGACCACCCACACCCAGCCCGTCACCACGATCGGCAAGGCCGCCCCGGTCGGCGACGGTGGCTCCAGCGCCCTGCCCCGCCTCTTCCAAGGCAAGTTCACTTCCACCTACAACCCGCTGCGTCCCCGCCGCCCCTATGATTTCCAGCTCACCGACGATGCCGGCGCACGCTACGCCTATGTCGACGTGAGCAAGCTCCTCGCCACCGAGCAGCTCAACAAATACACCGACCGCACCGTGGTCGTTTACGGCACGGCCAAAGCCGTCCCCGGCACCAAGGACATGGTCGTCGTCGCCGAAAGCCTCCAGCTCCGCTAAAACGCCACCCGGATTACTGCCCACGAAACACACGAAAATTACACGAAAAGAGGATTTCCTTTTCGTGTCGTTGCGTGTGTTTCGTGGGCTTCTTATTTTTAAACCATGGAACTGATCGACGGTAATCAAATCGCGGCCGACATCGTCGCCGAACTCAAATCCCAGGTCTCCGCCCTCACCGGTCGCAAGCCCTGCATCGCCCTCGTGCGCGTCGGCGAAGATCCGGCCTCCGTCTCCTACGTGAAGAAAAAGGAGAAGACCGCCGCCGACATCGGCATGGAAAGCCGCATCATTCTCCCGCCCGCCACCATCACGCAGGCCGAGCTCGAAAAACTCATCGACGACCTCAACGCCGATCCGACCGTGGACGGCATCCTCGTCCAATCCCCCCTGCCCAAGCACCTCGACGAACCCGCCGCCTTCCGCCGTCTGGCCGCCCACAAAGACGTCGATGGTTTCCACACCCTCAACATCGGCAAGGTCGCCCAGGAGGATGACACCGGCTTCGTCGCCTGCACCCCCGCCGGCATCATGGAGCTGCTGGCCCGTTCCGGCACCGACCTGAAGGGCAAACATGTGGTCGTCCTCGGTCGCTCGCTCATCGTCGGCAAGCCCGTCGCCCTCCTCGCCCTCCAGAAAAAAGCCGGTGCCAACGGCACCGTCACCATCTGCCACTCCGGCACCAAGGACGTCGCCAGCATCACCCGCCAGGCCGACGTGCTCATCGCCGCCATCGGACGCGCCGAGTTTGTCACCGCCGACATGGTCAAACCCGGCGCCGTCATCATCGACGTGGGCATCAACCGCGTCGCCGATCCGTCCAAGAAAACCGGATACCGTCTTACCGGCGACGTCCATTTCCCGACAGTATCGACACTCGCCTCCAAGATCACTCCTGTCCCCGGAGGCGTGGGCCCCATGACCGTGGCCATGCTGATGAAAAATACCGTCAAAGCCTTCCGTCAGTCTGGAACGCAAGCCTGAGCCTTGATCCCGACCGCCTGAGCGCCTAGTTAACTCCTCGATGCCTGTTCCTAAAATTCTGGTCGTCGACGACCAGCCCATCAACGTCCAGCTCCTCAAGCGCAAGCTGGAGAAGGAAGGCATCGACATCCTCACCGCCTATAACGGACAGGAGGCGCTCGACGTCGTCGCGCGCACCAAGCCTGATCTCATCCTTCTCGACGTGATGATGCCCGATATGGACGGCATCGAGGTCTGCCAGCGCCTGCAAGCCGACGAAAGCGCGCGGCACATACCTATCATCTTCGTCACCGCCCGCACCTCCAAGGAGGGTAAAATCGAAGGCCTCGGCGTCGGCGCCGTCGACTACATCACCAAGCCCATCGACTTGGACGAAACCCTCGCCCGAGTGCAGACGCAGCTCCGCTTCGTCCAGATCAACCGCGAGATGCTCGACCTCCAGCGCCGCCTCGTGGAGGCACGCCGCGCCGCCACCATTGGCGCGGTCACGCAGGGCGTCGCGCACAACCTCAACAACCTCCTCGGCGTCGTCCTCGGCTACCTCGACCTCGTCAAAACCCACCACGACAAACCCGAGCAGGTGAAGAAAAACGCCGAGGGTGTGGAGAACGCGGTTCAGCGCATCGTTTCCATCATCCGTCAGCTCAGCAACCTGGTCGTCAAATCCCGGGTCCCGCTCACCCGCTGCAAGCTCAACGAAGTCCTCGATAGCGCCATCTCCCGCTATCAATCCGAGAATCAAATCACCCAGCCCGTCATCATCGACAATCCGCTCGGCGAGCTGGCGATCGACACCCACATCGAAATTTTCGAGGACGCGATCGGCAAGGTGCTCATCAACGCGTGGGAAGCCTATGGAGAGAAACCCGCCGGCGAACGTCCGATCTGGCTGCGCACCACGTTGGTGGAAACGTCCGAAGGCAAGATGGTCGAGATCACAATCGAAGATGCCGGATGCGGTATCGAAGAAAAAATCCGCGATCACATGTTTGAACCCTTCATCAGCTCGAAACACACGGTAGGCGTAGGCATGGGCCTGACCATCGCACGTCACGCCCTGCGCAACCTCGGCGGCGAAGTCTCGTTGAGCGACCGCACCGGCGGAGGCACCTCCGCGACGCTCCTTCACCTGATCGAACGAAAGCCCAAGAAAACCACCCGGGCCGAAACCAATCGTTTAGGCTGAGCCGCCCCCAAGGTCTTTTTATGTCCAAGATCGCCTTCATAGGAGCCGGCAACATGGCTGCCGCCATCGTCACCGGCCTGCTCGCCAAAAACGTCTGCGCCCCCTCCGACATTTCCTGCCTCGGCGGCGCGGGCGCCAGCGCCCAAAAACTTTCCGACCGCACGGGTATTCGGCTTTCAACTACACCCGAAGAACTGCTCGCCGACGCCGATATCGTGGTGGTCGCCTTCAAGCCGCAGCACCTCGCCAACCTCGATCCGCGCCTCTCGGCGCTCACCGCTGGCAAGCTCGTCATCTCGGTTCTCGCCGCAAAGACGCTGGCCCGCCTTTCGTCCGCTTTTCCCTCGGCTCGCAACATCGTGCGCACCATGCCCAACACGCCCAGCGCCATCGGCGCGGGCATGACCGGCTGGTGCGCGCTGAATCCCCTCGCCTCCTCCGATCACAACACGGTGCTCACCCTCCTCCGCGCCATCGGACGTGAAGTCGAGGTCCCCGAAAACCAGATCGAAGCGCTTATGGGCGTGAGCGGTTGCGGGCCAGCCTTCGTGTTCGAGTTCACCGCCGCGCTGCGCGAAGCCGGCGTTGCGGCCGGGCTCGACCGCGACACCGCCCAGATGCTTGCCGTGCAAACCCTCCTTGGCTCCTCGCGACTCATGGCCGAGACCGGCACCGAGCCCGAAACGCTGCGCAACCAAGTCACATCTCCCAACGGCACGACGTTCGCCGGATTGAAGCGGCTCGAAGCTCACAACTTCCGAGGGATTCTCGTGGAAACTGTGCAAGCCGCCAAAGCCCGCGCCGAGGAGTTGGCGCAGGGCTGACCACGGCTTACGCCCGACGCACGTCGATTCACAAAAAAAGCCCGGCCATTTCTGGCCGGGCTTTTTTTGTGAATCGAATCAAGCGGCGTTTACTTGAACGGATCAAGCTCACCCGAGGTCCACGGCTTGGCGCGGGCCTTCTCGGTGTTCAGCACTTCAGTGACCTTATCTTTCGCGATCGGGACAGCCTTGTTGCCCCACTCTTGGCGGATGTAGGTCAGGACTTGGGATATCTTCTCCTCATTCCAATTATAGCCTCCGCCGGTGACTTTACCGAAGGCGGGCATCGCGCCGCTATAAGTCTTGCCCTCAACTTCGACCGGACCATTGAGACCGTGCAGCAACACACGGATCAGGCGCTCTTCATTGCCAACCACCCATTCGGAGGCGGCCAGTGGAGGATAGGTGCCTGCCACACCCGTGCCCGTTGCCTGATGGCAGGTAGCACACACTTGGAGATACGACTTTTTACCTGCGGCGATCACCTGCTCAGGCGTGAGTTCCTTTGATCCGCCAGCGGTGGCCGCTTTAGGATCAAAGCGCTCGTCGTAAACCATCGGGCTGAAGCCCGCACGGTAGTGAACGACGTAGATGCTCGTCACGAAAATCATCGTGGAGACGAACCCCAGAAGGAACAGCGGCGTCTTCTTGAACCCTTCCGTGGGCTCAGGCTTCTCGCTGATCAGCTTGGCGTGAACCTTTTGGATGCTCTCGTCGGAGGCACCACGCTCTGCGGTCAAATTCTTGTTCTGATCGGCGCTCATTTATGGCCCTCCTTCTTTTCTTCGGTCTTTTTTGGGGCGGGCGGGGTGTAGACGTTCTTCGTCTCGGGATACGCGTAGGTGTCTTTCAAGCTCTGCAGATAAGCGACCAACGCCTCGGCACGAGCGGTGGGGACCACTTCAAAACCTGCGGCGGGCGCATGGGCTTCAGGGAGCTTAAGCGCCTTGGCGGAGGGCTGACCCACGATCTGCTGTTTCTTAAAGAGAAACGCGTAACGGGGCATGCTTGAATCCGCCACGACCAGCTTAGGATCGTAAAGATAGCGATAGAGCCAATCAGCGGTGAACTCGGCGCCATCGGCGTTCTTGCGAGAGGCAAGGTTGCGAAGGTCCGGCCCCACGCGCAACGAACCCAGAAGCACGCGCTCTTCACGAAGGTAATCGCGGGCGACACTTTGACGTTCGCCCCAGCCACGGCTGTGTTCGCCGATGTCGGAGCCAAAGCCCTCACGACGCACCTGCTGGCTGTGGCAGCTCACGCAACCGAGGTCCTGATAGACCAGCTTGCCTTGCGCGGCCAGACCCGGGGACTGCAACGGGAAGGCCTTGCCCTCGTCTTCATCGACATGGGTCGTGAAGGCGCCGTAGGTCAGCTGGTTGGTCAGCACGAGGCCGACGAACGAAAATGCGAGGGCGCAAAATACGCCGAGGAAAATAATGGGAGCGCGGTTCATCGAGTGGCCTCCGATTGAGCGGCCAAGAGGACACGCACCGAGCGCACGGCGGGAGCGGAGGCGCGGCTGAGGGTCCAGAAGAAGTTAAGAGCGAAAGCGAGTTGGCCGATCGCGAGCACAACCAGCGCGACAACCGCGGAGAACAGGTAAGGCAGCGTGGCCTTGGTCACGTCGGTGAACGCGACGGAGGCATCCGCGAGAAGCTTGCCCTGAGTGAGACCACCCACGGCGAGCGAACCCACAAGAAGAGTCACACCGAGAGCAGATGCCCAGAAGTGGAGATTGGCCAGCGGCGCACTCGCCCACGAGGTGGCAAGCACGCGAGGCACGATGTAGTAGAGCGCGCCAAACACCACCATGCTGAAGAAACCATAGAGGCCAAGCTGAGCCTGGGACGTCGTGACAAAGGTAAACTGCGTGAGGGCGGCGACACCATGGATCGAGGTGAGCACCGAAGCGACCAGCACCAGCGTAAGGGCCAGGATACCCACGGCGATAAACCGCAAGGTAACGCTCTCCTTCAAAGCCGACCAACGACCCGAAAGCGTTCCGTAAAAATTCATCGCAAGGATCACGAGGGGCACCACCAACATGAAGCTGGCAGCAGCGCCGACTGTCTGCACCCAAGCAGGCACCGGTCCGCCGATCAGCCGTGAAATTCCGGACCAGCTACCGAAGATCACCAGCCACCAGAAACTAAGCGAAGCCAGATAGTAGTTGGAGACCGGCTTGAGCAGAAGCTTGGGGAGGAAATAATAAATCGCGGCCAACGCAATGGAGGCGAACCAGAGCAGGAACAGGTTCGACGAGAACCATGCGTGGACGACCGACTGCACCGTGCCGCGCACCGGTGAGAACACCACCATGACCTGGGCGATGGAGTAGATCCAAGGGAACCAGAAAAGCGCCGCGAACAGATACCACTGGGAAGCGTAAATCTCCTGCGAACGACCGGCGCGGAACACCACCAGAGACCATGAAGCGATCAAGGCGTAGGCCACCAACAAGAGCGGCGAGGCAAAACCAGGTATTTCGAGCCACTCGATGGAGGTCGAAAAACCAAGGATGATACCGGCAACACCGACCGTGACACCGAGATTCCAGAACACGGCGCCGAGAAGAAGCACCCCGGAACCGGGGAGAACACCACGCGAGAGACGAGCCATGAGCCAGAGGCTCACCGCCAAGGCCGCGTTGATGCCCCAGCCATAGATGAACGCGTTGCTTTGCGCGGGCTGGATGCGACCGTGCGTCACAAACTCGCAGCTATCCAGAAAGGACGGCGTGTGGAGCTGCCAGGCGGAGACGATTCCGAGCACGCTGGCAATGAGCAGCCAGACGAGGGCGGAACCCGTCAGCACCATCACGGGCGTGCGCAGGGAGGCGTCGATCAGCGACGCTTCAGCGGAATGCGAGGAGGAGCTTTCGGACGTCAGCTCGGGAGTGTGGCTGGAAACAGTGGCCATCTTTGGGTTTTAAACCGTGGGCAAGAAGGTGGTGACAAACCGCGGCGGCTTTTGGGCGCTAACCGGCAAAGCCGCCTACGGAGTCACTTCTTGGCGTTGATCTCCTTGATCGTGATTTTGACGGCCTCTTCGACCGGGATGCGGACGATGCCGGCCTTCTGGTCAACCCAACCGTAAGTGGTGACGGCGGCTTTTTCCTTGGCACGGAGTTCGGCGAGGGCCGATTTGCGCTGCTCAGGCGTGCGAGCGCCATCAGGAAGCGGATCGGGCTTCTTCGGCAGGTAGGCGATGAAGACGATGAGCGCGAAGATCGCGAAGCCACCGATGGCGGCAGCGATCGTCACCCAGGAACCGGAGGAGGAAGGCGTGTGCGTGGAATCACTCATGGTGAGTAAGGCATTCGTTGATGCGCGGGTCGCGGATCGGGATGAGCTTGGCTTTGGGGAAGCTCTTCAGGTAGGCCCAGAAAAACACGCCGCCGACGCCGATGATCGAGGTGGCCGTCCAGAGGAGATTAATCGAAAGGAAAGGCAGCGGGTCGCCGTGGCCGTGCTCGGCCTTAAGCGAGGGCGCGATGTTGTAGATCAGGTCGATCGCGATCACGACAAGGATCCAGATCACGATCGGCTTGATGCGGCTGTGGACGATCTTGTTCTTGTAGGAGAGCAGCCAAAGAAACGGGATCAGGAAGTGACCGAAGAGGATCACGAAGCCGACGTATTTCCACTGGCTGGCAGCACCCTCCTTGGTGATTTCGCGGAGGTTATACCAGAAGGTTTCCTCGGGAACGTTGGCGTTCCAGATCAGGAAATATTGGGAGAACGTGACGTAGGCCCAGAACACGGTGAAGGCGAAGATCAGCATGCCGACCGAGTGGAGGTGGTTGGTGTTGAGAATGCCCTTCAGGTCGCCACGGGCGTAAAGACCCAGCATGATCAGCACGCCAATCGAAAGCGCACCGCGCACACAGTTGGCGAAGAACCAGACGCCGAACATCGTGGAGAACCAGTGATACTCGAGGCTCTTGATCCAGTAGATCGAGGCGAGGGTCAGGGTGATCGCACCGAGCGCGAGGCCGAAGGCCGCGGTTTTGCGATTCATAAACGTCCACTTGAGGTCACCGTCGGCGTCTTGCGCGAAGGAGGCCTTGCGGAGACGGGCGGAGAGCCAGATCCAGACGATGAAGCACAGCGCGGTCATCGCGACGAACATCGGAAGGTTCAGGAAGCCGGCCTTCTTCACATAGAGCGGATCATGACCGACGGTGTGGCCGCCGTGAATCACGTGCTCGGGATTCATCCAGTTCCAGATGTAATCATGCGAGCCAGTCAACGACACGATCACGAGCGGAGAGAACAGCAAGGCCAGCCAGGGGAAGGCGGCGAGGCCATGCTCAAACTGGCGGCGAAGCACGACGGACCAGGAGGCGTCGAGGATGTGGTGAATCATCACCAGCATCAGCATGCCGATGGCGATGGCGGTCCAGAAGGTCACGCCGGTGAGCCACGAGAGGGCAACGGCGTGTCCGTCGGAAACGAACAGACCGATGACGGTCAGGGCGATGCCGGCGATGCCGACGCCCAGAGCCTTGCCTGCGCAGGCGCAGGACGACGTGGAATTAGAAGGAAGAGCCGCGGGCGCGGTGGCTGCGTGGGTGCTCATTTGATACCAAGCTCAGATTTGTTGCCGGGCGGGACATCCGCGATGGTGGCGTGGGCGGCGCGCTGAAGGGCGCGCACGTAGGCGACGACCGCCCAGCGGTCTTCGGCGGAAAGTTTGTCCGCGTAGGAAAGCATGTTGCCCTTGCCGTGAGTGATGACGTTGAAGATTTCGCCTTCCGCGAGTTTGCGCAGGCGCTCGTCGTGGTAGGTGGGCGTGGCGCCCATACCGTATTGCTTGGTGATGCCGTTGCCATCACCGATCGCACCGTGGCACGGCGCGCAATAGATGGTGTAACGATCCTGACCGCGTTCCATGAACTTGGCGTCAACGGTGATGGCGGACGGAAAAGCACCGATGAAGGCACCTTTGTCATCCTTGCCGGTGTGAAGCTGGCCATCGGCTTTCAAGAAGGCGGCGTCGGCGACATCCGTGGTGCGGCCGAAGGCGACGGCACCGGCGGGAGTCGGACGATCCGCGCGTCCATCGGCAAAGAACGCGGACTGCGCTTGCGGCTTGTATTTAGCCTGGTGATCCATGTCTGGAAACACCTCAAGCGGCGTGCGGGTGGAGAGGGAGCCGCGGAATCCAAAAATGGAAACCCCAAGCACCACGATTAAGAAGAGGGTGAGATAAACGTAACGCATGGCTCAGGCTTCCAGCTCCTGGATTTCTTTGCCGCCGACCTGCTCAAGGAGAGCCTTGGTCTGGGCGAGGTTGAACTTGGGGTCGCTGGCCTCGATCACGATGTGGAATTTGTCGTCCATACCGGAAAGGATTTTGTCGCTCTTGAGCACCGGGTGGTAGTGCATCGGGAGGCCGTTCAGAAAGAACATGCCGCCGATGGTCGCGAACGCGGTGAAAAGAATGGTGAGCTCGTAGGATACCGGGAAGGCATACAACGGGCTGAAGAACGGCTTGCCACCCACGATGAGCGGGTAGTTGACCGCGCTCGTCCAGTAGATGAGCGACATGCCGGTGGTGAAACCAAGCAGACCGCCGCACAAGGAGATCTTGGGAACGTTGGAACGTTTCACACCCATCGCGCCGTCGAGGCCGTGGATGGGGAAAGGCGTGATGCAGTCCCAGTTTTTGTAGCCGGCGTCGCGCACCTTCTCCGCGGCGTGGTAAACGTCGGGAGTGGTGTCAAAGGTGGCGATCAGGCCGTAAGGTTTGTCAGCCATGGTGAATCTTTAGTGCTTGGAGGAGTGCGCGAGCTCGGGGGCGCCGTGCCCGGTGGGAGCGTGTCCGTGCGGGTCGGCTTGAGGCATGACGGCCTTGATTTCGGCCATCGGCATCACGGGCAGGAAGCGGATGAACAGCAGGAACAACACGCTGAACACGCCGAACGTGCCGAAGAAGGTGAAGATTTCCACGATCGAGGGGCTGTAGTAACCCCAGCTCGACGGCAGGAAGTCGCGGGCCAGCGACGTGACGATGATCACGAAGCGCTCGAACCACATGCCGACGTTGACGAAGATGGAGAGAATCCAGACGAAAGCGGTGTTTTCACGGACCTTCTTGAACCAGAAGAACTGCGGCGTGATGACGTTGCAGCTGATCATGATCCAGTAAGCCCAGGCATAGTGGCCGAACGCGCGGTTGATGAAGGCGAACCCTTCGTTCGGATTCGCACCATACCACGCGATGAAGAACTCCATGCCGTAGGCGTAGCCCACGATGGTGCCCGTCGCCAAAACGATCTTACACATGCAGTCGATGTGATACTGGGTGATCAGATCCTGCAGGCCGTAGATGGCGCGCAGCGGGAGCATCAGAGTCAGCACCATGCCGAAGCCGGAGAAGATCGCGCCGGCCACGAAGTAAGGAGGGAAGATCGTCGTGTGCCAGCCCGGGAGGAGCGACACGGCGAAGTCGAACGACACGATCGTGTGCACGGAGAGCACCAGCGGCGTGGAGATACCGGCGAGGATGAGGTAAGCCATCTCGTAGTTGCTCCAGTGACGGTTGGAACCGCGCCAGCCCATGGCGAAGATGCCGTAGAGGAAGGAGCGAACCTTGTTACCGGCCTTGAAGAAACGGTCGCGAAGGACGGCCAAGTCTGGGATGAGACCGACATACCAGAAGAGCACCGAGACGGTTCCGTAGGTCGAGACGGCAAACACGTCCCACTCCAGCGGCGAACGGTAGTTTTGCCAGATCTCGTTGCTGTTCGGAATGGGGAACAGATACCACGCGAACCAGACGCGACCGACGTGGAACACCGGGAAGATACCGGCGCACACCACGGCGAAAATCGTCATGGCCTCGGCCGCGCGATTGATGGAGGTGCGCCACTTCTGACGCAGCAAGCACAAGATCGCGGAGATCAGCGTGCCGGCGTGGCCGATACCGATCCAGAACACGAAGTTGACGATGTCCCAAGCCCAGTTGACCGGGTTGGCGTGACCCCAGACACCCACACCCGTCGAAACGAGGTAGGTGATACCGGCGACCGTGAAGGAGGCGACGCAGCAGGCGAGGACGAAGCAAACCCACCACCACGTGGGGGTCTTGCCCTCGATGATGCCGGAGATCTTGTCCGTCACCCAGCCGAAGCTCCGGTTGTTTTCAACCAGAGTGGCGCGAGGGAACGGAGTCGGATTGACCTCGTTAAGGATGGCCGGCTGAGCGGCGGATGTGTGAGCGTGAGCGGCCATTAGCTGAGTCCTCCGAAGAGATTGTTACCACGAAGGAAGGAGTGGTGTTCACCCTTCTTCTCGGCTTCAGGAGCGTGACCATTGCCGTGGTCGCTGTGACCGTGACCATGACCATGTCCGGAGTCCTTGCCGTGAAGCGGATTGTTTTTCTTTTCGTATTCGGTGCGGCTGAGCGGGAGCGCGGCGTAGTCGGGCATCGCCGGGTTCGGGTTGCGCAGCTTGCCGAGGTAAGTGGTGCGAGGACGGACGTTGAGGTAGCCGAGGAGGGCATAGTCCTGCTGAAGGGCCTTGGCCTTCGAGACTGCGCTGGTCGGATCCTTGATATTGCCGAAGGTGACACCGTCGACCGGGCACACCTGTTGGCAAGCCGTCTTGACCGTGCCATCGGGAATCTCGACATGGTCGGACGCGCCGGCCTTCACCTTTTGCTTGATCTTGGCCTGCTGGATACGCTGCACGCAATAGGTGCACTTCTCCATCACGCCGCGCATGCGCACGGTGACGTCGGGGTTTTTGACCATCTTGACGAGCTCGGGCATGCCGGACTTGCCGAGCGGTCCCATGTAAAGCTCGTCGAGCGAGCGCTTGTTCCAGTCGAAGAAGTTGAAGCGACGAACCTTGTAAGGGCAGTTGTTCGCGCAATAGCGCGTGCCGATGCAGCGGTTGTAGGCCATCGTGTTGAGGCCTTCCTCGTCATGGACCGTGGCGTTGACCGGGCACACGATTTCGCACGGGGCGAGTTCGCAGTGTTGGCAACCGACGGGCTGAATGGAAACTTGCGGATCCTCGGGGATCTCTTTGTTGCCGGGGCCACCGAACGCGGCGCTCTCGATGTTGCCATCGGAGTAGTAACGATCGAGGCGGATCCAGTGCATTTCACGGCCGCGGAGGACCTGGTCCTTGCCGACGATCGGAATGTTATTCTCCGCTTGGCACGCGATGATACAGGCATTGCAACCAATGCAGGTATTCAAGTCGATCGACATGCCCCACTGGTGGGTGCCGGTGAAGTTCGGATGATCATACAGCGACTGGCCGCGCGGAGTCTCGACAGCAAGCAGAGCCTTGCGCTTGGCGCGCTCCTCGGGGGAGAGCTTGGCCAACTCGGCAATGGAGTTCTCTTCGCCCAAGTTGGATGGCGCATGGGACTCCGTGCCGAAGCTGTGAACAAAACCGAGATCCGTGGTGCCGTCTTCCTTGAAGTTTTCTTCGCGGACGATCTCGCGACCTTCCATCGACCAGTGTTCCTGGGTGTTGGCGAGGGCGTAAACGTCTTCGGTGACCTTGAGCGTCGCGCCGGTGGCAAACGCCAGACTGGACGTCGTGCGCAGCGGATAGAAGTTGTGACCGACACCCTTGCCCACGCGACCCGAGACCGTGCGGCCATAGCCGAGCGGGAGGACGATCGTGTAGTTGGAGAGACCCGGCTGGATGTGGAGAGGACCACGGACGGTGACACCGTTGAGGGTCACTTCACCGATGAAGGCCTGTTCCTTGCCCTGCTTGTAGTCGGCGTTCTCCTTACGAGCGACCTGCAGGAGAGAACCGGCGGGATCGATCTTGAGGTGCTTGGCCAGCTTGGGGCTGACAAGGATGGCATTGTCCCACGAGATCTTGGTGATCGGATCGGGGCACTCTTGCAGCCAGCCGTTGTTGGCGAAACGACCGTCGTCCACCTTGGCGTCGAAGGTGAAGCGGACTTCGAGGTTTTCCTCGGAGAGCGCGACGAACTTCGGGGCGAGCGAGAAGATCGGGGCCAGACCCGCGGCGTTGAAACGCACGTTGACCTTCTTGTAGGCGGTGCCTTGGAGCACGCCATCATGGAGGAACTGGCGGAACACATGGTCCGCATTGCCGCCACCGACGAGGCCGGTGATGGTGTTGTAAACCAGCGTATAGGAATCGGTGACACTCTCGCCGGCGATGCGGGCGAGGACCTCGATTTCGGTGAGGCCGTTGAAGAGCGGCACGATCATCGGCTGAATCGGCACGATGGTGCCGTCGGCGGTGCGCGCATCGCCCCACGACTCGAGATAGTGGGCGGCGTGGAGGTGCGTGCCGGAGACCTGCGAGGTCTCGTCCACGTAGTAGCCGTAGCGAACGACGTTCGGCACGCTCTTGATGAGATCGGCGAAACCGAGATCGGCGGGCGCGTCATAGGCGGGGTTGCCGCCGAGGATGACGAGCGTCTTGACCGAACCCGATTTGATGGAGCCGGCCAGAGTGGAAATGGTCGCGGCGTTGCCGGCGGGGACCTCGACGAAATCGACGGTCTTGCCAACGTTGCCCAAAACCACGTTCAACGCATAGGCGATGGCGTGGACCTGCGGGGGCAGGTGGCTGCCGGCGATGATGACGCTCTCGCCCTTGTGCGCGAGAAGGTCGGCGGCGCAGGCGTCGAGCCATTTGTCCTGATCCTTGAATTCAAGACCCTGAGACAGCGGGGCGAACGTGGCGTCGCCGGAAACCTTGCCGGCGAGCGCAGCGATGAAGGCCAGCATGTGGCTGCTGGCGAGGCGCAGGCGGTGATCGGCCATCGATCCGACGAGCGAGAAGGCGCTCTCGATCGAATAGAGGCGGTTCATCGCGTCGTCTTTTTTGACGACCTTGCGACCCTTCGAGAATTCGCGGGTGTAGTAGAGGGCGTGCGACTCGGACTGGAAGAAATCGGCATCAATCGCGACAACGCGCTTGGCCTTCGCAAACTGGTAAACCGGTTTGACGTTTTGGCCGAAGGCGGCCTGGGCGGCGGAGGCGGACGCCTCATCCTGGGCGGCCTCGTATTCGGCCCAAATGGCCTTGGGGAACTTGGCGCGCAGCTTCGCGACGAGCGCGGCGCGAGTCGGTGAAGCGGACTGGCCGGCGAGGAACGCGAGACCGGAACCGTCGCCTGCGGTTGCGTTAATCTGAGCGAGCAGGTCTTGAACGGCGGCTGCGGAAACAGCGGCGCCCTTCACGGTCGAAACCGTGGCGCGATCCGGATCATAGAGATCGAGAACGGAAGCCTGCACGAAGGCGTTGGTCGCGCCACCGTAGGGAGCGTAGGTCGGGTTGCCCTCGATCTTTGTCGGGCGGCCCTGGTGCGTTTCGGCAAGGATCGGAATGGCACCCTTGCGCGACGGCATGGCCGAGGCAAAATAAAGCGGGAGGCCAGGGATGATCTCTTCGACGGACTTGCCGTAAGGAAGAATGTGCTTCTCGGGACGGCGGCAGCCGGCGGCCAGACCGACGCCACCGAGGGCGAAGGAAGCTGCCATGATCTTAAAGAACTGGCGGCGATCCACGCCGTTCAGCGTGGAGGCGTCGGCCGGAAATTCGCGTTCCACCTGGGCTTTGAAGCCAGGGGTGGCGGCGAGTTCGTCGAGGCTGCGCCAGTATTTCGGGCCGGTCAGTTCGCGTTCGGACGGAGCGGGATGGTCAAATGTGCGTTTCATCAGCGGTATCAGCGATGGCAGCCGGAGCAGCTAAGCGGAGGTTTGATATTCCAGTCGTGGACGAACTTCTTGCCGTCCTCGAGCTGGCCGGCCTCGCCGCCGGGGTGCTTCCAATCAAGATTGGTGACGAGTTTCGGATCACGAATGACTTTTTCCGGGGCGCGATGGCAGTCCAAGCAGAAGCCCATCGAGAGGGGCTTGGACTGATGGACGACGTCCATCTCGTTGATTTTGCCATGGCACTCCACGCAGGAGACGCCGCGGGTGACGTGCACCGAGTGGTTGAAGTAAACGTAGTCGGGCGCCTGATGGATCTTCACCCAAGGAACCGGATCGCCGGAGGCGTAGCTGTTGCGCACCACTTCAAGCAAGGGGCTGTCGGTCTTGACCTGATTGTGGCAGTTCATGCAGGTCTGCGCGGCCGGGATGGACGAGGTCGCGCTCTTATCGACGCCCACATGGCAGTAACGGCAGTCGATACCGAGCTGGCCGGCGTGGAGCGCGTGACTGAACGGCACGGGCTGGACCGGGGCGTAACCAACATTCGTGTATTTGTTGGTCGCGTAGTAGGTCGTGGCGGCCGCCGCGATACCACCGAGCAAGAACACCAGAATGATGATCTGCAGCGGCAGCTTGTTGGCCGATTTGGGGAAAAGTTTAGACATAAGCCGGAAAATTCTTCGCTAAGCGTAAGAAATACTCGGGGGTTAAACCGAATCGCCCGAGCGGGCAACGGTGCGGGAATCTTGGCTCACCTTGAAAGGAGCATCCGCAGAAACCGGCGCGGCGGCAGGCGACGCGGACGGCTTGGCAAGGAGTTTGGGGGCCACGCCGGCGACGGCGAAAAGGCCCAGCAACTTGGCGAAGAAAGTTTTTCGCGAGTGTTGGTAGCTCACAGGTTGGTCAGGTTAAAGTGGTCAAAGTCAGCCGGTCAAAGAAGGGTCCGACCTTTCCAAAGTAAAACAAAAATTCTAGGAACCTGCCTTATCATCGGGATAATTAGCCAAAATGCCCGCAAGCTGCGCTACTGCTTATCATGAAACCGGGTTGGTTCCAGCCGCCGCAAGCATGTGAGTGACCCGGAAAGAGCCTTGTTCCCCCTGCCCTTCTGCGCTGTCGTCACGCCACTCTTAAGTCGATGATCACTTCACGCGCCTCCGTATCCGTCCGCTACGCTGAAACCGACATGATGGGCGTCGTTTACCACGGCAGCTACCTTCCCTGGCTCGAAATCGGACGCACCGCCTTATTAAAAGAACACGGGCTACCCTATCGCGAACTTGAAGCCGATGGTTTTTTCCTCCCCGTGCTGGAAGTGGGCCTTCGTTATCTCCGCCCCGCCAAATACGACGATACCGTCGTCGTGACAACTTGCCTGCGCGAAAAACCCTCTTTGCGCATCCGCATGGACTACGAGCTTCATCGAGGCGAAGAGCTGCTTTCCACGGCATTCACGTTGCATGCCTTCATCGACCGCGCCGGCAAACCCGTGCGTCCGCCGGCGGCTTTCGCCAAGATGATCGACCGGGTGTTCGCTCAATAATCAGCTGCCGCGTCGTATTCCGCCAACACGGCCTGATCCTGCTCGGCGGCCCTGGCCTCCCCCAGCCGGTTTTCGCCCCCCAATTTGCGCACGGCCCACACAGCATGCGCCCGCACCATGGGCGAAACATGACCCGCCAGTCGCACCAACGCATCGAGACACTCGTGGGCACCGGTGTTCGCAGCCACAATACTCGCGTTGCGCAATAAACCGGTGATTTTCACGCGCTTGATCGCCGTTCCTTTAAATACCGCCGCAAATCGCTCCGGCGTCAGCTCCAGCACCTCGCGCAACGGCAAATCGGCCAATCCGTAGCGCGCCGCCAACAGCACCTGCCGGCCCGCCTTGGCAAAACGATTCCACGGACACACCTCCAGGCACGTGTCGCACCCGTAGATGCGATTGCCGATGCCCGCCCGCAATTCGCGCGGGATGATGCCCTTGTTCTCGATCGTCTGGTAAGAAACACACCGTCGCGCATCCACCACGCCGGGTTTCGGCAGCGCCCGCGTCGGACACGCGTCCATGCAGCGCGTGCACTTGCCGCACAACAACCCCGGTTGCGTTTCACGACCCGCCGCGTCCTTCCGCACAGGCTCATCCGGCTCGAAATCAAACGTCGTAAGCACCGCGGCGAGAAACAGCCAGTTGCCGTGCGTGCGCGAGATGAGCATCGCGTTTTTTCCGATAAACCCGAGTCCCGACTTCGCCGCCCAACCGCGTTCGATCACCGGCCCGGTGTCGACGTAATAACGATAATCCGCCGCCGTCGCGCCGCCGATCTCCTCCAGGACCCGGCCCGCGCCCGCCAGCGCCTCCTTGATGGTGTCATGATAATCCGAATACAGCGCATACCTCGCCCACCTGGGCGCCCCGCCCGCCTCTTGCCGCGCCTCCTCCACATCCACCGGCGGCAGGTAATTCACGCCGAGCATGATCACCGAGCGCGCCCCCGGCAGCACCAGGGAAGGATCGCTGCGCTTCGGCACCGAACGCTCCATCCACGCCATGTCGGCGTGATAACCCGCCTCGATCCACGCCTTCAGCCCGGAACCAAAGTCAGGCCCCACGCGGGCGAAGCGCACCTCGTCGAAACCCAGCGCGTGCAACCGCGCCCGCACCCCCTCGCGATCAACGACCATGCCGGGCCTGCACCTTGGCTTTCGCCGCTCGTGCGAAATCCGCCGCTTCGCGCCGGTAGGCGCGCAACACATGTTGCACAATGTCGAGCATGGGGCGCCCGTCGGTCAGGATCAGGGTGCCGGCCAGGTTATAAATCGGTTCACGCACCGCATAGAGCGCGCGAATGCGCTCCATCGGGTCCTCCACGTCGAGCAACGGACGGTTTCGATTGCCCTGCGTGCGACGAAGAATCGTTTCGAGCGAAGCATGCAGGCAAATTACCACACCTTTTTCACGGAGCGTCGCCGACATTCCCGGCTGGACCACCAGACCGCCTCCGCAGGCCACCACCGTGCGCGTGGCCGGATGCCCGCCGTGAACAAAATCGTGTTCCATGCGTCGGAACGCCGGCTCCCCATCCTCCGCAAAGATCCGCGGAATCGCCTTTCCCTGCTTGCGCTCGATCTCGTGATCGCTGTCGAGCAGGCCAAAGCCCAGCCGGTGGGCCACGATGCGACCAATGGTGGTCTTGCCCGTGCCCATAAAGCCAACGAGATAAAGGTTAACGTCGCCAGATTGCATCGTTCCCCTACACGCAAAGGCCGTCACGCGCCGTTGCCAAACCCGAAAAAGACTTAACTACGCCCACTTTGCTGCTCTGCTCCGCAAACCTCGGCCAAACCGATCCTGCGGCCCGCTAACTGCTAAACCCTACGCACCGTATCCCTTTTACTGATGAAGCTCAAAATTTCCCACCTCACGCGTTACGAATATGATCGTGAGGTCTCGTTTTCCCCGCACCTGCTGTATATGCGCCCCCGCGACAGCGCCTTGCTAAGGGTAAGTAATTTTCACTTCAACATCTCGCCCGACGCCAAGATCATCTGGACCCGCGATTACTACGACAACATCCTCGCCTGGGCTCATTTTTGGGAACGCTCCTCGGCCCTCAGCATTCGCGCCGAATTCGAGGTCGAGACCCTCGATGAGAACCCCTTCGATTTCATCCTGAAGCCCTACGCCTTCACCTTCCCGTTCGAATACGAGGCAATTCACAAGTTCAACCTCACGCCCTATCTGGCCCCTCCGTTCGACGAAACCCAGGCGACGTTGCGCAACTGGCTCGACGAGCACTTCGTGGACCGCCCGAAGGAAACCCTCTCGTTTCTCGTCGCGCTCAACACCCTCGTCCACGAGTCGCTGACCTACAACCGCCGCTATGAACGTGGTATTCAGCCTTCCACTACTACACTCCGGCTGGGCACCGGCTCCTGCCGCGATTACGCGGTCCTCTTTGTCGAGCTTTGCCGCACCCTCGGCCTCGCCGCCCGCTTTGTGAGCGGATACCTCTACGACCCGTCACCGGACTCCGCCGCCGCAGGCGCGATGCACGCCTGGGCCGAAGTTTACCTTCCTGGCGCCGGCTGGAAAGGCATCGACCCGACCCACGGCATTTTTTGCGACAGCGCCTTTGTTCCCGTCGCCCACGCCGCCGTGGCCGAAAGCGTCAATCCCATCCAAGGCTCCTACTACTCTCCCGATCCCGTCCCCTCCAAACTCGGTCACAGCATTCTCGTCGAGCAAACCTCATGAGTTCCCCCGTCCCCTATTCGTCCGCCACCTGGTCCGACATCCGCGCCTGCGGCGACGCCGTCGAGGCGTCCTTTGCCAAAAGCGGAGTTCTCTTCACCATGGGCGGCGAGCCCACCTTCATTCCGCACGATCCCCAAGGTCCCGAGTGGAACACCGCCGCCCTCGGCCCGACCAAGCTCGACTACGCCCGCCGCTTCGCGCGTCAGCTCATCGAGACTGCCTACCCCGGCGCCGTCATCTTGGAAACCTCAGGCAAGCATTATCCCGGCGAACCCCTTCCCCGCTGGGCATTGCTTGTCCAATGGCGCGCCGACGGCCAGCCGCTTTGGAAAGACATCACCCGTCTCCGCGGCGATACCCAGCAAGGTGGCCACACGTTGAAGCATGCGCTCGCCGTCGTCACCGCGATCGCCAAGAAACTCTCCATCCCAACCACCGGCATTTTGCCGGCCCACGACGCCGCCACGCCTGACGCCAACGCCGGCTACGTCCTCCCGCTGGATCACGATGGCTCCGCATGGGTGAGCGACAACTGGACGTCGGCTCTCAAGCAAGACTCCGCCGCCCTCTTCCCCGGCGACAGCCTCATCGGCCTGCGCCTCCCGCTCGGCAGCCTCGGCGAAAAAAACCTTCGCCGCGCCCTCACCGTCGAAGTCAAAGACGGCGCGGTCACGATCTTCATCCCTCCTCTTCTGCTTGAGTCCTACCTCGAACTCATCGCAGCCATCGAGAGCGCGTTTGTTTCGCTGAAACTCAAAGACGCCGTCCTCGCCGGCTACGCGCCGCCGCTCGACCCGCGCCTGCCCACCATTGGCTTCGCCTCCGACCCCGGGGTCATCGAGGTCAACCTCGCCATCTGCGAAGATTGGGCCGCTTACGACCGTCAGCTCGCCCATCTTTATGAAACCGCCGAAAAAACCGGCCTCACCGCGCGCAAGCTCCAACTCAACGGACGCGAAACCGGCACCGGCGGCGGCGCCCACCTTGTTTTCGGCGGACCGCTCGGTCTCGTTTCGCCCTTCTTTGCGTTCCCTGCGCTGTTACCCTCGGCCATTCGCTACTTCCAGCACCACCCGGCCCTCAGCTATGCGTTCACGGGCCAATACATGGGTCCGAGCTCGCAAGCCCCCCGCATCGACGAGTCCACATTCGAGGCTCTCTACGAATTGGAGATCGCCTGCCAAGGCGCCGAGCAATTCGGATCTCCGCAGAATTTCGCGCTCTTCGATCTGCTCTTCCGCGATCTGTTGATGGATCGCTCGGGCAACACCCACCGTGCCGAGATCAGCGTGGACAAGCTCTGGAATCCTTTCGCCGGCAACGGCCGCGCCGGCCTTGTCGAGTTGCGCGCATTCGAGACGCATCCCGACCGACCCGCCATGTCGGTCGTGGCACTGTTCATCCGCGCGATTTTTGCCCGTCTCGCCGCCGATCCCTTCAAGCCGGCGTTCATCCGCTGGAACGGCGAGCTCCACGACAAGTTCTTCCTTCCCGCCTTCGTGTGGCAGGACCTCGCGGCGATCTGCGCCGACCTGCGCGCGCACGGCATTCCGTTTGAAAGCGAATGGCTGCGTCCGCTCTGGGAATTTCGTTTCCCGAAGCTCGGCGAACTTGTCCTCGCGACCAAGCCGCCCGCCAAGTCCAAGGCCAAGCCGGTCACGCACACCGTGTCGTTTCGCCAGGCGCTCGAAGCCTGGCCGCTCCTCGGTGAACAGCCCAACGGCGGTGGCGGCACCTCGCGCTGCGTGGACGCCAGCATGGATCGCATCGAAGTGTCCGTGAGCGACACGGCAGTCCTTGAAAACGGCTTCCTTCTCGTGAACGGATTGCCCTGCGAGTTCCGGGCGATCGACAACACATCGGCTGCGGCCGCCGGCGTGCGCTACCGCGCATTCTATCTCAATCCGGCGCTGCACCCGCACATTCCGGTGCATGCCCCGCTCCTCATCGAGTGGGTGGACAAAGCCACGTTTACGGTGGTCGCCGCCGCGCGCTGGCACGTATGGAATCCCCGCAGCCTGCCCTACGCGTCCCGCCCCGCGACCCCCACCGACGCCCGCGAACGCCTCGCCGAACGCTGGGAATCCTGGCCGCACACGATCGGACAACCGCGACTCGTCCCGAAGATCGATTTCCCGCCCGAGGGCCGGCATACGCTGGACCTTAGGCGCTATTCGGCGCAGGCGCGCTGAGGCGTATGAAACAGTTGAGCCTCCTCGTTAGGACCGGGGAGGCTCATCGTTGTGCGGGTCGAGCCCGCTGGCACGGCAATGGCGCTTATCTTCGTCGTTGGTTTTTGGCGGAGTCTACTGAGTTTTTAACTTTTGGACTGCACTACCTAACCTTTCACTAACCTGACCCTGACTGACATCTGACCTGCTATCGGACTGACCTGTCACTGGCACTGACCATAACCTGATCAATCAACCTGTCAGCGAACTAACCTGTCAGCTATCGGTGTGGTCCCTTGACCACGCTCGGAGAATACACCCATCCCGGCCCCAATTCTAGCGGTCTGTTTGTAATATATTACAATCTGCCCGCCGCCGTCCCCAGCTCGCGCTCGAAGACGTCGAAAATCGCCTCCCACGTGATCCCCTCGGCGGTCGCTCGGGCCGCCACGCGAATCGCCGGCCACTCCGCCCGACGTGCAACCAGCGTCCGCACACCACCTAAAAACGCCTCGCGATCACCGAATTTCGCCGCGAACCCATTGACGCCATCGCGCACATGCTCACGCGTGGCCGCATAATCGTAGGCCAGCACCACGAGCCCACTCGCAAGCGCCTCGGTTATTACGTTGCCAAAGGTCTCAGTCGTGCTCGCAAAGACAAAAAGATCAGCCGAGGCGTAATACGCCGCCAGCTCCTCGCCACGCCTCATGCCTGCGTAGTGGAATTGCGGATGCGCCTTCTCCAACGCCGCCCGTTCCGGACCATCGCCCACCAGGACGAACTTCGCGCGAGGCTCCGTCCGTTGGATCTGAAGAAATGCCTCCACAGCCAGCGCGAGATTCTTCTCCGCCGCGATGCGCCCGACGTAGATCATCACGGGATCGCCAGCTTCGGCTCCCCACGAGGCACGCAACGCATCGCTGCGTTTCGCCGGCGAAAACAGGGTCGCATCCACCCCGCGCGCCAGCACCGCGAGCCGCTCGAAGCCATCCGCCGCCAGTTGCGCCTTCAGGTCGGAAGCCGGCACCATCGTGCTGCGTGTGCGGTTGTGAAACCAACGCAGGTAACGCAACGCCAGGTCGCGCCCCAACGTGAGTCCGTAGTGCCCCCCGTATTGATGAAAGTTGGTGTGAAAACTCGACGTGACCGGCAGCTTCAGCAGGTGCGCGGCGCGCAACGCCGCCAGCCCAAGCGGACCTTCGGTGGCAACGTGGACGACATCAGGGCGCCGCTCGCGCCAGCGTTTTTTCAACTGCCCCGTGACCGGCAGGCCCATGCGCAACGCGCTATAAAACGGAATCGGCACACCCGGCACGACGTAATCAAGCGCACCCGCATCGGTCACCCCGGAGGCGAGCTCCACCTTTTGCCGCGGACGCACCACTTCGACGGTGTGGCCACGCGCCCGCATTCCACCGACCAGGCGGCTGAGTGTCATCGCGACGCCATTGACCTCTGGCGGAAACGTTTCGGTGACGAGGGCGATGTTCATGAAAAGACGAAATCCAACGGCAGCAGTGAATGCCCGCGAGCCGATTCACGTGACATTCGGGAAACAAAAAACCCTCCGCCTTTACGGGCGGAGGGTTTTATACGTCGGGAACGCGCTTTTAAAGTTTCGCGGAGATTACATGCCGCCGGTCGAAACCGGAGCCTCGGCAGCCGGAGCGGCGGGTTCGGCCGGAGCGGCCTTGAAATCGAGCAACTCGACTTCAAACACCAGCGTGGCGGCGGGCGGGATGGTCGGCGGACGACCCTCTTCACCGTAAGCGAGCTGATAAGGAACGTAGAGTTTGATCTTACCTCCCTTGTTGATTTTTTGCACGCCCTCGGTCCAGCCGGGGATCACGCCATTGAGGGGAAACTCGACCGGCTCGCCGCGTTGGACGGAACTGTCGAACACCGTGCCATCAAGCAACGTGCCGGTGTAGTGAACCTTTACGACATCGGTGGCCTTCGGATACTCGCCGGAGCCTTCCTTAAGAATCTCGTAGTTCAGACCGCTGGGAAGAGCGATGACGCCCTTCTTGCCCTTGAGCTCGGCGAAAAACTTGGTGCTGGCGGCATCGCTCTTGGCGCGCTGTTTGGCGGTGTATTCCGCCTGCTTGGCCTGCATGAACTTATCGAGCTCAGGCCCGATGTCCTCGATCTTGTAGGGCGACTCGGCGCCACCGGCGGAAGACTGAATGCCCTTGATGATGGCGGCGGTCTGCTCAGCCGTGAAGCCGAGTTCGCTCAGGCCCATGCGACGACCGACAAACCAGCCAAAGGTTTCGAGCAACTGTGACTCGGTGAACTTGGGAGCGGCGGCGGCAGGAGCGGCAACGGCCGGCTTGGGAGCATCTTGAGCGGTAAGCGAAGCAACCGTGCCAATAGCAAGCAGGGCGGCCTTGAACGTAGAGGTTAGTTTCATGAGTTGGAGTTAAGACTAGAAACGACACAAAGGGTTTTGTGCCGTGAAAAGTAAGGTTTCCTGCCGCCGCCTCAGGTCTTTGGCAAACACTTACTCGTTACTTGTGTCGGACGAAGCCCGCGCCTTGATAGATACTTAACACCCCTCATGCATCCCGACCAATTTTGGACGAGCCAGGACGGCCAGATTCTGACGATCAAAAACAAGGACGCCCGCACCGTGAACCTCACGCTGGCGTTCTGGCCCCGCACCCCGGCGGAACTGGAATTTTTCAAGGACCGCCTCGCCCAACTTCACTTCACCGAACGCAGCACGCTCGCCCGAATCGGCATCGAAATGATCACCAAGGAACCGGCCTCGATCGAGGCCGGCCGGATCGTGATCAAAGCCGAGGCTTTCGCCTTCGACGACAGCTTCCCCAACGCCGGTTATTGGAAAAAACTCCTTCGTCCCGGCATACCGGTGGGACGCCTGTTTTACGCTCCCGAGAAAGCCAAGCTTTCCACCGCGGAGATCTGGGAGGCCATCCAGGCCAATCGCCTGAAGCTGCCCAACACGATCAGCATCGATCGGCTCGGCCGCGTTTTCCTCACGCCCCACCACGTTCGTTACACGCTGAATCCACGCCTCAAACGCCCCGACTTTGAGCGCTTGGTCGGCGGAGAAGCCGGCCGCGCCTATCTCGACAAGGTCCAGGTGCGCCACGATACCGACCTGCTCACCATCGGGCCGCAGTCAGGCGTGCTCACCAGCTGCTCGATGTATTTAAAAGAGCATTACGTCCTGCTGAATCGCGGCGATGGCAACTTCGGAATCCACACCAGCGCCGTGCTGCTCGACCCGATAAAGACTTTCGGCACGAACATCATGCTAGAGATCTACAATACCGGTGCCCAACCCGTGGTGAATCCCATGGTGTCGGTTGAGATCTTTCGCGCCCCGTCCGCGGCCGACACCGGCAACACCTCCGCCGATCCCGAGTTCAAATCCCTCCGCCGCCGCCGCACGCGCCTCCTCACCACCGCGACCGACCTCTTCGCAGTCATCGACGCCAACCCGCCCCGCACCGACCCCACCGCCAAACCGCGCACCCGCATCTCCGTCCGCGGCCAGAGCGCGCTCATGGAGAACTTCAGCCTGTTCCTCCACACCTCCGGGGCCCCGGCACCCAAGCTCGATAACCTTAAAAACTGCGGCTATCGGACCATGGTCGAGGCCATCGCCGCCGCGCCCGCCGACGCCGACACGCTCCTGGTCGATTATTTCCCCAATCTGCTCGAACACGTCGAGCTGCTCACCCGCCTACCCGAGCTTAAAATCCGCCGGATCATCTTCCGCCAGCCCTCGCGCACCCATGGGTTCTTCTTTTCCAACAACGCCCACGGCCGCCTCCAGAACTACCAGGATCTCGGCATCGACGTGTATTGGTTCAACACCGCGATGGGCGACCTCTACCGCCACACCTACAAGAAAAACCACGGATTCTTCGTGCGTGAAGAGCTGCGGCGTGTCTTTCAGGAATGCACCATCCTCGCCTTCTACGGCTCCGCAGTCGGTCTGGAAAAAGCCGATACCGACCGCATTTCAGGCCTGATTGAAAAACTCACCGGCTTTATCGGCCCCAATGTCGGCGTGCTCACCGGTGGCGGTGGCGGCGTGATGCGCCTTGCGACCGACCAGGCCCGCTCAAAGGGAGCCCTCACCGGCGCCTGCTTCCTCGAGCTCGAAGCGCAACCACCCGAACTCGGCGTGGATTTTTTTAACACCTTTCAAGAAACCGCCCGCCACTACCGCCAAAAATGGTTCGAAGTGGCCGATTTTTGCGTCTTCAATGTCGGCGGCGTCGGCACACTGGAGGAAGTCGGCATCGAGCTATGCAACCTCAAGCTCGGTATCCGTCCGCGCACTCCCTACGTGTTTTTCAATTCCGAATACTGGACCGATCTCCGCAACCAGCTCCGTGAAATGGTCCGCAGCAAACGCACGCCCGCCTGGATGCTCGACTACATCCTCTTCACCAACGACCCCGACGAGGTGGTCGCCTTCTACCGCAAGACCCTCCAGGTGCTGTAAAATCGTTCTCGTTCTCTTACTCCTACTCGTTCTCCCTTCCTCCGTGTCTTCCGCAACTCCCGCGTCCACCCAACTTCCCAAAAACGTCCTCATCGTCGGCGCCGGCGGCCGCGAGCACACGCTCGTCAAAGCCGTGCTCGCCTCGCCCGCCAAGCCCCGCGTGATCGCCGCTCCGGGCAACGCCGGCATCGCCGCCGAAGTTCCGGTTTTCCCGATCGCGGCCGACGACATTCCTGGTCTTGTCGCCCTCGTGAAGCGCGAGCACGTCGACTTCGTCATCGTCGGACCCGAGGTTCCGCTCTCCCTCGGCCTCGTTGACGAGCTCAACAAAATCGGTGTCCCCGCCTACGGCCCCAAAGCCGACGGCGCCCGCCTCGAAGCCTCCAAGGTTTTTACCAAGAAAATCCTGCTCAAATACGGCATCCCCACCGCAGGCTCCGGCATTTTCACCGAGATCGAACCCGCCCTCGCCTACGTCCGCCAACGCGGTGCGCCCATCGTCATCAAAGCCGATGGTCTCGCCGCCGGCAAAGGCGTGATCGTCGCCCAGACGCTCGCCGAGGCCGAGGCCGCCGTCCACGATATGCTCGCCGGCAACAAATTCGGCTCCGCGGGCAGCCAGATCCTCATCGAAGACTGCATGTTCGGCGAAGAGACCTCGATTCTCGTCGTCACCTCCGGTCGCGACTATGTAATCCTCCCGACCTCCCAAGATCATAAACGTATTGGCGACGGCGATACCGGCCCCAACACCGGCGGCATGGGCACCTACTCGCCCGCCGAGGTGGTTACGCCCGCGCTTCTGGCGCAGATCGAACGCGAGATCGTCAAACCGTCCGTGGACGCCATCGCCGCCGAGGGCATCGATTTTCGCGGCACCCTCTTCATTGGCATCATGCTCACGCCGACCGGCCCGAGTGTGCTCGAATACAACACCCGCTTCGGCGATCCCGAGACCCAGGTCGTGATTCCGCGCCTCGACACCGATGTGCTCGCCCTGCTCTGGGCCGCCGCCCAAGGCACCCTCGCCGGTGTGCGCTTCGCCATCAAACCCGAGCACGCCATCTGCGTGGTCGTGGCCGCCAAGGGTTATCCCGACGCCTATCCGAAGGGCGACGTCATCCGTTTCCCCGCGCCCTTGCCGGCCAACGTTCAGATCATCCACGCCGGCACCGCCCGCAACGCCGCCGGCGAAGTCGTCACCGCGGGCGGACGCGTCCTCGGCGTGACCGCAGTCGCGCCCACGTTGCGCGCCGCCTCCGAAGCAGCCTACGCCGTTTGCGACCAGATTGAATGCGTCAGCAAAGTTTACCGCCGCGACATCGGCGCGAAACAGCTCAACCGCCGATGAAACGCCTCGGGCTCATTCTCGCATTGTCAGGCTTTTTGCTCGCAGGACTCCATGCCGACGAGCTCGCGCCGGGCCTCGTTTACATGCGACCGGGGATAAAGGCCACGCCCGTAACCGGCTCCGCCGTCCTTGATCTCCGCTACGTGACCGATGAAGCCTCCGCCGCCCCGTTGCTCACCGCAGTCGAGCCGGGCAAAGCCAATGATCGCCGGATCATTCTGGTGCTGGTCTCACCCGAAACCCCGGCCGGACTTCGCCGCCAGCTCATCGCCATTCCCCGCTGTCTTACCCTGGGGCACGCCGCACCTGAGCTGAAAACCGACATCGTCGTGACCACGTCCGCCGAAGCGGATCGCCGCGCCTTCGATGCCTTGGCGGCGGGCACCGCTCCGGAAAAACTCCTCGTCGAGAACGCCGATAAAATGCGCTACGACGAGGCTTCGCTTGTCCGCGAACATGGTGGAGCCACCGAGTCGATTGATGATGCAGACAAAGTGCCCACTCCAGAGTCGCCCAACTCTGCCGCCTCCACCACTCCGGTGGCTCCCGAGGTCCCGGTGGTTGACGCCGTGCTCCAGCGTGCGGTGCAGATCCACCGCGGTCTCACCGTGTTGAAAAAGCTCTGAATCCGGCCCCACGCATCGGGCAGACAATACCGCGTCAGCAAGGGATTGCGTTTCCTGCCAAACGCTATCCCTTCAACCCATCGTTCGCATGGCAAAAACCGGAACCATCGTCACTGTTTGCACCGCCAACATCTGTCGCAGCCCGATGGCCGAGGCTCTCTTACGCCACGCATTGCGAGCGCAACCGGAGCCATTGAAGTCATGGAAAATCAGCTCCGCCGGCGTGGCCGCCCGCCATGGTGATCACGTTTCGGAAAACTCCGTTATCGCCCTCAAAAAAGTCGGCATCGACATCAAGAATCACACCAGCCAACCGCTCACTCGCGAGTTGATCGATCAGGCGACAGTGATCCTCTGCATGACAGAGAGCCATCGTGCGATGATCCAGTTCAATTTCGATCCGGTTCCTCGTCACGTTTACCTTTTCCGCGAGTTCATGCCCCGCTCCGCCGACAAGGAGATCGGTGATCCCTACGGTGGCTCGCTCGCCGAATACCAAGCCTGCCGCGACGAAATGGTTGAAGCCATCCCCTCGCTCATCGAGTTCCTGAAGGAAATCGCCGCGAAAAAATAGGCCAGGCGCAGCCTGTTTCCTTCGTCCGCGCCACCTCCCCGACTGCCCGCTTTCACGGTCCCTCCCCCAAACTTTGTTTGTCACTTAATAAGTGACAAATGGGTTTGTCCGCCGGGCCCCTGTTTTTCGATTTGTGCCCGTGGCGTTTGCCGTTCGGTATCGTCTCTTACTCTTTTCACTCATGTCGCTTAACGCCACTCCGCTTAAAACCCTCGATCCTGAAATTTACTCGGCCATCGCCGCCGAGTTCGGCCGCCAAGGCAGCCATATCGAGCTGATCGCCTCGGAGAACTTCACCTATCCGGCCGTCATGGAGGCCCAAGGCAGCGTGCTCACCAATAAATACGCCGAGGGTTATCCGGCCAAGCGTTGGTATGGCGGCTGCGAATACGTCGACAAGGTCGAGCAACTCGCCATCGATCGTGCCAAGGCCCTCTTCGGCGCCGAATACGCCAACGTCCAGCCCCACTCCGGTTCCCAGGCCAACGCCGCCGTCTACGCCTCCTGCCTCGTGCCCGGCGACAAGCTGCTCGGCATGAATCTCAGCCACGGTGGTCACCTCACCCACGGGAATCCCGCCAATTTCTCCGGTAAGCTCTACAACTTCGTCCAATACGGCGTCCGCGAGGACACCGGTTTGATCGACTACGACGAACTCGCCGCCATCGCCCAACGCGAGAAGCCCAAGATGATCACGGTCGGCGCATCCGCCTACTCCCGCATCATCGACTTTGCCCGCATGGGCGAGATCGCCCGCTCGGTCGGCGCCCTGCTCTTCGCCGATATCGCCCACATCGCCGGTCTTGTTGCCGCAGGCGTTCATCCATCGCCGTTCCCGCATGCCGATTTCGTCACCACCACCACGCATAAAACCCTGCGCGGCCCTCGCGGCGGTCTGATCCTGTCCAAGGCCGTTCACGCCAAGGCCCTCGATTCCGCCGTGTTCCCCGGCAACCAAGGCGGCCCGCTCATGCACGTGATCGCCGCCAAGGCCGTGTGCTTTGGCGAAGCCCTCAAACCCGAGTTCAAGACCTACGCGCAGCAAATCGTGAAGAACTCGCAGGCCCTCGCTGCCGCCTTCGTCAAACGCGGCTACAAGCTCGTTTCCGGCGGCACCGACAATCACCTCTTCCTCGTCGATCTTCGCCACAACCTTCCCGAGCTCACCGCCAAAAAGGCCCAGGAGACGCTCGATCTCGCCCATATCACGCTCAACAAAAACACTGTGCCTTTCGAAACCCGTTCGCCCTTCCAGGCCTCGGGTATCCGCATCGGCACGCCGTCGATCACCTCGCGCGGTTTTGTTGAAGCCGACATGGATGCGATCGCCGCCGCCGTGGACACCGTCCTCAAAGCCATCGGGACCGAAGGCGAAGCCGCCGCGATCACGTCTGCCAAAGCGAGCGTCGCCACACTCGCCGCAAAGTATCCGCTGCCCTACACGCTGTAAGCCGCATTCAGGATCGTCTCCTCCAAACCCCGCCGGCAACGGCGGGGTTTTTCATAAAATCAGCCTCGCGAGAACGTTGATCGACAACATGCTGGCGCCGTCATGGTCGTGAACACAAATTCCCACACGGCCTCCAAAGAAAAGCTCCTGCGGAGACGGCTGGGATTCGTAATCGTCCTGTTTGTGGGCCTGCTGGCCTCCTTGGCCCTCCACCACTTCACCCAACGCGCGGAGCACCGTCGCATTGAGGACGAGTTTTTTCGGCGTGCCTTCGTGCGGCACGCACTGATCACCGAAAGCCTGCACGTTTACGAAGAGTGCCTTTATACTCTGCGCAACCTCTTCGCCAGTTCAGACGAAGTCACCCCCACGGAGTTCTTGGCAACGACACGCGATATCCGTGCACGCCATAACGGTATTCAGGCCCTTCAATGGGTGCCCATCGTCCCGAACGCTCGCCGCGCCGAGATCGAGTCCTGGGCCCGAAAAGAAATCGCCCCGTTTTATGCCTTCACCGAACGGGGTCCCGATGGGCAGCTCATACCGGCCGGGGCCCGTCCGGCGTATAAACCCATTCTCTACACCGACCCCGTGAAGGGCAACGAGCCCGCCCTCGGATTCGACGTCGGGGTCGGCCCATCGAAACACGACATCGAGCGCAGCCTGCGCAGCCGTTCATTGGTAATGACCGGCAAAATCCGTCTCGTTCAGGAGCAACCCGGCGTCAATCGCTTCGGTGTGATCATGATTTGTCCGGTGTTTCACACCCTTCAGAGCACCGAACAAGCGATTGGATTTGTTCAAATCGTCTTCAACGTCGACGAACTCCTTGAGCAATCATCGATCGGTTACTCCGCCAACACCCTCGAAACCCTGATTCTCGATGTCACGGATTCGACCAATACTGATCAATTTCTGTATAGTCGGCGGTCGATCCATTCAGACCCCTCCGAGCCGCTGCAAAGTATCGCAGACTTGCCCAGAGGAGTATCCCACACCGATAAGCTGATTATCGGCGGGCGCACGTGGAAGTGTTACTATGCACCGTCCGAGGGTTGGATAAACGACCAGGTAAGCGCCACGCCCAACATGGTCTTCGCCGGCGGACTTGTTTTCACCTTTGTGCTAGGCGCTTACTTCATGAGCGTCCATCGCAGGTCGGAGCTGGTCGCGCGGCAAGTCAACGAACGCACGGCCGAGCTCCGGCATACCCAAGGCCTGCTCGAGGCCGACATTCACAAACGCCAGACTGCGGAAGCCGAGTTGCGCGAGAGTCGCCGGCAACTCGATGGTTTATTGGGACAAATGCCGGGCATTGCCTACCGCTACGTCAACACCACGCCACGGACCGCCACGTTCATCAGTCGAGGTTCCATTGAAATCGTCGGATACACTCCGCATGAACTAACCTCAGGCAAGGTCTGCTACGAAAACCTGATCTTCGAAGAAGACCGCGCCCGTCACCAGGCGGAGGTCGTGAACGCGCTTTCAAAAAAAGACTCCTATGAGAGCGAATACCGCCTGCGCGATAAACAAGGCGGCACCAAGTGGGTTCTCGACCGCGGCCAAGGCATATACTCAAGCGAAGGACCGCTCCTCTTCATCGAAGGCCTCGCCATCGACATCACCGGACGCAAACAGGCCGAGGCCGACAAGGCTGCGTTTGATCGCAAGCTCCTGGAATCACAAAAGCTGGAAAGCCTCGGGTTGCTCGCCGGCGGCATCGCTCATGATTTCAACAATCTGCTCACCACCATCGTGGGCCACGCGAGCATCGCCCGCCTCGACTTGCCGCAGCACTCTCCAACGCAAATCAACCTGGAGCAGATCGAAGCGGGGGCGCAACGCGCGGGAGAACTCTGCCAGCAAATGCTCGCCTACGCCGGCAAGGGCAGGTTCCTCGTGCAACGCACCAGCCTGGAGAAACTCGTGCGCGACACCACGCCCCTGCTCGAACACTCCATCAGTAAACGTGCTCACTTAGGTTTCGATTTTCGCTCCGGCGTGCCCGAGGTCGATGTCGATGCCACCCAGATCCGGCAGATCATCATGAACCTCGTCGTCAACGCTTCCGACGCGATAGGAGACGAGGAGGGTTTTATCACCGTTGAAACCTGCCTGATCCGTCGCAACGACCCTCAACTCTCCCATGCCGTGCTCCCCGTGCCGCCCGGACAAGGGGATTTCGCAGGCCTCCGCGTTCGTGACACCGGACAAGGCATGAGTGCGGAAACCATCGGTAAAATCTTCGATCCGTTCTTTACCACCAAGTTTGCCGGACGCGGGCTGGGCCTGGCCGCCGTGCTGGGCATCGTGAGGAGCCATCAAGGCAGCCTGCTGGTCACCAGCATCCCAAATGCCGGCTCAACCTTCACGCTGCTTCTGCCCGCAACCTCGGCCCAGTCACTCGACGGTGAATCATCAACCATCTCGGAAACTCATGGCCCCATCACAGGCACCATTTTGCTCATCGATGACGAGGAGGGCGTGCGAGCCGTGGCCGAGCAGATGTTTGGCAACCTAGGTCTAAAAACGGTGGTCGCCGCCGATGGGGAAGAAGGCATCGAACGCTTCAAACAACACCAGTCCGACATCTGCCTCGTGCTGCTCGACCTCACCATGCCCAGAATGAGTGGAGCGGAAACCCTTCGTGCACTCCGGCTCATCGCGCCCCGACTGCCTGTCATCCTCATGAGCGGCTATAACGAAAGCTCGATCCCGGAACTGGGAACCGACGACCTGGTCGCCTTCCTCCAAAAGCCTTTTTCCCTCCATTCGTTGCGCACCCAGATCGGCAGAATGCTGAGCTGATTCAGCTCAACCCCAGATCAGGCCAATCGCCACGATCAGGCCGTAAGCGGCCAGATACATCCCGGTCGATCCCAGCAGCTGGATCAATTCCCCCGGCGTGGTCGCACGTGCAAGCCGGCGCACCTGTATCCATCCCACGGCGACACACACGATGGCGCCGGCACACACGAAGCCCGGATCCCAGTCGCCCGCGCCCACCGCAACCAACGAGGCCAGCGCCAGCAGATGACCGCCGGCGAACTGCGCGCGCGCGAACCTCCGGCCAAACCTCACCACCAGCGTGCGCTTGCGCGCGCGCGCATCGGTCTCCACGTCGCGATAGTTGTTCACGACCAAAATATTCGATGCCAGCGCGCCCACACCCGCGCCGAGAACCCACGCGTCGGTCGTGAACTCACCCGCCTGCACAAAGTAGGTGGCGCCCACCGCCACGAGTCCGAAAAAAACAAAGACAAACACGTCGCCCAGCCCATTGTAGCCCAGCGGATACGGCCCGCCTGTGTAGGCGATGCCGCAGATGATGCTGGCGATGCCGATGGCCAGCAAAGGCCAGCCGCCATAGGCGAGCAGCGGCAATCCCGTGAGGAACGCCAAGGCAAAGACACCGATCATCGCCCGCTTCATCACCCCCGGTGCCACCAAACCCGACGCCACGGCGCGGCGCGGCCCCACCCGCTCGGCGGTGTCCGCTCCTTGGATAAAATCAAAGTAGTCGTTGGCGAAATTGGTCCCTATTTGAATCAGCAGGGCGAACAGCAAGCAGGCCAGTGCGGCGGGCGCCACAAAGTCCCCGGTGCGCCAGGCCAGCGCGGAGGCCACCACGACAGGCGCCACGGCGGCGGGCAACGTGCGCGGCCGGGATGCGCCCAGCCAAATCGAAAAGGCCGAAGGTGCGGGGGCGGCGACCACGACAGGATTACATCGGCTTCGCCTGAGGCTTGTTCAACCGCACCAGCGAACGCTGCATCATTCCGCTCAGGAGGATTGGAATCATTGCCAAGGCGACCGCCAATATACCCATCTTCAGCGGTGCCCGGGACAGCATCCCCCCAAAAACAATCTCCAAGCATGCGAACACAAACAGCGAACTACCCGGGCCCGGCAGAATCTGATTAAGGATCAGCCCGACAAAGCATGCGAACGCCGCGGCCTCCCACCCGATCAATCCAAAGCTAAGGCCGGCGATAAAAAACACTGGTGCCACCAAGGTGAATCCCGCCGAACCCAACCTCACCGACTGAATCAATACGGCCAGCACAAGAATCGCGGCTTGAAGCGTAAAGATTTGAGTCCCGACCGACTTGTCGGATCCCGGGATTGCCTCGAAACAAAGATAACTGACTGCGAGCCCGCCGGCGAGCGCCCGAAACAAATCCACCCAGTTTCTCGGTTTGGCATACTCCGCCCTGGGCTTCCGGCCGCGATCATGCGACTCACCTCTGGACCGTTTTTTTTGGCGATGAGGCGACGACAAACCGGCTCTCAGCCACTGGCGTGGAAACCAGAGCAAGAACACAGCAACGGGTAGTAGCCAATAGTTAACGATCACCAAGAGTTTCGAGGATGCTCAGGACGAAAACCCGAGCATCCCCGGGTGTCAAAGAATCATGCCGGCCGCAACCGTCGCATTGGTAAACTCATCCACGAGGATGAAGCTGCCGGTGTTGCGATTTCGCTGATAGGCGTCGGCGATCAAAGGCACCGCCGTGCGCAGCTGGATACGACCGATGTCGTTCATGCCGATCTCGGCATCGCCCTCAAGTTTGTGAAGGGTATTGATGTTTACCTTATAGCGCACCGCCTTGATGACCGACTTCGCCTCGCGCGTGGTCTGGCGGATGATGTATTTGCCGTTCGGCACGAGTTTCTTTTCGGAGAACCAGCAGATCATCGCCTCAATGTCCTGGGTGACCTGAGGCGGATTGTTGGCTTTGGTGATCGTGTCACCGCGGGAAACATCGATCTCGTCCTCAAGCGTCATCACGACCGACATAGGAGCAAAGGCTTCGGCCAAGTCGCCGGATGGACCGTGGATGGACTTGATGCGCGAAGTGAGGCCGGAGGGCTGCGAGACAATTTCGTCGCCGGGCTTGAATACGCCGCCGGCCACGCGACCTGCGAAGCCGCGGAAATCGTGGTGCTCGTCGTTGTTGGGGCGGATCACGGTCTGGACCGGGAAGCGCGCGTCGATGTGGTTCACATCGCTGCCGATATAAACGGTCTCCAGAGTGTAGAGCAGCGGGCTGCCTTGATACCAAGGCGTCTTGGGGGAATGATCGACCACGTTGTCGCCATGCAGCGCGGAAATCGGGATGAACTTGATGTCCGGAATTTCCAGGCGAGACGCAAACTCGGTGTAAGCGGCGACGATCTCGTTGAAGCGCGCCTCGGAAAAATCGACGAGATCCATCTTGTTCACGCAGACGACCACGTGCGGGATGCGCAGCAGCGAGGCGATGAACGAGTGGCGGCAGGTCTGCTCAATGACGCCCTTGCGCGCGTCGATGAGGATGATGGCGAGGTTGGCGGTGGAGGCGCCCGTCACCATGTTGCGCGTGTATTGGATGTGGCCGGGCGTGTCGGCGACGATGAACTTGCGGCGCGGGGTCGCGAAGTAACGGTAGGCGACGTCGATGGTGATGCCCTGCTCGCGCTCGGCGCGAAGACCGTCGGTGAGGAGCGAAAGGTTGAGGTGGTCCTCTCCACGTTGTTCGGTGGCGCGCTCGATGGCTTCAAGCTGGTCTTCGAAGATGGCCTTGGAGTCGTAGAGCAGGCGACCGATGAGAGTGGATTTACCATCGTCCACGCTGCCGGCCGTGGTGAAACGGAGCAGGTCCATGGCGAGGTAATGCTGGTCGGTATGCTGGTGGGCGGGAGCGGTCATTTAAATGAAAAAGGGAAGAGGTTGAGAACGAGTCATGCGAAGCGACCAAGCTTAGAAATAGCCCGCCTTCTTGCGGTCTTCCATGGCGGTCTCGGAACGTTTGTCGTCGGCGCGCGTGCCACGCTCGGTCTGGCGGGCGGAAGCGACTTCCTGGATGATCGCGCCTAGGTCGGCGGCGTCGGACTCGACCGCACCGGTGCAAGTGCTGTCGCCCACCGTGCGATAACGCACCGTGCGGGTCTCGTATTTCTCGTCTCCGAGCAGCGTGATGTAGGGCGATTTCGCAAGAAGCACGCCGTTGCGGTTCACGACCTCGCGCTGGTGGCTGAAATAGATCGATGGGATATCGAGCTTTTCGCGGGCGATGTATTGCCACACATCCATCTCCGTCCAGTTGGAGAGAGGGAACACGCGGAAGTGTTCGCCTTGGTTTTTGCGACCGTTGAAGAGATTCCAGAGCTCGGGGCGCTGATTCTTTGGGTCCCATTGGCCAAACTCGTCGCGGTGCGAGAAAAAGCGTTCCTTCGCGCGGGCTTTTTCCTCGTCACGACGGGCGCCACCCAAGCAGGCGTCATAACGAAACTCCTCGATGGTATCGAGCAGGGTGATCGTCTGAAGACCGTTGCGAGAAGGATTTGGGCCTTTCTCCTCCTGTGCGCGACCAGCCTTGATGGAGTCCTCGACGTAGCGGACGACGAGGCGGCTGCCGGTATCCTTGGCGAGCCAGTCGCGGAAAATGATCGTTTCCTCGAAATTGTGCCCGGTATCGATGTGAACGAGCGGGAACGGGATCTTGGCGGGGGCGAAGGCCTTTTGCGCCAGACGCACCATCACGATGGAGTCTTTGCCACCGGAGAACAGCAGCGCCGGCCGCTCAAACTGGGCGGCGACTTCGCGCATGATGAAAATGGCCTCGTGTTCGAGTTGGGCGAGGTGCGTAAGATTGTAGGAACTCATTACAGGTTTATTGGAAATGGATGCGGGGAGCGACGGCGGCATGCAACGTGGCGAGCGAAACGTCAGCCGGGCCGGCTTCGGTATTGATGATCAGCACGTCACGATCTTCAGCGGTCGGAGCCTCAAAGGACGAATCGCGTCCGGTGAATTGCTGGACGCCACCCACGCGCGCCTTGGCGTAAAGCCCCTTCGGATCACGGGCGGCGCAGGTGTCAAACGACGCAGCCACGTAAACCTCAAGAAAATCGTCGGCCCCAATGATCGAACGCGCGAGCTGACGATGAGCACGCTGCGGCGTGATGAAGGCCGCGATGACAACCACTCCCGCTTGCACAAAGAGTTTCGCCACCTCGGAGATGCGGCGGATGTTCTCCGAACGGTCGGCGTCGGTGAACCCGAGATCGCGATTGAGACCGGTGCGGACGTTGTCGCCGTCCAGCAGGTGCGTGGTCACGCCCTCGGCGTGAAGCCGACGCTCCAAGGCGATCGCCAGCGTGCTCTTGCCCGAGCCGGACAAACCGTAAAGCCAGATCACCCGACCGCGCTGCCCGAGCTTGGCCTCTTTCTCCGCCCGACCCAGCACGCGGTCGAAGATGGGATGAAGGTTGTCGGGCGTAGAAGCGGCCATAAGTTAAGTAAGCTTATGACCTTTCAGAGGTAACTAGACCCTCGCAAGATAAATTCCTGCGAATGATCCTAATTTAAGGCTTAAACACTTCGATTTGAGGAATATTCAATTCCTTTTCCAACTCACGAATGCGTTCAAGCACCACCGGAGCCATCGCGGACTGGACTTGGAACTCCGTGATTCCTTTGGCCGTATCAATCACCTTCGGCAACGTCGGATAGAGCTGTTTCAGCCATGCGTAGGCTTCGGCGTGACGACCCAGTTTGCGCAGAAGTTCCGGATAAATACGACCGGCATAGTAAGGCGCGTTCGGCAGCAACGCGGCCTTCCGATAGGCTTCCGCCGCCGAGGCTTTGTCCTTGAGACGGTTCAGGTAAACGTTGGCGATTTCGACATAAAGCAACGGCGAATCGGGGTGATGGCCAAACGCTTCGTTCAGGTATTTGAGCGCCACGGCGGATTGCTCCTCGTCAATGCGGCGCTGCTCGGCCTGAGGGGTCTTCTCATAACCACCGGCGGCGATGATTCGCCAATTCGGCATGTCATAGGCGATCATGCGCGACCCATTTTGCCAAAAATAGAGCGGACGCGGATCGATCGCCGTCACCAGCTTGATGAACGTCTGCGTGGCGGGCAGGTCGTTGTCCTCCCAGACCGAGTTGGTTTTGATCCAGAAGAAATCCGCCACGATGGCGCGAAAACCGCCGAGCAAACCCGCGGTGATCCCCTGCCCCAACGCGCCTTGCAACGAGTCGAGTTTCAACGCCGGTTGTTGCGCGCGCACCGCTTGCCAGGCTGGCTCCTCGAAGGGCCGAATGGCCGCCCCGGTGACGGCCAGCGCCGCCACGACCAAGAGGCCCGTCCACAACGGGCGTAAGGCGGCGAGGTTAAATTTCACGGTTGCGGAAGCTATAGACCGCGAGACCACCAATCACCGCGATGTAGATCAACGCGTAGCCGGCCACCCGCAGAAACACGCCCGAGTCGATCCCCGCGCCAATGCCGATCTGGTCGGCCAGGTTGAAGACTTGGAAATTCGGGAACACGTATCCGAGCAACCGCACCAGCAGGCGCAACGGCAGCGAGGCGACCTGGGCATAGGCGTCGCGCGCGAGGTATTGCAGGTGACAGATCACCAACACAAAAAAACCCATCACCACGGTATAAAGGTTGGTGTTGGAAAAACTCGCGATGAGCAGCGTGATCGCCGCCAGCACGCCAAACTTGAGCCATTGCAAAACACCGAGCAACACGAGGTCCCCGTATTGGATGATCCGGCCGTGCTCGAACGCCTCGGAATCAGCCGCCATCAACGCGGTCTCACGATTGTAGAGGAGCGCCAGCAGCAGCAACGTGGTCAACGCACAGAACACGCCCACGACCGCGAAGACGCCGAGGAATTTTCCAAAGATGAATTCCGTGCGCCAGATCGGTTTCGCGAGGATCGTGAGCGCGGTGCGGTTCTCGATCTCGCTGAAGAAGAGTTGCGCGGTCGCGGCGATGGTGAGCGTCGATCCAAAAAACACCATCGCACCAAAACCGAAGTCGGAGATGAACTTCAGCTCCGACGAACCGAAGTTGAACTCGCGGAAGAGCTGTGCGCTCGCCACCAACGCAATGGCCAGCAGCAGGAGGAAGTTAAACAACTTCTGGCGCACGGCCTCGAGAAACGTGTTGCCCGCCACGATACCGAGGCGTCCCAGAGAAAAAGGAACGGTGCGCATGCCGACAGCGGATGACGAAGGCGTGGTCGGAGTGGATACGGTGCTCATTTGGCCTCTCCTCCTTTTTGCGGACGCGACACTTTGCTGAGAAACAACTGGTCGAGACGCGTGCGCGGCTGCTCGACGGCTTTGAGCGCGTGACCGCGTGCCGACAACCAGCCGCGCAACTCTTCCAACTCGGCAGCCGGGAGCGAATCGACGATCAACGCCTGTCGGTTGCTCAAGCCCACGAGTTCATCGACGGCTCCCTCCAATATGAGTTTGCCGCGATCCAAGATGGCCACGCGATCACAGATGTCCTCGATCTGGGCGAGCAGGTGCGAGGTGATCAGCACGGTTTTCCCCTGGGTCTTGAGCTTTAAAATCAACTCGGAGATCTCCGCCGACCCCACCGGATCCACACCTGCCGTCGGTTCATCGAGAATGATAAGTCGCGGATCATGCACGAGCGCTTGCGCCAAACCGATGCGTTGCAGCATGCCCTTTGAATAAGTGCCCACGCGCCGGTGAGCCGCGCCGCTCAACCCGACCCAGTCGATGACTTCACGCACGCGCTCATCGAGACGCTTGCGAGGGACGCCGCAGATACGCCCATAAAAACGCACGAGTTCCGTGCCGCTCAGGTAACGATAAAAATACGGGGCCTCGGGCAGGTAGCCCACGTTGAGCCGCGAATCGACGCGCCCGCTCGGCACGCCGAAAACTTTGCACTCTCCCGCGGTGGGTTCGAGCAAGCCGAGGATGATTTTGATCGTCGTGCTCTTGCCCGAGCCATTCGGTCCGAGCAACCCGAAGACCTGCCCCTCGGGAACAGTGAGCGTAAGGTTTTCGACCGCACGCAATTTGATGCCGCGGAGGTTGAGCGAAAAATCCTTGGTCAAACCGGTGATTTCAATCGCGGATGCGGGGTTGGGGTAAGTCATTGAATCCTGAAATCGTTATACTTGGCCGGACCGGCTGTAGAGCTGCGTTCGACGCGACGGATATAGCCGTGCATGCGTTCCTCAACCGCTGCCACGAAAGCGTTTACATCACGGATGTTCCCTTCGGCATCGAGTTGAACGCGACCATCCGTGAGATTGCGCACGCGACCTGTCACCTCGAACTCCTTGGCCACTTGCAATGTGGAGTAGCGAAAACCCACGCCTTGCACATGGCCTGTGAAAAAAACGGTCTCGTGATGCACGTCTGCCATGAAGAAAGCCGGAACTTAGCGGGCAGCAGACCGGCGATTCAATCCGCAAAGTCAACCGCGTGAAATTCCTGCGTTTAAGATCATAGACTCGGCTTGCCCGACTTCGCTCCTTCGCAATTTGCACGATTGCAAACCATCGGATGCGCACGCCCCGAAAGTCGGAATTTTAATTGCATTTTAAGACCCTCGGAGCACCTTGCAACCAAGGTCCCCTGACCCCACTCAAATGAGCAACTTTGAAACTGACGGCCCCTCGGACAACGAGTGGGAAGATCGTGGAGAACTCGCTTGGAATGAATTTGATTGGGAGAAGTATCTACGAGAGCAAGACGATGTCATCCACCGCTACCTCGCCTTTTACGAACAGTTGAAAGGACATGAGGACCGCATTGATGAGACCGCCCACCTCATGGGCTGGGATCAAGATTCATGGAGCGCGGATCCGTCCGACACCTCTGCACGCGAAACCTCTGCTGAAGCCGAGGAGACCTCCGGCATCGAAGACGGCAAGGACGAACCTTACACGCTTCACAAGAACCCGATTTTTATCTCCACGAAGGCCATTTACCTGAGCCTCAAAAGGGGATGGGAACGGATCGCCGCCAATGCCGCGCGCGTTCCTCAACCGCTCGCGTTGGACATCCAGACCGCAATCTATCGTGGCGAGGAACAGGCGATGCTCGCCATTCAGGCGCTCGATTTTGGCGATTATGCGATGGCCATCAGTCTGTTTAAGCGCGCCCTGGGCGAACTTAACCGGACCTTCGCTCTCCTGAACGCCAACCCTGTGGGCAAGCTTCCTTCCGTGGTTAACTACCGCGAGGACGCGCTCCCCCGTCTCTTCGACCTGCGCGAAATCTGGCTGCGCGTTATGAACGAGTGCCGCGACGAGCTTGAGCGTCCGGTGGACGACGAAGACGAATCGTGATTCCGCCTGCGCGCGGGCGCGGTGGGAGCGTGAAGCAACCCGGGGCGAGAAAGGCCTTGCACTTTGCGCCCCGCGCCTTTGCTTCTTCGCTTCTGTTTTCCGGAGAGGTGGCTGAGTGGTCGAAAGCAGCGCTTTGCTAAAGCGCCGTAGGTGTAACAGCCTACCGGGGGTTCGAATCCCCCCCTCTCCGCCAGTTTAGTCATTCAGATTAAACGGCTTAGTGGAGTCCAAGGACAGATTTGCCGGTTTACGTGGCAAATCGGTCATGAACCAAGTCACTCCGTTCGTCATCTCGTCCTTCACGAATCCCTCCGGGGAAATCGTTTTTCGCGTCTCCGGTTGGCTCGACGGCAAGCGCATCAGAAAGAACTTCCCGACCCGCCCCGAGGCGGACGCCGAGCGCCAAGTCCTCGAAGTCCAGCGCGCCCAAGGCGAGACGGGTATCCGCACTGCCATCACCCGACTCACGCCCGAGCAGATCGGCGAGGCCGAAACCCTGTTCTCGCGCGTGCAAGGGATGCCCCGCCCGCTCACCTTCTACCTTGATTTTGCTTTGGCAAACTACCGGGAACCGCAAACGCGGAAATTGCTTTCCGACGCCGTCCCGCTCTACACCGCGACCAAGGACCACGAGTTTGCGCAGGACCAGATTTCCGCGCCGCAGTTGGAGCGCATCAAACGCGATCTGAAACGCCTTCAAAAGCATTTCCCCGCCGTGACCGTGGCGGAACTCACCGCAGAGCGGCTCATCAGTTTTTTCAACCTCGGGAAGCCCTCAAAGAAGACCTACAACAACCGGCGCGGCATCGTCTCCACTTTCCTCAAGTTCTCCTTTCATAACGGCTGGATCAGCGAGAACCCGATTGCCAAGGTGCCGCATCACCGGATTCGCCGGAAGCGGTGCGCAGCCGCCACGCTATCGGCCACCAAGGCCGCAGAACTCATGAACCATGTTGAGGGATTGGAGGGCGGACGCTTCGTGCCGTTCTTCGCCTTGTGCCTGCCCGCCTACTCCCCTGACCTCATACGCGCAGAATTAGGTTCGGGTGTTGAGCTTTGGGTGCCTCCCGATTTGGAGCATCGCTTCACGATCTTCGGCAACCGCGAGTTGATTTCTGGGAAGCCACGCAATCGTTCGCTACTGGAGCAACTCGGGGCGGTAAGCTGGCCGTGCGTCGCGTCCGCACGGGTGTTCCACCTCATTAAGGAAACCGGTAGTGGATTGGAGCAGGAAAGCCTCTTGATTCAGCAGCGGCCTGCTATCGAATAACTATTAACGACACGTTCAGCCCGTGAAATTACCCGCTCCATCATCCAACCCCCGCTACGCTGAATTCCGGGCGGTGCTGGCGGAGCACCCGGAGTGGTTGGTTCAGTGGAGCGGCTGTTTCTTTCGTTTTCAAACCATCCAATTTCCTTCCGCCAAGGACATCTTATCCGGCGCCGGAGCAAAACAGCGGGGCGGACGCTGGAATCCTCCGGGGCTCGCCGCAGTCTATGGGATCACAACCGACACCGCCGCGCTGGAAGAAGCCAAGGCCAACGACCGTTACTACGGCATCGAAACCAAAACCCCGCGTCTCGTCGTCGCCATCCAAGCCAAGGTTGCGCACATGCTCAATCTTACTGCACCCGCCATCCGCCGTCAGCTCGGCATTACCTTGGCGGAACTCGCCGGCGAAGACTGGCGCAAACTCCTCCAATCCGGTCATGAAAGTCTCTCGCAGGCTATCGGCCGGGCCGCCGCATCCACCGGCGCTTCCGGCGTGCTGGTTCGGTCCGCCGCCGTGCGCCAAGCTCGTAACGTGATCATTTTCCCGCCGCTAGGTGGATCCGACCGTCTTTCCATCGTCGAAGGCGAGGCATTGACCCGACTCACCAAAGCAACAAAGACTTGAAATATGCAAAATTGCAGGTTTTAATGCAGGCACAATGAGCACGCTTACTCGTCGTTCCAAGACAGCCAAAGCCCCCAAGGCTGCCCTCGTAGCCTTTCGCTTCAAGCACCGTGGCGCCACTGACTACGCTGGTTTGCTCAAAAACTACCGTGCCGAGTTCCACGTCACACAAGCTCAGCTTGTCCGTCTCACCGGTTTCTCGCCCCGTTCGGTCGCCAAGTGGGGGCAGGGTGAGACGCCTTCGCCCAAACAGGAGAAAGCGCTGGTCGAGATGGATCGTTTGTTCGACGGTCTCGCCCGCGTAATCGAACCGGCGCAAGTCGGCCGTTGGCTCACGCACCCTAATGCCGCCTTCGATGGCTCGACACCCTTGCAAGTGGTGGAGCGCGGCGAACTGGATCGCATCTGGCGCATGCTCTACGACCTCGAGTCCGGCCAGCCGGGCTGATCGTTCGCTTTCGGCTGAATCACTGAAGGCGGATGATCGCCCAATACCTCGGAAAAGCATCATTGGGCGAAGGCATTTTTACCCGCAAAGATTTGCCACGGATTTGTCAGCAAACGTGTTTGGGGCTTCACTTTCTTGCATCTAGCAGCATCCTGATTCGTAGGTAACTCACTAATAAACAAACTAAAGCACACGAAATAAGGCTTTTCTGTTTTTGGATACGAGAGGTTCGAATCCCCCTCTCCGCCAGTTTCGCCACAGGCGAAGGGTTAACTAACCGTGTGGGTGAACCCGCTGGATGATCGTCTTGATTTCGACGATAACCTATCGTTCGGTGATCACGTTTCAACCCCCATGAACCTGCGCCCCATAATCGACGAAATCTCCAGCCAGGCGGATGACTTCCTTGCCGGTGTCACCAATCGTGAGCAGGCGCGTGCCGGCATCGCCGAGCTCATCACGATGGATTACCCGCAACTGCCGCCCGCAGACCGTAAGCTCGTCAGCGATCACGTCATGGCCGTGCTGGAGGCTGAGAGCTTTTTCGACGGCGGCTTCGCCGGTCATTCATTCAATGACGAAAGCGAAGCGAGCGAGGAGGACTAGAAAAGCGCGGGCATTCATGTGCTCGCCTTGTCAGAAATCCTGCTCCGATACTCACCGCATCCATGTCGGCATCCGCATCCATCACCCTCGTCTTTGACAGCAGTAACCGTCTCGCCGTCCGCAAGACAGAATGCGGACTTGAGGGGGCGCCCAGCCAGACATTCGATGCCCTGACCGAGCCTCGCGAATTTTTTACCCTAGGGCACAACGGAAAGTCATACCGGGTCAGTTTCTCACAAGCTGCGAGCGACGGCCAAAAGTCTCCGGACGTTGTGTTTCTCTCGTTGGAGCAACTCACCTCCATGCCCGCCACGCTGTCGCCCTTGCTCGCCGCTTTGCTGCCGGCACTCGAACCGCACCTGATTCACATCCCCTATCTCCAGCTCGGCGAAAATGACTTCATCTATAAATTCCGGCCGGAGAAAGATCGCAATCTCGCCCTCTACTCGCAGGACATCCACACCAGCGCGCTTTACCAGTCGGCCCTCTGCACCGCCATCAAGGCGGTTGCCCGTCGCCGTGAAGGCGTCGCCACCGCGCCCATTCCGCTCGATTTTGGCGCCGTTCGTTATCTTATCCCGAGCCACTTCGGTTTCTGCCTCGGTGTAAAAAACGCCATCGACCGCGCTTACGAGACGCTCGCCGCCAATCCCGGCCGCCGTGTGTTCATGCTCTCGGAGTTGATTCACAATCCATTTGTAAACGAGGATCTTCTCCGTCGGGGCTTGCGCTACCTTCAGACCGAAAAAGGCGTGCCTTTCGCCATCAACGGCCAGAAGTCCACCGCCGCCCCGGGCGTCCCGCTTCTCTGGGATACGCTTACTCCCGACGATATCGTCATCATCCCCGCTTTTGGCGCGACCGATGAAGACAAGAAGCGCCTCGTCCTCAAAGGCATCGCCGTCTACCAATACGACGCCACCTGCATGCTGGTGGAGAAAGTCTGGAAGGCCGCCCGTTCGTATGGGCGAGCCGGATACACGGTGGTCATCCACGGCAAGCACGAGCACGAAGAGACCAAGGCGACCTTCTCCAACACGCGTCGCCACGCCCCGGCGGTGATAGTGCGCAACCTCGAAGAAACCCGCCTTTTGGGCGAGATCATCGGCGAGGCGCAACACGACCCGCTCGGAGCGCAAACCCGCCTCGAAGGCGCGTTTGGCGAACGCCACACTCCGGGCTTTGACGTGACTCGTGATCTCACCCGCGTCGCCGTCGTCAATCAGACGACGCTTCTCGTGAACGAAACCCGCGAAATCATCACCTATCTGCGCGACCTCTACACGACCGTCTTTGGTCCAGACACCACGGGCGAGCCCCCTCGCGTAGGCGGCAGCGGTCGCAATGACACGCTCTGCTACGCGACCCAGGTTAATCAGGACGCATTATCGCGCGCCCTCGAAGAACCGCTCGACGCGGCCTTCATCATTGGCGGCAAGAACTCGTCCAACACGTATCAACTTTATCGCCTTTGCGCACAGAAGCTCGGCGACAAAGCCTTCTTCATCCAAAGCGAGGCCAACATTCGCTCCCTCGCCGAGGTTGAGCATTACGTTTTCCCCGCCAGCGGTCCCGCCCATGGCGGTCATGTCGAGATCAACCCGCTCTGGCCCTCTTTTAATGAAGACGCGCCGAAACGGATTCTCATCACCGGTGGCGCTTCATGCCCCGATGGCGTCATCCAGCAGGTCATCACCCGTATCAACAGCCTGTTCCCCCCTGCCAGACTGCGCCCCCTCTCTTCGGTGCAAACCGAGATTGAGGCACGGCTCAACGAGGTGCCCGATCCGACGGCTTAACCCACCCTCCGAGTAGGCCGCGAGCTTGCTCGCGCTCCGAACCGCGCCTGCAAGCAGGCTGCCTACCTCTGGACGCGGGAGTGATGCCGCCAAAGCCTATTCGTTGAACTCGTCGAAGGCGCGTTTTTCCGCAGGGGGCGTGCCGTCCACATTGCCGGGTCGGATCGATGCTTCACGCAGCTTCAGCTCCTCCTCACGCTGCTCAAGCTCGGTTTCTTTTTCTTGCTGATCCTGCACCTTCTCGAAGAGCCGGCATTCGCTTTCCTCGACAAATTTCTCCCGCTCGCGCAAGGCCTCGCGGTTTTGACGAAGCTGCTCCTCCTGACGATCCAGTTCCTCTTTCAGGCTCGTCAGCGCGAACCGTTCTTCCTCGGAAAGACCCGTCCGAGTCGAAGGCGTTTTTTTCATGGCATTCAACAAGGCCTCGCGGTGCTGCAAAAGCGCCTCCGTCTCCGCCAGATCGCGTTCGCGCTCGGCCACCCGAAACTCCCGCTCGTTGATCTCGCACTCACGTTCGGCCAGCTTGATCTCAAGTTGCTGAAGAGAACGCGCCATGTCCTCATTTTGCGCGTTGATGATCGAACCCGGCTTGTCCTGCTCCTCGGCCGCCTTGATCAAGGCCAACACCTCGGCGATCTGACGGCGCGCCTCGTCAAGTGAAGCTCCGTTGATTCCTCCCGACATGCGTTGCGCGCGGATGGAGGGATATGAACGCCGCGGCAAAACGAGCGACGGACCCGCAGGCGAATAGATCGGACTGCCCGGGGGACGGACAAACGTGGAGAATGAAGCGGTCGTGCCCATGGTCAGTTCCTCAACCAGCGCAGCAGACGCGCCTTTAATCCGTCCCGACGAACAGGCGGAGGAGTGATCATATCCGCCACCACGGCCTCAATCACGGAATCGCCGAGCACGGCGACCAGACTGCGCGGGTTCACTCCCGCCGCGATCAGCCGCTGAACCTCGGTGTAATCCTCCATGCAGAAACCCTGCATCGCATTGGCATGCGCACGCAACTCCGCCTTGGCTTGGGCCAGTTGCTTGGCGGAAACGGTGCGGGCAAGATCCTGGGCCGCCTCGGGCAACGACTGCTTCAATTCAAGCGCCAAGGCCGCCTGAATCTCCACCGGTTGTGAGACCACACCCAGCGCAACGCCTTCGATGTAGTGAATGCCCTTCGAGCCGGGACGGAACGGGAGATAATGCGCCAGCGTGCGCTCATCGATATTGGACAGCGCGTTGAGGAGAGTGCGGAAATCACCGCCCACGATCACCGAACCCGCCATGCGCTGTGCGGCCAAGGCAAACTCGCCCAGGGTCCGGATGTTTTCCAGACGGCAGAACAACAACGTCTCGGGCGCCAGCGAAGTAAGCGTGATGGGGAATTCGCCGGGGATCTTCAGTTTCTCCAAGTTTTTCACCAACGGGTTCTCACCATCACCGGCGGCCTCGGATTGCGTGACCATATCGCCGAACGGGTTGTCGAAAGCGAGCGTCTCGCGCAGGATGTCGATCAGGTGATCGGCGACTCGCGGTGGTTGTCCGCGCAAAGCGAGTCGCTCGCGCATCTCGTCAAAAGAAAGATCGATATAGGCCGCGGGTGTTTCATCACGGCCCTGCAGCGGCCAATCCAGGCCCTCGAGGTTTTGCGCAAGGCTGTTGAGCGATGTGTCCACCAAGATGGACGAGCTGAAAGACATGCGCACCTCGTCCCACGTTTGCGGCGTGTGCCGATGGGTGGCAAAGGGTGACTGGGTGCGGCGCGGCGGGAGCGAGCTAGGAGTGTTCATGGTTCATGCCTTTCTATTTCCGCCGCAAGACGGCGGTAGTCTTGGACAACATTGTCCCTGATATGATCGGATGGTTCCTGACCGATGAGATTGACGGGCAATCCCAGCGTGACTGCGCGACGCACAACCATCGCATCGCGGATTTGAGTATCGAAGATCTTCGCGTCCTGTGAGGCGCGCTTGGCGGTTTTAAATTGGTTGAGCCGAAGTTGCATGCGCATCTTCGGAACCTCGATGTCCACGCCCGTTTTGATTGAGTTGAAAATGACCCCGCGAATCTGAGCCGGCAGTCCCATCGATGAATTGCGAAATCCAGCGGAGAGCTGCTGAAACCGGCCCAGCTTATCCACCAGCAACGTGAATCCGATCAAGCTCAGGGCATCGGGATTCGAGGGCACATAGATCTCGTGCGAGCTGAAGACCCCGCATTGGGACGCGCGCAACAGATTGGGCGGGCAATCAAATAGCACGTAATCGTAATCCTTCGCGAGCTCATCCAGCTGCTCTTGAAAGAGCAAATAGGCAGGCTTCCGAGGGTCACCCGTGTATTCGTTTTCGAGATCAACCAAGTTGAAGGTCGTGGGCAGCACATCGAGCCCCGGCAGCACGGCTTTGCCATTTTTGTCCTGGACCACGTCACGCACCACCAGATCGCTCAACTGAACGCCGCCGTCTTCAAAAAACGAATACACCGAGCCATGCCCGCCCGCGTTGAGCTTGTTCCAGCGCTCAAGACGCATCAGCCAGATGCTCGTGTTAGACTGGGTATCGAAGTCGCACAGCAGCACACGACGTCCATTTTCGGCCAAGCAAGCCGCCGTGTTGACGATCAACGAGGTTTTACCAACCCCGCCCTTGTAGTTAAGAAAACTGATTTTTCGGGCCATCTGCTGTAGTGAAAACGCCGTTACACGAAACGACTTTTACAATGCCCATATTGCCGCCTCCCGCCAGACGCTACTGTCGCAAGGCGTTGTTTTGACGGTTTTTTTGCAAGACCCAAGCCAGTCCCTATCATAGATTTTTTACCCCATCGTCACCCAGCCGGCACTTCGATGGCACCCAATCGATATAGGATGCCTCGATGCGCCCCTTGATTCTCAGCGTTGACGATGAAAAAGATGTGACCGACCTCGTGCAGTTTAATCTAACCCGAGCCGGCTACGAGGTGATGACCGCGGCCACCGGTCGCGAGGCCCTGCTCGCCGTGGGCAAACGCCGTCCTGACCTCATCCTGCTTGATCTGATGCTGCCGGACATCGACGGACTGGGCGTATGCGAAATTCTTCGCCGGGACGCCGCCACGGCGGCTATTCCCATCGTCATCTTGACCGCCTGGGCTACCACCGATGCGCGCAACCTTGGACTGGAACTCGGGGCACTGGACTATCTTACAAAGCCTTTCAGCCCTCGTGAACTGACCGGACGCGTGCAAAAACTGCTGAGTTTACGCGGAGAAAACACTCCCCGTCATTGATGGAGTTTCTCTGGCCTCACGGAGCGCAGCGTCTACGTTCGGCGGGATGCAGAAGTCAGCCGTCCGCGACGCCATCGTCGCGCAGCTCCAAAGTGAACTCGATCTCCAGGCACGCGCCGCCCATGACTCTCGTGACGAAGCCACGAGCGTGGAGAACAAAGCCGAGGGCAAATACGACATGCGCAGCCAGGAGGCGGCCTATCTTGCCGAGGGGCAGGCCCGACTGGCCGCCGAGATCGCCGAGTCGATTTCCCTATATCGTTCCTTGGACCTGCCGGATTTCTCGCAAGGCCGCCCCGCCGCCCTCGGCGCATTGGTGACGCTCGAAACCAAGGGGCGGCGCACCATTTACTTTCTCGGACCGCGCAATGGCGGACTTGAAGTTAGCCACGATGGTGTCCCCTACTTGGTCGTCTCGCCCTCGTCGCCACTCGGACGCCAATTACTGGGCCGGGTTGCCGGTGATTCCGTGCAATTACCCGGACGTGGCGGCACCGTGACCCATCGCGTCGTCGAGCTTGCCTGAAAACCGTGCCCGTAAAGTTGGGTTGCAACCGCCCCTGACGTCGCGTTTTTCAGGCGGGATGCGTCCGTTGCTCGTTGGTCTCGCTTTTATCATCTTTGGTTGCCGTCTCATCGCCGGCCCGACTCCGCTGGAGCTGGAAACCGCGCTCAAAGATTTTCGCTCCGAGGGAGCGAAGGGCTGGGCTTTTACCCAGACGACCACCAGCGGCGATCATGGCCGCATCGAGCGATTTAACCCGCTCGGGAAGAACTTCCTCCAATGGACGTTGGTCCAACAAGACGGTCGCACGCCGACCGCCGACGAAGTCCAAAAATACAACGAGCACAAAACCCGCCGCTCTTCCGGAGAGAATGCTCCTAACGTAAAAGACCAAATCGTGCCCGGAACCTGCGAAGTGCTCGAAGAGACCCCCGAGCGAGGCGTTTACCGCTTCCAACTCAAACCGGGCGACAAAGACGACAAATCCGCGGAATTCATGCGCGTCACCTTCACGTTGCATCGCCCGACCGCGACCATTGAAAAAGTTGAGCTCGCCAGCACCGAGCCGTTCTCCCCGGTCTTCATGGTCAAGATCCAGGAAGCCCGCACGGTCATGACCTATTTCTTGCCCGAAGGCGGACGCCCCACCCTGCTCAAGGAAGTCTCGGTGCGCATCCGCGGTCGCGCCATGTGGATAAAGTCCCTCGATCAGGACATGACAGTGACGTATTCAGACTATACTTACGCCGGGAAGAAATAACGGCCTTCCGGCGCCTCAGATCGCGTTGGCGTAAATCCCCTCATACGCGCGCGCCGTCTTGTCCCAACTAAAATCCTTGCGCATGGCGCGTGCCTGAGTCGCCTCATACAGCGGCTTGTTGGCAAACAACGTGAGCGCGCGCGACAATCCCGCGGCCACACCTGCGGCGGTCGCCGGAAACATGATGCCACTGCCCGCCTCGGGGACTTGATCGATGTCGGTCACCGTGTCGGCGAGCCCGCCCACACGCGTCACGAGAGGAACCGTCCCGTAAATCTGGGAATACATCTGATTCAATCCGCAGGGTTCGAAGCGCGAAGGCATGAGGAAGAAGTCGCTGCCCGCCTCGATCAGATGGCTCATGGCCTCGTCCAACCGTGCGGCAATATAAACATGTCCGGGCGCCGACGCGGCCAGATCGCGCAGACCGGCCTCAAGCTGCTTGTCGCCCGTGCCGAGCACGATGAGCCGCACATCGTTCGTCTTGAAGAAACCGCCATTGGCCAGCACCAGATCGATGCCCTTCTGCTCGGTCACGCGGCACACCATGCCGAAAATCGGGCCGGTAAACTTGGGGTCGAAACCGCTGCGCTTGAGCAGATCGGCGCGACACACCGCCTTGCCGGCGAGATTGTCCACCGTGTAGTTGCCCGGAATGAGCGTGTCGGTCGCCGGATTCCAGACATCGGTGTCGATGCCGTTGAGCAGACCGACGATGTCGTCGGCGCGAGTCGAAATCACGCCATCAAGACCACAGCCAAACTCCGCGGTCTGGATTTCACGGGCGTAGCGCGGGCTCACGGTCGTCACTTGGTCGGCAAACAAAATGCCGCCTTTCATCATGCTCATCTGCCCGTAGAACTCGACGCCATCGATACCCATGAGCTCCTCGGGAAGATTGGTGCGATAAAACGCCCGCATGGGAAACACGCCTTGAAACGCGATGTTATGGATCGTGAACACCGTCTTCATCGCCAGCGTGATTCCGTAGCGTTGCTCCGCATGGCGCAGGAGCACCGGCAGCAAACCGCATTGCCAATCGTGGCCGTGAATCACATCGGCGCGCAGCTCGAGAAAACGCATGGCTTCGACCACTCCCTTGCAGAAGAAAATGAACCGGTGGTGGTTGTCTTCGTAATCGCGCTCGGGAGTGCCGTAAGGGTTGCGACGATCAAAAAACTCTTCGCGACACACCAGGTGCACCGTGAGATTCGGAATCGGAGAAAACGACCGCACCTCGCCGGTCATGAACACGTCGCCCATCTCGATGCGCAGACCGAGCGTGCGTCGGGCTCCGGTCGCCAGCGGATGATCGATCGCCGCACGATAACCCGGCAGGAAAACCGCCACCTCATGTCCTCGCTCCGCCAGCGTGGCGGACAAAGCGGCAACCGCGTCCGCCAGTCCTCCCGTTTTGACATACGGAAACAACTCGCTGGCGACTTGAACGATTTTCACAGGGTATCGAAGTGGGTTGATAAAAATGCGACCCGGGGGCGCCACCGACACTGGAATGTCAGGAGCAAGGGGGATTACCGCGCCGGGCTTTTTCTGTAGTAAGTTTTCCGCGTCTTACACCGGATTGTCGAGTCCTGAAACTTCGCAAGTGCCATCGCAAATTGCTCGATTTTCATCGCCGCACGCCGGTGTGTGGCCTTGCCTCGTCTCACGCAAAACTTGGTATCCTCCGGAGTTTTGGCGGTAACTTGAACCGATATGAAATTCCGCGAACCGCTCCTGGAACTCCTTCGTCAATCCGACTATCGCCCCGCCACCATTCTCAACCTCTCACGCGCCCTCGGTCTTAATAAAAAACAACGTCCCCACCTCGCGCACGAAATCCGCACCCTGCTTTCCAAGGGGGAACTCGCCCTCGTCAATGGCGACCGCATCGCCCTCCCCTCGGGCTCATTTTCTCATCAGGGAAAAGACCGCGCAACGTTCCGTCCCGGCTCCGAGCGCTCACACGTTTCCTCAGGGAATGCCGACACGCTCGTCGGAAAAATCAATTTCCGTGCAGGCGGCTCTGCCTTTGTCGTGCCGCCCAAAAGCGGCCCGGGCCCCGATGAGGACGCCATCCAGATTTTTCCCGAGGACACCGGCGTGGCCCTCCACGGCGACATGGTTGAAATCGCCGTCAATCCCGGCATCCGCCAGCGCCGCGATGGTCGTGGCAGCGAGCGCACCGGCCGTGTCATGCACGTAATCGAGCGCGCTCGTGATACCATTGTCGGCAATCTCCAACAGATTCGCAGCACATTTTACGTGAAGCCCGATGATCCTCGCATGTTTCACGAGGTCGCCGTCGCCGATCCCGCCTCGTCGAAACTCGTCCCCAGGCCCGCCCCGGGTGACAAGGTTGTCGTGCGCCTCGCCGAATGGACCAAGCGCAGTCAACTCATCCAAGGCGAGATCATCGAGCGCCTGGGCAAAACCTTTGAGCCTCGCGCCGAACTCGCCGGCATTTACCACAAGTTCAACCTCGATCCCACCTTCCCCACCGCCGTCGAGCACGAGGTCGCGTCACTGCCCGACACCGTGCAACCGGGAGAACTCACCGGGCGTCTGGATTACCGTGCGATTCCCACCTTCACGATCGACCCCGACGACGCCAAGGACTTCGACGACGCGCTCTCGCTCGAATATCTGGACAACGGCGACGTGCGCATCGGGGTCCATATCGCCGACGTATCCACCTACGTGAAGCCCGGCACCGCCCTCGACAAAGAAGCCCAGCGTCGCGGCAACTCCACCTACCTCGTCGGCACGGTCATTCCCATGCTGCCGGAAAAACTCTCCAACGGTCTCTGCTCGCTCGTCGAAGCACAGGACCGGCTCACCAAAGCCGTGTTTCTCGTGTTTGATGCCAAGGGTCGTCCCAAAGCCCACTCGTATGCCAACACCGTGATCCGCAGCCGCAAGCGCCTCACCTATAAACAAGCCTACGCACTTCTTTTCGAAAAAAGCCTCGCGAAAATCCGCGCTCTCCCGCTTCCGCCCAAACACCAGACCGGCTCCACCGGTCGCGCCCTCTCCTCTCTCGACGACACCGAGCTCACCGATCTCCAAACGTGGGTCCGCCAGCTCTGGAAGCTCGCCAGCAAGCTCCGTCACGATCGCATGGCCAACGGATCCCTCGATCTCGACATGCCGGAGACCAAAGTCTTCGTGGACGCCGAAGGTTACGCCGACCGCCTCGAAAAAATCGAGCACGACGAAAGCCACCAACTCATCGAAGAGTTCATGCTCGCCGCCAACGAGGCCGTCGCCCGCCTCACCCGCTCGCAAAAGCTACCCTCGATTTACCGCGTCCACGACGAGCCCGATGCGGAAAAACTCAACGAGCTCCGCGAGTTTCTGGCGACCTACGATATCCGCACCGGCGATCTTACGCTCCGTGAGGAAATCGTGAAGCTGCTCCAGGCCCTTGCTGCACACCCACAAGGTTACACGTTGCGGACCCAACTGCTCCGGAGTCTGAAAAAGGCCTGTTATCGCGGATCACCCGATGGCCATTACGGTCTGGCTAAAAACGATTATACACACTTCACCTCGCCCATCCGTCGCTACTCGGATTTGGTCGTGCACCGGGTTTTCTCCCGCCACCTCGCCCGCCAGGAAGGCGCCACCGCTCCCCACGCCGACTACAACGCCGCCAAGATGGACACGCTCGGCGAACACCTCAGCCAGACCGAGATCAACTCCACCGAAGCCGAGCGTGAGAGCGTCAAAATCAAGCTCCTCGAATTCTTCGAACGCGAACTCGCCAAGGAAAAGAAGACGACCTTCGCCGCGGTTATCACTGACGTGCGCCCGAACGGCCTCTTCGTCGAGCTGACGGAGTCGATGACCTTTGGCTTTATTCCGATGAGCACGTTGTCCGATGACGTCTATACCATCAACACCGCCGGAGACGCGCTCATCGGTCGCCGCACAAAAAAAATCTACCAACTCGCCTCACACCTGGATGTCGCCGTTGAAAAAGTGGACCGGTTCAAGCGTCTCATCGACTTCCGTCCCGCCGGCGCCATGAGTGCCCAAAGCACCTCGCACACCGTGGAGAACACGACTCGCACGTCGCGGCCTTCACCCGCGAAACCGGTCAAACCGGCGCGCAAACCGAAAGCGGATTCATCGAGCAAAAAAGCGCCTCCCGGCCGCTCAAAGTTCATTCCGAAAAAACGATAGATGCTTTTATTCGCGCGGGCTTTTGCGTCTTTGCTCATCAATAGATAAGTTTTCCCCGCTCTCATATGAGTCATTACACCTTCGCCCAAACCTTCCGCACCCTCTACGACAAGGCCGTTGCTCTCTACGCCAAGGGTCAACGAGGTGCCGACACTTACTTCTCGGCCGACGAAAGTGCCTGGCTTGCGAGTAACGGTCTGGCGGCGCAAAACCTCTATGACTACGCCGAGGACCACAACAACTACGGCGGTGAACCCGGCTACGACATCGCCTTGGGGATCGAATACATACGTCGCGATTACTTTTTGAACGTTCAGCACGGCAAATCGTCGGGCGTGATCGCCAATCCCGACACTTGGCCTGGCAAATCAGAGACTATAAATGGCATCGAATGGCTTCCGCGCATCATGCCCAAAGCCCGTGCCAAGCTGCGGGGAGAACTCCCCTCTTCTCTGATGTATGGCTGTGGTGGTGACCGAAAATTCTTCAAGGCCCACGATATTCACCCCGCCGAGTTCTTGAATCTCATCTGGCGTCTCGACGGCAACGGCGCGGCGATCATCGACTGGGTTTCCCGCCGCAGCAGTGGCGTTTTTTAAACACGCGGGTCGCCCCAAGGTAGGGACGTCTCTCCGAGACGTCCGTCAGGGTGGTAGCGCTCGCGACGCGGACGCCTCGGAGAGGCGTCCCTACCCCGCACAAATCAACCGATCAATTTGCCGTAGGCCGCCGCGTCGAGCAGCGTGTCAACCGAAGCCGGGTCGGCCAGCTTGAGCTTCAGCATCCATCCGGCGTTGTAGGCGTCTTGGTTGACGGTCTCCGGAGCGGCATCGAGCACCGTGTTCACCTCGATGACCGTGCCGGCGACCGGCGAATAGAGGTCGGAAGCGGCCTTGACCGACTCGACCACGCCGTAGACCTGACCGGCGGCCAAGGTGGCGCCCACCTTGGGGAGCTGCACATAGGTGATATCGCCAAGGCTGTTCTGGGCGTAATCAGTGATGCCAACGGTCGCCGTGCCGTCGCCGGCGGGCTTCAACCATTCGTGGGACTTGGCGTAACGGAGATCGGAAGGAACGCTGCTCATGTTTAGGATTTTTTTAATTCTACGAAGGGAGGTTTGACCAGCTGCAAGTTGATCAAGGTGCCGCGGATATCCACGGCGAGCGGAGCCGAGGCGGAGGCCGTGACGACCAACGCCGAGCCGATCGCCTCGTTGAGAATCGGCGAAAGCGTGCCGGAAAGCACTTTGCCCACCACGGCACCATCGGCGCCGAGCACCGGGGTGTCGGCGCGCACGATGCGGCGGTCGCCGGTCTTGAAGAACACCACCTTGTTGGCGGCTCCGTTGGTCTTCTCGGCAAGGAGCGCGGCACGACCGATAAAGTCGGCGCCTTTATCGAGCTTCACCGTCCAGCCGAGGCCGGCGGTCAGCGGAGAAATATCCGCGGTGATTTCGTGCCCGTAAAGCGGGTAGCCGGCTTCGAGGCGCAGACTGTCGCGCGCACCGAGTCCGGTGAGTTCAAGTCCGTGGGCGGCGCCGGCCTTCACAACCGCCTCGGCGAGCGCGGCGGCATCACCGGCGGCGTGGTAAAGTTCGAAACCATCTTCACCGGTGTAGCCGGTGCGGCTGATGATGCATTGCACGCCGGCGACCGTGCCTTCGGCGAAATGATAATAGCCGATCCGGTCGAGTTTGGCCCCGGTGAGCGACTGCACGATGGCAACCGCGGTCGGGCCCTGAATGGCCAGCAACGCGTAATCGGCCGAACGGTCCGTGACGGTTACCGTGAAGGCCTTGGCTTGCTCGTGAATCCAAGCGAGGTCTTTGTCGATGTTCCCCGCGTTGATGCAGAGGAAGTAATCCTCGGGGGCGCGCATGTAGACGAGCAGATCGTCCACCACACCGCCGTTTGGATAACACATCGGCGAGTAAAGCACCCGCCCCGGGAAAAGCTTGGTCACATCGTTAGTGACGAGGTGATTTAGGAAACGAAGTGCTTCGGGCCCCTTCACATCGACCTCGCCCATGTGGCTCACGTCGAAGAGACCGGCGGCGCGGCGCACGGCCTTGTGCTCCTCTAGAATGGAGCGGTATTGGACCGGCATTTCCCATCCGGCAAAATCCACCAGGCGAGCCCCGTGGGCTGCATGGAAATCGCGCAAAGGCGTGCGTTTCAAATCACTCATGCGGCGAGACTACGCCCGCCGACCACAGGGTGCGCAAGTCACTTCGCACCCCTGCGGTCAAATTACCCCGTCGAACTTCAGTTCGCGTAGAACTTAACAATTTCAGCCACCAGATACTTGTGGTCGGACTTGGAGATTTCTTTGGCGGCCAGCATGGCGTCAGCCTGCAGAACGCGATAGGTCATTTCTTGAAAACGATCACCATCGGAACCGGCGGGCAAAGCGGGCTTCAGTGTGACCACCGTATCACTGGGAGTAAGATCGGTCATGGCACCGAGTTCATAATCGATACCCCAGCGCAGGAAGCGCTTTTCGTATTCGTTCGCAACGGGGAGAACGACAAAGGGAGCGGTTTCAAAACCAACCTTGCGCAATTCGACCGTGTAGGCGGAGGTGCGGTTCAAATCGATCTTGAAGGGTGTCTTACCCACCTCGATTCCATTGATGAAGCCCGAGGCGCCCTCAGGTGTGGAGCGAACCACCACAGTCTGCTTGCGACCTTTGCTCATCACGGCGCATCCGGACGAAAAAACAAGAACGCATCCAGCCAGCAAGGCCGGCACGAAAAAACGAAGTTTCATAAGGGTAAAGTTCGGGGGAGAACGGGATGGAGTATTTTTTGCGGAAGAGAACGGTCAAGGGCAATTACCGGGAAACTCATTTTCACTTTTGATTCGTAAAGCGGAACTAGCGTTGCCACTCGATTGGTATCTTTGCATGCGCGGCACCAGACAGGTGTCCGCCTTCACCGTTCCCTTCGCCTCGCCATGTTTCTTGCCTACTGGGTTCACGATCTCAGCCCGTTCGTCGTTAGATTCACCGACACATTCGGCATCCGTTACTACGGGCTCGCTTACCTGCTGGGTTTTGTCGGCGGCGCCTGGCTATTGCATGTCTATGCGCGCGCAGGCCGGTCGAAGCTGCCGGCGGCGCAGGTTTCGGATCTCATCATCGCCATCGTGGTAGGCGTGATGGTGGGCGGTCGATTGGGATCATTTTTTCTCTACGAGAGCTGGCGTAGCCTGGCCGAAGATCCGCTTGCCCTCTTCAAGGTCTGGGAAGGCGGCATGTCGAGCCACGGCGGGTTCGTTGGCGTCGCGGTGGCGCTGGCTTGGTTTGCACGGAGCAGCAAACTGCCGTTCCTGCATCTTTCGGATCTCATCGTATCCGTGGCTCCGCTTGGGTTGATGCTGGGCCGCATCGCCAACTTCATCAACGGCGAGCTCTGGGGAAAGGTCACCACGGTGTCTTGGGCTGTTATTTTCCCGGACAGCGAACCAGGCACGCCCGTATCGCAAATCGCGCCGCGTCATCCCTCCCAGCTTTACGAGGCGGCGCTGGAAGGCGCACTCCTGCTGGTGATGATGCAATGGCGATTCTGGCGCACCGGCGTGGTTCAACGCCAACCGGGCCGGCTCGCCGGTGAGTTTCTTATCGCCTATGCCGTCGTCCGCATGATCGGGGAAATCTTCCGCGAGCCCGATGCGGGCATCGACCTGATTTTTGGCCTAAGTCGCGGGACGTTTTACTCCGTTTTCCTGATCGCGGCCGGTCTCGTGCTGATCTGGCGCACGACACGGAAGACGTCTCCATAAAAAACCTGGCCGGCGGAAACGCCGGCCAGGTTTTTTATGAGTCAAACGAGCACCGGGATTAACCCGTGTTCTTCAAACCACCCGAGATGCCGTTGATCGTCAGCTCCACCACGGCGCGCGTGGCTTCATCCTCGGACTTGGACAGTTTGCCGGCACGCAGGCGGCGCATCATTTCGACCTGAAGATAATTGAGCGGGTCGATGTAGGGATTGCGCAATTGCACCGACTTCAAGAGCACGGGCTCTCCAGCCAGGAGCTGCTTCTGGCCCGTGATCGCGAGGATCGCCTTTTCGGTGCGCTCAAACTCGTCCATGAGAATGCCAAAGATTCGGGCGCGGATCGCCTTGTCTTCAACGAGGCCGGCGTAGAGTTCGGCGATGCCCATGTCGGCTTTGCGCATGGTGAGCTGCGCGTTGTCGATGAGCGTCTGGAAAAACGGCCACTCGGCGTGCAGGGTGCGCAGAAGTTTTTTGCCCTTTGGCCCGCGCTTGAGCACGGCGTCGAGGGCGGAGCCGAGACCATACCAACCGGGGAAGTTGAAGCGGCTCTGCATCCACGAAAACACCCAGGGAATCGCGCGCAGGTCCTCCACGCTCGTGGTGTTGCGACGGAAGGTCGGACGTGAACCGAATTTGAGGTTACTGATCTCATCGATGGGCGTGGCCTGCTTCCAGAATTGCAGGAACTCGGGATCTTTATGAACGAGCGCCTCGTAGGCGGCGAAACCGGCCGCGCTCATCGTTTCCATCGCATCGGTCCAATCGGAGGGCGGCACAAACGGTTTTTGCGCGGCGTGCGAGCCGAGCAGAACACCATAAGCCATCTGTTCAAGAATGCGGTGCGCGAGGTCGGCGTCGTGGTAACGCGTGGACAACACTTCGCCTTGCTCGGTCACGCGGATGCCTCCGTCGCGCAGGCCGATCGGCTGGGCTAGGATCGCCTTCGCGGCGGGACCACCGCCACGCGCGATGCTACCGCCGCGTCCATGGAAAAGCGTGACGCGCACGTTGTGTTCGCGGCAGACGGCGGTGATGGTTTCCTGCGCCTTGTAGAGCGCCCAGTTCGCGGTGAGGTAACCGCAGTCTTTGTTCGAATCGGAGTAGCCCAGCATGACGTGCTGGTGACCGGCGGAAGCCTTGAGCACCGGAGCGTAAGCGGGATGCGTGAACAGCTTATTAAGGACCGTAGGCGCGCAGTTGAGGTCATCCAAGGTTTCAAACAGGGGCGCAATCGGCAGTGACGCGCCGGTGAGCTTCATCAGGTAAACAACCTCGAGGATGTCGGACACCTCGCTCGTCATGCTGATGATGTAGATGCCGAGCGACGAAGGGCCGAACTTCGCAGCGGCGAGCGCGGCGACGCGGAGCGGATCGAGGATGTTACGCGTGGGGGCGGAAAGCTTGCCCAGCGCGGTCGCGCCGAGCGGCAACGCGGAGTCGATGGCGGCGGCGAGCAGCTCGCGTTTGGTTTCTTCGGGGAGCTTGGCGTAGTCGGCGCGGTCGAGTAGCTCGGTCACGGCGGCCTCGTGTGGGCCGGAGTGCTGGCGCAGATCGAGGTGCGAGGCGTGCAGGCCGAAGATGTCGAGCTGATGCCGGAGCGCTTGCAGGTCGCCATCGGCGAGCATCGCCCCGCGACCGGCGAGCAGGCTGTCGCGAATGGTGTCGAAGGTTTCCTTCAACGTCTCGGCCGGCAACGCGGGCTCGTCATCCGCCGTCTCGGGCATGAGCACGGTGCCATCGCGAGCTTCATTGGGGGCGAGCGCCAGTCGCTCGCGCAGGCTGCCGAGCAGGAGGCGATACGGCTCGTGCGGATAACGCTCCGTCATCTTCTCAACATACTGGGAGAAATGACGGCTCTCCTTGAGCAGGCGGCGCACGGCGGGCGTCACGGAGTCGCGGAGGTCGGACACGGTGAGCGTGTGCAGCAGGTGCGAGACGGCGGCGTGCATTTTCTCCGCGGCGGTGCGGCGATGCAACGCGAGGATGTCGGCTGTCACGCGGGCATTGACGTTCGGGTTGCCATCACGATCGCCACCGATCCAGGAGCCGAACACAAGCCACCGTGCCGGCGGCTTCACATCGGGATAATATTGCTTCAGCGCGCGCTCCATATCGGCGTGCAGGCGCGGCAGCGTTTTATAAAGCGTGGAGTCAAGATACCACAGGCCGGTGCGCGCCTCGTCGGCGACCTCGGGGCGGGCGGTGCGGCTGCGATCCGTGAGCCAGAGCGAGGCGATCTCGCGCTCGACCAAGCCGGGATCGGTGAACGCCAGGCCATTTACCTCCGGGTGGCTGCGCAGGCGGAGGAGCTCCGCCAGGCTCTGGAGTTTCGCGAGGAGCGTGCGGCGCTTCGACTCGGTGGGGTGCGCGGTGAAAACCAGATCAATCAGCATGTGATCGACCAGTTTCTGCATCGCGGCGGAATCGACTCCGCGCTTCTTGAGTTCGAGCACCGCGGCCTCGATGGATTCGCGGATGGGGCGGCTGTCGGGAGATTTGTGATCGGCCACCAGGCGCGCGGCCCGGCGTCGGCGCAGCAGCAGGATGCGAAAATTTTCCTCGGCGATGTTGACCAGCTCGAAATAGAGCGTGAAGGCCATCGCTTGGTTAACGGCCTCGGCCGGCGTGAGTGCAGTGATAGCCTCGCGCAAAGCGGGAGCCGCGGCGGCGTCGCCGGCGCGGCTGGCCTTCGCCAGCGTGCGGAGTTTTTCAACCGTGGCCAACGCCTCGGGGCCTTCCAATCGGGTGATCACTCGTCCCAATGAGGCGCCCAGCGTGCGGATTTCAGTCCGAAGTTGGGCAAGTTCTTTGAGCGCGGCGGAGGAGCGAGAAGCGGAGGAGCGGGCCATGTGTGGGTTGTTGGCGTGAGGCGAGTTCAGACGATGGAAAGGTTGGTGGATACTGAAAGCGAAAAGTGCGCCAGTCTGCGGGATTCACCTCACAGTGGGAGCTTGCTTGCGGCACGCCGTGCCCCTTATTTGCCCGCCACCGTGACCAGACGCCTACTCCCCGTCCTTCTTCTTGCCAGTGCGACACTCCTGCATGGAGCCAGCTCATTGCCTGAAATTACCGCAAGCCGCACCGACATCACCGAGTCCGGGACCGTTTTCACCGGCAACGCCCGTCTCACTTACGACGGAGCCCTGCTGCTCGCCGATCAGATCTCCTACGATCCCAAGACCCAGGTCGCCCGCGCGACCGGTCGTGTATCGCTGACACGCGGCACGGAACGCCTCCTCGCCGACGAGCTCACCTACAATCTCGAAAGCCGCGCCTACACCGTTAAGAATCTGCGCTTTGGACAAGACCCGGTTTACATCTCCGGCAGCGGCTTGGACGCCGACCCAAAGAAAGTGGTGATCCATGACGCCGTCGTCACATTTTCGGAGCCCGGCCTGTTCGCCCCGACGTTACGCGCCAATCACGTGACTTACATCCCGGGCAACAGCGTGAAAGCAACCAATGCTTACGTCGGAGTCGGCATCATCCCGCTTTTACCGGTGCCCTTCTACAATCAATCGGTGGACGACCCCCTGATTTCCCACGTCAAAGCCAGGGCGGGTTTCAGTTCCAATCTGGGCGGAGAGCTTGAACTCGGCCTGCTCGCGCCGTTCACACGCTCCGTCAAACTCGGCGGCGACCTCGATATCTACACCAAGCGAGGCGTCATGTTCGGCCCCGCCGCCGCTTATAAGTTCGATAACGCCCACCAGTCGGTCCGTGGTTCGCTGCGCAGCGGCTTCATCCAAGACAGCGGTGATCGGGGCACGGACATTCTCGGCAACCCGATTCCCAAGGATCGCGGCTTTGTCACGTGGGAGCATTATCAGACAATCGGGGACAACATCACCACCCTTGGCCAGGTTAACTACTGGTCCGACTCCGACGTCACCCGCGATTTCCGCGAGCGTGATTTCCGCCAGGTGCAAACCCCCGATAATTTCGTCGAGGGCTACTACACCGGCGAGAACTACGTCATCTCCGCCTTCACGCGCTTCCAGCCCAACGACTATCATGTCGTCCAGCGCCGCCTCCCCGAAATTCGCTTCGACGGCCTCCCCGTCGATGCCGGCTCCGGTATCTATCATCGTGTAAACGCCAGCATCGCCTCGCTCGAAGACAAGTCGCTGCCCGCGCTTTCCGATCCGGTTAACCGCGTTGACACCTACTACGCGCTCACCCGCCCCTTCACTCCTCGCGAATGGCTGTCCATTAAACCGGTCGCCGGCGCGCGCTTCACTTATTACGATCAGGCCACCTCCGGTCGCGACGACTACACCCGCGTGCTCGGCGAAGTCGGCTTTGACGCCGATCTCCAGGCCAGCTCCACCTACAATTACAAAAACGAGCAGTGGAAAATCGATGGCCTCCGCCACCTCGTGAAGCCCTACGTTTCCTACCGCGCCATCGGCAACGCCGACCAAGGCCAGGCTTACATCCCACCGATTGATCGAACCGCCTTTTCGACCTACCTTCAGCCCCTCGGCTTGGGCGACCGTCGCGACACCGATACCCTCGAAAAAACCAACACCCTTCGCCTCGGCCTCGACAACGTCCTCCAAACACGCGACCCCGCCTACGGCTCGCGCAACCTCGCCGAGCTGAACGTCGCGGGTGACTGGCGCTTCGACCGTGCCGCCGGCCAGAGCCACTTCTCCGCGATCCAAAGCCAACTCGCCCTCAATCCCGTCAACTGGCTCAGTTTCGATACCTACGCCAACGTCACGCCGAGCGACCTCACCCTCCGTGAACTCAACACCGGCGTCACGTTCCGCGATGCGGGTGTCTGGTCTGTCCGCGTCGGCACCGACTTCCTCAAATCCGATCCCTCCTCCACCACTCCCGCCGGTGGCGTGGTTGGCATCCAGGAATACAGCATGGATATACGCTACTTCCTGAACGAGGCCTACGAAGCCCTCGTCCAAATCCGCTACGACACGCGCCTCGGAAGCTTCAGCAGTCAGGCCTTCGGCCTTCGCCAAAACATCCGCAATCTCTGGTTCATCGATTACGTGCTCACCTTCCGCGAACAAGACAGCCGCGCCGGCTCCACCAGCTTTGGCGTGAGCGTTGAGCTCGCTAATTTCTAATCCGGCGATGGACCGCCCCTCGCCCGCCGCCAGCCAAGGTCGCTATTTTCTCGGCCTCTTTGCCGCGCTGCGCCCGCACGTCGCCACCGACCGCAATCTGCCCTCGCGGCTCCAACAACTCCTTGCTCGCGAAAAACGGTTCGGGAGTCGCGACCGCCGTCTGTATCGCGAACTCCTCTACACCGCGTTGCGCCATCTCCCATGGATCGACGCTCGTCTGGCCGCCTCGCCCGACGACGCGGTCCGCGCCACCGCTTGGCTCGCAGCCGACACCCCGGCCACTCGCGCGTTCCGCGCTCACTGGACCGCCGACTGGCCTGAATGTCCGACCACGGTCGCAGAGAAAGCCCGGCATCTCGGAGCCGATCCCGCCGCGCTCCTGCCGGCATGGTTCACTGAACACTGCCCGTCCGCCTGCGTCTCACCCGCGCTCGACTCCCTTCACTCCCGCGCACCGCTTTGGGTCCGCCTGCAAACCGACGACCCCGCACCCGTCCTCGCCGAGTTCGCAACGCGCGGCTGGTCCGTGCGGCCCTCAACCGTCCTGCCCTCCGCACTCGAAGTGCTCGCCGAAGCCGATCTTACCACCACGGATTCCTACGCCCGTGGCCTGATCGAAATCCAGGACCTCGGCTCGCAACTTCTCCTCGCACACCTCAGCCCTTCACCTGCCGGTCAGTGGCTCGATGCCTGCGCCGGCGCCGGCGGCAAAACCCTCCAACTCGCCCGCCTGATCGGCACCAATGGTCGCGTTGACGCCCACGACATTCGCGCATCCGCACTCGACGAACTCGGCACCCGGGCCGCCCGCGCCCGTATTGCCAATATCCGCATCCTCTCCAGCAAACCCGCCGGCACCTATGACGGCGTGCTCATCGATGCACCGTGCAGCGGCACCGGCACCTGGCGCCGCGCACCGCACCTCAAGTGGTGCACCACCCCGCAGACCATCGCCGAAGCCGCCGCGTTGCAACGCGAGCTGCTTCATCGTTACGCTCCGCTCGTGCGCCCCGGTGGCCTGCTCGTTTACGCCACCTGCTCGCTCAGCCACCATGAGAACGACGACGTGGTCACCGCCTTCCTCGCCGCCAACCCCGAGTTCACTTCCGCCGCGCCCTCCCGCACCCTCCTGCCTTCCGATCACAACACCGATGGCTACTTCGTCGTCCCCCTCCGCCGCACGGCCTGAGAAACGCCGCGCCTCCCGCACCCTCGACATAAGCAACGCGTCGTCATGAAAACCAACCTCCCCGACGACGATTCCAATCCCGCCAGCCCGAACGCGCGCGCCGACGGCTGCGTTTTCCCGTTCGCCCCGCCCGCCTGGATTGGCTGGGCCGCCGCCGCATGCTTCTTTTTCGCAGCGATTTTCTTTGCCGGAAAAAGCTTCAACGTCCGCGGCCAACTTCAATCCGTTCTAGAAGATGAACGCGTTGCCCGCCTCGAAGCCGGCACGCTGAAAAACCTCCTCGAAGCCGAACGCATCCTCTCGCGCGGCCAGCTCGACCGGCTCGTCTCCGCTGACCGCCTCATCACCGAGCTGCGCCAGCAGGCCGACGTCGCCCGCCTCAAGATCACCTCGTTGGCCTCACCGACCGGCAACTCGCCGCAAGCCCATGCCGTCGCCGTGTGGAATCCCGACCGCCAGGAAGGCGTGCTGGTCGTTTCGCAACTTCCCCCGCTCGCTCCGGACAAAGATTACCAACTCTGGGTGATCGATCCCCAATATCAGATCCCGGTCGATGGCGGCGTATTCACCGTTGATAACCAAACCGGCGAAGCGCGTCTGAACTTCAAGCCGGGCAAGACCGTGACGGTCGCCCCGACCTTCGCCGTCTCGCTCGAGCGCAAAGGCGGCGTCCCGAAAGCCGAAGGCCCGATGGTGCTCATCGGCAACTGAGCGACACGTGCCCGCTCAGATCCCCGTGGCCCCGAGCGTAAGCTCGGGGAACGAGTCACCGGTCCACCCTCCCTTGGCTCACGGCTCGGGCCACAGCCGAAATCGTTCGGCGCTCAGATCTGCGTCTTCGCCGCCTCGACCGCGAGTTCCTTGCAGCCCTTAAGGTCGAGCTTGCCGGTCCCGAGCACCGGGATCTTTTCAACCCGCGACACGATCTTCGGTATCCACAAATTGGGCACACCCGCGGCGTTAAGCTTCTCTTTCACGCTTTCAACCGTGACCGCGTCGCTGGTCGTGAGGAGCACCAGCTGCTCGCCCTTGCCCGGATCGGGCACGCCCATCACGACGAGCGCGTAGCCTTCCGCCTGATCCAGCGCGAAGGCCTCGACGAGCTTTTGCTCCATTGTGCCGTGCGGCACCATCTCGCCGGCGATTTTGGAGAAACGCGAAAGCCGTCCTTCGATGAAAAGAAAACCGTCCTCATCGAAATACCCGAGATCACCTGTGACATACCAGCCCTCGTGAAACATCTCGGCGGTCTTCTTGGGGGCATCCAGATACCCGCCAAAAATATTGGCGCCGCGAAACGCAATAACGCCGGTCTGGTCCGGAGGAAGAATTTCACGAGTCTCCGGATGAAGCACGCGCGCGGTCATGCCGGCCATCATGCGGCCAACCGAACCCAATCGCTTGCCGAGTTGCTCCGCCGAGGTCGCGGTGGGCAGCGCGGGATCGGGCTGGTTCACGTTGGTCCCGGGCGAGGCCTCGGTCATTCCGTAACCCTGCATGATTTCGAGATGAAACTTCTCCCTGAAGCCCTCGTAGAGATCCATCGGCATTTTCTCCGCGCCGGATACGAGAATCTGCAGCGACCTGAGATCAGCCGGTTCGGCTTTTTTCAGAATCGGACGCATGAAAGTTGGAGCGCCCACCATTACACTGACTTCCTCCTCACGGATGGCATCGACGATTTTTTTGGTCTCAAGCGGACTGGGCACCGTGACCGAGCGACAACCGCGCAGGAGCGGATACCACATGTTCACTGTAAAACCGAAGCTGTGGAAAACCGGCAGGCAACTCAGCATCACGGAATTCGGAGGGAAGATGGAGAGCGTCGAAAATTGCCAGCAGTTCGCGAGGATGTTGCGGTGGCTGAAAGGCACGCCCTTGGGCTCGCCCGAACTTCCGCTCGTGAAGAGCAACCCCGCCTCGGCGCGATCACCATGTTTGGGCAGGCCCAGCAGGCGCGGCAGCAATTGATTTGGCAGCAACCAAGCGGCCAGCAACCAGGGCAGCAGCGCACGTTTACCCCCGATTTCCTTGATCGTGGTGCTCAAGTCCAGCGTGCGTTCCGGCCAGGGGAACGCCGGCACTTTCGCGCGCACGGCGTCGGCCGAGATGATCGTGTTTACACCCGAGGCGCGCAGGCTTGATTCCGACGCCGCGCGACCGGCCGTGAAGTTAAAGTTCACCGGAACCTTGCCTGCACACAGCACCGCGAGATTGGCGATGCTCGCGCCGGCGCCGGGAGGAAGCACGATGCCCACGCGCGACTCGGGCACCGTCTTGCGCAGGTGCCGTGACAACGCCGCGGCAACGGCGAACAATTGCGCGGCCTTGATTTCACGACGGGCCGCCGTGCGATCGACCATGACCAGCAGACCCGGATGACGCCCCAGACGGCGGACGATCTCGCCTCCAAGGTGGCGTTTTAATTGAGGCCGCTCATCAAACGCTTCGCAGCCGAGGTCGAGCAGCGCCTGACGCACGGTCGCCGCATCGGCTTGGTCCGCCGGAATCGGTTCACCCCACACCACGGTCACCGCCGTGCGCATGATTCGCGGAGATTTGACCAGATATTTGTTGTCCGAAAACGAAAACAACGAGCCCCACAACCCGTCATGCGCCACCGGCACCACGGGCACTCCGGCTTTGCGGGCCATCATCTCAAAACCGCGCTGCAACTTCATCAGATGACCCGTGCGAGAAATGCCGCCTTCCGGGAAAATCAGCACCAGCTCGCCGTCCTTCAACGCTTGCGAAACACGACGAATCGTTTCGAGTGCGTTGGCCGGCGACACCGGAATCGTGCCCGTCAGCTTATAAACGAGCCGGAAAAACCAACTGCGTCGTGGCAGTATTTCGTGACCCACAAACCGGATCGGACGCGGGCAGGCCAGCTGCAGGGCAAACACGTCCACATACGACAGGTGATTGGAGACAATTAACGCCCCTCCTTGCGTTGGCACCCGGTCAACACCACGTGCGCGCACGTTGTAAAGCAGCCGCCCAATCACCAACGCCGGCCAGGCAACAAACCAAGGGGCGTTCGCCCGGGGAAAAGGGGGAAGATCAACCATGAAGGGAAGATTATATCGGAGAGGTGCGAAAGTCTAAGCTCAGGGAAAGCGTTTCCCGTCCAGCCACACGCGTCGGATGTAGAGGTGGTGAGTCGCACTGACGGAAGCCTCGACTTCGAGAGTGGTGAACGTCGGCGTGCCCCGGCCCTCCGGCACAAAAAAACGCTCGATGCCGTAATCCAGCCGGGGATTGTCGTCCGCACCCCATGCCTTGGCGGAAACCCACAGGCGCGGATCGTCGGTCGATGGCGCCTCAGAGAGAATCTCGTCAATGACATGGTGCGCACCACTGCGCTTGAGCACCACAAAGACCTCGCCCTCGATGTGGCCGGTGCGTTTCACCGATTTTTCGGGACGGCTGATCTCGTAGTTCAGCGTCATGTAGTCGCCCCGCAGAATGTCGCGCGGATCCACCGGCAATGTTTTCAATCGAACCGTCGGCGCCGTGCTGCGGATCATCTCATGATATCCGGCCCAGCCGAGCAAGAAGACCACCTGCAAGGCGACGATCACCCAAAGCCAACGTGCTGATTTCATGTTCATACGGCCTCCTTTCCTGCCCGCATCGTGGCAAGCCAGCTTCGACGTTTGCGTTCCAGATAGATGCCCAACGTGAGCACAATCACTCCCGAGACGACGAAGAACACCCCGCCCTCCAGCATCGTGCCGAACAAATCAAAGTATCGCGTAATGATATTCACCGCGATGAACCCCAAGCCAAGGTTCACCCAGCCCTCCCGTCCGGTCGCCAGACCGGTCCGGACCATAAACACATTCAGGACAAACAACGCGGTCCACGACCAGGCGCTCCACAACCAACCGAAATCACCCGGATTCCAACCGGCCAGCACCGCGCCGACCGGCACGAGCGCAGCCACAAACCAACACATCAACGAAAGCACCTCGCGTCGGCTCGCACGCAACGCCCCCAATCCTGCCAAAATCACCAACCCGCCGACCACCCACACCGGCAACCCATTGACGGCGCCGTTATGGCTGCGCCACTCCCAGATATGTCGAAGAAAACCCAGGAGGTATAATCCAGCGCAGACAATTAACGCGCCCCATTTTTCGTGCAGGGAAGCAAACGCCTCGTGCCGCGTTCCTCTCAACGCCAACCCCGTCAGCCACACAGCCAGGCCGAGCACCGTCATGATCGCCACAATACGGACACCATCCTCCGAATACTGACTGCCCGGCATGAGCGACAGCCAGGAACCTCGCATGGAAAACTCCATGCCGAGCCAAACAAGAAAAGCCAGCAAGCTGACCGCTTGCGCACCCTTGGAGCGCACCAACCACGGCACCGCCACGATGCCGAGCCACCACGCGAACACCCCGGTCGCCGGGCGCGAATTCAGGTGGAAGATCTGACTGACCAGTGCGATTCCGGCCATGAACAATCCCGCACCCAACATGAAACAAGCGTCGCCCGTTTTTGAATATCCGCCCGGGGCAACCTTGAGTCTCCAGCCGGCGGCGTAGGCGCCGACCAGCAACGCGATCAATCCACCCAATTTCACCCAGTCGGCTATATCCTGCCAATTGGCGCTGATCAGCAGGCAAATACCCGCCAGAAAAAGCCCGCCACCGATGAAGGCCAGAATGGCGACAAACCTGCCGCCCCCCGCCGATTCAGAATAACGCGCAAGCACCGAGGTGCGCTGCTCCTCGGTCAGCAAACCCTCGCCCACCCACTCCGACGACTCGATGCGTAGACGTTCCTCGAATGTTTTCATAGTCAGTTCGTGATTTTGAGAAATTACTTCTTCGGCAATCGCCAGGCGACCGCCCCCGCTTGCAGATGCTTCAGACCAGACAAGGTTGCGTTGGCCTGCCTCTCGGTGAGCCCCCCGACTACTTGCAGCACGACCGCCTCGTAAGCGGGCGCGATTTTCTCCCACAACCGGCGCCCTGCCGGCGTGAGCATGATCCGATACACACGACGGTCGACGGGATCATCGGTGCGACGCACCCAGCCGGCCTTCTCCATGCGGTCGACCAACCCGGTGACGTTGGACCGGTCCACCACCAGCACATCGCCCAATTCACGCTGGCTGATGCCCTCGCCCGCCGCCGCCAGCACGCTGAGCACGTTATACTGCGCAGCCGTTATCCCGTGCGGGCGGAACAGACGCTGGCCTTCCCGCAGAAATACATCCGCCGTCGTGAGCACCGCGCGGGTGAGTTCGTGGCCTAGATCGGTGCGCATTCCGTTTGTTGTGATTCCGATCGTTGATATGTCAATTAATCCTTGGCCACGTTTTCAAATCGGCGGCCAGCGAGGCGAATCCAGGAAAATCGTTCTCCAGCCGGCGCGTGTCATGGGCGTGGCGACGGGCTTCGCGCAACGCGATCTCGGTTTCGTGGTAAAGATTCGGACGCTCGGTGCCGTAGATGCGCCGCTTGAGTTCGCGTCGGGTATAGGGGGTCTGCGACGCCTCCTGTCCGGAGACCCACCGGTTCTCCATGACTGAATTGTCCAGGCCGCAGAGATACCAGGCCTCCATCGCCGGAACGGCCACCCCGACACCGCGCAACACACGCTCACGCCCCCGTGCAGGCGGCAGTTTCTTCGTAGCCTGACGAAAGATCCCCCGCAACTGACACAACCGGCACAGGGGGTGGTAATACTGGGGAGCGTCGTGTGTCGCGGTGTGCACGATCGAGTCGTCGCTATCCACCACGACAATCAAGCCGTCCGCATCGGTGTTGAAATGCAGGTGACGGATGATCGATGGCAGAACCTGCGCAACCGACGGCCATCCGCGAGCGCGCAACGAGGGATGCACGCGAATGAAGGGGCGACCCAGCACCGCTTCGGCCAGAACGGCGATGGCGGCCTCGTCAGCGGGCGATTCGCTGAGAATGGCGATTCTTCGTAAAGCCGGGGACGACAGGCTCATTTGTCCTCGGGAACACCGCCGATGATTCCTGAAAACCACAGGTCGCCGAGCGAACCGGACGACATGATTTCGTTGAGATCGCCACGCTCGTCCAGGCGGACGAAATGAGCGGCGGCGCCCTGTTTTTCCGTGATGACGACCTCCTCCGGATGATCTCGAAACAGATCCAGCATGTAAGGCGAATGCGTGGTTGCGATGACCTGCACCGGAACGCGCGAGGCTCCTGTTTCCGCCGGATAACTGAGCCGGTAGAGCAGATCGCGAATCTCGCGCAACATGCGTGGATGCACACCGCGATCCACTTCCTCGATACACACGATGCTCGGTGGAGCCGGATCAAAGGAGAGCGTAAGGATGGCGAGCACGTAGAGCGTGCCTTGGGACAGATTTTCGGCAGTGATCCATTCGCCGCCGTCCGCCAGACGCAGGCGCAGCTCGATCAACTGGTCGGAGCGCGTGACCAGATCCAATTCGTCGTATTCCGGCAGCATGCGGAACAACTCGGCTGTGAGACGGGCAAACTCCTCGGGGTGCGATACCCGACGCGCAGCCAACACAGCGGCAAGATTGGCGCCATTCAAGGCGAGCTCGACGCCTGGCTTGGCCGGGCACGGCGCGGCGATGGCATCGTGTTCAAAAACAAAACTGCGCATGTCGATCAATCGAGCGCGCAACCCGGCCCAGTCATCGACACCTTCGCCCGTCGGCAACGGAATCACTTGTAGAAGATCACACACGGCATCGGAAACACACCCGAGCGAAGCCTCCAGCCCGTCATACGGCGGAGAAAAACGAAACGTGATCTCCGCACCCTCAGGCCGGCGATCGATCTCATGGCCGGCCTCACGCAAGGGAAGCTTTGCCAGCGCCCGCAGGCTGAGGATCGCCTGAATCAAGCTGGTCTTACCCGAGCCATTGGGGCCAATCACAAGATTGAACGGCGACAGCACCAAGCTCGTGCTGCGCAGCGCCTTAAAGTTCCGGAAAGCAACGGAGGCGATCACACCTCGAAACGTGACCCTCCCCGCGGCAGAGTCCAATGCAAAGAAACGGACACTACCCGCTGCCGAAATTTAGACTATCTTTTGACTGACGCCCAAACGCTTGGCCCGCTCAGTGCAAGGTGACACCAAGCATCTTCGCAACTTGGTTCACGTCCTTGTCGCCGCGTCCGCTGAGATTGATGAGAACAATTTGGTCCTTGGGCAGCGCCTTCGCGCGCTTCAGTCCTTCAACGATGGCATGCGTAGATTCCAGCGCGGGGATGATTCCTTCGAGGCGCGAGACAAGCTGGAACGTCTCCATAACTTCGTCGTCCGTCGCATAGGCGTAACCAATGCGCCCGATGTCACGATAAAAGGCGTGCTCCGGACCGATCGCTGCGTAATCGAGGCCCGCACTGATCGAATGGGTCAGCTCAATCTGACCGTCCGGGTTTTGGAGAATGTAGGTTTTGGAACCTTGCAGCACGCCGAGCTTGCCGCCTTCGAAACGAGCCGCGTGTTCGCCCCGAATGATGCCGCGACCACCCGCCTCGACGCCGATGAGTTTGACCGAGGCATCCTTGAGAAAATCAAAAAACACCCCGATGGCGTTCGAACCGCCGCCGACGCAGGCGACGATCTCATCCGGTAAACGACCTTCACGCGCGAGGATTTGCTCCTTCGCCTCTTGTCCGATCACGCGATGAAAATCGCGGACCATCATCGGATACGGGTGCGAGCCGAGCGCGGAACCGAGGATGTAGTGGGTGTCGCGCACGTTGGTCACCCAGTCGCGCATGGCTTCGTTAACGGCGTCTTTCAACGTCTTCTGGCCGGACTCGACGCCACGCACCTCGGCGCCCATGAGACGCATGCGAAACACGTTCAACGCCTGGCGCTCCATGTCGACCGCACCCATGTAGATCACGCACTGGAGACCGAACTTCGCGCACACGGCGGCGGTCGCAACGCCATGCTGGCCGGCGCCGGTTTCGGCGATGATGCGTTTCTTGCCCATGCGGATGGCGAGGATCACCTGGCCGAGGGCATTGTTGATTTTATGCGCACCGGTATGGAGGAGATCCTCGCGTTTGAAATAGATTTTAGCGCCACCGCAGTGAGCGGTCAGACGCTCGGCGAAATAAAGTTCGGTGGGACGACCGGCGAATTCCTTCAAGTGCCGGCGGAGCTCGGCGACGTAAGCGGGATCGGCCTTGGCCTGTTCGTAAGCGGCGCCGAGTTCCTGCAGGGCCGTCATAAGAGTCTCAGGCACGTAAACGCCGCCAAACTGGCCGAAATGGCCGGAGGCGTCAGGCTGGGCAAGGGGTTCAATCACGGGAGAAACGGCGGGCATGGAAGAATTAACTGAACGGCGAAGCCGATGGGTGGCAAACGGGATTTCACGGAGGAATAGCTATCAACCAAACGAAAGACCCGACGGGGTCGTCGGGTCTCCAAAAGGCACTCCGAAAAGCACCGGCACGTTGACGGATTATATCAACCTTCCGAAACGCGGCTCTTCAGGAACGCGAGAACGTCTTGGAATTTGGCCAGGTTGGCTTGATCGGCGGCGATCAAGTTTTCATGCGCAGCCAGCACGAGACGGGCGCTTTCGAGTTCACCTCTGTCTGATGTGCAGGGAAGCGCGTCCTTGGCGTTGAGATTCACATCCACGATCTCCGTATCGACGGTGAGCAGGCGATGCAGCCCGAGATTGCGCACGAGTTCCAAGTTGCGCGGAGCCATGCGACAAAGCACGAGGCTGCCGCAAGGAACCTGCTTGCGAAGCTGCAAGGCCACGCCGGCCAGCACGCCAAGAAACGTGCTGTCCATGCTGGTGCAGTTATTGAAATCCATCACAAACCGGGTGCTGCCGCGGGCAATGAGTTCGTTGAAGAAATCATTCAAACAGGCGCTGTTCTGAAACGAGGCCCGCCCCTCGATACGGATCGCGACAGGGTCGGAAGACGCATCAACGAGAAACGTGGGCTTGGTGACGTCGGCCATGATCTGGGATTTTTAACGCTCGGAAACAATGCAAACGGTGCGAAACAGGACTAGTATTGTCCTGTATCGCACCTTTGCAAGGACTCCGACGGGGGGCGGTTAGTTGGCGGCGATGATCTGACGAAGCACATACGGCAGGATACCGCCGTGCTGGTAGTAGTCGATTTCGATGGGCGTATCGATGCGGCAGCGCACTTGGACGTTCTCAACCGTGCCATCCTTGCGCGTGATCTTCAGCGTGAGGTCCTGCTGGGGCTTGATCGCCATGGTCAGTCCAAGCACATCGAAGGTCTCGGAACCGTCGAGGTTGAGGGTCTGCGCGGTGACGCCTTCCTTGAACTGGAGCGGCAACACGCCCATGCCGACGAGGTTGGAGCGATGGATACGCTCGAAGCTCTGGGCAACGACGACCTTTACGCCGAGCAGATTGGTGCCCTTGGCGGCCCAGTCACGGGACGAACCGGTGCCGTATTCCTGACCGGCGATCACGATGAGCGGCGTGCCGTTGGCGATGTGCTTCGCGGCGGCATCGTAGATGGCGAGTTTCTCGCCCGTGGGCTGGTAGATGGTGCTGCCGCCCTCTTCGCCGCCGAGCATCAAGTTCTTGATACGAACATTGGCAAAGGTGCCGCGCGTCATGATGCGGTCGTTGCCACGGCGCGAACCGTAGGAGTTGAAGTCCTCGAACGTGACTCCGTTTTCGATGAGGAAGCGGCCGGCGGGCGAGCTCTTCTTGATGGCGCCGGCGGGTGAGATGTGGTCGGTGGTGACGGAGTCGCCGAAGATACCAAGCGGACGCGCGCCCTTGATCTCCGTGATGGTGCCGGGCGTGAGCGAGAAGTTCGTGAAGAACGGAGGCTCCTGAATGTAGGTCGAAGACGGATCGAACGAGTAAACGTTGCCCGTGGTCGAGGGGATCTCGTTCCACTTCGGGTTCTGCTCGGCGAAGTCGCTGTAGAGCTTGCGGAACACCTCGGGCTTGAGAGCGGCCTGAAGTTGGTCGCGCACTTCTTTCAACGAAGGCCAGATGTCTTTCAAGAAGACGGGCTTCCCGTCCTTGCCCGTGCCGAGCGGCTCGGTGGACAGGTCAATGTCAACGCGGCCAGCGAGCGCGAAGGCGACGACCAGCGGGGGCGACATGAGGAAGTTGGACTTGATGTTCTGGTGGACGCGGGCCTCGAAGTTGCGATTGCCCGAGAGCACGGAGGCGGCGACCAGATCGTTCTTAACGACGGCTTCCTCGATGTGCGCATCAAGCGGGCCGGAGTTGCCGATGCAGGTCGTGCAACCGTAGCCGACGGTCTGGAAGCCGAGTTTGTCGAGGTAGGGCTGGAGGCCGGTCTTCTCAAGGTAATCGGTGACCACGCGGGAACCGGGGGCGAGCGAGGACTTGACGAGCGGGTTGACGGACAGGCCCTTCTCGACGGCGCGCTTTGCGACCAAACCGGCGGCCAGCATGACGCTGGGATTGGAGGTGTTGGTGCAGCTCGTGATCGCGGCGATCAACACGCTGCCGTGGCGGAGTTCGCCACCGAGTTCGGAGGTCAACGCGAACACCGGATCGGGCGTGGGGCGATTGTTCGCCATCTCCAGCTCGGTCGTGGGATTGGTATTTTGCGCGAGGGATTTTTCCAGTTTGACGGGCTCCTGGCTGCCGCCGCCGGAAGCAGCGATGGTGACGCCCGGCTCGACGCGGACGCGACGTCCGAATTCCTCGGTGGTTTTGCCAAAGCCGTTTTCTTTAACCGGCTTGGAGAAGGCGGAAACGAACTCGTTTTTGAGGGATTTGAGCTCGATGCGATCCTGCGGGCGCTTCGGGCCGGCGACGCTCGGCACCACGCTGGCGAGGTCGAACTCGAGGTCGGTCGAGTAAGCGATGTCGCCCTTGGCGGGAATGCCCCAGAGGTTCTGGGCCTTGTAGTAGGCTTCGTAAACCGCGATGTCGGCTTCGTTGCGGCCGGTGGCGCGCAGGTAATTGGAGCATTCACCGTCGATCGGGAAAAAGCCCATGGTCGCGCCGTATTCGGGGGCCATGTTGGCGATGGTGGCGCGGTCCACGACGGGCAGCGCGGCGGCGCCGGGGCCGTAGAATTCGACGAATTTGCCGACGACCTTGGCCTTGCGGAGGAGCTGGGTGAGCGTGAGCGCGAGGTCGGTCGCAGTGACGCCTTCGCGGAGCGCACCGGTGAGGTGAACGCCGACCACGTCGGGCGTGAGGAAATACACGGGCTGGCCGAGCATGCCGGCTTCGGCCTCGATGCCGCCGACGCCCCAGCCGACGATGCCGATGCCGTTGATCATCGTGGTGTGCGAGTCGGTGCCGACGAGCGTGTCGGGATAGTAAACGCCGTTGCCATCCTTGAGCACGCCCTTGGCAAGATACTCGAGGTTGACCTGGTGCACGATGCCGATGCCCGGGGGAACGACCTTGAAGGTGTCGAACGCCTGCATGCCCCACTTGAGGAACTGGTAGCGCTCGCGATTGCGGGAGAACTCGAGATCGAGGTTCTTCTTCATCGCATCGGCGGAGCCGGCGAAATCGACCTGCACGGAGTGGTCAACAACCAGGTCAACGGGCACGAGCGGCTCGATGATCTTGGGATTCTTGCCGAGGCGAGAAACGGCCGAGCGCATCGCGGCGAGGTCCACGAGGAGCGGCACGCCGGTGAAGTCTTGCAGCACGATGCGGGCGACCACGAACGGAATTTCCTCGGTGCGCGGCGACTTGGCTCCCCACGTGGCGAGATCCTTGATGGCGCCTTCGGACACGCGCTTGCCATCGGCGTTGCGCAGGAGCGACTCCAACACGAGGCGGATGGAAACGGGCAGGCGCGACACGTTTTCGAAGCCGGCTTTCGCGAGCGTCGGCAGCGAGTAATACTTATGGGTGGCGCCGTTGACCGTGAAGGTCTGCAGCGTGTTGAAGGGATTGGGAAGGCTCACGGGAAGGTCGGGTCGGTTCAGGTCGGTTTGCGTAACGTAAAAAAAACGCGCCAAAGGAAAAACCTTGGCGCGTGGGAAAATTATTTGGCGAGCGCGGCTTTGACGGCTTCGAAATTCGGCAGGTCTTTCGGCGTGGCGGTCTGCTCAGCGTATTTCACGATGCCGTCCTTGCCGATAACGAAAGCGGCGCGGGCGGAGGTGTCGCCAATGCCGGCGAGGCCCGGGAAGAGCACGCCGTAAGCCTTGGTCGTTTCCTTATTCAGATCGGAGACGAGCGTGATCTTGATGTTGCTGGCCTTGGCCCACGCTTCCTGCGCGAAGGGGCTGTCCACGCTGATACCGATAACGTGGGCGCCAAAGCTCGCATAGCCGCTGAGGCCATTGGAAACGTCGCACAATTCGCTGGTGCAAACGCTGGTGTAGGCGAGAGGGAAGAAGAGCAACACGGTCTGCTTCTTGCCAAAATTGTCGCTCAGCTTGATGTCGGCGAGACCTTCGTCGGTCTTGGTCTTGAGGGTGAAATCAGGGGCTTTGGAGCCAACAGCGATAGGCATGGAAGTGTGTTTAGATTAAGGTCGTTAAACGGCGCAGGTTGCGCGTGAACAAGAGAGGTCGAGGCTAGGGAGTCCGCGCGGTCGCTCGCAATCCGTTTTTCCCGCTAGAAGAGATGATTCTACTTTTCCTTCGCTCACCATTAGTTCCGCTGTGGTAAGGGAGCTTAAGCAACGTGTTCTAGACTTGCCCCGACTCCCCGCTCCCCGAAACCTCTCCTCTTCATATGGTCATCAAACCCAAAGTCCGTGGATTTGTCTGTGTCACCGCCCATCCCGCCGGCTGCGCCGCGCACGTTCAGGAATGGATCGATTACGTGAAGGCCAAGGGTCCCGTGAAAAACGGCCCCAAGAAGGTCCTCGTGATTGGCTCCTCCACCGGCTACGGCCTCGCGTCCCGCATCTCCGCGGCCTTCGGTTCCGGTGCCGCCACCATCGGCGTCTTCTTTGAGCGTCCCTCGGAGCCGGACAAGACCGCCACGCCCGGCTGGTATAACACCGCCGCGTTCACCACCGCCGCCCACAAAGCCGGCCTCTACGCCAAGAACTTCAACGGCGACGCCTTCTCCGACCAGCTCAAGACGGATGTCCTCGCCACCATCAAACGCGACCTCGGACAGGTGGACCTCGTCGTTTACTCCCTCGCCTCCCCTCGCCGCACGCACCCGAAGACCGGCGTCGTCCACAAGTCCACCCTCAAGCCCGTCGGCCAGACTTACACCAACAAGACCGTCGATACCGACAAGGGCGTCGTTTCCAACATCACCATCGAGCCCGCCAACGAGGCCGAAATCGCCGACACCCAGGCTGTCATGGGTGGCGAAGATTGGGAGATGTGGATCAACGCCCTCGACGAGGCCAAACTCCTCGCTCCCGGCGCCACCTCCGTTGCCTATTCCTACATCGGGCCCGAGCTCACCTGGCCGATCTACAAAAACGGCACCATCGGCCTCGCCAAAAACGACCTCGAACGCGCCGCCAAAGCCATCAACGCCACGCTCCGTTGCAACGGCTACGGACGCGCCTTCATCTCCGTCAACAAAGCGCTTGTCACTCAAGCGAGCTCGGCGATTCCCGTCGTGCCCCTCTACATTTCGATCCTTTACAAGATCATGAAGGCCAAGGGCACCCACGAAGGTTGCGTCGAGCAGATCGACCGCCTCTTCCGCACGCAGATGTATGGCGGCACCGGCCTCACTTTCGACGACGCCGGCCGCGTCCGCATCGACGACTGGGAAATGGCGCCGGATGTCCAAGCCGAGGTCGCCAAAATCTGGCCCGAGATCACCACGGAAAATCTCCCCGCCCTCACCGACATCGTCGGTTACCGCAGCGAGTTCCTCAAACTGTTCGGCTTCGGTTTCCCCGGCATCGACTACGAGGCGGACATCAATCCGCACGTCGAGCTGCCGACCAACTGATCGACGGCCTCCCGCCTCACCCACAACGCCCGGCCCTCATGGCCGGGCGTTTTTTTGTGCGCTTCAAGTGGGATTCACCCGTGCGGCCAGCATCGGCCGAAACGCCGCACGGTAGGTCCAGGCCAGATACAACTCCAACACGAGAAACACCACGGCGATCGGCAGCCCCGAGCGCTCCAAAAACACATGGAACAAAACGCTGTTCAAAATAAACGGCGCGAATAACGCCAGCGCCAGCGGCACGAAACGATTCACCACCAGAAGCAGGCCCACGACCAGCAGAGTCACGGCGATCAATTGCATCATGTAGCCGGAGTTCACGAGCGCACCGGCGAACGCCGCAGCCCCTTCAGGCATCGGAGTTTCCGGCTGCGGTATGAAATTGAGAAACCCATTGAGCCCGAAAACGAGCAAGGGAAGTCCCATGAGATAGCGAGCAACGACGGGCAGATGGCGGGTGATGTTCATCATAGAAGAAGGTGGGTGTTCCGCTCTTGGGTTTGGCCTGATGGGTCAAAATCGCGCTCTTCAAAAGAACTCAGGGCCGGGGCCTCACGGTTGGTTTGATGATCGCGGGGTGATCACTCATTAACCATCACTTTAAAGCCACCGTAAAGCATGCGTTTGCCATCAAACGGCATGTCCTTCGGATCGCACATCGCAGCAATCCGCTCATCCTTCATGACCTTGGCGTTTACCTTGTCGCGGTGGGCGCGGGATTTGTAGGTGATCCACGAAAACACGATCAGTTCGCCGGGTTTCGCCCTGATGCCCTTGGAGAAAGGCAGCCCCATTTTGACGTCCAAATCGTCGCTCACGCATTCCTTGTAATCCAAGGCACCGTGTTCGCGCCATATCTTGCCCGCCTTGGCCGCCATGCGCCGGTAGGCCTCGATTTTATTTTCAGGAACCGGAATGACAAATCCGTCTGCATAGAGGGCCATGATGATATCCTTCCTTTGGATGTTTTTCGGTGAGGTTTAGATTCGGAGATCGGCTGGTCTGTTTCCAAATAGTCAACGAACGAGCTTCAACGTTCCAGTGGAACGCTTGGTTTGAAGGTTGGCCGGCCCGAAGCCTAATCGGCGCGCACGAAAAAGGGCGGGCCGATAACGGCCCGCCCTCTTGAAGGAACGTAGTGTTCTAATAACTACAAACTCAGAGACTCTGAGCGGCGGCGACCACGGCTTCGGTGGTGATGCCAAGTTCCTTGAAGACGGTCGCACCCGGGGCGCTCATTCCGAAGCGATCGATGCCGATCACTTTGCCGTCGAGACCGACGTATTGATACCAGAGACCGGTGACACCCGCCTCGATGGCGACGCGCTTGCGCACGGCCTTCGGGAGAACGGACTCGCGATACTCGGCGGACTGGCGGTTGAAGCGCTCGAAGCTCGGGACGGACACCACGCGCGCACCGGCGCCCAGGATCTTGGCGGCGTTGACGACGTATTGGAGTTCGCTGCCGCTCGCCAACAGGATGTGGGTGAGCTCGGCGGTTTCCTTGACGGCGATGTAGGCGCCCTTGGCCACGCCTTCGCGGCGGGTTGCGACAGGGATGTCGTTGAGCAAGGGCAGCGCCTGGCGCGTAAGCGAGAGGAGCGTCGGACCTTCATTGTGCTCGAGGGCGGCGGCGTAGGCGCCGGCGGTTTCCTCGGGATCGCCGGGGCGGATCACATCGAAACCAGGGATCACGCGCAGACCGGAGACCGTCTCGACAGGCTGGTGGGTCGGACCGTCTTCACCGACACCGACGGAATCGTGAGTGTAGATGTAGAGGACGGGCAGCTTGGCGAGCGCGGCAAGGCGCATGGCCGGACGCGAGTAGTCGGCGAACACGAGGAACGTGGCGACCGACGGACGGAAGATGCCGTCGTAGGCGACACCGTTGGCGATGGAAGCCATGGCGTGCTCGCGGATACCGAAGCGGATATTGCGACCAGCGCGGTTGGTTTCATCGAAATCCTTGTCGGAAGCGATGTAGTTGAGCGTCGAGCCGTAGAGGTCGGCGCTGCCACCGATGAGCAGCGGAAGCTCGGCGGCGACGGACTGAAGGACCTGTTGACCGGCGGCGCGGGTGGCGAGCTTGGCATCGGCCGGGAAGAGCAGGGTCTTCGCGAGGAGGTTCGCGGCGCTCGGAGCAACGCTACGGCTGGCGAGAAGAGCGGCTTTCTCGGGGTTGGCGGCTTTCCAGGCTTCGAAGGTCTTGCCCCACTTCTTGTAGTTGCGCACGAGACGCTTCTTGTGGTCGGCAAAGTAAGCGCGCACGTCATCGCTCACGAAGAAGTGTTTGTCGGCAGGGAGGCCGAGACCGATGCGGGCGGCATCGGAGAACTTGGCGCCACCTTCGCCGTGGCCCTTGGCGGTGCCGGCGACTTCGGGGATACCCTTCGCGATGGTCGTCTTGGCGATGATGAGCTGGGGCTTGCCGGTGGCCTTCTTGGCTTTGGCAACGGCCTTGGCGATCGCGACCATGTCGTGGCCGTCAATCTGTTGCACGTCCCAGCCGAGGGCCTTGAAGCGCTTGATGTCGTCGCCGCTCTGCGACTTGTTGGCCATCGCGTCGAGAGTGACGTCATTGGAGTCGTAGATGAGGATCAGGTTGTCGAGCTTCTGGTGGGCGGCGAAGGCAAGGGCCTCGAGGGCGACGCCTTCCTGCATGCAGCCGTCGCCGGCAAGGGCGATCACGTGGCTGTCAAAAATCGTGTGCTCGGCGGTGTTGAAACGCGCGGCGGCGGCTTGGATCGAGAGGGCGAGACCGGTGGCGTTGGCGATACCCTGGCCGAGAGGACCGGTGGTGCACTCGACGCCGGGGGTCTCGTGGAACTCGGGGTGGCCGGGCGTCTTGCTGTGGAGAACGCGGAACTTGGTGAGTTCTTCGAGAGAGAGATCGTAGCCGCTCAGGTGGAGCCAGCTATAGATGAACATCGAGCCGTGGCCGGCGGAGAGGACGAAGCGGTCGCGGTTCAACCAGCGAGGAGCATCGGGATTATGGGAGAGCGCGCTACCGAAGAGGACGGCACCGATCTCGGCGCAGCCGAGCGGGAGGCCCAAGTGGCCGGAATTGCATTTATGGACGGCGTCAATGGCGAGGCCGCGAGCTTGGTTGGCTGCGAGAGACAAGATGTCGGTCTGGAGTGGCATGGTTGGAAAAAGGATCTGCGAAAAAACGAAAGGTCAGGAACTAACGATTCCGATGGGAACGGGGAAGCCCAAAGGGCATGAAAAAAGCGAGTCGGGTGGACTCGCTTTGATCATAATAAAAGAACCGTGGTGGGTTACTTGGTGGCGACGGCCTTCTCGCGCTTCTCGGCCTTGACGGCGACGGCGGCTTTGCCGAGACGGTCACGGAGATAGTAGAGGCGGGCGCGCATCGGTTCGGAGGTCTGCTCGATCTCGATCTTCTCGATGTTCGGGGAGCTGGTGGGGAACACGCGCTCGACGCCCTCGCCGTAGCTGATACGACGGACGGTAAAGGTCTCATGGATGCCCGAGCCCTTGATCGCGATCACGATGCCGGCGAAAATCTGCACGCGCTCTTTATCACCCTCGCGCACCTTGGTGTGGACTTTGACGCCGTCGCCCACCTTGAAAGGAGGAAGGTCTTTTTTGACCTGGCTGGCGGTGATTTCTTTGATGATCGGGTTGCTCATGGCGATTGACTGTTGGTTATGAAAGTAGGTCTGGACGAACGTGGCGGGTTTTCTCGATACGTTGTGCGTTTCGCCACTCTTCGATCTTGGCATGGTCGCCGGAAAGGAGGACATCCGGCACGGACATGCCGCGGAATTCGGCGGGACGCGTGTATTGAGGAAAGTCGAGCAACTTGCCGGTGAAGGATTCGTGCGTCAATGACTTTTCTTCCCCTAGCACACCGGGGATTAAACGTGCAAGCGCATCGATCACCACGGCGGCGGGCAGAGTTCCATTCGTGAGCACGTAGTCGCCAATGCTGATTTCCTGGTCGATGACCTTGTCTCGGATGCGTTGATCGATGCCCTCGTAGTGTCCGCTGAGCAGGATGAGGTGCGTCTCCTTGGCGAGTTCGCCCGCCAGTTTTTGCGAATACGGCACCCCATCGGGCGTGAGATAAATGCGACGGCAGCCGGGCGTCTGGAGCTGTTCGATCGCGGCAAAGACCGGCTCGGGCTTCATGACCATGCCGGCGCCACCGCCGAACGGACGGTCATCCGCGTTTTTATGCTTACTCGTAGCCCAGTCGCGGACGTCGTGCACTTTGACCGTGAGCAAGCCGCTTTCGATACCCTTGCCCAAGATGCTCTCGACGAGAAACCCGTCGAGCATCCGAGGGAAAAGCGTGAGGACATCGATGTGGAGCGGCATAACAGAAAGCGCGGTGACAAAAAAAATCGCCCTAGCCGTGAGGCTGGGCGATTAGAAAAGGCTTAAATCCCGGAAGCTTAAACTGCGGCGGCGGCCTTGCGGGCCTTCTTGATCAAGGACAGGGCGGTGTCCGTGGGGGTCGCACCCTTGCTGATCCAGTAGTCGGCGCGAGCGACGTCCAACTTAAGGGAGTCCTTGGCGGCGCGGGGGTTATGGGTGCCGAGGGTCTCAACGGCAGCGCCATCACGGCGGGAACGGGCTTCGGCGACGACAACGTGGTAAATCGGGTTGTGCGTGGAACCGATGCGGGAGAGGCGGATTTTGAGTGCCATGGGAAAAGTTTTTCGGACGGGTTGCTTGAGTTGAAAAGCCGTGGAATCCACCGAACGGGCCAAACGATGTCAAGCAGCCATTTCTCAGGATAATATTCTAATAAGGGAAGACGGACCTTGACCCCTCCCCCACCCGGTCCGAACGTCCGCCTTCTTATGCTCAAAGCCGGTATCGTGGGTCTGCCCAATGTGGGCAAGTCCACTCTCTTCAATGCACTCACTCGCTCCCGCAAGGCGGAAGCGGCCAACTATCCGTTTTGCACCATCGACCCGAACGTCGGCGTCGTGGTGGTTCCGGATGAGCGCGCCTATGTGCTGAAAGGGATCGCCAAGACCAACGTGGTCGTGCCGGCCGCCATCGAGTTCGTGGACATCGCAGGCCTGGTCGCAGGCGCAAGCAAGGGCGAAGGTCTCGGCAACCAGTTTCTCGCCAACATCCGTGAGACCGACGCGATCGTGCACGTGGTCCGTTGCTTCGTGGACGACGACATCATCCACACCATGGGCGCCGTCGATCCGGTGCGCGACATCGAGGTCATCACGACCGAACTCGTGCTCGCCGACCTCGACGCCGTCGAGAAACGCCTGAGCAAAACCCAAAAGCTCGCCAAGGCCGGTGACAAAGATGCCGTCGCCGAGTTCGCCCTGCTTGAGCGCCTCGTCCCGCACCTCAACGCCGGCAAGCCCGCCAACGTTCTCCCCAACACCACCGACGACGAGAAAAAGTTGCTTCAATTTTTCCAGCTGCTCAGCGCCAAGCCCGTGCTCTACGCGTGCAATGTCGCCGAGGGCGACCTCGCCACGGCCGAGGAAAATCCTTTCGTCAAGAAGGTGGCCGAGTTCGTGAAGGCCCACCACGATGCCGCCTACGTGCCAATCAGCGCGCGCATCGAGGCAGAGTTGATCGACCTGTCGCCGGAGGAGGCCAAGGAGTTCCTGACGGATCTCGGTGTCTCCGACTCGGGCGTGTCGCAGCTGATCAAGGGCACCTATAATTTGCTCGGCTTGCAGACCTATTTCACCGCAGGTGAAAAAGAGGTGCGCTGCTGGACGATCAAGAAAGGCTGGAAGGCCCCGCAGGCCGCCGGCGTGATCCACACCGATTTCGAGAAGGGTTTCATCAAGGCCGAGATCGTCTCCTACGACGACCTCACTCGCTTGGGCAGCACCGCCGCGGCGCGTGATGCCGGCAAATACCGCCTCGAAGGAAAAGAATACGTATTTCAGGACGGCGACGTCGCGTTGTTCCGTTTCAACAACTGAGCCACCGACGCCCAACCGTCCTGTTCTGGTATGAGCGCAAAAAAGAGGCGCGGCCCCTAGGGATGGGGGTCGCGCCTCTTTTCATTTTAAGGATCAAAAAAAGGCGGACCGCTTTGGCCCGCCTTTTTTGTCGGCTGATATTACGAATTAAACCACGGTGCCGCTCGGCACGATCACGCCCTTCGGCACGACCAGCACGCCATCGCGGATGATGATGCCGTGAGCATAGTCGCCGTCGGGCTTGCCCGTGGGCGAGAGCTTCACGTTATTGCCGATGCGGGCGTTTTTATCGATGATGGTATGCTCGATCACGCAGTTTGATCCGACGCCGATGTTAAACACGCCCTTGGATGCGTTGTCCAATTGCTGCTGGGGCGTCTCATAATAATCAGCGCCCATCATAACCACCTCGTGGAGTCTGGAGCCCTCGCCCACATGCGAGCGAATGCCGAGCACGCAACGCTTGAGCGTCGAGTCGGTGATGATCGAACCGTCGCCGATCACGACGTGATCGATGTCGCATCTGTTGAGCTTCGACGCGGGCAGGTAGCGATCCTGCGTGTAGATCGGCGCGGTGGGATCGAAGAAGTTGAACGGCGGCAGAGGATCGGACAACGCGAGATTGGTGTCGAAAAACGCCTTCACCGTGCCGATGTCTTCCCAATAACCCTCGAAAATGTGGGCGAAGAGACGCTTCTTCCCGAGCAAGCTCGGGATGACTTCCTTGCCGAAGTCGGTCATGTTGTTGTCGAGCGCTTCCGTCAGAACCTGGCGGTTGAAAACGTAGATGCCCATCGATGCCAGGCAGTGCTTCTCGCCGGTGGCGGAGTGCAACGAGGCTTCGAGCTTGGGGCTAAGCGTGAGCCCCTGAATCACGGCGGGATCCTTCGGCTTCTCGACGAACTGATTGATGGAAAGGTCATCGTTGACCTTCATGAGACCGAGACCCTCGACCTTCGACACGGGGAACGGGATCGCCGCGATGCTCACATCGGCCTTGCTGGCGATGTGGTCATTGATGATCTGACGGAAATCCATCCGGTAGAGCTGATCGCCCGAAAGGATCAACACGAGGTCGTGCGGGAACGTGCGGAAATGCTGAAGATTACGCCGGACGGCATCGGCGGTGCCTTGATACCAATTGGCATTCTTTTCTGTTTGCTCTGCGGAGAGGATGTCCACGAAGCCGCCGCCGAATGGATCGAAATGGTAGGTGCTTTGCGTGTGCCGGTGCAACGAAGCGGTGTGAAACTGCGTGAGCAGGAAAATCCGGTTGATGTCGGAATTGATGCAATTGCTGATCGGAATATCGACCAGACGATACTTGCCCGCGAGAGGGACAGCCGGTTTGCATCGTTCCATGGTCAAAGGATATAGACGGGTTCCGCGTCCGCCACCCATGACCACCGCCAGGACCTTTTTCTGCATGCTCATACGAATTGAATTAAGAGAGAGGTTTCGATGTCAGGCAATCAGGGTAATTGCCTTGCGCAACGTTTGAACGGGTCCGTAAATTCGCGAGCCTAAACCGGCAAAAATTTATGTGTGGAATCGTAGGCTACGTTGGCCGTCAAAAAGCATCCCCTATTTTACTCGAAGGCCTGAAACGCCTTGAGTATCGCGGCTACGACTCCGCAGGCATCGCCGTGCAACAGGATGGAAGGCTCGACATCGCTCGCAAGGTGGGCCGGGTCGAGAACCTCGTGAAAGAGGCCGCGAGCCATCGCTTCACCGGCACGACCGGCATTTGCCACACCCGCTGGGCCACCCACGGCGGCGTCACCGAGGCCAACGCCCACCCGCACCGCAGCAGCGACGGGATGATCGCCCTCGTTCACAACGGCGTGATCGAGAACTACGCTTCGGTTAAGAAATTCCTCATCTCCAAGGGCTATTCGTTTCAGTCGGAAACCGATACCGAGGCGCTCTCGAACCTCGTGGCCTATCATTACGCCAAAGAGCCCGCCGCCCCCGTCGGCGAAAGCCGTTTTCTGCATGCCGTGCGCAAGGCGCTGCGCCACGTCGAAGGCACCTACGGTATCGCCGTGCTCTGCAAGGACTGCGCCAACGAGATCGTGGCCGCCCGCAAAGGCTCCCCGCTCATCCTCGGTGTGGGTGACAACGAATACCTCCTCGCCTCCGACGTCTCCGCCATCGTCAGCCGCACCCAAAACGTCGTTTACCTGAAAGATGGCGAAGTGGTCCACATCACCGCCAAACAGTTCTCCATCTCGAATCTCGACATGGAAGACATCTCCCCGGTGGTCGACAAGGTCACCTGGGCCATCGATGCCGCCGAACTCAACGGTTACGCGCACTTCATGGAGAAGGAAATTTTCGAGCAGCCCGCCGCGCTCGAAAACTCCATGCGCGGTCGCTTCTCCGAGGATGGCTCCACCGCCAAATTCGGCGGCTTGAATCTCAGCCCCGTGGACTTCCGCCAGATCGACCGCTTTGCCTTTCTCGGTTGCGGCACCGCCTGGCACTCGTGCCTGGTCGCCGAGCATCTCATCGAACGCTTCGCCCGCGTGCCCGTCGAAGTGGATTACGCTTCCGAGTTTCGCTACCGCAACGCCCCGCTCTCCGGCAATCCGCTCTTCTTCGTGATGAGCCAGTCCGGCGAAACCATCGATACGCTCGGCGCCCTCCGCGAAGCCCAGCGCAAAGGCTACAAGGTCCTCGCGATCAACAACACCGTCGGCTCGACGATCGCCCGTGAGGCCGACGGTGGTATTTACCAGCACGTGGGCCCCGAGATCGGCGTCGCCTCGACCAAGGCGTTCACCTCACAGCTCCTGATCGGTGCGATGCTCGCCCTCCACGTCGCCCGCATGCGCGACATGAGCTTCGCCGACGGCGTCGAATACGTGAACGCCCTCAAGCAGGCCCCCGCCCTCGTTCGCAAGGCCCTTGAACAAGCCGCCCACATCAAGAAAATCGCAGGCCGTTTCGCCAAGTATAACGACATGCTGTTCCTCGGACGCCTGTCGCTTTTCCCGATCGCCCTCGAAGGCGCGCTCAAACTTAAGGAAATCTCCTATATCCACGCCGAGGGTTATCCGGCGGCCGAGATGAAACATGGCCCGATTGCCCTCATCAACGAGCAATGCCCGAGCGTGTTTTTTGCCCCGAAAGGCGAGATCTTCAACAAGGTCATCTCCTCCATGCAGGAAGTGAAGGCGCGCAAGGGTCCGGTCATCGCCATCATCACCGAGGGTTGCGAACTCCCCGCCGGTTTGGCCGACGAGGTTATCACCATCCCCGAGTGCCACGAAGCCGTGCTGCCCATCGTCGCAACGATTCCGGTGCAGCTCCTCAGCTACTACATCGCCTGCGCCCGCGACTGCGACGTGGACAAACCCCGCAACCTCGCGAAATCCGTCACCGTCGAGTAACCAGCAACTAGCCCCTAGCTGCTAGAAGCTAGCTACTAGCCATGAACATTTTTCCCCGCCGCGAGGACTTCCTCAAGCTCGCCACGCAAGGCAACGTCATCCCCGTTTACGCCGATCTCATGGCGGACTTTGAGACACCGGTCTCCGCCTACGCAAAACTCAAGGTCGCCGGCCCGTCCTACCTGCTCGAATCCGTCGAAGGCGGCGAACAACTCTCCCGCTACAGCTTCATCGGCTGCCGCCCGCGCAAGGTCTTTATCTGCGGCCCAAAAACCACCGAGATCCGCATCCCCGGCCAGCCTGCTCAAACCATCTCCACCCCGCAGGACCCGCTCACGCTGATTGAGGCCGAGATGGCCGGACATCATCCGGTCAACATTCCCGGACTCCCCCGGTTTACCGGCGGAGCCGTAGGATTTATCGGATACGAATACGTCACGCGCATCGAGCCATCCGTGCCCGCCGCCCAAAAAGACGAGCTCGGCGTTCCCCTGCTCTACTTCATGCTGTCGGATTCGCAGCTGATTTTTGATCGTGCGAAACAAACCCTTCGCCTGTGCGTCAACGCCCACCTGCGCACCGCCACCGACCCCGCGGCCGCCTATGATGCGGCCCTTGCCGAGCTCCATTCCCTCCATGCGCTTCTGCGCGAACCCCGCGCGCTCGCACCGGCTCCATTGATCGAAACCGGCGCGGTCACCGTGCCGCCCGGCAACTTCACCCAACCCGCATTCGAAGCGGTGGTCGAAGGCACCAAGGAGTTCATCCGCTCCGGCGACATCATTCAGATCGTCCCTTCGCAACGTTTCACCAAGCCGTTCACCAAAAGCCCGCTGGATCTCTACCGCGCGCTGCGCACGGTAAACCCGTCGCCCTACATGTTCATATTGGAGACCGACGACTTCTCCATCGTCGGTGCCTCGCCCGAAGTGCATGTGCGTCTCACGGACGGCCTCGTGGAAATCCGACCCATTGCCGGCACCCGCAAACGCGGCGCCACCCATGCCGACGACCTCGCGCTTGAGAAAGACCTGCTGGCCGACGAAAAGGAACGTGCCGAGCACCTCATGCTCGTCGATCTCGCGCGCAACGACATCGGTCGTGTCTGCGAATTCGGCAGCGTCACCGTGCCGGAAATGATGGTGATCGAACGCTACTCGCACGTCATGCACATCGTCTCCCAGGTCGAAGGCAAAATCGCGAAGGACAAAACCGCCTACGATCTCCTCCGCGCAACCTTCCCCGCCGGCACGGTCAGCGGAGCCCCCAAGATTCGCGCCATGCAACTCATCGCCGAGAACGAGCCTTCGCAGCGCGGTTTTTATGCCGGCGCACTCGGCTACTTCGGTTACGACGGCAATAGCGACACCTGCATCATGCTGCGCACCTCACTCATCAAAGACGGATACGTTCACATCCAAGCCGGCGCCGGTGTGGTCGCCGACTCGGTCCCCGCCTCCGAATACCAGGAAACAGTGAACAAAGCCTCCGCGCTCTTCAAAGCAGTCGCCATGGCCGAGCAATTTTAACAGGTCACAAGCGCAGACCCCAACTGGAGACCCGACGACCCCGTCGGGTCTTTTTTTTGCTTCAGATCATTTCACACATGTCACGGGCCGGACGCCCGCGCCACGTCATGATACCCGGCACGCATCATTCAGTTCGTTCATAACCAAACCCATTCGCCTTCGTGTCTGCGTCGCGAGGCCGCCACAGCTCTAAACGCTCGCCGATGAAGACTCCGCCACCCGCCCGAAATCCTGGGTCACCGCTTCGCACAAACCTGCAAATGTCTCCTCCGCCAAAGGAAGTTTTCGCCCTTTGAGAAAAGATACGCCCCAGCGTCGTTTTAGTTTCCGTTTTCCCAAGGGCACGGAGATCAGTGCGCCCTTGGCCAGTTCTTCCCGCGCAATCCACGGCGCCAGCACACCCGCGCCGATGCCGATTCTCACAAGTTCCTTGATTGCCTCCATGCTGCCGAGCTCGATCACATTCTGAAGCTGAACGCCTTCCTCACGGAAATACTGGTCCACCAAACGGAAGGTGTAACTGCTCTTGTTGTAGAGCACCAAGGTCTCTCCCGCGATCTCCTCGCGCGGAGCCCGTCGTTTCGCCGCCCAAGGATGCATCGGGGAAACCAAGAAACGCAATTCGTCATCAAATAAGTGCCGAAATTCCAGGTCCGCCGCATTGGCCTCCGATTCAAGCGTGAGAGCGATATCGACTTGATTGCTCCTCAACAGCTCCAACTGGCGCGGATGATCACCCGATTCAATTTTGATCACGCACTTCGGAAAGCTCTGCTTAAATTCGCGCAACACCGTAGGAAGAATGTGGTGACACGCGGTCGTGCTCGCACCGACACGCAGGCGACCGTGTCCCCAGTTTTGTAATTCTTCCAAAGAAATGCGCGCGTCCTGCATCTCACGCAAGATGCGCTCCGCGTGTGGCAAAAGCTGTTCCCCCGCCTGCGTGAGATGCACCTTTTTACCTACGCGGTCAAAAAGCGCCACGCCGGCGTCACGCTCCAAAGCCTTGATCGTATGGCTCACCGCCGACTGGGTAAGAAAAAGATCCTTGGCCGTTTGCGTGAAACTTCCACGCCGGGCAAGGGTGGCGAAAGCGAGCATCTGACGACTATCGAGAGTGGTGCTCATATATGAATAGACCTCATTGTCTTCATTAAATGTTTGAAAAGCATTTGTTGAACTAAATGGAGTCCATGGCACGTCGGACGCTAGATGCAAGGTCATCCGTCATATGACCACGATCAACCGAAAGCCATCCGTCACGCCGCTTCCCCGGCGTCCCTTGCGCATCGGTTTCATCGCGCTCAACGACGCCGCACCGATCATCGTCGCCCACGAAAACGGCTTTTTTCAAAAGCACGGTCTTCATGTCGAACTCAGCCGCGAAGTCGGCTGGGCCACCATCCGAGACAAGGTCATTTATCGCGAACTCGATGCCTCCCACGCCTTGGGTGCGATGGTCATCAGCACCACGCTCGGGCTCAATTGCCTTCCCTGCGAGTGCCTCACCGCCTTCGTCCTTAACACCGATGGCAACTGCATCACCCTTTCCGAGGATCTTTGGAATCGTGGTGTGCGTGACGCCGCCACCATGCGGGACGAGATCATCCGCTCGCGTCATGAACGCGCCTATGTCTTCGGCGTCGTCTTCGCGCACTCATCCCATCGCATTCACATGTGCGACTGGCTGCGCAGCGCGGGTGTCGATCCGGAGAAGGACGTGCGCATCGTCGTCGTGCCGCCGCCCCAGCTTTTCCGCAATCTCGCCGCCGGCACCATCGATGGTTACTGCGTCGGCGATCCGTGGAACTCCCTCGCTGTGCGCGAAAAAATCGGCTGGTGCCCCGTCGCCAGCCCCGACCTTGCTCCCGGCCACGCCGAGAAGGTGCTGATGGTTCGCCGCGATTTTGCCGAGACCCGTTCGGACGAGCACCTCGCCATGATCGCGGCCCTCTCGGAAGCCGCCGCGCTCTGCGACGATCCCGCGTTCCGCCCGGAACTCTGCAATCTCCTCGCACGACGCGAATACATGAACGTCCCGGAGCGTGTCATCCAGGCGAGCCTCGTAGGTCCATTCGACTACGGCCATGGCAACACGGTTCAGGCTACCAACTTCATCCACTACCACCAGAATGGAGCCAACGACCCGACAGACGCCAAGGCCGCTTGGCTGATCGAAGGCTTCAACCGCCACCGGTTCCTTCCCGCTGGCACCGTCCTTCCGGCCGATCTCGGCCCCCGCACTTTCCGTTCAGACCTATACAACCTCGCCCACAAATCCTCCCGCAAACGCACCAACTATGAACTCGTCCACGCCTGATTCCCTCGATCTGCGCCGCCTCAATCGCCGCGCGTTCCTCTCCACCGCCGCGAAAGGCCTCGGAGCCGCCGCCCTGTTGTCCAACATGCCCAAGGGTTGGTCCGCGCCCTCCGGCCCCTCGGATGCGCCCGAGACGACCGACATCAACTTCGGCATGATCGCGCTCACCGATTGCTCGCCCATCGTGATCGCCCACGAAAAAGGCCTGTTCAAAAAATACGGCATCAATTCCAAGGTGACCAAGGGCGCCAACTGGGCCGCCATCCGCGACAACCTCTCCACCGGCTCCATCCAGGCCACGCACATGCTCTACGGCATGCCCTTCGCCTCGACCATGGGCCTCGCCGGCTCCCCCAAGAAGCCGATGATCATTCCATGGGTGCTCAACCGTAACGGCCAGGCCATCACCGTTAAAACCGAGTGGAAGGGCAAAGTCGGCGCCGACCCCAAGGCCCTCAAGCCCTTCGTCGATCAGGCCAACAGCCTCGGCGAACCCCTCACCTTCGCGATGACCTTCCCGCCCGGCACCCACAACATGTGGCTGCGCTACTACCTCGCCGCCGGCGGCATCAATCCCGACAAGGACGTCAACCTCATCGTCGTTCCGCCCGCCCAGATGGTTGCCAACATGAAGATCGGCAAGATGGACGGCTTCTGCGTCGGCGAGCCTTGGGGTGCCCGCGCCATCGCCGACAAAATCGGCTACACCGCCGTCACCACGCAGGACATCTGGAAGGACCACCCCGAGAAGGTCTGCGCCTTCACCGAAGAGTTCGCCAACAAGAACCCCAAGACCGTCAAGGCCGTCCTCAAGGCCCTCCACGAAGCCAGCGTCTGGCTGGACGACGTCAAAAACCGCCCCGAGCAATGCCAGATCGTCTCCAAGGCGACCTACATCAACTGCGCTCCCGAAGTCATCCTCGGCCGCCTGCTTGGCGAGCTCGACTACGGTGACGGCCGCAAGGTCACCGACTCGTTCCCGATGCACTTCAGCAAACGCAACTGCAACTACCCGCAGCCCAAGCACGGCACGTGGTTCCTCTCGCAGTTCCGCCGCTGGGGCATGGTCACCGGCGCGCCTGACTACGCCGCGATCAACAAGAAAGTTATCCGCAACGACATCTACGAAGAAGCGATGAAGGAAATCGGCGTCACCACCGGTGGCCTCGACAACACGCCTGAGACGCTCTTCGACGGCGTGACCTTCGATCCCGCCAACCCCGAGGCTTATGCCAAGGGCTTCGCGGTCAAAAACCTCAAAGGCTGATCCCACCGCGATCCTGCCATGAGTTCGCACCACCGGTTCCGGTCCGCTTGCCGCGACGTCTCCCTCAGGGGCGCTCGCCCAAGCCGGACCTTCCGGTGGGCATTGCGCAGGTCGCCCTGATTCAGGGCGACCTTTGGTTGGTCCGGTGCCGTGTCCCTCGTCGTCGTAGCCAAATACATCCAATCAGCCTCCCTCTCTTTTCCTATCATCCTTCATCCTTGCCGCCGCGCACGCGCCGCCGCACCCGTCCCCCTTTTTCCGTCCCATGAATAAATTCAAGTTCGATTGGCTTATCCTGCCAGTTGTCGGTGTTCTCATTATACTTTCTGCCTGGCACATCGCCGGCGGCAAAAAGGTTTACAGCCTCACGACCGGCACGGAGGAACTGGGGACGGCGGTCAGTGCTTTGCCCGAAGGCGAAGCCCAGTGGAAAGCCCTGGCGCCTAAACTAAAGTCGGGCCAGCTCGAGGCCAAACTGGTCAAAAACCTTCGCCCGGATGTTTGGGAAGCGATCAGCGCCTCGTTTGAAGAAAAACGCGTCGGCCTCATCCCCGACCTGCCCAATGTCATCGAGACCTGGGATTCCAGCAAACCCTACATCATCGATCCATGGGCCAAGCGCGGCGAGATGGACCAAGGCATCCTCCGCTTCACTTGGTATTCACTCGTTCTCGTCGCCCAAGGCTACGCCATCGCCCTCATCATCGGCGTGCCCGTCGGCTTCTGCCTCGGCCTGTCGTCCACCTTCACCAAGATGTTCGATCCGCTGATCCAGGTGCTGCGTCCCGTCTCGCCGCTCGCCTGGCTTCCCCTCGGCCTGGTGCTCTTCATGCGCGCCGGTCCCGAGGCCGGCACCTACGCCGCGCTCTTCACGATCGCGCTCTGCGGCATGTGGCCGACCGTGCTCAACACCGCCGTCGGCGTGCGCGCCGTCCCGCAGGACTACCTCAACGTCGGCCGCGTGCTGAAGCTCTCCCGCTGGAAGATGCTCACCAAGATCCTCATCCCCGCCACCCTCCCCTACATGTTCACCGGCTTTCGCCTGAGCTTGGGTATCGCTTGGCTCGCCATCGTCGCCGCCGAGATGCTCACCGGTCGCCCCGGTGCCGGCGGCTTCCTCTGGCAGGAATACAACGCGCTCATTTATGAGCACATCATCTTCTCGATTCTCACCATCGGCGTCGTCGGTCTCATCCTCGACCGCCTGATGTCTCTCGTCGAAGCCCGCTTCAAGGCCATCAGCTAACGTCCCATGGCCTTTCTCGAACTCAAGAACGTCTCCAAGTCTTTCGATGGCCACAGCGTGCTGTCGAACGTCAACCTCTCCATCGCGGAGGGCGAGTTTGTCGCCATCGTCGGCTACTCCGGCCAGGGCAAGACCACCCTCATCTCGATGATCGCCGGGTTGACCAAACCCACCTCGGGCGAAGTCAGCCTGGAGGGGAAGATCGTCGAGGGCCCCGGCCCCGATCGCGGCTTGGTTTTCCAAAATTACAGCCTGCTCCCTTGGCTCACGGTTTACGAAAACATCTCCCTCGCGGTGGACCAGGTCTTCCCGCAATGGAACGCCGACCAGCGCCGCGCCCACGTCGATAAATACATCACGATGGTCAAACTCAGCCACGCCAAGGATCGCCTGCCCAAGCAGCTTTCCGGCGGCATGCGCCAGCGCGTTTCGGTCGCCCGCACCCTCGCCATCAATCCGCGAATCCTGCTCCTCGACGAGCCTCTCGGCGCCCTCGACGCCCTTACTCGCGCCACCTTGCAGGACGAGATCGCCAACATCTGGCAGACGGAACGCAAGACGGTCATCCTCATCACCAACTCGGTGGACGAGGCCCTCCTCCTCGCCGACCGCATCATCCCCCTGACCATCGGGCCGGGTGCCACCCTTGGCGAAGCCGTGCCAGTGAAATTGGAACGCCCCCGCGACCGCACCAGCCTTAATCACGATCCTGAGTTCAAGCGTCTCCGCGCCCTCGTTACCAATCAGCTCATTGGTTTCAACGCGGCTCGCAAAACCTCGGTCACCAAGAAGCTCGTCCGCCCCGAAATCATGCCCGAGGACCTCGACCAGCCCCGAGTCAACCGTCCGCCTCGTCGTCTCGGTGAAGAGAAGAGCGAAACCCTTACTGTCGCCTGAGCGAAATCAGAACCATGAGTAAATTCCTCGAAATCTCTCAGCTCGTTAAAACCTTTCCCACTCCGAAGGGGCCGCTCACCGTCGTGCGCGATTTTGATCTCGGTGTGAAAAAGGGCGAGTTCATCACGCTCATCGGCCATTCTGGCTGCGGCAAATCCACCGTCCTTTCAATGGTCGCCGGCCTCAGTGAGGTGACCGCAGGCGGCATCATTCTCGCCAACAAAGAAGTCGCCGGTGCCGGCCCGGATCGCGGTGTGGTGTTTCAGGCACCCTGCCTGCTCCCGTGGTTCACGGCTTTTGAGAACGTCATGCTCGGCATCGACCAGGTTTACTACACTGCCTCGAAACTGGAACGTCACCAAATCGCCGAGTATTACCTCTCGCTCGTCGGCCTCGGTGACGCGATGCACAAACGTCCCGGCGAACTTTCGCAGGGCATGCGCCAGCGCTGCGGTATTGCACGTGCCTTCGCCCTCTCGCCCAAGATGCTCCTGCTCGACGAGCCGTTCGGCATGCTCGATTCACTCACCAAAATCGAATTGCAGGACGTGCTCTTGGATCTCTGGCAACGCGACCAGAAGACCGCGCTCATGGTCACCCACGATGTGGACGAGGCCCTCTACCTCTCCGACCGCGTGGTGATGATGACCGACGGCCCCGAAGCCACGGTCGGCGACATTTTGGAGGTCAACTTCGAGCGGCCGCGCACGCGCAAGCAGCTCTTGGAAGACCCCGAGTATTACCGCCTTCGCGAGTATCTCCTCCATTTCCTGAACGAACGTTCGCACCACCGCCCCGGCAAAGCCGGTCAGCCCGCGCTCGCTCACGTCTAATTTCCCCTCGGATCACTAACACACCACGCACACTATGAAACCAGCTACTCGCACCGTCCTCGCGTGTCTCAGCCTCGCTGCGACCGCCGCCACCGCCTCCGCGCAGTTCTATCCGCCACCTCCGCCCGCCTATCCGGGATTCACCAACTTCAAACTGCGCGCCATTGACCCCTACATGAGTCAGTGGGACATCGGCGTGAACATCCGCGCCCGTCTTGAAAACAAGGACGACGCCGGCTTCACCTCCGCCGGTCAGAACCGCGACTTCTCTGGTGGCCGCCCCGCCAGTGCCCTCAATGGCGACCGTTTTGACAACAACAACACCTACGGCCTCGCCCGCGTCATGCCGCGCATCGGCTACACCGACAAATGGTATCAGGTGTTCGTGCAGGGCCGCGCCAACGTCTCCATCGACGACGAACGCGGCAACAACGGCACCACCTTCACTCCTCCAGGCACCACGCCCGGCATCACCGCCGGCGACGGCGAGCAGGAAAACAACTACGACCTCAGCCTTCACCAAGGTTACGTCTTCGTCGGCAATCATAAAGAATTCCCCGTCTCCGCCAAGATCGGACGTCAGGAACTCGTTTACGGGGACCAACGCCAGGTTGGCCATTTCCTTTGGAACAACAACGCCCGCAGTTTCGACGCCGGCAAGGTTCGCTATCAAAACAGCTTTGGCGGGGTGGATGTCTTCACCGGTAGCGTCGTTTATCACGACAACCGCAACTTCGACAAATCCCACCTCGATAACGACCAGTTCTCCGGCGCCTACTTCAATCTCACGAAGCTTCCGGGCATCACCCAGAAACAAATTGTCGAGACCTACATCTACAGCCGTAACGTCGACCGCGACAGCATCACCGAGGACTGGGGCGGCGTCGCCGCCCCCTTCCGCCAGCCCTATGTGCAGGATCTCTACACCGCCGGTCTGCGCGTAAAGTCCAAGCCAGGCGCCTACGGCAACTGGGATTACACCGCCGAGGTCATGCACCAGTTCGGCAGCATCAACAGCCGCAACCCTAACGGCACCGCCGTCACCCCGGTCAGCACGACCGCCGCACTCGGTGCCGCTCCCGAACTCGATCAGGAAGCCTACGCCGCCATCGCCCAGCTCGGCTACACCTGGTCCGAACTCGCCTGGCAGCCCCGCCTGTCGCTCACCTACAGCTACGCCTCGGGTGACAAGAACGCCAATGACCAGACGTCCAATACCTTCCAGAATCAGTTCGCCACGACGCACTTTTTCTATGGCTACATGGATTTGAACAGCCTCCAGAACCTCCACGACATCCGTCTGGCTCTTGAGGCCAAGCCCACCGCCAAGCTCCGGGTTGCCTTGGAAAGTCACTTCCAGCGCCTCGCCAGCACCGACGATTATTGGTATAATGTCGGCGGTGTTCCTCGTGCCGGCGCCACGACACAAACCCTCGTCGGCGGCGTCGGCAGCACCAGCGGCTCGGGCTACGGCATCAACTCCCGCAACAGTGACGAGCTTGGTATCGAAGTTGATCTCAACTTCAGCTACACTCCCGTCCCTTACTTCAACATCGAGGGTGGCGTGAGCCACTACTTCCGCGGCGACTACATCAAGCAGTCGTGGGCCAGCGCCCCGGGCGGCTCCACCGATGCCTCCTACGCCTACCTGCAGCTGACCCTGAACCTCTAACCTAAAGCCAAAACTGCGGCGCGGTTTCCCAACGGAAGCCGCGCCGCCTTTTTTTGACCATGAACAAAGCCTCGCTCACCGCCCTCATCCTCGACGCCAAAAAAGCCCGCGGCCTCACCTGGGCCGCACTCGCCAAGGCTTCCGGCCTCTCCGAAGTTTACACCACCTCGGCCTGTCTTGGTGAAAACGCCCTCCCCACCGATGCCGCTGCACGCGTCGCCACCGCCCTCGACCTCGGTCCCGACGTGGCCGTCGCGCTCACCGAATTCGCCAACAAGGGCGAAGCCGCCTCGACCATCACCAAGGAACCGCTCCAATACCGTTTCCAGGAAATCCTCTACGTTTACGGTCCCACGCTGAAGGCCCTCATCGAGGAAAAATTCGGCGCCGGCATCATGAGCGCCATCGACTTCACCATGTCCGTCGACCGGGTCGAAGACCCCAAGGGCGACCGCGTAAAAATCGAGATGTGCGGCAAGTTCCTCGGCTACAAAACCTGGTAAACAACCCGGCCAGTCAAACCAGCACTCGAGCGCAGACCACCGGTCTGCGCTTTTTTGCGCACTGAAGTCGCAACCCACTAACGCATCCACGAAAAACTCCATTAACCAAGCCTCACGCCGGCATTTTACCCACGCCGCTGCTTATTCATCCTTAACCAGACTTCCCTGCGAGCCCTCAAAATTTCACCCTTGGCATACCCCCAACCCTCGATAAGGCCCACCAAAAAACACCGATTTATAACATAAGATTCTTATTATTAATAATAAATATATATTAATAAAATTAATCATTCCCCTTAAAACTATGATCTCGGATACATGGAAACAGGTATGAATATAGCTCATATCAGCGCATGCGCAAATTTGCGCACCGCATATGAACATCGCTCAGCTTAAAAAATCAGGTCACTGGCCCACACTCGCAACGGCGTTTCTTTATTTCGACGTCAGCTTCATGGTGTGGACATTACTCGGTGCATTGGGTGCGTTGATCGCCCCAAGCCTCGGGCTCAATTCACAGGAAAAATTCCTGATGGTATCCCTGCCCATTCTTTCAGGGGCGTTTTTACGCATCGTGCTGAGCCTGCTCGTTGATCGCATAGGCACCAAGACCACGGGCATCATCGCCCAGTTGATCGTCATGACCGGTCTGTTCGTGGCGTGGCAATGTGGTGTCTCGACCCTCAATCAGGCTCTGGTGCTGGGCGTGGTGCTGGGTGTGGCCGGCGCGAGCTTCGCTGTCGCCCTTCCGCAATCGGGTCGCTGGTATCCACCCCACATGCAGGGCGTGGTGCTCGGTCTCGCCGGCGCCGGCAACATCGGCGTGGTGATTGACCATCTCGCCGCACCGCGCATCGCGGCCGCCTGGGGATGGCAGGCGGTATTCGGCGCCGCCCTCATCCCGCTTGCCCTCGCCTTCGTTCTCTACGTCGTTTTCTCCAAAGAGCCTCCCGGGGAATTTAAAAAGAAGAAGCTCTCCGACTACCTGGAGCTTCTCAAGCAACGCGACGCGCATTGGTTCTGCTTCTTTTACACCATCAGCTTCGGCGGCTTTGTCGGGCTCGCGACCGCCTTCGCCATTTATTTCCGCGATGAATTTGGCCTCAGCCCCATTCACGCAGGCGAATTTGCCGCGTTCTGCACGCTGGTCGGCGCGCTCGGGCGCCCCTTTGGCGGCTCCCTCGCAGATCGCCTAGGCGGCATTCGTGCGCTCGGAATTTTTTATACGGTCGCAGGCCTCGCCCTCGTGCTGGCCGCCTTCTCGCACAATCTCTGGCTGTGTGGCGCCGCGTTCTTCATCGCTTCGGGCGCGTTCGGCATGTGCAACGGCTCGGTTTTCCAATTGCTGCCACAGCGATTCGCCAAGGACATCAGCGTCATGACCGGTCTCGTCGGGTGTGGCGGCGGCCTGGGCGGATTCCTGCTCGGCATGCTGTTCGGCGCCTCCAAGGAGCACACCGGCAGCTACGTCACCGGCATTCTATTTTTTGCCGGCCTGTGCGGCATCGCCCTGATCGGAATGAAGCTGGTCAAAACCCGCTGGCGCACCACGTGGGGCGCGACTGCCGCCGCCCGCATCTAAGGCGCACTCCGCCTTCTTTGAGCATGAAACTCCAGAGCACGTCACACGGCATCCCGCGCCACCCCAACGGCGTATCCGAGGACGCCTTTCGCGTGCAACTCCGCGAGGAGCGGGTCATCGCCGCCCTCGCCGATGGACTCGGTTCAAGCAAAGAAGGCGGCGCGGCCGCACGTCGCGCCGTGGGCATGATGACGGACTATTATCTCGCCCGACCCCAAGCTTGGAGCCCGCGTCGCGCCTTGAGTGAGTTCGCCTCCCAGATTAACCGGATGTTTTTCCAAGAATCCCAACTGCGACACGGCTCGCCGGAGATTCTTTGCACGCTCAGTGTCATCGCGGTCGAAGGCAACCAGCTCTACGGATTCAACATCGGGGATTCCCCCGTTTACCACTGGCGCAAAGGCTCCCTCACCGTGCTTTCGCGCAACCACGTCGTTGAACAGCCCGGACAGAACCACGTGCTCACCCGGGCGATCGGACTGGAGACTGAGATCGACCCGCATTTTTTCGAACTCACCCTCGAAGAAGGAGACATCGTCCTGCTGTGCTCCGACGGCGTCAGCAACGCCGTGCCCCCCGAAAAGCTTTCCCCGCTGCTCGGCGGAGGCGCGGCCGCCCGCAGCATCGTGGCATCCGCCGCCGATGTGATCACGGAAAACCCCGACTTGGCCGACGATGCCAGCGCGATTGTCCTCGAGTTCACCCAACTTGATTGGGTCGCCGAAGGCGCTCTCCGCCCGCTGGAGGTTTTGCCGGCGCTCCGGGCCGGGGAATCCATCGATGATTATCGGCTCGTTCGCCCGCTTCAGGCCGGAGAGCGCGTGTGGCTCGCAGAACGCGAAGACGGTCTCCGCCAAGTGCTGAAATTCCCGCCCTTGGAGGCGCGTGACGACGAACCCCGCAGGGACGCCTTCATCCGCGAGCTTTGGCAAGCCACGCGCATCGACTCACCCTTTTTCATTCGCGCCTCCGTGCCTTCGACAGGCACGTTGCGTTACTACGTGATGGATTATGTCGATGCCCCGACGCTGCGCGAAAAGCTCGCCGGCGGTCCCTTGCGTGTCGAAGACACCGTCGCCCTCGGCCGCTTTCTCCTGGGAGCCTGCCAGTTTTTACTGAGTCGTGACCACGCGCACGGGGATATCAAACCCGATAACATACTCGTTTTAACCGAACCCGACGGTGGATTGCGTTTCCAGCTGCTCGATCTCGGCAGCGCGGCCGAAGTGTTCTCCGTCACCTCCCGGGCCGGCACACCCAGCTATCTTGCACCCGAACGATTTCGGGACGCCGCGCTTTCGGAACGCACGGAGATCTTCGCCATCGGGGTGACCCTTTATGAGGCACTCTCACGCACCTATCCTTATGGTGAAGTGGAACGGTTTCAGACCCCCCGCTTCGAAACCTCACCCAAGAGCCTTACCCGGCTGAACCCCGCCATCCCGCCTTGGCTGGAATCCGTGATCTTGCGTGCACTCAGCCCGGAGGCCGAGCGACGCTACCAGAATTTTTCCGAAATGGTTTACGACCTGGATCATCCCGAGGATGTGCGTCCGTGCTACCGCAAAGACGCACCGCTTTTGGAACGCAACCCCCTGTTGTTTTACAAGGGATTATGCATCCTTCTGCTCTTGGTAAACGTTGCCCTTTTGGCACGGCTCCTAAGCCATCGATAACCATGAGTAAATTTCGTTATTCAATACAAAACTATTCACTCTATTAATTCATGACATCCTTGGCCGTGGCATCTCGAATGCTAAACTTTATCACGTGACTGCAGCCCTTGATTCATCCTCTCCCGCCTCCTTCTCGCCAACACAGAAGGAATATCTACAAGGCTTCATGGCTGGCGTTGCTGCGTCCGGTCAATTCCCGATGTCCGGAGGAGGCGCACTCGCTTCGTCCCCCGCTCCGGCCTCCGCAGCCGCCGTCGAACCCGAGGTCCATGGCACCCCGCTCGCCGACCTCTGCAAGGAAGAGCGCTGGAAACACGACGAGAACCCCCTCGACGCTTGGGAGCGCCTCCTCGCCCACGCCAATGCCGACAAGTTCCCCGACGCGGAGAACATGTATCGGTTCAAGACCCACGGCCTCTTCTACGTGGCCCCGGCGCAGGACAGTTTCATGATCCGCCTGCGCGTCCCCGCATGCGAAATCTCCTCCCACCAGTTCCACGGCCTCGCCGACCTCGCCTCGGAACTGGGCAACGGCCAGATCGACCTCACCACCCGCGGCAATATCCAGCTGCGTGAACTCCGCCCCCGCGACCTCGTCACGGTGCTTACGCGCGTGCAAGAGCTTGGCCTCACCTCGCGCGGCGCCGGTGCCGACAACATCCGCAACGTCACCGCCTCGCCCAACAGCGGCTTCGACCCCAATGAACTCCTCGATGTGCGCCCCTACGCCAAGGCCGTGCATCACTACATCATGAACCACCGCGACTGCTACGGGCTGCCGCGCAAGTTCAACATCGCCTTCGACAACGGCGGCAGTCTCACCGTCGCCGCCGACACCAACGACATCGGCTTCATCGCCACCCGCGTCACCGAAAAAAGTAGCGCAGACTTCCAGTCTGCCACCGGCAAAACCGGCGACGCCCCCGCTCCGGGCACCTATTTCCGCGTCCTCCTCGGCGGCATCAGCGGTCATCAAGACCTCGCCCGCGACACTGGCATCCTGATCAAGCCCGCCGAAGCCACCGCCGTCTCCGCCGCCATGGTCCGCGTCTTCGTCGAGAACGGCGACCGCACCAACCGCAAAAAAGCCCGTCTCAAATACCTCCTCGATAAATGGGGATTCGACCGCTTCCTCGAGGAAACCCAGAAGAAACTTTCCTTCCCGCTCCTTCGCGTCCCGGTCGCGGCCTGCGAACCTCGCCGCCCGCTCATCAAGCACGGCTGGATCGGCCCCTACAAACAAGCCCAGCGAGGTTTCACCTCCATCGGCCTGGGCGTTCCCGTCGGCCGCATGTCCGCGAAGCAGATGCACGGCCTCGCCACCCTCGCCGCCAACTTCGGCAAAAGCGAACTGCGCCTCACCGTCTGGCAAAACGTCATCATCCCGCACATCCCCAACGCTCTCGTCTCGTCGGCCTGCCGGCAGCTGCAACATCTCGGCTTCACCACCGAGGCCTCCAGCACGACCAGCGGCATCGTCGCCTGCACCGGTAGTCGCGGCTGCAAATACGCCGCCGCCGACACCAAGGGAGCGGCCGCCTCCCTCGCCAAGCACTTTGGCGCTTCCGACCTCGCGATCGAACAGCCCGTCAACATCCACTTCACCGGCTGCCCCAACTCTTGCGCGCAGCACTACTGCGGCGACATCGGTTTCGTCGGCGCCAAGCAACCCGACGGCGCCGACGGCTTCCATGTGGTTCTCGGCGGCGGCATGGACCTTGAGCAAGGCATCGCCCGCGAGGTTTTCCGAGGCGTCCGCGCCACCGAGGTCCCCGCCCTCACTGAAAAGATCCTCCGCACCTACCAGGCCCGCAAGACCTCCGGCGAGACATTCGTCCAGTGGACTCGCCGCCACACCGTCAAAGAACTCCAGGAGTTCCTCTCCGCCTGATTGTTCTCGTTCTCTTTCTCCGCCTTTTTCTTCCACTCTCAGCATGAGCATCGTCCCACTAATCCCCGAAAACGCACCGTTCTCCGCTGAGCAGCGGGCATGGCTCAACGGCTTCCTCGCCGGCATCTTCAGCCGCGCCGGAGCTCCGAATGTAGCGACGAGCGCCAGCGAGTCGAAAGCCCTCACGCCCCTCACCATCCTCTTCGGCAGCCAGACGGGCACCGCCGAAGGCCTCGCCAAACAGGCCGCCAAGGAAGCCGGCAAACGCGGATTCGCCCCCACGATTCTCGACATGGCGGCCGTCTCCCTGGACCAGTTGCCCAACCACGCCAACCTGCTCGTCATCACCAGCACCTACGGTGACGGCGAACCGCCGGACAGCGCCAAGGCCCTTCACTCCGCCGTGTCCTCCGCCGCCCCCGCCGCGCAACTCGCCGCGCTCCGCTACAGCGTCTGCGCCCTCGGTGACACCAACTACACCCAGTTCTGCCGGGCCGGTAAGGATTTCGACGCCCACTTCGAAAAACTCGGTGCCACCCGCATCACCCCGCGCACCGACTGCGATGTCGATTACGAAGCCCCCTTCACCTCGTGGCTCGACACCACGCTCTCAGCCTTCGGCTCCGCTCCCGCAGCCGCGTCCTCGTCGCCCGAAGCCGCTCCTGCCGCCGCCGAACCCTATTCCAAGAAAAACCCGTTCGCCGCAAAGGTCCTCACCGTCCGCAATCTCAACGGCCAAGGCTCCGCCAAGGAGGTCAACCACGTCGAATTCGACCTCACCGGCTCCGGTCTTGAGTATGAGGCCGGCGATGCCCTCGGCGTGATTCCTCAGAATTGCTCCGATCTCGTCTCCGCCGTCATCCAAGCCCTCGGCTGCGACGGCGAGGAAGCCGTCCCCTCGCCCGCCGGCGAACTCCCGCTGCGCACCGCCCTCACCCTGCACTACGATCTCGGCAAACCCGCCCCCGGCTTGCTCGAAGCGCTCAACGTAAGCGGATCGACCCTTCATCACGTTCTTGACGCACTCCTTGCGGCTACCACCAAGCCGACCCCCACCGCCTTTGTTGCCGCGCTGAAGAAAATCCAGCCGCGTCTCTACTCGATCTCCTCGTCCCCCAAGGCCCATCCCAACCAGGTTCACCTCACCGTCGGCGCCGTTCGCTACGAGGTCAACGGGCTCCCCCGCAAGGGCGTGTGCTCGACCTTCCTCGCCGAGCGCGCCCTCGCGCACGGCACCGCCGGCGTGTTCGTCCACTCCAACAAAGCCTTCCGTCCCCCGTCCGCCCCCTCCGCCCCGATGATCATGGTCGGCCCCGGCACCGGCATCGCTCCGTTCCGCGCCTTCCTCGAAGAACGCGCCGCCACCAAGGCCACCGGTAAAAACTGGTTGTTCTTCGGCGACCAAAAAGCCTCCACGGATTTCCTCTATCGCGAGGAACTCGAAGCCATGAAGGCCTCCGGCGTGCTCACCCGCCTCGATGTCGCCTTCTCGCGCGACCAGAAGGAAAAGATCTACGTCCAAAACCGGATGCTGGAAGCCGCCACCGAGCTCTATGCCTGGCTCGAAGCCGGCGGACACTTCTACGTCTGCGGCGATGCCTCGCGCATGGCCAAGGATGTTGATGTCGCCCTCCATCAAGTCGTCGAAAAAGCCGGTGGCAAATCCCCCGAGGAAGCCGCCGCCTACATCCAGGCACTGAAGACCGCGAAGCGTTACCAGCGCGATGTCTACTGAACCCCGCGTCGCAGGCGACCTAGGAAAATCCTGCCCGATTCCCTCCATGGAAACGGGTCTGGGTATTGCCGATAGTCCGATTCCACCTGCCGTTGGTTTCACCCGCCCCCAAAGCGTCCAGTCATTCCTCGCGGAGCTCCTGGCGGATCAGCAACGCCTGCAAACTCCCGTCGCCCGCGCCTCAGCCATCCACGACGTCCAGACTGGCGCCTTCCGCGGCGACCGTTTCCGCGACCTCATCCCGCTCTCCGCTCCCGGCCCCGGCGAACAATACGCCTTCCAGGTCGATCTCGACTCCTGCAGCGGTTGCAAAGCCTGCGTCGCCGGCTGCCACTCGCTCAACGGTCTCGATGAAAGCGAAACCTGGCGCGACGTGGGTCTCGTCCTCGGCGGCGAGGAGCTCCACCCGTTCCAGCAGACCATCACGACTGCCTGCCATCATTGCGAAGACCCCGCCTGCCTCAACGGCTGCCCCGTCCTCGCCTACGAGAAAGACCCGATCACCGGCGTCGTCGCCCACCTTGATGACCAGTGCATCGGCTGCAGCTACTGCGTGCTCAAGTGTCCGTATGACGTTCCCAAATACAACGAACGTCTCGGCATCGTCCGCAAATGCGACATGTGCCACGGTCGCCTCGCCGCCGGCGAAGCCCCCGCGTGCGTCCAAGCCTGCCCCACGCAGGCGATCACCATCGTAACCGTTTCGACCCACCGCGGCAGCGAAGCCAACGCCACCAGCGAGCCCGCTTCCTCGTCCGGTTGCGGCTCGAATTGCAGCTGCAAACCCCAGGCTTCTGCCGTTATCGAGCTGTCCGTTTCTCGCGACTACACGCGGCCGACCACCCGCTACGTTTCCTCCCGCCCTCTGCCCGCCAACCTCGGTGCGGCCGACGCCTCCACGCTTCGTCCTCAACACGCCCACGCCGCCCTGATCCTGTTGCTCGTCTTCACCCAGGTCGGCCTCGGTCTCTTCATTGCCTCCTCCGCAGTAGCTGCGAGCGCCAGCGAGTGGCTCCGTATCGCGGGCCTCGCCTTCTACCTCGCCGGATTGATCGCCAGCGTCGCCCACCTCGGCCAGCCGTTCCGCGCCTGGCGCATTTTCCTCGGCCTCCGCCGCAGCTGGTTGAGCCGCGAAGCCGTGCTCCTCGGCGCCGCCTTCCCGTTTCTGGCGCTCACTGCAGTTGAGCCATGGATCCCCAAAGTCCCATTCATTGGTCATTGGTCATTGGTCATTGGTCATTCCGGCCTTGTGCTGGCGGCGCTCGGCATCGCCTGCTCGGCCATGATCTACATCGACACCCGCCGCCGCTTCTGGCGTCCGTCGCAAAGCTTCGGACGCATGGCCGGCACGATCCTCGTCCCCGCCCTGGCCTTCGTCTCCACTCCGCTAACGATCACCGCGCTTTCCGCCAAGCTCGTGCTTGAGCTCTCCACCTTGGTCGGTTCAGGAACCACCGCCCGCCTCCAACGCGGTCCGCTTCTTCCCGTGCTCTCCGCACGCCTGTTCCTTGGTGCGGGTGCGCTGGCTCTCTTCGCCATCGATGCGCCTCTGCTCGCCGTAGCTTGGTTTGTTCTCGGCGAACTCGCCGAACGCACCTTGTTCTTTCAAGCCGTGGACGCGCCCAAGATGCCCGGTATGCCTTCCTAAAAAATTCATCATGCCCGCAATCGACGCCACCTTGCTCCAAATTCAAGCCCGCACCGGTCCCATGACCGACCAGCTGGTGCGTCGCCCCGGCGACTTCGGACTCGGCCAGGTGCCCGCGCGTCTCGCCCCCGCCGCCACGACCAAATCCATCTGCGGATACTGCGCGACCGGCTGCTCCCTCCACATCCACCTCGATGCGGAGGGTCAGGCCATCAACCTCACGCCCGATCCCGCCTATCCGGTCAACATCGGCATGGCCTGTCCCAAGGGCTGGGAGGCGCTTACCTCGCTCTCCGCCTCCGACCGTGTCACTTCGCCCCTGCTGCGCAACCCAGCCACCGGCAAACTTGAGCCTGTGAGCTGGCCCACCGCGTTGCGCGTATTCACCGATCGGATGCAGGCGACCCAGACCGCGCACGGCGCCCACAGCATCGCGTTCCTCTCGACCGGCCAGGTGCCCACCGAGGAAATGGCGTTTCTCGGCGCCCTCTTCAAATTCGGCATGGGCGGACTCCACTGCGATTCCAACACGCGCCAGTGCATGGCCACCTCGCACGTCGCCTACAAGCAAGCCTTCGGTTTCGACGCGCCGCCGTATACCTATCAGGACTTCGAGGAGAGCGACGTGTTGGTCTTCGTCGGATCCAACCCCGCCATCGCCCACCCCATCATGTGGCAGCGGGTGATGATGAACAAAAACTCGCCCGAGATCATCGTCGTCGATCCGCGCCGCACCGAGACCGCCATGTGCGCCACCCGCCACGTCCCGCTGCGCCCCAAGAGCGACCTCTGGTTGCTCTACGGCATCGCCCGCGTCCTCGTGGAAGAAAACCGCATCAACCGCGCATTCATCGACGCCCACACCACCGGCTTCAACGATTTCGCCCGCTTCCTCGAAAACTACACGCCCGAGACCGTCGCGCTCATGACCGGCATCCCCGCCAATGAGATCCGCGAGATCGCCCGCCGCATCGGGCGCGGCAAAGCCGTCTCTTTCTGGTGGACCATGGGCGTCAACCAAGGCCACGAGTCCACCCGCACCGCCCAGGCCCTCATCAACCTCGCGCTGATGACCGGCAACATCGGCCGTCCCGGCACCGGCGCCAACTCCATCACCGGCCAGTGCAACGCCATGGGCTCGCGCCTCTTTGCCAACGCCACGTCGTTGTTCGGCGGACGCGACTTTGCCAACGCCGCGCACCGCGACGACGTCGCCCGGATTCTTGATATCCCGGTTGAACGCATCCCGTCCACGCCCTCCAAGGCCTACGACCAGATCATCGACGGCATCGAAGGCGGCGACATCCGCGCGCTCTGGATCATCGCCACCAACACCGCGCATTCGTGGATCGACCAGTCCCGCTTCGCCCGCCTCCGCCAAAACCTCGATTTCCTCGTCGTGCAGGACATGTATGCCACGACCGAGTCCGCGCGTCTGGCCGACCTCGTCCTCCCCGCCGCCGGCTGGGGCGAGAAAGAAGGTTTCTTCATCAACTCCGAACGCCGCCTGGGTCGTATTCGCAAGGTCTCCCGTGCGCCCGGCGAGGCGTTGAGCGACTTCGCCATCTTCAAACTCATCGCGGAAAGCTGGGGCTGCGGCGACCTCTTCCGCCGCTGGAGCACCCCCGCCGCCGTGTTCCAGATTCTCAAGGAACTCTCCGCCGGACGCCCCTGCGATATCACCGGCATCCGCGACCACGACCACCTCGAAAGCGCCGGTGGCATCCAGTGGCCCTATCCCAAACGCGACACGGAGTCTTCGCCTTCGCCCACCGCGCCGGTCGAAAACCAGCGCCGCCTGTTCGCAGACGGCGTGTTCTTCACCCCCGACGGTCGCGCCAAATTCTTCTTCGACGAACCGCGCCCGATGGCCGAGCCGCCCAGCGCCGACTATCCGTTCCTGCTCAACACCGGCCGCGGTTCCTCCGCCCAGTGGCACACCGGTTCGCGCACCAACAAGAGTGACGTCCTGCGCAAACTCGCGCCCACCACCCTTTACGTTGAGATCAATCCCACCGACGCCACCCGCCTCGGCATCGCCAACGACGACGCGGTGACGGTGAGTTCGCGCCGTGGCGAAGCGGCCGCCTCCGCCGTCGTCACGACCACCGTGCAGCCCGGCCAGCTCTTCATGCCGATGCATTTCGACGCCGTGAACCGCCTCACCTACCCGTCCTACGATCCGCACTCGCGCCAGCCTAGCTACAAAGCCTGCGCCGTCCGCATCACCAAAAGGTAGGAGCTCATTTATGAGCGATGGATCGAAAATGTAGGAGCCTGCTTGCAGGCGGTTTACCGCCCCGGCCCTTTCGTGTATTTCGTGTGTTTCGTGGTTAAAAACTCTGAATCTCCGCTTCCGACCTTCGCGTCCGTGCGCGGTTAAACGTTTGCCGGTCCGCCCCTCTCGCGTTGCCCTCGTCGTCATGTCCGCGCCGCTCACCGTCGAAGCCAAGATCCGCATGAACTCCGGCCGCCGCTTCGCCTTTGGCCCGGGCAAGGCCGACCTTCTCGCACGCATTGAGGCCACCGGCTCCATCAGCGAAGCCGCCAAGACCATGGAGATGTCCTACATGCGCGCCTGGCAAATCGTGAAGAGCCTCGACACCGCCTTCGCCGAACCGCTCGTCCTCAAATCCCGCGGCGGCAAGGCCAAGGGCGGCGCCGCCCTCTCCGAAACCGGTCACGAGGTCCTCCGCCTCTACCGCGAAATGGAAGCCGCCGCCCAAACCGTCTGCGAAAAATCCGGCCTGCGTATCGCCAGCTTGCTCAAATAGACCTATAAAGGGCGGGCCTTCGCCGCTCATCGTAAGCCCGAGCAACTTTCATAGCATATCCGTTATATTTATTTGAATATAACGATGTCTCAAACACCCTCGTTCAGGTGTCATGACGACCGACTGGCTCTATCTTCTCGTTCCGCTTTTCTGTGTCGCCGCCCTTTACGGGGCCGTCGGCCACGGCGGCGCCTCCGGTTACCTGGCCGTCATGGCACTCGCGAGCGTCGCCCCCGCGGAGATGAAACCCACCGCGCTCACGCTCAACCTCGCCGTCTCCCTCATCGGCACCGTGCTGTTTTTTCGCGCCGGACATTTCGCGTGGCGGCTCTTCTGGCCCTTTGCCGTCACCTCCATACCCTTTGCGTTTCTTGGGGGACGGCTCGACGTCCCCACCCACGTTTTCAAGATTCTTCTCGCACTCGCCCTCGGCTTTGCCGCCCTGCGCCTGCTCCGTCCCCTCCAAAAAACCGACGACATCCGCCCCGCGCCACTCACACTCGTCCTCGTCTTCGGCGCCCTCATGGGTCTCGCCTCCGGACTCATCGGCGTGGGCGGTGGCATTTTCCTCACGCCACTGCTCCTGTTCATGCGCTGGTCCAACACCAAGACCGCGGCCGCCGTGTCGGCACCGTTCATCTTCGTCAATTCCGCCGCCGGTCTCGCCGGCCACTCCTCTTCGCTACACCACCTTCCGTCTGTTTGGACGCTCCTCGCCCTTGTTGTAATCGTTGGCGGCTTGATGGGCGCCCTCTGGGGCAGCCGCAACGCCCGGCTCTCCCAACTCCGTCCCATCCTTGCCGCAGTCCTCGGTATCGCCTCGCTAAAACTCGTCATCACATGACCGATCCCTTCGGACGCATCATCGATTACCTGCGCATCTCCGTCACCGACCGGTGCAACGAGCGTTGCCTGTATTGCATGCCCGAAGGCTACAAGGGCTGGGCTCAACGTCCCGATCACCTCACTGCCGCCGAACTCATCCGCATCGCCGACGCCGCGTCCCAACTTGGCTTTAAAAAATTCCGTCTGACTGGAGGCGAACCGCTGCTCCGCTCCGATTTCGTCTCGATTGCCGCCGGTATCGCGGCACTCCCCACGACACGCAGCCTCGGACTGTCCACCAACGGCACGCGCCTCGCATCGGTCGCACGCGAACTCAGCAACGCCGGTGTAACATCGGTTAACGTATCCCTCGACGCCCTCGACAGCGATACCTACCAGCGCGTCACTGGCGGGCGCGTCGCCGACGCCCTTGCCGGCATTCACGCCGCGTTATCCGCCGACTTTGAAAGCCTGAAGCTCAACGTCGTGCTCATGCGCGGCGTGAACGAAGACCAACTTGTTCCCCTCGTGCGTTTCGCCGCCGAGCACCGCACTCCCGTGCGCTTCATCGAACTCATGCCGCTCACGCGGACCGACGTTCTCAACACCGACAATTTTCTCTCCTGCGAAGACGCCCGCGCCCGCATCGAAGCCGAGCTCGGACCGTTGGAAACGTTGCCCGACTACCGCGCCGGTCACGGTCCCGCCCGCTATGCCCGCGCCGCCAACGGCGCGTTGGTCGGTTTCATCGGCGCATTGACCACCCCCGATTTCTGCGGTTCGTGCAACAAGCTCCGCCTCACCGCCGACGGTAAGCTCCGCCCCTGCCTCGGCCGCCACGGCGAGATCGACCTGCTCGCCCCATTGCGCGCCGGCCATGCCGATCTCGATGCGTTGCTCACCGAGGCAATCGCCAACAAGCCGGAGGATCACACCTTCCAGAACGACTATCGCCCCGATCGTCCTATGACCGCAATCGGCGGTTGATCAGCCTGCCATGACCGTCCTCTACTTTGCCCACGCCCGTCGCGCCACCGGGATATCCGATGAGAAAATTCCGCTGAGCACTTCGCTCAGCACAACCGAGTTCTGGGATTTGATCGTTCAACGGCACCCGACACTCGAGGCACTCCGCACCAGCTCGCGCCTCGCTCGAGAAAACGACTTTTTGCGAGCAGACGACCGCATCGAACCGGATCACGAAATCGCCATCATCCCTCCTGTTTCCGGAGGTTAATAACCGTGGATATTGAGATCGTCATCAGCGAAGCCGTGATCGTGCCGCCTGTATTCTGTGTGAATGCCGGTGTAGGCGCGCTCGCCGAATTCACCGGCACGGTGCGTGGCGAGGAAAACGGGGAACCGATCTCCGCACTCGTTTACGAAGCTTACCCCGCCATGGCCGAACCCGTGATGCGTCGCCTCCTCAACGAACTCTCCACCGCCCATTCGTGCATCGCCGTGCGCGTGCAACATCGGACTGGCATCATCCGCGTCGGCGAAGCCGCCATCCATATCGCCGTGCGCGCAAAACACCGCGCACCCGCGTTTGCTCTGCTCGCCGCGTTCATGGACCGCCTCAAACAAGACGTGCCCATCTGGAAAATCGACACCCTCTCATGAGCTTAATAAATCACTGATTTTCACCACAAAGACACAGAAACACAAAGTTCTCACAAAACTCATACACTGACATTTTGGTCCCCTCATCCGACCTTTGTGCCTCTGTGTCTTTGTGGTGAAAACTCCGCCACCGCATCAACTCAAACAGATCCTCAATCAGCATCTCCATGCCAACACCGGAAAACGAAGCTAAAAAAGACCGCCTTAATCAGCTCTCTCATCGTGTGATCGGCCTCTGCATTGAGGTGCACCGGGAACTTGGCCCAGGCTTGCTTGAATCAGCCTACGAGGAAGCGCTCGCCTACGAATTAACCCACGCGGGTCTGCGTTACGAACGTCAGTGTGACATCCCGCTCACTTACAAAGGAGTGTCGCTCGATTGCGGTTATCGCCTGGATTTTGTCGTGGAGGGAGAACTCATCATCGAGCTGAAGTCTATCCACGCATTCCAGCCGATCCACCAAGCACAGCTCCTCACCTATCTGAAGCTACAACGCCGGTCGCTCGGTCTCCTGCTCAACTTCAATGTGCCCGTCATGAAAGAGGGGGTGAAACGCGTGGCCTGTGGGTCGCTTTTTCAGGATGAAAAATCCTCCGGATTAGGACTGCTCTCGTTCGCCACTCTGCTCGTCGCCAGCGCGGCAGCATGGATTTCTTCCCGCGCCTGATACTTTGCATGATCACCGTCGCCGAACTCTGGACGCGCCTCGACTCCCTCGCCCAGCCGCTCTCCCCCGGGCGCATTCCTCTCGCAACGGCATTTGGACACATTCTCCGCGAACCCATCCTCGCGCCCGAAGATCAGCCACCGTTCGATCGCTCCGCCATCGACGGTTACCTGGTGCACGCCGATCAACCCGCGGGTCTTGTCACCCTCGATGGCGCCATCCAACCCGGCGCACCCGCGCCCTCTGTCGCCCCTCCATGCGGCACCGCGATTCGAATTCTCACCGGCAGCGCGCTTCCTCCAGAAAACGCTTCGCTCATCATGCAGGAGGACACCAAGCCGTCCGACGGCGGACGCCTGCACTTGCTGCAACCTCCGTCCACACGCCACATCCGCCGTCGCGCTTCGCAGGCGCGCGTCGGCGACATCTTGTTATCGCCCGGTCAAATCCTCAACGCCGGCGCACTCGCGCTCCTCGCATCCGTCGGAGCGACTCAACCGCTCGTGAATCGCCGCGCTCGCGTCGCCCATCTTGTCACGGGCGGTGAACTCATCGCACCGGATGTTCAGCCCGTTGCCGGTCAGATCCGCGATTCCAACTCCACACTCATCACCGCGCTGCTTCGCGATGCTCATGCGGATCTCATCTGGCAGCAACGGGTGAGCGATGCCCGCGCCGCCACGGCCGGTGCGTTGGCTTCCGCGCTGTCCTCCGACGCCGATATCATCTTGATCAGCGGCGGCGCCAGCGTGGGTGATCACGACCATACCGGCGATCTCCTCACCGCCGCGGGCTTCGTGATCCACTGCGACAAAGTCGCCAGCCGCCCGGGTAAACCCTTCATCGCCGCTTCGCGCGACGGTCGCCTTGCGTTCGGCCTGCCCGGCAACCCGCTTTCGCACTTCGTGTGTTTTCACCTCTTCGTGAAACGCGTGCTCATGCGTCTCGCCGGTGCCGAGCCCACGCCCCTCGTGCGTGCCACACTCGCACCGCGCGCCGAACTCCGTCCCGACCCGCGCGAAACCTGGTGGCCGTGCATCTGGGCCGACGAAGGCGCGAAGCGCCGGGTGCTGCCGTTACCTTGGCGCGACTCGTCCGACCTGACGGTGCTCGGTGCGGCCGAGGGACTGTTGCGCGTGCCCGCCGCAACCGGAGCTGGCGCCGAAGTGGAGGTTTTGCCATGTCGTTAAGCGTGAAAAAATTCAGTCACCTCGACGAAACCGGAGCCGCCGCGATGGTTGATGTCGGCGCCAAGCCGCCGCAACTCCGCCGCGCTGTCGCGACCGGCGAGTTGCGCTGCGAACCGGCCACGATTCGTCTGCTGAAAAAGCAGGCTCTGCCCAAAGGCGACGTGCTTGCCTGCGCCCGTGTCGCCGGCATCATGGCGGCCAAGCGCACGTCCGAGTTGATTCCCCTCTGCCATCCGCTCGCGTTGGAAAAAATCTCCGTCGATTTCACCGTGAAACGCGACCGCATCGTGATCGTCGCCGAAGCCCGGCTCACCGGAAAAACCGGCGTCGAAATGGAAGCGCTCACGGCGGTCTCCGTCGCCGCGCTCACGCTCTACGACATGATGAAGGCCGTCGACAAAGGCATGATCATCGGAGAGGTCCGCGTGGTCACGAAGGAGAAGACATGAAGATCGCCCGTGTCACCCTGAGCGACCGAGCTTCATCCGGCATCTACGCCGACTTGAGCGGCCCCGAAATCGAACGCGTGCTTCGCGCATCCTTCGGAAACGAACCTGCCTTTATCGTTCGCCTGATCCCCGACGACCGCGCCCTCATAGCCGACACGTTGCGCACTCTCTGCGCCGACGAACACTGCGATCTGATCGTCACCACTGGCGGCACGGGACCGGGTCCCCGCGATGTCACGCCCGAGGCCACTCGCGAGGTGATCGAACGCGAATTACCCGGCTTCGGCGAAGCGATGCGCGCCGTGAGTTTCGCCAAGGTGCCGACGGCAATTCTCTCCCGCGCCACCGCCGGCACGCGCGGTCGCACGCTCATTGTGAACCTTCCCGGCAATCCGCGCGCCATCGGCGAATGTTTGCCGCCATTGATCCCCGCGATCCGCGAGTGCCTCAAACATCTGCAAGGTGGTTAGTCGGTCTAACCTACTCGCTACCCGCTACTCACTACTCGCTACTTCCTTCCGATGATCCGCATCGAGCATCTCTATCTCTCGCCAGGCCACAATTACTTCGGTCACCACGGGAAACCCGCCGACGAGCATCCCGTTGTCGAGGTGCCCGAAGTGGAGTGTGTCGCCGGCCGCGGCATCCGCGGAGATCGTTTTTTCGACTACAAGCCCGACTACAAAGGCCAGATCACGTTTTTCTCCGGCGAGATTTATGACGAGCTTTGCAGCACATTTCCGTCACTTGGCTCGGCCCGACAACCCGCGCCGTCCGCCTTTCGTCGCAATGTCATCACACGCGGTGTCGATCTGAACACGCTGATCGGCCAAACCTTCACGCTTCAGGGCATCACGTTTTTAGGCACTGCCGAGTGCTCGCCGTGCTACTGGATGGACCAGGCATTCGCCCCCGGCACTGAAGCCGCGCTCAAAGGTCGTGGCGGTCTCCGCGCCAAAATACTAACCGACGGCCGACTCCACATGGATACCGCGTGACTTTATCCGTGTCAGCATCCTCCACCAGGCTCCCGTTCCCCGTAAGCGGAGCCATTCTTGCCGGCGGACTCTCCTCACGCATGGGACGCGACAAGGCTTTTCTCACGGTTGACGGCACGACACTCATCACCCGCCAAGCCGCGCTCCTGCGTAGCCTGGGCATCGACGATCTCATCATTTCCGGCCGCGCGGGGGTCGATTATGCCGTGGCGGGCGCACGCTTGGTGACTGATCCCATTTCCGATGCAGGGCCGCTCGGGGGACTGACCGCAATCTTCGCCACCGCCCGCCATCCGTGGGTATTGGTGATCGCCGTGGACCTGCCTCACCTTACTCCGTCCTACCTGCAAAAAGTGCTTTCTGCCGGGGGAGGTCGCACCGGAGTCGTGCCCCATGGACCCCATGGCTACGAACCCTTGGTGGCACTTTATCCACGATCCCTGCTCGCTGCGGCTGAAACCGCTTTGGCCGCAGGCCAATTTAGCCTGCAACGCTTCATTGGAGTCGAACTCGCTAGATTTAGCTTAATATCCTTAGAAATCAGCGAGATAGAGCTCATTCGATTCACAAACTGGAACACGCCTGACGATACTCAGGCCTGATCAGTGCGTCCGGGGAAGCGTGTGCCGCGCCTGCTCACGACACTGTTTTTTCCCGCCAAAAGCGCGCCATGTTGTCGCACGTATTTTTTGCTAAAATCAGCATCCACCTCTAGTAGTTGACTGTTTATCTAGTTGGAACGAATTCAGCCAGGTTTAGTCTCATCCTTACAACCGCAACCCGCCTCGGATCACCGAGGAAGCCTGTTTTTTTCAACGCTCAACACCTGTTTACCATCATGGCCGTCAAATCGAAAACCTCCGCCCGCAAGTTCAAAGATGCCGATGAAGTCGAGACCCTCGTCCCTGAGGCGCCCGTCATTGCCGCGGCAGAACTCGACGCGCCACCGTCTTTCTTGGAAAAAGCCGAGCCTGCCGTCGCCCGTGACTACGCCCCGGCCGAACGCAGCAACCTGCAGCTTTACCTTCAAGAAATCGGCAAGACGCCCCTCCTCACGATCGAGGAGGAAGTGAAACTCGCCCGCCGTATTCGCAAAGGCGACAAAGCCGCCCGCGATCACATGATCTCGGCCAACCTCCGCCTCGTCGTGAAGATCGCGATGGACTACAAGGACTTCGGCCTTCCTCTTCTCGACCTGATTTCCGAGGGCAATATCGGCCTCATCAAAGCCGTCGAACGCTTCGATCCGCGCAAAGGCGGCAAGCTCTCCACCTACGCCGCGTGGTGGATCAAGCAGTCCATCAAACGCGCCCTCGCCAATCAGTCGAAGACGATCCGCCTTCCCGTTCATCTGGTCGATAAGATCTCCAAGATGCGCAAAACCGCCATGCACCTCACCGAGGAACTTGGCCGTGAGCCCACTGACGAGGAAATCGCAATCGAGCTCCAGGTGCCGACCAGCCGCGTCGCCCACCTGAAGTCCGTGAGCGTGCGTCCGGCTTCCCTCGACGCGCCTATTGGCGACGACGGTGACTCAGGCACCTTCGGCGAGATCGTCGGCGACGACAACGCCACCAGCCCCTTCGATTCCTTGCGCGAGAAGACCCGCAACTCCGATTTGTATGCGATGATTTCGTCACTCGAACCGCGTGAGGCCGAGATTATCAAATACCGCTTCGGTCTTGACGGTCGCGACGAGCTCACGCTCGAAGAAGTCGGCGCGAAGTTCAAAGTGACACGCGAACGCGTGCGCCAACTGCAAAACATCGCGCTCTCCAAGATGCGCAAGGCCATGGCCACCCATGAGCATCAGCGTTCCTCGGAGGAGATCGAATTGGATGATCAAGTGCGCGCCCGCCATGAAGTCATCCGCGAGTTCATGACCGGCAGAGCGACCTTGCCCGCGATCACCTCGGATCAACGAAACTAAGCGTCGTTTTCGCATGTTGGTGTGCGTGCGTGAAAAGCCGTCCTGCTTGAACGCAGGACGGCTTTTTAGTTGGCCAATCGGAACCGGCACCGAAATGACCCGAGTCGCGCTCCGGCGGCCCGTTGCCGTTACAAGATTTTGTTTGCAGGCCTGAAAAACGACCGCTTCTTTCTTCAGTCCTGCTCTTCGGAGCGGAGAAAAATGTGTCTTCGGGACGTAGCTTAGCCTGGTAGAGCGCTACATTCGGGTTGTAGAGGCCGAGAGTTCGAATCTCTCCGTCCCGACCATTTTCTTAAATCCACCGGCCTTTCAATCCAGGGGATTTTGTGTCGGCGAAACGCAGCGTTTGGGCTTACATTTCATGCATGCCAACCGCCTTGGTAATTTTACCCGCAGGCTTTGAGGAATTGGAAGCCATCGCACCCATCGACGTGCTGCGCCGTGCCGGCGTAGAAGTCACGGTCGCCGCTCTGGAAGATACGATGCATGTCACCGGACGCAACGGCATCACGATCCACGCCGACACCACGCTGACTGCGGTCGGTGAACGGCTCTTCGATCTCCTATTTTTGCCCGGCGGCCCGGGGGTCAAACTCCTGCGCGCCGATCCGCGTGTGCTCACCGCGGTTCTCGCTCATCATGCCGGCGAACGCTGGGTCGCCGCGATCTGCGCCGCCCCCACCGTGCTGCATGACGCGGGGCTCCTCTCCGGTCGCCGTTACACCGCGCATTTCTCGGTCGCCAACGAGTTGACTGCCATCATCGCCACGGAGCGCACCGTCACCGACGGACGCCTCCTGACCTCGCGCGGTGCGGGCACGGCGATCGATTTTGGCCTGCTACTGGTTGAAAAACTCGTCTCCCCCGAGAAGTCACGCGAAGTCGCCCAATCCATTTGCTCTTAAACGTTAGCCCAGCCACAAACATAGGCGTTGCCGAACTCCATTTCATTTCGTCAATTGATACAGCGACTAGGGTAAATACCCCAGTCGCTGTTTTTGCGCATGGTCCCCTCGACCTCTCCTCAAGCCAAGGTTGCGTCCCCGTTGGGACGTGACGGGGCGAAGCTCGCTTAAATCACACAGTCATGTGCGGAATAGCCGGTTACATTAGCTCGACGCAGTCGCCCGACGTTCGGCTCGCTGCGGTTGCGCGAATGAATAATGCGATGCTGCACCGCGGACCGGACGACACGGGTGTGGAGTCGCGTGGAGAAGCGACCCTTGGCATGCGTCGCCTGGCGATTTTCGATCCTGCACACGGTCATCAACCGATGAGCACGCCCGATGGCCGCTGGCATCTGGTTTTTAACGGTGCGATCTACAATTTCCGCGCGCTTCGCACCGAGCTCGCGACGTTCCACGCGTTCAAAACCGAATGCGACACCGAGGTGCTCCTTGCAGCCATCGCCCGTTGGGGCCGCGACGCGCTCCCACGTCTGCGAGGCATGTTCGCTTTCGCCGCATGGGACGCGCAGGAACGCACGCTCCTGCTCGTGCGTGATTCCTTCGGCATCAAACCGCTTTACGTTCACCCCACCCCGGACGGCGGACTCTTGTTCGCATCGGAGCTCAATGCGTTGCTCGCGTCTGGTCACGTGCCAGGCGACATCGATCCGCGGGCGGTCAGCGACTACCTCGCCTGGCTCTCCGTGCCCGCACCGCGCACGATTTATCGCGACGTGCAAAGTCTGCGCGCCGGAGATTGCGCAGTCTGGCGTGACGGACGACTCACGATCTCCGCCTACGACAACGCGCGCGACCTGCTTACACCTGCCGACGACGTCTCACCGGCCCGCTCTCGCGAAGAATTCACCGCCGGTTTGCGCGCACAACTGGAGGACACCGTGCGCGCCCATGTCGTCGCCGACGTGTCGGTGGGTGCGTTTCTTTCCGGAGGACTCGACTCAACCGCACTCGTTGCGCTGATGACCCGCCTCGGTGGCGCGCAGCTCAAGACCTTTTCCATTGGCTTTGAGGATGCCGGTTACTCGGAAGCCGAAGCCGCCGCCGCCAACGCACGGCACCTCGGGACCGACCACCATGCGACCGTGCTCACCGGCGAACGCGTGGCCGCGGACCTGGGCACGTTGCTCGCCTCGCTCGATCAACCCACGGGCGATGGCATCAACACCTACTACGCCAGCCATGCCGCGCGCGCCGGCGGCGTCACCGTCGCGCTCTCCGGCCTCGGCGCGGACGAACTCTTCGGCGGCTATCCCTCCTTCCACAACGTCCCCCGGATCAATCGCTGGCTCCCCGTCTGGCGCGCGATTCCGGCCCCGTTACGCAACACACTCCTCGCCCGCTGGGATCGCGGTGACACCCGGACGCGCAAACTCGCCGACACCCTGCGTCACGCCGATTCGCCGGCGGCACTCGCACTTCTTCAGCGCCGCGTCTTCTCCGAGTCCACCCGCCGCTCGCTGCTCTCACCGGAAGCCTCTCCTGCGTATTCACCTCATCCGGAAACCGCGCGCCTCGGTGCCGATCTGCACGACGCCGATTTATTTTCCATCGCCAGCGCCGCCGAATTGCGCGGCTACATGACCGACGTGCTCCTGCGCGACAGCGATGTGATGAGCATGCGCCACTCGCTGGAGTTGCGCGTGCCTTTCGTGGATCGTCCGCTCGTCCGCTGGCTCGCGGATCAATCGATCGCGTTTAAACACACGCCCGCCCAACCCAAATCCGCGCTCGCCGACGCGGTGCGCGACTTATTGCCGCCGGATTTGCTCGCGCGCAAAAAACGCGGCTTCACGTTGCCCTACGCGGTGTGGATGCGCGGCCCGCTCAAGCCGTTTCTCGAGGAGACGTTTTCTTCCGCAAGCGTCGGCCGCAGCGGCCTGTTTGACGTGCACGCAGTGCAGACCAAATGGCAAAAATTCCTTGCCGGAAACGACACCATCGCGTGGTCGCGTGTGTGGTCGCTGGCGATTTTGGTCGCATTCATCAACCGCCCGCGTCCCGCCGCCGTATGAACACGCTGTTGCTTGCGCCTGAGCTTTTCACGACCGACAGCGGCATACCTCGTTGTCTGCGGCTCTACTTGAAAGCGCTGTGCGATTTATCCGATGGAAAAGACCGGGTGCGCTTCGTCTCACTGAACGACACTTCGGTCGATTCGGCCGACCTTCGCCGCTACACCAACCCGCAAGCGCTCGATCAGTGGCAGACGTGCAACCGCGACAAACGCCGTTTCGTCCGCAGCGCACTCCGCCTGAGTTCCGGCGTGCGACTCATCATCTGCGGCCATGTCGCGCAACTCCCGGTGGCTTGGCTGGCGAGCTGGTTGCGCCCCGGACTGCGTTACACACTCGTCGCCCACGGTATCGAGGTCTGGAAACCATTCACTTTCTGGGAGCGTCGTGCGCTCAAAGGTGCCTGGAGGGTGTTTTGCGTAAGTGAATTCACGCGCGGCGAGTTGTTAAGACACGTCCGCCTGAATCCATCCCGCGTAGTCGTGCTGCCCAACGCGCTCGATCCCGAACTCGAAGCCAATGCCATGGACTTGGCTCCGATCACCCCAAGCAAACCAGTGATCCTTACGGTATCTCGCTTGTCATCGTCCGATCGATACAAAGGCATCGACCATCTCATCGAGGCCATGCCGGCCATCCTCGCGGCCGCGCCCAACACGACGCTTCGCATCGTTGGCCGAGGCGATGATATCCAACGCCTGCAAAACTTGGTGCGTAAACACCGGGTGGACACCGCGGTCGAGTTCGCTGGTTACGTCAATGATCGCCAGCTCCGCCAGGAATTCGCCCGCTGCACGGTCTTCGCCCTCCCTTCGCAAAAAGAGGGCTTCGGTCTCGTGTATCTGGAGGCTATGGCCCACGGAAAACCCTGTATTGCGGCCAACGCCGGCGGCGCCCCGGAAGTCGTGAAGCCCGCCTCCGGCCTGCTCGTCCCCTACGCCGATGTGCCGGCCCTCGCCACCGCATGCGCGAAAGCGCTGACCACTGCGTGGGATGCCGGTGCGATTCGGTCCTGCGCCGAGCGGTTTTCATATCCGGTATTCCTCAAAAACTTACGCCGGCTGATCGCATGAACATCCTTCTGCTCGCACCAGAAATTTTTTCCTCGGAAGGCGGGATTCCTCGAATCCTGCAGCTTTACCTCAGGGCGATTTGTGATCTCGCCGGGCCGGAGGATGAAATTCGTCTGGTCGCCCTCAATGACTCCGAATTCCGTGACGACGACCTTCAACGAGTGACCGGAGGCCGCTTAACCGAGGCATGCGCGTGCGGTCGCGACAAAACTCGATTTATAAAAGCCACCCTTCGCTTCGGTCGTAAAAGCGATCGAATCATTTGCGGTCATATCGCCCAGTTGCCGATCGCCCTGGCCGCCCGGGCCATCAACTGGCGGCTGCGCTACGACTTGATCGCCCACGGCGTCGAAGTCTGGCGTCCACTCACAATCCCGATCCGGCTCGCGTTAAGGGGAGTTCGACAGGTGTGGTGCGTGAGCGATTACACGCGCCGTGAACTTCTCGGTCGATGCCGACTGCCCGCAACGCGCACGCTGGTGCTGCCCAACGCGCTCGATCCCGTTTTCGCCATCACGGCAAGCGGTCCCCGGGAAAGCGGTGCGCCTCCCGTCATCCTGCTCGTATCACGCCTCACCCGCGACGATCAGGACAAAGGCTTTGAGGATTTGATTCGCGCGATGCCAGCGGTGCTCGGTGAGATTCCCAACACCCGCCTGCACATCATTGGCCGGGGAAACATGGTTCACGAACTCCAGGCGTTGGCGGCGGAGATTGGCGTGGAGTCCGCGGTGAGGTTTCTTGGGTATTTGGACGACAACCGCATGACGGCGGAAATGCGCGCCTGCACGATCTTCGCACTGCCCAGCAAAAAGGAGGGATTTGGACTCGTCTTCATCGAGGCGATGGCTTGCGGCAAACCCTGCCTCGGCGCCCGTGCGGGCGGCATTCCGGAAGTGATCACTGCGGAAACCGGCGTGCTGGCCGAGCACGGGGATGTCACCGGCATTGCGGCGGCCTGCGTGCAGGCCCTGCGAAAACCATGGGACGAACAAGCCATCCTCGACCGTGCGCGATCTTTCGCATACCCCCAATTTAAAGAGCGTCTCCGCATCGCCCTCTCTGCATGAACCCGTCGCCCACTCCCGTTCAAGAACTCGTGATCGAGCCCGGTCGCGCGGAACGCCACTACTGGCGTGACCTCTGGCGCTATCGTGAACTGCTCGGTTTCCTCGCGTGGCGCGATGTGAAGGTGCGCTACAAACAAGCGGTGCTCGGCGCCGCCTGGGCATTGATCCAACCGGTCGTCACGACCGTTGTGTTCACGGTGATCTTCGGCCAGCTCGCCAAGATGCCCGACGGTGGCATCCCTTACCCGCTCCTCGTGCTGTCCGGCCTGCTGCCGTGGCAGTTGTTCTCGGCCGCGTTGTCGGGTTCGAGCGGCAGCCTGGTGAGCAACGGAAGCCTCATTTCAAAAGTTTACTTCCCGCGTTTGATCGTGCCGCTGTCCGCGCTCGGCGTGGCATTGATCGATTTCGCCATCGTCCTCGCGCTTTTTCTCGGCGTCTCGTTGTGGTTTGGAACGTGGCCGACGTGGCATTGGCTGGCGTTGCCTTTCTTCATCATGCTGGCGCTCGGGGCCGCGCTGGGCGCCGGTCTTTGGCTGACCGCGCTCACCGTGAAATACCGCGACTTTCGTTTCATCGTGCCGTTCCTGCTGCAAGTCGGCCTGTTCGTCTCGCCCGTGGGGTTTCGCACCGACTACTTCCCGAGTTGGCAACCCCTGCTCGCGCTCAATCCGCTGACGGGCATCATCAATGGTTTCCGCTGGTGTTTGCTCGGCGGCAATCAAGCCATCTCCGTCGAGGTGATGGCGACATCGGTCATCGTAGTGGTGCTGCTGCTCTTCACCGGTTTCCGTTTCTTCCGAAAAACCGAACGCGGCTTCGCCGACATCATATGAGCGCCATCATCGTCGAGAACCTCGGAAAACGTTACGAGATCGGCCATCAGGTCCACCACGACACGCTGCGCGACGCACTCATGCACGGCATGCGACGATTGCTGCCGGGGGCCCGTAGCCGACCGCGGGCGGATCGGGAGGAATTTTGGGCATTGAAAGATGTCTCCTTCAAAATCGAACCCGGCGAAGTGGTGGGTGTCATCGGTCGCAATGGCGCGGGTAAATCGACATTGTTGAAAGTCCTGTCCCGGATCACCGAGCCCACCCAAGGCCGTGTGACCATCAACGGCCGGGTGGCGAGCCTGCTGGAAGTGGGCACCGGCTTTCACCCCGAACTAAGCGGACGCGAAAATATTTTCCTGAACGGAGCCATCCTCGGAATGAGCCGCGCGGAGATCCGTCGGAAATTCGACGAGATCGTCGCCTTCGCGGAGGTGGAGCGCTTCCTCGACACCCCGGTTAAACGCTACAGCAGCGGCATGTATGTGCGCCTCGCGTTCGCCGTGGCCGCGCACTTGGAACCGGAAATTCTCATCGTGGACGAAGTCCTCGCAGTCGGAGACATCGCGTTCCAAAAACGTTGCCTTGGAAAAATGCAGGATGTCGCACGCGACGAAGGCCGCACTGTGCTGTTTGTGAGCCATAACCTCGCAGCCATCCGGCAGCTCTGCAATCGCACGATCTTGATCAGGCAAGGAGTCATTCATGCCGATGGCGCCACGGCTCCACTGCTCAACCAATATTTGTCGGATGGCGAACCGCCCGGGAAGACCTCAGTGCCCGCTCCCGACCCCGACCAACTCCATCGCGCCTATGTAACCGACGTGGCAATCGAGACGTTGGAAGGCAAGCCGCTCGCCGCCATTCCCGTAGGAGCGGCCTGGCAGGTGCGACTCCGTGTTCGCGCAGTCACCCGTCAGCGGGACTTCGTCGCCGCAGTCGGCTACACTGAATCCGACGGGACTCCCGTGCAGACCTCCTGGCATCCGCCTCTCGAGCTCATGCCCGGCGACCATGAATATGTTTTCCGACAGGACAAGGTCGTGCTCTCCGTAAACACCTACCTGATGGTCGTCGGCCTCACCAGCGCCGAGCGTGACATCCAGCAATTCCGTTTTGGCCGAATCGAGATCATGCCGGCGGAAACGCAGGAATACTTTCAAACAACCAGCGGAGTCGGCCATGTGTTGAACTCCATGACGTCTCAATACCGGGCGCTTTGAACAGTTCCCCGTGAGCGATTCCGAACTCAAGTCAGGCAGCCCCCACGATTACCCTGCCGGTTGCACACTGGCCCCACGTTGGCGCGCCCGAAAAACCTCCGTCACTTCCGATTGATCATCGTCAAACTCACCAGCGGTCTGGGCAACCAGCTGTTCCAATATGCGGCCGGCCTCTCGCTCGCGCGCCTGCGCAACTCGGAGCTGCGCCTTGACCTCGACTGGTTCGGGAGTCCGGCCGCGCGCGAAAAGCACGAGGTTTTTGGCCTTGATCGTTACTCGGCCTCGCTGCAACGCGCAGGCCGCCTGGATCTTTGCCGGGTGCGTGGCTTGGGGCGCAGTCCGTATGGGCGAGCGGAGGCGGCCTTGCTTAGGCTCGCGTTACGCGTGCGAGGACAGATACCGGGGGGAGCGCCCATGCTGCGCATCGGCGACGGTGACTTCAGCTTCGATCAGTCCTTCTACACCCGGCCAGACTTCATCTATCTCGACGGCAACTGGCAGTCTGAAAAATTCTTTGCCCCCGTGGCCGAGGAAATTCGCTCCCTCATCCTTGGTTACCAGCCGTCCGATGCCTCCGTGCTATCCATTGCCCGGGAGATTGATGATACGCCGTCGGCATTCATTCACGTGCGCCGAGGCGACTACGTTGCCAATGATCATTTTAAACGTGAAATCGGTCCCGTGGGAACCTCGTATTACCATGCGGCAATCGCCGCGCTCCAAGCCCACGCCGGACCCTGCCGCTTGTTCGTGTTCACCAACGATCCCGACTGGGCGCACACGCATCTTCCGTCCGAAGCCCGGATAATCGGACCAGCGGACGTCGATGCACCGCACGACGTCCTTTTTCTGATGAGTCGTTGTCGACACGCGATCATGGCCAACAGCTCATTGAGTTGGTGGGCTGCCTGGCTGAACCAGCCGGAGGGCAAGTTTGTCAGCGCCCCCAAGCCGTGGTTTGCCAACAGCTGGCGCAACACTCGCGATCTCCTTCCCCCCGCCTGGCTACAACTAGACAGATAGGCGTTTCACAGACATCCCCATGGCCACTAAACCGGTTTTTTGCTCAGTCATCACGCGAAACTACCTGCCGTATGCGCGAGTCCTCATGGCATCGGTGCGTCGACACTACCCCGAGTCTGATCGACATGTGTTGATCGCCGACCTCTCGGGCGACTCGTCAGCCGTGCAAGAGCCGGATTTCACCGTCCACTCCTCGCAAGTTTTGAGACGGCCAGGTTATCTGAACCGCGCGTTTGTAAACGAACCCGGTGCTTTTTGCGCGATGCTCAAGCCCGCGTTCCTGAGCTGGATCTTGCGACACACGGGTGCCGACACCGGACTTTTCGTGGATTCCGACAGCTGTTTTTATCATGCACCGGATGCGTTGATTGAAGCCGCCCGGAACGCCCCATTCGTGCTCACGCCCCATATCCTCGGCCCGATCCGTAATCCAGACGCGCTTCGCAATGATGGCGCCATCGCACGATCCGGGACCTACAACTCCGGCCTTTTTACGGCCCGTAATGATCCCACCGGTCTCGCCATCCTTGACTGGTGGGCCGATGGCATGTGGACCGACGCTTGGCAAAACCAAGCTTACTCATGGGATCAGATTTGGACTCCGCTGATCAGACAACTCTTCCCGAGCACGGCGGTTTTCTCCGAGGCGACTTACAACGTAGCCTATTGGAACGCCCCGGAACGGACCGTCACACGGGACGGGCAAGGGCGCTTCATGCTAGGCCAATCACCTCTGTGCCATTTTCATTTCAGTTTCTTCGACTACACACAGCCCGATATGCTCGTCCGACACGGCAATGAAACCATGGCCTATCCCAACGCCGATTTCGCCGCGCTCGGACATGATTACGCCCGGGCGCTGCTCGCCGCCAACCACGACCAAGTCGCGTGCGAGCCTTACGGTTACGGACGGTTCCATGACGGTCGCTCTATCACGTATCGGCACCGGGACTATTTTCATTACCGGATGCTGAAGCTGAGCTCCGATGGGGACGATCCGTTCGACCCCTCCTTTGAAAAAGGCGCCTACAAAGGCATCCGTAGTCTTTATCAATCCGCCACAACCCGAGCCCGACTCTATCGCGCGGCCGGCTCGCTTGCGAACAAGCTGATGAATTTCTCATGACCCGTCCCGACTCCCATGAAACCGGCGTCGAAGGCCTGCGGGGCTTTGCGGCGCTTAGCGTGCTCTACACGCACTTCCTCTGGTCATCCGACATCGATCCCGATTACATCCTGCCCACCAAATACTGGATGTGGCTGGAGTTCAGCCAAGGTGCGGTCCTCCTGTTTTTCGTGCTGTCCGGCTATGTGATTGGGCTGACCAACAACCGGCCGTTTAATCTCCCGAACTGGGGCGACTATCTTTGGCGGCGGTGTGTGCGTCTGGTGCCGATCTGCTGGTTCGCGCTGGCCTTAAGCGTGATGGTGCGAACGACCTCGTGGGAAGTTTTGGTGGGCAATGCCCTGTTCATCCAAAATAACATTCCCTACGGCGCATGGTTGATGCCGGTGATCGATGCCAACACGAATGTTTGGACGCTCAACTATGAGGCGCTGTATTATCTCCTTTTCGCGCTCTGTTGGGTTCGTCCTCAGGCATGGAAATTCTGGATCGGATTCGCCCTCGTGCTAAGCGTCGGGGCATGGCTGATGCCGGACCCGTGGGGACCACTCCTCAGCTGCTACGCGGTCGGCTGGGTTTTCTGGCTCGGCGGCTACGGGCTTTCCCGACTTCAATCAGAATCACTCGCGGTCGCCCGATCGCTACCATGGATATCCGTGTTGCTGTTCTGGCTCGTGACTTGGCAGCTGAAGCCCCTATGGACCTTGTTGCATCGTGTGGATCTGCTACCACGCGCCCATGAATGGGCATGGATCAACTATTCGTTTTTGGACATCCTCCCGGCCACCCTCGTGTTGATGTTTTCAGCATCGGGCCGGCGTCCGCGATTCACCCGTCTGCTGAGCTGGATTGCCGCGCTCCTGCCGACGGCCTCGGTGGCCTGGGTTCTCATTCGCGGGAGAGAGCCGGAGCTGCACCATATGATTTTTTGTGCCCTTGGATGGCTTCTCTGGCGTTGGCGACCCGACGGCGCACACATCTGGGGCAAGCTCACCTTCGTCGGCTCGATTTCCTACGGTCTCTACATCCTGCAACGCCCGGTTCAGTGGTTTATCCATGATGCCACATGGTTGCCCAGCGGCAGCCTCGCCACGTTTGTGCTGCGTCTCGTTCTGGTCATTGGGTTAACCTTTGCTATAGCGTGGATCGCCGAGAGGATCCTGCAGCCTTGGATCCGCAGGCATCTGGGCCGCAAGCGGCCCGGGCCCGTCCCTGTTCCCGTGGCAACCGCTTCACCGCGATGAGAATTGCGCTCCTGACCACCTATCTGGCTCTGGGCGAAAACACCGACAGTGGCATCGGCCAGCACTACCGCATCCTCGCCGAGGCGTTGTCCGCGCAACAACACGAGGTCACGGTCTTTTATTTGTGCGAACCCGCGGCTGCCGAGGCGGCGCATCGCGAGTTGGTCTCCATGAACAAGCCGTGGGCCTGCGTGCTCGTGAAGGCGCCACTCCCGGCCTTGCTCACGCGTCTCCTGCGGTCGAGTTGGCCCGCGCGACAACTGTGCAGCCACCTGTGGCTAGCCCACGCGGCATGCCGCAGCGTGCTGGCCGCGCACGACGACCGGCCGTTTGCGATCATCGAAACCCATAGCTATAACCTGCCCGCCTTCTTCCTGCTCCTGACCCGAAAACGCCCGCTGGTTCTTACACGGGTGTCCACTACCTTGAGCCAGATGCTGGCCATCAGCCCGATGCAATCGCGCGTGCTCGCATGGGAAGCCGCCCTTGAGCGATGGGCAACCCGTCACAGCGATGCCTTGGTCACCCATACGGCCCATCATCGCGACACCGTCTGCTCTGAGGAAAACCATTCGCGCGAACAATTTCATCTCGTGCCTCATGGTCTGCCTGATCCCGGTGAACCCTCGCCGTCTCGCGAACCCGACGATGTAGTCGAATTCCTCTACGTGGGGCGGTTCGAAACCCGCAAGGGCATCGATGTTCTGCTCGCCGCGATTCCCATCGTTGCCGCAGCTTGCCCGCACGCGGTCTTCACGCTTGCCGGTGCCCAGGGCGATGAAACGCTCTGGCGGGATTTCTCAAAACAGCACCCCGAACTCGCCGCCGGCCGGATGCGCGCCTTGGGACGCGTGCCGTCGGATAAATTAGTGGAACTTTACCAGCGCTGCTCCGTGGTCGTAGCCCCCTCGCGCTATGAATCCTTTGGCCTCATTTATGTCGAGGGAATGAGCCACGGAAAACCCGTGATTGGTTGCAACGCGGGTGGCATCCCCAACGTGGTCACGGCGAATGTCACTGGATTGCTGGCGGCCCCCGGGGACATCGCTTCCCTCGTCGCCTGCATGCTTCGTCTCGGCAATGACGGACACCTTCGCCGCCGCATGGGCGAGGCGGGGCGCAGGGATTTCTTGGATCGTTTTAGCGCGACTGCAATGGCCCGACAAAGCGCTGGTCTGTATCAACGGCTCCGCGAAGCCGCATCCAGGCAGGTCTAGTCCTGAGTATCGCCATGGGCATCCAACCTCCCCTTCAGCCACCACACCGGTGTTTCTTTGAACAGCAGTTCATGCGGCCCGGTCGACGCTTTCACTCCTGAACCATGCAGCCCGGCTCCAAGATTTCCGTGGTGTTGCCAACGCACAATCCCGACCGGGAACGATTCGGACGCACCCTGGCCGGTTTGCGGGCGCAGACTCTTTCGGCCTCGCACTGGGAACTCTTGGTGGTCGATAACGCATCCATCCCTCCCGTTTCGCTCGAAAATCAGGCCCCGACCGGAGCCCGCGTGGTCGTGGAAACCACCGCCGGACTGACTGCCGCCCGGTTACGCGGCTTTAAAGAAACCACCGCCGAGTTCATCGTAATGGTGGATGACGACAACGTCCTGTCCCCTGTGTATCTGGAACAGGTGCTCGCACTTTTCTCAGCCAATCCCCGGATTGGCGCGTTCGGCGGCCGCAGCCTGCCCGAGTTTGCTCATGAGCCCGAGTCTTGGAAACGAGAGTTTTTCGGCCTGCTCGCACTGCGGGATCTCGGCGAAAAAGCGATCACGAGCAGCCACCCCCAAACAACCGGCGCACCTTCGCCGGATTATCCAGGGTGCGCCCCCATCGGGGCTGGCATGGCACTCCGCCGCTCCGCCCTTCAACCGTGGATCGAAGCCACGCAAACATCGTCCACCATCACCGATCGCCGCGGCAACGAACTGACCTCAGGCGGTGATAACGACATCGTTTTCTCCATTCTCGCGGGCGGCTGGGAGGTGGGGTATTTCCCCGTGCTTTCCCTCACGCATCTCATACCGGACAGCCGTCTGACTCCGGCCTACCTGGGGCGACTCAACCGAGGAATTCGAAAGTCTTGGATGCAGGTTCTTCGTCGTCACGGCGCCAATCCTTGGGCGCCGATCCATCCATGGAGCCTTCCTCTTAGAAAAGCCAAGGCTTGGTTCAACTATCGCGCCTGGTCGTCGCCGGCCGCCCGCATACGCTGGCAGGGTGCGTGCGGCCAATTTGAAGGATTGGCCAACCGGGATTCCCGCCCATGAGCGATCACCTTGTCCCTCCTCGTCTCACCCCGGGACGCCTCGTGTATCTCTGCGTTCATCGTCCCGCAGGGGCTCTCGCTTCCGTATTCAAAAATGGAGGACCATGGGTTCAGTGGCGCACCGCCCGCGGGGAACGCGACATGATCATCGCAGCCGCCACACTGCCCGCCTTGGTTTTTTCACAGCAAGAACCCGCGTGCGAACTCCACCTGCTCACCGGCCGTCGCTACTGGCACCAGACCGCCTTTTGCCTGTGGTCGTTCTCCAAGGCCGCACGCCGCAGACTGGCGCCGGTCATTTACGACGACGGCACTCTCACGGACGAGCATCGCGGCCATTTGGAAAGACTGTTCCCGGCCACGACCTTTGTTTCCCACCTCGAAGCCGCCGCCAAACTGGACCGATGGCTGTCGCGTGAAAAATTCCCGCGACTGCGCGACCGCTGGTGCCATTATCCGCACATTCGCAAAATCATTTCCCCGCACCTCGGATCGACCGGCCCCAAGCTGGTGCTCGACTCCGACCTGCTCTTTTTTCGCAAGCCCACCTTCCTGATCGACTGGCTCGCCAATCCCGACCGGGCGCTTCATGCGGTCGATACGGAGACCGCCTACGGTTATCCGATGAACGAAATGTCGGACCTCGCCGGCGCCCTCGTCGATCCCTTGGTCAACGTTGGGCTGACCGGCCTGCGCAGCGAAGAGATCGACTGGGAGCGCCTTGAATATTGGACCACCTCGTTGATGGACCGGCATGGCCCCCAATACCTGCTGGAGCAGGCACTCGTGGCCATGATGGTTGCCGGACGCTCACCCCGGATCGCGCCGGCCGACGATTACGTCACCTTGCCAACGGCCCCCGAATCACTCGGATGCCGGGCCGTGATGCACCATTACGTCGCGGGGTCGAAACGCTGGTATTTCCAGCACAACTGGCGGCGTCTGGTTAACACCCGATGACAAAGCCGCCCTCCTCCGCAAGGTTCGTATCTCGCGTCCGCGGTCTCATTCGGCGGACAGGCATTGGGGCGCTGTGCTACCGCTTCGTCTACTCCTCGTTTTCAGGCCTGCGGTGGAAGCTCAACTTTGGATGGGGCGGTGCACTGCGCTACGCCTGGGGTGAAGCGGCCATGAAACGTGCGGCGCGGAGGCTCACGCCCGTGGTCGCCGATGCGGCCGACGGCCTGCCCTGCACATTTATGACCGGATGCCGTTACTGGCATCAGACGGTGTTCTGCGCACACTCACTCGCACACCAGTGCGCGAACGGACTGCGGGTCACCATCTATGACGACGGCTCGCTGACTCCCGGCCAGCAGCGGATTTTGCGCACCGTGCTTTCGGGCGTGACCTTGGTGAGTCATGCCGAAAGCACAGCGCGGCTGGATAAACACCTCTCGCCTTCACGCTACCCGCTCCTGCGGGCGCTGCGCGACACGATGCCGATGATGCGCAAACTGGTTGATCTGCATGCGGGGGGATCCGGCTGGCAGCTCTATCTCGACAGCGACATGCTCTTTCAGCGCCCCCCGATTTTCCTGATTCATTGCGCCGAACGGCGGGCATGCTGTTACATGCAAGATCGCGTGCACGGCTACACGCTGCCGGAGGCTGAACTCTCGCGTATCTCCGGCCTCCACGTGCCGCCCCGGGTCAATGCCGGCATCGTCGCCATCGACGATTCGCGCATCGATTGGGATGCGGTCGAACGTTGGCTGAATGCATTCCCCCCCGCTGCGCTTGATCCCCAACTACTGGAGCAAACCCTGACCGCCATGTTGCTGGGCGCACAGAACAGCGGGCCTGCCCCCGGAGACAGTTACCACATCCTTTACGACAGCAGTTCGCCGCCGCCCGATAACGCCGTGCTGCTTCATTTTATTTTTCACGCGAAGTATCGCTATTTCACCACTGATTGGCGTCGGTATTTCACCCGATCACAGGCATGAACGCAGCACCCGTCGTCTCCATTGTCATGGCCGCCTTCAACGCGGAACGCTGGATTGGCGCGTCGCTCGACTCGGCACTGGCGCAAACCTACCCGTGGATCGAAATCGTGGTGGTCAACGACGGCTCAACGGACGGCACCGGCGCCGTGCTCGAACGCTATCAACGCGAACGAGGAATCCGAGTCCTTACCCAGCCGAACCGTGGTCAATCCGCAGCCGCCAACAGCGGCTTGGCGGCCGCAACTGGTCATTACATAAAGTTTCTGGACGCGGACGACATTCTCGATCCCCGGGCCGTCGCCGCCCAGGTCGCGCATTTGACTGAAAAACCCCGCCACGTCGCCTACGGGCAATGGGGCCGTTTTTTTAACGATCCCGCCGAAGCCCGTTTCGAACCCCACCCCGGCTGGCACGACTCGGACTCGCCGGTTGACTGGCTGTGCGAAACGTGGGCCGACACCGAGCCCATGTATCAATGCGCTCTCTTTATGATACCTCGCAAACTGCTGGAGCGCACCGGCGGCTGGGACGAGCGACTCACACTCATCAACGATTTTGAGTTTTTCACCCGCCTCGTCCTCGCATCCTCCGGAATCGTATTCACGCCCGAGGCACGCGTCCATTATCGTTCGAGCATTCCAGGCAGTCTTTCGGCGCGCAAAACCCGTCGGGCATGGGAGTCTGCATGCCTATCCACGCATCGGGCGGTCGACCATTTGCTAGCCGCCTCAAACGGTCCGGAGACTCGGCGCGTGTCGTCCGACATACTCCAAAAGCTCGTTTTTGCTTTTTATCCCGACCACGCGGATCTTCGTGAAATCTTGCTCGAAAGAATCAAGGGGTTGGGCGGCTCCACCTTGCCGCCCGATGGCGGCCCGGGCCTTAAAAAACTCGCCCGCCTGCTTGGCTGGCGGTTCGCGATGCGGCTTCGCCATGCTCTGGGACGGCGCCCCACTTAGCCCGCGTCGCGCCATGAAAATCACCATCACCTGCGGTCGCAAATTTCACTCCGACCATCTCGCGGCCGCCTTGCTGCAACGCGACGCCCTTGAGCGAGTGATCACCGCCAACCCTCCGCGCACCTATCGCCGGCACAGCTTTCCGGCCGATCACATTCGTTTCGCACCGCCCTATTACCTGCCCTCGTTGGCCGCGGGACGACTGCCTGGGTTGTCCAAGCTTTCACCTGGATTGTCGTGGTGGGCGAGCCGGTGCTTCGATCACTGGTCGTCAGCTCAGTTGGGTTCACCCGATGCAATCATCGCATGGGCGTGGTCAGCCGCGCAGACTTTCCAGACAGCGCGTGAGCGGGGAATAACCTGCATCCTCGAAGAATGCGGTTCAGCCAACGCCCACCAAGAGCAGTTGCTAGACGAAGAATATTCGCGACTCGGTCTGGTGCGCAACTCGCGGCTTTCTCCGGCGGTGATCGAAAATGAACGCCGCGAATGTGAACTCGCCGACGTGATTCTTTGTCCCTCCGATTACGTGGCTCGATCTTACGCGATCTACGGGGTGCCACGACACAAATGCCTGGTCATCCCCTACGCCGCCAACCCGTCGTTATTCGCAAAGCCAAAGATCGCGTCCGATGACGGCATCTTTCGCATCCTTTACGTGGGCAGCGTCGGGCCACGCAAAGGACTCGTTTACCTCCTCGATGCGTTGAAGTCCCTGCCTCGCTCCCGCTTTGAATGCACCGTGGTGGGTCGTATCGAGCCGGGCTTCGCATCGGTGCTCGCGCCTTACACCGGCCTCTACCATCACGTATCAACTGTTCCGCACGCGGAACTCGCCGGCTATTACCAACGCGCCTCGGTGTTTGTCCTCCCTACTCTCGACGAGGGCATGGCCTACGTGATCATGGAGGCCCTCTGCAGCGGCACGCCGGTGATCACCACTCCACACAGCGGCGCCCAAGGGGTGGTGCGTGACGGTCACAATGGTTTTATTGTGCCGATCCGCGATTCGAACGCGCTCGGTCGACAACTGACCCGGTTAATGGATGAACCAGCGGTATGCACAGAACTCGGTCGTAACGCCGCCACCTCCGTGAGCGATTGGACTTGGGATGCGTATGCCGGGCGTTTGCTCGCCGAGCTGGCTCGATTGCGTGCCTGACCGGCAAGCTTCCAAGGTATGGTTTCATCGTCTCCACTCCCTTCCAAAACCCGCATATGCTTGGTCTCCCCCGGACACTTGGGTTCCAACCCACGGCTGGTCAAAGAAGCCCGGGCGCTCAGCGAAGCCGGCTGGCAAGTGCACGTAATCCACGGGGTGACGAATGCCGGGGACAAGGCAGGTGATGAATCAGTATTGGCGGAAGCCCACGCGTGGACCCATACCGAGGTGCGTTGTATCCCAGGAACCAACGCCTATCGTCTGGCACGGATTCGCCAGCAGATGGCCCGCCTTTTGTTCAAGTTGGGCATGCGACTCCCGTCCGTCGCCACGGCCGCCCAACATGTCATTGCCTCACGGCTTCGACGTGCCGCGCTGGCCCAGACCGCCGATCTTTATCTGGGCCACTGCCTCGCCGCTTTGCCAGCGGTGGTCGCGGCGGCACGCCACCACCACGCCAAAGCCGGTTTCGATGCGGAAGACTTCCACGCGGGCGAAGCACCGGACACAGTGCAAGGCCGGCTGAACAATGCGCTCGCTGAGTGCATCGAGGACACCTTCCTGCCGAGACTCGATCACTTCACGACCTCGGCACCGCTCATCGCCGCGGCCTACCGGCAACGCACCGGGCTAAGCCCTGTGACGTTGCTCAATGTGTTTCCTCTCAGCGAAGCGCCTCCACCCCGGCCTGCGCCTGCCATGCCCTCGTTTTATTGGTTCTCTCAGACGATCGGCCCGGGACGGGGGCTCGAAGCGATTCTCGATATATTACGCCGGGTGGGCCGCCCGGTGCGTCTCGTCCTGCGTGGTCGGATCACCGCCGTTTATGAGGCGGATCTGCAAGCAAAAGCAGCCGCCAGCGCCGTTGAGCTGCTCATACTCGCTCCCGAGGCTCCCTCACAAATGGTCGCATGCGCGAGCCCGCACACCGCAGGTCTGGCGTTGGAGGAACGCACGCCGTTAAACCGGGACCTCTGCCTGACCAACAAGGCCTTCACCTATCTACTGGCGGGCGTGCCTGTCATCTTTTTTTACACCAAAGCGCAAGAAGCCCTGGCCCGCGAGCTTGGCAGGGCCGCGCTGTTGCTCGATCCGGCGGAGCCTGCCTTGGCCGCCCGGCAACTTGTCGAGTGGCTTGATTCATCCGACACACAGCAAGCCGCAAGAACGACCGCCGTCCAAATCGGACGCGATCGATATAATTGGGATCGAGAACAAGCCATTCTGATCGAAAAAGTCGGCTGCGCGCTGCAAGAGGAGCGCAATGGACCCGCGCCGAAATGAGTGAATCCTCGATAGGCATGGTCCCGTCCGTGCACGCGACCAACATCCGCCAGAATCGCCATCCGTGGTTGGATGTTGTTCGAGGGCTCTCGGCCTTGGCCGTTTGCGCAGAACACTTACGCGCGGCCATTTTCGTGGATTACCAAACGCTGGAACACACCAGCCACGTCGATCGGGCTTTCTATTTTCTCACGAGCCTCGGACATCAGTCGGTCATGATATTTTTTGTGCTCAGCGGATTTTTGGTGGGCGGGAGCGTGTTGTCGAAAGGCGAGAATTTCCGATGGCTGCCTTATGCGATTGCGAGGCTCTCACGACTTTGGGTCGTATTGATTCCCGCCCTGCTGCTCACCCTCGGCATAGATCTGTGGTTTCAATCTTATGCGCCTGAAATCGTGCAAGGCGCCTGGCAAGGCATGTGGCGCTCGGGACCAAATCCCGACGGCAGCTGGTCGATCGGCGTGGACCGTTTTCTGGCGAATGTCTTTTTTCTGCAGACCATCGAGACTCCGGTTTATGGGTCGAACATGCCGCTTTGGAGCCTCGCAAACGAGTTTTGGTATTACGTTTTGTTTCCACTGGCCGTGGCGGCGACTTCCGCGCGCTCATCTCGACGAATGAAAGCCGCCTACGCCTTGATGATTGTGCTGCTATGTTTCTGGCTTCCCATCGGAATGCTCGCACTGTTTCCGGTTTGGCTGATGGGAGCAGCGGCATGGTGGATATCCCGCCGCCCTATTCCCGCATTTACACGACGTATGATCCTTTTGCTGGGAACAGGATTCCTGCTTGGCTCGCTCATCGTGATTCGAAACCCGATTTTTTCGATGCCACATGGCTTGGCTCGTGACCTGCCGGTCGGATTTGCGTTCGCCGTTATGCTGATAGGCCTGGCGCGAGCCAAGATGGACCATCCGACCGTTCGGTGGATGGAAGGAACGGGACGCCGGCTTTCCGACCTGTCTTATTCCCTCTACCTTTGCCATCTGCCCCTGATCTTGGCGTTAAGTTGGGTTTTTATCGGCCGGGCACAGCTCCGCCCCTCCGTCGTTTCGTATGCTCTGTTTCTCGGGTTCCTTGCAATTCAAGTGTTCATCGCGCGACTGCTGTGGCTGATGTTTGAACGTCACACCGATTTGATTCGCACACGCCTTCTCGATCTTTTCAACCGGGGATGCGCTTTCCCGAAACCCTGATCGCAAATGCGTATCCTCCTGACCGCCGATCCCATGATCCCCGTGCCGCCCGTCGGTTACGGCGGCATCGAGCGCATTGTCGATTCCTTGCTCGGCGAATTGCGCGCGCGCGGCCACACCGTCGCGCTCGTGGCCAAGGCCGATTCCACGTGCGAGGTCGACACTTTCTTTGCCTGGCCCGGAGACAACATTCGCGGGCGGATTGACACGGTCCGGAATATCATGGCCCTGCGTCATGCCGTCCGACGTTTTCGTCCCGATGTCATCCACAGTTTTTCACGACTGGCCTACCTGCTTGGGGTGCTGCCGTCCCGTCTGCCAAAGATCATGTCTTATCAGCGGCATGTCTCGCCCGGGCAGATCCGCCCGGCCTTGCGACTGGCCCGCCACGGTTCTCTCCAATTTACCGGGTGCAGTGAGTTTATCTGCGAACAAGGCCGGCGGGCAGGCGGCACCTGGACTTCGATTCACAATTTCGTGGATCTCACCAAAATCGATTTTACGCCCGCCGTGCCCGAGGATGCACCCCTGCTGTTTCTCAGCCGCGTGGAATCCATCAAAGGGCCGGACCTCGCCATCGAGATCGCCCGGCGCGCGGGGAGACGTTTACTCATCGCAGGCAACCGATCGACCACGGGAGCGGAAGCGGCCTTCTTCGAACAAAAGATCGCTCCGCATCTCGACCGGGATGGCGTGGAGTGGATCGGTGAAGTCGGCGACGTGAAGAAAAACGAACTGCTTGGCCGCTCGGCCGCCCTGCTCGTTCCCATTCAATGGGACGAACCCTTCGGCATCGTGTTTGCAGAGGCGCTCGCCGCCGGCACGCCGGTGATCACGTGCGCACGTGGCGCCTTGCCGGAAATCATCCGGCCCGGCGTCACCGGCTTCACCATCAAAAATGCCGACGAAGGCATCGCCGCGGTGAAACGACTTTCGACGCTGGATCGCGGCGCCTGCCGTGCCGACGCCGAGTCATCGTTCAGCTTGTCGGTATGCGCGGATCATTATGCGCGACTTTATCGAGCTAGCATCTCCCTTCGTTGATGCCATGAAAACGCTGGTTGCAAGCATATCGATCGGAGCCAAACGCCCCTTGGCGAATTATGCGCTTCCGCGCATGGAGTCGTGGAGCCATCGGCATGGTTTCGACTTCAAAGTCGTGCGAGAACCATTGATTCCCGACACGCTCCCGCCGCACTTCAACAAGCTGGCTATTCCAGCCCGTTTTCCCGGTTACGATCGCTACGTGATCATTGATGATGATCTGTTGATTTCCCGGACGGCGCCGCCACCGCCGAGCGTAGGCAAGGGCATGATCGGCCTCGTGCCTGACGACGAGCAGCGCCACACCACGGCCGTTTACGTTTCATGGACGGGCAACACGGGGTTTATCGTGGCGGACGCCGCCGCCGCACCCATATTTGCCGATGCGCTGGCCCGGGGCAGTGATGAAACCGTTTGGGGTTACGCCGATCAAAGCGCGCTCAACCGGTCCGCATGGGAAGCAGGCGCGATCGAGCAACTCCCGGCGCAGTGGAATTTCATGCCGGTAATCCACCATATCGTTTCCACCGATTGCTGGCCGGCTTGGAAAAGCAGCCGGACAAAGCGCCTGGCCTATTATCTCAGATTGATAATCGATCCCTTTTCCGCTGATAGAAAAAAAATCATGAAGGCATACGGGGTGCACCTCGTGCGAGCGCCTTATCCTCGTCTTTTTTCCTTCATCATGAACGGCGGCATGCTTCGGATGTAATATGCGACGTGTTCTGATCATCAGCCCGCACTTCGCGCCGATCAACGCGCCCGACATGCAACGCGTGCGCCTCGCCTTGCCGTATTTGCGCATGTGTGGCTGGGAACCTGTGGTGCTGGCGGTCGATCCCGAACACGTTGAGGGCGGGGTTTCCGATCCGCTGCTGGAGCGAACGTATCCTGCCGACATCCGCGTGGTCCGCGTGCGCGGCATATCGCCTCGCCATACCCGCTGGGCCCGGGTGGGAAGTCTGTGGTTGCGCTGCGGACGAGCACTCCGGAAGGCGGGGGATCAATTACTGCGAACGGAGAAGTTCGACCTGGTTTTTTTCAGCACGACGCAGTTTGGTTCGTTCACGTTGGGCCCCCGCTGGAAGCGGGAGTTCGGCGTGCCTTATGTGCTCGATTATCAGGATCCTTGGGTGAACGACCACTACGACCGCACTGGCGAACCACCTCCGGGCGGAGCATTGAAATACGCCGTGTCTCAGTGGAGCGCGCGCCGGCATGAACCCCGCGTAGTGAGCGAGGCAGCCGCCATACTGGCGGTATCGCCAGCCTATGGGCGCGATCTAGGCGAGCGTCATCCGGGTTTTAAGACCAAGTGTTTTTACGTGGTGCCTTTCGGAGCCGCCGAACAAGATATGGCGCTGGCACGCAACCAGCGGCCCCCCAAGCCGCTCGTGCCTTCGGGCGATGGTTGCCTTCATCATGTTTACACGGGGCGTGGCGGCGCGGATCTCGCGCCCGCGCTAACGCTTCTTTTTCGCGCGTTCAAAGCGTTTCGCGTCGTGCAACCGGACAAGGCGGCGCGCATGCGATTCCATTTCATAGGAACCTCCTACGCGCCCCCGCCCCTCGGCATCGAGACGATCATGCCGGTGGCCCGCGCGGAGGGCGTGGAGAAGTTTGTCAGCGAACACTGCCGTCGGGTGCCATATTTCGAGGCGCTGCATTATCTCGCAATCGCCGACGCGGTGATGGCAATCGGCTCCAACGATCCCGGCTACAGCGCCTCCAAGATTTTCCCCTGCATCCTCGCCCGCCGTCCGTTGCTGGCGTTGTTCCACCGCGACAGCCCGGTGCACGATTTGCTTCACTCGGTCGGATTGCCGAGCCAGCGATTTGAGGACGGCAATCATGTGTCTTCAACGATCGAGCAGCTCACCCGGGTCTGGTTTGGAAACATCTCCACTGGCGACGTGGCGACGGTATCACCGGAGAAGTTTGCGCCTTTTTCAGCCGAGTCGATGACCCGGTCCATGTCTGCAATTTTTGATCAGGCCATCGCTGCACGTTGATGATAACGCTCAACCACACGTCCGTAAGCACACCGCAAAGAGAGGCCCATCCATGAACGAACCCGGCCGCAGATTGGATCGCTATACACAGATAGGAGAACTGGGCGGAGTCGTTCACCAGGTGCTGAGGACCGGATTGCCGCTGCTGGCGCTGGTGATTATCGCACTCGTTTCCCTGCTTTTTGTCACCGACAACATCGGCTGGTTAAGCCTGCTATGGCTGGGCGCAGGGCTGCTGTTCGCACTGAGTGTCTGGCAATCCAAGGGTATTGGATTGCCGATTATCCCCATGCTGGCGGTGCAACACTTCATCGCCTACGGGACCCCGCTTTGGGCGGGGACCGAGACTTTGGACAAATACCCGACGAACTATATCACCAGTGCAGGTCTCGAGGTATGTCTTTTCCTCGTATTCCTTACAGCCGGCTGGCGGTTGGGTATGGAGATTTTCCGGTCGCGCCAGAGCTTTTCTTACGTGCTCCAGGGCTTCTCAAGTCCAGATGGCCGGGTGCGCACGGGAGTGGGCATCATTCTTATCCTCGTAGTAACAGGCTACAACCTCCTCGAAAGCCTGCAGATGGTCTGGATCATCTTGGATCTCCTGCCCAGCGGCACCTACTCGCTCGTGTCAGCCGTTATAAAAGCCATGACGATCGCCGGATATTTCATCGTCGCCATGGCCATCGGCGCGAATGAAGCCAAGCCATCCATCAAGGCGTTCTACTGGTGCACGTTTGTGGTCAACGCATTGATCATGGCCTCGGGCTTCCTGCTGTCCTCGGCCACCAACCTCGTGGCGGCTGCTGTGATCGGGTTGTTTTGGAGCTCCGGCCGCCTGCCGTGGAAACTGATTGTCGCGACTCTCGCGATCCTGTCCTTCCTTCACTTGGGGAAGTTCGACATGCGCGAGCGCTATTGGGGAGACCAAGACGAAGGCGCTTCCTTCAAGCCGACGCTCCAACAATTGCCCGGCTACTATCAAGAGTGGGGGGATTCGAGCCTTCGCAACATCCTTGGGTCGGACAACGGCGACCAAGCCGTTTTTGGCCCCAAGAAAAAGGAGTCCGCCTCCATGCTGGGCCGCGTGGACAACATGCAAAACATGCTATTCGCCATCAACGCGGTGGAGGGAGAGCATATCCCCACCTTGAATGGTGCCACTTACGTCCTGATACCCCCGCTGCTCATCCCCCGAATGCTCTGGCCCGATAAACCTCGTGCGCATGAGGGCCAGGTGATGCTCAACGTGCACTTCGGGCGCCAAGTGCTCAGCTCCACGTTCACCACCTACGTTGCGTGGGGATTGCTGCCCGAGGCCTATGGCAACTTCGGCTCAATCTGGGGTGGTTTGATCCTGGGGCTTTTTCTCGGATTAGTCGCCGCACTCATTGAGACACTCACCGCAACCAAACCCCTGTTGTCACTGGAGGGATTGTTGACGTTTGCGTTGTTCGTGGAGCTCACGGTGTCCTTTGAAATGTCCGCCAGCGTGCTTGTGACCGCGCTGTTCCAATCCGCAGTGATCATCGCGATGGCTTGTGCGCCTTTTGTGCACCGAACCTTGGTCGTGAAACCCGAAACCACGCCTGCGATCACCTCATGATTTCGTGCGACCGACGCATCGCCGTGGTCTTATCGCACCCGGTTCAATACTACTCACCGTGGTTCCGCTGGATGGCGGCGCAGGGAATTCGACTCAGGGTGTTTTATTTGTGGGATGCCGGCGTCACCCGGAAACGTGACCGCGAGTTTGGCCGCGAAATCGTTTGGGATGTGGATCTGCTATCGGGCTATGAACACGAATTCGTCCCCAACGTCTCGCGTGAACCGGGCACCCATCACCTGCGCGGGTTGAATAACCCGGAGCTGCCCGAGCGCCTTCACGCATGGCGACCCGACGTCATCCTGCTTTTTGGCTACAAATACCTCACGCACCTCCGGCTGCTGTTGAATCACCCGGCGCCGTTGGTATTTCGCGGCGACTCGCATTTGCTCGGGATTGACACGCCCTCCTTGTTAAAGCGATGGGCCTTGCACTGGGTTTATGGTCGTTGTGAGGCGATCACCTACGTCGGCCTGGCCAACTATGATTATTTTGGCGCCTTTGGAGTCCCACCGACCCGGCTCTTTCATGTGCCGCATTGTGTGAATGCCAGCCATTTTTCCGCTACCCCGAATGTTTTGTCCGTCACGGAGAAATTGCGCGAAGCACTGGATCTGCAAGGTAAACGCATCGTCCTTTTTGCGGGGAAACTCATCGCCAAGAAACGTCCGCGCGAACTGCTCACCGCATTTCTTAACCTCGCCGATGCAAGCACCGCGCTGGTATTTGTCGGCGAAGGTGCAGAGCTCGAAACCCTGAAAACCCACGCAGCCACCCAGCCCGGCCAAGCCGTGCGATTCTTGCCGTTTGCCAATCAAAGCGAGATGCCGTCGCGCTACCTGCTGGCGGACATTTTCGTCCTCCCGTCCGGTGGACCGGAAGAGACCTGGGGACTCTCCATCAATGAAGCCATGCACCTCGGCGTGCCGTGCTTGGTCAGCGACCGAGTGGGCTGTCAGCGTGATTTGGTGATCGAAGGAGAAACCGGCTGGGTGTTCTCCACCTCGTCTCCGGACGATCTCAGGCGGACGCTTCGACGCGCGCTCGACGACACCGCACGCGATGCCCCGGGTTTCCGTGCACGCGTGCTGAAACACATCGCCGGCTTTACCTACGCGGAGGCAACCGCCGGACTTACCCGCGCCGTCCATCACGCAACCGGCACACCTTGATCGCCCTTTAACGGTTGCTCCACCCGAACGTCCGCAAACACTTCCACGCGTGAGCTCCTCTTCACTTCCTCGCTACCTTGGCGAAGGCAACACCACTCCGAACTCACGCGGTGAAATCATCCGTCGCTGCCTCTGGGCGGTCGTGCAGGCCACATTCTTTCGCTGGAGCCCACGTGGTCTTCATGGGTTTCGCATCGGTCTTCTACGATGCTTCGGTTCCACCATTCCGTCGGATGGCCACGTGCGGATTTATCCCACCACGCGGATCATTTATCCGTGGAAACTCACCTGCGCCGCACGCGTGCTGATCGGGCCCCACGTCAATATCTACAACCTCGCGCCCGTGACGCTCGGCTACGGAACGCAGCTCAGCCAATCCGTTCACCTCTGCGCCGGCACCCATGATTACCTCAGTTGGTCGATGCCTCTGGTCGCACGCCCCATCCACATCGGCGACAACGCCTGGCTGGGAGCCGAGGTCTTCGTGGGTCCTGGAGTGACCATCGGCGAACTCGCCGTGATCGGAGCACGTTCGGTCGTCGTCAAGGACCAGCCGGCTCGCATGGTATGCGCCGGCCACCCGTGCCGCCCGCTGAAGCCCCGCCCCGATCCGCTATGAGGATCACTCAGATCGTTCCCAGCCTGGAGGCGCGATTCGGAGGGCCTTCGCGCTCCGTGCGAGGCCTGTCCGGAGGCCTCGCGCAAAATGGCCACGTGATCGAGCTCATCACCACCGGAAACTTGGAGGAGAGCGCCTCCATTGAAAACCTCACGATCCGAGCTTTCCCGCGTCAGATGCCGGTATCGATCGCCCGCTCCAACGCACTTAGGCGCCACCTCGTCACTCGCAGCCAAGACCTGATCCATCATCATGCGCTCTGGCAACGCACGCTGCACTACGCCCACTCCGCGGCCACGCTATCCGGCGTCCCCCTCGTGCTCTCGCCCCGCGGCATGATGAGTCCGTGGGCTTGGAATTATCACCGCTCGAAAAAGCAAATCGCATCCTGGTTCATTCACCCCGGTGCTTTAGCCGCAGTCGACGGCTGGCACGCGACCAGTGAAGCCGAGGCGGACGACATCCGAAATCTCGGATTCACCCAACCGATCTGCGTTTCACCCAACGGAGTGCTCCCCCCCATCCTGGCAGACGAACAGGCCGCCGCAGTGCACTGGCGCAACGCCTGCTCGGCGCTCGCAGGCCGCCGGGTTGCTCTCTTCTACTCGCGCTTTCACTCGAAGAAACGCGTGCTCGAATTGATCTCGCTTTGGGCGAGCGCTCCCCGCGGCGATTGGATTCTTCTGCTCGTGGGCATTCCCGAGGAATACTCCGTCGCGCAGCTGAAGGCCGCGGCCCGTAACGCCGGCGCAGAGAACTCCATGATCGTTGCAGACGGAGCCGGAGCGCCGATGCCTTACGCCGTGGCCGATCTCGTGCTACTGCCCTCGCACTCGGAAAACTTCGGCTTGGTCGTGACCGAAGCTTTGGCGCGTGGAGTTCCGGTGTTGACCACCGACACAACACCTTGGGCTCAACTTGACGTGATTGGCGCGGGTCACTGCGTTCCGTGGAATCGCTTCGAGACCTCGCTCGCCAACCTGCTCATCGAGCCGGCTGACAGGTTGCGAGCCCGCGGCCAAATCGGCGCACGTTGGGTCGAAACGGAGTTTTCGTGGTCTGGAGCCGCGCGCACGCTGGCGGATTTCTATTCCTCGCTCCGATGAACCGACCCACGTCGTCCACTCCTGTCGCGTGGTTGGACAAAGCAGTCCTCATTCATGTGAGCGTATTGCTGCTGGGCTCAAGTTGGGCTTTTGGCGGCAACATCGATTGGGCGCGGCAGGCTCTTTCCATTTGGGCAAGTCTGGCGCTGCCGATCACCGTCGCTTCGTTCTTTCAACCCAATGGCCTGCACAGCTCCAAAAGAAGGCTCATCTGGCTGCTTCCGCCCCTTCTCTACGTCGCACTCGTTCTTATCAGTGCGTGCAACCCCAGCTTCAGGTCCATCGCAGTAGACGGCAATGTGCTCCTCGCGCACAAAGGCGCTCCGTATCCCCTCTTGCCCAGCAGCGCCAATCCCTCGGCCTCCCTGGCGGCATTATGGTTTGGGACGGGCGTTTATCTCTCGGCGTTCAACCTGGTCGTTGTTGTGCGCCGCCGCACGACATTGAGGTTTTTACTCATTCTCATCGCGACCAACGCGCTCGCGTTGTCCGTATTTGGTGCACTCCAAAAACTCTCGTCGGCCGGTTTCTATTTCGGCGCGGAAACTTCCCCGAACAAACGCTACTTCGCCACGTTCATCTACAACAACCATTGGGGCGCGTTCATGGTGCTCTGTCTCGCGGCAACGCTGGGACTGCTCTTCCACTACGCGCGAAACTACCGGGCGAGGGACCTCTGGCACTCACCCTTCACCCTTGCAGTGCTGGCTGTGCTGCTCATCGCGCTCACCGGCCCCTTAAGCGCCTCCCGCGCCGCCACCGTGATGGCCGCGTTGCTCCTGACAATCGCGACAGCCCACGCGCTGGCCAAGGTGATTGCGGCGCGCAGGTCGGCAGGTCGCGCCGCCTGGCCCGCAGTCGCGCTCCTCTTGATATTTGTGAGCACATCCGTCTCGGCCGCGGGGTGGTTGAGTTTCCGGTCGTTGAACGAGCGCATCGTGGAGACCCGCACCCTGCTTGAAAAAAATCAGTCACTCCTCGGGGCTCGCGTCGAACTCTACCGCGACACGTGGGAGCTGGCCTCACGCCGGCCTGTGTTTGGCTGGGGCCTGAATAGTTACGACATCACATTTCAACTCATCCGTCCGCGTCCTCTCCAAGCCTCGCGCCAATACGAAAGCAGCTACGCAACCGCACACAACGACTGGCTCCAATCTCTGGCCGAAACCGGATTCGCAGGAACCATCCTGCTGGTCCTCACGGCGGCATTGCCGCTGGCGTCCCTTCGTTCCTCGCAGCTTCGACATCCTCTTGTCGCCTACCCGCTGATCGGGCTCGGACTCATCCTCCTCTACGCCGGGATGGAGTTTCCCTTTTCGTGCGGCGCGTTTCTGATCACGTTCTGGATTTTATTTTTCACCTTGGTCCGTCACGCCGAGCTCAGCGCCCAGGCGCCCCGATAGCCATATGAACCAGCCCTGTCCCATCTCCGTCCTCATCCCGGCCAAGAACGAAGCCGGCAACATCCGCGCGTGCATTGAATCCGCGTGCTTCGCCGACCAGGTTGTGGTGATCGATTCCGGCAGCACCGATGGCACGCCCGACATCGCCCGCTCCCTCAACGCACAGGTCGTCGATTTCAAATGGAACGGAGCCTTCCCCAAAAAGAAAAACTGGGCGCTCGCCGAAGTGCCGTGGAAACACGACTGGGTGTTCATTCTTGATGCCGACGAACGCATCACCCCCGAGCTCGCCGCCGAGCTGCGTGAAGTCGTGCATGCCCCGCAATGTGACGGTTATTACGTGAATCGCCGTTTCTGGTTTCTCGACGGCTGGTTGCTCCACTGCGGCTATTACCCGAGTTGGAACCTGCGTTTCTTCCGCCATCGCTTGGGACGCTACGAACAATTTGCAGGTGTCGGCTCCACCGATTCCGGCGACAACGAGGTCCATGAACACGTCCTGCTGGAGGGCCGCTCAGGCCACTTGCGCCATGAAATGGAACACTACGCATTTCCGACGATTTCAATCTGGGTCGAAAAACATAATCGCTACTCGAACTGGGAGGCCCGCCTCCTGCGGTCCAAATCGGGAGCCGAGGCGGCCTCGTCCGCAGCCCTGACACCCGCCCTCGCCCGCAAACGCCGCATCAAACATCTCGCCGGCCGCCTTCCCTTCCGGCCCTTACTCCGGTTTTGCTACCACTACATTTGGCGCGCCGGCTTTCTTGATGGATATCGCGGCTACGTTTTTTGCCGACTCATGGCTTTCTACGAGTTCCTTAACGTCAGCAAGGCATCGGAGCTGCACCGCACCGGGCTAAACAACCCTGATTCAACTCGTTGACGAAGTAGGTGTTTTACCCCATTTCAGGTAGGCCCACTTAGCAGGGCGTATTCATGCACAAGCAGCGCAACGCGCCTCTCCTCCTTCTCACGCTCGATCTCACCATGATCGTGCTCGTGTTCAACGCGGTAGGTTGGTTGCGCGGCATCGTCACCGATTCAGCCAACGTGATCATCTGGCCGCTTGCCGTGCCCGCGCTCTTGGTCGGGGCGGCTTTTTACCTGATCGATGGATACAAGTCCCAGACCGACATGATGAGCCTCGATTACACTAGCGAGCACATCATCGCGCTGCTGGCCGCCTTGGTGGGGACGTTGCTGTTCACTTTCGTGTTTCTGACCGGGGGTTATCCTCTCCAACAAAGCCGCGGTGTGATCGCGCTGAGTTTTTTGATTTATACACCCCTCTCCCTGGCATATCGCCGGGCAATTTACTCCGCAGGCTCGGCTGCCCGTCGCGAGAGGGCATTGGTCTTTATCGGCGACGCCGCCAGCGGGGGAATCTTCGCCGAAGAATGCGCCCGAGTCGGCTGCACGCAGCGTGTCGTCTATGTCTCGCCCCCGAAAAACGAGGACGACATCATCAGCTCACCGGTGGACAAATTGCTCGGCCAAGTGGAGCGCGGCGAGATCGAGGTCGTCGCCATCATTCTTCGGGAAAACAACCGAGACCTGCGCGCCGACCTCTCTCAACGCTTGGTCAATCTCTACTTTCGTGGCGTGCCCACCTACACACTCGAACTTTTTCACCAGGTTTACTGGCGCAAAATTCCTCTCTACCGACTCAACCAAACCTGGCTTTTTCAGGAGGGTTTCAAGATCACCCGCGAGCCGGTTTTTGAGCGCTTGAAACGCCTCAGCGATATTTTCCTTTCGCTATTCGCGCTGACCGTGGGCGCTCCGCTCTTTATGGCCATCGCGCTCGCCATCTGGGTGGATGACCGCGGCCCGGTGCTGTTCCGCCAGACGCGCATTGGCAAAAATCGCGAACCCTTCCGACTGTTCAAATTCCGCACCATGCGTCCCAACGACGGCAAGGACGCCTACACCCAAGTCGGCGATATGCGCATCACCCGCATCGGCAAATTCCTGCGCGCCAGCCGGCTCGATGAACTCCCCCAGATGCTCAACGTTCTCCGCGGGGATATGAGCCTCATCGGCCCGCGTGCGGAGTGGGATAAGCTGGTCGATCACTACGAAGAAAAAATCCCCTGCTATCATTTCCGCCACCTCGTGAAGCCCGGCATCACCGGTTGGGCCCAAGTCAATTATCCCTATGGGGCGAATCTGGACGACACGCTTCGCAAACTGGAATACGACCTCTACTACATCCGGCATTTCTCGTTCCTCATCGATGCCGCCATTGTGCTGAAGACAATCCACATCATGCTATTTGGCAAAGGTCGCTAAGCCTCTATCGTTGGCGAATGTCCAAGCCTTATGACCTCATCGTGATCGGCAGCGGTTCGGCCGGCTTCAATGCCGCTCGTGTCGCCGCCTCACTGGGTAAACGCGTCGCCATTGTCGACGGAGCCAAACAGCTCGGAGGACTCTGCATCCTCAAAGGCTGCATGCCGTCCAAGACCCTGCTCTATTCGACCGAGATCCTGCATCTCGCCCAGAAAGGCAAAACCTTCGGCCTGCGAATTCCGTCCGCCACTGTGGACATGAAGGCACTCCATGCGCGCAAAAAAAAGATCATCGGCGAGTTCGCCGATTATCGCGCGCAAGCGCTCGAGTCGGGCAAATACGACGTCTATCGCAGCCACGCCCGCTTCGTGGATCCGCACACCATCGAGCTCGGGGACGGCCGCACGTTGTCGGCCAAAAAATTCCTGATCGGCACGGGCTCCAAAATCAGCGTGCCCACCGCAGTCCCGGGGCTCGCCACCACGCCGTTCTGGACCAGTGACGACGTGCTCGACCTGGATTTTGTCCCCGAAAGCGTGATTGTTCTGGGCGGCGGCATCGTTGCCTGCGAACTCGCGCAATTCCTCCGCCGCATCGGCTCAAAGGTCACCCTGATCCAGCGCAGTAAAAACATCCTGCGCGACCACTCACCCTCCGCCAGCGAAGTCGTGCAGCAAGCCTTCCGCGATGAAGGCATCGATCTGCACTCCGACACGAAAATCGAAAAAGTCTCCGGCAACGACAAGGGTGTCGCCGTGAAATTCACGAGCTCCGGGAAAACCATCACCCGCCGTGCACGTTATCTGTTCAACGCCCTCGGACGCGAACCCAACACCGCCGGGCTCAACCTCGCAGCCGCCGGCGTGAAGCTGAGTCCCGCGGGCCGCGTGTTGGTCAATGGCTGGCAGCAAACCACGGCAAAACACATCTACGCCGGAGGTGACGTCTGCGGTCCGCACGACATCGTCCACCTCGCGGTGGCCCAGGGTGAACTCGCCGCCCGCCACGCGTTCGGTGTCAAAAAACTCAAGCCCATCGACCACAGCTTGCTGCTGAACGTGGTCTTCACCGATCCCCCGCTCGCCACCATCGGATATCAGGAAAGTGAGCTGCTCGCGCGCGGAGAAAAATGCTTGGTCTCCTCGTATCCCTTCAACGATCACGGCAAATCCATCCTCATGGACGCGAACTACGGCTATGTAAAAGTCATCGCCGAACCGAGTCGCGGACAAATCCTCGGAGCCGAGATTGTTGGCCCTCACGCCGGCGAGTTGATCCATATCTTTAGTGGCCCGCTCGCGATGAAAGCCACCGTTTTCGATCTACTGCGGGCCCCGTGGTATCACCCCACACTTGCTGAAATCCTCACCTATCCGCTCGAAGAGATCGCCGACCAAATCAAAAAATAATCCGAACCTCCTCGACGAGGTCGTCGGGGCTCCATTCTTCCGCATCTGGAGACCCGACGACCCCGTCAGTCTGATCGCCGATCACGCCGCCGCCCGCCTTTTTCCATTCTTCTTTTCGTGTATTGTCAGACTGTCGCTTTGCTCGAAACGTTCCTAGTCTTCCGACCATGTCCAAATACCAAGCCCCCGCGTTCCTCGTCGATCTGCTCCATGCGCGCTCGCCCTCCGGCGCCGAGTTCGAAGCCCAGAAGGTGTTCGATCACTACGTCAAACCCGCCGCCGACACCTACGCCAAAGACGCGATGGGCAACCGCCTCGCCACCCTCAACCCCAAGGGCGACCCGGTCCTGATGCTTGCCGGCCATATGGATGAACTCGGGCTCATCATCACCTACGTCAACAAAGACGGCTTCATCTATTTCGACACCATCGGCGGCCACGACCGCACCGTCATCTCCGGCCGCCGCGTCGTCATCCAGACCGCCAACGGCCCGGTCAAAGGCGTGACCGGCAAACGCGCCATCCATCTCATGGACGACGCCGACCGTAAGAAGGTCCCCGAGATTCACGAGATCTGGATCGATATCGGTGCCCGCAACAAAAAGGAGGCGCTCGAACGCGTCGCCATCGGCGACACGGTCACCTACGACCATGAGTTCGAGTTGATCCACGGCAGCGTCGGCACCGCCCGCGCCTTCGACAACAAGGTCGGCGCCTACGTGGTCGGCGAAACCTTGATACGCCTCGCCTCCGCGAAAAAGAAACTCGCCGCCAAACTCGTCTCGGTCGCCACCGCACAAGAGGAAATCGGCACGCGCGGAGCGATCACGGCGGCTTACGCCGTCAACCCGCACATCGCGCTCGCCGTGGACGTGGGTCACGCCACCGATCACCCCGATTGCGACCAGCGCAAATACGGCGAGACCAAGCTCGGTGGCGGCCCGATCATCTGCCGCGGGCCCAACATCAACCCGAAGGTTTACGACCGTTTGGTGAAGGCCGCGAAAAAGCTGAAGATTCCCTATCAGCTCGAAGCCGATCCCCGCCCCACCGGCACCGACGCCCGGGCGATCCAAGTGGGTCGAGGCGGCATCGCCACGGGCTTGGTGAGCATTCCGCTCCGCTACATGCATACTCCGAGTGAAATCGTGGATCTCGAAGACGTGGAACGCACCGTGCAACTCTTCGTAGAGTTCGCCCTCGGTTTGGAAAAGGACGAATACCTGCACTGGTAATCCGTGCGCATCAATTGGCCGCAAAAAAGCGCAAGAGTGCCGGTCTGCGCAGGTGAGCCTCCCGCGCGCCTATAGGCGTGACGCACGGTCACGAAAGCCGGACGGAATTTTTGCGCTTTTTTGCGGCCAATCCTCCGGGACCGTCCCTATTACGCCGCGTCTTGCGTGCTCTCGCCTTTGCCGGCTTTGCGCAACGTCGGACGGCGTTTGCCCGCAACGACTGCGGAGTCGATCACGACTTCCACCACGTCTTCTCGGCTCGGCAGGTCATACATGACCTCAAGCATGAGGTTTTCCATGATGGCCCGCAGCGCGCGCGCGCCCGTCTTCAACTCGACCGCTTTCGCGGCGATGGCCTTGATCGCGTCGGGGGTGAACTTCAGCCGCACGCCGTCCATCGCGAAGAGCTTCGAATACTGCTTCACCATCGCGTTCTTGGTGCGCAGGAGAATCTTTTCCAGATCGACGATCTGCAGCGGATCCAGCACCGACACGACCGGCAGGCGTCCGATGAATTCGGGGATCATGCCGAAGCGCACGAGGTCGCCCGGCTCGATGGATTTCATGATGCTCTCGGCATCCAACGACGCGCCCTTGGCCTGCTGCGCTTTGATGGAGCCAAAACCGAGTCCGCGCTGGCCGAGTCGTTTTTCAATGATGCCGTCGAGGCCGACGAACGCACCGCCGCAGATGAAGAGAATGTTAGCCGTGTTGATCTGCACGTATTCCTGGTTCGGATGCTTGCGGCCACCCTGCGGCGGAACGTTGCACACGGTGCCTTCCAGGATCTTGAGCAACGCCTGTTGCACGCCTTCGCCAGACACGTCGCGGGTGATCGAAACGTTGTCGGTCTTGCGGCCGATCTTGTCGATTTCGTCGATGTAAATGATGCCGCACTCGGCGCGCTTCACGTCGAAATTCGCGGCCTGCAACAGGCGCAGCACAACGTTCTCCACGTCTTCGCCGACGTAACCGGCCTCGGTCAGCGTGGTGGCGTCGGAAATGGCAAAGGGCACATCGAGCACCCGGGCGAGCGTGCGGGCGAGGAGCGTCTTTCCCGAGCCGGTCGGTCCGGCGAGAAGGATGTTACTCTTTTCGATCTCGACGTCGTTGAACTCGGGGGCGAGCGCACCGCTGTCGGAGGGCGTCTGGCCGGCGCCGAACATCAAGCGCTTGTAATGGTTGTAGACCGCGACGGAGAGCACCTTCTTGGCGTGATCCTGACCGATCACGAAGTCGTCGAGCGCGGCCTTGACCACCGAGGGTTTAACGAGACGAAAGGCGGGTTTGGCATCAACGGCGGGCTGTTTCACCTCGCGATCGATGATGGTCTTGCAGACGTTCACGCAGGCGTCGCAGATGTGAACTCCCGGGCCGGCGATGATTTTTTTAACCTCTGACTGTGATTTTCCACAGAACGAGCAAAGAGTCATGCGCGACGATTTGGCCATGGGGGAAAAGGTGCTGCCGGTATCGGGTTCTGTCGAGTGTCCAAAAAAAAGACGGTGACCCGGAGGTCACCGTCTTGCTCAGAAAACCTTCATGATGAATCACGCGGCGCTCGGCACAACTTTCAAAACTTCTTTCGTGGACTCGACGACGTGGTCGACGAGGCCGTAGGCCTTGGCTTCGTGGGCGCTCAGGTAGTAGTCGCGATCCGAGTCCTTCTCGACCTGCTCGGGCGTCTTGCCGGTGTGCTTGGCGATGACGCTGTTGAGCGTCGCGCGCCACCGGATGATCTCCTTCGAGGCGATGATGATGTCCGCAGCCTGACCACCGGCGCCACCGCTGGGCTGGTGAATCATGACACGGCTGTTCGGGAGTGCGAAACGCTTGCCGGGGGTGCCGGCGGCGAGGAGCACCGTCGCCATGCTGGCCGCCTGGCCGATGCAGTAGGTGACGATGTCGCACTGGAGGAAGTTCATCGTGTCGTAGATGGCCATGCCACCGGTCACGACGCCGCCGGGCGAGTTGATGTAGAAGTGGATGTCCTTCTTCGGATCTTCCATCTGCAGGAACAACATCTGCGCGATCACCAGATTGGCGACCATGTCGTCGATCGGCGAACCGATGAAGATGATGCGGTCCTTGAGGAGACGGCTGAAAACATCCCACTGCCGCTCGCCGCGGCCGGTGTTTTCGAGGATGGTTGGGACGTAGTAACTCACGAAGTTTTCCTTGGTTTACGGTGACCTGATCACGCCTTCGCTGAGGCGGTCGTCACCGTAGCCTTGGAAACCAGCAAATCAAGGGCCTTGTCGAAAATGATCGACTGCTGGATGGCGCGGAGTTTCTCGCGGTCCTTGGTCAGCTCCTTGACGAGCTTCTCGGGCTTCTGCTGGCTGCGCATCGACTCGCGGTAAATGAAGGTGTCGATGTCGCGCTCGGTGACGTTGAGCTTCTCCTGCTCGGCGATCTTGGCGAGGAGGAGCTGGGTCTTCACTCGAGTGCGGGCGGCCTTGCTGGCGCTCTCGTGGAGGGCGGCCTTGTCCTTCTCGAACTGCTCGGCGGGAACGCCGCGGCGCATGTTTTCCTCGATGAACTGGCGGAGGACCTGCTGGGTCTCGCTCTCGACGAGGCTCTCGGGAACGGCGAACTCGACCTTGGCGTTGAGGGCTTCGGTGACCTGGCGGCGCTGAGCCTGGCGGTTTTCGTAGTCCTTGCGGCCCTTCAAATTGTTACGGGCGTTGGTCTTCAGACCTTCGAGGTCATCGGCCTGATTGGCTTTGAAGAAGGCTTCGTCCAGCTCGGGGAGAACGCGCTCGCGGATCTCCTGAACTTCGACGGCGTAAACGGCGGTCTTGCCGGCCAGCGCGGGCACCGGGGCAAACTCGGCGGGGAACGTCACGGTGACGTCCTTCTTGTCTCCGGTGGAAAGACCGGCGAGCTGTTTGCCGAGCCCGGGGATGAGGCCTTCGTTTTCGCCGTCAACCTCTTCCCAAGTCTGGGGAACCTTGGCATAGATCTGCTTCTCGGGGGCGATTTCGAGGATGGATTTGCCATCAACGGTGCCCTCGTAGGCGAGCTTGACGTAGTCGCCCTTGGCGGCGGCACGGGTAGCGATCTTAAAATCGGCGCGCTCGGCACGGAGGCTCTCGATGACCTTCTCGACCTCGGCGTCGGTGACTTCGACCGACTGGATCTCGGTGGGGAGACCGGTGTAGTCGGGCAACGTGAACGTCGGGCGGATATCGAGCGTGATCGTGACGGTGGCGGCTTGATCGGGAGCGATCGTGCCTTCCTGAACGTCGGTGATGTTGAGGGCCTCGAGCTTGGATTGCTCGATGCCGCCGCGGTAGGCCTTGGCGAGGACCTTCTGCTTGAACTCGTCGCCAATCTCCTTGCCGTAGCGCTTGATGATCATGGAGGCGGGGGCCTTGCCGGGACGGAAGCCGGGGAGGCGGGCCTGCTTGGAAATCTCACCGATCACGGCTTGGTGTTCGGCGGCGACTTCGGCCTGGTCGAGGGTCACGACGAGGCTTTTACGGGTTTCGGAGACGTCTTTGATTTCGATGTTCACAGTAGAAAAAGAGCGGAGGTTTTTGTTGACAGAATCGTCGAAAATACGCGCCCGCCTTTGGCGCGGTCAATGCCGGATTCTACGCGCTTGAAAGCCGGCGCGCGGGCGAACTTGATGCACGGCCTGATGCCCAGTCTCCGCCAATTGCTCGCCGAGCACCCCACCTTGCTGCTGATCGATTCCGCCTCGGCGCGCGTGCAGGTGGGCCTTTGGACGAAGGGCGAATACGAGCCGCCCCACTGGCGCACGAGTGACACGGAGGCCGGCACGGGCGTGTTTGAATGCGCGGAGGCGCTCATTAATGAAAGCGGGCTGCGTATAGCCAAGGTAAACGCCTTTTTGTTTTGCGAAGGCCCCGGCTCGGTCCTCGGCATCCGCACCGCCGCGGTGGCGTTGCGCGCCTGGCGGGTGATTGCGCCGGCGGCCGCCACTTACGCCTACCAAAGTCTGGATCTGGTCGCGCGTTCGCTGAACCGCCCCGAGGTCAGCGTGATCGCCGATGCGCGCCGCGACACCTGGCACGTGATGAAGGCAGGAAGCACGTTGCAACGCGTGCCGTCCGCAGGGCTGCAGGGCGAGTTGGTCATGCCCGAGCACTTCCGGCACTGGACGCCCTTGCCCGCCGGATTGAAGACCACGCGCTACGATTTGCCTGAGCTGTTGGCCGGCTTGCCAGACGCCGACCTGTTTCGGTCGGTGACCGACCCGGACGCGTTTACGCACGAGGAGCCGAGCTATGTCACTTGGACGCCCCAGATCCATCAAGCGCCGCGTCCACTCTGATTTCTCATGTCCACCGCCTCACGTCTTCCCCTGCGTTGCTGGGCCGAGATCGATCTCGCCGTGCTGGAGCGCAACCTCCGCCTCATCCGCGCTTCGTTGCCCGGACACATGCGCTACGTGGCGGTCGTCAAAGCCGACGCCTACGGCCATGGACTGCATCAGACGGCCGCGCGCCTCATGCATGCCGGCGCCGATCTTTTCGCCGTGGCCAACCTCGCCGAGGCGGCCGCACTCCGTGAGATCGGCCCCGGCTGGCCCGTCCTCCTGCTCAGCCCACTCCTGCCCGAAGAAGACCGTTACGTGCTCGACTACGACGTGGCCGTGACCGTCTCGTCGGAGGAAGAAGTCGTCCGCCTCGACGCCGCGGCCCGCGCGGCCGGACGCACGTTGACCATCCACCTTAAAATCGACACCGGCATGGGCCGGCTGGGTGTGTGGCACGAGGGAGCACCGGCGCTCTACGAAAAAATCCTCGCCGCCGCCAATCTCCGCCTGGCGGGCGTCTTCACGCATTTCTGCAGCCCCGACGACGACGCCGCGTTCACCGCGGAGCAACGCCGCCGGTTCCTCGCCGCGCTGAAAGCCTGCAAGGGCATCGACCTCGGCGCGCTCTTCATTCACGCGGACAACAGCGCCGGCCTCGAAACCATCGAAGTCGCCGGCCCCTTCAACGCCGTGCGCGTGGGCCTGCTTCAATTCGGCGTCCTCCCCCACTCCGGCTCTCTTCTTTCGCAGGTCAAAGCCGAGCCTGTATTCAGTTTTCGGGCACGCGTCGGCCTCGTCAAAAAACTCCCCGCCGGCACCGGCGTGAGCTATGGGCGCACCCACACGCTCAAACGCGAAACCACCGTGGCGATCCTCACCGCCGGTTACGGCGACGGCCTGCCCCGCGCGGCCAGCAATCGCGGACACGTGCTCATCCGCGGCCAACGCTGCCCCATCCTCGGCCGTGTCACCATGGATCAAACCATCGTCGACGTGACCGACGTGCCGGGCGTGGTTTCTGGTGACGAAGTCGTGCTCATTGGGAAACAACAAGGCGCGCAAATCGACCTGGCCGAATTCAGTCGTTGGGCCGATACGATCCCCTGGGAGACGCTGTGCTCCGTGACCAAGCGAGTGCCGCGTCTTTACCGGACATCGCTCGGACTTTAGGGTGTGTCTGGGAAATAGGCCGGCCCAGCGTGAGCGAGAAAAAGCGCTCGGCCAAGGCGACCGAGGCGGAGGCGGGCCAGCGGCCCGTGCCGCCGAGGGCAACGCCGGCCCAGTGCCTTTTCTCGCTTCACTCGCAGAGCTTGGCGATGGGCCGGTCTATTTCCCAGACACACCCTAACAAGCCCTTCCAACCCGCCGGAAACTTGCTCACGGCGGAAAGCGTCTATTGCTGTAACGCCTCGGAAAGCGCATGGCTCTACACTCAGTTTGCTTCCATCCTACCCCATGAAGCTCGACCTTTCACCGCAGGACGCCTGGCAACCCTTACCCGCATCCCAGTGGAACGAAGACGCCGCCCGCCATCTTCTACGGCGCGCCGGCTGGACCGCCCAGCAGCCTGAAGTCGCCCGCCTGATGAGCGAAGGCATGGAAGCCGGACTTGATCGTCTTTTCCCCGCCAAGGCCAACCTCCTCCCCAAGCCGCGCCTCGTCTCAAACCTGGAGGAAGCCGGTCCCGCTTACACCGAAAAAATCCGCAACGCCGAGACACGCGAACAACGTCAGGTTCTTCTGCGCGAGCAACGTGAACGTCAGCAACAGGCCATCCGGGACCTCGCGATCAAATGGCTCCAATTTGCCTCCCGTCCCGAAAACGCGGTCACCGAAAAATGGACGCTTTTTCTCAGCGACGTTTACGTTGTCAGCCAGGAGAAGGTCGAGAGCACCAGTCGCATTTACCGGCATCACGACACCCTTCGCCAAGGCTGCATGGGGCCGGCGCCCGCTCTCACCAAGGCCATCTCGCGCGACCCCGCGATGGTTCGTTTCCTCGATTTGCAGGATAGCAAAAAAAACGCGCCCAACGACTCCCGACCAGGATCACCGCGCGCTTCGTCGATTACTTCCTTCCCGTGAAAGTCAGCGAATCCTATCGCGCCAACGTGCGCTCGTTTCTCACCGGCGAGACCGACGGGGCCAAGCGTCTCGCCCGGCTTCGCAACACCGCCGTCACGCTCCTGCAATCGCCCGAATATCAACTCTGCTGAACCGCCTGCGTCATGAACAATTCTTACCAAGCCTTGCCCACCACGCGCCGCGAGTTCCTCAAATGGGGCAGCGGCGGCCTCGGCCTCCTCGCCTTCAGCCAGTTCGCCCCGTCCTTTCTGGTCCAGTCCACCCTGGCGGCGACCCCGGCGCCGGAAAAAGACCGGTCGATCCTCGTTCTCGTCCAGCTCGCGGGCGGCAACGACGGCCTCAACACCGTCATCCCCTACGAAGACCCCGAATACTACCGCCTGCGCCCGACCATCGGCATCAAAAAGGAGGAGGCGATTCGACTCGATGACATGCTCGGTCTGCACCCGTCGCTCGCCGCAATTCATGCCCTCATGCAGGAGGGCAACGCCGGCATCATCCAAAATGTCGGGTATCCAAATCCCAACCACAGCCATTTTCGATCCAGTGAAATTTGGGAGACGGGCAGCGAGAGCAACCAGTTCCTGCCCACCGGCTGGATCGGACGCTTTCTCGACAACGACTGCGGCGGCGCGCCCGGCACCGCCGGAACGGGCGGCGACCCGGTCGCCGTCCACGTCACCAACGAGCTCCCCCAATCTTTCCTGACCGATAAGCCTCACTCCACTTTTGGCCTTCGCGGCGGCAGTGGTCGCGGCAATCGCGAGAACCTCGCCTTCCTGGAAAAGCTGGTGAAACACGACGACCACGAAGCCAATGCCAACGCGTCGTTTCTCCGCTCAACCATGATGGACGCGCTCGTCACGGAACAGCGGGTGCAAAAAATCCTCGGCAGCTATCGCGCCGAATCGGCCTACCCGGGAAATAATTTCGCCCAATCATTGCGCAACGTCGCCGCCCTGATCTCCGCCGGCATGTCCACCCGCGTCTACTTTGTTTCCCTCGGTGGCTTCGACACGCACAGCAACCAGGTCAACAACCACGGCAATCTCCTGCGCACCTTGTCCGAAGGCCTGGCCGCGTTTCAAAAGGACCTCGTCGCCAAAAAACTGGATTCACAGGTGCTCACCATGACGTTCTCCGAATTTGGCCGTCGTCCGAATGAAAACGAAAGTCGCGGCACCGATCACGGCACCGCCGCGCCGCTCTTCGTGATGGGCAAGAGCATCAAGGGACAGCTCCACGGCACCTCGCCGTCGTTGAACCTGAAGAAAAACCAGGATCTGGAATTCAGCACCGATTTCCGCCAGGTCTACGCCACCGTTCTGGACAAATGGTTTTCGTGCCCCACGGGCCAGGTGCTCGGCAAGACCTACGAGCCGCTGTCGTTTATCTGAACATATCAAAAAATGCCGTTGCCGCCGATTTCGGCGAAGTAGCGCAGACTTCCCAGTCTGCCCCGAGCCTGAAGCAGGCTGGAAGCCTGCGCTACTCCGCCCTCAGCGCCCGATGCCGTGGGCGCGGAAGCCGATCGCCCGCAATTTCGCCAGATCGACGATATTGCGGCCATCGAAGAGGAACGCCGGCTTGTGCATGCCCGCAAAAATCTTCGCGTAATCGAGCGTCTTGAACTCGTCCCACTCCGTCACGATGGCGACGGCATGCGCGCCCTCCACCGCCTCGTAGGCGGACGAAGCAACGGTCAAACGGGGATTGGTCTCCCCCTTGCCCAACACATCCGAGTGGATTTCAGCCACAGGCACCTTGGGATCGTAAACCACCACGTTGGCATGCTCGGCGAGCAGGTCGCGAACGACGTTGATCGCCGCGGACTCGCGCGTGTCATTGGTGTCCTTCTTGAACGCAAATCCCAGAACCGCGATGCGCTTGTCGGCCACCGTGTTGAACAAGGAACGCACGATCTTCGCCGAAAACCGGCGCTTCTGGTAATCGTTCATGGCCACGACTCCGTTCCAATAAGCGGCCACTTCGGGCAGACCAAAGGTTTCGCAGAGGTAAACCAGATTGAGAATGTCCTTTTGGAAGCACGAGCCGCCGAAACCGACGGACGACTTCAAGAACTTCGGACCGATGCGCGAATCCTTGCCGATCGCGTTGGCCACTTCATCCACGTCCGCACCGGTCGCTTCGCAGAGAGCGGAGATCGAGTTGATCGACGAGATGCGCTGCGCGAGGAATGCGTTTGCAACGAGCTTGGAGAGTTCGGACGACCACAGGTTGGTCGTGATGATGCGATCACGCGACACCCAGCGCGCATAGACGCCCACCAGCGTGGCAACCGCAGCATCACCCTCGGGTGTGCGTTCGCCACCAATCAACACGCGGTCCGGGTTAAAGAGATCGGGAACCGCCGTGCCTTCGGCGAGGAACTCGGGATTCGAGAGCACCTGGAACTTGGCGCCATTGCCGTTGCTGTTGGCCGCGAGGATCTGGTTGATCGTTTCTGCGGTCTTCACCGGGATTGTCGATTTTTCGACAATGATTTTGGAAGTCGTGGAGACTTCGGCGATCGTGCGCGCAACCGACTCGATGTAGCGCAGATCGGCGGCGCGACCGGAGCCCACGCCGTAAGTTTTGGTCGGGGTGTTGACGGATACGAAAATGATGTCGGCTGCGGCAATGGTGCCTTTGACGTCGGTGGAAAAAAACAGGTTCCGACCGCGCGCCTGCTTCACGACCTCATCCAAACCCGGCTCATAGATCGGCAGCGTGTCGGAATTCCATGCGGCGATGCGGGCGGCATTCATATCCACGACCGTCACCTGGATGTCAGGCGCCTTGAGCGCGATGACCGCCATCGTTGGTCCACCGACATAACCCGCGCCAATGCAGCAAATTTTCATATAATGAGCTGCCTACGTTGTGGACCGTTGCGCCTAAATCCAAGTCGGATTTTCGGCCACCGGCACGATCAACAAACGGCCGACAAAAGTTCTTACTTCAACACTTTCTCCGTCGTGGCATCGAAGAGATGGGCGTTCTCCAGCCTGAAGGTGACTTTGATCTTCTGATCCGTTTCGAAGCGGTCGGTCGGACGCACGCGAGCTATGAAAGAGGTCACACCCGAATTGAGGTAGAGAAAAGTTTCAGAGCCCATCGGCTCGGAAACCTCGACTTTCACCTCGACGGTCCGGTCAGGGTCCGGGGCGGCGGTCATAAGCGTGTCGTGCACATCTTCCGGACGAATGCCGAAAACCACGGGCTTACCGACATAGGCCGCAGCCTTCGTGGAAAGATTGCCATCAAGCGTCACGGTTACCGGCGTTGCCTTGTCGTTGGTTTCAACGAACTGGAGCGTGTTGCCCGTTTTCGTGATCGTGCCATTGAAGAAGTTCATGCCGGGGCTGCCGATGAAACTGGCGACAAACAGATTCTCGGGCTGATTGTAGAGCGTGAGCGGCTCGGCGACTTGCATGATGTGACCGTCCTTCATCACACAGATACGGTCGCCCATCGTCATGGCTTCGACTTGGTCGTGCGTGACGTAGATCATCGTCGCCTCCAGGCGGGCGTGGAGCTTGGAAATTTCGGTGCGCGTGGTGACGCGCATCTTCGCGTCGAGATTCGAAAGCGGTTCGTCAAAGAGGAAGACCTTCGGTTTGCGCACGATCGCACGGCCGACGGCCACGCGCTGACGTTGTCCGCCGGAGAGGGCCTTGGGCTTGCGGTCGAGGTAGGCGTCGAGTCCGAGCATGGCGGAGGCTTCACGCACGCGTTGGTCAATCTCGGCCTTGGAGAATTTACGCAGCTTCAGGCCAAACGCCATGTTGTCGTAAACCGACATGTGCGGATAAAGCGCGTAGTTTTGAAAAACCATCGCGATGTCCCGATCCTTGGGAAGGACGTTGTTCACGACCCGGCCATCGATGGAAATGGTGCCGCCGGAAATTTCCTCCAGGCCCGCGACCATTCGCAATGTCGTCGATTTGCCACAGCCAGAGGGACCGACGAGCACCATGAACTCACGGTCTTTGATTTCGAGATTGATGCCGTGGACGACCTTGTTCCCCGGGCCGGTTTTGTCGGCGTAAATTTTGACGAGGTTTTCGATGAGAACGTTGGCCATGTGCGTGACGAAAGACGAAAGGGATGAGGGAAAGACCGTGAAAACAAACCAGCTTTTAAGCGTTTGGCGGCATCAAAACGTGATCACAATTTTCCCAAACTGTCCGCCTCGTTCCATCAACTCAAACGCCTCCACCGCCCGATCCAGCGGAAACACATCGCTCACCACCGGCGTGATCCGATGCTGGTCGATAAACGCGATCATCGCCTCCCAATCCTCCGGGCTGCCCATCGTGGTGCCGAGAAGGGAAAGTTGCCGCCAAAACACCTTGCGCATCGGCATCTCCGGAGGATTTCCCCGCGTCGCGCCAAAAAACACCACTCGTCCGCCCGGTCTGGCCAAGTCGATGAGTGCCTCGAAACCTTCGCCGCCGGCACTGTCCACAATCACGTCAAACAGATGATCGGAGTGGCCATGCGCCGCGGTTTTTGCCCACCCCGGATGCGTGTAGTTGAAACCTCCGGTCGCTCCTAGCTCGATGGCGCGGGCGATTTTTTCATCACTGCCCGAGGTCACATACACCTGTGCTCCGTGCGCGACGGCGAACTGCAACGCAAACAACGCCACGCCTCCCCCGATGCCGCTGATCAAAACCTTCTCTCCCGGTTTCAGCTGCGCGCGGGTGAACAATGCCCGATACGCCGTCAACCCCGCCAAAGGCAAGGCCGCCGCCTCCGTCCAGGTGAGGTGAAGCGGTTTCGGTGCGAGTTGCACCACCGGCACGGTGATAATCTCGGCCAAAGTCCCGTCGCGTGGCAGCCCCAAAATCGTAAACTCCTCGCTTTGCGCCTGCTGGCACCCGCCCCAGCTAAACGACGGGTTGATCACCACCTCGCTGCCCACCCAGGCATCCTCCACTCCGGCGCCCACGCTCTCGACGATCCCCGCGCCGTCCGAACCCGGTCGCGACGGATATTTCAGTCCCGCGTATTGGCCGAGTTTGATCCACACATCACGGTGGTTGAGCGCCGCCGCCTTGAGCCTCACGCGGGCCTCTCCGGCCACCGGCACGGGAGAAGGAAGGTCAACAATCGAAAGCGTGTTAATGGCGGTAAGTTGAACGGCGCGCATGATCAACGGACGTTAACCACATTCGCGGCGGACGCCAAAAAAATCCTCAAATTCCTCCCTTCCGCGCCGCCACTTTTATGCTTGGTTGGCCCTGTGCTCCTTGCATTTCACAAACCCTACGGCGTGCTCTCCCAATTCACACCCGAGCCCGGCTCCGCCTGGCGCACGCTCGCGGAGTTTGGTCTCCCAAAAAACGTCTATGCACTCGGTCGCCTGGACGCCGACTCCGAAGGGCTTCTGCTTCTCAGCGACGAGCCCGGCCTCAACTCCCGGTTGCTCGACCCGAAAAACGCCCATCGCCGCGAATACTGGGTGCAAGTCGAAGGCCTGCCCTCCGATCTCGCGCTGTCCCAACTCTCCCGCGGCGTGCGCATCGGTGACTACACCACCTTGCCCGCCCGAGCCCGCCGACTCGCACCGCCCGCCCTGCCTCCGCGCGATCCGCCCATTCGTGTCCGCAAAACCGTGCCCGACTCATGGATCGCCATCGAATTGGTCGAAGGCAAAAACCGCCAGGTCCGACGCATGACGGCCGCCGTGGGTCACCCCACGCTACGCCTGGTGCGCGCCCGCATCGAGAGTCTCGAACTCGGCACGCTCGCCCCCGGCACATGGCGTGAAATCAGCGGACGCGGTTTGGCGGCATTGGGCATCGAATAGCGGAAACCCGAGTGGATGACTCGCGCCCTTACCGTCTCGTCGCACCACGCTGACGACGCGCCTCGCGTCGTCTCGCCAGAAACTCTTCCCACCCACCCACCGGCTCCGACAGCGGCGTGGGTTTTCCCGGAGCATCCGCCTCCTCGCGCATCTTGCGACGCAGCCAGCGAAACGCCCACGAACACGTCACCGTGATGATCACAAAATACGCCGCAAATCCCGCCAGCCGCGGCGGCGTCAAGTCATCGGCGATGTCGCCGAAGGCCACGCCCACCACCGATCTCGCCACATTGATCGGCAGGCTCCACAAAAGAAACGTCCCGAGCGGGACGCCCACCAAAGGCAGCACATAAATCTGCGCGAAATAGGGCACTCCCGGCAGCAGCATCGTGAAGATCGTCACAGGCGTGTGCGTGCCCGCCGGCAGCCGTCGCCGAAACGGCTCCAACTTTTTCTCAAAAAAACCCGGCGCGAGTTTCACGAGCCCGTAAGCACCGAGCAATTGAAGGGAGATCGCGAGCGTCACCAGCACGAATCCCCAGACCACTCCAAACCGCAGCCCCGCCACCGCGTGCACGATGGAAACCGGAAACCCGATCAACGGCAGCACCACGATCGCGGCAAACACCCAAAATCCATTCATCGTCTCGGCCTTCCGGTGCAATACGGCCACATCGATCTGCCGATAAAACAACATCAGCCCCGCGAGCACACTCACACCGATCCCGATCAGCACATACTGCTTCGGCGTAAGGTGCCACGGAACGAGTCGCATCCACCGACAGACTCCGTTCCCGCCCGATGGTTCACCGGGTGCGTTCACCGAACACAGCCGACGGACCCATGATCAAGGGTGAAATCCTCCGAGCATTCGCTCCCTTGCCTTTCTCGCCATATCACGCCTTCTACACCTTTTGCGTTTAATCCTCACCTCATGATCGACTGGACCCATTGGCATAACGAACCACACCTGATTGGCGGGCTCATCCTGCTGGGCTGGTTGTATGCGGTTTGCACCGGTCCGCTTCGCGAGCGCCTCGCCCCCGGCGAAAACTATCCCCGTGCCCACGCGATTAAATTCTATCTCTCGCTCGTCGTCTTCTACCTCGCGGTGGGCTCACCCCTCGACCAGATCGGCGAACGTTTTCTCCTCAGCGGACACATGGTGCAACACCAGCTCATCATGTATGTGGCAGCCGTCCTGTTCCTGCTCGGTCTGCCTTCCTGGCTCGTATCAAAAATCACCGCACGCCCCACGCTGCGACCTGTGCTTGGCGTGCTCACCCAGCCGCTCATCTGCGGTCTCATCTACACTCTGGTATATTCCGTCTGGCACGCCCCCGACCTCTACGACTGGGCGCTGCAAAACCGCTGGGTGCACATAACCGAGCACCTCATGTTTTTCGGGGCCGCGCTATTTTACTGGTGGCCGATACTGAGTCCGTCGCGTGAATTCCCCCGCATCAGCTACGCCTTGCAGATGCTCTATCTGGTCGGAGTGGTTATTGGCATGACCCCCGTCTTCGCGTTCATCGCATTTTCCAACGACGTCCTTTATCCGACCTACGAATATGCCCCGCGCCTCTTCGCCGGCTTCGGTCCCGCCCAGGATCAACTTCTAGGCTCCGTCATCATGAAAACCGGGGGCATGGGCCTCACGTTCATCGTCTTCATCATCGCTTTCTATCGCTGGTATCAAGCATCGGAAAAACGCGCCGGCACGCCATGACTTCCGCCGGTCGGCAGGCGCGGAATGATCGCTCACTCCACCCCGGTGAGCTGTCGTGACCGCGGCTGATTCGGCGCACGTTCGTCATCGGTGGATTCGTGCCGACGCCGTTTTGCCTGGATCACCACCCCCGCCGCGACACCCGCGGTCGCAAGCACCGCTCCCGTCACTAGCGGGTGCAACGACGACCGCGTGTAGAAACTGCTCTCCATCACATGCCCGGGCTGGTCGCCCCGTTCCTCGCCTCCAAATCCCGCCTGATACAAACTGCCCTCGGGATTACGCGCGGGCTCCTCGCGCTTTTGCTGCTTGATCATCGGCGAGCCTCCGATGCGGTCCATCACCCGTGGCGCAAACCGGTTGATCACGCTCATCGCCTTGGCGCTGCTTCCGACGTAGATATCACGTTTCGCATGCGTCGCCGCGTAAAGAATCGCGCGCGCCACTTCCTCGGGCGCGTAAACGGGCGGAACATGCTTCGGCTCCTCCCGCATATAGTTTTTCGCATGCCGAGTGTAAGGCGTGTCGATCGCGCCGGGTTTGATGAGCGTCACCGAGACGGGCGCGGACTCGGCCTCCAGCTCCATCCGAAGCGCATTGGTGAACCCCTTCACCGCGTGCTTGCTGGCCGAATACATTCCTTGCAACGCGATCGAGCTGTCCGACAACACGCTTCCGATATTGATCAACGCGCCACCCCGTTTCTTTAGGTGTTTCACGGCGATCAGAGAACCCCGCACGACGCCCCAAAAATTGGTTTGGAAGAGACGCTCAAAATCCGCGTCGCTCACCTCCTCCAACCGGCCGTAGATGGTCACTCCGGCGTTGTTCACCCACGTGTCGAACCCACCAAACCTCGACAGGGCGGTATCCGCCACACGTTGTAAGTCATCGCGCCGGGCCACATCGCCCACGACGTAAACCGCACTGCTTGGACGCGAGGCGTTGATCTCGCTGGTGATCGCCTCGAGCGCCGAAGCGTTGCGTGACGCAAGGACGACATTGGCGCCTTGCGCCGCGGCCGCCCGAGCAGTGGCGAGACCAATGCCGCTGGAGGCACCGGTGATGACAATGGTCTGCTCATGAAGGGGTTTAAAAAAGAGTTTCATGTGGGGGGATGGTTGGGGTGAACGGTAGCCTCCATCCCATCCCCACGCCATGGGAGCATCCCCTGTAAAAGCAGCTGGGCACGAGGGCCCTTGACCGCCCCGGAAAATTAACCCGCTCCGAGCTCAAGCAGCAAACGAAGCTCTCTCCGGCCGCGAACGAAGCGAGCGTCGCGGTCCAAGGGTCATGTCTTCAGCTTGAAAGGATACGTTGGGCCAGCGCCGCGGACTGCACCCGGATTTCGGGAACGGCGGTGGACTCCCAAAGCACGCCCTTCAACGGTGCGCCGATCGCATACAACCAACCCGACGGGCCCGCCCGGTATCGATTGACCTCACCCTCAGGCGTGGCGTTGAGACCCAGCGCCAGCGGATCGTGGTCAATCAGGCCACGTGCGAGCAGGTTGATGTAGAGCGGATGCTGATACTTCGAATAATCCGTGCGCGGTCCGGTGCAATTGATGACCTTCGCGACATTTAACGTGACCAGATCCTCGGTGCCGCGTTTGCGGAAAACCGCCTCGGCGCCGGAGGGCGTTTCCCGCAGGGACTGGAGACGGCCCGCGTAAAATTTCAGCCGGCCATTGAGCGCGAGATGGTCGATCTCCGCCGCGACCTGCGGGGCGATGCGATGGCGGTGCACATCCCAAAACGGTCGCACATGGCGCATGAACCGACCGCGCTCCTCCCAAGAGAACCCTTGCCAGAGCGCATGCGAGAACGGGCGAACCGAATCCACCACCGCGCGCCAGTCGCCGCCGCGACGAATTTCCGCACGCAGCAAATGCAGCAGAGCGCGGACCGTGGTCGGCAGGGCGTCGGCTTTCAGGAAGGGCGGATGCGGCGGGATACCCGGACGATGCGACCGCGGACGCAGGCCGCGCCGGGACAAGGCGTGCACGGTGCCACGATGGCCAAGCCGGTGGAGCTGCACGATGATGTCGTTCGCCGTCAGCCCGGCACCGACGATGAGCACGTCCTGATCTTTTCCGATGCCTTCGAGCACCTCGGATTTCCAAGGGACATGGACGTAGCGGCGCCCGTGAAAAAAGGGCATCGAGCGCTTGATCGGGTATTCGCCTGGCAACACTCCTAGCGCAAGGACCACGCGGTCGGCGTCGATGGTGCGACCATCACCTAAGAGCAGGCGGGCGCGTCCCTCGGGACGTTCCTCAATATCGATGACTTCGCCGGTGACATTGGTGAAACGCACCGTGTCGGGCGCCTGCGCGCGGGCATCCGCGAAGACCGAGGAGATGTAGTCGCCGTAAATGTGGCGCGGCAGAAAGTCGTCCGGCAAGACCTGGTCAGGATAACCGAGGCGCCCCACCCGCTCGCCGAGCCAGCGCACAAAGTGCAACGGGTCGTCGGCAAACGCGCTCATGCGTGCGGCGGGGACGTTGAGCAGGTGTTCGCCCGCCTCCGTCCCGTAGGCCACGCCTCGGCCGACCGGAGGCTGTCGTTCGATAAGCGTGATCTGCGTGCCGGCGGGAGCCAGACGCAACAGATGGACGACGACGAGTGCGCCGCTGAGACCACCGCCGATGACGGCCAGGTGGCGCGGGGATGAAGCGGAGTTCGGCATGTCTAGAAACATTGAGGTTCATTCAGCGAAGGTCACAAAGAGAGGGCTGGTCCAGACCTTCGAGTCATTGCGTTCGCGGGCGAAGAGATAGAGGGCGCGGTGATTGTGCGGGCCTTTTACGGGATCGACCGTGTGCGATCCTTTGACGCGAAACGGAAGCGGGCGTTCCGTCAAACGTTCCACGGCGACAAAAAGTTCCGCACCACCCAGCTCCCAACGCACATCGCCGCCGGCCAACAGATCGGTCCCCGCGACCACCTGCGCGGTGCCCGGCGTGACTGGGTCGCGATTCCGGTCCAGCGCGGAACCGGTTTTGTTGTAGGCGTCGATTTCCAAGTGCAGGTCGATGCGCGCCGAAGCCAGATCGTCCACTTCGATTTCAATGTGATCGGCGTCGCCGTAAGTATCCGTGCTCACCTCGAACACCCCGGGCCGTGTTTGCTTCACGGTTTCCTCGGGGTGTTCGCAGCCGCGCTCGACAAACGATTTCACGGCGGTGCCCGTGACCGCGATGACCCCGCGCCACTCGGCCCAGCGGTAACGGTCTTTGATACGGGCCCCACCCCAGCGCACTCGGAAGCGATTGGCCGCGAGGCCGGCCTCGGCGTCGAGATCGCGGGCGTGCAACACGACGCCTTGGTCGTCGCGCAACTCGATACGCTCCCATCCTTCCTCGCCCAGCACCTCGTAATCCACCGTGAGCGCCCCGGTGTGCGCAAAGGCGTCACCCTGCCGGTGAGCACCGGCCGACAGCAACGCTACCGCTCGTCCTCCCGTCGTGGCCCAGGTGTGACGGGCGCGTAACGCACGGGCGACCTCGGCCGACGTCACCGTGTCGGCGAGCACGCCGGTGAGTCCGCCGGCGGTGCCGAACGAGCCCACACCGGGCGCGCCGCCTCCCGGACGTCCACGGTGTTCGTCTCCGGCGGCGGAGGCGCCGACTTGCAGGCCGCGCGCGAGTGCGTCGCGGTAAAACCAATCGAAGTGCCCCCACGACGAGGCGATCTCGACGAGACGCTCCAGCCCGGGATCGTGCCACTCGAAAAGCGCGCGGCGTCCACCGACGTGCGGGATGAGCAACGCGCGGTCGCCCTCCGCGAGATCGCGGTAGGCGTTGTGCAGATCGGCGGCGGTGGGCAGGCCGGGATCCTGTGGACGGTTTTGCGCGGTGTCTTCGTTCCAATCAAACACGCGCAAACTGCGTCCGTCCGACGTGAGCGGGAAGCGCACTTCATCTCCAAGAAACACGACGTTGCGATCGCCACCGACCGCGCTGGCCCCGCACCACTCGGTGCCGGGAAAACAGAGGAAGCCACCCTCGGTATGCAGATCGCGACACACGGCGACTGCGGCGGCCCAACGGTCGGCGCGGACGTTGAAATCGTTGGCGGTATAACCCGCGACATCGAGCGCGGCGGCATCGCGGGCGAAGGTCATGACGGAACGCGTCGGGTTCACTCCCACCGTGTCGTCGGAGTGGATATGCAAGTCGGCGTAGAGCGCGCGAGGCACGGGTGCGGAGGCATCGACCGTCACGCGCGCAGTTGCACCGCCGGCCGAGAGCACGTAGTCGCCGGGTGCCACGAGCGCGAGAGTGGTGCGAGCCCATGAGCGCGATCGCCCGGTCGCGAAGGATTGGACGGCCAACGGCTCCCCTCCCCGGCTGATGGAGAGCGAACCGAAAAGTTCGCCCTCCGCGAGATTTCCCCACGCGTCTTCAAGTCGCAATGTCGCGGGAAACGGAACGCCCGGCCTCACCAGACGCGGCGCGAGCAACACGTTGCGCGCCGCCCTTCCCGCCACCACGCGCAGCACCAAGTCGCCGGGCACCGGAGCGAAGCGCGAAGCGCCGACCGTGTCGACGAACACACGAAACCGGAACGCCTCCTCGACGAACGTCTGCGCCCGCGTGCCGGGACCGCCATGACGGCGATCGCCGAGACGGATGACGATGCGGTCGCCGGGTTTGAGATAGCCGTCCACCACGTCGATGATGACGGCCTTTTGATAGGGACGCTCGTGGCCCTTTTGGTCGAAGCGGACTTTTAGCGAACGGACCGTCGCGGGACTTTCTCCGGGGAAAGGCGTGCGCGGCTCATACTCGGCGGAGAGGTGGTTGGCGGCGGTCGGATCGGCGGTCTGGAAGAGCGCCCAGTCGGAGTAGAATTTGAAGACGAGCTTGAGCCACGCGCCATCGGCGAGTCCAGCCGCGCCGACCTCGTAGGTGGCGACGAGTTCGAGCCACTCACCCGCCACGACTTCGGTGCGCGAGAGCGTGACTCGTCCGAGGAACGACAACGTGGCGAGGTAGGCGGAGAGTTCGGCGGGGTGGCTCATGAGAATAGGACGACGAAATTTTTAACCACTGATAGGCACTGATGATCACTTATGCCTGAGATGATGAATGTATGCTTTGACGGTATCAGTGAACATGAGTGCTAATCAGTGGGTTCAATCTGAGGAGATCTCCCGGCACTCCACCCACGTTTTTAGGACAAGAGTGACGAGTGCGATGGACGTTAGTATGGAGGCGACGGCAAAGGCCGCGGTCTGCACTCGGTCGTGGTAGAGCAAGTCGATCTGCAACGTCATCGTGTTGGTTTCGCCGCGCACGCCGCCGGAGACGACAGCGACGGAGCCGAATTCGCCGAGGCTGCGGGCAAAGCTCAGGCACACGCCGTAGATCACCGCCCACTTCACGTTGGGCAGCGTAACGCGCCAAAAGGTCTGCCAGCCGCCCGCGCCCAGCATGATCGACGCCTGCTCTTCCTGCCTCCCTTGGGTAAGCATCAGCGGGAGCACCTCGCGGAATACGTAGGGGCTGGTCACGATGGTCGTGACGACGACGATGGACGCGACGTTGAACGCCAGTCGCACGCCGTGGTCGTCGAGCCACGGTCCGAGGTAACCCTGCATGCCGAAAACGAAGAGGTAGGCCACGCCGATGATGATCGGCGAAATCGAGAGGGGCAGCTCGATGAGGCTGATGAGCAGCCGGCGACCGGGGAACTCGAACTTCGCGAGCGTCCACGCGGCGGCGAGGCCGAACACGGTGTTGACCGGCAGCGCGATGCCGGCGGCCAGCAGCGACAGGCCGATGGCGTGCAACGTGTCGGGCGCGACGAGATGCGACCAGTAGGCGGCGAGTCCGTCGCGCAACGCATAATAAAACACGGCGGCGAGCGGCAGCGTGATGAGCATGCCGGCGGCACCCGCGCCGGCGACGACGAGCGCGAGGCGGCCCGGATGGCCGGTCAGCGGGACACGAGGAGATCGGGGCGCGCCGCTCATCCGTGGAAACGCCGGTAAAGGCGGGATTGAAGGAGGTTCATCGCCAAGAGCAGCACAAGCGCGGCGGCGAGGATCACGGTGGCGAGCGCAGCGGCGCCGACGTAGTCGAACTCGTCCATGCGGATATAGATGAGCAACGCGCTGATCTCGGTCTTGAACGGCAGGTTGCCGGCGATGAAGACGACCGCGCCGAATTCGCCGAGGCTGCGGACGAGGGCGAGCGCGCCGCCCGCAAGTATCGACGGCAGCAACTCGGGCAGGATCACGTGGAAGAACGTGGAGGCGGGGCCCGCGCCGAGACTCGCGGCGGCCTCCTCAAGCTGCGGCTCGAGATCGGCGAGCACGGGCTGCACCGTGCGCACGATGAACGGCAGGCTCGTGAACATCATCGCGAGAATGATGCCAGGGAACGCGTAGGCGATCTTGATGCCGAAGGGCGCGAACAACTGGCCGACGGGCCCCGTCGGCACGGTAAGCGTGGCGAGCGCGATGCCAGCCACGGCGGTGGGCAGCGCGAACGGAAGGTCGATCGCAGCGTCGAGCAGACGGCGTCCGGGAAACTCGTAGCGCACGAGTATCCACGCGGCGAGCACGCCGATCACGATATTGAAGCCAGTGGCCACGGTCGCGGCGAACAGGGTGACGCGGTAGGTCGAGACGGCGCGCGGATCGGCGACGTAGCCCCAGAATTCGGCCCACGAGAGCCCGGCTGTCTTGAGAGCCAGCGCGCCCAACGGCAGCAGCGTCGCGAGCGAAAGGAACGCGAGCGTGCCGCCGAGGGCGAGGCCGAAGCCGGGGATGACCCGTGGGCGTGGCATGGGAGGAGACGGAGATGGAGGTTGGACCACGAAACACACTAAACACCAAAGTCGGAATCAGACGTATCCGAAGCCGGAGGGCTCGGATGAGGACGGTCTGGTTTCGTGTATTTCGTGTGTTTCGTGGTAAAACTGATCGATCAGTTCACGCGCTCGGCGGCGATTTCCTTGAGGAGAACGTCCACGAGGGCGCCGTTGGCGAAGAAGTCGGCGGTGGCCTTGTCCCAGCCGCCAAACGTATCGGAAACCTCGACGATTTTCACAGGCGTGAGCTTGGCGGCGTAGCGCGCCGCGACCTCTGCGTTGCGTGGACGATAGTAGTTCCTGGCCAGGATTTCCTGGCCCTGCGGCGTGTAGAGAAAATCGAGGTAGGCCTTGGCCAAGGCCTCGGTGCCGCGTTTCTTCGCAACCTTCTCGACGACGGCCACGGGGAATTCGGCGAGCACGCTCACTGAGGGCGTGACGACCTCGAAGGCGGAGCCGGGGGCGTTGGCGAGAGCGAGCGTCTCGGCCTCGAAGGTCACGAGCACGTCGCCGAGCTCGCGCTCGGTGAAGGTGGAGGTCGCGGTGCGTCCGCCGCTCTCGAACACGACGACGTTGGCGAGGATCTTCTTGGTGAGTGCGCGGGCCTTGGCAGCGTCCCCACCGTTGGCTTGAAGGCCGGCCGCCTGATAGGCGAGGACGGCGTAGCGACCGTTGCCGCCGGTCTTGGGGTTGACCTGCACGACCGTCACTCCGGGCTTGGCGAGGTCGGCCCAGTCGTGGATGCCCTTGGGGTTGCCCTTGCGGACGAGGATCGAGTGGACGCTGTAGAAAGGCGAACTGTCGTGGGGAAACTTCGAGGCCCAGTCCTTGGCGACAAACTTGTAGTCGGCGAGGAGCTGAACGTCGTTGACCTGGTTAAAGGTGACAACGTCGGCCTTCAGGCCTTCGAGAATGGAGCGGGCCTGGCGGGAGGAGCCGGCGTGCGATTGTTTGACGACGACATCGCCGCCCCCGGAGGCCTTGTAGGCGGGGATAAAGGCCTTGTTCACGTCGGCGAAGAGTTCGCGCGAGATGTCGTAGGAGGCGTTGAGGATTTCTTGCTGGGCGCGGGCGGCAGTGGCCGAACCGATGAGGAAGGCAATCAATCCGAGGACGAGAGAACGTTTCATGGAGGCGTGGAGTGGGCCGTGTTATGACGGCGAATCCCGCGTCCGGTTGTCCGGTCGGCTGGACTTGATGCGCTAACGGGTGATGAACGAGAATCCGCGAAGTAGGTCTTCTGCGGAGGAACGGACGGAAAACGGGCGGCCTAAAATCGTTCTCGTTCTCCTACTCTTACTCGTTCTCGTTCCGATTGGATAGGAGGACGAGAACGAGTAAGAGAACGAGAACGATACGGAGATGCGGAGGCGGAACTTAGACCGCGGCCGGAGCGGCGATGAACTCGGCGATGTTGTCGCTCTCGACATCGACATCGGCGAACAGCCACGAGGACAGGTAGCGCTCGGTGGAGGACGGGACGATCACGACGATCTTCTTGCCCTTGTTTTCCGGACGTTTGGCGAGTTCGAGGCCGGCGAAAATCGCGGCGCCGGACGAGATGCCGACCGGGATGCCGTCGAGCTTGATCGCCTGTTTGGAGATCGGGCCGGACTGGTCTTCCTTCACCTGGATGATCTCGTCGATCACCTTGGTATTGAGGACGGCGGGGATGAAGCCGGCGCCGATGCCTTGGAGCTTATGCGGGCCGGGGTTGCCGCCGGAGAGGACGGGCGAGCCGGCGGGCTCGACGGCGACGATCTTGATGCCGGCCTTGCGGGCCTTGAGGACCTCGCCGACTCCGGTGATGGTGCCGCCAGTGCCGACTCCGGAGACGACGATGTCCACCTGGCCATCGGTATCGTTCCAGATTTCCTCGGCCGTGGTCTTGCGGTGGATCGCGGGATTATCGGGGTTGGCGAACTGTTGGAGAATAACGCTGTTGGGGATCTGCTTGTTGAGTTCCTCGGCCTTGGCGATGGCGCCCTTCATGCCTTTCGGTCCTTCGGTGAGGACGAGCTTGGCGCCGAGAATCTTGAGGAGCTTGCGGCGCTCAAGGGACATCGTCTCGGGCATGGTGAGGATGAGCTTGAGACCCTTGGCGGCGGCGACGAAGGCCAGCGCGATGCCGGTGTTGCCGGAGGTGGGCTCGATCAGGACGGTGTCCTGATTGATGCGACCGGATTTGAGGGCGGCGTCGATCATGGCGTTGCCGATGCGGTCTTTGACCGAGGACAACGGGTTGAAGAATTCGAGCTTCAAGAGCACCTCGGCGACGGCGCCATGGGCGGCGGCGGTGCGGTTGAGGCGGACGAGAGGGGTGTTGCCGATGGTTTCGGTGATGTCGTTGTAGATACGAGCCATGGTGATGTTGGGTTAGGTTAGAAAAGAAGTTAAGATGCGATTAGATCAAGATAGGGCAAACGGGAAGTCGGTGCGTCAGATCGCATAATCCTCGGCGAAGAGGCGGCTGCGGCGCACGCGAAGCAGCACCGAGTCGTCGGGACGGAGAGCAAGTTCGTCCAAGCGGGCGCGGCTAAGTTCCACATCAACGAACTCATGGGAACCACGGCGCGTGGTGACACGGGCCACCGAGCCGGCAGCGTGAATCGACTGGACGATGGCGACTTCTCCTTCGACACCGACCCGGTAGTGGAGAATTTCCAGCTCGTGCGGTCGGACGTAGGCGATTTTGGAATCGGTAAACGGTCCGTCCGTGCCGCCGTTCAAGCCGTGCCAGGGAAGCTGGAGGCGGTTTACGTTGCCAAGGAAGTTGTAAACAAACGGCGAGGCGGGGTGATCGTAAACTTCCTGCGGAGTGCCCACCTGCTCGACCTTGGCGTTGTTCATGACGACCACCTCGTCGGCGATTTCAAGCGCCTCCTCCTGGTCGTGCGTAACGAAGACGGTCGTGAGGTTGATCTCGTCGTGAAACTGACGGAGCCAGCGGCGGAGCTCTTTGCGGACTTTGGCGTCGAGCGCGCCGAAGGGCTCGTCGAGGAGGAGCACCTTGGGCTCGACCGCGAGAGCGCGGGCGAGAGCGACACGCTGGCGTTGTCCGCCGGAGAGTTGCGTGGGGAAGCGTTTGCCGAGGTTGTCGAGCTGGACGAGCTTGAGCAGCTTGTTAACGCGGTCGGCGATCTCGTCTTTGGCGGGACGCTGGGAACGCTTGAGCACGTTGAGACCGAAGGCGACGTTCTCGGCCACGGTCATGTGGCGGAAGAGCGCATAGTGCTGGAACACGAAGCCGACGCCGCGCTTGCCGGCCGGGACCTGCGTGACGTCCTCGCCATGGAACTGGATGTGTCCGCTGCCTTCGTCGGCGAACTCGAGACCCGCGATGATGCGGAGGAGCGTGGTCTTGCCGGAGCCCGAGGGTCCGAGAAGTGCGACCAGCTTGCCGGCAGGCACGTTAAGATCGACACCGTCGAGGGCGGTGTAGGTGCCGAATTTCTTTTTGATGTTGGTCGCGGTGATGCTCATGCGGAACGGGAACGGAAAGGGAAAGGAAAAGGAAAAGAGACGGATGGGTTACTCGGCCTGGGATCGCGTGTGCGCCCACTCGACGAGGGATTTTAGGACGAGGGTCACGATGGCGAGAAGGGCGAGCAGCGAAGCGACCGCGAACGCGGCGGAGAACTGATATTCGTTGTAGAGAATTTCCACGTGGAGCGGCATGGTGTTGGTTTCACCCCGGATGTGTCCTGAAACAACGGATACGGCGCCAAACTCGCCCATCGCGCGCGCGTTGCAGAGAATCACGCCGTAAAAGAGACCCCACTTGATATTGGGCAAGGTGACGCGCCAGAAGGTCTGCCATCCATTCGCGCCGAGGGTGACGGCGGCGTATTCCTCATCGGTGCCCTGGGCCTGCATGAGCGGGATGAGTTCACGGGCGACGAACGGGAACGTGATGAAAATCGTGGCGAGCACGATGCCGGGCGTGGCGAAGATGATCTTGAAATCCTTGGCGACGAGCCACTGCTGGAGCCACGGGAACCACGGAGCTTCCGCGTTTTGATACTGGCCCAGCCAGCCTTGCAGGCCGAACAGGAGAACGAAGATCAGACCGGCGATCACCGGAGAAACCGCAAACGGCAGGTCGATGAGGGTGATGAGCACGCTCTTGCCCCTGAAAGCGAACTTGGTGATGCACCACGCGGCGGCGACGCCGAAGATCACGTTCGCGGGCACGGCGATGGCCGCGGTCAACAGGGTGAGCTTGATCGCCGCGAGCGCGTCGGAATCGGTAAACGCGCTGAAGAACACCCCGAAGCCTTTGCGCAACGCCTCGGCGAACACGGCGCCGAGCGGCAACAGGACGAAGCCCGCCAGAAAGAGCAGCGCCACGCCGGTGAGCGTCCAGCGCACCCAGGTGGAATCCTGCGTCACGCGGGAGGCGTGGGCGCGACCGTGACCATGTTTATGAAGGTGAGAAACAGTGGAAGCCATGGCGGGTCAGATCTTGTGGTGACGGCGGCTCCACTTCTGGAGCAGGTTGATCAGGAGCAGCAGAATGAACGACGCCACGAGCAGGACCGTGGCGATGGCGGTCGCGCCGCGGTAGTCGTATTGCTCGAGCTTGGTGATGATGAGCAACGGAGTGATTTCGCTGTGCATCGGCATGTTGCCCGCGATGAAAACGACCGAGCCGTATTCGCCGAGGGCGCGCGCGAAGGCCATGGCAAAACCGGTGATGAGCGAAGGCGTGAGATCGGGCAGGATCACCTTGCGGATCGTCTGCCAGCGGGTCGCGCCCAGCGTGGCGGAAGCCTCCTCGAACTCGGGCTCGAGTTCCTCCAGCACGGGTTGCAGCGTGCGCACCACGAACGGGAGGCCGACAAACGTGAGGGCGATGAATATGCCCGGGCGGTCGAAGGCGATTTTGACGCCGAGCCACTCCGCCCAATTTCCCCACGGGAAAAGCTGGCCAAGGACCCCCACCCCGTTTGCCCACAGCGGTTCGAGGAAACCCGCCCAGCCGCTGCGCGCGTAGATCGCGGTGAGCGCGATGCCGGCGACCGCGGTGGGCAACGCAAACGGCAGATCAACGAGTGCATCGACGATGCGTTTGCCCGGGAACTTGTAGCGCACGAGCACCCAGGCGACGATGAGGCCGAAGAACGCGTTGACCATCGCCGCGAGGAACGAGATGCCAAAACTCACGCGATAAGACGCGAGCACGCGGGGCGAGGCCACCGCTTCGACAAACGCATCCCACGTCATCCCCGATGTCTTGATGAAGGCGGCCGAGAGCGGCAGGAGCACAATGAGGCTTAGGTAGGCGATCGTAAAACCGAGCGACAACCCGAAGCCGGGAAGGATGGAACGTGCGGAGCGGGAGGACATCAAAGGTTGATGGAATGCGCGAGGAAGACGCGGTATTCGTCGAGGAGCGTTTCGATGGCGACGATGGTGGCGTCTACCTGTAGCGTGATCGGCGCGAGCGCCGGAGTTTCAAAAATGAGATCGAAAGGTTGGGGACGTTGTTGATGAGGAGCGGATAGCACGCCCTCAAAGCAGCGATGGATCAAGCCTTCGCTCGCAGGAAAACCATCTATTGTCGCGGCCCGATTGCGCGGGAGCACCCGCTCGGAAGCGCGCAGGGCCGGTTTGAGCAACGCTTCATTCAAAAGGCGTCCGTGGGCGTAGCCGTAGAGTCCCTCGCTGGTATCGTCGGAATGCAGGGTGATGATACCGTCAAAATTGCCCGCGATCAGCTCGCGTTCGAGAATCGCGACCTCGGGCTGGACCGAGTGGCGCCAGAACTCGCGGTTGAGATCACGGCCCGCGAAATTATGGCGGGTGCCGGCCTCGAAACCGGTGGGATTGCACACCGGGAAAACCGTCAATTCATAGCCGGTCACCCGCCAAGGTTCGTCAACCAGCTCGGCGAACCACGTCGCGAGCGCCTCGGCGCCGGCCGGTTCGTCACCGTGAAGGGCGGCGAACAAGCCGATGCGCAAGGGATCGTGCTCGGCCCGGGGGCCGTAAAAGTGCAAACGCGGCAGGTCGTAGGTCTTGCCCTCAGAGATGAACGTCCCGGCCGAGGCCACGGTCAGCGCGGGGCAGCGCCCGGCCAGCTTTATGAGCGGGTCGAGGAGCGCGTGCGTGGTGCGAGTCAATGGTTCGGCGGCAAGGGACGTCATCAAAAATCAGAGGTGTTGCGCGAAGGCATGGAAGCCCCGGTGGCGGAGAATGAAACTCTTGAGGATGGCCGTGGTCGCCTCGCGATGCAGCTCAACCGACCAGGCCGAAGGCAAACCGATGGTGAGCTCGAACGGTTGGAACGGGAGATCTTCGCTCAATGAAAGCGGGCCATCGACAGGCACGGCGGCGACCGGATCGGCCGACCAGCGCACGGACCACGGGGCGATGTCATCGGAGCTGATGAACTCGACGCCAAGTGTTTCGGCGGTGTGACCACGCAGGCGGACGCTGATCACATCGTCATCGGCCGTCGTCGTTTCGATGCGAACGAAACCATGGTAACCGCGGCTGCGGACATCGCCGGCGAGCAGCGCGACTTCAGGCACGGGGGGATGAACCCATGACGACGACGCGAGGTGTTGCGAGTCGTTGCGCAGAAGTCCGGTCACATCGGCAAGCGGGAAAAACGAGAGGTTCAACCCCTGACCTAGGTCCGGCGTGAGCGCGAGGCGCTCGATAAAGTGGAGCAACGCAAGCGTGCCGCGCAGATCGCGGGCATCGAAGCCGGCGTGAAATGCGAGGCGCAACGATTCGTCGGAGGTGTGCGGTCCGAAGTAAACAAACCGCGGCACGTGGTAGGGGCGCGTATCGCGATAAAACGGTCCCACCGGCGAGGCGAAAACGTATTCGGAACGCTGGGCGAGCGCATAGAGAGAGGTGAGGCGTTCATTGAACTCGATCGAGGGCGAGATCGGCGCGACATAGGCCGGGGCTTCGGCAGCCGAGTAAACGCGGAGGGCAAGTGGGAGCAGGTGGCTCATAAACGTTGCGAAATTTAAAAGGGTGAAGCGCGCAAGCGCGTCCGGCGTGCCCTCGTGAACGTGGCCGGACGCGTTTCCGCGCATTGAAGGAGGATTATTTCTTCAGGTAGATCTGGTCGAAGGTGCCGCCGTCGGCGAAGTGCGTGGCCGCAGCCTTCGTCCAACCACCGAAGGCCTGGTCAATGGTGAAGAGTTCAACCTTGGGGAAAACCGAGGCATACTTGGCCTTGGCCGCATCGGAGGTCGGACGGTAATAGTTCTTGCCGATGATGTCCTGAGCTTCGTCGGAATAGAGGTATTCGAGGTAGGCCTTGGCGACTTCCTCGGTGCCCTTCCGTTTAACGACCTTGTCAACGACGCTCACGCTCGGCTGGGCAAGGATGCTGATCGACGGGACAACGATCTCAAACTTGTCGGCGCCGAATTCCTTCACCGCGAGGAAGGCTTCGTTTTCCCACGAGATGAACACATCGCCGATGCCGCGCTGCACGAAGGTCGTGGTCGCGCCGCGGGCGCCGGAATCGAGGACGGGGACGTTCTTGTAGATCTTTGCAACGAACTCCTTGGCCTTGTCGTCGGAGCCGTATTTGCGGCGGCCGTATTCCCAGGCGGCGAGGTAGTTCCACTGCGCGCCACCGGAGGTCTTCGGGTTGGGCGTGATCACGGCGACGCCGGGTTGAGCGAGGTCTTCCCAGTCTTTGATTTTGGCGGCGACCGGGGAGCCTTTGCGAACGAGGAACACGATGGTGCTCGTGTAGGGAGCGGAGCCGAGCGGCAAACGATCCTGCCAGTTGGCGGGAATCAGGTTTCCGTTTTTGTGGAGGGCGGACACGTCGTTGGCCAGTGCGAGGGTGACGACGTCGGCCTTGAGGCCGTCGATCACGGAGCGGGCTTGTTTGCCGGAGCCGCCGTGGGACTGCTTCACGGTGACGTCGTCGCCGGTCTTGGCCTTCCAGTGCTTGGCGAAAGCGGCGTTGTATTCGACGTAGAGCTCGCGCGTCGGATCGTAGGAGACGTTGAGGAGCTCGATGTTTTTGGCGAGGGCCGAGCCGGTGAGGGCGACGGCGGCGAGGAATGAGAAAAGGGCTTTAAGTTTCATGGCTTATAAAGAAGAGAAAAATGAAGAGAACGCGCGGCCGGTTGAACCCGCCGCGCGTTATGGCAGGGATTAGAACGACACTTGGATTCGCGAGATGAAGGCGAGTTCGTCGTCGGCGAGCGCGCCGGTGGTCGGGCGGGCGCCTTCGAAGTCGAACTTGTTTTGGAAGATATCGAAGTTGGTGCGGACCGCTTTCGAGAGATACCAGTTCAGACCGAGGCCAACGGTGCTGACCTTGGTGGCGTTGGTCGCGGCAGCAGCGAGCGGCGTGCCACCCGTGAAGACATCATCGTCGATATCAACCTCTGCGTAACGAGCGACCACCTCAAACGCACCCCAGGTGCCGGCGGCCAGATTGAAGTTCGTGGCCGGGGTCACGCCTTTGTAGGAGGACTCTTCACCCGTGAGCACGTAACCAGCGGACAGATTGAAGCCGGTGTTGGTGACTTCGCGTGCGTTGGTGCCACGAACCAGTTCAGAGGAGGAGGACACGTATTCGGCGAGGATGCCGAGCGGGCCGTGGTAGTAGTAGGCCTGCGGCGAGATCGTGGTCGCAGTGCCATTCGCTGCCGTGGCGGCGTTATAGGCGAAGAAGTTTTGCTGACCATCGGTGCGGTAGGGGTTGAGCGTATTGCCCGCCTTGTAATTACCGGTGCCAGCAGCGACGCCGAAGCCGAGCCCCTTCAGAGCGGAATCCTTGTCATTCACGAAGGGCGTGGCGAACACACGGGCGACGGCGGTGAAATCACCCTCGGGATTCAAGGTCGAGCTGCTCGTGGAAGCAGCCGAGTTGCCGCCGTCCAACACGCCGTTGAAGACACCGACCGCGTAGTTCAGACGATTCGTGAAGAGATCACCGTGGAGCTGGATACCGACATCGCGGTTGGGCACGAGGTTGGTCACCACGGAACGCTCGTTGAAGAACGCCACCGGATCGGACTGGAGTTGCTCAAGGCCGATCGGCGTCTTGAAACGACCGACGCGCACCTGGAAGGCGGGCGAAAGCACGGCGTTGACGTTGGCATCAAGAATCGAAACCGCGCTGCCGGCGAATTCGGACTGAATCGTGTATTGGAAGATTTCGCTGAATTTGCCCTCAAAGGCCAAACGGGCGCGACGCAGCACGAAGGCATCCTGTGCGGCGTTGGCGTCATCGAAATAGAAGCGTGCGTCGGCTTGCACGAGACCGCGCAAGCGGAGCGAGTTGGCACCGTCGGACGAGGCAATTTCGATGCGACCATCGCTGGCCGTGATCTTCGGAAGCTTCTTGGCCGCCGCGACTGCGGTCTCTTCTTTGAGTTCTTGGTTACGCTCGAGGACTCGAAGTTTCTGGTCGAGCAGACGGATCTGCTCGCGCAGGGCGTTGATGTCGTCGGCCGAAGCCGGCTGGGCGAAGGTCGAGGCGGCTCCAAGGCCGGCGGTGATGATGGTGGTGGCCAACGCGGTGCGCAGGCGGGAAGGAATAGTTCTCATGGTGTGTTGTCCTGTCGGCGGGAGGAACTCCAGAGGTCTGGTCGGATACCCGGTTCAACTAATACTGATGCTGTGGTGTATCGGTGTGTAACGCCCTCGGATGTCCGATAGGCGAAAGTGGAAATTTACTCGGCGCTATCGCGCTGACCCGCGATGCGGGTCTTTTCGGTGCGTTCGATCTGGGTGACGCTACCGTCGTGAACGACGATCTGCACCACGCCGTAGCGCAGTGACTCAACTTTTTGACGAACGATGTGAAGCCAAGCGGGCACCGTGGCGTCGCTGGAAAGAGAGTGGGAAGTGGCCGTGTTGCTCATGGTGAGGACGGATTAGATGCTGTAGTCAGGAAAGAGATTGGAGAGGATGCCCTCGACGGGCTGGAGATCGGGACGAAGCGGGGAACGAAACGAGATGCGGCGGGCGGCGCGGCCGGGCACCAGCGACTCGGAAAACGGCAGAGGCACCTCGTCGCGCCTCATCTTGCGGAGCGTCACCTCGACCACGTCGGCGAGCGAGTAACGGTCCAATATCCCGGCGATGGCGTTGCGGACATCGAGCATCAACATGCGCAATCCGCAGTGCACCTCGTCGGGACAACTACACTTCTCGTAAGCCGTGTGGCTCACGCAGCCGATCGGCGCGAGCGGGCCATCGATGATCCGCACCACGCTGCCCACCGTGATCTTGGCGGATGGACGGGCGAGACGGTAACCGCCGAACTTGCCGCGCTGGCTTTCGACAAAGCCCTCTTCTTTCAAGAGCTGCATGATCTGCTCAAGGAACTTGACCGGAATACGCTCCTTGTCGGCGAGTTCCGACACCTGCACGAGCGACCGACCCACCTCGGCGGCGATGCCGAGATCGATCAGTGCCCGGAGGGCGTATTCACCTTTTTTAGAGAGCTTCATGGACGGCTGATTCAAACCACATTGAAATGGTAGGATTTAGATTCAAGTAAAATCTTAGGTAACTTGATAAAGTAAGTATTTTATCCGATCTAACCCCCTCTTCCCGCCTGATAAGCGGTCCCGAACATCCCCGATGTCACGCCTACAATGAGACAGCAGCGGAAGCGCCGGTTACAGCGATAGCCTCAATCCATCGTAGGCGAACTTCACGCCCACGGGCAATTTAGTCTCCCACTCGGCATGGCCCATGAAGTGAGTGATATGGGTCAAAAAGGTCTGCGGAGCGCCGATCTCGGCGGCGACCTCCACGGCCTCGCCCACGCTCATATGAGATGGATGCGTGTCGGGGCGCAAACCGTCGAGCACGACCACGTCGGAGCCCTTGGCCAGCATCATCGCCTCACGGGGAACACGTTTGCAGTCGGTGTAGTAGGTGAACTTTTTGCCACTGCTTTTCTCGGTGAAAACGATCCCCAAGGTGTTGATTCCCCCGTGCGGGAGCAGGGTGGACTCAATCGTGCCTTGAGGAAGCTCGATACGCTCGGGCATGGACTGCAGCCGAAAGGCGACGTAACCCTTGGCGATGGGTCGCTCGGCGATCGCGTATGGAAACATCGCCAGCACGCGGCTCAGGCCCTCTTCCGTGGAATAGACCGGCAAGGCGACTCCTCCGAGCAGATCGCAGTAGCGCCGCAGGTCATCCATCCCGGCGATGTGGTCGGCATGGCCGTGCGTAAGGATGAAGAGGTCGATCCAGTCGATCTTTTCGCGCAGACACTGGAGGCGAAACTCGGGGGATGCGTCCACCTGGATGCGAAGGCCGTCCATGATGACGTAAATCGAGGTGCGCGTGCGCGCGTCCCGCGGGTCTCCCGAGGTGCAGACGGAGCAATCGCACGCGATCATGGGAACGCCTTGGGACGTGCCGGTGCCGAGAAAGATGACCTCCATGGTAGGTTGACGGAATACAGCCGGGACAGCGTCGGCAAGAGAGTAGCGCAGGCTTCCAGCCTGCTCTGGAATGCGATGCAGGCTGGAAGCCTGCGCTACTTCATAAAAAAAACCGGCGCGCCTTGCGGGCGCGCCGGTCTCGTAGGGAACTCGCGATTACACGAGCGGGACTGGGGCTCGGACTTAGTAGTCCATGCCGCCGCCGCCCGGGGGCATGGCGGGAGCAGCCTTCTTGTCCTCCGGAGCGTCGGTGATGATCGCTTCGGTGGTGAGCAGGAGGCCGGCGATGGACGCGGCGTTCTGCAGGGCGGTGCGGGTCACCTTGGTCGGATCGACGACGCCGGCCTTGACGAGGTCTTCGTAGGTGCCGGTGGCGACGTTGTAACCGTTGGCGCCCTTGCTGGAGAGCACCTGCTGGACGACGACGGCGCCTTCGACGCCGGCGTTGAAGCAGAGCTGCTTGAGCGGGGCCTCGACGGCACGGCGGATGATCTGGGCACCGAGCTTCTCGTCACCTTCGAGGGACGCGATGGCGGCATCGACAGCCTTGGCGGTGCGCAGGAGGGCGACACCACCGCCGGAGACGATACCCTCTTCAACGGCCGCGCGGGTCGCATGGAGAGCGTCTTCGACGCGCTGCTTCTTTTCCTTCATCTCGGACTCGGTGGCGGCACCGACGTTGATGACGGCCACGCCGCCGGCGAGCTTGGCGAGGCGCTCCTGGAGCTTCTCCTTGTCGTAGTCGCTGGTGGTTTCTTCGATCTGGCGGCGGATCTGCTTCACGCGAGCCTGGATGTCGGACGATTTGCCCGAACCCTCGACGATCGTGGTGTTTTCCTTGCCGACAACGATGCGCTTGGCCTTGCCGAGATCGGCGACCTGCACGTTTTCGAGCTTGATGCCGAGGTCCTCGGTGAGGAGACGACCGCCGGTGAGGACGGCGATGTCTTCGAGGATGGCCTTGCGGCGATCGCCGAAGCCAGGAGCCTTGACGGCGACGACGTTGAGCGTGCCGCGGATCTTGTTAACGACGAGAGCGGCGAGGGCTTCACCTTCGACCTCTTCGGCGATGATGAGGAGGGGCTTGCCGGTCTTGGCGGTGGCCTGGAGGATCGGGAGGAACTCCTGGAGGTTGGAGATCTTCTTCTCGTGGATGAGGACGTAGGCGTCTTCGAGGATGGCTTCCTGGGTGTCCGCGTTGGTCGCGAAGTAGGGCGAGAGATAGCCCTTGTCGAACTGCATGCCTTCGACGACGTCGAGGGTGGTCTCGATGGACTTGGCCTCTTCGACGGTCACGGTGCCGTCCTTGCCGACCTTGTCGAGAGCCTCGGCGATGATCTTGCCGATCTCGTTGTCCCAGTTGGCGGACACGGTCGCGACTTGGCGGATCTCCTCGCTGTCGTTGACCTTCTTGGAGATGCGGGCGAGCTCGGTGACGGCGGCCTCGACGGCCTTGTCGATACCGCGCTTGAGGTAGATCGGATTGGCACCGGCGGTGACGTGCTTGAGGCCTTCTTTGTAGACGGCTTCGGCGAGCACGGTGGCGGTGGTGGTGCCGTCGCCGGCGGCGTCGTTGGTCTTGGAAGCGACTTCCTTCACGAGCTGGGCGCCGATGTTTTCATAGGCGTCGGCGAGCTCGATTTCCTTGGCGACGGTCACGCCGTCCTTGGTGACGGCGGGAGAGCCGAATTTCTTGTCGATGACGACGTTGCGGCCCTTGGGTCCGAGGGTGACCTTGACGGCGCGGGCGAGGAGCTCGACGCCACGGAGAACTTTCTGACGAGCGGCCTCGTCGAACAGGATTTGTTTAGCAGCCATGATTGTAGATTAAGTTGGGAGTTTAAGTTGAAGGAAGCGGAGCTCAGGCGATGACGCCGAGGATGTCGTCTTCGCGGACGATGGTGTATTTGACGTCGTCGATCTTCACTTCGGTGCCGCCGTATTTGGAGATGAGCACCTTGTCACCGACCTTGACCTCGAACGCGACGGCCTTGCCGTTTTCGTCCTTCTTGCCGGTGCCGATGGCGATGACTTCAGCCTCCTGCGGCTTTTCCTTGGCGGAGTCCGGGATGATGATGCCACCGCGAACTTGTTCTTTGGAATCGTCGAGGTGCTTCACGAGCACGCGGTCGCCGATGGGCTTGATCTTAGCTTTGGCCATATTGGGTTTTGGTTTTAGGTTTTGGTTGGAGGTTGTGTATTCGTTTTTTAACGACGCCCGAACGTCGGCACGGGGGCCGACCGTCCGGTCGAAAGCGTTGAAAAGGGTTACTTCTTGCCGTTTTTGTCGTCGTCAACGACCTCGAAATCGGCGTCGACCACGTCGGCCTTCTTCTCGGTTTTCTTCGAGGAAGAACCGGCGGACGGCTCTTCAGCGGAAGCGCCTTCAGGCGCGGCACCGGCGCCGGCCTGCTGGGCGGCGGCGTAGACTTCGGCGCCGACCTTCTGGAGGTTTTCCATGGCGGCCTTCTGCTTGGCGGTGTCGCCGGACTCGAGGTCCTTCTTGGCGTCGGCCAGCGCGGCCTCGATCTTGCCCTTCACGTCGGCGGGGAGCTTGTCACCGCTTTCCTTGAGGGTCTTTTCGAGTCCGTAGATGGTGCTGTCGAGCTGGTTCTTGGTCTCGACGCCTTCCTTGCGCTTGCGGTCTTCCTCGGCGTGGAGCTCGGCGTCCTTGGTCATCTTTTCGACCTCTTCCTTGCTGAGGCCGGAAGAACCCTGGATGGTGATCTTCTGTTCCTTGCCGGTGCCGAGGTCCTTGGCGTTGACGTGGAGAATGCCGTTGGCGTCGATGTCGAAGGTGACCTCGATCTGCGGGGTGCCGCGGGGAGCGGGCGGGATACCGTCGAGCTTGAACGTGCCGAGATTCTTGTTGTCGCGGGCCATCGAGCGTTCGCCCTGGAGGACGACGATTTCAACGCCGGGCTGGTTGTCCGCGTAAGTGGAGAACACCTGCGACTTCTTGGTCGGGATGGTGGTGTTGCGGGAGATCATCGGCGTGGACACTTCGCCCGCGGTCATGATGCCGAGGGTGAGAGGAGTCACGTCGAGGAGGAGGACGTCTTTCACGTCGCCCTTGAGCACGCCGCCCTGGATGGCCGCGCCGATGGCGACGACCTCGTCGGGGTTCACGCCTTGGTGGGCGGGCTTGCCGGCGAGCTTGTTGGCAATCTCAACGACCTTGGGCATGCGGGTCATGCCGCCGACGAGCACGAGTTCGTCGATCTTGGCCGACGTGAGATCGGCGTCTTTCAAGCAGTTCTGAAAGGGCTTGATGGTGCGCTCGAAAAGGTTGTCGCAGATCTGCTCCATCTTGGAGCGAGTGAGCGTGACATTGAGGTGCTTCGGGCCAGACGCATCGGCCGTGATGAAGGGCAGGTTGATGTCAACCGACTGGGTGGACGAGAGGGCGATCTTGGCCTTCTCGGCTTCTTCCTTGAGGCGCTGGAGGGCCATCGGGTCCTTGCGGAGATCGATGCCTTGCTCGGCCTTGAAGCTGTCAACGAGCCAGTTGATGAGGGTCTCGTCCCAGTTGTCGCCGCCGAGATGGGTGTCGCCGTTCGTGGCTTTGACCTCGAAGACGCCGTCGCCGATTTCGAGAACAGATACGTCATAGGTGCCGCCGCCCAAGTCGAACACAGCAATCTTTTCGTCCTTCTTCTTGTCGAGGCCGTAGGCGAGCGAGGCGGCGGTGGGCTCGTTGATAATGCGGAGGACTTCGAGACCGGCGATCTTGCCGGCGTCCTTGGTGGCCTGACGCTGGGCATCGTTAAAATACGCCGGGACCGTGATAACGGCCTGAGTGACTTTCTCGCCGAGGTAGGCTTCGGCGTCGGCCTTCAATTTGCCGAGAACGAACGCAGCGATCTGCTGCGGGGCGAATTGCTCGGTTTTGTCACCGGTTTTGACTTCGATGACAGCGTCGCCGTTTTTGCCGGCCACGACATTGTAGGGAAGATTCTTTGCCTCCTCGGTGACTTCGGTGAATTTACGGCCGATCAGACGTTTGGCAGAAAAAATGGTGTTGCGAGGATTCGTGACAGCTTGGCGTTTGGCAGCCTGGCCGACGATGCGCTCGCCCGTTTTGGTGAAAGCGACCACCGACGGGGTGGTGCGTGCGCCTTCAGCGTTAGGAATGACCACCGGTTCGCCGCCTTCCATGACGGACATGCAGGAGTTGGTGGTGCCAAGATCGATACCAATAATACGGCTCATAGTAAAAACCATCTAGCAATGCATAGGCCTGCGTAGATTAAAATATCATTATATATTTATAATTAATAATTTAAAAATTAAACGAAACAAAATCGACCTCTTCCCAGCCCCAAAGCCGCGTCAGCTTGTCACACTTTGGCTCAATTTGGAACTTAGCCGCGCCTACGTTTGACACATCTGGCGCAGTGACCTCTGTGATGGGCTAAGCTTTAAGTAATCCGCAGGTTGCAACGACGTCCTACACTTCTCCAACCGCATGAATCGCGTTCGTCCCGTCATTATCGTCCTCATCATCGCCAGCGTGGCCGTCCTTGGATGGAACGTGCTTCACAAGCCCAAACCCGCCCCCGCGAGTAAGCCCCGTGGCATTGCCGTCACGACCAGCGTTGCCGAATCACGCGACGTGCCGGTGTGGCTCACCGGGTTGGGCACGGTGCAAGCCAACAACACCGTGACGATCCGTCCCCGGGTGAGCGGCGAACTCCAATCGGTCCAATTCACCGAAGGCCAACCGGTGAAAACCGGCGATATCCTCGCCCAAATCGACCCCCGACCCTACCGCGCCGCCTTGGATCAAGCGCTTGCCCAAAAAGCTCAGGACGAAGCCCGCCTCACCAACGACCGCCGCGAGTTCGAACGCGTCCGCGCCCTCGTTGAAAGCAACACCGAAAGCCGCCAGCTCCTCGACCAGCGCGCCGCTACCCTCGCCCAATCCTCCGCGCTCGTCCAAGCCAGCCAGGCCGCCGTGGCCAACGCCCAACTCCAACTCGACTTCACCACCGTGCGCGCGCCCATCGACGGCCTCACCGGCGTGCGGCTCGTGGATGCGGGCAACATTGTCACGGCCAGCCAGAACAACGGCCTCGTCGTCCTCACGCAGATCAAGCCCATCTCCATCATCTTCACGGTTCCCCAGCAAAACTTCCTTGAGCTTCGACGCGGCATCACGCGCTCCGCCGACGCACCCCTTCCCGTCGAAGCCCTGACCGACTCCGGTGAAATCATCGCGCGCGGCAAACTCGACCTTCTCGACAACCAGATCGACACCACCACCGGCACGCTCCGCCTCAAAGCCACCTTCCCGAACGATGACCAAACCCTCTGGCCCGGCCAGTTCGTAAACGCCCGCACCCTGGTGCAAACGCTCACCCAGGCCCTCGTCATCCCCGCGGAAGCCGTTCAACCCGGGATCAACGGTCCCTTCGCGTATGTGGTGAAAGCCGACTCCACGGTGGAAGCCCGCACGCTCGCGACTGGCGCCACGGTCAACGGGCTCACCGTCATCACCGCCGGGCTTCAACCGGGCGACCACGTCGTGCGCGAAGGTCAAAACAAGCTCCAGCCCGGCGTCCGCGTCGATCCCATCAAGCCGACCACCACGCAACCCGCCGCGTCAACGCCTGTCGCCGCCATCGCCGAATGAGCCTCTCGACTCCTTTCATTCAGCGACCGATCGCCACCACGCTGCTCACGATCGGCATTTTCATTGTCGGCCTGATTTCGTTTCCGCTCCTGCCGGTCGCGCCGTTGCCGCAGGTTGAGTTCCCCACGATCCAAGTCTCCGCCAGCCTTCCCGGAGCGAGTCCCGAGACGATGGCCTCCTCCGTCGCCACGCCACTCGAAAACCAACTCGCGCAGATTTCCGGCATCACCCAGATGTCGTCCACCAGCACGCTCGGCTCGACTTCGATCACGCTCCAATTCGACCTCGACGTCCCGATCAATTCCGCCTCGCAGGACGTCCAATCCGCGATCAATGCCGCCGGCGGCCAGCTCCCGCCCGAGCTCCCCAGCCCGCCGACCTACCGCAAGGTCAACCCCGCCGACGCGCCCATCGTCATCCTCAGTGTGCGCTCCGACGTGCTCCCGCTCACCACGGTCACCGACTACGCCAACAACGTCATCGCCCAGCAGCTCTCCCAGCTTCCCGGTATTTCCCAGATCAACGTCAACGGCCAGCTCAAGCCCGCCGTTCGCGTCCAAGTCGATCCCGCCCGCCTCGCCTCCCTCGGTCTCGGCATGGAGGACGTGCGCGGCGTCATCGCCAGCGCCACCATCAACTCCCCCAAAGGCAATCTCGACGGTCCCCGCCAAAGCCTCGCGATCTATGCCAACGATCAGTTGACCGTCGCCGCGCCCTACAACGAGCTCATCGTCGCCTACCGCAATGGCGCGCCCATCCGCGTCCGCGACATCGGTCGCGCGATCGACGGCGCTGAAAACACCCGCTCCGCCGCCTGGCTCAATGCCCGGCGCGGCGTCGGCCTCGTGGTTTTTAAGCAAAGCGACGCCAACGTCATCGATACCGTCGCCCGCATTCGCGAACTCCTGCCCACGTTGCAGGCAGCCGTCCCGCCCGCAGTTAAGATCGACCTGCTGGTTGACCGCACCGGCACCATCCGCGCCTCCGTATCCGAGGTCGAACTCCACCTCGTGCTCACTATGATCCTCGTCACGGTGGTCGTGTTCGCCTTCCTCCGCGACGTGCGCGCCACCCTTATCTCCAGCGTGGTCGTGCCCATCTCCATCGTGGCGACCTTTGCCGTGATGCACTGGCTCGGCTACAGCCTGAACAATCTCTCGCTCATGGCGCTCACCATCACCGTCGGCTTCGTCATCGACGATGCCATCGTGATGCTCGAAAACATCTACCGTCACATCGAGGACGGCATGCCCGCCATGGAGGCCTCGCTCAAGGGTGCCAAGGAGATCGGCTTCACCATCCTCTCCATCACCCTGTCGCTGGTCGCGGTGTTTATTCCCGTCTTGCTGATGGGCGGCATCATCGGCCGCCTCTTCCGCGAATTCGCCCTCACCGTCACCATCGCCGTGCTCGTCTCGGCCTTCGTCTCTCTGACGTTCGTGCCCATGCTGAGCTCACGATTCCTGCGCCCACACCACGCGCCCACCGGCAACACCCTGCGCGCACGACTCAACGGCATCCTTGAACGTTTTCTCAACGGCATGGAATCCAGCTACACCCGCGGCCTCCGCTTCGTCCTGCGTCACCAACGCGCCACGCTCGTCTCCCTCCTGGTCACCTTCGCCCTCACCGCCCTCGTCTTCATGCGCATGCCCAAAGGCTTTTTTCCGCAGCAAGACACCGGTTTCATCACCGCCACGATCGAAGCCGCGCCCGACATCTCGTTCAACGCGATCTACGACCGGATGGAGCGCGTCAACGCCATCATTGCCGCCGATCCCGCCGTCGACACCTTCCTCTCCTCCATTGGCGGCGGACGCGGCGGCGGTAGCCTCAACACCGGTCGCGCGTTCATCAATCTCAAGCCCCGCGACCAGCGCGAACCCGCCCCCGTCGTCATGGCGCGCCTCCGGCAAAAAAGCGCCGGCATTCCCGGCATCACGCTCTTCCCGCAAGCCCGCCAGGATCTCAACATCGGCGGCATCTCGTCGAAGACGCAGTATCAATACACCCTGCGCAACGTGAGTTCCGACGAGCTCAATATCTGGGCGCCCCGCGTGCTCGAAAAGCTCCAGACTCTTCCGCAATTGCGCGATGTCACCTCCGACCAGCAGTCCAACGCCCCTTCGCTCAGCGTGGAGATCGACCGTGTCGCCGCGTCACGTTTCGGCATCCAGGCCGAAGCCATCAACCGCGCTCTCTACAATGCTTTTGGCCAGCGCCAGATCACCCAGTTCTACACCCAGGTCAGCCAATACAAGGTCATCATCGAAGTGCCTCCCGAGTTGCAGAGAGATGTCTCCACCTTCGACAAACTCTTCATCCCCTCGCCGCTCACGGGCGGACAAATCCCGCTCTCATCGCTCGTCAAGATCGACACCCGCGCGATCAAGCCGCTTTCGATCAACCACCTTGGCCAATACCCCTCGGTGACGATCTCCTTCAATCTGGCGGCCGGTTACTCGCTCGGCGACGCGGTCACTGCCATCACACAAGCGAGCGAAGGACTTGGCACGCCCGCCTCGCTTACCGGAAATTTTCAAGGCTCCGCGCAAGCCTTCCAAGACTCGCTGAAATCGCAACCACTGCTGATCCTCGCGGCGATTATCGCGATCTACATCATCCTCGGCATGCTCTACGAGAGCTTCATTCATCCGCTGACGATTCTCTCGACGCTTCCCTCGGCCGGTCTCGGCGCGCTGCTCACGCTCTGGGCCTTCGGCCAAGACCTCGGCGTCATCGCGATCATCGGCATTCTTTTGCTCATCGGCATCGTGAAGAAAAACGCCATCATGATGATCGACTTCGCCATCGAGGCCGAACGCGAGCACAAGAAATCCGCGCGCGACGCCATCTACGAGGCCTGCCAAAAACGGTTTCGCCCGATCATGATGACCACGCTCGCCGCCATGATCGGCGGCATCCCGCTCGCCCTCGGCCACGGCGACGGCTCGGAACTCCGCCAGCCACTCGGTTATGCCATCGTCGGCGGATTGATCCTGAGCCAGGCGCTCACGCTCTTCACCACCCCCGTCGTCTATCTCTACTTCGACCGCCTCGCCCAACGCCGACGTAGACCCGCGGCCACCGCCATGCCCGTGAAGCCTGATGAACGCGCCGTGGTTACAGGTTAATTCATCGCCAAAGAGTTGATCTCACGCCCGCCCAACTCATTTTTAAATCATGGAAATGGAAATCGTGGTGCCCGACAAAATGCCCGTGATGACGTTGCCCGGCGTCGCATTTTTCCCGCAGGCACTGCTGCCGATCCACATCTTTGAGCCGCGTTACCGTCAGATGCTCCGGGATGTGCTCGCCACCGATCGCCTCTTCGCGGTCGCCGGCATTGATCCTCGCAAGCCCAACGATTTCGAGCCTCCGCATCGCATCGCCAGCATGGGTATCGTGCGTGCCTGCCAGGAAAACAAAGACGGCACCGCCAACCTGCTCCTCCAGGGACTCGCCCGCGTGGAAATCCAGTCGATCATCAGCGACGAGCCCTACCGCACCGTTCGCATCCGCGCTCTCACCAGCGCGCCGGGCGCGGAGGACGACGAAAACCTAAAGCTTCGCAGCCGCCTCTCCCGACTGCTCACGACCCGTCAGCGCCTCAGTGGTCAGTCATCCAACGAACTCTCCCGCTTTTTAAAGACCGTCGAAGATCCCGAGATATTCGTCGATCTGGCGGCTTTCAGTTTTTGCGAAAAGCCACGCTTGAAACAGAAGCTCTTGGAAACGCTCGATGTGCATCATCGCCTGGAGCTGCTCGCCGAGGACATCCGCGCGGACATCGAGTCCATCAAGCTGCGCAAACGGCTCCAGGGAGACCTTCCCGACGACGGCATTGCGAGTAATTAGAAGAATAGGTAGCAGCCGAGGTGACGAGGCTGAGAACCGCCCGAACAGCCTCGTCACCTCGGCTGCTACTCAAACAGCTAGAAGAACGGAGCGACGAAGCCGTTTTAAACGCGCTCGGCGCTTCCCCTACTTGGCCTCAGGCGTGGCTGCTCGTTGCACTTTAACCCGGCGCACGCGCTCGGCGTGCACATCCACGACCGTTATCCGATAGTCGCCGACCGTGATCAGTTCTCCGCGCTTGGGCAGACGCCCGAAATGGCGCTGAGTCCACTGGGCGACCGTTTCCTTCGGTTGCCACTCAAACGTCCAGCCGGTTTCCGCCTGCAGCTCACGCATCGTCAGCGCGCCACTCACCACGATGAACTGTTCGTTCATCTCGAAGATCGGGCCGTGCTCGATGTCGAACTCGTCGCGAATGTCGCCCACGATCTCTTCAAGCACGTCTTCAAAACTCACAATGCCCGCCGTGTTGCCCGCGTCATCGAGCACCAGCGCGAGGTGGTTTCGCGAAGAACGAAACAGCTCGAGCATCGAGTGAATCGGCGTCTTGAGCGTAAACGTGATCACCGGACGCACCAGCGGTTCAAATGAAGCCTGCGGCCCCAGCGCTTGAATTTGCCACAACCACTCGCGCACCAACAGCACGCCCTCGGCCTGGTCGAAGGAACCTCCCTTGCACACCGGGAAACGGCTGTGGCCGCTCATCTGGGCGATGCGCAGGTTTTCCTCCATCGGCCTGTCGAGCCAGAGGGCCACGATTTGCTCACGCGGACGCATGATTTGGTGCGCGCGAATTTCGCGCAGACGCAGCGAGCGGATCATGAGCTTGTTGATCAGCGAATCACCCGGGTGCGAATGCCGCGCGTGGCTCAACACGTATTCCAGCTCTTCCGAACTGAAGGCGTGTTCGCCCTCGCCCGCCGGATCAAGGCCCGCCCATTTCAAAAAAAAGTTGGCCGTGCCGTTGAGCGTCCAGATGAACGGAAACAGAATGTAATAAAAAACAATCAGCGGCGCGGCCGTATACAGTGAAACCGCCTTGGGGCGTTGAATCGCGAGGGACTTCGGCGCGAGCTCGCCAAAAATAATGTGCAGGAACGTGATGACCGCGAAGGCCACCGCAAACGACACCGACGACACCGTGGTCGGGTCGGTCACGCCGAATTTTTCAAGCACCGGCGCGAGACGGTGCGCGATAAACGGCTCGCCCACCCAACCGAGGCCCAGGCTCGCCAGCGTGATGCCAAGCTGCGTGGCCGACAACGCGGCATCGAGGCGGTTGGTTGCCGCCAAGGCAAATTTCACCCGCCAGCCACCCGTCTTGGCCATGGGCTGAAGCTGACTGGCGCGCACTTTGACCAGCGCGAATTCAGCCGCCACGAAAAAGCCGTTGGCCGCCACCAAACCGAGAACAATGATCACCTCCAACGCGATGTCGAAAAATGCGTGCATTCGTTAAGCAAGGTTGGCGGCCAACCCGCCGCGCCGTCGAGCGCCAACATGCACACCCCAAGCCTCCTCGCGACCAGCCGCACGGCTTGGTCGAACTTTCTCTTGGCGGAAGCGCCCTTCACCTCACACCATGCGCACTTCATGTCCCCCCTTGCGCGCAAACCCGAGATTCATGGCTTGCGCGGCTGGCGCGCGTTGGCGCTCTGGCCGCTCGGCTTGCTCATGCATGTATGGGGACGTTCGCTGCACATTGTAACCTCGCCCGAGGCGCAGCGTAATCTGAGCAAGATCGACGAACCGGTGGCGTTTACGCTCTGGCATAATCGACTCTTTATCACGGCGGAGGTTTTTCGGCGTTATCGGCAAGGTCGCCCGATCTACGGCTTGGTCAGCCCCAGCAAAGACGGTGCCTGGCTGGAGGCCTTTTTTTCATTGGTGGGCATCCGCGCGGTGCGTGGTTCGAGTCACAAGCTCGGTCGCGAAGCGGTCACCGCTCTGGTTGATGTGATGAGGGCGGGCAACGACATCGGCATCACACCCGACGGACCGCGCGGGCCGATTTACGAATTCAAGGCGGGCGGCTTGATCGTTGCACGCCGAGTGCAAGCTCCCCTGCTGCTCTTGGGCTGCGCCTATGAGTCCTCGTGGCAGTTGCGGAGTTGGGACCGCTTTCATCTCCCGCGTCCGTTTTCGCGCGTCCATATCTACTGCGAGGAAGTTCCCAGCGCCACGCTCGGCGACCGGGAAGCAAGCGCCCTGGTTTTGCAGGCGCGCTTGATCAAAATGAGCCCCGATAACGACGAACCCGTCGTCGTGGTCTAATGGCAGGCCGGGTTCCGCCGGCCACCTGCCGTTCTTTAGAACGTCGGCTCGACCGTGACTGCGGAGCCGGGCTCGGTCACATAATCAGGACCGGCGGACCAGCTGAGATCGTTGATGAGGAATTTGTAGATGACCGCCTTGCCCGTGCCCGGCAGCGCGATGGTCCACTTGTTATCGGCGGCACAATCCAGAGGAACGCCCACATCCCAGCTCAAGCCCGGGCCTTCGCCGCGCACGTAAAGCGTATTGCCAAAACCGACATCGATCAGGGCGGTGATGGCGGTTGCAGGCAGCTTGGCGGCCGAGGTTTTCACGGCGGGGGCTTTCACCACCGGAGCCTTGGCGGCGGGAGCTTTTTTAACCGTGGCGGCCTTCACCGTGCTCTTCACCACAGGAGCAGCTTTTTTGATAACTTTGACGGGGGCCTTTTTGGAAGGCGTGGTGGTCTTGACGGCAGTGGGAGTGGATTTCTTCATAAAAAATTTCGGTGAATCGCGTGATAAGAGACGGTGTGAGTTTCGATCACGCCATTTTGCCTTCAATAGCAAATTAAGGACCAACCTTCGGCGACACCTCGATTTTACTTCGTTGATTAGAATCAAAGGAGTGAGCGTAACAAAAATTGATGTTTACTCGCGGGGGGCGCCTCCCCAAAACATCCCTTCCCTTTCCGGGGCAGTAGCTCAGTTGATAGAGCGCTTCGTTCGCAATGAAGAGGTCGTGGGTTTGATTCCCATCTGCTCCACCATTTTTAGCGCGCACCCCGCGCCCGGTTTGCACCACTCCCTTAGCGGTGGGACCAAGGCGGGCCAGCGGCCCGTCGAGATTCAAACCGGCCCGCACGACACCCAAAAAACCTACGCCGCACCTTCTCGGCGTAGGCCGTGGACGCTGCCTGTAACAATTCTACTTATGCGTGTCTTGCTCGACTGCTGTCACCCGGTGATCCGGCCCGAACACCACTCTAAAATATTCACGCTCCCGACCGCCTGGATAATTGGGATAATAGAGCGGATAGAGACCCGAATGCATATGATACCAGCCCTGATAGAGAGGCTGGCCCAAGTCCGTCTGGAAAGTCGTGTAGCTCCACACTTCACTCGTCCCCTTGGCATCCGTGCGCGTCCAAATCCGATCGGGATTGCCCACCGCCAGCTTCACGGCATCGGCATCGAAACCGATGCCCACCCTGCCCTCCTTCACGAGCATCTGCTGTTCAGGTGTAAGTCGCGCGAACACTTCCGGAGAACGCTTGATGCGCGCATCCGGAGAAGCGCAACCAGCGAACCACGCCATCAAAACCAGTAGTAAAGCAAGGGTAAGTTGGGGTTTCATAATACAGAACGGACTCGTTACGGCGAAATCTGCTCCACCGCCGACACACGTCCAGCCGTGAAAATCACCCGCACTCGTTCGTCGGGGAACTCCCGCCCGCTGGCACTCACACCCACTCCGGTTCCCACCGAGCCGCCACCAAAACCCAAGCCCAGCCCGAGACCCAGACGCGGCTTATTCTCCCGGTAAATCCACACTTCGGAAACACCCGCATCGCTGGTGCGGGTGAGCACACGATCAGGGTCACCCAACGCAAGTCGTGTTTGTTCAGGCGTGAACCCCACCCTGACTTGTCCTCGTTCGATATCCGAGCGCACCTCCGCCGGGTAAGAACTAAAAGCCGCCTGATTCTTTTTGATACGCGACTGCGGAGTGGACGAACACCCCGCGCTCAAAATCGCCAGAACCAGCGCCAGACAAAAAAAGACGGATGTTTTCATGATCAAAATGGCCGACAAAGGCTTGGCGGGGTTGGATGCGTTTTGATTTGCGGCCCGTGAACGCTCGCAGAATAACGACATTCCCGCCACCATCTGACGCTTATAAATTTTCCATGAAGACCTACTCTATCGCGATCGGTTCCGACCACGCCGGCTTTGCTTATAAAGAAGCCATCAAAGCCGCCCTCCTCTCCGACGGCCACACGGTCCGCGACTTTGGCACCTATTCGGACGCTTCCTGCGATTATCCCGATTTCATCCGTCCCACCGCCGAGGCGGTCGCCCGCGGCGAGTTCCAGCGCGGTATCGTGCTGGGTGGCTCTGGCAACGGCGAGGCCATCGTCGCCAACAAGGTCAAGGGTATCCGCTGCGGCCTTTGCTGGAACGAACAGGTCGCCATCTGGAACCGCTCTCATAACGACGGCAACGTCCTCTCCCTCGGCCAGCGCACCGTCACCGAGGCCGAGGCCATCACGATCACCCGCACCTGGCTCGCCACCGAGTTCGAAGGCGGCCGCCACATCCCCCGCATTCAGAAAATCGAGACGCTCTAAAGCATTGAGGTGGCATGGGGCGTCTCACCCATGCGTTGCGCATTGATGGGCGTTTGCATCTTTTGTGTCCTCTTCGTGGTGATGGATCCTTACTGAAACGCCGCAAATCTATCGCTTGCCCATACCGCGCAGGCTCATCACCGTCGCGGACTTGGACATGGCTTTTCCCACACCTCCCGCCATTCTCTCCGAGCGCGATCTCCGCGCCGGTGAGTTCGATCAAAACCCGGCCGCCGCCCTCCTGCGCCTCTACGCGTGGATGCACCTCGCCCGCACCGGCGACAACCGCATCCTGGACCTTTTCCGCCAAGGGCTTATCAAGGGCACCGTCACCGGCGGCCAAGGCAACGAGGGCCTCATCATCCCCCTCATCCTTCTGGCTGACAAAACCATCGACGCGGTCTCGTTCACCCACCGCGATTTCGGCGGACACCTGATCTGGAGCGACCACCTCTGCGATCACCTGAACCAGTATTTCGCCAACGCCGGCAGCCCCACCAAGGCCCGCGAAGGCAACGTTCACCACGGCGACGTGAAAAACCGCTCGTTGCCGATGATTTCCCATCTCGGCTCGATGTTGTCGCATGTCATCGGTGTGACCGACTCGCAACGCCGCCAAGGTAAACCCGCCGTTGGCTTCACCTTCTTCGGCGACGGCAGCTCCAGCACCGGCGACATCCACGAGTCCCTCAATCTCGCGTCGCTCCTCTCACTGCCGATCCTCTTCGTCATCGAGAACAACAAATACGCCTACTCGACGCCCACCAGCGAACAGTTCACCGCAGGCACCGAGCTCTATCAACGCGCCGCCGGCTACGGCATGGAAGGCTTCTCGCTCGACGCCACCGGTGACATCGAAACCGTCGCCCGCACACTCGCCGCGGCCATTGACAAAGTTCGCACCACCTCGCGCCCCATTTTGATCGAGGCCCACACCATTCGCATGCGCGGTCACGCAGCCTATGACACCTGCGATTACCTCAAATCCGGCGAACTCGACGCCATCCTCGCCCAAGATCCGCTGCCTAAGTTTCGCGCCAAGCTCGTGGCCGCCGGCCACGCCGCCGCGATTGAAAAAATCGAAACCGAGCTCCACGCGTTTCTCGAAGCGTGCATCCAAGTCTCGCTCCACGTCCCCCGCCCCGTGCCCGACGCCAGCCTGCTCGCCGACGTCTTCGCTCCCGACTCCGCGCCGTTCGCTTGGCAGGCCACGCCCGCCGTGCCCGAGTTGCTGACCTCCGCCCAAGCGATCAACACCGCGCTCCGCAAGGTCCTCTCCGAACGCCCCGAATCGCTCATTCTCGGCCAGGACATCGGCACCTATGGCGGCGCGTTCAAAGTCACCGACGGCCTGCTGAAAGACTTCGGCCGCGCCCGCGTCTTCAACACTCCCCTCGCCGAAAGCGCCTGCACCGGCTGGGCCATCGGCCTCGCCCTCAACGGCCACCGCCCGATCGAGGAATTCCAATTCGCCGACTTCTCCACCGAAGCCGTCACCCAGATCACGCTCAACGCCGCGACCTACCATTTCCGCGCCGGCGCCGCCGTGCCGCTGGTCTTCCGCCTGCCCTGCGGCGGCGGCCTCACGATGGGCTCCTTCCACTCGCAAGAACTGGAATCGCTCTTCCTCTCGATGCCCGGCCTCAAGGCGATTTACCCGAGCACTCCCCAAGATGCGTTCAACGCCATTCTCGCCGCCTACGAAGACAACAACCCGGTTCTCATCTTTGAACACAAGGGTCTCTACCGCCGCGGAAAACACCCGGTGTCATGGGACCCCAACTACCGCGACGTCTGGCAGCCGAAGCACCTCCGTCTGGGCGATTACGCGACTTTCGTGACTTACGGCGAGATGACTATCCCCGCCGCCGAAGCCTGCGATTACTTCGCCAGCGAATACGAAAAAACCTTCGACCTCTTCGACCTGCGCGGCCTCGCCCCATTGAAGCTCGATGCGATCAAAGCCTCGTTGGAGCGCACCCATCGCCTGATCGTCCTGCACGAAGGCCGCCGCACCCACGGCTTCGGCGCCGAGTTGGTGGCACGCCTCACCGAGGAGCATTTCTTCAGTTTGGAAGCCGCTCCTTTGCGCATCGGATCCGCCGACATGCCCGTCCCCTTCGCCCCCGAGTTGGAACTATCCTACCGTCCCACCCGCGAAAAACTCATCGAGCAAATCGCCGCTTGGATCGGTTGATCAAAGACCACATGAAAGCCCTCATTCCTCCCGCCCGCTGGGCCGCCATCCGCCTGTTCGCCATGGATGTCGATGGCATCCTCACCGACGGCACCGTCGAGATCCACTCCGACGGCACCGAAAGCAAACGCTTCTCCATCCTCGATGGCATGGGTCTCGTCCAACTGCGCAAGCACGGCATTCCCACCGCATGGATCAGCGGACGCGCCTCGGGCGCCACCACCATACGCGCCACGGAGCTTAAGATTCCCCACCTCGTGCAAGGCCGCGTCGACAAGATCACCGCCCTCAAGGAACTCGCCGCCACGCTCAATCTCACCGCCGACCAAATCGTATATATGGGCGACGACGACATCGACGCCGCTGCCATCGAGTGGGCCGGCATCGGTGTGACCGTGCCCGACGCGATGCCCTTGCCCTTCGCGGCGGCGAATTATGTCACGCGCCGCGCCGCCGGAAAAGGCGCCGTGCGCGAAGTCTGTGAACATATCCTAGCCGCCCACGGTCACACCTCCCACGCGTGAACCGTCCTGTTGTCATTTTTATCACCCTGCTGGCTTCTGCCGCGCCGTCGTCCGCCCAAACCGCCGCGCCCAAGATCAAGCCCAGCGCGCCCATCAAGGAATTGCGCCTGCCCACTTTCGACAAAGACGGCAAACGCGCCACCTTCATGCAAGCGGGCGAAGCTCTCTACGTCACATCCACTCAGATCGACGTAAAGAACATGCAGTTTACGTTGTTCACCAAAGACGGCACCGGCGCGTTCGACACCCTGCTGCTCGCCCCGTCGGCCACTTTCCTCACCGACAAACAAATTGTGAGCGGCAAGGAATCCGTCCGCGTCGTCCGCATTAACGTCGAGGTCACCGGCGAGCAATGGTCCTACAACCACCTCGAGAAAAGAGTTTTGATCGGCAACAACGCCCGCGTCATTTTTCAAGACGAGCTCAAAGACATCATCAAATGAACCGCTTTCCCCTTCACGTCTCTTTGCTCCTTGCGCTGCTTTCCGCCCCGCTCGCGCATGCCGCCGACCCCAAGCCGGCCGCCGCCCCGGTGGTTCCCACCGTCATCACCAGCACCAAGATGGAGATGTGGAGCACCGATACCGAAACACGCTCCGTTTTCCAACAGAACGTCGTCGTCACCGGCAGTAACATCAAGATCACCTGCGATAAGCTCGACGTCACCGCCACCAAGCTCGACGACATCAAAAACAAGGATGCCACCGTCCCGACGGTTGAAAAATTCAAGACCCTCGTGGCCACCGGCAACGTCCACATCATCCAAGGCGACCGCGAGGTCACCTGCGGTCGCGCCGAAGTGTTTCCCGGCGAAGACCGCGTCGTCCTCACCGAGAAACCGGTGGTGATCGACAGCGCCGGCCCCTACGTTGCGACCGGCGACCGCATTGTTCTCCTGCGCGGCGAGCGCCGGCTGTTCGGCGACAACATCAAGCTCCAAGGCCCGCCCATCCGCGACCTTGGCTTCGAGAAGGACAAACCCGTGCAAGCGCCCGTTTCCCTGCCGCGCCTCCCCAAGCCATGAGCGCCACCATGGAAACCGCACCTGCTTCGCCGTCAGAGCTTCAATCATCCCGCGCCGAGATCCAAGCCCTCGGCCTGGCCAAGACCTATGGCGATCGTGCGGTCGTCAACGGCATCGATCTCCGCGTCCACGCCGGCGAGATCGTTGGCCTCCTTGGACCCAATGGTGCCGGCAAGACCACCACTTTCTACATGGTGGTCGGCCTCGTGCCCGCCACGCGTGGCCGCGTCCTCCTCGACGGACGCGACATCACGCATCTGCGGATGCACGAACGCGCGCGCCTCGGCCTCGGCTACCTGCCGCAAGAGCCATCGACGTTTCGCAAACTCACCGTCAGCGAAAACATCCTCGCGATCGCCGAGGCCATTGGCATCCCCCGCCGTGAACGCGCCGCGGTCGTCGCGAGCCACCTTGAGGAACTCCACCTCTCCCACGTCGCCCGCCAGCCCGCCTACACGTTGTCCGGCGGCGAGCGCCGCCGACTGGAGATCGCCCGCGCCCTCGTCACCCAACCCAAGTTCCTCCTGCTCGACGAGCCCTTCGCCGCCATCGATCCGATCTCGGTTTCCGAGGTCCAGAAGATCATCCTGCAACTCAAGGCACGCGGTATCGGCGTCATCATCACCGACCACAACGTCCGCGAAACCCTCCGCATCGTCGACCGCGCCTACCTGATCCACCAAGGCCGCGTCCTGAGCGAAGGCACCGGCGCCTTCCTCATCAACGACCCGCAAGCCCGCGAATTCTACCTCGGCAAGGACTTCAATCTATGAAGTAGCGAGTAGTGAGTAGCGGGTAGCGAGCATTTCAAAGCTCCGCCCTACTCACTACTCGCTACCCGCTACTCACTACTTCTTCGCCCCCATGCAAAAAGCCATTCACGGAATCACCGTCGCTCATTTTGCGGACACCTACCGCGAGAAACTTAAACTGGAACTGATCTCCGGCGCCGACGGCGTGCACCGCCTCATCCGCGAAGGCTCCATCAACCGCCCCTCCCTCGCACTCACGGGCTTCTTCAAGTATTTCGCGAACAAACGCATTCAGGTCCTCGGTGCCGCCGAGATGACCTACTTCAAAATCCTCCCCGTCGAAAAGCAGACCGAGATTCTCAACGAGATGGTTGACCGCAGCGTTCCCTGCCTCGTGCTCACGCGCAATTTCCACCCCACCGCCGCGATGGAGCAGATCTCCCGCGAACGGAAGCTGCCGATCTTCCGCACACCCATGATCACCATGAACTGGGTGAACCTGGCCACGCTGTGCATCGACAACGAGTTCGCCCCCTCCTCGACCGAACACGCCACCACGCTCGACGTGAAGGGCTTGGGCGTGATGCTCCGCGGCGATTCCGGCGTGGGTAAAAGCGAATGCGCCCTCGCCTTGATCGAGCGCGGCCACTCCCTCGTGGCCGACGACCTCACCGTCATCAAGCTCGTGGACGAACGCGATCTCATCGCATCCAGCCGCCCGCTCAACCGCGGTTACATGGAGTGCCGCGGCATCGGTATCATCAACATTGCCGAGATGTTTGGCGTGAAGAGCGTGCGCGTCGAAGAACGCATCGATATGGTTGTCTCGCTCAAGGAATGGACTCCCGAAGTGATCGAGGAACGCACCGGACTCGAGGAAAACCACTACGAAATCCTCGGCGTGCGCCTTCCCCACGTGGAGCTTTATGTGCGCCCAGGCCGAGACATCGCCCGCCTGGTCGAAGTCGCCGCTCTTGTGCAAGCGCTCAAGAAAATCGGTCACGATCCCGCAAAGACCTTTAATGACCGCCTGATCGCCTTCATGTCTCAACAGGCCGAGGAAAAGCCTCGCGTCATCAAGCCCATCGAGCGCACGCGGCCGCCCTTCGAAACGATCTGATGAAGGCTTGGCTAGGCCGGGGCCAAGGCGGGCTCGATCATGCCCAGATATGTGCGCTCGGTTTGCGCCACCACCACGCTGACGTGTTCGGGATCGACGCTATGAGCCACCGCATGGGCGTGGAGTTGATTCCACGCACTTCGCACATAGCTCTGCTTGCGCCCCTCATGTTGCTCGGCGCCTTCCCGCACCCGCTGACGCAAAATCTCCAGCTCACGCTGGAGTAAATCCTCCACGGCAGTGATCACACGGTTAAACTCCGCTTGCGCCACCATGACAGGCTGTCCGGCAATCTGCGCGACCACGGCTGCGTAAGGCTCCTGGACCAAACGGGGCATGGGGTCATTAAAAACGGTTTGTCCCAATAGCCGGTCGTGCTCCTGCGCGATGGCATTGGTCGCCAAAATCTCCGCCTCAACCTTTAACGCGGCGGCATGGGCCACGTTGATCGCTTCATACGTCCCCGCCGAAAACAGTTCGCGCACGCGATCATAGCCGGCCGTCGCCTGGGTGCGCGCATTCCCAAGCGCCACGACAAACGTATTCGCATGCTCCGATAGGCGTGAAAGCGAGTCCTCCCAATCGGTCGCAAATCGAGCGGACGCGACACCCACCTTATACTCCTCGCAATGCGTGCTCAGCCAGGTTTCCAGCATCTGCTCGGAACAGGCGCGCAAGTAATCGCACAGACGTTTGTTCACGGACAACGCACGATCGATCACCGCCAGATCTTCCGACGTATCCTTCGCCGCGACCCGAAACGCCGCACGTGTTTCCTTCGGCCTCAAAAACAAAAAGGGAGGCTGGCTCGCGCGAACGGTCTTCAATCGGATCTCCTGCTCGTAACGACTATGCGCGAGTTCACGCGCGCTGTGCTCAAGATAGGCCCCCCGGACGAGCATTTCTTCCAGCGCACTCGGAATCTTATGCACCGCCTCGACTAGATTAAAGGACTGCATTGGATTTACACTTTAATTACACGCGACCTCCCTGCCGGCAATAGGTATTTCTCCCTAACGACTGGAAATGGCCGGCTAGATTTGACGATGGCACATCCCTCCTGCACATCCCGTTGGTGGGGAAAACCCTGAAACCCCGCTGCAAGGTTGACGCATTTCAGAGTGCAACTCACGTTCTGCGCGTCTTTCACCACATCAAACCCACTCCCACTCATCATGGCCTACGAACTCCCTAAACTTGCCTACGCTTACGATGCCCTCGTTCCCCATATCGATGCCAAAACGATGGAGATCCATCACTCCAAGCATCATCAAGCCTACATCACCAATGTGAACAAGGCCCTCGCGGACGCCGGCGTGGCCGCTCCCGAGTGTGTGCGCGACCTCATCTCCGACTTGTCCAAAGTCCCCGAATCCATTCGTGGCGCAGTTCGCAACAACGGTGGTGGCCACGCCAACCATGCGTTCTTCTGGCGGACCATCGGTCCGGGAAAAGGCGGCGCCCCCAAGGGCAAGCTCGCCGAAGCGATCACCGCCACGTTTGGCAGCTTCGATAAATTCAAGGAAGAGTTCGCCAAGGCCGGCGCCACCCGCTTCGGCTCCGGCTGGGCTTGGCTGGTCGTCACCGCCGACAAGAAGCTGGCCGTTGGCTCCACCGCCAACCAAGACAGCCCCCTCATGGGCAAGGCCGTCGCCGGTATCGAAGGCCAACCCGTCATCGCCCTCGACGTCTGGGAACACGCCTACTATCTCAACTACCAGAACCGCCGCCCCGACTACATCGCCGCCTTCTGGAACGTCGTCGACTGGGACGCCGCCGAGGCCAACTACCTCAAGACCGTCGCTTAAACCGCCCGTTTTTGAACCAAAAAAGCCGCACCGGAATCCGGTGCGGCTTTTTTTGGTTCAATACACGGAGCAGAAGCCCCGGGCTGGATATCAACGAATCCAAACGCTCGCCTGCGAAGTCTGGCGGAGCTGGTCCGGGCTGAGGCGCGTGCGCTTGCCGGTTTCCGTATCGAGGATATAAATACTGCGGCTATTGGGGGCACGCTCCGTATAAACCAGATGGCGTCCGTCCGCGAGCCATGCCGGCTCGACTGCGTCATTCGGAGCCTTCGAGACCTGCTTGGCCGGTGTGCGCTTGGCCATGTCGTAGACCGCGATTTGATAACCCCGACCGATGCGCATGGTGAAGGCGATCTTGTTCGGATCACCCAGGCTCCAGTCCGGCTCGGCGCAATAACCACTGATGCTCGTCGGCAGGCGTTGGGCCGTGCCGCCGGCCGCCGGCATCACATAGAGCTGGGGACCACCTGCGGCATCCGAGGTAAAAAGAAGGCGCGAGCTATCCGGTGACCAGACGGGGGAAGCCTCCACCGAACTCATCCGCGTGCGACGGGCAACGCCACGTCCCTGGGCATTGCCCACGTAGATTTCCGGATTCCCCTCACCCGAAAGCACCATCGCAACTTGCGAGCCATTGGGACTGAAACGCGCACCGCTGTTGGTGCCCTTGAAGCTCACGAACGTCGTGCGTTGCAGGCTGTTCAAATCGAGCAGGAAGATATCCGGGAAGCCCGACTTATAGAAACTCGTGTAGAGAATCTTGCCGCCATCCGGAGACCAGCGCGGCGTGATCGCCTGCGCGTTATCCTTGGTGATCTGACGCACCTCGCCAAAAAACAAATCGCCGGTGAACACTTCGGATTTGCCCGAATATTCGCTGATGAACGCGAGGCGCGAGGCGAAGAAACCCTTGAGCCCGCTCGTGGCGGTCACCGCCGCATCGGCTGCACGGAAAAAGGCGTTTCGACCGCTCGTGCCCTGCGCGACTTGGTTCAACACGACTGCGCCACCCTTGGTCACCGTCACCTGCACCTGATTGGCCGCGACCGCGGTGAACTTGATATCAAGCGTGCCACCGCTGGGAACGAGTCGGTAACGACCATGGGCATTGAACGCCATTTTCGCCAGATTGGTAAGCTCAGGGGTGGAGCCGGAAACACTTGCCGAAATGGTCTTTAAATCCGCTGAAATGACGACATCGCCCAAATTACGACTGGCAGTTTGGGCCAAAACCGACACCGGCAGAAACGCCATGCCTACGGCGAGCACGCGCAGAAATTTGTGAGATAGAGAAAGGGACATGATAGTTACGGGGAAACAGGCCATTTCTATTTACAGGGCCTCCCACCTTAACAACGTAAAAACCTCCCGCGTTCCCAACTTTCTCCCAACCGTGACTCCCGACGACATCAAAGAAGCTCTCAAGCAAGTGAAGTATCCCGGTTTCAGCCGCGATATCGTGTCGTTCGGACTCGTCCGCTCCGCCGCACTCGTCGGCGATACGGCCAAGGTCTCGCTCACCCTCACGACGTCCGACCCCAAAATCCCCCTGCACATCAAGCAGGAGGTCGACAAGTGCCTGCGAGCACTCCCCGGCGTGAAGGAAACAGTCATCGACGTCGCGGTCGCACCGGCTCGCTCCGCATCAGCACCCGGCGGCAATCTAGGCGGCAACACCGCCGCGCCCAAGACGATCAAATACGCCGTCGCCATCGCCTCCGGCAAAGGCGGCGTCGGCAAGAGCACGTTCGCCGTCAACCTCGCCTGCGCCCTTGCCCAACTCCTCACGGCTCAAGGCCGCCCCGGTCGCGTTGGCTTGATGGACTGCGATATCTACGGCCCCTCCGTCCCGCTCATGATCGGCCTGGACGGTCGCCCGCAAGTCGAGGGTGACAACCTTCTCCCCATGGAGAAAAACGGCGTGAAAGTCATGAGCATGGGATTCCTCGTCGATGACAACACGCCCGTCGTCTGGCGTGGTCCGATGATCATGAAGACCATCCAGCAATTCGTCCAAAACGTGAAATGGGGCGAACTGGACATCCTCTTGGTCGACCTGCCTCCGGGCACCGGCGATGCCCAGCTCTCACTCGTGCAGACGCTGCCCCTCGACGGGGCCGTGCTCGTGACCACCCCGCAGCCCGCCGCCACCAACGTCGCGCGCAAAGGCGGCCTCATGTTCCAGAAGGTTAACGTGCCGCTCCTCGGCGTGGCCGAAAACATGAGCTACTTCCTGGACCCCGCAGGACAAAAACACGCCATCTTCGGCGAAGGCGGCGGACAAAAAACTGCCGACTCACTGGGCACCGTGCTTCTCGGTCAAGTGCCGCTCGTCCCGGAAATTCGCGCCGGCGGTGACTCGGGAAAACCCATCGTGATCACTTCTCCCGATAGTCCGGCTGCGGTTATCTTCCGTGAAATCGGCGACAGCATCTTGCTCCAACTCGCGCGCAAACCCGTTCCGGGAACAAGTTAAGCGATCAGCTTACTTTGTAAGCCATAGGCAACAAACCACCCACCCCTTGCGGGCATTGACAGCCCCCGCTTCAATTCTACCTTTTGACCAAGATATGATGGCGCTAAAGAAAAACGAGATTCGCTCCTTTTTTCGCTCCTGTATTATTTTCGGTCAGCAGGCTTTCTCCTGCTGTGATTTGGAATCGTTCGACCGACAAGTGTCCCATCAGTTCCCAACCTTTTGATCACCGTGGTCGCCATGTCTCCATCCAGCCCGCAAGAGTCCGAAAAATCTTCCCGTGAATTCGTGAAGCAATCGAGCCTCTATCAGGAATTCCTCGCTGAGCGTGAAGAGATCCTAAGGCACAAATGGATCGAGTCCGAACGACTCGGCCACGACATCGGTTTCGAACGCGCCTTGCTGGACTGGATTCGTAAACACCGTGAAGGCTGGCGTTCCGCCCGTCGCTCACAACCCGGCCCAAGCGCCTCTGGCACTTCAACGGAATCACCCTCTTCCGCGTCTCTCAAATCGGCGGCGGCCAGCAAGCGCTGATCGATCACTCCGGGAGCCCCCGCTTCCTTTTAGCCAATAAAAAAGCCGATCCTTGCAGATCGGCTTTTGAAAGTTTAAAGCGCAAGTCGCTTTACTTGATTTCCTTATGGAGCGTGTGGCGCTTGAGGAAGGGGTTATACTTCTTCTTCTCAATGCGCTCGGTGACGGTCTTCTTGTTACGCTTGGTGAGGTAACGGGAAACGGGCTTACCCTCTTTACGGGCCTCGGTGCATTCTAGGGTGACGGTTTCTTGTGCCATGGTGTTTAAATGTTGAAGGGTCAGAGAAAAGCCCGGAGCCAGCCCGGTGCAACCTCAAAGTTTTCACTCAACCGGCCGCTCCGAACTTCTTTTCGGTCAACGGCAACATGACTCCGCGTCGGAAAAGCGTCACCTGACCCGTGCTCGACGACACCACGATTGAAATGCATTCCGTGGCCACCGAGATGGCCGCCGCCGCCGCATGCCGGCTGCCCAGCCCGCTCGGCAGGACGTGATCGGTGTCCGCCGCCTGGATCAGGCTGCCCGCCGAAGACACCACGCCGTCGCCCCGGATGATAAACGCGCCGTCGATGGACGAAAACTCCTTCACCGTCTCGTCCATGAAGGGGCTGAGGATATTGCGATCCTCCTCCTTGTATCCATAAAACGGATTCAGAACGAGCGGCTTGATCAGCTTCTCCACCTTCGGCGCGTCGCCCAGCACGAAGAGGCAGCCCACCGGCTTGCCCTCGCGGCCTTCGACCGCCAGCTCGGTGGCGATCGCGATGACGCGCTCCAGCACCTCGGGTTTCACATCGTCGGGCATCAGGTCCGCATGGCCGGTGAGCAGGGTCTGAAACTCGCGTTCCACATCGACGATCACGACCGTGTCGAACTGGTTGCTTCCCGCGATGCCGCCCACGCAGCACACACGATCGCTGAAGGAAATCATCCCGCGCGTCAGGGCCACGAACATCGCGCTGCGCAGTTGGGCCAGCCGGCGCGAGGAATACGAACGCACCTGAATGACACCTGCGAAATTACCATTCTCCTCCTCCAATTCCACAAGGTTGCGGGTGACGAGGATCGTCTTGCTCTTGGGAAACCATGCGCCCGGCTCGATGCCGCCCACAAACGCGTCCCCGAATACCATGATGGCGCCGCAACCCGCTCCCTTGGCCACGCGGTCGGCCTCGTGGATCATCAGGCGATTGATGCGGTTTTGCTGAGCCTGAATCGGCTTGGCCAAAATACCGCCAAAACCCGTGACCAAGCGGTCAAAAACATCGCCGGTCGTGGGCGCCTGGATCACGGCGCGGACCAGTTCCTCGTCCTTCAGCAAGCGGGCGATTGATGCCAGCAACTGGAGGTAGTCGCGGGCCTTTTCGTCGGCCAGCAACATGAACATGAGATGGATTTTCTCCTCATCCACCGTGTTCTCGTTGTGGATGCCCTCACGGCTGCGACCAATGGCCAGGACGTAACGGCGCCCCATCTTCACGCGAACGTGCGGCAGGGAGACGCCCGCGCCGAGATAAGTCGTCATCGTGCTCTCTCGCTGCATCAGGCTCTTGAGCAGGGAATCCTGCTTGAGATCAGGGAACTTGCTGGCGGACACCGCAAGGAGCTCGGCCAGAGCGCCCTTCATATCGGTGCTGCTCAAGTCGATGATGCGGCTGCGGGCGATGATCTTGTCGAGTTTCATCGGGATTCGCCTCGCTCAAACCACGCCGGCCCGGATCACTTCTCCCACTCGAGAGCACCCTTCTTCACCTCGTAGAAGAGGCCGAGGACCAGAACGCCGAAGAAGAAAAGAATCGGGCAAAGAATCGAGAGGTTGTTCGCGAGAAAATCGCGATAGATGAACGACCACGGAATCAGGAAAACCACCTCGATGTCGAAAAGGATGAAGAGCATCGCGGTGATGTAGAACTTCACCGAAAAACGCGTGTGCACGAGGCCTTCACTCTTCACACCGCATTCATAGGCGGTGTCGGTGATGGCGGTGACCTTCTTGCGGCGCTCGCCCAACAAATGGCTCACGCCCACGATCAAGCAGGCAAGGCCGGTGGCCAGGATGAGTTGAATAAGGAGCGGCAGATACGCGTCGGACATAAATTTACAGGATTAGAAATGGGCGCAGGACTCGGGGCGAGACAAGGGCATTTTCCATCAATTCCCAACTGGCACAAAGCGGGCATCGGCGGTCTTGCGCGAACCCACGCCGAGAATCGATGCAAATTCCAGGGTTCGGATATCCTCCGAAACCGGTTTAAACCCGTCGCGAGCACGGTAGCGATTCAGACGTTCCAGCATGAGCGCATCCAGCAATACCGGGTCGGAACCAAGCCAGAGACGCGGTTCGGAAATAGTATAAAGGGAATTAAACCATGGCCCCCCGATGAACTGGTAACGCTCCAAACTCACCAGCGTGAACATCCACGTGCCGCGCAACTCGGGGATCGCGCTCATCTCGGCCACGGCCGCCGGAGCGCTGGCCGGACTACGGAAAAATCGCGCGGTGTTCGACGCGTTCCACAGCGTGGCGTTGACCAACGCCCCGTTGACCCCAAGCACCTCATGATCGGTGTAAACCGGCAGATTGATCCAAAAATCCGCGTCCACAAACAGGGGGGTGGCCAGGAAGCTCTTGCGATCCTGCTCCAGCGTCGTCTCGGAGTCAAAAGACTCCACGCTCTTTTGCGCCAGAATCGGGTCAAAACGCGAGGGCAGCGGACTGTCGTAAAACCACACCGGGTCAAAGTAGCGACCGGACTCCAGCACATAGACTTGATGCCCTTCGAACGCCGATTTGCCTGTCACCAGCGAAGGCAAATAACCCGTAAAACGCAGTCGTTGCTGGTTCAAACCGACGAGGAAAATTTTGTCCTTGGCGTAACCACGACGTTCAAGCGCGGCGATCACGGCCTTGGTCAGACCAAGCGGCGTAGCCAGGCCCGGACCGGAATCGGCGTAGATTTTAAGTCCCACTTTGCCCTTTTCACCCGGGCGGAGTTTTTGGCCCACGGAGGCTTCGAATTGCGCGATCATTTTCTCGACCTGCACGGCGTAGGTGCCATCGGAGAAATCAGGCAGCTTCGCTTCCCAGATCACCGGGGACACCGCAGGCGCGACCGCGGCTGGCGAGGTATCGGCGGCGAGCAAGCGCACTGAACCCGCCACAAGCGCGAGCATGCAAAAGAGGACGGAACGGTGTTTAAACATGGAGGAAGGAAGGCCCCGGCAACCAAGTCATTGCAGGGTGATCAACCCGCAGTTCTTGACAGACCTCGCACGAGGGTAAAAGTGCAAACTTCGTCGCACTCCATTCGCGGCGTCCGCCGCCTCCATGCCCGTCATCAAACCCACCTGTCTCCGCGATCTGAAGCTTCGCGTGAACATTGTCGATGTGGTGGGCCGGGTCGCGACCTTGCGCAAGGCCGGCTCCCGCTTCAAAGGCCTCTGCCCCTTCCACAACGAGAAATCGCCGTCCTTCCACGTCGATCCCGACAAGGGCTTCTACAAGTGCTTCGGTTGCGGCAAAGCCGGCGACGTCATCACGTTTGTTCGCGAGACCGAGCAGCTTAATTTCACCGAGGCCATCGAGACCTTGGGAAAACGCTTCGGCATCGCCATCGAATACGAGGAAGGCTCCGGCGGTCCCAGCCGTGAGGAACGCTCGCTGCGCCAGGAGATTTTCGACATCCACGAGACCGCTGCGGAGCATTACCACAACGTTTTCAAAGCCTCCACGCCCACGGGTGATTGGATGCGCGCCTACTGGACCGACAAACGTCGGTTCACCCACGAGCTCGCCGACGAATTCAAAATCGGCGCCGCCGAGCCCGCCGACGGCTCGCTCGCGGCCGCCTTGCTCAAGAAAAAACACTCCGAGGACGCCCTCCGCCAGTGCGGCCTGTTCTTCGTGCGTGAAGGTGCCATCTTGGGCCTCGGTTCGCTCAAACCGCGTTTTCGCGGACGCCTGATGATTCCGATCCGCGATCACCAAGGCCGCGTGGTCGCCTTCACCGCGCGTCAAACCGATCTGACGCCGCAAGACGATCCGGCTCGCGAGGCCAAATACGTCAACTCGCCCGAGACACCGATTTTCTCCAAGAGCAATCTGCTCTTCAACCTCGACCGCGCGCGGAGCAATGTCGGCGAAGGCAAGCCCTTCGTCCTCGTCGAAGGCCAGCTCGACGCGTTGCGCAGTTGGAGCGTGGGATTAAAGACCGCGATCGCCCCGCAAGGCACCTCGATCACCGAGGGACAGCTTGTATTGCTTCGTCGATACCACACTCAGGTCGAATGCTTCTTCGACGGTGACAGCGCCGGCCAAAAAGCCGCGCTGCGTTTCCTTCCAATGGCGCTCAAAGCCGGTCTCGAAGTGCGTTTCCTCGGTGGCGCGACCGACACAAAAATCGACCCTGATTTGCTGTTTCTCGAAAAAGGCCTCGCCGGCTACGATGAGGTCCGCAAACGCGCGCTTTCCGCAATGGCCTTCGCCTGCCGGGCCCTCCTGCCCTCGCCTGAAACGGCGACTCCTGAGCAAAAAGCCCGTATCGCCACGGAGCTTCACACGCTCATTCTCAACGTCGAATCCGAGGTGGCACGGTCGCAATTCCTAGCCGAAGCCGCATCCCTCCTTAAGCTTCCCCTCAACGCGCTGCAAAAAGACTTCGATCATCAGCGTGTTCGCCATGATCGTCAGCAGGCCTCCCGCCCCTCCTCACCTTCGACGGAAGAACCGATTGCCATTCCTCCCCCCAAAGTCGCGACCAAGGACACCCCGGAGCACCACCTGCTGATTCTCGTCCTCCACTTTGAACATCTGGGCAATCCGCTCAGCCGCACGCTTCCTCACGAGTGGATCGACCTCACCCACACGGCAGGCGTGCTTCTCAACCGTTTTCTGGCCGAATTTGAACAAGATGCCTGGCCGGGCCGTGATCATCTGGACGACCTCTTGGAAAATGAGGAAGAGCGCGCGCTGGTCGCCTCACTGCTTTTCGAAACGCATCAACTAGATGATCCGATCAAAGTTATAAATTTTGGCTTGGCCCAAATCCAAGCCCGGGCGCTCGAGCCCCGCCTCCGCCAAATAGAACTTGCCCTAGCCAATACCGCTGCGGACAGTAACGTTGACGCAAATTCTCTATTTAAGGAACTCCTAGATATCAAACGCCAGCTGCGCGCGCCCTTGAGGCTGCCCGCAGCTTAATTCATTTTACCCGATCCTGTCTCACATCATGCCGCGCAAAGCCAAGTCTGCCGATACCGAGTCCCATTCAGAAGCCGTTGAGGCTGCCATTGAACGCGTCAGCCCCAGCTCGGGCGATGCCGCCTCATCTGGTGTCGATCTGCCCGCCGGCGGGATCAATGACAAAATTCGCAACCTGATCCGCCTCTCGAAGGAGCAAGGCTACCTCACGTTCGACGACATCAACGAGGCGCTGCCCGACTCCGTCGAAAACCAGGAGGAAATCGATAACGTCCTCTCGATCCTCCAAAATCTCGAAATCGAGATCCTCGAACCTGATCAAGTCGAAGACTACAAGCAGCGCCAGGAAGAAGCCGAAGAGGAGGAGTCCCGCTCGTCGCAGCACGACATCCTCGACGACCCGGTTCGCATGTATCTCAAGCAGATGGGCCAAGTGCCCCTGCTCACGCGCGAACAAGAAGTCGAAATCTCCAAGCGCATCGAAAACGCCGAGCTCAAGGCTCAGACCGCCCTCTTCGAGGCCGCCATCATCGGCAAATACATCTCCACGCTCGGCGCCAAGCTGATCAACCGCGAGGAGCGCTTTGACCGCATCGTCATCGACAAGAAAATCGAGAGCCGTGACGCCTATTTCAAGGGTCTGCCGAAGCTCGTCGAGCTCACTCAGAAAAACGAGGAAGGCGTCGCCGATTCATGGGACGAATACCTGAAGGCCCGCTCCGAGGCCGATCGCAAAAAGATCCTCGCCAAGCACGCCAAGCGCGAGGCCACCCTGCGCGCCAACTTCTCCAAGTTTTACTTCAAGCTGAAGGTTTATGAAGAGTGGCTTGAGCAGCTCCAGCCCGTCCTCAGCGAGATTGAACAGCTCAATCACCAGCTCGACCGCGCCAAGCACCCGAAGACCAAGAAGGACGCCGCCATCGATTCGAAGGCGATCAACGCCCGCCTCAAGCAGATCGAGTCCGAACAGCGCATCTCGCCCGAGGACCTCCTGCGCGTCGTTCACCAGACCAACGTCCACGTTCGCGAAGCTCATAAGGCCAAGACGGAGATGGTGGAGGCCAACCTTCGTCTCGTGATCTCGATCGCCAAGAAATACACGAACCGCGGTCTCTCGTTCCTCGACCTCATCCAAGAGGGCAACATGGGCCTGATGAAGGCCGTCGAGAAATTCGAATACCGCCGCGGCTACAAATTCTCCACCTACGCCACGTGGTGGATTCGTCAGGCCATCACCCGTTCGATCGCCGATCAGGCCCGCACCATTCGCATCCCGGTGCACATGATCGAAACCTTGAACAAGGTCATGCAGGTGCAGAAGCAACTCCTCCAGGAATTCGGCCACGAACCGACGCCCGAGGAAGTCGCCGATGAGATGAACCTGCCCGTCGAACGCGTGCAGCAGATCATGAAGATGGCGCAACAGCCCATCTCCCTCCAGTCGCCCGTAGGCGACGGTGACGACACGTCCTTTGGTGATTTCATCGAGGACAAATCCGCCGAAAACCCATACGACATGACCGCCTACTCGCTCCTCCGCGAGAAGATCATCGACGTGCTCGACTCCCTCACCGATCGCGAACGCCGCGTGCTCTCGTTGCGCTTCGGCTTGGTTGACGGCTACAGCCGCACGCTCGAAGAGGTCGGCAAGCAGTTCAAGGTCACCCGCGAACGTATCCGTCAGATCGAGGCCAAGGCGCTGCGCAAGATGCGTCACCCGACGCGCATTCGTCAGCTGCACGGTTTCTTCGACGCCGAGCAAATCGACAACGCGCAGAACCTGCTCAAACAGGTTCAGGCCAACAAGCCGGTCATCCCTCAGCTTCCCTGAGCAGCACATGCGACGCGCGCTCAGTCTCGCGCTTTGCAGCCTGCTCATCGCCGGTTGCGCCACCCGCGGGTCCAAACCCGCCAGCCAGGGTGGCAGCCCGGTCGTTTCTCCCGCCCAAACAGGACAAACGGTGCCCGGTCCCGTGCAAGTGGTCGGCCGGGTGATCTCCGTCGATCTACGCAGTCTTACCGTGATGATCGAGCTGGCCCCCTTCGCGGTGCTTCCGTCGGATTTCAGCGGACGCATTTTAATTTCCAGACAGGACGACCTGCGTCCCACCGCACGCCTTCAAGCCTCGGCTTACTTGCGCGGGCGGATTCTCGGTGCACGTTTACAGGCCGGGAAGTCGCAAGTCGGTGACGAAGTCGTCTTCGCGCCACCATCACCTTAGACCAAGATAAACGCACGCTTTCCCCCTTGCTTCACTCGGGGCGCAAGCGTAACCCTCCACCTCCATGAACACTTTTTCAAACCTGACGCTGGCCATCTTTGGCTTGGGCACCACAGAGATGCTATTGGTTCTCGCAGTCGTCATCCTGCTCTTCGGAGCCAAAAAGCTCCCCGAGCTCGCGAAGGGCCTGGGCAAATCCATCAAGGAGTTCAAAAAGGCCTCCAACGAGACCGATGAAGAAGCATCCGAGGGGGCGGAAAAAAAGCCTGCTCCCAAGCCAGAGACGAACAAGACTCACGGCTCTAATTAATCAGCCCCTCTGCTGTTTGGCATTTCTTTTCCCAACGCGCCGTTTCAGGCGCGTTTTTTATTGCCGATTAACCCCGAACCACGCGGTGCGGAATCTCGGCCTCTTCGTTCAGCCACGCCTTAAACGCACTGATATGATCGGGCGTCCCCAACACCAGCAACTCGTCCCCCGCCCTCACTTTCTCCTCCAGACCAGGACTAAGAATTCGCACTAAATCACGATTGAGGCCGGTGATTTGGACCTGATGCGTGTGCAACGGCGACAAGTCTCGCAAGGTGCGACCGACCGCGCGACTGCCCTTCGGGACACGCAGCGACTCAAGTCGCACATCATCGAAATCAGAGGAGGGCGGAGTCTCGGACACGGCGACCAAAACCGTTTTACACGCATTCACCTGTTCGGCCCCGCCCATGAGCAAAATCTTATCTCGCGGATACAGCACCGTATCTCCCGCAGGCAAAGAAATCATGTATCCCTGCCGCTCTATGCCAACGATGCTCACTCCAAAGCGCGCGCGCAGATCCAGCCCGGCAATCGTTTGCCCCTGACAATCCGCCAAGTCGGGCAAAACACATTCGTTGACGCACAGGTTCCAATCTCCGTCGGGGTGCAGCCAAGGCGCGATCGTCGCCCCCAGCCGTAGATCACCGGAGAGGCGTTCCTGCACCTCCGCCTCCATTTCGCTGTGCCAGTAGACCAGCTTGCGTTGCAGCAAAAACACCGCGCCTGCCGCCACTGCAATCGTGCCCGGCACCACCCACCGAGCCAGCCCTTCGTCAGTCGGCAAAAAGACCCCGAGCCATACCAACAATCCCGCCCCCGCGATGACCTTGAAAATGGTTTCCACCAGCTGCGCCAATCGCGACGCCTGCGGATGTCCGTGCGTCGCCACTTGCGCATAGAGCAACGATAGCGCCGAGAGATTTCGCCAGACCGCCACCAGTGGAATCATCACGACCAGTATCAGCAGCATCCAAAAGAGGATCACCACGCCACCGTTGAACACGCCTTCGGCGTTCATCTGTCGCTCAACCATCGAGAGCAACGGTTCCGAAAACATCACAATCCCTCCGATCAGCAACAGCTCCACCGCAATCTGCACAAACCGTTTTCTGCTGATTTGCCACAGAGGAATCCGACGGCTCCGCGCGTGGATACGCTCAATCCATCCGCGATGATACTCCAGGCCGGCCGCGAGCCAACGCGGTTGGTGAGCATAGGCCCAGTCGCTGCTTCTTTGTGAATACGCCGTAAGCCAAGGCGTCGCCAGCGTCGTGAGCAACCCCACCCCAACAACCAGCGTGAAAACCCTCGGGGTTATCACCTGCGCCACCAATCCCAGTTGCGCGATGACGAATGAAAACTCCCCGATCGGCGTTGCCCCCAACCCGACTCGCAACGCATCTCTCGCCGGTGTGCCCGTCAACGTCAGACCGGTGCTCACCGCCGCCGTTCGCATCACGATGGTCAACCCCGTCGCGCCCAGAATCATGATCCATTCGACACCCTCACGGGGAACCTCGATCTGCATGCCCACGGCCACGAAAAAGACCGCGCCGAAGATGTCCTTCACGCCCTCAAATATCCGTTCGATCTGATGGTGATGCGGTGTCTCCGCCATGATTACGCCCAACAGAAAAGCCCCCATCGCCAACGAATACCCGGCATGGTGGGCCAAGAGCGCCAACCCAAATAGCAACGCCGCCGTGCCGATCGCCTGCAACTCGCCATCCGCCGCGATGCTCATCTTCCGCAGCAACCAAGGCACCAACAGCAGCCCGCCCACTCCCGCCAGCACCACAAACCCGCCGAACTCGCCCAACGTTTGACCAAGCCCCGGAGCCACGTCATCACCCGACTCCAACTGCACCAGCGAGCTGAGCACCGCCAGCATGATGATGGCGATCACCCCCTCGAGAGTCGTCACCCCCATGGTCAATTGGCCGACGCGTTCATGGGACGCGCCTGACTCTCTCATGAGTTTGCTGATGATCGTCGAAGAAGAGACCATTACCATGGCCGCAAGAAAGAGCGTTTGCGTGCCGCCCAGTCCGCCCAACAGGCCCATCATGCGGGTGAGATAACCAATCAACGCCACCGCCACGCACACCGCGATCAACACGGAAACTCCCAGTCTCCGCAATTTGACAATACTCAGCCGAAGCCCGACCGAAAAAAACAGGAACACCAAACCGAGTTTCGCCGCCTCTTCGACGTGCTCTTTATGATCAACCCGCGAAAGCCACGACATGCACGGGCTTAATATCATGCCCGCCATCAGAAACCCCGCCACCACGGGAAGTCCCACCCGCCGACAACCCCATCCAACCAAAGCCGCCGCCGCCAGAATCAGGGTGAGGTCTTGAATGAAATCAATACCCGGCATACGGCACTAAAACGCTCACACTCCGCACCCCGTCAAGCGCCCACACCACCAAAACGGCTGAGCAAAGGACGCGAAAAAAGTCCTCCCCACGTCCGTTGCTCTTTGACGCCAAAATCCCGCAACTCTTTACAAGGGATAATTATCCCAATCTCAACGCAGTGTAGCCAAAAGCTCTTTCGCAGTGAGTCGCCCACCGGTTTTCTCACCGAAAGGGGCTGCACTCATTTTGGAACCGCCTGAAGCCGAAGCGATAGCAGTCGCGACAGTGGTGTCCATCGACGTGGTGGTGGTGAGCGGCGGAGGCAGTGGGTTACCACCCGCGCGACCCATGAATGCGGCTTCACGCGTATTCAGGTAAGCCATCGTGACTACGCGATTTGGGCACTCCATGATGACCTGTCGCAAATAAGCACAAAATTCTTCGTAATTACCGCGCCACAAACGACCCGAAAGCCACTCGGTAACACCGGTGGTTAAAGCACGCACCCGGTATTCGGGATAGCACGCCGTAAGATCGAGCAAGATTTTGCGGGCTAGCGGTTCGATATCGGTCTTCCGATCCCGCAACGCCGGAATTTTCAGCATGACGGGCAAGATGAACAACAACTCCTCCAGAAACGGCAGCTCAAGGTTACGCCCCTTCTCGTCGCATTCGGCCACGGTGAAAACAAAGCGCAACGGACGATCACGATCACGACGGCGTTTGGCCAATCGAAGGAAGTCCAGCAATTGCGCCTGCTGCCCAGCGGGCAAGCGTTCCAAATCCCTGATCAAAAATGTGCGAGGAATCCCGTCGTTCAAACGATCCAAGGAAGCCGCCGTAGCCAGTCCCTCGGAAGTGATTTCATGATGTCCGAGCACATGCAGATAGCCATTCGGGTCACCGCACATCGCCTGATATTCACGGGCAACCAATTCAAACTCCGACCCAGGTTCACCACTCAAAATAATCCCCAAGGACTCCTGGCGCGCCTGCCAAAGCCGACTGACAATCGCACGCATGAGGGGACTGCGAGCGATGACATGATGCGGGCGATAGGATGAACCTGTTTGAATATGTCCCTGATCAACTCCGCCCTCCTCCACAACCTCTTGAGGTGTGTCCACCTGCTTGGAGGCGATCATCTTATGAATGGCCGCAATGGCCTTCTTCGGATTGATCGGCTGCAACAGCACCTCGTGTATCCCCAAGGTGAAAAGAGGGATGATATGCTCAACATCCTCCTTATTGGCGATTAGCAGAATCCGCGTATCCGGGGAAAGATACCGCACCGTCTTGATGAAGCCGGCCATATCACCCACCGCATCCAAGGTGATTGCACACAGATCATAAAATCGCGTCACCAACACCCGTTGAAATTCATCCGCATCCCGGCAATCGGTCACTTGGGCACTGCTGTCGGTCAACAGCAGCGAAAACAAGCTGCGCAAACGCGCATCCGGAATGAATAGAAGTGATTGTGAGCTCATTCAACGTTCACCAGCAAAGCCCGAACCCAACAGAGTAACTCTTGATTCTGATCAATACGCCCTGCCGCGGAACATGCGCACCGGCTTGTGCGCCTCTGAAGCGGCTGCGGCGGGTGCGGGCGCGGCCGCCGGCTCGATCACTGGAGCAGCAACCGGGAAGGGCGCGGCAGAAAAGGGCGTGGCCGTTGCCGCCTTGATGGCAGCAGCCGGCGTTGCCGCCATGGCGGCAACCGGAGCCAACTCGGCCAAAGCCGCCGGCGTAAGATGCTTCAAAGCCATGTTGGTGACCATGCGCGTCGAAGCGAAATTGGCGTTATCGGCCGCCAAAACGAGCAACACCGCCTGATCCGTGCGACGAAAAAGAATCCACTTTTCCGAAAACCGAAGCAGGTAGTCGTCACACGGAAGAAAGTTTTCGTCCATCGTCTCATAGAGAGCACCGATACGCCGCAAGGCATCGGCAAACACTTCAGGAGACAAAAAGGCGGGCATTCGATTTAGAAACACCTGGCCCGTGAGGCTAAAAAGACACACCCCGTCCACGCCGGGAATATCCAACACGTTATCAAACACTTTATTAAGCATCATGGTCGTGAATAATTAACTGAGGTTTAGGATATTACGCATCTGGGTGACGATCTCATTCACACGAGCGCGGGAGTTGAGAATCACTCCGACCACCTCGTTGTTGACCGGTATGCAAACCACCGTGAGTGATTTACCCTGGATCTGAGCCTCATGGAAGTGCTCGAGTCCGAAAGACTCGCCGATGAGCACTGCGATCTGCTGGAAATAAACGATCACGTTCGCCAAGACATCGACCTCATTGCCCTCTTGCTCGATGACATCCCCAGCCTCTGAACAGCGGACATACCCAATGACATTGGGCGCCTGCATAATTTGGTTAATGGCTAGATTGTTTCCCATAATAGGTGAGTGTGCGCCACGAGATATACCATATCGCGTGCCAGACATGGCGTTTCCCGGCATTTGACGCCGGTTTAGCTGACACCCTCCTCTGAAAACCGCCCCCAAAACGGAGTTGTATTTGCCATAAAACTACGAACCAACCGCCAAAAACACGCATAAACCCTCACAGCTGAGGGACGGCTGCCGTCAAAAAGGAGCAAAATACTCCCCCTCGAATTCCGAAGCGTGGCAAAAGGCGGTTCACGACGCGCCTTTTCGCCTTTGACACTCACAAGCTTCACTCGTTTGTAGTCTCAGCGGCGCAGGCGTCGTCGCATCGCATCCCACCGCACATGGCATCCAACCTATTTGGCTACTTCTCAAACGACATCGGCATCGACCTAGGCACCGCCAACACACTCGTTTACGTAAAGGACAAAGGCATCATCCTGCGTGAACCGAGCGTGGTCGCCCTCGACACCGTCACCCGCAAAGTCCGCGCCGTTGGCGAAGAGGCCAAAAAGATGCTCGGCCGCACCCCCGGCAACATCACCGCCATCCGTCCCATGAAGGACGGCGTCATCGCCGACTTCGACGTCACCGAGGAGATGCTGCGCTACTTCATCCGGAAGGTGCACAACAACTCCCTGCGTGTCGCCCCGCGCGTCGTCATCGCCATCCCCTCCGGCATCACCGAGGTTGAAAAACGCGCCGTCAAAGATTCCGCCACCCACGCCGGCGCCCGCGACGTGATCACCATTCCCGAGCCGATGGCCGCGGCCATCGGCGTGGGCCTGCCCATCGACGAACCCGCCGCCAACATGATCGTGGACATCGGCGGCGGCACCACCGAGATCGCGATCATCTCGCTGTCCGGCATCGTATTTTCAAAGTCGATACGCGTCGCGGGCGACGAACTCGACAGCGCGATCGTCAACTACATGAAGCGCGCCTACAACCTGCTCATCGGCGAACGCACCGCCGAGGAAATCAAGGTCCGCATCGGCTCCGCCTACCCGCTCGACGAGGAACTCACGATGGAGGTCAAGGGCCGCGACTCCGTGGCCGGCCTGCCCAAAACCATCCACATCACCTCGCAGGAAATCCGCGAGGCGCTCAACGACCCCATCACCGCCATCGTCGACGCCGTTCGCTCGACACTCGAACGCTGCCCGCCCGAACTGTCCGCCGACTTGGTCGACCGCGGCTTCGTCATGGCAGGCGGCGGCGCGCTCATCCGCGGCATCGACCGCCTTCTCAGTGACAAGACCGGCCTGCCCGTCACCATCGCCGACGACCCCCTCTCCGCCGTCGCCAACGGCACCGGCGCCGTCCTCAACGACCTCAACTGGGTCCTCCAGAACGTCTGACGCATTACGACCTGCTCGATTACACTTACGATCCGCCCCGGACTCGCGCCCTCTGGCGACCCATCGTAGCGCGTGATGCGTAACTCGTAATTTTCGCCACCCGTGCCTCCCCAGCGCTTTGACCAAGCCAAGCCCTTTCTCACATTGGGCATCGCGCTGCTTGCGTGGCTGCTGATTCCCACCGCGCTCAAACGAGTCACCCGTGCAGGCTTCTTTGAGTTGCAGGCGCCGATCGCCACAACCGCATCCTACGTTCGCGATCTTCAGGATTTTTGGTCCCTGAAAACCCGCTCAAAAAACGAGCTCATCGAAGCCGGACGCGACGTGGCCCGACTCAATGCCGCTTACGAATCTCGCCTCCAGCAAGATGCCGCCCTTCGCAGTGAGATCGAGCGGCTTGAACGTATCCTCAAGCTCCCGATACCACCCGGCTTTCGGGCGGAACCCGCGCGCGTGATGCTGAGAGATTTCTCCTCGTGGTGGCAGCAAATGACCATACGCAAGGGCCGCAACTACGGCCTCGTGCAAGGTGCACCCGTTATTTACGGCGGTGGTGTCGTCGGGCGAGTGCGCGAAGTATATGCCTACACCGCAGTCGTCGAACTAGTGAGCAGCCCGGGCGTGCGCATTGCCGCTACTGCCGAGGGGGACACCCGTCCGATCAGCTATCAAGGGGGCGTCAACCCGTCCTACGGTCCGGCGGTGGGCGTGGTTGAATACGTTCCGCTGGATGTTTTTGCCTCTCCGTCCTCTCCCCGACGATTGGTCACATCCGGCTTGGGTGGCGTATTCCCCCCCAATCTCACCATCGGTTACATGACCAAAGTGGAGCCCAGCTCCGATGGTCTGTTCAAATCAGGCGATGTTCGGCTCGATCCCGCGCTTTCTGCGCTCAATGAGGTGACTGTGCTCGTGCCCGAAAGCACGCCGCCCTCCCGCTGATCCCATGCAACGTCGGGTGCTCATTCTTACCGCCGCATCACTCCTGCTCGCCGTGATATTGGGACAGCTCAATCACTACCTTGCGGCATGGCAGTTGCACGCCTGGTGCGGCGGCCTGTTCGTGACATTCGCCGCGCTTCGACTCGGTTATCGCACAGGCGCGATCGCGGCGCTCATGGCCGGTCTTCTGCTCGATGCAGGGCAACCCGTCTCTTTTGGCACCCAAGGTTTTCTCTTCCTCGCCGCCCATGCGGTGATCTTCACGATCCGGGCCCGCGCACCGCGCGACGCCACCATCATCGGTGTGATGATCGCACTCATCGCCAATCTCGGACTCTTCCTCATCCTCAGTTTTCTCAGGATCGATCCCTCTGTGAAAACCGAGCTGGCTTGGCTGCGGGCTTTCGCCGACCTCCTGGTTTCACAAATCGTGATCGCGCTGATCGCACCGTGGTTTTTCGCGGTGCAGACGCGCTTGCTCGAATCGAACGGCGCCAACCTGCGCGATTTTTCGCGCGGCGCAATCTGAGCCATGCCCGACCTCGGTTCCGAACGCGGCAGCCTCGTGGAAACCCACAAAGGCTACAACCCCCGGGTCATCGTTTTCCACCTCTTCGTCGCCGTCTTGCTGCTCATCCTGGCAGGCGGCTTGGCTTACCAGCAGCTCCTGCGTTCGGATAGTTTTCACGAAAGCGAACGCAAACAGAACCAGCGGCGCATTCTCGTCCCGGGGCCCCGGGGGAATATCTACGATCGTGACGGACGGCCGCTCGTGGCCAACCGCCCGCGCTTCGCCGTCACCCTTTATCTCGGCGAGTTGCGCAAGGAGTTTCGCTCGGAATACATTCGCATCCGCAAAGCGTATCGAGAAACAGGCGACAAAGATCTCCCCTCCTCCTCGCAGATGGAGCGCATCGCTCGGTTTACCGTTGTTCAACGCTACCTCAACCAGATCAACCGCACCCTCGGCCGCTCGGAGAAGCTCGACTCGGACGATCTCGACAAGCACTTCCGCCAGCAACTGCTCCTCCCCTATCTCCTGGTGGACGATCTTGAGCCCGGTGAATACGCCCGGCTTATCGAGCAATTGCCGGTCACTTCGCCACTCCAAGTTTACGCCTCCAGCATCCGCGACTATCCGTTTGGCTCCATCGCCGCCCACACCCTCGGTTACGTCACCACCAACGATGCTCCTGATGTGGCCGAGGATTTTCCCGGGGCCGAGCTCACGACCTTCAAGATGAAAGGCACCCTCGGCCGCGAAGGCTTGGAGGCACGCTTCGATCCTCTTCTTCAAGGCGAGACCGGCGGCGCCATTTACCGCGTGGATCCCTCCGGTTATCGTATCAATCCGCCGCTGTCCAAGCGCCAGCCCGTGCATGGTCGCAACCTCCGCACCTCCATCGATGCCGACCTTCAGCAAATAGCCGAAAAGATCATGGCGGACGGCGAACTCGCCTCTTCCGCCGCCGCAATCGACATCCGCACCGGCGAGGTTCTCGTTCTGGCCAGCAAGCCCGACTACGACCTCAAAAGCTTTATTCCGCGACTCAGCCACGATGCCGCCCGCGACATCACCGCCCGAGAAGCCTGGCTCAATCGCACCACTCACGGCATTTACCCGCCCGGCTCGTCGTTCAAAATCCTCACCGCCATCGCCGGGCTCCGCGCCCAGACCATCGACCCCGACGTGCCCGTCAACTGCACGGGCTTTTACCAAGTCGGCGGACGCAAATTCCCCTGCCACGACGGCCATGCCCACGGCGAGATCAACCTCGCCACCGCGATCGAGAAGAGCTGCAACGTCTACTTCTACAAACACGGTCTCGACATGGGCGTCGAGACGCTTGCCGCCGAAGCCCGGCGCCATGGCTTCGGCCGGCCAATCGGTATCGAAATTTCAGAGACACGCGGCTCGCTCGTTCCCGATCCCGCGTGGAGAAAAGAACGCCGCGATGCCCGCTGGTTTCCCGGGGACACCGCCAATTTCGCCATCGGCCAGGGAGACCTGCTGGTCACCCCGTTGCAAATGGCCGCCTTCACCGCCTCGGTCGCACGCGACGAGCTCACCACCAAGCCCACCCTCCTTCACGAGAAAGGCCGTTTGGCGCAACACAGCCCGCGCAGCGGCCTCACCTCCTCGCAATACGCCGCCCTGATCGCCGGCATGGAAGCCTGCACGCTCACCGGCACGGCCAAGGTCTTGCAGGCACCCTTCATGAAAATCCCCGGCATGCGCATCGCCGGAAAAACCGGCACCGCCCAAAAACAGACCCCGAAGGGCACCATTAATTTCGCGTGGTTCATCTGCTTTGCCCCGATCGACAATCCCAAGATCGCCATCGCCGTCGTCGTGGAGGGCGACACGCCCGGCGAGGAAACCGCCGGCGGCCGTTACGCCGTGCCCGTCGCCCAAGCCATCTTGAAAAAGTGGGACGAAAAACAAAAAGCCCCGCCCGCGTCCCTGCTGCCATCGACCTCCACTTCCAAGTAGGCTCCCGCGGCTCACCGCTTCGCCAACCGACAGGCGTGTTTGGCCCGTGTGAAAGCCCCTTGTGGATTCGGCCAGCTTTGACGAGGCCCATATCGCAATCGCTCCAAGTCCGCTCTCACCTGAGCCCATTCCGTCCGTGTGGCGGGGGTTTCATGCTCCGCAATCCTGGACAACCAGCGGCCCGCCTCGCGTCGCACCGGATCGACTCCACGACGCGTGAGCCCGCTCCTCCAGCGCATCACCAAGCCTCGCCCATAGAATCGCCACCCCAACACCAGCGCAAATGCCGTCACCACGATGAATGCCCACGCCGCCAGTCGCGTCACATCCCAAGGTTCCTGCAACCACGCGCCGAGCGCTTCGAGCCGACGATTGATCATCTTCTTGAGTGCTTTCGCACGGCTCTGAAGCGCCTCCTTCGCATCACGGGCCAGCTCCGCCTGGGTTGAATGATCGAAGTCCACGATGCGCCGATACCAAAACATGCGCAGTCCATCCAATCTGGCCGACCAACTCCGGTCACTGATTCGCGCCAGGCGCGCCTCCGTGCTCTCTTCAGTTTGAACTTGCCCCGGCATCGCCGAGCCGGGCGTCGGATCAACCCGCAGCCATACCTGTGCGGCGCGATCATAAATCTCGCACCAAGCATGCGCGTCGGAATTGCGAATCGTGAGATTCTGACTGCCGGGATTCCACGTGCCGCCCCGAAAACCGGTGACCATGCGCGTCGGATAACCCGCCGCCCGCGCCAGCAGCGTGAACGCGCCGGCAAATAACTCACAATGTCCTGGCGACGCCGAGGCCATCCATCTCACCAGCAGATCACCCTCACCCTTGCCTAGGTTCATTTGCAGCGAATACGCGTGGTGTTGCCCCAGCCATGCGCTTGCCAGCGAAGCAAAAGCCCGGGCGTCTTCCACCGGTGCATTCAAGGCCGCCGCCCAGCTGCGCACCTTCGTTATGTCCGCCTCCTCCAAATCGATTTTAAGAAACGTCGGCATCGAGGCCGGTCGCTCCACACCCGACTCGTCAAACTCCTCCGACTGCCTCGCCCTGCGATTGTTACGGGCTTGGACGATTTCCACTGCGCCCAACTCAGGCTCGTTCCTCATGCCATCGACACGGTAGGCAAACATCTTCGGCGGAGTCTTATCCATGCTGAACAAACGCAACTCGTCGTTGATCGCGTAGGACTGCGGCCCATCGTTGAACTGCAGGCTGTAGAAGCTGCCCAGCATTGGCAGAAAACGACTGACGCCCCCCTCCATGTAAAACACCCACGTCGCCGTGCCGATGCGCGGACGCAGGCTGCCGGCCACTCGCGCGGTTTTTAGCCCCTGCGTGTGCATCTGGCTTTTAAGCTGATCCGACATGCTGAACTTGCCGTCCTTGTAACCATCGAGCACCAGCATGCGCCAATACGGATCGAACGGGATATGCCGGGGGTCGGACACATCCACACGCAACGCCACGCTCGTGTCCTGCTTGATGTCCGTCACATCGTCGAAGTCCACGCTCTCGCTAAAGCCCGTCCGCGATGCCTTCGAGATCATGTTATCCATGAAGAACGTGTTGCTGAGCTCAAAACGCGGGAGAGCGAAGAACAACAACGCCGACAAGCCCACCACCCCGCTGAATAAGCCCGCTCCCAGCAACGCCACCTTCCAATCGGTCGCCGCGTGCAGCCGCCGCGCCAGTCGCAGCCATTCGATCCGCATCCATACGGGTGGTTCGGACGGCGAAAAACCAGTCGCGGCGCGACCGCCCTCCGTCGAGTCGATCAGCGTGATCACGAGCAGGAACATCAGCGTGCAGCCCGTGAACACGATGATCTGCAACGCGAACGCCAATGATACCGAGAGCACGCCCGCGATCACCACGAGGAACAAACCCAGCACGATCAGCTGCAAGTCGTCGCGACGCTTGCGCGGCGTCACCGAACGATAAAGCACCAGCATCAACGCGAGTCGGATCATCGCCGGCAACGGCTCATGATTGAAGTAATAGTCCACCGCGAACAACGCCACAAACAGCGGGAACGCCAACCGGTGCGCCCAACGCGGCACATACAAGGTGAGCACCGGCCACCGGATCACGACCGGGACGGCTGCCGTGATCAACACGAGCCACAGCCATGCCTCGACCTCCATGTAGAGGACGGTCCAGGCCGAGAGCAACGCGAGCGCGCCGCCCAGGACCCACTTGAGCTGATAAAGCTCGGTGAGATTAAGCTGAGGCCGCTTTTTCTCCATCGACATAGGCGAGCACCCCCCGAGGTCCGTCGGGCGCGAAGGTGAGCACGTTGGCCCGGCGCACCGATGGCGCCCCCATGGGCGATTGATAAGATTGGGCCGCCGGCTTCACCAAAGCCAGCCGGTCCAAAAAACGTTCCAAGTCATGCATGCGGCGCACCGGGAGCGGTGCTTCGTCATCAATGGCGACCGAGACCAACCGGCCCGCACGGAAGAGATCCTCGGCCATCGTGGCCGCCATGCTGCACATCAACTCAAACTGCTCCGGCCGGATCCATTCCTCTTCCGAGGTCCGCAACCACAGCGAAAAGCCGGTCTGGGTTTCCACCGCATTCTGGCGCACCATCAACCGTCGCAAACGCGCGCTCGCCTTCCAGTGAACCTGCCGATGCGAGTCCCCGCGCGCATAGGCGCGCACCGCAAAGAGATCTCCACCCTGCCCCGCGCGCGAAGCCCGCTCCACGTGCCCGGGCTGATGCCACGACGCCAGCGGAAACCGCAGGTATTCGACCGGAGCAGGCCACACCAGCACCTCGCGCTTGAGCTCGCTGCCGATCAGCTTTTTCAGAAATCCAAACGGGAACAACGACCCCACCGTCAGCAACTCCACCGTGAGAGGCCCGCGCGCGGCGGGCCGGAGCGTCCACTCGATAAACGTCCCGCTTTGCGCATCCAGACGTTCGCGCAAGGGCAGCCGTGTCGGTTTCTTTTCACCGGTCGCGGTGATTTCAAACCAGAGGCCGTAAGTGGGCAGCACCTGCTTGCCGTTGTTGAGCTCGATCAAGACCGGATGATCACGGCCGGCCCGGAGAGGCGGCTGCACGCGCACGCGCCAGGACATGTTCCGAAAATTGAGCCACGACAGCAGCCCGCTAAAAACGAGGCAGGCCAGCAGCAGTGAAAGCGCGATGAACAGAATGTTGTTGGACGTGTTGTAGGCCGCCGCCGCGATGCCCATCGCCACCGCGATCACGATGCCGCCGGGCAACGTGAGCAGCAGACGATTGCCGCGATACGGATACACCAGCGACCACATGAACGCGCGCCAACGATGATCGGCCACGCGCACGCGCCGCAACGTGGCGGTCTGCCAGTCCGTCGCGCCACCCGCATCCGTGGTTCGTGATGCCAAACCGGCCGACCGTGCTCGGACTGAACTCGGGGCGATCAACGACATGGATGCAAACCCATCAAACCGGTGTAGGCAGGCTGCCCACGATGCGACGCAACGCCGCGGTCACCGCACGGCGCTCTTCCATCGGATCGGAGCTTTGCCGGAGCAACGAAAGCCGGTGCGCGAGCACGGGCACGACGAGCTCCTGCACATCTTCGGGGATCACAAAATCGCGCCCAAGCAACAGCGCACGGGCTTGGGCGGCATGCTTGAGCGCAAGACTGCCGCGCACCGAAATGCCCGCCTTGAACTCGGCTTCCGTGCGCGTGGCGCCGACGATCTTGAGCATGTATTCCAACACGGAATCCTCGACGAACACCTGCCGGGCGATCTCCTGCAAGTGCAGCACGTGCTCCCGCGTGGCCACCGCGTTGAGCGCGATGGAATCGTAGGCGTGATGGGTCGAACGCAAGATGTCGAGTTCGTCGGCCTCCTTCGGATAACCCATGTGCAGTCGCATCAGAAAACGATCCATCTGGCTCTCGGGGAGCGGGAACGTGCCCTCGTAGTCCACCGGGTTTTGTGTCGCGAACACCATGAAGGGGGCACCCACGTCATGAGGCTCGCCGTCCACCGTGACCTTGGCGCGGTCCATCACCTCGAGCAGCGCCGACTGCGTCTTGGGCGTGGCGCGGTTGATCTCGTCGGCCAGCACCACGTTGGCGAACACCGGGCCTTTTTTGAAAACGAAGCGTTTCTCCTGCTCGTCGTAAATCGCGACACCGATCACGTCACTCGGCAGCAAGTCACTGGTGAACTGGATGCGGGCAAACGCGCAATCCATCGAGCGCGCCAGCGAGTAGGCGAGCGTGGTCTTGCCCACCCCCGGCAAGTCCTCGATCAGCGGGTGCCCGGCGGCGACGAGGCAGATCAGGACTTGGTCGATTACCTCGTCCTTGCCTTTGATCGTCTGCCGCATGCTGGTCCGCAAGCGATCGAGGGTTTGCTTGGCATCGGTGACCGCAGGACCGGAGACGAAGTCGCTCATGAGTCCAGTGTGGGGATAACCTGCGCTGCGTCAACGGACAGGCTGCGTTACGGCCTATGGTTTCTGGATACTCCCGCGAGCTCGACAAGGCCCGCTTCTGACCCGAAATGAACAACCCATGATGTCTCCGACCCGATTTCTCGCGCTTGCGTTGATCTGCCTCGCGCCCTTGCGCGCCGCCGTCTGGCAATGGTCCGTCCCGGTCGGCGAGGCGCGCGCCTACCTCTGGATTCCCGAGGAACGCGCGCACTTGCGGGGCGTCGTCGTCGCCAACCACAACATGGTCGAGCAAGGCATCCTCGAGCACCCAACGATGCGCGCCACACTCGCCCGCCTCGGCTTCGCCCAGATCTGGGTCGTGCCCTACCTCGACGCCACCTTCAACTTCAACCAGGGCGCCGGAGGACGGTTCCAACACGTCGCGAACGCCCTCGCCGAGGCCTCCGGCTACGATGAGCTGTCCCGCGTGCCCGTCGTGCCGCTCGGCCACTCCGCCTGCGCCACCTTCCCGTGGAACTTCGCCGCCTGGGCTCCGGAGCGCACCCTCGCGCTCATCTCCTACAAGGGCGACGCCCCGCGCACCACGCTCACCGGCAACGGTCACAAGCGCATCGACTGGGGCGAGCGCTCCATCGCCGGCATCCCCGCGCTCATGGTCATGGGCCAATACGAATGGTGGGAGGACCGCCTCGCTCCCGCCTTCGACTTCGTGGCCGCGCACCCCGATTGCCCCGTCGCCGTGCTTGCCGACGCCGGCCGCGGACACTTCGACTTCTCCGACCGCACCGTCGCCTTCCTCGCCCGCTTCATCGAAAAAGCCGCCGCCGCCCGTCTCCCCGCCGACGACTCCGGAAAACTCGTGCCAGTCGACCCTCGCGCCGGCTGGCGCGTGGACCGCTGGCGCATGGACGCCCCGCCCACCGCGCCCGCCGCGCCGCATGCCGACTACGCCGGCGATCCGCGCCACTCCTTCTGGTGTTTCGACGAAGAGATGGCCCGCGCCACCGAGGCCATCTACGCCGAGCAACGCGGCAAACTCCCGCAACTGCTCTCCGTGACCGACGGCCGGCAGCCCATCGAAAAAGGCAACGGCGAGCCGGTCACGCCGCGTTTTCTCCCCGACGAGGACGGGCTCACGTTTCGTCTGAAAACCGCCTTTCTCGACACCATCCCGTCCGGTTCGTCGAAGGCAGCCCTCTGGACCGGCCTCCCCGCCGGCGCCCCGCTCGGCCACGCCGTCGGCGGCGGTCCCATCACGCTCTCCCGCGTCGTCGGCCCCTTCGTCCAGATCGGCCCCGAGACCTTCCGCGTTCGATATGGACGCGCCGAACACACCGTCGATCGTCGCAACAACGACCTCTGGATCGTCGCCGCCCATCCCGGGGACGAGCGCCATCGCGCCATCGTGCAGCAGGCTCACGTCCGTGTGGCCCCCTCCTCCGAGGGAGCGCCGCAGATGATCGAGTTCCCCGCCCTTGCCGACCAGCCCGCGGGCACGGCCTCGCTCCGCCTCTCCGCCACGTCGTCCGCGGGTTTGCCCGTCGAATATTACGTGCTCGAAGGACCGGCGGAGGTGGAAGGCGACACCCTGCGTTTCACCCCCATCCCGCCGGGCACGAAACTTCCGATCAAGGTCACCGTCGTCGCGTGGCAGTTCGGCCGCTTCGCCGAGCCCCGCGTGCGCGCCGCCGAGCGTGTAGAACGAGGCTTCCAACTTTTCCCCGCCGTGCCGACGCGTTGACCCCATAACCCTCCCGCCTTCCCATTCTCCTCGCCACCAGCCTGCTGGCCGCACGGCCTGCACGCCCCCCGAAATCGGTGCCGAGGGCGACGACGACGTGCGCCTCTGGTTGGATGGCAAGCTCGTCGCCGATGATTGGGACTCGCACCCGCTCCGCTACAAGGGCGAGAAGCTGTCGCTCCGCAAGCATGTCCGCGCCGGCCAGACCATCCGCTACACCGGCCAAAAGATCGACGTGAAGCTCTGACAACCCGGTCCAAGCCTAGCCCAGGATCTCCAGCAGGCGCGCGAACAACCGGTTCACCTTGGACTGGTTGTCCTTCACGAGGTCTTTGAATTTCGCGAAGTCGATGCCCTCGCCCATCAGCCCGTTGGCATAGTTGTCCACGATCGCGAGCGAGTTGTAGTTCAGGCCCAGCTCGGTGCACAGGTCGGCTTCGTGCGCGAGCGTCATGCCCACCACATCGCCCCAATCCTTGATGACACGGATCTCGGCCTTGGTCTCGAAACGCGGACCACGCATCTGCACATAAACTTTGCCCGTCTCTATGACGAAATCGAACGCGAGCTTTTCCACGATGAGCGGCACGAGGTTGTTCGCGATGCCCGGAGCCCCGCCCTTCAACTCATCGTCGAAGTAAGTCGCCGGCCCTTGTTGCAACGCCACGTAATCGCCGCACGACACCAGCGATCCCGGCGGCAGTCCGGGCTTGAGCGAACCCACCGAGTTCAACGACACGACATCGTGGAACCCCAGATCGGCCAGCGCGCGAATGTTTGCCCGATAATTGATCGCGTGCGGCGGCAGCGGCGTCCCGAAGCCATGCCGGTTGAGCAACACGTGGTCGCCGCGCGCCTTATACATGACGACACCGTATTTAGTCTCGACGCTGCGCACCTCCCAAGCCGAGAACAGCGGGGAATTGACAATGCTAGTCCCACTGATGAAGGCGATTTTCATGGCGCGACTCACGCGACCGACCACCTCGTTGACAACGCGAAAACGCGCCCCGGTTGCCCGAATCACCCTGGTTGCGGCGGCGACGTTCCTGGCCTTTGGCGCAGCCGGTTGCTCGACCCCCGGCCCCACCCACGCCTACTTGGCAAGCCGCGCCGAGGACCCGATTATCGACCTGCTACCGGGCACGCCCAGCGCAAAAGTCCCCACCTACCTCGAATCGGTCAATGAACTCTACGGCATCGCTTACGACCCGTTCACCGACCATATTTTCATCAGAAGTTTTCCGGGGGACTACATTCGGGTGATCGACCGGCCGGCGAAGAAGATCAAACGCGGCTTCTTGGTGAAAGGTCTGCCCCCCGGGCCCGGTGATCTCACTATACGATCCAGCGACCGCCATCTCTTTTTCGCACATCCCAAACGGCCCGAGGTCGTCGAAACCACCCTCTACGGTGAAATTGTGCGCACCATCGCGCTGGAAGACACCCAAACCCCGCCCTCCGGAATCGCCTACGACCAGAAAAACGACCGCCTGCTCATTCTCCAAAGCGGCTCCCCCGTCCGCGTCGATACCTACACGCTTTCCGGCCAACGCCTCGACGGCGTGGTTCTTGACCACGATGTCCGCCCAGTGTCCCTCGCCTACGACTCGGACAAAGCCGAGCTCTACGCCCCGCTGCGCGGCCAGGCCGCGGTGGGTATTTTCAATCTTCAAGGCCATCTCCTGCGCACCCTCGCCAACCCAAGCGCCGACAACTTCGACTACGTTGATGTCGGCCAACGCTCCTTGCTTCGGCTCTTCTGAGCGCGTTTTTCTAATGGGGAAGCAAAGCCTCGATCCGCATGGCCAGCTCCATATCCTTGGACGTGACCTTGTCCCCGGCGTCATGCGTGGTCAGGCGAATGGCGACTCGATTGTAACTGTTGGTCCATTCCGGGTGATGGTTGAGCGCATCGGCCTCGAAGCCCGCCTTTAACATGAAGGCCAGCGCCTCGCGGAAATTGGCGAATTTAAGCGTCTTCACGAGTGCGTCGTGTTCATGGCCCCAACCGGGCAAGTGCTCCAGCGCATGCTGGATATCGAAGGGGTGCATGGGTTCGATTTTCATACTGTAACGAATGTGCAGACTTGGAATTTCGTCAACGCACCGGACCGTGTAAGGCGGCTTGTCAAAGCCCGCAGGCGCGCCCTAACTCTCCCCTCCTCCCATGCCCGTCCCGCCCGCCCAGATTCCTAACCACATCGCCATCATCATGGACGGAAACGGTCGCTGGGCGAAACAGCGCGGACTCCCCCGCATCGAGGGGCACCGCCGTGGCGTGGAAACCGTTCGCAGCATCATCGATGGCGCCAAGGAGCAGGGTATCCGATACCTCACGCTTTACGCCTTCTCGGTCGAAAACTGGAAGCGCCCCCAGGAAGAAGTCGGCGCGCTCATGTCGCTGCTTGAGTATTTCTTAAAACGCGAAGTCGCGACCTTGGTTAAAAATCAGGTTCGCCTCCTCACCATCGGGCGCACGCAGGACTTGCCCGAGGTCGTCCGCCGCCAGCTCGACATCGCCATCGCGGCCACCTCGCATTTCACCGAGCACACCCTCGTCCTCGCGCTCAACTACGGCTCGCGCACCGAAGTGGTGGATGCCGCCCGCGCCTACGCGGCCGCGATCGCCGCCGGCAAAATCAGTCCCAACGACAGTTCATGGGAAACCTTTTCCCGCCACCTCTACACCGCCGACCTGCCTGATCCCGATTTGGTGATTCGCACCTCGGGTGAATACCGCGTGAGCAACTTCCTGCTGCTCCAGGCCGCCTACGCCGAGTTCGTTTACACGCCCGTCCTTTGGCCTGACTTCACCAAGGCGGACCTCGCCGCCGCCATCGAAGCCTACTCAAAACGCGAACGCCGTTTCGGCCAGACCAGCGAGCAACTCAAACCGGCGATCGGCAGGTAGGAGCCCATTTATGGGCGATAATCAGTCGTCCGCCCTCACTCATCTACATCGCCCATAAATGGGCTCCGACCTTTCCGACCCAACACCCTCCTCAACCGTGGCCAAACGCATCTTCAGCACCGTCCTCCTCTGGCTCATCATCCTCGGCGTGATGTATTTCTTCCAGGCGCGAGGCGGCATCGTGCTTCTGGTCCTCGTGAGCACGCTCACCCAGCGTGAGTTTTATCAAATGGTCGTGCGCATGGGACACACGCCCTTCGCCCGGCTCGGGCTGCTCTTCGGCGCCGCGATCACGCTTTCGCCGGTCCTCGTCGAGCACCACGCGTTGCTCACCCCGGGAAATCTGCTCGCGGCGGCCGCCGTCGCCTTCGCGATCCGCATCGTCGGAGAACGCAACCCCGAGAACCGCGTCGAGTCGCTCGGGTGGACGCTCTTCGGCCTGGTTTACGTGCCGTTCATGCTCCAATTCCTTGTGCGCGTCCTGCTGATCGAGGGCCCTCACGCGCACACCGGACTCGCGCTCGCACTGTGGTTGATCGCCGTCTCCAAGTTTTGCGACGTCGGCGCGCTCCTCAGTGGCATGGCCTTCGGCAAACACAAGATGGCCCCCGTCATCAGTCCCAAGAAAACCTGGGAGGGCGCCATCGGCGGCCTGCTCACCTCGGCCGCGCTCGGCGCCGGCATCGTGTATGCGTTTGGCCAATACTTTCCGTCCGCTCTCACGCCGCTGCTCGCCGCCGCCATCGCGCTGCCCATCGCAGGCCTTGGCATCGTTTCCGATCTCGTGGAATCCGTGATCAAGCGTCGCGCCAACACCAAGGATTCCGGCGCAACCATCCCCGGCATCGGCGGCATGTTCGACCTGTCCGACAGCCTCATCCTCACGTCGCCCGCCGGTTTCCTGATCTTCAGCCTGCTGTAAAATCGTTCTCGTTCTCGTCCTCTTACTCGTTCTCGTCTGAATCGAACGATAAGAGAGAACGAGAACGAGTAAGAGAACGAGAACGATGACCACACCGTCCAACCCCCAAGCCCGCAAACGCGTCGTCCTGCTCGGAGCCACCGGCTCCATCGGTGAAAACACCCTGCGCGTCATCGCCGCGCACCCCGACAAGCTCGAACTCGTCGCCATCGCCGCGCGCGGCAACTGGGAAAAACTCGCCGCCATCGCGAAAAAATTCCGCGTCCCCCACGTGGGCCTGTTCGACGACGCCGCACTTGCTGCGGCCCGCGCGTCCGGAGTCTTTCCCGCCGGCACGACTTTCCATGCGGGTCTCTCCGGCCTGACCGATCTCGCCCGCCTGCCCGAGGCGGACACCGTCCTCGTCGCCGTCGTGGGCACCACCGGTCTCGAACCCGCGCTCGCCGCATTGGCCGCCGGCAAAAACCTCGCGCTCGCCTCCAAGGAAATTCTCGTCCTCGCCGGCAAATTCGTGATGGCCGCCGCCCGCGCCAGCGGCGCGCAACTCCTGCCCGTGGACAGCGAGCACAACGCCGTTTTTCAATGCCTCCAAGGCCACGCCTCGTCCGACATCGCGCGCATCACGCTGACCGCCAGCGGTGGAGCGTTTCGTGATTGGTCGCCCGAACGTCTCGCCCACGTCACGCCCGCCGACGCGACCAAACACCCCAACTGGTCGATGGGGCCCAAAATCACCGTCGATTCCGCCACGCTCGCCAACAAGGGCCTCGAGCTCATCGAGGCGCAGCAACTCTTCGGTCTGCGCGCCGACCAGTGCCATGCCGTCATCCACCCGCAAAGCATCGTCCACGCCCTCGTCGGTTTCACCGACGGCTCGACGCTCGCGCAGCTTTGCCCGCCGTCGATGACCTTCCCCATCCAGCACGCGTTGCTCTACCCGGCGCGCTCCAACGGAGTTGAAGCGCCTCTCGACTTCACCCGCCTCATGTCGCTCGAATTCCGTCCGATCGACGAGGCCCGATTCCCGATGCTGCGCCTCGCCCGCGAGGTCATGCACGCCGGCGGCACCGCCCCGGCGATTTACAATGCGGCCAACGAAATCGCCGTCGCCTCGTTCCTCGACGGACGCCTGCCGTTCCTTGCGATTTCGCAAGTCGTGGAGCAGACTCTGCAATCGCTCGATTCTTTTGAACCTACCGATCTGGCGGCAGTCCTAACACTGGACGCCGAGGCGCGTCGTATCGCCGCCAGTCAGCTTAGGACGCTCGCCTCCACCCACTCTCTCTGATGGATATTTTCACGACTCTCTTCTCCAGCGCCTGGTCGGTTTTGATGATCGCCGTGTTTTTCGGCGGTTCGATCTTCGTCCACGAACTCGGACACTTCCTCGCCGCCCGGCGTCGCGGCGTGGTCGTGGAGCGTTTCTCCATCGGATTCGGCCCGAAGATCTTTTCGTGGAAGGGCAAAGACGGCGTCGAATACCGCCTTTCCTGGCTTCCTCTCGGCGGCTACGTCGCCCTCCCCCAACTCGCCGATATGCGAGGAATCGAGGGAAACTCCACAACCGATCTGCAACGCCTGCCCCCGCCCAATTACACGACCAAGATGATCGTGTTCGGCGCCGGCGCGTTCTTTAACATCCTCTTCGCCTTCGCCCTCGCCTGCGTCATTTGGGGAGTGGGACTGCCCACGAGCAGCGATCAAGCCACCACCCGCATCGGCTACGTTGCCGACAAAGTCATCACCTCGGATGGCACCCCGGTCACCAGCCCTGCCGCCGAAGCCGGCCTCCGCATTGGCGACACCGTCCGCGCCATCGATGGCAATAAAACCGAAACCTGGCAGGAACTGATGCAGGTTCTCCTCACCAGTGCCGGCCGCACCTCCGACGGACGCCGCCGCGAAGCCATTTTCACCCTCGAACGCGAGGGCCAGATCCTCAACGTCACCGTTTATCCCGTTCTCGCCGGCAACGACAAGGATCGCCGCGTTGGCATCGCTCCGGGCTACGAACTGATCGTCCAGGATGCAGCCACGGGAAGCATCGCCGCCGCAGCCGGTTTTAAGCCGCAAGACCGGCTCGTCTCCCTCAACGGCACCCCCATTCTCAACATCCAGACCTATGGTGAGATCCTCACCAAAAACACCGGCGAAATCAGCGCCGTTGTTAAGCGCGGCGATAGCACGGTGAGCCTGGTGATTCCCGCCCGCGCCAACGCCAAGGATGCCGCCGATCTCGGACTCGATCTCTCAACCGAGTCCACCCTCACCTATCCTAATCCGTTCAAGCAGATCGGTGACACCGCGGCCATGACCTACCGCACGTTCTCAAGCCTGATCAACCCGCACTCCGACGTCGGCATCTCCAAGCTCAGCGGCCCGGTCGGCATTGCCCGCGTATTCCACATGGCCGCGCAAGCCGACATCCGCTACGTCCTTTGGTTTACGATCCTGGTCAACGTGAACCTCGCGATCTTCAACCTCCTGCCCATCCCGGTGCTCGATGGCGGACACATGCTCTTCGCCACGATTGGCAAACTCCGCGGACGCGCCCTGCCTCCCGAGTTCATCGCCACCACCCAAAGCGTCTTCATGGTCATCCTTTTTTCGATGATGATCTACGTAAGCTTCTTTGACGTCCGCCGCTGGTCGCGCGACTCCGCCGCCGACCGCCCGAAGCCCGCCGCCACCGCCACGGAGCCTGCTCCGGCTAAATAGGAGTTGTTCACCGTCAACCACTCGGGCCTGCTGCAAACGTGCAGCGTCGCGCTTTCTCCCTCTTCTTTGCGCTGGTTTGGATCGTCAACGGCCTCGTTTGCAAAGTCCTGAACGGCGTTCCCCGCCACCGCACTATCGTCGGCCGCATTCTCGGTGAAGACCACGCTTTGGCCCTGACCCGGATGATTGGGTTGGCCGAGATCTGCCTCGCGCTTTGGATTCTGTCGCAATGGAAGTGGCGATGGTCCGCCACGGTGCAAATCGCAGCCGTCGTCACCATGAACGTAATCGAGTTCGTGCTCGCGCCCGACCTGCTCCTTTTCGGACCGCGCAACGCTTTGGTCGCGCTCGCCTACGTCTCGGTCGTGGCCTACGCGGGTTTCTACACCGGGGTGCCTCCGCGCCACAAAACCGCATGATCGCCGCCCTCCGACGGAATCCGTTCCCGGTCGAAGCGTGGTTTGATTTTTCCATCACGCTCACGTTTGCGGTGCCAAAAGCCGAACTCGCCGCGCGCCTCCCCGCCTGCCTCGAAGCCGAAACCTTCGATGACCGCTGGGCCTTTATCGCCGTCGCCTTCGTGCAGACTCGCCACCTGCGGCCCCGCGGTTGGCCGCGGATTTTTGGCCGGGACTTCCTACTGGCGGGTTATCGTCATTTCGTCGCCTATCGCGCTCAAGACGGTCGCCGATTGCGCGGACTGCAAATCATCCGTTCCGAAACCGACCGGCGCACCATGGCGTTTTTCGGCAACCTGCTGACGCCTTATCACTACACGCACACGCCGTTGAAACTGGATCAACGCGACGGCGTTTACCACCTCGCCGATGAACGCAGCGGTCTGCGTGTCGCGGCCTTCGCCGAGACCGCCGCAGCAGGCGAGCCGCCGCTGCCCGTAGGATCACCGTTTCGGGCATGGAAAGACGCCCGACGTTTCTGCGGGCCGCTCCCCTTCACCTTCAGTTGCGACGCGGCACGTCACCGGGTGCTCATCATCGAGGGAGTCCGCGAGCAGTGGAAACCCGCCCCCATCGGCATTCACCACTGTCATATTCCTCACCTCGCCCGTCTCGGTTTCAGTGAAACCCGCCTCGCCTGCGCCTTCATGGTTCGCGATATCCCTTATCATTGGAAAAAGGGTCGGTTCGAACCGTGGCTTTCCGCATGAAGCGCTCCGCATTCCAAGGTGTTGCCACGGTGGTCCGTTTCAACTGGCACTTCTACGTCCTTGCGCTGGCAGGAGCCGTCGTCTTGGTCTTCATAAGTCGCTTTGCGCCCGCATGGCTCGCGTTACCGGTCCGTGCGATCTCCATCTTCACGATCCTCTCCACCGGAGTCTCGTTAGTCGCCACCTGGTTCGCTTACGACGCCTCCGGACTTTATCGGCTGCACTGGCTCACGCCTTGGCTGCCAGAACATGGCCAAGCGGCCAACATCCACGCAGGATTCGATGAAACCACTCCGCTTCTGCGCGCTCAGTTTCCTGGCATCACCTGGCGTGTTTTCGATTTCTACGACCCGGTTAAACACACCGAAGTTTCCATCCGTCGCGCCCGACACGCCCATCCTCCGGCGGCCGACACCGTGCCGATTGCCACCCGCGCGTTCCCGGTGCCCGATGGTTCTCTCGACCGCATTCTTCTTCTGCTCGCCGCGCACGAAATACGCGACGAGCAGGAGCGCATCGGCTTTTTCCGTGAGCTTCATCGCGGACTTACCGCCAACGGACTCGTCATCGTTACCGAGCACCTTCGCGATGCAGCCAACATCGCGGTGTATAACCTCGGAGCGTGGCATTTCCACAGTGACACGATGTGGCGGGCTGCTTTCGAGGCGTCGCGGTTTGATGTGGTTGCCACGTTCAAACCCGCTCCGCTCATGACCACCTTCGTCCTCAAAAAACATGGAGTTCCTGCTTAACTTGTCTGGTTACCTGCTCGTCGGGCTGGCCCTGCTTCACGCGGTCTTTCCGCGATACTTCAAATGGCAGGAGGAGCTCCGCGACATCACTGCCCTCACCCGGCAGATTCACTACATCCACACGTTCTTCATCGCGCTCACGGTCCTCTTGATGGGCATCCTCTGCGTGGGCAGTGCCGACGAACTCCTCTACACCCCACTGGGCCGCACGGTTTGCCTCGGCCTGTTCATCTTTTGGGCATGCCGACTGGTTCTCCAGTTTTTTGGCTATTCGTCTTCGCTCTGGAAGGGCAAGCCGTTCGAGACCGTCATGCATTTCGGATTTTCACTACTCTGGATTTTTCTGACCACGGTTTTCGGCTTAGCCGCCTTTGCTCCACATACAGGGCGATAGTTCAATCCCGTTAGAGACCCCCGCAGGGTTTGACATTGGTCATTGGCCATTGGTCATTGGTCATTTCCCAATGTCCTACTGCGCCTCCCGCTTCCACACCGTCCGTCGCAACACGCTTGAGGTAAAAGTCGGCCAGGTCGGCGTCGGCGGTGGAAACCCCGTCCGCGTCCAGTCGATGACCACCAGCGACACGCAGGACGTCGCCGCCACGGTGAAGCAGTCCATCGCGCTCGCCGAGGTCGGTTGCGAGATCATCCGCATCACGGCGCCCAACGTCCCCGCCGCCAAGTGCCTCAAGGACATCCGCGCCCAGTTCACCGCCGCCGGCTTCGGCCACATCCCGCTCGTGGCCGACATCCATTTCCTCCCCGCCGCCGCCATGGAGGCCGTCGAGCACGTTGAAAAAGTCCGCGTCAACCCGGGCAACTACGCCGACAAAAAAAAGTTCGCCGTAAAAGAGTATTCGGACGCCGACTACGACCGCGAACTCCAGCGCCTTCACGAATCCTTCTCGCCGCTCGTCCTCCGGGCCAAGGCCCTCGGCCGCTCGCTGCGCATCGGCACCAACCACGGCTCGCTCTCCGACCGCATCATGAACCGCTACGGCGACACGCCGCTCGGCATGGTGGAAAGCGCCTTGGAATTCCTCCGCATCGGCGAGAGCCACGGCTTCAATCAGATGATCCTGTCGATGAAGTCCTCCAACCCGAAGGTCATGATCGAGGCCTATCGTCTGCTGGTGGAGCACATGAACCGCGCCGGCATGAGCTACCCGCTCCACCTCGGCGTCACCGAGGCGGGCGACGGCGAAGACGGCCGCATCAAGAGCGCCATCGGCATCGGCAGTCTGCTCTACGACGGGCTCGGCGACACCATCCGCGTCTCCCTCACCGAGGACAGCGTTTACGAGGTTCCCGTCGCTCAAGCTCTCGTGAAAAAGGCCATGTCGCTGTGGCAACCCGCCGTAGCGCACACCGCTTCTCCGTTCGCACGGTTCGCATCCACGGTCGATGCCGTTGACCCGTTTCACTTCAATCGCCGTCCCACGCAGTCGATCGCCCTTTCGTCCACCGCCTTGGTCGGCCCCGAGCAACCGCCCCGCGTCATCGTGCGCGTGCCCTCGGTCGAGGCTCTGCCCGAAGTCGCCGCGCAACTCGCCTCCACTCGCCTCGCCGACACGCCCGCCGAAGGCCTGCTTATTCCAATCTCCTCCACCAGCGACCTCCAATCTGCCTCCGACCATTGGTCATTGGCCATTGGTCATTGGTCATTGCCGGCAACGGCCCCCTTCGCCGTCTTCGACCTCCCGCCCACCCTTTCGGCTCACGACGTCGTTGCCGCCACCGCCCACCTTCCCGCCGGCTCCGTCTTCCTCCGCGCGTTTGGTGCCGATGATGTCGAAGCTCTCTTGGCTTTCGTCCAGTTCACACGGGCCCACGGCCACACCCTCGCCGTCGCCACCACCGCCTGCGATCTCACCGCGCTCGCACCTGCGCTGCCGGCTCTCGGTGATGATCGCCTGATTTTCACGCTCTCTCATCCGGCCGCCTCGGTCGCCGGCGTCAACGCCCACCCCACCGGCGCCTATCGTGCGCTCGTCGAACAACTCCGTCTCGCCGGCTCGCGCGCCCCGCTCTGGATCCGTAACACCTCCACCACTACGGTAAACGGCGATCCGTCGTTCCTCTCACGACTCCTCGATTCAGCCATCCTCACCGGCACCCTTCTCTGCGACGGCCTTGGCGATCTCGTCTCCATCGAGACCGAGCCCGACGCATCGCGCGCCACCAAGGTTGCCTACAACGTCCTCCAAGGCGCCGGCGCCCGCATTTCCAAAACCGAGTTCGTCGCCTGCCCTTCCTGCGGCCGCACGCTTTTCGATCTGCAGACAACCACCCAGCGCATCCGCGCGCAGACCGGCCACCTCAAGGGCGTGAAACTCGCCATCATGGGCTGCATCGTGAACGGCCCCGGCGAGATGGCCGACGCCGATTTCGGCTACGTCGGCGGCGCCCCGGGAAAGATCAATCTCTACGTCGGCAAAACCTGCGTTCAATACAACATCCCCCAGGCCGAAGCCGACGCCCGACTTATTTCGCTCATCAAAGAACACGGAAAATGGGTCGATCCCAAGCCCGTCACAGTCGCGTAACGCAACTGTCACCGGCGCGCCCAAAACGCTTCGCACCGTCAAGCCCCCTCCGCCTCTTTTTTCAATTTTGAGCCGCCGCCCTAGGGGAAATGTCCTGCGTAATATCCCGGGCCCTACACCGATGCAGTCCACTTGCCCCAACCCTTGATTCAGAGTTTTTTTGGCAACCAAAAAACAAAAATACTTATCCGCAAAAACCATGTGAATAACTTGTCGGAAAGTTGCTCTTGAAACCCTTTTCCGCTTCACCGTTATTCGCTCCCCGCTTCACTTCAACCGGTCCTCCCGGCGGTTCTTTCACACGTCCTTTACGAGTCTCCTCCGGCCCCACTCGCCACCGCGAGAACATACCCTTATCCAATAACCACTTAGAGATTAATTGGCTTGCCCCGATTCCCTGATGGTTCTCCCTCCCTTTTTCCCTCTCCTTCGGTGCCCGACTTTTCTCGTGACGACGTGCCTCTGACCGCCCTCGGATCGCCTAGTGTGAATAATCTCCAGTCCCGCACCTCTTCGTCCTTTGTCCATGTCTCCAGTCGTCACCTCTCCGAGCCTTTGGGAAACCGTCAAAAGCGATTTCAAAGGACTCTTCCCTGAGGACGTTTATCAGCTCTGGTTCGAGCCAATCACCTGTATCGAGGCATCGGAGGACACCCTGACCCTCGGCGTGCCGAATGACTTCGCTGCGATCTGGATCAACGACAACTACCTCGACCTGATCGTCCAGCGCCTTCGGCTCACCTCCGGCCGGATGATCACGGTCAAACTCAAGAAATCCGGTTCCACCACTGGAGCCGGGACGTCCCCGTCCCGGACGTCCGAATCCGACTCCGTCGCCGTTCCCCGCGCCAAGCCCTCCACCCCCAAGCGCACCACCCGTTACGACGAAAAAGGCACCGCCTACGTCGGCTCGCTAAACCCGCGCAACACCTTCGAGACCTTTGTCGTCGGCTCCAACAACCAGATGGCGCACGCCGCTGCCATGGCCGTCGCCCAGTCTCCCGCTCAGGCCTACAATCCCCTCTTCCTCTACGGCGACACCGGCCTCGGCAAGACGCACCTGATGCATGCCATCGGCCACGCGATCCTCCGCGCCAAGCCCGACACCAAGGTCGCCTACCTCTCCACGGAAAAATTCACTAACGAGTTCATTCAGGCGCTCCAAGAGAACCAGCTCGCCAAGTTCCGCCAGCGCTACCGCAGCGTGGATATCTTGTTGGTGGACGACGTGCAATTCCTTGCCGGCAAAGAGCGCATCCAGGAAGAGTTCTTCCACACCTTCAACGACCTCTTCGAGTCCGGTAAGCAGATCATCCTCTCCAGCGACCGCCGCGCCGCCGAGATTCAGAAACTCGAAGCCCGCCTCGTTTCCCGCTTTGAATGGGGACTCCCCGCCGACATTCAGGCGCCCGATTACGAGACCCGCCTCGCCATTCTCCGCACCAAGGCCGCGACCCTGAAGTTCAACATCCCCGCCGATGTCGCCAACTTCATCGCGCAGAACATCGCCAAGAACATCCGTCGCCTCGAAGGCGCTCTCATCAAGGTGGCCAGCTACGCCACCCTCACCGGCAAGCCCATCGACATGGCTGCGACCGAGATGCTCCTCCAGGACGTGCTCATGGAGCAGGCGCAGAACCAACTCACGATCGAGATCATCCAAAAACGCGTGGCCGATCACTACCAGATCCGTCACAGCGACATGACGAGCAAGCGCCGTCCCAACAACATCGCCATCCCCCGCCAGATCGCGATGTATCTCACCCGCTCGCTGACCAAGCATTCCCTTCAGGAAATCGGCGAAGCCTTCGGTGGCCGTGACCACGGCACCGTTATCCACGCCTGCAAATCCGTGGATAACATGCTCGAGCAGGACACCACCGCCCGTGGTGCCATCGAGTTCCTCCGCACCCAACTCAGCCGGTAAGCCCCGCATGCGCGGCGAGTTGAGAGTTGAAGGTTGAGAGTTGAGAGTTTCATTCGGACCAACCGGCCCCTAGCCTGTCCCTCAACTTTCAACTCTCATCTCTCAACTTTCCTCCATGTCTCTCACACCCGAACAAGCCGCCACCGTCTCCAGCTGGGTCGCCGCCGGAGACAACCTCTCCACGATCCAGAAAAAACTCCGTGAGCAGTTCAGCGTCGCGCTCACCTACATGGACGTCCGCTTCCTCGTGGATGACCTGAATCTCCAGCTCAAAGACGCGCCCAAGAAGGTCGACGCAAGCGACGTGACCAAGACCCAGCCCAAGCCGGCGCCCGCCGCTGCAGGCAACGACGACTTGCCTCCCGGCGAAGACGATCTCGCCGACGAAGCCCTCCCGCCTGCCGGCAGTGGTCGCGTGATTCTCGACGTGGATAGCGTCACCCTCATCCCTGGGGCGATCGCCAGCGGTAAAGTCACTTTCAGCGACGGCGTGACCGGCAAGTGGATCATCGACCACCAAGGCCGCCCCGGTTTCACCGAAATCAGCCAACCCGGCTATCGTCCGACTCCTGAAGACGCCAAGTCCTTCATGAACCAGCTCGAAGCCGAGCTCCAGCGCCGCGGTCTGTAAGGCCTGTATCAAACAGGATCATCCGCACTGGAGACCCGACGACCCGTCGGGTCTTTTTATTTCTCGCGCCCCTTGAGCCGATCGATCACCTCGCGCTCAAACACGTCGTAAACGACGCTACGCCGGTTCATATAAACGCACTCGATTACCTTGCCCTCGCGGTAACGGAAGATCGCCCGAAACGGCCCAACCCTCAGCCGATAGAACCCGTTGAGATCATCGCCCAGCGCCTTGATGTCGCCCTGCTCCTTTCTCAGCAGCATAAGCGCACGTTTCGTTTCACGCCGGTAGGTCATCCCTAATTCGGCGTAGAAAGCCTGCACCTGCGGCCAAACATCGACCACGTAGTCCATCAGTCCGGGAGATCCTCAACACGGATAACCTTGTCGCGCCCCACCCCCGCCTCCGCATCGCGGATTGCCTTCATCGCCTTCGGATCGGCCAGAATTTCCATCGTCTCCAACAACCCCGTGAGCTGCTCCTCACCCAACACGTAGGCCACCGTCTTGTCATGCCGCGTGATGGTCGCCATCCGCCCGCTCTCGACCGTGCGCACCAACTGCGCCATGCTGCGCTGCGCCTCCTTAACAGTATATACCGTTTTCATCGTGAAAAGGCATACACTTGCCCTCCCTGGCGCGCAAGCACCTCGTCACTTTTAACCCCGCAAACGCTTTCCCGGGACAGATTTTTCACTGGGAATAAGAACCGGCCCATTGCCCCGCCGGCGGTTTCACGATCTTGTGTCCACGGATTTCCCCGTCCAATCCACCCATGAGCCCATCCATCCGCGTCACCGTCTGGGGCGAATTTCGCCACGAAAAGAAGAACCCCAAGGTCGCCGCCCTCTATCCTCAGGGCATGCACGAGACTATCGCCGGTTTCCTTCGCACCCACGCCGACTTCACCGTGCGCACCGCCTGGCTCGATCAGCCCGAGCATGGCCTGACCGACACCGTGCTCGCCGCGACCGACGTGCTTATCTGGTGGGGACACATGGCCCACGGCGACGTGCAGGACGCCATCGTCACCCGAGTGCAGAAACGCGTGCTCGAAGGCATGGGCCTCATCGCCCTCCATTCCGCCCACTACGCGAAAATTTTCAAAACCCTCCTCGGCACCACCTGCTCCCTCAAATGGCGCGAGGCCACCGACAAAGAACGCCTCTGGAACATCAATCCCGCCCACCCGATCACGCAGGGCATCGGCGAATACTTCGAGATCCCGGCTGAAGAAATGTATGGTGAGCCTTTCGGCATCCCCGAGCCCGACCAATTGATCTTCATCTCCTGGTTCACCGGCGGCGAAGTGTTCCGCAGCGGCGCCACGTGGCAGCGCGGCAATGGACGCATTTTCTACTTCCGCCCCGGTCACGAAACCTACCCGACTTATCACCAAAAAGAGGTGCAACAGGTCATCACCAACGCGGTCCGCTGGGCCCGCGCCACCGTGTGCATCCCCGATGCCTGCCCCAACGCCAAGCCCCTCGAACCTCTCCCCGCCGACCGGGAAGCCGCGACACGCCCCACCCTCGGCCACAGGTAACTGCCCTTCGAATCGTTCTCGTTCTCATACTCTTACTCGTTCTCTCCTGACGAACGAGAACGAGTAAGAGAACGAGAACGAATCAAACCGCCCCAATGCCCACCCCCACCCGCAAGAAGCCCAAAGCCACCAAGGCCGCCCCCACCGTCCGTCTCGCCATCATCGGCACCGGCGGCATGGCCAACAACCACGCACAGCGCTTCAAGGACGTTCCCGGCTGCACGCTCGTCGCCTGCGTCGATGTGAACCGCGAACGCCTCGAAAAATTTGCCGCCGACCACGGCATTCCGAACGTCTTCGACTCCGTTGCCGCCCTCCTTGCCTGGAACCAGTTTGACGCGGTCTCCATCGTCACGCCCGACGCCTACCACGCCCCGCTGTCCATCGCCTGTCTCAAGGCTCGCAAACACGTCCTCTGCGAAAAACCCCTCGCGCTCAACTATGCCGACGCGAAGAAGATGGTCGCCGCCGCGAAGAAGGCCGGTGTCATCAACATGGTGAACCTGTCCTATCGCGACTGGCCCGCGATCCAGGCCGTGCAAGCCGTGATCGCCGCCGGCAAGATCGGCGACATCCGCCACGTCGAGGCCAGCTACCTCCAATCCTGGCTCCCGAGCAAAGTCTGGGGCGACTGGCGCACCACACCGGCGTGGCTCTGGCGTCTTTCGACCCGGCACGGCAGCCGCGGCGTCCTCGGCGATATCGGCGTGCACATCGTCGATTTCGCCACGTTTCCGGCCGGCCCCATCAAGTCGGTTTACGGCAAGTTGAAGACCTTCGACAAAGCCAAGGGCAACCGCGTGGGCGAATACGTGCTCGATGCCAACGACTCCGCCGTGATGACCGTCGAGTTCGCCAACGGCGCCCTCGGCACCATCCATACCACTCGCTGGTCCGGCGGACACGCCAACCGCCTCTTCCTCAAGATATCCGGCGCCAAGGGCAGCATCGAAATCGACTCCGAACGCTCCACCACGAGCTACAAGCTCAGCGTCGGCGACGACCTCGACAAAGCCACGTGGACCGAAGTCCCCTGCAAGCCCACGCCCAACAACTACGCCCGCTTCATCAAAAGCATCCGCACCGGCAAGCAGGACCAGCCCGACTTCGCTCGCGGAGCCGCCGTGCAAAAGGTCCTCGACGCCGTCATCGCCTCCGACTCCAAAGGAAAACCGGTCAAAGTCTGACGCCTGATCTCACTGGTCGAATTTACCGAGTTCGTTGTAGCTGATAACCGACTTCACCTGGCCGACATACTCCGCCCCCTGCTCGGAGTAGTGTAGCAACCCGTCGGCCAGCCGTTCGCCGTCGATCACCGCGCCCGCCCGCCTCAGTTGCGCGCGCAACTCCCGCAACTCGCGGTAGCGGGCGTGCGTATTCAGATTGTGGACATAGGAGCGGATCGCCTCGCCCGGGTCGTCATAAACCGCGACCTCGAATTCCTCGCCCGGCGCACGCTCGCGCGGAACCATGCCCTCGCCCGCGTCATAAACCCGCATGCCGAAAAGATTATTGCCGTGGCGCGCGAATCGCGACGTGCCCCAGCCCGACTCGATCGCCGCTTGCGCCACGACGAGCGACACCGGCACGACATCCACCCGCGCCAGCACCTCGCGCAACAACTCCCGGTTTATCTCGCGATCATCGTCGAACCCGTAACGCCGCGCGACCGCGCGCACGAAATTCCGCTGCACCGGCCCTACCGGCCTCCCCGTCGCCAAACCCGCGTCGATGATCAGCAGTCGTTCGCGCGTCAGCTCAATCTCGCGGTTCACTTTCGCCGCCATCGGCGCGACTCGCGAGATGAACAACGCCTTGCGTTCGGCGGGATCATCAATGGCACCAAAGTCGGGCAGATCCTCGAACTCGCCTAGCTTACTGGTCCCGATCACCGCCACGGTCGCGATCGCCCCCCACAATGCGAACTGTCTCCAACGACGCCGGGCGACATCCATCGCTCGGTGAAACCGGCTCCCTGTCGGGCCGGCGTCCGGTTGGAAAGCCGCGATCACGTCCCGGTTTTCTTGAGATGGAGAAAACATTTTCCTCCCGCCCAATACTCGATGTAATTCGCGCTCGTCTGGATACGATCCGACCACACGCCCGGCTTGCGGCCGCCCGGCACGTTTTGCAACGCGACCCAGGTTTCCTCGCCATTGAACCACTTGCGGTAGGCCGCGCCCTTTTCCATGGAAATCTTTATCGTGATCTGCTCCCCGAGCTTGTCGGGCTGAAGCAACAAAAAGACATCGCCCTTCTCATCCACCTTCACATTCGAAAGTATCGCCGTGTCGAAAACCAGCGCCTCGTAAGGCCCGAACTTCTGCACTGCGGCGGCCTGTGCGGGCTTCTCCGCCGTCTGTGCCGACAAAAAAGGCGCGGATGAGACCGCGCCGATTAAAACCATCGTTGAAAGCAAACGATTGAGTTCCATGCCCGCCACACTGGCGAACACACCTCACCGAGGCAAGGCCGGCCTCCACGGCTCCATCAACCGCCACACCAGCTCCGTGCGCAGGTTCTCGGCCATCAGCAACGTGATGCCCTGGTCGATGCCGATCACATCAGTGCCCACCCAGCCGGTCTGCGGATTAAACGCATCGGCAAAACCGTAAGGCCCGTAGATTTTTTCGCCCCAACGCGTGTGCATTCCTCGCAACACCGCCGTGCAGTCCGTCGGCACAAACGGCAACGAACCCGCCGCCGCGCACGGCACCACCGTGCCATCGATGCGCGCATCAACCACTCCGCTCACGGGTGGCCCACCCCAATCGACATAACCGGCCGCGCCGTCCGACGACGTGAGACCCCAGACATTTTCCTCGTAGCCGGGAAACCGTCCGCGCAGATCGAGGCAAAACTGTTTCTGCGCCCGCGTCGCCGCGCACGCGTTGGCAAAAAAATTCACTCCACTCACATCATCCTTGAACCCGCGCCAATCCATCCACGCCTGCGGAAACTGGTGCACGAACAACGGTGCATGATGCAGGAAACGTTCGCCCGCATAGCTCACCCACGGCTCACGTCGCCACGCCGACCATGTCGCGGCGGGTGCGCGCCGGGTCGCTCCATTCACCACGAACCACGTCATGCCGAAGTGCTCCGAAAACTGATCCCAGCTCCACGGCATAAAGCCGTTTTCAGGAGTCCAGCCATGCCGAATCCGTCCCGCTTCATCGAGCAGCCACGGCCAGTCCACGCGCGCCTCGATGGCAAGTGCGAGCTCCGCGACCGCACCGCCGAAATAACGCGCCGCCGACAATGCGCCAAACACCGCGATCGCCGTGTCGATGCTCGACGCCTCGCAGTTCCAGGCACGCACGCCGGTGCGCATGTCGACGAAGTGAAAGAAGAATCCGTGCTCGTGTTGCACATCGCGCCACAGCGTGCGCAACACGCGCTCGGCACACGCGCGACACTCCGCCTGCGATTCCCAGCCGCGCTCCGCACCGATGGCGAGAGCGGTCAGCCCAAAGCCCACGGCCGCGATACTCGCCATGTCGCCAGATTTGGACCCATCAGCCTTCGCCCGGTCAGGAATCAACCCGGTATGCGGATGCGCCGTATCAAAAAAATACCGAAACGCCCGCCGGCTGAGGTCATCGAGAAAGAGATCGTCCGTCATGCTTGCACCAATGAGTCAAAGTTCCCCGTAGGCCGCGAGCTTGCTCGCGCTCCGAATGGTCCGCTCGCCCCCGAGCGCCGGAGCGCCTGCAAGCAGGCGGCCTACCCGATCCCCAACTCCCATTCATCCAATCCCCGTAGGCCGCGAGCTTGCTCGCGCTCCGATAAACGTAAATCTCACCTACATGTTTCGCCCAAACCACGGCGATGAAGCGCTGCGTCGCCACCGCGCACACGTGGCCAACACATCGTATTTTCTCACGCTCTGCACCGCTGATCGTCGCACCGGTTTGCATACACCGCATATTGCTCCGGCCCTTCACAACGAAATCACGGCCATCAAAAGCAGCGGCCACTGGCAACTGCGCGGTGCCGTGGTGATGCCCGATCACCTTCATTTGTTCGTCCGAGTAATCGGTCTCTTAGAAATTTCACGTTGTGTCGCCCGCCTGAAATCAAAGACGAAACATTCTCTCAACGCTAGAGCATTTTGAAAAAAGTTGTAGCCGCGAGCGTGAGCGAGTGGACGAACCACCACTCGCTCACGCTCGCGGCTACTTCAAAATTTCGGCTACGACTCTATTTGAAATGCTCTAATGATCTCCGCTGGCAGGGAAACTTCTATGAGCACCGTCTGCGTGCCGACGATTCTGTCGAGTCAGTCCTTCGCTATCTTCACCTCAATCCGTATCGTGAGAACCTTGTTCTCATCACAGAAACTTGGCCTTGGTTCTGGCTCGGAAAAGAAGAGGCCGATTGGTTCGTCCCGCTCTTGGACGACAGCAAGCCGTTTCCCGAATGGATGCAATAACACCTCGGAGCGCCTGCAAGCAGGCTGCCTACCATAAACCATCCCCGTAGTCCGCAAGCTTGCTCGCGCTTCGCTTACCGTTCACCTGCTTTCCCAACCCGGAGCGCCTGCAAACGTAGCTCAACTCAGTAACGCCATAAATTCAGCCTCCGTGATCACCGGCACGCCGAGGCTCTTCGCCTTTTCCAGCTTTGAGCCCGCCTCCTCGCCCGCCAGCACGTAGTGAGTTTTGCGCGACACGCTTCCGCTCACCTTGCCTCCGGCTGCTTCGATCAGCTCCGTCGCCTGCTCGCGCGATAACGTCGGCAACGTGCCGGTGAGCACCACCGTCCTGCCCGCCAACGCCCCGCCCGCCGCGCCTTCGGCGGGAGCGGTTGGCGTCACGCCGACCGCGATCAAATCGGCCACCAATGCACGATTGGCCTCGTCGCTGAACCAAGTGCGCACCGCCTCGGCGGTTTTTTCGCCGAAGCCGTCGATTTGAACCAAGTCGTTGAGCGACGCCGCCGCCAGCGCTTCCAGCGAGCGGAAGCGCCGCGCCAGATCTTTGGCCGATGCCGCGCCCACCTGCGGAATACCGAGGCCGTGAATCACGCGCCACAGATCCGCCGTGCGCCGCTCGGCGATGCCGTTGACGAGATTCGTCGCCCACAATTCGCCGGATTTTTTCAACGGCAGCAAATCCTCCACTTTCAGCCGGAACAGATCGGGGATCGTTTTGATGAGTCCGCGCGTGAGCAACAGATCCACGATTTCCTCACCGAGCCCGTCAATATCGAGACTGGCCTTGGACGCAAAGTGCTCGATCTTGCGGCGCACTTTTTCGGGACACGCCGGATTCACGCACATCCATTTCACGCCGCCCGGTTCGCGCACGAGCGACGAACCGCAGGCCGGACACTCGCTCGGGAAAACATACGGCACGCTGTCCGCCGGGCGTTTTTCCAAGATCACGCTCACGACGGCAGGGATGATCTCACCCGCTTTCTCAACGAGCACCGTGTCGCCCACGCGCACGTCCTTGCGCGCGATTTCATCGGCATTGTGCAACGTGGCTCGTTTCACCGTGGTGCCGGCGAGCAACACCGGCTCCAGCTCGGCCACCGGAGTGACCGCACCCGTGCGACCGACCTGCACGGAGATCGCGCGAATGCGGGTCTCGGCACGGTCCGGGGCAAACTTGTAGGCGCAGGCCCAACGCGGCGAGAGCTTGCGAGCGGCCTGACCCGCGCCGCGATAGCCGACCACGGCCTGCTGTGAAAACAAATCAAGCTTCACCACCGCGCCATCCGTCGCGAACGGAAACCCGCGACGCAGCGCATCCAGTTCGCCGATGGCCGCCCAGACCGCATCAATGCCGCGCACCACCCAGAATTTCGTTTCTACCGGCAGCCCCCAGGCGCGGAGTTGCGCCTGAAACGAGGACTGCGAATTAAAAGCCTCGGAGACCGGCTCGCACGCGCCGAGGCCGTAAACAACGATCTCCAGCCGGCGCGTGGCGACGAATTTCGAATCAAGCTGCTTGAGTGTGCCGGCGGCCAAGTTGCGCGGGTTGGCGTAGAGCGCCTCGCCGGCTTCGTCTTGAAGCTGGTTGATGCGACGGAATTCCTCGTCGCGCAAAAAAACCTCTCCACGGATCTCGATCAAATCGGGCAGCGGAGGCGCGAGCAGGTCGTCGGCCGGTTTCAAGGTGTGTGGCAGCCCACGGATGGTGCGCACGTTGGCCGTGACATCATCGCCTTCCTCGCCGTCGCCACGCGTGACCGCGCGCGTGAGTTTGCCCTTTTCGTAAGTGAGGCTGACCGCGACTCCGTCGATTTTCGGCTCAACCGTGTAGCCGAGATCATTGGTGCCAAGGGCCTTGACGAGGCGCGCATGGAATTCACGCAGCTCGGTCTCGTCGTAGGTGTTGTCCAGCGTGGTCATCGCCAGGCGATGTTTCACGCGCGCGAAGCCTTCGGTGCGGTCGTCGCCCACGCGTTGGGTCGGCGAATCCACGAGGGCAAATTCCGAGAACTGCGCCTCCAGACCGGCGAGTTCCTTTTTCAGCGCGTCGTAGTCGAAGTCGGTGATCTCCGGCTGAGCCTGCCGATAGTAACGCTCGTCGTGACGGGCGATTTCGGCGCGAAGATGGGCGATGCGGGCGTGGGCCTCGGCGGACGTCATGGTGCAACTTCAGTTGGCACCGATGCGGGTGATTTTTCAACTCGTTGCTTGCGCGTAAAGAGCGGTGTTTCCAGCAACCGCCGATACCACCCCCAAAGCTGGTAGAGCGACACGGCCAAACACGCACCCAACGTGTCAGCCACCCAATCGGCGATCTCCACGCTGCGTCCGGGGGTAAAGCTCTGACGGATTTCGTCCGCCATGCCGTAGGCGGAGGTCAGCAGAATCGCCATCCACACATAACGACGGCGCCGAAAAGAGCGGCCAACCAACGTGGCGATCAACCCGAACACCAACCCGTGGGCCACTTTGTCGAAATTCACAATGCCTGGTCCGGCGACATGACTCTGCCCTGAGGCGAAAAACACGGTCGCCGCCACAGCCACCGCCCACAGCCAATGTCCGGCCGGCTGACGAGGAGCCGGTGCGAGCGATGGAACGGGTTGGCCTGGGCTGGAAGTGGACATAAAAAAGCCTCACACGGGGTGAGGCTCATTGAAAACCGGGGAAAATGGTCGGGATGGTGAGATTCGAATTCAAGACCAAACCTCATAACTAACGCAGTCTTCAATAGATTAGGAAGACTGGAAATGAAAGACACAGCTAAACACACAGGTGACACACAGATAGGGCCGCGAACGACTCGTTCGGTCCCTCAATCAAGCAGGTTCCGGCATGCGGTGCGCGCCGCATGCGCGCACGCAGGCCTAACCTTGTATATGAGGAAACAACGTAACGGAGGTTAGCACCGTTTGTGCGGGTCCGTGCTTCAACGGCAAAGAATCCCAAGCAAAGCCAACTCCGGCTGCGTCCTGAGCTGGTGGACGCCATACGCCCGTTTGTGAAGTGAGGGGCGGATTCGTCGGAAAAGCCGTTTGCTGCGCTCGTCCCGAGGATCTCGACCTTTAAGCGGGATTTGACCGCAGCAGGGATTTCGTTCGAGGACGCACGTCGGTGAAAAACATTCTGCCTAGTTGGGCAGATGCACCACGGGAGAAAGCAGCCTGTCTTGACCCTCCTTGTCCCTCCTCGCAAGGGGCGTGCCTTGGAGGGTCTGCTGCGCGGGTTAACTGCTCATGCAGGAATTGTCTTAGTTGCCACAAAAGTTCTTCTCTGGGAGTGATAAGTTGATGAGTGATGCGCTGACTCCCGAGTTAATGTTAGAAGTCTTGAAACGCTCCGGCTATCTTTTAGAAAGTCGCATTATCTCAATGCTGAACGAGATGGGCGTTTTTGTGGAGCCTAACGCTTCTTACTTTGATAAAAAAACCGGGGTATCGCGTGAAATTGATGCGCTGGTTGAATTACACCGATTTAATCAGGACCGAGTTGGGACTCAGGTGTGCGTAAAAACGTCTTTCGTTCTAGAAGCGGTAAATAATCCGTCTCCGGTGCTGGTTATGACGCCGTATAAATGGGCGCCACTTACGAATGAAATGGATTACATCCCGTATTGCTACAGTCCGGGACATGACGAAAACGACGGACATCCTTTTGATTACCAAGGCGTTATGCCCGAGCTAAAACTGCCAGTCGGCGAAACCCTTTTTTGCCAGTATTGCGGATTTAGCAGGAAGAAACAACACGACCGCGATTGGATGGCGTCTCATCCCGATGACCTCTACGGCTCGATAAAGAAAGCCGTGGAGTATGCACTGACACTTAGGGATGAGTCTGAGAAGTGGATGGCGAACCCTTCGGATGCCTATTGGCGCATTTTCAAATGGCGTCCTGTCATAGTTATTGGAGGTGAACTCTATCAAATGAAGGACCAAAAGATTGAATCCGTCACTCAGGCTAAGCTTCGGTTCAATTTGCATTGGGAGGGCGACGAAAGCAGCGTCATTGTCGATTTCGTAAGTGAGAAAGCTCTGCCCGCGTTCATCGAAGTCACTCAATCTGAAGATGACGAAATTGAGAAGAAACTCATCAGATTGAAGAAATCTGAAATGGGTGAACCGTAGCTCATATCTGCCGAGTGCGTGATTGCGTCGTCCTAAGGACTTTGGGTGCTCAACGCTGATACACACAGAAACACACAGTCGCGGCGGCTGTTTTGGCCAATTCGGGACGCAAGCAGTCGCAATGCGTCGCATCGGACAAACCTTAAAAAAAACCATTTCTCCTCTCATGTGGAGAAGTTAGGTCTTAAAACTGCGTTAGACCTAACTGGGGAAAATGGTCGGGATGGTGAGATTCGAACTCACGACCTCTTGCACCCCATGCAAGCGCGCTACCAGGCTACGCTACATCCCGACTAAGGAGGGGTCAGGAAGCCGGACGCCCGCGCCGGAAGCAAGCGGTTTTTTTCAACAACTCACACCAATCCCAACAAGGGGATAAAATCGTTGGTGCCCGGGGTCGGACTCGAACCGACAAGTCTTTAGAGGACGGCAGATTTTGAGTCTGCTGCGTATACCAATTTCGCCACCCGGGCGGGTTCCGAAACGAGTGGTCAAGCTACGTCCGCCCCCGAGCTTGTAAATGGAAAACTCAAGCGTTCCACTCGCCGCCATGTCAGACTTCCGCGTCTTCGCCCCCGCACCCGTCCATGGGACCATTTCCCTCCCGGCCGGCGAATCGCACCACCTCGTCACCGTCAACCGCGCCCGCACCGGCGACACGGTCGTCGCGTTCGACGGCTACGGCACCGAGTGGACCTGCGAATTGACCGATGCCCGCAAAGCCGGCGCCACGTTAAAGGTTAACTCCACGCACACCCGCGCACCCCTTCCCTGCGCAATCACCCTCGGCCAGGCGCTGCCGAAGGGCGGAGTGATGGACGACATCGTGCGCCACGTCACCGAGCTGGGCGCGGCGCGCATCGTGCCGATCGAAACGGAGCGCACCCAGGTCCACCTCGACGGCGATCGCTCCGACAAGAAGGTCGAAAAATGGCGCATCGCCGCGCTCGAAGCCGCCAAGCAATGCGGCAACCCTTTCCTGCCCGAGGTGACCGCGGTGCAGTCACTCGCCGCGTTTCTGGCGAGCGATGCCGTGCATGCCGCACAGCTCAAATTGGTCGCCAGCCTGCACCCGGGCGCTCGCTCGTTGCGTGAATGCCTGAATGCGTATCGCACCCAACACGGTGGCAGCTCTCCTAAATCGGCCGTGTGGCTGGTGGGTCCCGAGGGAGATTTTTCTCCCGCCGAGATGGCCGTGCTCCAAGCAGCGGGATTTTTTCCGGTGACGCTCGGGCCGCTGGTGTTGCGCTGCGACACGGCGGCGACCGCGGCGTTGAGCGTGCTCAGTTACGAAACGTTTCAGCAGTAGGCGGCGAGCTTGCTCGCGCATCGGGCCCCTGGCTCGAAGCGCCTGCAAGCAGGCTGCCTACGAAGGCGGAGCCGCCGCACTCGCAGCGAATGGCGTCTTTTCAGATCACCACACCAGCAGACCGCCCGCGAAGGTCAGGCCGGCGCCGACGGAGCAGAAGATGATCTTGTCGCCCGCCTTGAAGATTTCTTCTTCCACGGCCCAACCGAGCGCCATCGAGACGGACGCGCCCGAGGTGTTGCCGTATTTGGCAATGGTCACGACGAACTTCTCGTAAGGGATGCCCACGCGTTTGCCGACGGCGCGCAGGATGCGTTCGTTGGCTTGGTGCGGCACGATCCACGAGATGTCGTCGGGCTTGAGGCCGTGGCGTTTCATCGCGTGCTCGATCTCGTTGGCGAAGGCGATGACGGCGTTTTTGAAGACCGCGCCACCGTCCATCTGAAGGTAGAAATCGTGTTTGTCGCTGCCGTCCGCGTTGGGAAGGAGCTGACGGGCGCCGCCGCCCGGACGCTGAATCGCCTCGAAGGCGGACGCATCGCCGGAAAGCGCCATGCGGTGCAGGCGATGACCGCCGGGCGCGTCGGTGAGAATGGCCGCGCCAGCGCCGTCGCCAAAGAGGAAGGCGGTTTCGTGATCGTTGGGATTGGTGATGCGCGAGAGAAGCTCGGCGGTGACGACGATCACGTTTTTCGCCGTGCCGCCGCGGATAAACGCGCGACCGACTTCGAGCGCATAGAGCCAGCCGGAACAGGCGGCGTTGACGTCAAACGCGAGCGCCTTGGGGCAGCCCAGGAGCTTCGCCAGCGCACTGGCCATCGAGGGCACGGGCTGGTCGGGAATGATGGTCGCGAGGATAATCCCATCGATCTGCGACGCGTTGAGACCGGCTTGGGAGAGCGCGTGGTTGACGGCGATGGCGGCCAACTCGGTGGCGGAGTCCTCCGGGTCGGCGTAGCGACGCTCGTGAATGCCGGTGAGCTTGTGCATCTCCGCCTCGGTGCGGCCGGGGAAGGCTTTTAAGATCTCGCTGGTCGGGCGGATGTTTTTCGGAACGGCGTAACCGACGCCGGCGATACAAACGGTCTCGGAGACGATGGCGGTCGCGGGAGTTGAGAGCTGGGAGCTGAGAGTTGAGAGCCCGGCGCCGGCGGCCTTGGGGTTCGCGGCAAGGTAGGCGGCGATATCGTCACCGGAAACGCGTCCGCCGGGACCGGTGGCGGCGATGCCGGTGAGCATCGCAGGGTCGAGACCGGCTTCTTGTGCGAGCTTGGCGGCGCGAGGTGTCCACTGGAGACCGGACGCAACGGCAGGTTTGGCCGCCGCAGGCATCGCGGGAGCGACGGCAATCGCGACGGGAGCCGGAGTCGCGGGTTTGGCCGCAACGACGGCGTCACTTTTAACCTGGAGGTTCTTCAGCGAAATATCCGCCGTCTGGATACGCAGGAAAGGCGCGCCGCTGGGCAGGATATCGCCGGCGCGCGCCTGCACCACCTCGATCACGCCATCGCACGGCGCCTCGAACTCGAACACCGATTTGTCGCTCTCCAACTCGGCGATCTTATCGCCCTTGGTGATGCGTGCGCCGGCGACGACCTTGATGTCGATTACCGTGAGTTCGCTGACCGTCGCTCCCATGGAGGGGATCGGCACGTCGATGAGGAAGTTGTCCATCAGGATTTGGTTTGAACGAACACTGTTGGCACCGCGTTGCGTGCGGTCAATGGCGGAGCCCGGCGGGGCTCCGCTGGCATCAGGCACGCGCCAATTTCCAAAACGCGAGGCACTTTGCGAGGAGGGCTTCGAGCTCATGGAGCGGCACCATGTTGGGGCCGTCGGAGAGCGCGTTGTCCGGATCGGGGTGCGTTTCGAGAAAGAGACCATCGGCACCGGCCGCGAGCGCTGCGAAAGCGAGCGTCGGCACGAACTCGCGCTGGCCACCGCTCTTGCCGCCGGCCGCGCCGGGGAGCTGCACGCTGTGGGTCGCGTCGAGAATCGTGGGATAACCGTTCTTCGCCATGATCGGGAACGTGCGCATGTCGACGACGAGATTGTTGTAGCCAAAGGTCGCGCCGCGTTCGCACTGCCAGATCTCGGCGGCGCCGCCGTGCTTCAATTTGCCGACGACGTGAACCATGTCGTTGGGCGAGAGAAACTGGCCCTTCTTCACGTTGACGGTCTTGCCGGTCGCGGCGGCGGCGAGGAGCAAATCGGTCTGACGGCAGAGGTAGGCGGGGATCTGCAGGACATCGCAAACCTGGGCGACGGGAGCGCATTGCGAGGCGTCGTGGATGTCGGTCACGCAGGGCAGGCCGTAGTCTTTTTTGACGAGGGCGTGGAGCGCGAGGCCTTCTTCGAGACCGGTGCCACGACCGCCCGCGATGGACGTGCGGTTGGCTTTGTCGAAGGATCCCTTGAAGACGAGGTTCAGCTCCGGATATTTGGAACGGATCGCGACGAGTTTCTCGGCGACAGCACGGACGACCTTTTCGTTTTCAAGCGAGCAGGGACCGGCGAGGACGAGGAGTTTTTTGGAGTCGAAGAGAGGCATGGATGAAAAAAGTAGCGAGTAGTGGGTAGCGAGTAGGACGGAGCGGCGCAGTGAACGAGTGATGAAGCGAGAGCGGGTTTTGAGGCTGGATTAGATCGTCCTACTCGCTACCCGCTACTCACTACTCGCTATTACTTCTTCGCCTTCGCGATCTTCTTCGCGGGCTTCTTGTTCTTCAGCGCGGCGGCGATGAACGCGGCGAAGAGCGGGTGCGCCTTGTTGGGCTTCGACTGGAACTCGGGGTGGAATTGCACCGCGAGGAACCACGGATGGTCTTTGAGTTCGACGATCTCGACCAGGTTGCGACGAGGATTGATGCCGCTGATGACGAGGCCGCCACGCTGGAGCTGGCCGACGTAGGCGTTGTTGACCTCGAAGCGGTGACGATGGCGTTCACGAATGCTGGAGGCCTTGTAGGCCTTCGCGGCCAGCGTGCCGGGCGCGAGCGCGCATTCGTAACTGCCGAGGCGCATGGTGGCGCCCTTGTCGATGATGTTCTTCTGCTCCTCCATCATATTGATGACAGGGTGCGGAGCGTTGGCGTCGAACTCGGTGGAGTTGGCACCCTGCAGCTTGAGGACATTGCGGCAGTATTCGATCACCGCGATCTGGAGACCGAGACAGAGGCCGTAGTAAGGGATTTTGTTTTCGCGGGCGTATTTCGCGGCGGCGATTTTGCCCTCGGTGCCACGGTCGCCGAAGCCACCGGGGACAAGAATGCCGTCGAGGCCCTTGAGAATGGAGAGGCCGTTTTTCTTTTCAAGGTCCTCGGCGTCGATGCGCACGATGTTGACGCGGGTATTGTTCGCGATGCCGGCGTGGGTGATGGATTCGTAGACGGATTTGTAGGCGTCCTGGAGCTCGATGTATTTGCCAACGACACCGATCTTCACCTCGTGCGCGGGGTTCTTCACGCGGCGCACGATCTCGTCCCAGATGTTTTTCGAGGGCGCGGGATTTTTCAGGCCGAAAAGATCGATCACGAGGTCGTCCATGCGCTCCTTCTGCAGGGCGAGCGGGAGTTCGTAGATGGAGTCCACGTCGCCGCACTCGATGACGGCCTTCACGGGGACGTTGCAGAACATGGAAATCTTATCGCGCAGACCGGCCTCAAGCGGGTGGTCGCAACGGCACACGAGGATGTCGGGCTGGATGCCGATCTCGCGCAGTTTGGCGACGGACTGTTGCGTGGGCTTTGTCTTCAATTCGCCGGCGGCCTTCAGGTAAGGCACCAGCGTGACGTGGATGAAAATGCAATCGTTCGAACCCACTTCGAGAGCGAACTGGCGCATGGCTTCGAGGAATGGCAGACCCTCGATGTCTCCAGTGGTGCCGCCGATTTCCGTGATGAGCACATCGACGTCTTTGCCGCCGGCGTAAATGCGCTCCTTGATTTCGTTGGTCACGTGCGGGATCACCTGCACGGTTTTGCCGAGGTAAACCCCGCGGCGCTCCTTCGCGATGACGTTCTCGTAAACCTGGCCGGAACTCAGCGAGTTGAGCTTGGAAAGTTTGCCACTCGTGAAGCGCTCGTAGTGACCGAGGTCGAGATCGGTCTCCGCACCGTCTTCCAACACATACACTTCGCCGTGCTGGAAGGGGCTCATCGTGCCCGGATCCACGTTCAGGTAAGGGTCGAATTTTTGGATGCGCACGGTCAGTCCGCGCAGCTCCAAAAGAGCGCCCAATGCCGCCGCCGTGAGGCCTTTGCCCAACGACGAGACAACCCCGCCGGTCACGAAGATGTATTTCATCGGACATGCATATCGGGCGGGTCAAAAGCGTGACAAGCAAAAGCTCGCTCCATCTCCGTCACCACCGCCCTCGCCGTGGCTTCACGCCCACAGCCACAACGCAAACACTCCGGTAACGCCGGCGAATGTCACCAACGCCACGGAGTAAACCGACCATTTGAGCACCTTGGCGATCACCCACAGGATTCCAGCGGCCGCCAGCACGAAGGCCGCCAGCACAAGCCCGCGTGGATAAGCACGCAGTGGCTGGAGCCAGGAATCGAGTGACGACATCGTCCGCCCATACAAAACAACCCGCGAAGATCCGCCAAGCCTGCGATTTACCCGCTTGCGCCTCGTCCGGCGGCACCTGACAAACTGCTGCATTCTCTCCAACCTTCCCATGCAATCCACCCCTCAAGTCCTCGCCTGGCTCACCTGTGATGGCGTGCATGTCGATCCCGGCACCGGCAAACACACCATCCTCGGCGTGTTCTCCAATGTCCGCGGTCGGCAATTCCCCGTCGTCCACCCCTTCATGGTCTGGTTCCTCACCTTGAGCGACGTCCCCTCCGGCCAGCATAAGATCAAGATCTCCCTCGGCCTCGACGCCACCAACCTGCAGCCGTTGATCGAGCGCACGTTCGAATCCCAAAGCCCCCTCCAGCGCATCAATCTCATCAACGAGATTCGCAACCTCTCCTTCCCCCAGCCCGGCGAGTATTCGATCGTGATCGAGGTCGACGAGGACCCGCTCCTCGCCACCAACATCACAGTGTCGAACTGATTTCCGTCCGCATTCCTACATCTCTTCGTCAACTCTCCCGCGCTCCTTCCCCGTTTCATGTCCGCTTCCGCTTCTTCCTTCGATCTCATTGGTGTCGGCTCCCCGATCATGGACCTGCTCGCGCAAGTCCCCGACACCTTCCTCACCACCCTGACCGGTGCCAAGGGCGGCATGGTCCTCATCGATGCCGTGGAGATGGAGGCGATCGTCACGCGACTTGAACACCATCCCGCCACCGTCGCCGGCGGCTCCGCGGGCAACACCGCCGTCAGCGCCGCCCGCCTCGGCCTGCGCACCACCTTCCTCGGCAAACTCGGCAACGACGCCACCGCCACCGCCTATCGCGCACACTTCACCTCCGCCGGTGGTGACGTATCCCGATTCAAATACGCCGACCTCGCGAACGCCCGTTGCGTATCCCTCATCACGCCGGACAGCCAGCGCACCATGCGCACCTGCCTCGCCGCCGCCATGACCCTGGGTGCGAACGAAATCAGCATCGCCGATTTCAAAGGCTGCCGTCATGCCCACATCGAAGGCTATCTTCTTTTCAACCGCGACCTCGCCAACGCCGTGATCACCGCCGCCCGCACCGCCGGTTGCACGATCAGCATCGACCTCGCCTCCTTCGAGGTCGTCAACGCGGCCCGCGACTGGATTCTCGCACAACTCCGCCTCGGCATCGACATCGTCTTCGCCAACGAAGACGAAATCCACGCATTGTTCCCCGGCATCGGCCAGGATTACCCCGCGTTCGCCCGACGCCTCGCCGAATTCGGCGGCCTCGCCGCCGTAAAAATCGGCAAAGACGGCGCCTGGGTCGCCCGCGGCGCCGAACTCCACCGCATCCATCCCGTCCCGGCCCCCACGGTGGTTGACACCACCGGAGCCGGCGACGCCTGGGCTGCGGGCTTCCTCTACGGTTACCTCCGCGGCTGGACACCCCTTGCCTCGGGCGCCCTCGGCTCCCGCCTCGGCTCCGAATGCGTCCGCCACGTCGGCCCCGCCATCCCGGTGTCCCACTGGCCCGAGCTCCACGCTCACGCCAAGTCGCTCTCCAACTAAGCGCCAAAGCCAATTGATCCCAATGCTTGCCATTGGTCATTGGTCATTCGTCATTGGTCATTTCAGCCATGTCTGTTGATCTCGTCCAGCTCGTCACCACCATCGCCCAACGCGCCCGCACCGCGTCCCTCGTGCTCGCCACGACCCCGACCGCGCGCAAAGACGCCGCGCTCCTCCGACTTGCCGACCTGATCCCGGCCGCCGCCGACGCGCTCCTCGCCGCCAACGCCAAGGACCTCGAGGCCGCCCGCGCCAACGGCCTGCCCACGCACCAGATCGAGCGCATCTCCCTCTCCCCCGCCAAACTCGACCACCTCGCCGAATCCGTCCGCCAAGTCGCCGCTCTCCCCGACCCTGTCGGCAGCACGCTGGAAGATTGGACACGCCCCAACGGCATTCACATTCGCAAACGCCGCGTGCCCATCGGCGTCATCGGCATCATCTACGAAGCGCGTCCCAACGTCACCATCGACTGCGCGATCCTGTGCCTGAAATCGGGCAACGCCGCCATCCTCCGCGGCGGCAAGGAAATCTTTCACACCAACACCGCCTTCGCTGCGCTTCTCACCCAGGCGCTCGCCGAAACCGGCCTGCCCGCCGACGCCGTTCAACTCATCCCCACGACCGATCGCGCCGCGCTCAATACGCTGCTCAAGCTCGACACCTACGTCCACTGCATCATCCCGCGCGGTGGCGAGAGCCTCATCCGTTTCGTCGCTCAGAACAGCACGATCCCCGTCATCAAACACTACACCGGCGTGTGTTTCCTCTACGCCGACAAAGACGCCGATCCCGCTCTCGCGGAAAAAATCCTCATCAACGCCAAGACCCAGCGTCCCGGCGTGTGCAACACCGTGGAGCAACTCCTCGTCCACGCCGACGTGGCGCCGACCCTCCTGCCCCGCCTCGCCTCCGCACTGGCCGCGAAAGGCGTGCAACTCCGCTGCGACCCCGCGTCCCTCGCAATCCTCCGGAACTCCGGCTCTCAACTCTCAGCTCTCAACCCTCAACTGTCCGCCGCGACCGCGGCGGACTTCACCGCCGAGTTCCTCGATCTGATCATCGCCGTGCGCATCGTGCCCGATCTCGAAACCGCGATCGCCACGATCAATCGCGACAGCTCAGGCCACACCGAGGCGATCATCACGCGCGACGAAGCCACCGCCCGCCGTTTCCAGGACGCGATCGACAGCGCGGTCGTCACTTGGAACGCCAGCACGCGCTTCAACGACGGCTTCGAGTTCGGTTTCGGCGCCGAGATCGGCATCAGCACCGACCGCCTCCACGCCCGCGGCCCGATGGGCTTGAACGAACTCTGCTCCTACAAATACATCATCGACGGCACCGGCCAGGTGCGGGCCTAACCGATTCGAAGAAGGCTCACGTCAGGTGCCGGATACCTTGAGCCCGGCGGCTTTGGCCAGCGCGCCTTGACGTGCATCGAACGTCCAAAACTCCGACGCCCCCACCACCAGCGCGCTGGCTACGTGCAGAATATCCAAGCTGCGCACGCCCAGCCTCTCGGCCTGCGACGCGCTCAAGCGCTCCGCCTCCAGCATCACCTCTGCGATTCCCGGGCTGGCGGACTCATACACCCCACCCGCGATATCCGCCAAAAAGGCGTTCAACGCCGCATCACGCTGCGTCACATTGATTTCCTTGCGAAACACCCGCAAGCGCAGGGCGTTTCTCAGCTCTAACTGATGCAACCATACCAGGGACAACGCCGACTTCGCCCGGCCAATTCGATCAATGGCGGCGCCGCTGTTTGCATCGGGCGCGTAGAGCGAGCAAAGCAAACCCGTGTCGGCATAAATCATCGGTCGCCACGCGCCTCGCTCAGCAGTTCGGTCGCCGTCTGTTTCAGCATTTTATCTCCGTAGATCGCCGTGAGCCGGCCGAGAAAATCCACCTTGGCCGTTTTACGACGCCCCTTTGCGGGACTCAGGCGCGCGACAGGCTTGCCTCGTCTCGTAAGCTCAACCTCCTCGCCGGCCTCGGCCCACGCCAGCACCTTGGCCGTGTGGTGCTTTAGTTCACGCATGGTGGACGTCTTCATTGTGCCACATTGATGTGGCACCCGCTTTTCGTCAAGCGACGCCCTCACCGTCGCCACACCTTGCGCATCCCCCAGCCCACGATCGCCAGAGTGGCCAGCGAACTGAGCGGCATGAGGATCGCCGCGATCAACGGATTCATGTTTCCCGACACCGCCATGCCCACCGCGAGCAGGTTGTAGGCGATCATGAAGACCAGCAACGCGACCTGTGTCCGGTGCCGTGCGTCGTTGATCTCAAACAACGCCCGAATACCTGCGATGCCGCGCCCCAGATAATAAAAATCCGCCTTCTGCTCCAACACGCCGCGATGAATCACCGGCGTGCCGCGACACAGCGCCTGGTCAAACGCCAGACTGTCATTCGCACCGTCGCCGAGCATCAGCGCGTCGTCATTCTGCGCAAACCAGTCGGCCTTCCCGTGGGGCGACAACTCCGCGTAACCGTTGTCCAGCGGCAGATCCAATTCCTTCATCAATATCGCGACCTTTTCAGCCCGGTCGCCGCTCAACACGACGACATTCAACCCGCGCCGTGTCAGTGCCGCCACCTCCGCGCTCGCATCCCCTCGCGCCGTGTCCGCAAACCGGAACCGCGCCACCGACTGTCCCGCCCACGCCAACACCACCTCGCCGGCCGCACGTTCCTCGATCATGCCCAAGGCGGGTTTGTCACTTAATAAGTGACAAAATGGGTTGGCCGCGGCGGGCTCCAAATCGGCCCAGCCGGCGCGACCCAGGCTCCACTCGCCGAGCCGCACGCCTTGGCCGATCGTTTCCACGACCTCTCCGACCAGCGCCTCGCCGCCGCCTCGCGCCAGCAACACCTCGTGCAACGACCGGCTCACCGGATGCGGGTTGTCGCGCACCAGCGCCAGCAACGCCGCCCTCGCTTCGTCACTCAGCACGTCAAGCGTCTCCGGGTTTTGCAGCACCGGCGTCTCCAGCGTGAGCGTTCCCGTCTTGTCAAAAACCACCGTGCGCACTTTGCGCAGCCGCGGCCACAGGTCCGCCGCGCGCACAAACACTCCGCGCCTTCGCAACGCCACTGTGGCGACTTCCTCGGCCAGCGGATACGCCAGCCCGAGCGCGCACGGACACGACACCACCAGCACCGCCGTGACCACCGCGCCCGTGTGCAACCAGTCGCCTGTCGCCAGCGCCCAACCGATCCCCGACAACGCCGCCACCGCCAGAATGACGACCAAGTAACACCGGATCACGCGCTCGATCAGCTTGTGCCGAAAATCCTCCCGCACCGCCGGTTTCAACAACTCCGCCAGCAGCGACTCGTTCCAGCCCTGAGTCGTGACTATCCGAATACTCTCCCGTCCGATATTTTGAGCACCCGCCGATACGCGCTGACCTGCGCGGAATGTGCGTGGTTCAGCCTCGCCGTTAATCCAGGCCAAACTCAACCCGGCCTCCGCCGTTTCCAGACGCGCCTCGACCGGCACCATCGCGCCCGTCGCCACTTCAAGCCTCTGGCCCGCGCGCACCGCCTCCGGAGCCACCTCCGTAGCCGTGCCGTCATCGGCGATCACGCGCACACGTGGATTCGCCGGCTGACGGCTGAGCAACCGCCGGCGATTGCGCTCCACCGCCGCGATCTGCGCCCAGCGCCCCACGAGCATCAGCACGATGAACGCGCTCACGAAGTCGAAATACACATAGCTCTCCTCGCCGCGCATCCAGCCGTAGAGCGAACCCGCGTAAGCCCCCACGATCCCGATCGCGATGGGCAGGTCGATGTGCAGCACCCGCTCGCGCAACGCCCGTATCGCCCGCGCCAGAAAATACCCGCCGCCTGCCAGCAAGCTCAGCGTCGCAAACACCAACTGCAGCGTCCCGAAGAGCCGCGCGTATTCGTAGGTGCTCTCCATTCCGAAATAGGTCGGCAGCGCAAAGAGCATCACATTCATCGCAAAGGCCGTGCACAGGCCCACGCGACGGATCAACACACGGCTCTCGGCCTGCTCCGCTTGGATCGAACCCGCCGGTCCCACGAGATAATTAAACCGCTGCAAGGTGCGCGCGCACTCCACCGCGTCGAAGCGCCCCGCTTCCCAAAACCACCGCATTTGGCCGGTCTGCGCGTTGACCTCCATGCGACCCGCACCGACCTGCTTGTTGAACAACTTTTCGATCAACCACACGCAGCCCGCGCACGAGATGCCCTGCACCTCCAGCACGAGGCTGGCCGCCCGGCCATTGGTCGCACACTCCTCGGCCTCGCGCTGCGCCTCTTTCAACCACGCGTAGTCGCGCGGTTGCAGCAACGACGGATCGGCCGGCGCGGTAACGTCGTCCTTGATGCGATAATAGGTATCAAGCCCTTCGTCATGCACGAGCCGGTAAACATACGCGCAGCCCGCGCAGCAAAACTCACCTTGCGGTGAAGGCGCGCCACAGTGTTGGCAGATCGGCTTGGTTGCGATTAACGACATAGAAAATCCCCCATTCCCGGACCTCCGGGCAACAGCCGCCACGTGAGCACCAGCGCCGTTGCCAGCGCCAGTCCCGCCTGCACGCGCGCGAGCATCGGCGGCGTGAGCTTGAGCCGCAGCCGTCCGTAGTTGGCCTGAACGACCCAGAGCAACGGCACCGTGCCCAGGCCGAACGCCAGCATAAACTCCGCCCCGCGCACCGCCGAACCGGCGAACGCCGCCATCGTGATCAGAAAATAAAGCGGCCCGCACGGCAGCAACGGAGTCGCCCCGCCCATCACCGCCGCGACCCGCAGGCGCGAGCGTCCGCGCAGAGCCGCCTGCAATTTCCACTGCAAGCGCGTGAGCACCATCAGGCGTGGCAGCCGTTTTTCCAACCGCAGTCCCACGATCACAAAAAACGCCACCAACACCCAGGGCAGCACGCGAGCGGCCGACTCGCCGAACATCGACAGCGGCACCCGCCCAAGCCCGCCCACCATCACGCCCAGCATCGTGTAACCCGCCAATCGCGCTCCGTGATAAACCGTCGCCACCGTAAACGGATCCACCCGGTCGGCCTTCGCCGGCGCCATCATACACGTGAGCGGTCCGCACATGGCGGCGCAGTGCAGGCTCGTCACGAGTCCGGCCACAAAGGCCGCGGCGGGCGTGTTGATGCCGGCGAGTTCCATCGGTTAACGCGCCTCCTTGGTTGGCGTCCGCACGTCATCGGCACGATATTTCGACGCAAAGAAAAACATCGCCGCCCATGCCAACGCCATCAGTGCAAACACCACGCCCACGCCGATCCAGAGCGACGCGCCCGACGCCTTGCCCTCCGGGCCAGCCTCCGGCGTGGTCCGACGCGTGAGCGGAGGGTTCCGCCCAGTCGTGTCCCTCAAACTCTCCCCGCGCTCACGCTCGGGGCCACGCATGGGCTCGGGCGCAGCGGTCATTTGAAATCCTCCTTTAACAACTCGGGGTCGGGTCCCACGAAACGCACCGGTTTCTCCAATGAAAACGTGCCCGCTTCGTCCGCCACCCGCACGGTGAGCACAAACTCTCCGGCATAGCCCGCGCGCGGCATTTGCACCACCAGCGAACGCACCTCCTCCGCAAGCGCAGCGAGTTCAACCGTGCCTTCAACACCCGTCCTCACCAGCCCGGCGGGCGCATCCGGCAGGGTGATCGTGAAACGCGCGGCGGTGTCGCGCTTGTTCACGAGGCGCACGAGAAACTGGTTGCGCACGGTCTCGGGCGTCACGAAATACGGCGCACCCGTCAAACGGGTGATGGCGAGATTCGCCGGACGCACCGTCGAAAGACCCCAAGTGGCCGCACCGGCGCCCACCGCCAGCAGCGCCACATAAACCAAGATGCGCGCACGCACCCAGCGTGTGCGTCCGCCCGCGAAGCCGGTCATGGAATCGTAGCGCACCAAACCCCGCGGACGCTTCACCTTGTCCATGACCTCGTCGCACGCGTCGATGCAGGCCGAGCAGCCGATGCACTCGATCTGAAGCCCTTGGCGAATGTCGATGCCCGTCGGACAAACCTGCACACACCGGTTGCAATCCACGCAGGCCCCGGCACCCGGCGTGCCGGCCTTGCCTCGCGGTTCGCCCCGGGAGGTGTCGTAGCCGATCACCAGCGAATGGTCGTCGATCAATACCGACTGAAGCCGGCCATAAGGGCAGATCACGATGCAAAGCTGCTCCCGAAACCACGCGAAGTTGAAGTAGAGAATGCCCGTGAACAGGAACACGAAAACAAATGCCGCCCAATGCGTGCCAGGGGCCGCGCTCATCATCGCCCACAATTCCGGCACCGAGACGTAGTAAGCCAAAAACAAATGCGCGATCACCGCCGAAATGGTGAAAAAAATGACCTGCTTGCCGCCGCGTCGCAGCAGCTTCGTCGCCGACCACGGAGCGGCATCAAGCCGGCGGCGCGCGACCGCGTCCCCTTCCAACCAACGTTCCACGCGACGATAAACATGCTCCAGGAAAACAGTCTGCGGACACGCCCAGCCGCACCACACACGACCCAGCAACGCCGTGATGAAAAAGAGCCCGAAGCCGAGCCCCGTGATGCCGAAAAACATCAACCAGGCGTCTTGAAACGCCAGGGTGAAACCGAAGAGGTGAAAGCGCCGGTCCGCGATATCCAAAAACACCGCGGGGTGTCCGCCGACGGGAATCCAGGGCAGCGCCAGATAGATCGCGATCAGCAACCATCCCGACCACCGCCGCGCCGTCGTGAACCGTCCGCGCGCATCCGCCGGGTGCAGGAACAGCCGCGAACCGTCCTCGCGGATGGTCGTAACCGCGTCCCGATTGGGACGCGGAATGCCCAATGACGAATGACCAATGACCAATGGTCGCGTTGGTTGGCCCGGCCTTTCGTCCACAGGTGCCTTATCATTGGGCATTGGTCATTCCGCGCCTCACGGCGCGGCGTGTTTGCTGAGAATGAAAGCTACGACTTCGGAGACCTTTTTCCCGCCGAGCACCGGGCCCCAGGTCGGCATGCCTTTGGCGGCGACACCGTCGTTGACGGACTTCAACACGTCGGTCGCGGCGCCTCCGTGAATCCAGACCTCGTCCACGAGGCTCGGACCGATTCCACCGGTGAGCGCGGTGTTGTGGCAGCTCGCGCAGGTCGATTGGAAGGTCGCCCGGCCGGCATCCACAAACACCGGATTGCGGCTCATTTTCCAGAGGGTGGCGTCGTCGAGCGCGGTGGCGGAGGAGGCGATTTTCTCGGCTTCGATGCGCTGCATATCGGCGGCGAGGCGTGTCTCGTCGTTTGAACGCGCGAAGTGTTGCGTCACCATCCAGTAGAGGATCGCGAAGATGATGCCGGCGTAGAGCGTCATCAGCCACCAATTGGGCAGACGGCGGTCATACTCGGCGATGCCGTCGAAGACGTGGTGACGGATGGGATCCTCGCCCGGCTCAGGCGTGGGTTTATCGTGATTCATCGGGAGAAAGGGAGGTTTCCGATTCGAATGGGAGTTGGGAGAAACGATCGACCTGCTTGGGCTTCATACGAAGCGCGCGGATAAAAATCGTGAGATACACCGACCCGGCGGTGATCAGCGCGATGAGCGGGAATAGACTGACCCAGTCTTCAAAAAGGAGGCGGCGGAACATGGTGTGGTGACGAGGAAGCGAGGATTGGCTATGAATCGTTCTCGTTCTTCGTTCTCTTACTCGTTCTCGGCCTTGAGGACCGGAAGGAGAACGAGAACGAGTAAGAGAACGAAGAACGATGGAAGCGGGTTACTTGTTGGCTGTTTTCAGCGGAGCGACCGCCTCGTATTTCCCGAGCTTTTGGAGGTAGGCGATGAGCGCCACGATCTCGCGATCGGGGGCGACGTAGGCACCGGAGGCACGCAGGTCGGTGGCGATTTCCTTTTCCTGCCGAGCCACCATCGCGGTGAGCTCGTCGTCGTTATATTCAGGATACGGCACGCCAAGGATGCGCTGGACGGCAAGCTTGGCGTCAAGAGATGCCCGGTCGGTCTTTTGAGTGAAGAGCCAGGGGTAGTTGGGCATGTTGGAGCCGGGGGAGACGTCGCGGGGATTTTCCATATGACGGTAGTGCCAGACGTTGGGGTATTTGCCGCCGAGGCGGGCGAGATCGGGGCCCGTGCGCTTCGAGCCCCACTGGAACGGATAATCGTAGATCGACTCGCCGAGGCGGGAGTAATCACCGTAGCGGAGCACGTCGGGCACGAGCGTGCGGATCATCTGCGAGTGGCAGTTGTAGCAACCCTCGCGGATGAAGAGGTCGCGACCGGCGAGTTCGAGCGGCGTGTAGGGAAGCTGGCGCCGGCCTTCAACGTTTTCGGCGCGGTTCACGAGCGTCGTCGGAATGATTTGAATCAACCCGCCGGCGGCCACGGCGATGAAGGTGAGAATCGTGAACGGGAGTGCGTTGACGAGAAGACGCTCATACCACGCGGCCCAGCGACTGATGCGCGCACCGAAATGGACCCAGGCGAGCATCACGACAAGCGCGGTGCCGATGAGGCCGGAGAGTTTCAGAAGATCGCCGCCAAACATCCACGCGCAGGCGAAGACCGTGCCCAAGCACGAGAAGATCACGGGCGGGTTCAAGACCATCGCCCCGAGTCCCAGGCGCTCTTCGGCAGTGCGCTCGGTCACAAACACTTCGACGGTGCCGTTGACCGGCTTGGCGCCCTTGACGGTGCGGTAGAGATTGTAGGTGAGCAGCAGCCAGCCCGCGAGGTAGAGACCGCCGCCGAGCACGCGGAACAGCATCATCGGTTTGATCGCGTTGAGCGTCTCGACGAAGTTCGGATATGCCAGCACCGTGCCGTTGTCCGTGGTGGCGTTGAGCATAAGACCCTGGGTGATGCCCGAGGTCCACATCGCCGCGACGTAGAGAAGGATGCCGACCGTCCCGAGCCAGAAGTGCAGGTTGGCCAGCGAAACCGAGTGGAGGGGCTTGTTCCAGAGACGGGGCAGCAGCCAGTAGATCATGCCGGCGGCCATGAAGCCGTTCCAGCCGAGCGCGCCGGCGTGAACGTGACCGACGATCCAATCCGTGTAATGGCCAAGCGCGTTGACCGACTTGATGGAGAGGAGCGGTCCTTCAAAGGTCGCCATGCCGTAGAACGTGACCGCGGCGGCGAAGAACTTGAGCACGGGGTCGGTGCGGAGCTTATGCCACGCGCCACGCAGCGTGAGCAGGCCGTTCAACATGCCGCCCCATGACGGAGCCCAGAGCATCAGCGAGAACGTCATGCCGAGCGCCTGCAGCCAGCCGGGCAGCGCGGTGTTGAGCAGGTGATGCGGACCCGCCCAGATATAGACAAAGACCAGCGACCAGAAGTGAATGACCGAGAGGCGGTAGCTGTAAACCGGACGTTCGGCCGCCTTCGGCACGAAATAATACATGATGCCGAGGATCGGCGTGGTCAGGAAGAACGCCACGGCGTTGTGCCCATACCACCATTGAACAAGCGCGTCCTGCACGCCTCCAAAAACCGGATACGAGTGCAGGATGCTCGTGGGAATGGAGAGGTGGTTGACGATGTAAAGCATCGCCACGGTGATGATGGTGCCGATGTAGAACCAGATCGCCACGTAGAGAGCGGGCTCATGGCGACGGGCGAGCGTCCAAAAAAAGTTCACCGCGAAGACGACCCAGATGAAGGCGACCGCGATGTTGATCGGCCAGATGAGCTCCGCGTATTCCTTGCCGCGCGAAAACCCGAGCGGGAGCGTGATCGCCGCCGCCACGATGATAAGCTGCCAGCCCCAGAAATGGAGCGACGAGAGAAAATCGCTGGCGAGACGCGCCTTCACGAGACGCTGCGTGGAGTAGTAAACGCCGGCGAACATCATGTTGCCCACGAAGGCGAAGATGACGGCATTGGTGTGCAACGGACGCAGGCGCCCGAAGGTCAGCCACGGCAGGTCGAAGTTGAGCCGCCAGTAGTTGAGTTGGGAGGCGACGAGGACACCCACCAGCATGCCCACCGCGCCCCAGATGACGGAGGCGAGCAGGAACTGGCGGACGATCTTGTCGTTGTATTCGAGCGTGATCTTGCGGTCGGACATGGAGGAAAAGAAACGGGCTTAGACGTTGGTCGAGGCTGGCGCGGCGCTGCGGTTGGCGCGGCGCTGGCAGGACGAGCAAGTGCCGTTGCCATGGCAGACATGGCCCGGACCATGAGTGTGCGCCCTAGGTGCGGGCACCTCGGCGATGACGGCGACCCGGGGCGTCTCGTCGGCAAGCGGCAGCAGCGCCTCGCTCTCGGCACCTGAAAAACGATGGCGTGAATGTTCACGCAGAAAAAAGAGCACAAAGGTAAAAACGAGGCAGAGACTGATGGTCAGCGTGAGAGGGACGACGGACATGGGAGTGTGGTGTTCGCGAGGCGGTGAATGACGAACGCCAGCTTATCGACCTTTGAAGCGCGCCTCTCCGCGCACCTTGGCGATGGCTGCGCATTTCTTGTGTTCGGCCGATGCGCGTCTGCAAAAGATGCACACGGTTTGGCAACTCATGCGATGCACGCAGCGGAAAATCCGGGCATAGTGAGCCGGATGAACGAGCGCTGCCTCCGCGCCCTGCAAGCCCGCCGCCCCACTCTGAACTGCCAATGGGAGGCACTGCTGCATGCCGCTCCGGTCATCTCTCCGCTTGGGCACCCCGATACCTTGGTCCACATGATGGATCGGACGCTGGATCAGATTTTTCACGAGCTAAACCATCCTTCGGCACGCAAACGACAACCAGGGCTGCCCGAAGGTTTTTGCCGCTGCGGTCACAACCCGCTGGTCACTTATTTCACAACCGCCGTCCTCGCGTTTCAAACCACGCTGGGGCAATGTGCGGATGAAGAACCCGTGAGTCGCGAGGATGCCGATGAAGTGAAACGCACCATCAATCGCATCGCGCGACGTGAAATCATGACCTTCTGCGCCCTGTGCCTGCGGCAGGCCGATGCACACCCACCCGCATCCCGCCCCTGCGCCTTGCCCGAGAATCAGACGCCGACGGCATGAATGCGCTCGCGGTAGGCCGTGGGAGCTTCACCGGCAATCTTGCGAAACACACGGTTGAATTGGGAGAGCGACTGGAAGCCCGCCTCGAACGCCGCTTCGCTGATGCGTTTGTGCGGGTTAAGCATGAGGTTTTTGACCTTCTCGACGCGCACGCGCGCGAGGTAGTCGGTGAACGTCATGCCGGTCGCCTGCTTGAACATCTTGCAGAAATAAAACGCGCTCATGTTCACGGCCTTCGCCACCTCGCCCAGCGACAGATCGTCGGCGTGTTTGTCGGCGATATAAACGCGCGCGCGATTGATCGACGGCGACTCGGCGTGCGATTCGCTCACCGAAAGCTGGTTGCTCAACGACGACAGGTGCTGCGCAAAAATCTCCAGCAGACGCAGGATCGACTCGTATTGCTTCGTGGTCACCACGCGCGACTGGAAATAGGCCTCCTCCAAGCGCTTCATGTCCACCACCGTGCCGAATTTGAGGATCTCCCTCGTGGTCTTCGCGAACTGCGCCGCCGTGGGCTTGTGCAAAAGAACCTGCCCGGTCTGGAGAAACGCGATCAGGTTTTCACCCACGCGCACCGGCACCGCCGAGTCGCACAGGCCGGCGAAACACTTGAGCGTCTTCGGCTCCAATCGCGCCTCTTCCTCCACGCGTTTCTGCAAGAGCAGGCAGGCCGAGCAACTCTGATTGCTCTTGGCCATCAACGCGCAAAACGGGTTCTCGTTGGGATCTCCACGATGGGTGAGATCGAACGCCTCCAGCGCCCGCAGGCGAAACGGCAGTCCCGTGGTCTCGCGAAATGCCTGCTCATAGTCGCGGTAGATCTGCGAACGTTTGAGCTGCTCGACGAGAGCGCGACTGTTTTGGGCCGTTTGGTCGGACGACATGCTGGATTGGTTAAAGGCCCCGCAGTTCTTGCGCAACGGATAACCTGCACCCGTTTTCACCCACCGTGCATTTCAGGTTTCGTAATAGGTGGTAAGCACGCGCCTTCACGGCGGCCCCACCTCGTCTCAACGGACAATTGCGACGCCTTTTCCCAACCGCCGTGACACGGTTTGGACAGATTTTCCCAACGAGATACACGTTCAAAAATCACAAGTATCTTATTCTCTGAAACTTATTTCACAAGCGGCACCCGGCACCGCTTCTGCAGAAAAGGCAACCGAACCAATCGGAACTCAAAACCGACCTCTATTAACCACTATATCAGGAGATCCAATCATGAGACTCGTTCGCTACACCTATCCCAACACCCGCTCGCTCGCTCCCTTCGCCCGCAGTCCTTGGGCTGGGCTTGAAAGCGAGATCGATCGACTGTTCCAGTCCACCCTTGGCGACTTCGCCAGCACCAGCGCCACGCGTCGGGTGCCGGTCGATCTCTACGAGGACAAGGATAACACCTACGTCCGCGCCGAACTCCCCGGAGTGAACCGCGCCGATATCAACATCGAGCTGGTGGACGGCTACCTCAACATAGCCGCCAATCGTAAAATCAAAACCGGCGAACGCGAAGACACCGTGTCGCTGACCCGCTCCGTGAGCGTGCCCGATGCCGCCGTGCAGGCCGACAAAATCAGCGCGGGTTACGAAAACGGCATTCTCACCGTGACTCTGCCCAAACGCGAAGAAGCCAAACCCCGCAAGGTCACCGTCGCGGTCAAATAACAACCTCAACGTAAAAGGAATCCCGCCATGTCTCTCATTTCCTCCATCATCCCGTCCCTGAATCGCTCCCCCGCCGCACCCGCGCAAGAAACGGAACGCAATCTCGGCCCCACCCTCAAACCCACCTACGAGCTCAATGAAACCTCCGACGGTTTCGCCCTGACCGTGTATCTGCCGGGAGTGGACCACGCCGGCCTCGATATCCAGGTGGACGCCGAAAACCTCACCGTGATCGGTCGTCGCGTCTGGAAACAACCCGAAGGCTGGACCTCCCTCTACCGCGAGTCGGAGGACGCCACCTACGAGCTTGTGCTCTCGCACGACAACATCGTGGACCTCGACAAAGTGCAGGCCGAGTTGCGCGACGGCGTGCTGCGCGTGGCCCTCGCCAAGACCGAGGCGGTCAAGCCGCGCAAGATCACGGTGAGTTAAAAGAAAAGACCCTTCCTCAAAAACCCGCAGCTTATGCTGCGGGTTTTTTGTAGCCCAAGCCTCGCTTCCGAACCTGTTTGCCACAGGATGGCCGCGTGAAAGTCGCCGTTTACAGCACCCGCTCTTACGACCGCAGTCATCTCGAAGCCGCGAACACCGCAGGCGCCCATCAGTTTATCTGGATCGAAGATCGGCTCTCTTCGGACAACACCGCCCTCGCCCGCGGCTGCGAGGCGATCTGCACCTTCGTTAACGATCCCCTCGCCGCCGCCACTCTTTCCGCCCTCGCCGCCGCCGGCGTTCGTCTGATCGCCCTCCGCTGCGCCGGCTACAACCAGGTCGATCTCGCCGCCGCCGCGTCGCTGGGCCTCACCGTCACCCACGTCCCCGCCTATTCGCCGCACGCCGTCGCCGAGCACGCCATCGCGCTCCTGCTCACGCTCAACCGCCACACCCACCTCGCCCACGACCGCGTGCGCCGAGGCGATTTTCGCCTCGAAGGCCTTCAGGGCTTTGATCTTCACGGCAAAACCGCCGGACTCATCGGCACCGGCCGCATCGGCACGATCACCGGGAAAATTCTCCAAGGCTTCGGTTGCCATGTCGTCGCGTTCGATCCCTACGCGTCTCCCGAATCCCGCGCCGCCGGTTTCGAATTCGTCGGCCGCAACGACCTCCTCACCCGGTCCGATATCGTCTCGCTCCATTGTCCGCTGCTCCCCGCCACGAAGCACCTCATCAACGCGTCCACGCTCGCCTGCCTGAAACCCACCGCGCTTCTCATCAACACCAGCCGGGGCGGCCTTATTGATACGGCGGCGGCCATCGAAGCCCTTGAGAACAATCGCCTCCGCGGACTCGGCCTCGATGTTTACGAACACGAAGCCGCCCTCTTCTTCGACGACCACAGCGACACCGGCATCACCGATCCACTCTTCGCCCGCCTCATCACCCACCCCAATGTCGTGGTCACCGGCCACCAGGCATTCCTCACGCACGAGGCCCTCGACAACATCGCGTCCTCCGTCCTCGCCAGCCTCGACGCGTTCGCCGCCGGCGCAGCCATGCCGTTTGCGCTCAAGCCTCGCCCTTAATCCCCGCCTGAGCTCGTTCTCTTACTCTTACTCGTTCTCCTCTCCGGTCTGATCTGGTCCGATCCGAAATCGAGAACGAGTAAGAGAACGAGAACGATTTAAAACCAGCTGGTTACCAGCCCCACCAACCCGCTCGCCGCGATCACGGCCATCAGGTTTACCTTGAAGCGGTGCAACGCCACGAACGCCGCCGCACCCACCACGACGGCGAACCAATCCACGCTCGCCCACGTTCCCGCCGGCACCAACACGTGCCAGCCGAACCACACCGCGAGATTCAAGATCACGCCCACCACGCTCGCCGTCACCGCGCCCAGCGCGGCCGTCAGCAGTTTGCTGCCGCGCAACTGTTCGATGTGAGGCGCGCCTAGAAAAATCCACAGAAAACACGGCACAAACGTCACCCACGTGGTGATCGCCCCGCCCAGTGCCGCGCCCACCCAAGGGCTCAACACTCCCGGCTGGTTCCAACCGCCCATGAACCCGACGAACTGCAGCACCATGATGAGCGGCCCGGGCGTCGTCTCGGCAAACGCCAGTCCATCCAGCATCTGCGCCGCACTTAACCACGCGTGCGTCTCCACCGCTTGCTGCGCCACGTAAGGCAGCACCGCGTAGGCTCCGCCAAACGTCACCATCGCCGCCTTGCTGAAAAACACGCCCTCTTTCATCCATACCGAATTCCACCCCAGCGCCCACCCTACGATCACCAACGGCGCGGCCCACAACGCTACGCACGTCGCGGTCACCCGCAGCGCACGACCCCACGACGGCTTCACCGCAAAACCCTCCGCCGCATCATCGATCACCGCCCGCATTGGAGGGCGGTCCGCCGTGCCCGGCGCCCCGTGTCCACCGCCCGACAGCACAAACACCTTCGGCGCGATCCGTCCTCCGAAGAAGCCCAGCGTGAGCGCACCGAACACGATCACCGGAAACGGCACATCCAAGAAAAAGATTGATCCAAACGCCGTCGCCGCGATGCCCCACATGGCTCCGTTTTTGAGCGCCTTTTTTCCAATGCGCAGCACCGCCGCGACCACGATGGCCAGCACCGCCGGCTTCAATCCATAAAAAATCGCCGCGACCCACGCCACGTTTCCATAGCTCACATAAATCTGACTCAGCCCCCACAAGATGAAGGCCGACGGCAGCACGAACAGCGCGCCTGCCACGATCCCGCCCCACGTCCGGTGAAGAAGCCACCCGCAGTAGATAGCCAGCTGCTGCGCCTCCGGCCCGGGGAGCAGCATGCAGAAATTCAACGCATGCAAAAACCGCTCCTGCCCGATCCACTTTTTCTGTTCCACCAACTCCTGCTGCATGATCGCGATCTGCCCCGCCGGACCGCCAAAGCTGATGAAGCCGAGCTTGAGCCAGAACGTGAACGCCTCGCGAAAAGTGGGATGGAGCGACGCCATGTGATGCCATCAACTCCGCAGAAAACAAAACGAACGCAAAGCCCGAAAGCCTTGCACCCGTAAATGTAACCAATGACGCGTCGTCTTTGCGCCCCTTGCGTTCTTTAGCGGCCAAATATCCGCCGGAAGATCACGTCATGCAACCGGCGCATGTTTGGCGGCGGCGAGCACTTCGGCGCATACATCGAATTCCACGATCTCCGTGGATCGCTTGGGAACGTCCCCCCATGGCAGCGGGCACGGGGTAGAGTATCATATCCTGTTATGCATATCATATCACGCCGCGCCCATGGCGCCCTCGATTACGTCATTGGCATTTTATTGCTCCTTGCGCCGAAGATTTTCGGCTTTGACGACGGCGGGATCGCAGCCCGAATCCCGGTTATCCTTGGTATTATCACCATCGTTTATAGTCTCTTCACCAACTATGAAATGGGCTTGTTCAAGATGATTCCTTTCCGCGCCCACCTCACCCTTGATGTGATCAGCGGCATCTTTTTGGCGATCTCGCCCTGGATTTTCCAATTCGCGGATCGCGTGTGGGTCCCTCATCTCGTGGTCGGCCTTGTCGAGCTGGGCACCGTGTTCATGACGAGCACCGGAGCGAGCGAACATCATCCCCATCATCCAGGAACGGGCACTCCCGCGCGTTCGTGATCCTTTTGACTCGTTGTCAGTTTCCTCATGCCTCTGGGTAGCAGCCGACGTGAGGAGGCTCGGTTTGCGTGTCGTTACCCCTGCCTCGTTACCTCGGCTGCTACGAACAAGATCTGACAAAGGAACCAGTCGACAGACACTCATCACTTAAACCCCAGAAAACCCCGCCGGTTTCCCGGCGGGGTTTTCTGTGTTTGCAACACCGCTTCAGGGCTTGGACTCGAAAAACACCGCCCCACCCAGATTTGTTTCGGTCCGGACACTTGTCTCCGTGTTCACCGTGTCAGGACTCGCGGCGTCGGAGGCGATCTGGCCGTAGTCCAGCTTGATGACCCTGTCCGCAAGGTGGAAATAATGGTCGTCATGCGTGATCACCAGGATGGTTTTCCCCCGTGCTTTCAGATCCGGCAGCAAGCGCGTATAAAACACCTCTTTGAAAAGCGGATCCTGGTCGGACGCCCATTCATCAAAGAGATAAAAGGCACGGTCTTCCAAATAGGCCGTCAACAAGGCGAGGCGTTTGCGCTGGCCCTGGGACAGATCGGTGGTCGAGAGACGACCGTTCGCGATCGTCACCTTGTGGTCGATGTGCAGCCGCTCCAGATAATCGCGCGCCTTCGCATCCAGGCTAGGGCTATGCAGGCCGATGAGGCTGTCGAAGAGATGGAAGTCCGCAAACACCGCCGAGAAATGCTGACGGTAATCGTCACGGTTATCATGGCCGATAATCTGCCCGTTCACCTGGATTTCACCCGCCTCGGGCAGGTAGAGGCCGGTGATCACCTTCGCCAACGTGGATTTTCCGCTGCCGTTTCCGCCCACGAGGAAAACCAGTTCTCCGGAGCGAAACGTCAGGCTGATCGGACCGAGCATGAACGGCGTATCCTCTTTTTCCCGTCGATAAGAATGGGTGACGTTGATCAGGGACAACCGGTCGAACGTCGCCGGCGCGTTATGTCGTCCACCACATGCGTCGTCGATCACGGGAGCTTTCAGCGCGAGCCCGAGCTGTTCGATCTTCCTCAAACCCGCGCTCGCACGGCCAAAAATCGACAGGCTTCCCAGCACGCCGGAGAGCGGCCCCATGAGATAAAGCGTGGCCACGACGTAGCCCGTGAGCGCGTGCGGATCGAGGTGCTCGATTCTCGGCAACAAAAAGAGAATCAGTCCGATCAACGTGAAGAAAAGCAACTGGCTCCAGTTCTGCGCGATGATGAACCGCAACTCCGCCGCCACGGTGCTGCGCCGGCACGCCTCCGTGGTGGTCTGCACATTTTCCGAGAGAAACACACCGCGACGTTCGCGATGCAGTTTGAGTTCCTTGATGCCCTCGGTCAGCGAGCGAAAATTCCGGAAAAGCCGGTCCTGCCCCTCGCGCGCCGCAAGCAAGTGCTTGAATCCGCTGTGGATCAACAAGCGGTAGATCACCGCGCCCAAAACAATGAACACGCCCATCGCAAACAGCACCTTGGTCGACAGCCAGCCGAGATACACCCCGCCGCCCAGCAGGATCGCAAAGTTCACGGCAGTCCCAGGGATCGCCAGCATGGCGTCGGTGATGCTCGTGACATCCTCGGTGAGCGCGACCATCAGCCTCGGCGTGCCGATCTCTTCGAGCTGGCGCAGCGGCACCCCGAGAATTTTCCGGATGAGATCCCGGCGCAGGTCGGCGGTGGCCCGCTGGGCGAAATGCGCCAGCGTCACCTGCGCGATGAAGTTGCTCGTGAGCCGGCCCACCCCCAGGGCCACGAATGCCCAAATCAGCGCGACTCCGGGCAGCCCCGTGCCATTGAGCACGCGATTCACCATCGCAATGAGCCCGGCATTGCAGACTCCGCTGGCCAGTGCCGCCAGCGATGTCCAAACCATCATCCGACGAGAGCTGTTCAGGAAAAAACTAAGCAGGTTCATGTTAAATTGTTTCTGTGTTCAGAGTCTTGCAGAGCGGACCGCGCCGGTGATGGCGACCACGTCATAAAACTCATCCGTTGCGCCGAAAATCCGCTGGCGAGAGCCGCCAGATAACCCGGGGCCGGCGTGAAGGAGTGGACCGGCAGACCGCTCTCGCGGGCGGACACGCGTCCGTCATTTTCACCCACCAGTCCGTCGCCGGATACTTTGAGCAACGCCTCCTGGCGCGTCCATGCCTGCAGAAAAGCCAAATGCCGGCGATCAGCCGCAAGATTACGCAGGCTTTCCTGCTCGGCGGGGACGAAAAAAATATCCGCGATATCCGACCAATCCGGTATTTCACGAATGCGCTCGATGTCGATGCCCACCGCCCCTCCCCGCGCCACGGCGTAAAGCGCGATCGAGTCCGTGTGGGACACATTGAAATGAAGGGAATCCATCCAATGGTTCATCGCCAGGCGCGGCTTGCCGTGCGCACCATGAAGGAAGGACAGGTCACGCGGAGACCTCCCCAGATAACCGCCCAATATCCGTCTCAAAATAGCCCGCCCGGTGACGAAGCGCTGACGGTCGCGCTCAAACCGGTAACGCCCGGCCCGCACCCTTTCGTCCGGAGAGATCATCTCCAGATGCGATTCGTGATCAGCGCCGCTGAGGCACGCTTTCCACACGTGGATCTCATCGTTTTCCAATCGCGGCCAAGCTTGCCGGTCCTGCACCGCGGCAAACTCGCACGCAACCGGAATTCCGTCGTTCGTCCAAGCCAGGTTCATGTGCCGCCTCCCGTCCGGTTTTGTTCAAAATGATCGTGCAGGAACCGCCGGAGTTCGTGGGCGGCCGTGGCGACAAAAGGCTCGGCAAGCACGCGCCCGTGGTCGCCCGGGATTTTTTTCACAACGACATCACCCTTGATCAATTTCCCCCAGCCGCATTGCTCATCAAAGGAACACAGAAACAGATGCCCGGCCGAACGGATCAACACGGCGTCTCCCGTGTAAGGCCGTGGGTGATGCTTATCCAGAGCGCGCATGTGCGTGTCCCACAAGCGGCGCTGATCGTCATTCACCACGGAGAGATCGATCATGCTGTCCACATCACTGTCCAATGAATCGGCCGGTGCCTTCCCAAACAGGCTGGCGATTTTTTTCCCCACGAGCCGCGCCTTCCAACGAACAAAATCGCGACGATCCTTCGGGTCCCAGCGCAGCAGGAAAGATTGCAGCCAGAAACCGAGGTTGCGGGTGAATTTAAACATCCATGGCAACGACCAGCGGAACCGCGTGTTCTCGTAATCGGAGTTGGGCGGCGAACAACTGATAAGGACCAGCAACGCGACTTCGTCCCCCTGCTCCTTGAGTTGGCAGGCCATTTCGTAAGCCACGTTTCCACCAAAACAATAACCTCCCAACACATAGGGGCCTTCGGGCTGAAAGCTTTTCAGATCGGCAACGTAGCTGCGCGCCATCTCGCTTACGGACGACCATTCCGGCAGGCCGTCGAGTCCACGCGATTTGAACGCATGCACCGGCTGCTCCGGGCCGAGATGCCGGGAAAGATTGGCGTAGCCCCAGAACATGCCGCCGCCCACGCCGTGAACCAGGTAGATCGGAGGACGGGAACCAAGCGGCTGGATCTCCACCACCGACGTGGACGGTCGATTCTGCCCGCCCTCCTGCGAACGCAACACATCCGCCAGCTGCGCGATGGTCGGCTGCTGAAACACCGCGGAGACCGAGAGTTTCTTCCCGAAGGTGATCTCGACTTTCGCGAGCAATCGCACCGCCAGCAACGAATGGCCGCCCAGATCAAAAAAACGATCATGCACGCCGATGGGGCTCACATTGAGCACCGCCTCCCATATCTCGGCGAGCTGCCGCTCCATCTCATCGCGCGGCGCGGTGTGGGACTTCGGCGCCTCCACTCGTTCACCGGCGGCCTTAAGGAGCGCGGCGTGATCCACCTTGCCCGTCGCGGACAACGGTAATGTGTCGAGCACTACAAACATCGACGGCACCATGTAGTCGGGAAGGGTGCGGCGGAGATAATCCCCCCACTCCACCGGCGCGGGCGCCGAGTCGGGCTTCACCACCACGCAGGCGACCAGACGTTTCCCGCCCGCGGGGTCGTTACCCACGGCAACCGCGCAGCTCTTCACCGCCGGGTGCGTGAGCAGCACCGATTCGACTTCCGCCGGCTCCACGCGGAAACCGCGGATTTTGGCCTGACGATCCATGCGTCCCAAAAACTCGAGCGTGCCATCCGGCAGCCAGCGCACCCGATCGCCGGTCCTATACATGCGCGTCGCCGGCAAACCCTCGAAGGACAGGGTGATGAATTTCTCCGCCGTCATTTCAGGCTGGTTCAAATAACCGCGGGCCAAGCCGTCGCCACCCGTGTAGAGTTCGCCGGGGACGCCGACGGGCACGAGCTGTTGTTGCGTGTCGAGCACGTAGACCTGCGTGTTGGCGAGCGGCCGCCCGATGGGCACAGGCCGGCTTTCCGAAACCGGGACTTTTACCAGATGGCAGGTGGTGAACGTGGTGTTTTCCGTCGGTCCGTAGGCGTTGATGAAAACCACGCGAGGCAGTTGTTGCATCGTGCGCACCACCAGCGGCACCGATATCACTTCACCTCCTGTCAGTAGCAGACGCACATTCTTCAAATACCGCAGGTGATCCTCAACCATCTGGTGAAACAACCCGGTGGTCATCCACAAGACGGTGATGCCGTTTTTCTGAATAAACTCACCCAAGACGGAGAGGGACGGCATGCCGGGAGGGAACACCACGAGCCGGCCGCCGTTGAGCAAGGGCGCCCACAATTCCAGCGTAGAGGCGTCAAAGGCCACGGTCGCCAGCTGCAGGAAAACGTCACTGGCCTCGAAGCGCGCGAAGTTCGTATTCTTGACCAGCCGCACGACGCCACGATGCGGCACGCAAACCCCCTTGGGCGTCCCGGTGGAGCCGGAAGTGTAGCTGACGTAGGCGAGGCTCTCCGGCGTCAACCGCGGCGCGTCGTTGTCCAGAAAGCTCTCGTCGTTGCTTCCAGCCCGGGCGGCCAGGACGGAGTCCACGCGAATCACCGTTGGATTCATCAATGGACTGGCGGACCGGGCAACCTCCACGAGCGCCTTGGCGCACTCCTCCTGTTTGGCCATCGTCAGGAGCACCGGTGCCTGTGTTTGCACAAACATAAAACCGAGTCGCTCGACCGGACAGGTCGGATCAAGTGAGACATAGGCGCCTCCCGCTTTGATGATCGCGACCAATGAGACGATCAGCTCCAGGGATCGCTCCAAACAGACGCCGACCATGACATCCGGCCCGACGCCGCAGCGGCGCAGGCGATTGGCAAGCCGGCCGGCTCGCTCGTCGAGTTCGCGATACGTCAGCCTCCGCCCCGCACAGACAACGGCGACGGATTCGGGGGTCTTTTCCACCTGCTCCTCGAACAGACTGGCGATGGTCTGGTCGCGGGGATACCGAGTCTCCGTGCGGTTCCAACCGAGCAGCTGCTGGCGCTCGCCTTGTGTAAGCAGCGGCAGTTTAGAAATCTTGTTTTCGGGATCCTGCACGATGCTCTCCAGCAACAGATGGAAATGGCCAAGCATTCGCGTGATCGTGTCGCGTTCGAAAAGATCGGCATTGTATTCAAACGTGGCGATCAGGCCGTCCTCCGTCTCGGTCAGCAGGAGCATGAGATCGAACTTCGCGACCACGCTCTCCACGTGCTGCGGGCTGACGGTCAGCCCCGGAAGTCGCACCGGTTTTGGCGGAGTGTTCTGCAGCGCGAACATCACGTTGAAGAGAGGATTGCGACTCGGCGTGCGATCGGGACGCAATTCCTCCACAAGCCGGGCGAAGGGCAGATCTTGGTTGGCCAGCGCCTCGAGCGTGGTTTCCTGCACGCGCTTGAGCAGATCGCGAAAGCTTGGTTCGCCCGCGAGATTTCCGCGCAAGACCAGGGTGTTGACGAAAAAGCCAATCAGTTTTTCCAACGCGACCTGCTGGCGACCCGCGACCACCGAACCCACGACGATGTCTTCCTCACCCGTGTAGCGGTGCAACAACACCTGAAACGCGGCGAGCAACGTCATGAACAAGGTCGCGCCTTCCTGCTGGCTGAAGGTCTTCAACTTCGTCGCCAGCTCGGGGGACAACGAGAGCGTCTGCATCGCCGCCGGCGACTGCCCGTGGACCGGGCGCGAATGATCCACCGGCAAGTCGAGCACCGGCAGACGCCCTTGCAGATGGTTTTTCCAATACGTGAGTTGACGGGCCAGCGCCGGCCCCTCCAGCCGTGTTTTTTCCCACATGACGAAGTCGGCGTATTGCACCGGCAGATCCGGCAGCTTGTTTACGTCGCCCGCCAGAGCTCCTTCATAGAGCGCCGCGAGTTCATCGAAGAACACGCCCAGCGACCACCCATCGGAGATGATGTGGTGCATCGTAAACATGAATACGTGTTCCGCCGGTCCGAGACGGATCAGGAGGACGCGCAAGAGCGGATCGGACCGCAGGTCGAAGGGTCGGCGCGCCTCTTCCTCGATCAAACGAGCCACACGGGCCGTCTGGGCGGCTTTGTCGTCCGCCGTCGTGTCCTGAACCACCACCGACAAGGTGCGCTGCGCGGCGATCACCTGAATCGGGCTGCCTTCCACCGAGACAAAGTTCGTGCGCAGCGCTTCATGCCGGCGAATGATTTCGTTGAGGCTGCGCTCAAGCGCCGGAACGTTGAGCGTGCCGCTCAGGCGGACCGCCTCGCACATGTTGTAGGCGGGGCTGTTGGGTTCCAACTGGTCGATGAACCACAGGCGTTGTTGCGCATGGGAAAGCGGAAGGTTTTCCCGTGTCCTGCAACGAGGGATTCCATGGATTGACTCCGAGGGGGACGCCGTGGCCTCGCGCGCCTGCTGCAGCCGTTTCTTAAGCAGCGCCTGCTGAGCCTCGTTTAATTCGGGGCGGGAGGGGGATGGCATGGTGCTTGGATTCATAAGTATCTCCCGTGCTGCGCAGCGGATTGGCCTGCGCTTTGCTCGGCGGTCTCGCGGTCCGCCATGGTTTGGATTTCCACGATCATCGCGGCCTCGATCGCGGCGGCTTGATCCACGATCACCGGCGCGGCGAAAAACTGCCTCAGGGGCAACTCCACCTGAAACGCCTCGCGCACCCGCGCCAGCACCTGGGTGGCCTTTAAGGAATGTCCGCCGGACTCGAAGAAATTATCCTCGATACCCACCTGCTCCAGCCCGAGCACACCGCGCCAGATGTCGGACAACACCTCCTCGGTCGTCGTGCGAGGCGCCTTGAAAAGTTTGCCGTAATCGATCCGCTGCGAATCGGGCGCGGGCAGCGCCCGCCGGTCCACCTTTCCATTCGGCGTGAGCGGGATGTGATCGAGCACGACAAACGCCACCGGGATCATGTAAGCGGGCAACGACTTCATCAGAAAGGCGCGGAGTTGCTGCACATCCACCGCCTCGTCCCCGGCCACGATGTAGGCCACCAGGCGCTGGTCGCTCGCATGGTCGGAACGCACGATCACAACTGTTTCACGGACCGATGGATGTCGGCGCAGCGCCGCCTCGATCTCGCCCAACTCGATGCGAAAACCACGCAGTTTCACCTGCTGATCAAGTCGCCCGAGATACTCGATGTTGCCATCTTCACGGTAGCGAACGAGGTCGCCGGTGCGATATAGACGGGCGCCCGGCTCGAACGGATTCTCCACAAAACGTTCCTTTGTCAGCTCAGGCTGGTTCAGATAACCGCGGGCCAGTCCATCGCCGCCGATGTAGAGCTCTCCCGGCACACCGACCGGCAACGGCTGCCGCCATTGGTCAAGGATGTAGGTCTGTTCGTTGGCGACCGGACGTCCGATGGTCGCTCGGCCTCCGGCGACCCTCAGGGCAAATGTCGAATACACCGTGGCCTCGGTGGGTCCGTAAAGATCGAACACCCGCTCAACCGAAGTGGACCGGTAGAGTTCATCGACCAAGTCCTGCGACAGCGCTTCGCCCGCGAGGTTGATCGTGGAGACCGTCGTTGGGATTCGTCCCGCGTGCAGCAGATCCGCGATGGCCGAGGGCACGGTGTTGACCAGCGTGACCTCGGACACCGCCGGCATATCCGGAAAGTGGAGAATGTTCTCCGCCAGGATCACCTTCCCTCCCGAACACAGCGGGAAAAAGATCTCAAACACCGACAGGTCGAAACAGATCGAAGTCGCCGCGAGCATGCCGCCCACCTCCTCCGGTCGATACGTCGCCTGGGCCCAGGCGATGAGCGAGATCACGCTGCGATGCTCAATCTCCACGCCCTTTGGCCGTCCGGTGGAACCCGAGGTGTAGAGCACGTAAGCCAGATTTTCCGCCGTGGGATTTACCGCAATGGGCGTCGCCTGCAAATCGCCATCGCCTGCGCTGGCTTCCTCGACCAGCATCACCTTGGCATCGCCGGCTTCCAGCTGGGATTGCAGTTTTTCACTGGTCATCAGCACGTGCATGCGCGAGTCGTCGATGATCATCGCGAGGCGTTCACTCGGATAAACCGGGTCGAGCGGCACGTAGGCCGCGCCGGCCTTCAGCACGCCGAGCATCGCGACAATCAGCGCCGGCGTGCGTTCGATAAACACCCCCACCCGCATGTCCGGTGCCACCTCGAGCGCGCGCAATCGACGGGCGATGCGATCGGACCATTGATCCAGCTCACGATACGTAAACCGCTGATGATCCCAAACCAGCGCGACGGCATCGGGCGTCCGGTTCACCTGCGCGACGAACAAATCATGGATGCAGCGATCCTTCGGGTAATCCACCCGCGTGCTGTTCCACTCCGCAAGTATTCGCCGGCGTTCCGCCTCGGCGAGCAGAGGCAGCCGCGACACCATTCGGGCGGGTTCCGCCACGATGCCGCGCAGCAGGTTTTCATACTCCTCGATCATGCGATGGATGGTGGCCTCGTCGAAGAGCTCCGTGCTGTAGTAGAGGTTGAAAAGCCCGTCGTCCGCGTGGGCGTCCAGGTTGAACGCCAGATCGAAGTTCACGAAGCTCTTCGGAGCGCCGATCACCTCGGTGGTCAGCCCTTCGTAACGCAGCGATTCCCGCAACCGCGTGGAGTTGAACACCACGTTGGCCAGAGGCACGCGATTCGGGTCGCGCGGCAGATTCAGCTTCCGCACGAGGTTGCCCAGCGGATGCCACCAGTGCTCCAACGCCTCCAATAATTTGCCACGGCTCACCGCAAGATAATCGGTGAACGCCAATGACTCCGTTATCCGACTGCGCACCGGCAGCACATTCGCGCAATGGCCGACCAGATTTGGCATTCCCTCCAACACCTGGGCGGCCGCCGGAACGCCCACCACGATGTCGTCCTGCCCGCTCAGCCGGTGCAAAAGGAGGCTGAAGGCGGAAAGAAGCACCGTGAAAGTCGTGCATCCCCGCTCCTCGCACAGTCGCTTCACGCCTGCCGTGACATCCGCCGAAAGCGTTCCGATCAGGCAGGCGCCTTCGTAGGTCCGCACCGCCGGACGCGCCCGATCCGCAGGAAGCTCCAGCACCGGCACGGAATCGGAAAACTGACGCACCCAATACGACTCCGCCTCGGCGAATTGCGGCGTATCCCGCCGCGCGATGTGCCGCCTCGCGTAGTCGCTGAACTTGACCGCCGACGGCAGGTCGGCCGATGCGCCCCGGCACTTGGCCGAGTAAAGTTCGCCGAGATCGCACAACAAGATACCCTGCGACCATCCGTCGCTCACCAGGTGATGCACCACGACCACGAGCAGGTGCTCCCGCTCGCCCACCCGGATCAGCTGCAACCGCACGAGCGGCCCCTTGACCAAGTCAAACTCGGTGCCCACCGCATATTTGATCACCGCGTTGATCTGCAATTCCTGCTCGCGTCCGGAGAGATTTGAGCAATCCGCCACCGGGAGTTCGACGGAGATCGAAGCGGGTATGCGCTGCAAATCACCCGCCGGACTAAAGGTGGCGCGCAAGGCCTCGTGCCTCTCGATCAATTGCCCCGTCGCCTCTCGCAACGCGCCGATGTCCAATGGTCCCGTCAACCGCACCGTGTTGGCTTCATTGTAGGCGGCCGACGCCGCGGCGCTCATTTGCGCGGCAAACCACACTTCGTGCTGCTCCTCCGTCAGAGGCACCCGCTCCGAAGCGGATTCCGCCGGCGACTCCACGCCTTGCCCCGCCCCGCCCGACGAACCACCGATCGCGGTCCGGCCGTCGAGATGGCCCGCAAGTTTTTCCATCGTCGTGAAATCATCGAGTATCTGGCGAAGCGTAACGCGCGTCTTGAACCGGTTCTGCACCGCCAGGCTCGCCTGCGTGAGAAACAGCGAATCGAAACCCAATTCATAAAACGTCGCCGCAGGATCGGCCTGGACCAGATCAACGCCCGACAGATCTTGGAAAAGGGCCCGAACCGCGGCGAGCGTGGGGCCGTCCACGCGGTTGCCCGTCGCCTCCGGCCTGGATGGAGCGGAGGTTGTATCAACTGTTTGAATATTAATCGCCGCATGTGCGCGTCCATTCAGCCCGGCGTGCGCGGGCTCTCCCGACGCGAGCTCGGCGGGCTCGATCCAATGCCGCTTTCGCTCGAAGGGATAGGTGGGCAGCGCCAAGATCTGCCGTCGTTCGCGCTCGGATGTGACCGGCCAGACCACCGGTGCGCCGGCCTGCCAGAGTCGGCCCAGGGATTTCAGCAACGTCGCTCGCTCGGAATCATTGGTGCCGAGCGCAGGCATGGAGCTGAGCAGGATTTTACCAGCGAAAGCCCCGATCACCGGATGCTGGCGCGCCAGCGTGGTGAGCGTCTGCCCGGGGCCTGCTTCCAGCAATACGCCGATGCCGCGTCCGGCCAGTTCGCCCAGGCTGTCGGTGAAGCGCACCGGCTGGCGCACATGATCGACCCAATAAGCGGGATCAACCGCCTGGGCCGCCGTGATCCAGCGACCGGTCAGATTGGAAACCCACGGGAGCTGCGGAGGTTTCATTTTGATTGTTTTCACCACCTTCGCGAACGCCGGCAGCATCGGGTCCATCATGTGCGAATGGAACGCGTGCGACGTCATCAACCGCCGTCCCGCCACTCCGCGTCGCTCCAATTCTTTCTCCAGTTCGGCGATGGCTTCGGTGGCTCCGGACACCACGCACAACTGCGGAGCATTGACGGCCGCCAGTGAAAGTTGCGGCGTCAGCAGCTCCCGCAGCGGCTGCTCGGCCATGCGCACGCCCAGCATCACTCCGTGCGGCAACTGCTGCATCAACCGGGCGCGTTCCGCCACCAGCTTGAGCGCATCCTCCAGTGAAAACACCCCGGCGAGGCACGCGGCCACATACTCGCCCAGGCTGTGGCCGACCATGCCTTGGGGAACGATGCCCCGGGCCATCCACCACTTCGCCAACGCGTGCTCGATCACAAACATCGCCGGCTGCGTGAACGCCGTCTGCGCCAGCTTCCGCGTGGCGTCGTCCTTGTGTTCCGCTGACGGATAAAGCAATGCCCGCAGATCAAGCCCGAGATAAGGCCGCAGGATTTCGCAGGATTGATCCACCTGGGCGCGGAAGACCGGCTCCGTCACATAAAGCTCACGACCCATGTCGGCGTATTGCGTGCCCTGCCCCGGAAACAGAAACGCCACCGAGGGCCGCGTATCCGAGACGCGATTCGACGGCAGGCGCGCCGCATCGCCGGAGGACAACGCCTCGGCCGCGTCGTTGACGTCGCGACATACCACCGAGCGCCGGTGCTCGAAGCTCTTCCGCCCGACCTGCAAAGTATGCGCCACGTCGGCCAGGTTCAGGTTCGGGTTTTGACGCAGGTGGGCAGCCAACGCCATCGTCGCCGCCTCGAGCGCGGCGGGAGAACGCGCGCTGAGCGTCAAGAGTTGCCACGGATGCGCGGGGGCGGACGGCACGGGCTGCGGAGCCTCCTCAAGCACCACATGCACATTGGTCCCGCCAAATCCGAATGAACTCACGCCGGCTCGCCGCGGACCTGCGCCTTCGGGCCACTCACGCAAAACGGAGTTCGGATAAAACGGACTGTTATCAAAATCGATTTTGGGATTCGCCCGCTTGTAATGCAGCAACGGCGGCAGTTGGCGGTGCTGGAGCGCAAACACCGTCTTGATCAACCCGGCCACGCCGGCGGCAACGTCGAGGTGACCGATGTTGGCCTTCACCGAGCCGATCGCGCAGGTGTGTTTTCTCGCCCGGGACCCGAACGCCTTGATGAGCCCCGCCATCTCGATCGGGTCGCCAAGCGGAGTGCCCGTCCCATGCGCCTCGATGTAGGAAATACTGGAGGCCTCCACGCCGGCCGCGGCGTGCGCAAGCGCGATGACTTCCGCCTGGCCATCGACGCTCGGAGCGGTGTAGCCGACTTTGCGCGCGCCGTCGTTGTTGAGCGCCGACCCGCGAATCACCGCGCAGATCCGGTCGCCATTGGCCTGGGCATCCGCGAGTCGCTTGAGAACCACCACCCCCGCGCCGTCGCTAAAAATGGTGCCGGCCGCATCCGCATCGAAGGCGCGGCAATGTCCGTCGGGCGAGACGATCCCGCCCTCTTGATGGAGTTGTCCCCGCTTCTGCGGAAACGTGATCGCCACACCACCGGCCAGCGCCAGGTCGCAGTGATAAGTGAGCAGGTTCTGGCACGCCAGGGAGACGGCCATCAGGGATGTCGAGCATGCCGTCTGCACGTTCACGCTCGGACCATGGAGATTCAACTTGTAGGAGAGCCGGGTCGGCAGGAAGTCCTTGTCGGTCGCGAGACGGAGATTGAAGTTGTCGGCGCACAGCATCGGCGGCGCGGGACGGTGCGAGAGCAGGTTGTGAAGCAGGTAGCTGTTCATGCTCGAACCCGCGAACACGCCCGTCAGCCCGTCGAACGTGTCCGGATTGAAACCCGCGTTTTCCAACGCCTCCCAAGCGCACTCGAAAAACACCCGGTGCTGCGGGTCCATGATCTCGGCCTCGCGCGGCGTCATGTTGAAGAACGCGGCGTCGAACCACTCCGGTTTATCCACCACCCCGCGCGCCTTCACGAAGGCGGGATTGTTCACCGGCGGAGGTCCCTCGATCCAGGTGCCTTGCACCTCGTCGTCGTTGAAAAACGAAATCGACTCCACGCCATCCCGGAGATTCCGCCAGAATTCATCGACATTGGCGGCGCCCGGAAAACGCCCGGCCATTCCGATGATCGCGATGCTGTCGTCGTGCATACCTGGGGTGCTCATGAGTTCGCCTCTCCCGCTTTTTGACGCCGGCCCGCCATGGCGTTATGCCGCCGCTGGGCGCGCTCCTTTATTTTGTCATGAAGCGAATCCGACTCACCGCCTTGGGAACCGATGAAATCGGCCAGCGAGCGGATGGTCGGATATTGGAACAGTTTGACCACCGGCAGCTCGATCCCAAGCGCCTCCTGGAGCCGGGTCTTCACCTGCACGACTTGGAAAGATCGCCCTCCGAAATCGAAAAAATTGTCGTCCAGGCTCATGTGTTCGACCGCGAGGATCTCCTTCCAGATTGCGGCGATCGCCTGCTCCAGTCCGGGCAGTGAAGCCAGTTCGATGGCCGGCAACGCGGTGTTGCGCGCGGGTGGAGGCAGCGCCTTGCGATCGATTTTTCCGTTGGGAGTCAGCGGCAGGTTTTCCAGGAAAATGAAATAGTCGGGCACCAGATGGGCGGGTAGTTTTGCCCGCAGGGAATTCCTCAACGCGGCCGCATCGGCAGGCGCATCCGGAGCGGGCACGATGTAGGCGGCCAGCCGGGGATCCTCCGGGTTGTCGGTGCGCACCACCACGACGTTGCCGGCCACGCCGGCGTGTTGCGCGAGGACCGCCTCGATCTCGCCCAGCTCGATGCGATGACCGCGCACCTTCACCTGATGATCGGCGCGACCGAGATAATCGATGACGCCATCGGCCTTGTAGCGTGCCAGGTCGCCCGTGCGGTAGAGTCGCCCTCCCGGCGAGAAAGGATGCTCGACAAAGCGCTCCGCCGTGAGTTCAGGCCGGCGCCAATACCCGCGCGCCAGCCCGTCGCCACCGATAAAAAGTTCGCCCGGCACCCCGGCCGGCAGGAGCTGGCGGTTGCGGTCGAGGATGTAGACTTGGGTGTTCGCCAGCGGACGTCCGATCTCGACGGCCTCCGCACCCACCGGGATTTTTTGCGCCGTTGAATACACCGTGGTTTCAGTCGGTCCATACATGTCCACCAAATCACCGTCGATGGCCCGGCTGAGCACGTCGGCGAGATCGACGGACAACGCCTCGCCACCGACAATCAGGCGGCGCAACGGACGAAGCGCAGCCAACGTGGCGGGCATGCGCGTAAGCAGACGCGCGAAGGACGGCGTGCATTGGAAATGCGTGACGCCATGTCGCGCGAGTTGTTCATCCAGCGAACGCATCTCTTCGCCGGACGCGTTGCCATCGGCAATTCGCGAGGATTTCATGCCCGCCTGGTCCGCAAGGACGACCACCTTGAAACCACGCGTAAGCGTCCAGAACAGTTCCGGCACCGACATGTCGAAGGAGATGCTCGTCACCGCCAGCCACACGCCCGGTTCGCTGCCCACGGCGCGGTCCATGCCGGTGAACAGATTGACCACGTTTTTATGACTGACCATCACACCCTTTGGCCGGCCCGTGGATCCTGAAGTGTAGAGGAGGTAAGCGAGATTATCGGAACGACACGGCGCGTCTTCCACCGGATGCGGGGAGCCGTTCTCGGCCACGGTTTCTTCCAGGTAAATCACCGTGGTCTTCTCCGGGAAAAGCGCCTGCAAACGCCGCTGCGTGACGAGCAACGCCGCCCCCGAATCCTCGAGCATGAAAGCCAGTCGTTCCGATGGAAATGCCGGATCGAGCGGCACGTAAGCCGCCCCGGCCTTCAGGATGGCCAGTAAGCCCACGACCATCTCCAGGGATCTCTCGGCGCACAACGCCACCAGCGTATTCGCGCCGCCGGCCCCGCTCGCGCGCAACCGCCCGGCCAGCCCGTCGGCCAACCGGTTGAGCGCGGCATAGGTGAGCTCACGGTCGTTGAACACGACAGCGATCGCATCCGGAGTCCGCGCCGCCTGCTCCTCAAACAAATGATGAATGCATTTGTCCTGCGGATACTCCGCATCGGTGGCGTTCCAGTCGGATAAAATGCGCATGGATTCTTGCCGGGTGAGCAATGGCAGGCGGGAAATCGGCCGGTCGGGATTTTCCGACACCGCCTCCAGCAAGGTGCGAAAGTGACCGAGCAAACGCTCAACGGTTCCTGCATCGAAAAGATCCTGGCTGTATTCCGCGCAGACCCGCAGACCGGCAGGTTCCTCGACGGCCCAGACGTTGAGATCCGTCTTCGCGGTGCCCGTATGAACGGGTTCCACTCCGGCTTCCAAACCGGCGATTTTCAGGTGGGCGCCGGATGTCTCATGCAGGGAAAAAATCACCTGGCACAAGGCATCATAGCTCAGATCGCGTTTGGGCTGGAGCTCATCGACGAGTTTTTCAAACGGGATGTCCCGATGCTCGGAGGCCTTGAGCATCGCTTCGCGCACACGCTTCAACAGCTCGATAAACGTCGGGTCTCCACTCAACCGGGTCCGCAACACGAGCGTGTTCACGACGTGGCCGATCAATCCCGCCATCTCGGGTCGGTTGCGTCCGGCCTGCAGCGTGCCCACCACGATGTCTTCCTGCCCGGTGTAGCGATGGAGGAGCGTCTTGAAAGCCGCGAGCAAGGTCGCGAAGAGCGGTGCGTCATGCGCAGTGCTCAACGCGTGAAGCCGGCTTAGAAGTTCGGCGGGGAAATGGGTCGTGCAAACAGCCCCCCGACGCGACTGCGCGGGAGGCCGTTGACGATCGGAGGGGAGTTGGAGCAGCGGTGGGGCATCCGCCAGATATTCCCTCCAAAATGAGAGCAGGCGCTGCAACGTCTCGCCGTGCAACTGATCACGTTGGCGGCGGGCATGCTCGGCGTATTGGAACGGCAAATCCGGAAGCAGCGAAATAACTCCGGCCGAATACGCCTCATACATCGCCCCCAGCTCCCGATAGAGGACCGCCATGGAGGCGTCGTCGGCGGCGATGTTATGCAACACCAACACCAGTGCGTGCTCGGCGTCACCGAGGCGCACCAGTCGGGCGCGCAACAGCAGGTCGCTCCGCAGGTCAAAGGGCTTCGTCGCATCCTCTCGGGCCAGACAGGCAAGCTCCCGCTCCCGCGTCTCCGCATCCAGAGCGCTCAAATCGGCGCGTTCCAGATGGAAGGTCCAGACTCGGACGACCGTCTGCACCGGGTCGGCCCCATGGCGCACAAAGATCGTGCGCAGCGTTTCATGGCGCTCGATCAGCGATGAAAGCGAGCTCTGCAGAGCTTCCGGGTCCAGGTGCCCGCGTAGTCGGATCAAATGCGACAAGTGGTGGAGCGGACTCCCCGGATCCAATTGATCGAGAAACCAAATCCGGCGCTGGACAAAGGAAAGCGTCGTTGTGTCCGGCATGACGGCGGACACGCGTGGAGTCTGCATGACGGGTTCGGCCTCATTCATCGTGGACCTGGTCTTCACCACCGGATGCACGCCAGTCAGTGCCTGGATGTTTGCTAGTTCATGACCACTTGTCAGCTCGGGGGCGCTTAGTTCCAGTTTTTCGGTTTCCATGAGGGTGCCACTTTACGGGAGCCCCCTTTTTTTAAGCAGTGGGTCCTGACCCCAGAATCATTCCGTTGCGGACCGCCCGCCGGATGTTCGGAAGGACTTCACCCCATGTCGTCCATGCGGTGATCGGGATTTAATGGGCGCATGCATCTCGCAGAGTCCACGCCACCGAAACCCATCCGGTCATTGCCCAGTTCCCGCAAGGGGCGGCCGCCGGATAAAGTTTTCGATAAGCCGGCCTGGCCCGTGGCCATCATCGGCGTGCCATTCGACAACGTGACGCTCGCGGAAACGGTCGATCGCATCTCCGCCATGATCGCCAGCGGGCGCCCGCATTATGTGGTCACCGCCAACATGGATTTTCTGGTGCAGGCGCTCGGCGACGTCGAACTGCGGCGCATCCTGCTCGAAGCGGACCTCGTCTTGTGCGATGGCACGCCGCTCGTCTGGGCCTCGCGCTGGCTCGGCAATCCACTGCGGGAACGCGTCGCCGGGGCCGATCTTGTGCCCGTGCTCATTCGCGAGGCGGCCCGGCAAGGCCACCGCGTGTTCCTGCTCGGCGCCGGAGCCGGCGTCGCCGCGAGCGCGGCGGAACGTCTCACGCGGGAACATCCGTCCTTGATCATCTCCGGGCACTACTCCCCGCCCTTCAGCAAACTGCTGGAGATGGATCACGAGGAGGCCATGAGGCGCATCCGCGAGGCGCGCCCCGATGTGCTGCTCGTGTCGTTCGGCTGCCCGAAGCAGGAAAAATGGATCTCCATGCATTACCGTTCGCTCGGTGTGCCCGTGATCATCGGCGTGGGAGCGGCGCTGGATTTCCTCGCGGATCGCGTGCGCCGTGCCCCGCCCTGGATGCAACGCAGCGGACTCGAGTGGGGATACCGGCTCATGCAGGAGCCGCGCCGCCTGTTCCGGCGTTATGCCAACGACGTCGTGCGCTTCGCCCCCGCGTTGATTTCGCAACGGCTCAACCTGTCGCCACGGACCCGGCCCTTCACGCGTTTGTCCGATTGCCATTCGTCGTTCACCGGCCCGTCGTGGATGCGTATCCTAGCGCCCGAGGCGCTCACGCTTCACTCCGTGGCCAAGGACGCCCGCTTCTGGCGCGAATCCGCCCGGAATCCGTGTCACTGCCTTTTGGATACTTCTGGCGTGCTCGCGATCGATAGCACCGGGGTGGCGATGCTGGCACGCTGGCGGCAACATCTCCACGCGCGGGGTTTTCAATTCGTGCTGCTCTCGCCCAGCGTGGAGATGTCGCGCGCCCTCCGCCTCCTGCAATTGCACGACCAGTTCCTCACCGCCGCCAACTGGGCGGAGGCCCAAGGGTTGATCAAAGCCCGCCAAACGCCCCCGAGGCCCGTCACGTTCAACGGTTCGCCGCGCCCGCTGTCATGGAAGGGCGAGGTCACGGCGGCGAATGTCGATGAGGTCTGGGATCTCACCCTCGGCCTGTTGAGCTCACTCGGGCCGAGACGCGGCACCTTGCTGATCGACCTGTCCCGGGTGCGGTTTATCGACAGCTCCGGCGTGGGCTTGATGCTGCGAGTCAGCAATTGGGCGCGACGGCACGACACCGAGGTCCGGTTTTCCGACCCCCAGCTTGCCGTGCTCAACGTGCTCAAACTCACCCGGCTCGACCACGTGCTCTTGCACGCTTCATGACATGAAAATCGGCCTCTCCACCTCTGTGATGCAGGGCGGGCGTTCCGGCGTGGGACAATACGTGCTCGCGCTCGTGCGAGCGTTGACCTCCTCGCCCGTGCGGCACGACCTCACGCTTTTCGTGCTGGAGAACGACCTGCCCTTGTTCGCCTTCGCGGCGAGCAGTGCGCGCTTGGTCAAAGTCCCCGAACTCTTCCGCCCGGCGACGCATAATATCGCGTGGCACCAGATCGAGCTGCCGCGTCTCGCCCGCCAGCTGCGTCTGGATGTGCTGCACGTGCCCAGTTACCGCCGGCTGCTCTGGCCCCGGCCGTGCGCGCTCGTGGCCACCATTCATGATCTCGCGCCCTTTCGTCTGCCGAGGAAATACGACTGGAAACGCATGCTCTACGGGCGGGTCGTCGTGCGTCGGCTCGTCCGCCGTCAGGATGAAATCATCGCGGTCAGCCAGGCGACCGCCGGCGACTTGGGCACGTTCTTCGGTCTTCCTCGGGAACAGGTCACCGTGATCCACAACGGCATCGATCACCTCCGGTTTAAACTGGGCGATCATGACAAGGCCCGGCAGGCCGTGGCGCGAAGACATGGTGTGCAATCGCCGTTTTTCCTCTACGTTTCCCGGCTCGAGCATCCGGGAAAAAACCACGCGCGGCTGATCGAGGCGTTCAACTGGTTCAAGCTCGCGACGCATTCCCCGTGGAAACTGGTGCTGGCCGGAGCCGACTGGCACGGCGCGGAAACGATCCACGACTTGATACGCCGCTCACCGTTTTCGAATGACATCCGCACTCCGGGCTTCGTGTCCGACGACGATCTGCCGATGTGGTATCGCGCCGCCGGGGTGTTCGTATATCCATCGCTGTTCGAAGGCTTCGGGCTGCCACCCTTGGAGGCCATGGCGTGCGGTTGCCCCGTGCTCTCCTCGACCGAAGGCGCGCTCGGCGAAGTGACCGGAAACGCCGTCGAACCGGTGGACCCGCTGAGCATCACGGACATCGCCCGGCAGCTCGGACACCTCGCGACCGACAACCCATTGCGCGAACGGTTGCGCACCCTCGGCATCGCCCACGTCTTGCGCTTCGATTGGAACCGCACGGCTGCCGCCACGTTGGACATTTATGAGCGGGCCGCAGCAAAGGCCTGTGCGCACGATCCGGTTCGCATCGCCACCGGACAGCAATGGGGTTGAGCACCCGCGCGACTTTTAAACCCCGCCCACTTTGCATTCCGCACATCTCCATTTAGAATGAGCCATCGGCGAGTCCTGCCGTCCCGCCTTCATTTGGAACCCTTGAGAGTTGTGAACAAAATCCTGCAAATCCTCGTGCTGGAGGACGTGAGCGCCGACGTGATCCTCATCAACCATGAACTGCGTCGCGGCGGTTTTGACTTTCAGTCCACCCGCGTCGAGACGCGCGACGATTTCATCCAGGAGATCGAACGAAATCCGCCGGACGTCATCCTGTCGGATCACGGGCTGCCGGCCTTCGACGGCTTCAGCGCCCTGGCCATCGCCAAGGACAAGTGCCCCGACACGCCCTTCATCTTCGTGACCGGCTCGATGGGCGAGGAAGTGGCCATCGACTCGCTGCGCAGCGGTGCGACCGACTACGTGCTCAAGGCCCGGCTGCCCAACCTCGCGCCCGCCGTGCAACGGGCCCTGCGTCTCGCCGATGAACGCGCCCGGCGCAAACAGGCGGAAAAAGAACTGCGCGCGAGCGAGGAACGGTTTCGCCTGCTTGTCGAGGGCGTCGAGGATTACGCGATCTACATGCTCGATCCCATCGGTCGCGTGGTCATCTGGAACATCGGGGCCGAGCGGATTTTCGGCCACATGCCGCGCGAGATCATCGGTCGTAAGTTCAATCGCTTTTACCCGCCGGAAGACCGCGAGTTGGGCAAACCCGAACAGGCCTTGGTCACGGCGACCGCCGAGGGGCGTTGTCAGGAAGAGGGCTGGCAGATCAGAAGGGACGGTTCACGCTTTTGGGCGATCAGCGCGATCACCGCGTTGCGCGACGAGAAAGGAAAGCTCTCCGGATTTTCGGTGATCAAGAGAGACATCAGCAAACGCAAGGCGGCCGAGGACGAGATCCGCCGGTTGAACACCGGATTGGAAAAACGCGTCGAGGAGCGCACCGCCGAATTGCGGGAGGCCTACCATGAAATGGAGGCGTTCTCCTATTCGGTTTCGCACGACCTGCGCTCACCGTTGATTCACATTTCGGGCTTCGCCGAATTGTTGCTGTCGGATTCAGGCGAGGCGCTCGACGACAAGGCCAGGGAGTATCTGAACACGATCATCAACTCCACCAAGCGCATGGGCAGGATGATCGACGACTTGCTGGCGTTTTCACGCACCAGCCGGGCGGAATTGCACAAGGTGCGCGTGGACATGACCGAGATCGTCAACAGCGTGATGGGCGACCTCCGGCATGAGATGCGTGATCGCAAGATCACGTGGCTCATCGACGAGCAATTGCCCGAGGTGCTGGGCGACCCGTTTCTGCTGCGACAGGTGATGTTCAACCTGATTTCAAACGCCCTTAAATACACCCGCAGACGAGAGGAGGCCCGCATCGAAGTCGGCGCCACCAAAGCCGACCACGAGGTGCTGTTTTTCGTCCACGACAACGGCGTGGGCTTCGACATGGAATACGCCGGGAAACTGTTCGGTGTTTTTCAACGCCTCCATTCCACCTCCGATTTCGAGGGCACGGGCATCGGTCTCGCCAACGTCCGCAGCATCATCAAACGCCATGGTGGCCGCACCTGGGCAGAGTCCGCGGTCGAGGAAGGCGCGACGTTTTATTTTTCCCTGCCCGACGGCACCAAGAAGACACCGACCGTCGATGAATCCGGCTCCTCCCAGTCGGCTGGCGGAGAATGACGCCTGTGACTTTTGCGCCCCCAGTGAACGCCCCGCCTTCCCCGCCGGAGATCGCCCGGCAGAAGGAGCTCCGCATCCTGCTCCTTGAGGACAACCCTGCTCATGCCGAAATCGTCGAGCGGGTCATGCGCGATGGCGGACTCAAATTCACGATCACCCGCGTCGAAACCCGCGAGGCGTTTCAAAACCACCTCGATCTCGGTCCGCCCGACTTGATTCTGTCCGACTACTCCCTCCCTTCGTTCGACGGCTCCACCGCGTTGAACATCGCGAAACGAAAGACGCCGGACGTCCCGTTTATTTTTGTCACCGGCACTCTGGGCGAGGAAGTGGCCATCGAGACGCTCAAAAACGGAGCCACCGACTATGTTTTAAAAACCCGCCTCGTGCGCCTCGTGCCGTCGGTGTGGCGCGCGTTGCGTGAATCCGCCGAGCGCCGCGAACGCCGGCGCGCGGAGGAGCAGCTGCGACGTTCCCATGAGCAATTGCGCGCGCTCACGAGCTACCTGCAATACGTGCGCGAAGAGGAGCGCACGCGCATTTCCCGCGAGGTTCACGATGAACTCGGCCAGGACCTCACCGGATTCAAATTGGATCTGGCCTGGCTCGCCGGGCATTTGCCCAGGCAAGGGCGCGGCGTCCTCCTGCATAAGATCAAAACGATGCTGACGGGGATCGACGCGACCATTCAGACCGTGCGCCGGATCTCGACCGAGCTGAGGCCGGGCATCCTCGACAGCCTCGGTCTCGTCGCCGCGATCGAGTGGCAGGCCTCCGAATTTCAGACGCGCACCGGGATCTCCTGCAACGTCACCACCACGGTGAGCGACACCTTGTGGGACCAGGATTTCACGACGGCGTTTTTCCGCATTTTTCAAGAGACGCTGACCAACATCATCCGTCACGCCAACGCCACGCGCGTCGAGGTAAGGCTCGGGCTGGAGGGCCGCCGGCTCGTGCTCATCGTGTCGGACAACGGACGCGGCATCACCGAAGAAGAAAAAGCCAACACCCGGTCAATCGGCCTGATTGGCATGCGCGAACGCGCGGCCTTGGTCGGCGGAGAAATCAGCATTCAGGGCGCGCCCGGACGGGGAACCGTGGTGAGAGTGAGCATTCCCCTGCCCGCCTCGCCCCGGTCGGAGATCGGAGCAGAGCCTGATGACCACCCCCATGAGAATCCTTATCACGGATGACCATGCGGTGGTGCGCCAGGGATTGAAACAGATTCTCGCCGCCGAGTTTAAGAAGGCCGAGTTCGGCGAGGCGGGCAACGCGCACGAGTCGGTCATGCAGGTGGCCGAGGGCAAGTGGGATGTCGTCATTCTTGATGTCACCATGCCCGGTCGCAGCGGACTGGAGGCGCTCAAGGACATCAAGCAACTCCGGCCCAAGCTGCCGGTTTTGATGTTGAGCATGCACCCCGAGGACCAGTTTGCCGTGCGCATGCTCAAGGCCGGCGCCTCCGGCTACATGACGAAGGAAAGCGCGCCCGAAGAACTCGTCGGCGCCGTCCGCAAAGTGATCTCCGGCGGTCGCTACGTGAGCTCCGCGCTCGCCGAAAAGATGGCCGCCTATCTTTCGATCGATGTGCAGACGCCGCCGCACGAACGCCTCTCCGACCGGGAGTTCCTCGTATTGCGCATGATCGCCTCGGGCAAAACCGTCGGCGCGATCGCCAAGGAGCTTTCGCTAAGCGTTAAGACCATCAGCACCTACCGCACGCGCATCCTCGAAAAAACGGGCATGGCCAACAACGCCGAGCTCACGCACTACGCGATCCAGAACCAGCTGGTGGAGTGATCCGGCGCCTCCCTCGTTCTCGTTCTCTTACTCGTTCTCGTTCTCAAACGAGCGCCGTGGAGAACGAGAACGAGTAAGAGAACGAGAACGAATCGAACACCATTGGTCATTGGTCATTGGTCATTGGTCATTGGTCATTGGTCATTGGTCATTGGTCATTGGGGCCGCGTCCCGCGGCCCCTGGGGTCCTCACCCCGCCCGAGGTAGGGTCTCACCCACTTCGGATCTTCGTCGAGAGGAGCTAGGTTCTATCCCGCGAGACACCTGCGCTTTTTACCGATCACCACGACGACGAATCTAGGTATGAATGAGGAACATCTATTGAATCCCGACGAATTGGAGCCACCCCGCCCCAGCCCGGCGCCCGCTCCGGTTCAACCCGGGCAGACGCGCTACCGCAATGGAACCAGCTCCAACTACGGGCATACTCCGTCCGACCGGTCGTCGCCACCTCCCGATACCCAGCCCGCCAAACCCCGGCGCTTCGATGTGGATCCCGGTTCGTTCATCGAGGTTTTGATTCGCCGGTGGTATGTGATGTTTTTTGGCGCATCCATCATGTTCGCGCTGGGCGTGTTGATCGGGCTGAACCTCTGGCCCGGAAACTACACCGGCACGGCGCAGCTCATGCGCAACGACCCGTCCCAGCTCAGCGATATTTTCCGCCCTCAAGAACTCTCGACCGCCACCCTCGTCGCCATGATTCAGTCGCCCGAGGTGCTGCAAAAAACCGGCGCGCGACTGACCCCGCGCCTCACCGGGGTTCAGGTCGGCTCCCGGCTGGCCATCGAGTCCGAGCGCAGCACGGATATCACCAACATCACCGCCACGGCCGCGAGCCGCCAGGCCGCCGTCGAGATCGCCAACGCCTTTTGCACGGAGGCCATTCTCTACACCCAGCAAGTCCAGCGTCAGGAAGCGTCCGCCGCCTCCATGTATGTCGAGCGGCAGCTCACCGAGGCGGGCAACGACCTCGTGGCGCTGCGCCGCTCGATGCCGGCCGCCGTCAGCGCCGCCGTGCCCTCCGCCCGCGTCACGGATAAATTGCAGGTCGCGCGCGACGAGCTGACGACCTTGTTGCTCCGCTACACCGACGCCCATCCGCTCGTGCGTGAGCAACGCGCACGCCTCGCCGTCCTCACCGAACAAGTCGCCGCCGCCGCGACCGCCGCCGCCGAATTGCCGCTCACGCGCTCGACCGACAACCGCACCGGCTCCTCTCCGGGCACCTCCACGCAGGACTACGAGATCGCGCTCAACCAACTCCGCACGCTCGAATCCAATCACGCCGCCCTCATCACCCGCGACCGTGTGATCCGGCTCGTCGAGGCCAGCCCGCCCGGCTACTTCCGCCTCCTGCTGCCGGCTTCGTTCGATGAAACCAGAGGCCATCGCCCTTTGATGAAGATCGGCGCCCTCGCGGTGTTTTTCTGCGCGCTCGGCTTGGCTGCCGCCGTCGGCGAAATCCTCGCTCGCGAATTTTTTGACAACCGCGTCAAGACTCCCGCCGACGTCAAACGTATCACCCAGCTTCCCCTCATCGCCACGCTCGGAAACCTCAAGCGGATGTCCACCGACGAGCAAAACACCTGGTCGTTCCGCACGTGGATCGCGTTGCAAAACCGGCTCAGCCGCTCCGCCAGTCGCGGCCTGATCTGCGGCATCACGTCCTCCCACCACGGCGACGGACGCTCCACGTGGATTCGACTGCTCGCGCATGCCGCCAGCCAGTGCGGCTTCCGCGTGCTCACGATCACCACGTGCCCCGCGTCCACTCAGCCAAAAAACTCTCCGCCTGCGGAAACCGTCACCCGCCCCGCGCAGGAATCCACCACGCTCACCACCAATGTGCTCACGACTCCCGGGCAAGTGGCCGAGAAACTAAAAGGACCCGATCCGCAACCGATGGTGCATATCCCGCTGCCCGGCTGGGTGTGGAGCCTGGAACGGCGCAGACAGTGGCACGCCGCTTTGGACCTGTGGCGCAAAATCGACAACCTCGTCATTCTCGTGGAACTCCCTCCCGCCTCCGTCCCCGAAGCCGTGCTGCTCGCGGAGAACATCCCCAACCTCATCTGGCTCACGCAAAGTGGCCGCTCCGATGCCATGGAAACACGCACCCAGTTGGAAACGCTGCGCCAGGCGCGCGGCAACCTCGTCGGCGCCGTGCTCAACCGCGCGCCGTCCTCCCTCTTCGAGCGTCGCTTCGCCCGCTGGTTCGGTTGCTGGACGATCTTCGCCGTCACCACGTTTTCGTCACCCGGCCTGTTCGCGCAGAACGCCCCGCCCTATACCACCATCAAGGACGCCCCGCCTCCATCCGACGTCGCGCCCGCCTACACGCCGCCGCCTCCGCCCGCCGACACCCCGGCGCCCGACACCCCGCCCGCTTCGTTCTCCGTCGGTGCCACCAAGCGCCGTGCCCCCTGGCAGGAGCGGCTTACGCTCGGCCCCGGCGACGTGCTCAACTTGAGCCTCTTCGGAGCACCCGAGCTTACCCGCGAGGAGATTCCCATCAGCCCCGACGGCCGTATCAGCTTTTTGGAGGCGCACGACATTCTCGCCGCGGGCCTCACAGTGGATGAACTTCGCCAGCGCCTCGCCGATGAGCTCGGAAAATTCCGCCGCTCCGCCCAGCCCATCATCCAACCCGTGGCCTTCCGCAGCAAAAAATACTTCGTCCTCGGCAAGGTCGTGCAGAAAGGCGTCTTCACGCTCGACCGGCCCATCACCCTCATCGAGGCGGTCGGCCGCGCACGCGGGCTCGAAACCGGCCTCGCCGACCGCAACCTGGTGGAGCTCGCGGATCTCTCGCGCAGCTTTGTCGCCCGGGGCGGACGCCACCTGCCGGTGAATTTCGAGAAGCTCTTCCTCGAAGGAGACCTCTCTCACAACATCGCTCTCGAGCCCAACGACTACGTTTATTTCCCCGCGACCGACCTGAAGGAAATCTTCGTGCTCGGCGAAGTGATGCAGCCCGGCGCGAGTGTGTTTAACAACGGCACCGGTGCCCTTGCCGCCATCGCCGCACGCGGCGGATTCACCGACCGCGCCTGGAAGAAACGCCTGCTCGTCATCCGCGGCTCCCTCAACAATCCCGCGACGTTCATCGTGAATGCCCACGATGTGCTCAGCGCCAAGGCCGCCGACTTCAAGCTCCAGCCCAAGGACATCGTTTATGTGAGTGCCCGTCCGTGGATTCGCATCGAGGAACTTCTTGATACCGCCGCCACCGCCTTCGTCGAGTCCGCCGTCGTCACTTGGACCGGTGAGGCCTTCTACTCCGACTAACATCCACTTCCGCCCGCCATGAATACACCTCGATGGAAACTCCCCGCCTGCCTGCTCGTCGTCTCCACGCTGACCGCTCTCTTGGCCGGTTGCGCATCCCGATCCGCCTCGAAACCGGTTTATGCGCCCGCCCTCACCGGCCCGGTGGAAAGTCGCACCGTGGACCCGGCGCTGCTGAAACCGCCGACCGAGCCGTTCACGCTCGGCCCGGGCGACCGACTGGAGATCGAGGTGCTCGGCGATGTCGCCACCCGCACCCGGCTCGTCGTCGGCCCCGATGGGAAAATCTATTTCTACGTGCTCCCCGGCCTCGATGTCTGGGGGCTCTCGCTCGCCGAAACGCAGGCCTTGCTCGCGCGTGAACTGCAAAAGTTTGTGCGCGAGAAACAGCCCATCTCGATCACGTTGCGCAGCGTTGAGAGTCAGCGCATCTGGGTGCTCGGCCGGCTGGGCACTCCCGGGGTTTATCCGCTCACCGGACCGACCACGTTGCTGGAAGCCATCTCTCTTGCGGGCGGCCCGGTCTCGGCTTCGTCGTTTACGTCGCTCACCAACGCCACCGGCCTCGGCTCGCGCGGCGCCACCGATGAGGCCGCCGACTTGAACCGCAGTTTTGTCATCCGCCAGGGGAAACTCCTGCCCGTGGATTTCAACCGGCTGCTTCGCGACGGCGATCTCTCGCAAAACATCTACCTGAGGTCCGACGATTTCGTTTATCTTCCCTCCGCCAAGGCCCTGGACATCCACGTGCTCGGCGCCGTCAGACAGCCGAAAACCGTCAATTACGTGAACCAGCTCACGCTCAGCCAAGCCCTCGCGAACGCCGGCGGCACGATCAAGGACGCCTACGTTTCCAATGTCGCCATCGTTCGGGGTTCACTCACCGATCCGCGGATCGCCATCGTCGATTATCACGCGGTGACGCACGGTCGGGAGTTCGATGTCCTGCTTGAGCCGCAGGACATCGTCTATGTGCCCTACACGCCTTATCGCACGCTGGCCCGCTACGCGAACTTGGTCCTGGATACGTTCGTGCGCGCCGTCGGGGCCAACGAAGGCGCCCGAGCCGTCTCCGGAGACGCCGAGGCGGTCAGGGTAAACGTCAACGTGAATGCCACGCCTTGAGGGAGGGACCGGCTCCATCCGGTCCGCGAATACCGAGAGGGCTCGATTGCAATCCGGGCGGCACAAAGGTCGTCCCTCCCCTTTTACTCGAAGGACGAAAGAAAGACGTCCCGCTTCCATCGGCGGCCGCTCCGGGGCGGTGGAACCCTGCTCTCCCACGCCGGGCTGCCAAGAAGTCGTTACGGGCTTAACCGAGGCCGAGGGCAGCGCGTAGTTTCGTGGCGATCTGGCCGCGCCGGGTGTAGGAGACGCGACCGGCGGTGCGGATGACGGAAGTTTTACGGGCCTGATAAACGAGGGTGGCGTTGATTAGGGTGCTGAACTCGAGGCCGTCGGCAGCATCAAGTTGGACCTCGGATGATTTGGACTTTGAGGCCGGAGGTTTTTTGGTGCCAACGAGGACGTTGAATCGGTGTTGCCGGGGGTCTTCGAGAATATCGGGAGGGGAGATGACAACGGACGGGTGGCCAGTGGTGTCGTTTTCGTCGGCTTTAAGAAACACGATGTCCCAGCGCTGGAGGTGGGTCATAGGGTCTCGCCGACTGAGTTCGCGAGGCGGATGGCGTCGTCGGAATAGGCAAAATCGCCCTTTTCAGACGGCGGGACATACTCGGGGACGTCGAACGGGACGATTTGGACGAAGCCCGTGGGAGTTTTTACCATGACGGGCTGTTTGGTCTTGATGACCTTGCGGGCGATGCCGGAGAAACCGGCCTTGGCTTTGGAAACGGTGAGCGTGGTCATGCGATAGTCATAGATAAGACCAAGATTTGGTCAAGATGAGGAATTCGCTACCACACACGCCCAACACTACTCCACTGAATGCGAATGTCTGCGTCCGATCCGGGGACCCGACGACTTGGCAATGCGACAGCCAGCGCTGACACAATCACCGGAGGAAAACTTAACGGAGCAGCCCCAGGTCGTGTCTTGGAAATAAACCGGGCCAGCGTGAGCGAGAAAGGGTGCTCGGCCAAGGCGACCGAGGCGGAGGCGGGCCAGCGGCCCGTGCCGCCGAGGGCAACGCCGGCCCAGCGCCTTTTCTCGCTTCACTCGTAGAGCGCCAGCGATGGGCCGATTTATTTACAAGACACGACCCAACTCTCGTCCCCCGCAGCCCTGGTCGTGCGCTGTCGGACAAACACGGACACCCGTCATTCTCAGGCGCCGACAAGTGAATCGGACCGACACTGATTAATAAAAAATTCTCAAATCGGCACACTCGGCGCCGATGAGAAAAGCCATCAGTGCCCTACTCGTGCTACTCAGCACGTCCTTCGCCGTCACCACCGGCCGTTCAGTTGAAAACACCTGGGATAACGCCGTTCGCGCGACGTCATCCGTCCAGGCCTCCCCCGCAAAAATAACCCTCAGCTGGCTTCAGGATGAGAAATACATGCCGTCCAGCTACACCGTCTACCGGAAGAGTCCCGGCGCCTCCTCGTGGGGCACCGGCACCGTCCTCTCCGGTTCCACCACCAGCTACACCGACAGCAACGTCGTCGTCGGCACGCCCTACGAATACCGCATCGTAAAAGCCACGAGTGCGTTCACCGGTTACGGCTACATCCAGACGGGCATCGAAGTCCCGCTCGTTGAAAATCGCGGCAAGGTTGTCCTCATCGTGGACAACACCCACGCGGCCGGTCTCGCCACCGAGCTCGCCCGCCTCGAGCGGGACCTCGCCGGCGATGGCTGGACCGTGCTCCGTCACGACGTGAGCCGCACCGCCAGCGTGCCGAGCGTGAAGGCCCTTATCAAAGCCGCCTACGACGCCGATCCCGCCAACGTAAAGTCCGTGTTCCTCTTCGGCCACGTCCCCGTGCCCTACTCCGGCGAGTTGAATCCCGACGGCCACGGCGACCACCGCGGCGCCTGGCCCGCCGACGTTTATTACGGCGACATGGATGGCAACTGGACCGATACGTCCGTCAACTATTCGCAGACCATCAACGGCAACCCGGCCGAGCGCACCCGCCTCACCAACAAGCCCGGCGACGGCAAATTCGACCAGACGACCATCCCCTCCGCCGTCGAACTCCAAGTCGGTCGCGTTGATATGTTCAACATGCCCGGCCTCTACTACACGGGCGGCCCGACGACCTTCCCAAGCGAACTCGAATTGCTCCGCCAATATCTCAACAAGGACCACAAGTTCCGCCATCGTGAGATCAACCCGCAGCGTCGCGCGATCGTCGCCGACTACTTCGGCTGGCGCAACGGCGAGGCGTTTTCCTCCAGTGCCTACGGCGCCTACTCCGCGTTTTTCGGCCCGGAAAAGACGCTCAACGTAAACAAGGTCTATAACGACGCCAAAAACATCTGGGTGCCCACCCTCGCCGCCAACGACTACCTCTGCGCTTACGGCGCCGGCGCCGGCAGCTACGCCACCATCGCCGCTCTCGGCAACGGTGCCGCCAACTACACCGCGACCACTCCAGAGATCGTCACCAAGAACATCCGATCCGTCTTCAACATGGTGATGGGCAGCTGGCTCGGAGATTGGGACAGCCAGGACAACTTCATGCGCGGCATCCTCGCGACCAAGGACTACGGCCTCACCGCCGCCTGGTCCGGCCGCCCTCACTGGTTCATCCACCCCATGGGCCTCGGCGAGACGATCGGCTACACCGCCCGCCTCGTTCAGAACAACACCGGCAACTACCAGAACCAGGTCGATAGCTCCGCGCGCTTGATCCACATCGCGCTCATGGGCGACCCGACTCTGCGCCTGCACGTCGTCGCACCCCCGACCTCCCTCACCGCCACCGTCAATGGCAGCGTCGCCTCGCTCACGTGGAACGCCTCCGCCGACACCGTGCTCGGCTACCACGTCTATCGCGCCACCTCGGCCAACGGACCGTTCACCCGCCTGACCAACTCGTTGATCACCGGCACGTCGTTCACCGATTCCAACTCCGTATCCGGATCCACCTACATGGTCCGCGCCGTGAAACTGGAAAGCTCCCCGAGCGGCAGCTACTACAACGCCAGCCAGGGCATCTTCTGGACCACCGGCGGAACCCCTCCGCCCGGAGGTGACACCAGCGCGCCTTCCGTCTCGCTCACCTCGCCGTCCTCCGGCTCGACCGTCAGCGGCTCGTCCGTCGCCGTCTCCGCCAGCGCCTCCGACAACATCGGCGTCGCCGGGGTGCAGTTCAAACTCGACGGCGCCAACCTCGGCTCCGAAGACACCAGCTCGCCTTACAACGTGACGTGGAACACCACCAACGCCACCAACGGCTCGCACACACTCACCGCCGTCGCCCGCGACGCCGCCGGCAACACCAAGACCTCGTCCGTCGCGACGGTCACCGTCAGCAACACCACGACACCTCCCCCGACCACCACGGCCGGCTGGGTCGATGATGCGTTGCCCACCGGTGGCGTTGGCTACGGCAGCGAACCGTGGACTTGGGTGACCACCAACCCCGCGCCCGTCTCCGGCTCCAAGGCCCACCAGTCCGCGCTCGCCTCCGGCCTGCACGAACACGCCTTCGCCTGGGCCGCTCCGCTCAGTATCGGAACCTCCGATACGCTCTACGCCCACGTCTTCCTCGACGCCGCCAACCCGCCCACCGAGATCATGCTCCACTGGACCGATGGCAGCTGGGAACACCGCGCCTACTGGGGCGCCAACAGCATCAACTACGGCACCAACGGCACCGCCAGCCGTTACCGCGTCGGCGATCTTCCCGCCACCGGCAAATGGGTCCGTCTCGAAGTCCCCGCCAGCGCCGTCAACCTCGCCGGCAAAAACGTGACCGGCATGGCGTTCTCCGCCTACAACGGTCGCGTCACCTGGGACAACGCCGGCAAGTCCTCGACTTCGACCAATCCTCCGCCCCCGGTTACCGACACCACCGCGCCCACGGTCTCCCTAAGCGCTCCCGCCACCGGCGCAACCGTCTCCGGTTCCTCCGTCGCCGTGTCCGCCACCGCCTCCGACAACGTCGGCGTCACCAGCGTGCAGTTCCAACTCGACGGCGCCAACCTCGGCTCCGCCGACACCACCTCGCCCTACTCGACGACCTGGAACACCACCTCCGCCGCCAACGGTTCGCACACGCTCACCGCCGTCGCCCGTGACGCCGCCGGCAACACCAAGACCTCGTCTGCTGTGGCCGTCACCGTCAGCAACACCACGACACCTCCCCCGACCACCACGGCCGGCTGGGTCGATGATGCGTTGCCCGCCGGTGCCACCGGCTACGGCAGCGAACCGTGGACTTGGGTGACCACCAACCCCGCGCCCGTCTCCGGCTCCAAGGCCCACCAGTCCGCGCTCGCCTCCGGCCTGCACGAACACGCCTTCGCCTGGGCCGCTCCGCTCAGTATCGGAACCTCCGATACGCTCTACGCCCACGTCTTCCTCGACGCCGCCAACCCGCCCACCGAGATCATGCTCCACTGGACCGATGGCAGCTGGGAACACCGCGCCTACTGGGGCGCCAACAGCATCAACTACGGCACCAACGGCACCGCCAGCCGTTACCGCGTCGGCGATCTTCCCGCCACCGGCAAATGGGTCCGCCTCGAAGTCCCCGCCAGCGCCGTCAACCTCGCCGGCAAAAACATAACCGGCATGGCGTTCTCCGCCTACAACGGTCGCGTCACCTGGGACAACGCCGGCAAGTCGTCTTCGACGACAACTCCGCCGCCCCCGGCCACCGACACCACCGCGCCCACCGTCTCGCTAAGCGCTCCCGCCGCCGGCGCAACCGTCTCCGGTTCCTCCGTCGCCGTGTCCGCCACCGCCTCCGACAACATCGGCGTCGCCAGCGTGCAGTTCCAACTCGACGGCGCCAACCTCGGCTCCGCCGACACCACGTCGCCCTACTCGACGACTTGGAACACCACGACTGCCGCCAACGGTTCGCACACGCTCACGGCCATCGCCCGCGACGCCGCTGGCAACACCAAGACCTCGTCCACCGTGGCCGTCACCGTCAGCAACATCGTCGTGACGCCCCCGACGGACCCCACGGACCCCACCGACCCGACCGATCCGACGGACCCCACTGATCCGACACCCGTCGAAATCTTGGAGAACGCCGCCATCGACATGCCCGACGTCGGCGACAACGCGCTCACCATCCTCGCGCCCAACGTGCTCGAGCTGGAACGCATCAACACCAAGAATCCCGACCCCGCCGTCGTCGATAGCTGGAACTTCGTCAACTCGTCCGGCGTCTTCACCGCCCCGGCCGCCTCGAAGTTCTCCGTGACCGTCAACGGCTCGCCCGTCGCCGTGCAGTCCATCGGCTTCCGTCGCCGCGTGCGTTACGCCCCGCTCGACATCCGCGACCTGCGCATCGGCAACTACCTCTACGTCCAATTGGCGACGCCCATCGCCGAAGGTCAGACGGTCGTCGTGAAAAATCCCGACGGCACGCTCTGGCCCGCGTCGATGAGCTTCACCGCCAAGGCCGACCCGATGCGCAACAGTCCCGCCATCCACGTCAACCAGGAGGGCTACGTCCCGTCGTTTCCCAAAAAAGCGATGGTCGGCTACTACCTCGGCAACCTGGGTGAGTTGAACGTCTCGGCCGGCTCCGCCTTTAAACTCGTGAACGCCCTCAACGGCGCGACCGTGTATTCAGGCACGCTCACCTCCCGCCTCGACGTCGGCTACAACTACTCGCCGAAGCCCTACCAAAAGGTGCTCCAGGCCGACTTCAGCAGCTACACCACGCCCGGCGAATACCAACTCGTCGTCCCCGGCATCGGTGCCTCGCTGCCCTTCCTCATCAATGACGGCATCGCGATGAACTTCGCCCGCACCTACGCGCTCGGTCTCTACCACCAGCGCTGCGGCACGTCCAACGCCCTGCCCTACACGCGCTTCACCCACGACGCCTGCCACACCAACAGCGCCGAGGTTCCTTCCCCGCAATCGTCCTACCAGTTCACCTGGACGACCATCGCAGGCAAGTCCGCCGGCACCACCGGCGCCGGTCCCCAGATCACGGGCGAGTCTTCACTGCTCTATCCGTATGTGAACAAGGGCGTGGTCAACGTCTCCGGCGGTCACCATGACGCCGGCGATTACAGCAAATACACGATCAACGTCGCCGCCCTCACCCACCTGCTCATGTTCACCGCCGATTCCATCAGCGGCGCCGGAGCCCTCGACAACCTCGGCATTCCCGAGAGCGGAGACGGCATCGGCGACATCCTCCAGGAGGCCAAGCAAGAAGCCGACTACCTCGCCAAACTTCAGGACGCCGATGGAGGTTTCTACTTCATCGTCTATCCCAAGACCCGCGAATACGAAAGCAACACGCTGCCCGGCAACACCGACACCCAGGTCGTCTGGCCCAAGAACACCAACGCCACCGCCGCCGCCGTCGCCGCACTCGCCCAGTGCGCCTCGTCGCCGAAGTTCAAAGCCGCCTACCCCGCCTCCGCCTCCGCGTATCTCACGAAGGCCAAGCTCGGCTGGCAGTTCCTCATGAACGGCATCGCCAAATACGGCAAAAACGGCGCCTACCAGAAAGTCACGTTCTACGGGGACAACTATCTCCATAACGACGAACTCGCCTGGGCCGCTTGCGAACTCTTCCTCGCCACCGGCGAGGCCCAGTATTCGCAAAAACTCGCCGAGTGGTTCCCGAATCCCGCCGACAGCTCCACCATGCGCTGGGGCTGGCAACGGATGTCCGAAAGCTGGGGCAACGCCATCCGCAGCTACGCCTTCGCGGCCCGCTCCGGCCGTCTCGCCTCCAGTCAGTTGAACGCCTCGTTCCTCGCCGCCTGCGAAACCCAGATCAAACTCGCCGCCGACGAAGCTCTCGACCGCTCCACCAAACATGCCTACGGCTCCGCATTCCCCCTTGAAACCAAGGGTGCCATGAGCGCCGGCTGGTATTTCTCCCTCGATGCCGCCTCCGACATGGCGGTCGCCTACCAGATCAACCCGAACTCGTCCTACATCGACGCTCTCGTGAGCAACATGAACTACGAAGCCGGCGGCAATCCGGTCAACGTCTCCTATGTCGCCGGCCTCGGCCTCAAGCGCCAGCGCGAGACCGTCAACCAATACGGCAAGAACGACCGCCGCCAGTTCAGCCCCAGCGGCGTGCCCATCGGCAACATCCACTCGAACTACGATTACCTCACGACCTACGGCGCCTCCGGCAACGAGCTCTCCAAGCTCAGCTTCCCGAGCGACGGCGGAACCGCCGGACCGTATTCGTTCTATGATCGTTGGGCCGACACGTGGAACACCTCCACCGAGTTCATCACCGTCAACCAAGCCCGCGCCCTGATGGCCGTCGCCAGCCTTGCCACGCAGACCACCGCAAAATCCACCCCGTGGAAATCCGGCACTGCCAGCATCGTTGTCCCCGCCGCCACGGTTCCGCTCAACGAACCGACTGTCCTCACGTTGTCCACCACCATGGACCTCACCAACGCCCGCATCGTGTGGGAAGGCCGCGACCAGCAGCCCGACTTCGGCGCGACCTTTGCCTACACGCCGAAAAACACCGGCGCCCAGTGGGTCGAGGTCGAGATCACCTGGCCGGATGGCCGCCGCGTGTTCGCCACCGGCAGCTTCAACGCCAACAGCGCCGTGGCCACGTGGGTGGACGATGCGCTGGCCCCCGGCGTTGTCCTCACCGGCAACGAACCGTGGACCTGGGTCAGCGGCAACCCCGCGCCCTATTCCGGCACGAAGGCCCACCAGTCGGCGATCAGCGCCGGTCTGACGGAGCACGCGTTCAACAATACCACCACGCCCCTCGTGCTGGTGGCCGGTGACAAGTTGTTCGCCTGGGTTTACCTCGACCCCGCCAACGTCCCCACGGAAGTCATGCTTCACTGGAACGACAGCAACGGAAGCTGGGACCACCGTGCGTATTGGGGAGCCAACAGCATCAACTACGGAGCCAACGGCACGGCGAGCCGTTACCGGGTCGGCGACCTCCCGGCTGCGGGAGGCTGGGTCCGCCTCGTGGTGCCCGCCAGCGCCGTCGGTCTGGAAGGTGCGACCATCAAAGGCATGTGCTTCTCCGTCTTCGGCGGACGAGCCACCTGGGACATCTCCGGCAAGTCAGCCCAGTAAAAGGTAGGGACGTCTCTCCGAGACGTCCGCTCCGAGGCATCCGCCTTCAACCCAGCGCCGGCCCTAAAAAAGCCGGCGCTTTTTCATGCCCAAACACCGTGGAAAGCAGCGCGCCTCGCAGGCGCTCCGAAAAAGTAGCGCAGACTTCCAGTCTGCATTCCTTCAAGATTGTGGCATGGGCGTCTCGCCCATGTTTCGACCCCACGAGCGAGACGCCCGTGCCACGTAAAACCAGCACGTTTTCATGTCTACGGGTCATTGGTCATTGGTCATTGGTCATTGGTCATTGGTCATTGGTCATTGGTCATTGGTCATTGGTCATTGGTCATTGGTCATTGGTCATTGGTCATTGGTCATTGGTCATTGGTCATTGGTCATTGGTCATTCCGCGCCTACGGCGCGGCCTGCGCCATCTGTGGTCAAAAAATCCGTCTCCGCTTGTCCGATCTCCGACTACTCACTACCCGCTACTCGCTACTTCCCCGGCGGCATCAGCCGCCCCTCCGCTCAACAGCCGGAGCATTGCGAGAGGCCACTCCCCAAGAATCTCCATATTGGGCTATTCATTGGTGGTTAGTCACCTTCCACTCCGGCGGAGCCGGCACCGACGCCAACGTCCGCGCCAAAACGCCTCAATTGCAACTGGTAGATCTAAAAGCTCGCAAGAGCCCCGAGCATAACGCACAAACCTCTCCATATGGTATCCGAGCCAGTAAGCCTCCTTGTCGGATGGATTTACACCCGCTGCGTCAAGAATCCGCCGCACTCCCGGCGCAGGACGCATCTCCGATTCCTCCAAGGTCAAGTCATCCGAGCTCAACCCCAGTCGCTCCTCCAAATAAAGCAAAAATGCCATTAACTGGTAAAAGCGAGCCGCCCCCCAAAAAGTCCACCAAATTCCGGAATTTACGGCTTAAGCCCGCCCTAAACACACTTTCTTACGGCTACACAACGTTCGGCAGATCTTATGTTTGAAATGATTAATGAAATAAGCGCCTCATATCCTGCGTGGGCCAAGTTGACCATGGTCCTTTACGCGGCACTCCTCCTCGGAACCCTCGTTCTCGCTCGTAGTCCTACGAAGAAGGAGGCTAGCGCCAATCCAGTTGAACAGCCCCCACCAATAAAGCAAGAGGTGGGAAGTGTGGGTAGGGACGCTTTCAATATCCAAGGCAGCACCATAAATCTTTATCAGCACAGCCCACAAACACCCGAGCGTCCGATTAAAGATCGCATTCGCAGTTTCCTGCGGACCGTAAATCCGGCGATTGTTGACGCACTGGATTCCGGAAAGCCTCAGATATCCGTAATGGTAAATACTGTAAATCTACCCGCTCTCATGGAACTGAAGAAGGATCCGGATTTCGGTGCATATCTCGATATAATAAGCACGGGGAGTGTGATTGTGGGAGGTTCTGGAAATAGAATTGGCGGACATCTAAATGATGTGATGGACACAGGTGCAATGAATGGCTTTACTTTTCGATTCAAAGAGCGATTGAAACTATAATGAGCCGAACCAGGCGCTAGAGCCAACGACCCTATCTGTCACGTTCCGTGCTCCGAGCCGCACGGACCGCGCCAGCTAGGGTCGTGGCTCATCTTTAACGTTGGGCAAAAAAATGAGAATCGCTCACATCATTCTTCTTCTGTTGCTGGTCGTGACGGGATTCAGCGCCGGCCCGGTGAAGCATGACGCCCTAGGCGTTTCACTCATCCGACTGATCGGCTCTCCTAAAGAATACGCCGGAAAGACGGTCCGAGTAGTCGGCTACCTCCATCTCGAGTTCGAGGGGAACGGGATTTATATCCATAGGGAAGATTATGAGAGAGGACTTTCGAAGAATAGCCTGTGGGTAGATGCTCCAACGGAAATGATGAAGGAGATGCAAAAGCTGAACGATCGATATGTCCTGCTGGAGGGCGTGTTTGAGCCAGAAATGCAAGGTCACATGGGGCTTTCGAGCGGATCGATTATTAAGATCAATCGCGTTGATTTATGGCCGTTCGATCGATCCCTGAAGAAATGAATGAGCCCAACCAGGCGCTAGAGCCAACGACCCTATCTGTCACGTCTCGTGCTCCGAGCCGCACGAGCCGCGCCAGCTAGGGTCGCGGCTCATCTTTTACGTTCGGCAAAATCATGCTCCGTCCTCCCATAGATCCAGAATTCGCCAAGCAAGTTGAGCTTGATCGCCCAGCTGATAGCTGGGCTGAACGCCTATTTAGATTCTCGCTATACGCCATTTCCATTTTATGCACTATAGCCGGCATACTCCATTGGTTCTTAGACAAAGAAGGAATCATCGAGAAGGGCGGAAAGCTGGCCGAAGCCGCCAGCATTTTATACATATTCACCACCACATACGCACTGAATTATCTAGTGTGGCGATTCGTTAAGAGCATGGCAGTCAGAATAGCATGGTGGAGCCTTATGGCAATTATCCTGTTATTAATCCTCGGTAGTCGATAAATGAAAACCACGGAGCCGAACCAGGCGCTAGAGCCAACGACCCTATCTGTCACGTTCTGTGCTCCGAGCCGCACAGACCGCGCCAGCTAGGGTCGTGGCTCATCTTTAACGTTCGGCAAGGAAAACCATGAGCAGCACGCGCCCAAGTGACCAAGAGTTAAGCGGCATGACCGTAAATGAGCGGCTTGTCGTATGTGGCGTTATCGATAAATGGGACGCCGCCGCAAAAAGAAGAAATAAAGGCGATATGATAGCCATCTTGCGAGATGTAGCACTTACGGAAACCCAAGCCATCGATACAGTAGAAGCAGTTATTCAGACCCCTAAAGCGTATGGATTATAAAACCACGGAGCCGAACCACGCGCTAGAGCCAACGACCCTATCTGTCACGTTCTGTGCTCCGAGCCGCACAGACCGCGCCAGCTAGGGTCGCGGCTCATCTTTAACGTTCGGCTATTCGATCCATTTCCATCAGCCTGAAAATACCATCAGCCCGAATCGGAATATTTGTTTCACGAGCGATTGTCGAGACGGGCGGCAGGAGCCGCATAAGGAAACCCAAACCAATTTATACCATGTCGCTGAATGAAAGAAGTGACGGGGCGAAGCCGTAACCATCAGCCCGAGAATCAAACCCACGCGTATGATTATCACTGGTTATATAACCCAAACGACGGAGCCGAACCACGCGCTAGCACGCTTCGTGCTCCGAGCCGCACGAACCGCGCCAGCTAAGGTCGCGGCTCATCTTTAACGTTCGGCAAAAATATGCCACTAATCGCCGCTAGAATATTTCTTGGTTTATTTGCCATCGGCTCGCTTCTGGCGATCTGCGCCTTCGAGCGTCGCTGGTTCAAATTAAGGAAATCCGAAATCGGCGAAGGTATAGTGGTCGATCAAACGAAGGAATCAATCGATGATAGAGAAGCCTACTTCCCGATAATTTCGTTCGGCGAAGGCGATCAATCTATAAGATTCAAGTCCCATTACGCATCGAATACAGAGTTCGAAATCGGAAGAAAACTGCCGATTCTCATAGATTCAAGCACGGGGCAGGCCGAATGGTATTCAGTATCAAATAGATTTCTTCCTACATTTGGCTTTTCACTCGTCTTTATAATATCGCTAGCATTAGCAATCGGAATAAAATGAAGACCAAGGAGCCGAACCAGGCGCTAGAGCCAACGACCCTATCTGTCACGTTCCGTGCTCCGAGCCGCACGGACCGCGCCAGCTAGGGTCGTGGCTCATCTTTAACGTTCGGCAAAAAAATGAAGGCTCACATCATCGCTATCATTTTAGCCATTCTTGGCCCGTCAGGAATTTATCTGTCTCTGGCCACTAATCCCGACGGAGCTCTGTTCTTTCTCGGACTTACACTTCCTATTCTCGCGCTGATTATTTCAATCTGCTCACACGCAGAAAAAAAGCCGATCAAAGTAGCTGCCATTGTTATTTCATGCCTATCTATCGCCGGATCTCTAAGTCTTTTCCTTCTAGGTCTACTGTCATTCGGATGAACCACAAAACGGAGCCGAACCACGCGCTAGAGCCAACGACCCTATCTGTCACGGCCTGTGCTCCGAGCCGCACAGGCCGCGCCAGCTAGGGTCGCGGCTCATCTTTAACGTTCGGCAAAAATGAACATGCAATACGTGGCACCAGTGGCGCTCGCTATCATCGCGCTATTTCAGGCTTTTGCCAGTTGGTGCGTTATTCAGATGGTTCAGCACCAAAGTGAGCATCACGCCCAAGCGATTATCGAGCCCACGTTGCTATACGTGATCTTGTTTTTGGGCATCATTTTTGTGATCGGTTGCGCAGGGCTCGAAATTTACGGAAATAAGGAAGGTCGAAATGGGCGATTTTTAGGTTTTGGAGTGATTGGATTCGCCGCTTACTCCATTCCGGCATCGGTCATTTTATTTTATACCATCAAACCATGGCTTCGGCAGATTCTCTACCTATGATTAAAACCACAGAGCCGAACCAGGCGCTAGAGCCAACGACCCTATCTGTCACGCCCTGTGCTCCGAGCCGCACAGGCCGCGCCAGCTAGGGTCGTGGCTCATCTTTAACGTTCGGCAAAGAAAGACCATGGATACGAAGCCATCAGCCTGAAAAAACTTCGGCAATCGACAGTGCAGGATGAAATCGAAAGTCCAAAAAAGAATATAAAGTCGCTGGCATGAGGAAGCGACGGGGCGAAGCCATCGCTAAAAGATCCTGAGAGGCACCGAAAAAGAAGAACCATCAGCCTGAAAAATATATGCCCGAAACGCGTATGAATATCTCAGATTATACAAATCAAACCACGGAGCCGAACCAGTCGCTAGAGCCAACGACCCTAGCTGTCACGTTCTGTGCTCCGAGCCGCACAGACCGCGCCAGCTAGGGTCGCGGCTCATCTTGAACGTTCGGCAAAGAAGAAAACAAACCATGGCGCTACCGCGCCGCATTAAAATGACGCCCGCCCAAGAAGAAAGATTTCGCAAATTAGGCTGTGTCTCGCGTTCTTTGATAAAATTATGCGAACTGGAGGGCTATGGTATATCAATTACCGATTATTGTGCCACGTTTGAGCACCTTTTCATTAATCAAACGGATCGATATGGAGAATTGGAAGATTCAAATTTCCAAAAAATTGCCGATTCGCTGCCGTTACCTAAAAACAGGATTTATAGCGCGGATTATTGGTCGGTCAAAAAATATTTTGATTTAGTTGGCAAGCGAGTTCTTGGTTTATCCAAAATTAATCTAAATAAGGGTGCCATAGATATTAAAAAGCATTGTAGCGTTATTTTAAGGATGGACCAAACAGAATTTGAGATTTGGACATCAAGCCAATGTGGCGGAGACGGAAAGTTGATTTTAGATCAGAACGAATGGAATACAAAGCAGTTCACGGCTTTAGTTTTTCAGTAGATTGCCACATCGGCTTGCTATCATAACCATTGATAGAACCAGAAATAAAACCACCAGAAAAAACCACACCGCCGAACAAGGCGCTAGAGCCAATTTCGGGAGCTGTCACGTTCGCGGCGGGGCCGCTCTGCGCGCCAGCACCCTCATGGCTCATCTTGGACGTTCGGCAAAAATGAAAACCTCCAAGCGCCGGCTGCTCGCCATCACAAATTCGATAGCTATATTTCTACTGCTCATTGCAGCGAGCGGCATGTCTTTTCTATCTTTCGTCCAGCACCAAAAGGGCTACCCCGAAGTATTGAGACCGATGATCGATGCAGCTCCGAATAATGACCCACTGAAACAGTTGTGCTGGTCACTTTACGACTCTGCGTGCTCACTCCGAAATGCGTTGCCTGCATATGCTGGGATCACAGCTTTCGCCGCTGTTATGCTTATTATATCGAGCATCACACTGTGGCAAAGCTCCAGACAGAAATGAAAACCACGGAGCCGAACCAGATTTTTAACCCCGTCCCGCTTCTTATGTTTTACCGCACGGAGCCGAACCAGGCGCTAGAGCCAACGACCATGGCTGTCACGCTTCATGCTCCGAGCCGCATGAAGCGCGCCAGCCATGGTCGCGGCTCATCTTGAACGTTAGCCAAAAATGACAAACTGGCATCGAGATCACCAAACGTATTCTTATGAGATTCTGTGGCGCGCATGCATGACCTCATTAGATCTAGCCGAATCTGCCGGAACCAACGTAAGAGCAGATCATTTATCCGTGCAGAGCCTTCTTTCTGGATTTTTAGCCTTCGAAGGATTTATAAATTTCGTCGGAGAAGAGATTGCGCCTGATATTTGGAAGAATGAACGAGCCTTCTTTTCGGGAGATCAATATAGAGGAATTACAGGAAAGGTAGAATATCTTTTTTCTTTATTTAGCGGTGTGTCTCTAAAAAAAGGAACGGAACCATACCAGACCTTTGCCAGAATCAAGCGAATCAGAGACGGACTGGCTCATAACCGAGTGCTAAGGTATTCAGAGAAAACAGACTCAGAGAGACCTGATTTTAAGACGTCATGGGATGATTTTGATAGTCCCGATAAAGTTCGACCCGCCGTCATGCAATTAAAAGCCCTAGCTGAATTGATTCGTATAGAAGCCGTGAAAAAGCTTACGTCTTACTATAAGACGAGCCATCTATATTTTCACGCATTTGAAGGCCCCATAGCCAATGCACAAGGAAAAGAAGACAGAGGCTAACCAGGCGCTAGAGCCAACGACCATGGCTGTCACGCTTCGTGCTCCGAGCCGCACGAAGCGCGCCAGCCACGGTCGCGGCTCATCTTGAACGTTCGGCAAAATAAAATGCCTGCTACCGACTTCCAATCTACGTTTAACCAGTGGCTCGACGCTTCCCTAGCTCATCCGATCCCAGCTAGTGTGGTTGCCTTTAGTTTTAATCTCGCGGAGCCCTGGTGTATCGAAGTCGTCGGCTCCGATATTTATAGCGAAAAAGACCCTGATTGGGCGTGCGCTGAATCATTTCGACCCAAAAATCCGAACCTAGACCTTCCTGAATCCGAGGTGGGTTCGGATTGGGAGTCAGTCCTTGAGGCCGCGAAAAAGCTAGTGTTAGCATATTTAGATCGACCCAGTTTAGGCGCATTCATTCTGAAGAAAGCTGAGGCTGTCGCTATCGGATTTGTCGATGGCGAGCTTCACATAATATCGAAATGAAAACCACGGAGCCGAACCACGCGCTAGAGCCAACGCCCCTATCTGTCACGTTCCGTGCTCCGAGCCGCACGGACCGCGCCAGCTAGGGTCGTGGCTCATCTTTAACGTTCGGCAAAATGAAAAAAGGCATATTCATTCTTATTGCTCTTCTGCATGCGGGCTGTGCTCACCATACGCAAAATCCGAAATATGCCCTCATCACCGATTACGAAGATCCTGTTCGCGTAATCACAGATAAAGAAATCGAACAGCTTCCAGATATTCTCACGATGAAATATATGTCGGAACATTTCGGAAGAAGCATGAGATGCGAAGTCGCGATTGGCATCTATCCGCGCTACAGTAAAAATATAGACTACACAAAACCGCTCGGAGAGCATGCGACAGATTATGCATATATGTTTCTGCCGCGCATCCATTCGGACGAGTTTATCGACGCTGTGGCTTGTAGCGATGGAAAGAGTGTCACGATAATTTGGCCTAAGAAAATAGCCGGAATGAGCCTACAGGATTACTGGAACAGCAAATGAAAACCACGGAGCCGAACCAGGCGCTAGAGCCAACGACCCTATCTGTCACGTTCTGTGCTCCGAGCCGCACAGACCGCGCCAGCTAGGGTCGCGGCTCATCTTTAACGTTGGGCAAAATCAAATGCGGCCTCCACGTAATCCCGACATCGAAGCTAAAGTGACGTTTTTATCGCCGTCCGAAGGCGGTCGATCAATTTCGGCGTATTCTGGTTATCGGCCGAATCATTTGGTTTTGCCCGATTATCTTACAAGCGGTCATCACGAATACAAAGATACGGAAGAAGTTCCGGCGGGTGGATCTGCAATTGCTGAGATTTGGTTTTTAGCACCGGAACACTATCCTCATTCGATGTATGTCGGAAAAGAAATTCGAGTGCAGGAAGGATCGCGATTGGTCGCACATGCGATTGTCCTAAAGGTCATTAATCCAAACTTACAGAAATGAAAACCACGGAGCCCAACCAGGCGCTAGAGCCAACGACCCTATCTGTCACGTTCCGTGCTCCGAGCCGCACGGACCGCGCCAGCTAGGGTCGCGGCTCATCTTTAACGTTGGGCAAAATGAAGACCATCCTCTCCGCTCTTATTCTCATAGTCGCCTGCGGATGCACTTCGTCGCACAGCGGTCCAAAATATACGGCCTTAATCCGAGATAAAAGCGTGCGAAACGAACTAGTGATTCTCGAATCACAGAGAATACCAAGCGTCCGATTTTCTGCGGTCACGCTAGGTAGAGTTTGTGCTACGTTGTCTGCCTACGATGTTGATCCCGAAGAATTTCAAAATTCGGCTATCCTTGAATCATCGAGTCCAGAATTTGGAGATAGAATCGTGAATATTGACATAAAGAATGCGACCCTTGCGGAGATATATGATCGTATTTGCGAATCCACAGATGCGATTTGGTGGGTCGATCACCATATCCATATCGCACCAAAAACACCGCAGAAATGAAAACCACGGAGCCCAACCAGGCGCTAGAGCCAACGACCACAGCTGTCACGGAATGTGCTCCGAGCCGCACATTCCGCGCCAGCTGCGGTCGCGGCTCATCTTGAACGTTCGGCAAAGAAATCCCATGATTATAGGAGCACAGTCCCGCGATTTTTCATCGATTATCGATGCAAGCCCTGAATGCTTTGGCATTTTCTATTGGTCTTCTAGCGAGGACCCAAAAACCAAGCATCACGCGACGATTACCAAGGCAAAACCCGGCTATTGCTACGAATTTAAATCGGGTGTTTTAAAGGCGGATTTGGCCGTATTTGATCAGAAAGAGGATCTCATAGCGCGCATGGAAGTCGATAATCTAAAATACAACAGAGGTGGCAAATGCACCGTAGAATTCTAGAAATACAAACGGAGCCGAACCAGTCGCTAGAGCCAACGACCACAGCTGTCACGGAATGTGCTCCGAGCCGCACATTCCGCGCCAGCTGCGGTCGCGGCTCATCTTGAACGTTCGGCAAAAATAAAATTATGAATCGGTATCAAAAAGTTTTCATCTGTATCTTCCGAATCATCGGAATCCTGAGTCTATCTCACTACCTTGTTGCTGCCGGCACGGCTATATTCACTATGCCGAGCATGTTCGTCGTGAGTCTGAAGATGTTCGCCCCAGCCTTAGTGATATCAGCGTTTTTAATCTTCGGCGCGGCTTTATTGGCTAAAATTGTTACTATTGGAATTCCGGAAGATTAAACCAAACCTACGCAAATGAATGTCGCAGGTTATAAAATCCAGAAAAAGACGCCGAACCAGGCGCCAGAGCCAACGACCCTATCTGTCACGCTCCGTGCTCCGAGCCGCACGGATCGCGCCAGCTAGGGTCGTGGCTCATCTTGAACGTTGGGCAAAATGAAGGCAATTTTCGCACTCTTACTCGCAGGCATTCTGTGCAGCTGCCAAGCCCCTCATACCCACGAAGCAACCCTTGAGGATACGCAAAAGATAGGAAGCGAAGAAATAGCGCGACTGCCCCGTAAGCTGAAATACAGCGAGCTTGCTGGATTATGGGGACCAGCGGTCACGGCGGACCCATTTTTCATATACCGGTCCAAAATCGATGGTCTCGTCTTGGGTATATTCGTCGATTATCCAGCAAGTGATCCGTTTTTTGATAAGCCTCCCGATCCAGAAATTATTGGAATGTATTTCATGGATATGAAAAGCTTTAATCTCCACGCATGGGGGCGAGACGTTATTCAGGAATATTCAAACCGAAAAGAATGAAAACCACGGAGCCCAACCAGGCGCTAGAGCCAACGACCCTATCTGTCACGTTCCGTGCTCCGAGCCGCACGGACCGCGCCAGCTAGGGTCGTGGCTCATCTTTGACGTTAGGCAAAAATGAAAAGCCAATACCCACTCCCGGCCTTTTTTAAGGCGCTCACGGACGTGATGAATGACCAGCGATCATTGATATTAGTCACTAATGGCTATTTCGAAGTTCTGGCAGACATTCTACTGGAGCGGTATTGCAAAAACAGTAAGCGTATTTTCAAGGATGGAAGGAGCTATCCATATTCGGTAAAATTAGTCATACTAAACGAGGTTGGCGGAATTGATGACGATCTGTATCGGCAGCTAGACGCATTTAGGCAACTTCGGAATAGAGCGGCACATGATGCGTTTTTTTCGATATCGGAAGACGATTACTCGAGTATCCTTACTATTAATGGCGAAAAAACCAGTAATCTGTATGAGTTATGCTGCATTCTCAGTGCCGTGTATTGGTTCACACGAAAAGACATTTTCACCACAGCAACAGAACATAAATCCAACGGAGCCTAACCAGGCGCTAGAGCCAACGACCACAGCTGTCACGGATCGTGCTCCGAGCAGCACGCTCCGCGCCAGCTGCGGTCGCGGCTCATCTTGAACGTTAGGCAAAAATATGAATCCACTCCGAGATGTATCATCAGGGTTTTTACAAGCCATAGGAGGAGCGCTCGCAGTGGCGCTACTAGCCGGCCTAGCATACTGCACGAAACCAATTCGAGAATGGTTACATGCGTGGTGGACGACCAGTGTAAGCCTAGAAAAAGGAACACTGACCATACTGCTCCTTCTGGGCCTAATATTGTGTTTTGTGTTTTATTTGATCCTTCGGAAATCATATATGAAATTATTGGAAAGAGTGGCGCTGGAAAAGCTGACCACGTGGGATAAGTTGGATATCACTTTTATGCGTATGGATGCCCATAAATTCGGAAAACATCCTATGCTTGAAGACGATAAAGACGGCGTCGTTTTACCAAGCAGAACTGAACAAATACAACAGAGCCTAACCAGGCGCTAGAGCCAACGACCCTATCTGTCACGTTCCGTGCTCCGAGCCGCACGGACCGCGCCAGCTAGGGTCGCGGCTCATCTTTAACGTTCGGCAAAAAAATGAATCTCCTATTCACAGCAGCCGGAATCATCGTAGCGCTAGTGAGCATCTCATACCTGTATTTCAAGCATTCGATCGCCTATTCCCGATGCGAAGGCGGTGCCCCACTCTTGGATTTTATATTTCTATCGCCAATATTGATTGGCTTAAGTCTTCATCTCTTCGGAAAAGGAATCGGAAAAAATTTATATCCGATAGAATGCGCGGCATCGGCCATTCCATTCCTGACACTGTCGCTATTCTTCGCATGGAAGCTCGGGGCGAAATCTCAGAAACAAAAATGACGGAGCCGAACCAGGCGCTAGAGCCAACGACCCTATCTGTCACGGTCTGTGCTCCGAGCCGCACAGACCGCGCCAGCTAGGGTCGCGGCTCATCTTTAACGTTGGGCAAAGAAAGATTATGCCATTCCTAGTATTTATTATACTTTTTTGCGCGATGTGGATCTTCGTGGCTAACCGCATTGCGAAGAAAGGATGGGCTATATTAGCCGCTGGTCACCAAGCACAAAGAACACCGGTCGGCAATAAGCTCGGAGGCATTTCGGCTACCTTCCCAGAGACTAGCTACTCAGGTGCTATAAACGCATGGCTCACCGAAGAAGGTATCGTCATCAGGCCTTCGATCATTTTTCGTGCATACCATCCCCCGATTTTGATCCAATGGTCATTCGTCAGATCCGCCGCTGAAAAGAAGGCATTCTTCTCTAAGCAGACGTTGGTCGAATGCGAAATCGATGAAATAAAAGTCAGTCTATATATCCCCGGTCATCATTTAAGTTCATTACGAGCACACTCGCCACAGATCTTGACAGAAAATACTAAAGAATGAAAACCACGGAGCCCAACCAGGCGCTAGAGCCAACGACCATAGCTGTCACGCCTCCTGCTGCGCAGGAGCCGCGCCAGCTATAGTCGCGGCTCATCTTTGACGTTAGGCAAAAATGAACCGCGACACTCAGCTAAAAGCGTTATCGAAAAGCCTGTCCGAACTCGTCGGCATACTTCGATTAGATGAATCCTGCCAATGGTTGGGGCATTTTGAAGCCAGTTTACGCGAGACCAATCGGTTGATCGAAAAAGGTTTCGGATCAGATCAGTTAGGAGACCTTTCGGGTTCAGTGATGTATGTTTACGCAGGAGCAGGAAGTTTTAACGATTATTTTCCGGCCACTTTCGATTCAGCGAGCGGACGCTTTATTGGCATACCCGGCACCGAAAATTTCGAGCGATTATCGAAGGAAGTTTACGACCATGCCCTTTCACTCAGAGTTATCAGAACCGGAGCCTAACCAGGCGCTAGAGCCAACGACCCTATCTGTCACGTTCCGTGCTCCGAGCCGCACGGACCGCGCCAGCTAGGGTCGTGGCTCATCTTTAACGTTGGGCAAAGACTATGTCGCTGCGAAAGATCACCGAAATCAAAAAGCTGGAAGCGCGAGCGAATCGCCCCGCGATCCAGAAATTTGCCGAATTCGCGCCTATACTTTTCTTGGGCGTGATCGGGTTTGCCGTGATTCCGACGATATGTCGAAAATCAAGAACTTCAGAAATAGAGGATTCCGAGTTCTTATCGCTTATTCTTTTTTCTGTTTTTTTGGTCTCCGTTTATATTATCGCCCGGCACAGACGTAAGGAAGAAATACTCAAACTAGAAATTTTAAGGCTCAAGGTGCAGCTATCGGAATTACAGAAATGAAAGCCACGGAGCCCAACCAGTCGCTAGAGCCAACGACCCTATCTGTCACGCTCTGTGCTCCGAGCCGCACAGACCGCGCCAGCTAGGGTCGCGGCTCATCTTAACGTTCGGCAGAAAACACAATTATGAGTGCCGATCAAATTAGCGAAATCAGTCCTGCAATTCGCGAGGTCCAATCCAGCGCCGCTGATCTCTGTGCCACATTCGAAATTGTCGGCTCCCAAGACAAGTGGGTTCAGTATACCAAGGGCACTATTAACGCTGCATACCCATACAAAGAGCCCCCGCAGTTGCTAATTGAGCCTTTTATGGAGGTGCAGCCTAAGCTTACATTAAACATTACATCATGGGAGTCAGGGAAGTTCGTGACGCTCGATTTTCCCCAAGGAGAGCCGGTTAGTATATCTAAATTTATCGATCTATATTTTATTGGTATTCTTAAGTGCGTTAGCGACTATTCAGTCGATGTGACTATCGAAGAAATTTAAAATGAGTCTATCCACTGGCGTATGAATCCATATCTCATTATCTTTTTCTCCACGGAGCCGAACCAGGCGCCAGAGACAACGCCCTGCAGCTCACCGTTTTTCATCAGCAGCAGTCCTACGCTCGTCTCGTCTCAGTTTTTCAAAATGGCCCGTCCGACGCTCTCGGGCGCGTCTCATCTTGAACGTTCGGCAAAATGAAGCCACCGTTTCCAAATCGACAGGAGTTTATTGCCGCGTGGCTAGCGCTTACCAAGGCAGAATCGGATACGACTGAATACAAATCAAACTTCTGGGCGCACGTGCATTGGGCTGACCTGATTACAGATCATCCTGAAGTGGCATTCTCAGTGATCTTGGAAATCTTGAATATGGACACTTCGACAAAAGTTCTTGAATGCCTCTCTGCGGGACCATTGGAGGACTTGCTTGTTGAGCACGGCACAAGTTTGATGTCTCGTATCGAAGACGAAGCAATGAGAAGTCGCTCTTTCCGTAAGTTGCTCGGCGGTGTTTGGAAGAATGCCATGCCGGATCCCGTCTGGGAGAAGGTTCAAGCACTTTGGGACCGCAGTGGTTGGGATGGTATTCCTGAGGCATGAAAACCACCGAACCGAACCAGCCGCCAGAGCCAACGGCACTACTTGTCACGCCTCGTGCTTCCGCACGAGTCGCGCCAAGTAGCGCCGTGGCTCATCTTTAACGTTCGGCAAAAAATATGAAAAAAATACTACTTATAGTCGTTTTAGCTATCGCTGGTTACGCCCTTCTCCGCTGCACGCCTGCCGGAAAACGTGCCTTTGAGCGAATGGAAGTGTCTAACGAAGCTGGGCGCCATTTGCGACAAGCCGAAGCACAGATCAATTCTACGGCTCCAAAGATGCTGGATCAATTTACGCGAGTCGATGGCGCCAAGGCCGGCCCGGGAAAGCGATTCATGTATCTATATACAATCATAAACGTAAATTCGGACACCGTAAACTTAACAGCGTGGCGCAATCAGGTAGCGCCAGCCCTCAAGCAGCAGATTAAAAAAACCCGGGGCGTTCGAACACTTTTCGAAGCCGGCGTCACAGTGACATATCGCTATTCTGGGGCCGACGGCGCTTTAATTGGGGAAATAATCATTACTCCCCAAGAAGGTCTTTCACCATGAAAACGCCGAACCACGCGCTAGAGCCAATGCATATGTCTGTCACGGATCGTGCATTCGCACGCTCCGCGCGATCCATACGCATGGCTCAGCTTTAACGTTCGGCAAAAATGCTCAGCAATCTACAAGGCGAATGGGTAAGCGTTTCTTCAGAAGTTCCGGCTTACGAAGTTGGCAAGGACTGCGTTCGATTTCGGCCAAATGGATACATAGAGTATTCAAGCGAACATAAAGGACGTATCTTCACATCCCTATTTACGGCTCAAAAAGACGGAGAAGAATATGTCATTCAGCCGCCGAATGGATTTCTTATTGGCGAGCCATTGCGAATTAAGATTAGGGCAATTTCAAAGCATGAGATCGGAATAGAAAGGGTCGGAATGACCACAGTTTATAGAAGAAAATCATTATAAATGAGCAGCGCACTGGGAGAGTGCGCCGCTTTTTTTGGTGCGCGGTGGAGCACCTCCGGTTCACTGCTGGATCTTAAAGGGGAGCTTGCGAAGGCGGTGGCCAAGATCGTTGAACTGCTTGCTCGTCGGGCGGCTCGCAAGGTCGTCACCCGTTTTGATGACCTGCGAGGGAAGGAAATTCGTGACCAGGGCACAGTATTCGCTGTTCACCATGATGCCGAGGAGTTCGCCGGTCTTGCTCAACACGAGGTCACCTCGCGAGGGGGCGAAGTCGCCAAAGAGGCGGCGAACAAGTCGGTTGTCCATGCGCACGTAATTGGGGTTGGACGGATCGAGTTTGAAGGGCACTTCGCCGTAACCCGTGCCGCCGTTGGCGATGAGCAACGCTTCGGTAAACTTGAACGGCTCCAACGCGATGGGATAAGCCTTTACGCCCAGCCCGGCGAGTTGCGCGGATGTGACCGGGAGCACGGCCACGCGCGGATCGAGTGCCAGGAAGAGGAGACGATCGGCAGTGTCACGGTAACCGGCCTTGCTGAACTCGGCTTTGAGGGTGTTCCAATCCCACACCGGCTCAACGAGTGAGAAGGGCGTGTCGTTGATGTGCAGGAGCGCAAAGGTTTCACGGCCATCGGTCACGAAAATCGTGCGCGTGTCCTTTCCTTCGGTGCGGACGCCGAAAAGACCGGGGCGCGTGCCGGTGAACGAGGTCTGCACACGGTTGGCGAGGAATTCGTTGAAGAGGACGTTGACGTTGATGGGACGGTTGTCGCGGATCTCCTTCGTGAGCGCGTTGGAGTTGTCGGCGAGCTGGCCGACGCCTTGCGCGAGCTGCGTGGTGGTTTCTTGCACGCGAATGCGTTCCTGACGCTCGGCTTCGACCTGCGTTTTCAACGTGTCGGCAGCGACGCGAAGCATCTGCTTCTCCTGCTCGGCGACGCGGACGGTGACGCTGAGGTCCTCGATTTTGGCGCGGGCCTCGGTCTGGGCTTTTTCAAGGGCGGCAAGTTCCTTCGCCTGACGCTCGGCCTCGGCCTGGCGTTTTTCGAGTTCGCGCTGGAGCTGGTCGAGCTGCGATTTGGTCAACGTGGCGTCGGCGGCGGCTTCGGTGTATTGCTTCGAAAGCGTGTCCACTTTCGAGCGCGTGTCGGCGAGCGCGGTGGCGGTTTGCGAGAGATCTTTTTCGCGATCGCTGAGCGTGGTCTGCGTGGTCTGGAGTTGTTGCGAGAGTTGGTCGCGTTGCGCGCGTTCGTCTTCGAGCGAGAGCTTCATCACGGAGACGATGTCGTCGTCCTTGGTGGCGGCGCCGGCACCGGGAACGGCGGCGGTGGCGGGAGGTTTGGGCGCGGCATCCGCAGGCGCGGCCTTCTGCCAATCCGTGAGCGCGAGGAGCGTCAGCAGGAGGAAGTCGCAGAGGATGAGGAGGAGAGTTCTATTCATGGCGCGTGGGCGCGAGTGACGGGAGCGTCAGACTGCGGCGAGCGCCGGCTTGGACTCGGTCTGGCCTTCGAGGATGAGGCGGCGCTTGTAGGGGCGCACATGGCGGATTTTGATGAGGGCGACGCAGCAGATGCCGAAGAGGTTCGATGAATAGGCGGCGAGCAGGTTGGGCTGAATGACGCCGAGCACCTGGAGCACGAGGGCGGTGGCGGTGCCGGCGATGCCGATGTAGAGACCGCCGTCGAAGAGGTTTTCCTCGTTTTCCATGAGACGGAGCTTGAGGAGCGAAGGGGCGGGCTGGCGGTCGATCTCGCGCATCTTGGCGATGCAGAAAAGATACATGCCGATCTGAAGGAGGGCGAAGAAGCCGATGGTGAGGAGCGTTGAAATATCCATGGAGAACGTGGCTGCGGTGGGCGTGAGGGAGGCAGGGTCGGTGATATTGGCGAGGACGGGAACGGTTAACTTGAGTTGAAATTCGGAGGGTGCGGGGGTTTTGAGCAGGAACGGTTCCGTGCCGAGCACGAGCATCGCGGCGGTCAAAATCGCGAGCATGCCGCTCTTCACCCGAGGCAGCGCGGAGTCCTCGTCTTCGTCGAAGAGCAGGCTCCCCAAACCGCGAAAGATGCAGAAGGTGCCAAGCAGGAAACCGAGATATTTCGCGATGAGCGCGAGCTTCGGATAGAGCAACGCGGCCAGCGCGACCGGGCCGAACGACGGGGCGGGCTGGCGGTTCACGGGGACTTGGCGAGTGAGCAATTGCTCGGTCGCGCCCTGGCCGAGGGTGAGCACGAGTTTAAGGTCGGCCAAGCCGGCGCGGCCGTAGTGCAAGAGATAGGTCGCCACGCCGTCGGCCGAATCGGTGAGAAGTGCGGCGGCGTAGATGAGCGGCAGGTCGTCGGGCGTGGCGCGGGCGAGCTGGGCGAATTCGCCGACGGTTTTCACGTCGCCGGTCACGCGAAGGAGTTCGCCGAGCTGGGTCCAGTCGAGACGTTTTCCGAGTGACAGCAGATCGGTGAAGAACGGCTCAAGTTCGCCGAGCTGGTTTTGCTGAACTGCGGTCTCGGCGAGCGTGCGCAGCTCGCGTTGGAGCGGCGTGGAGAAATGTTCGCCCTGATAGAGCAACGCGGAGAGCAGCACGACCGCATCGAGCGTTTGCCCGCCGGGCTTTGTCGCGGGGACGAAACGACCGGTCTGCGAAATTTCGCGCACCCGCAGGAGTGTCTGCACGCCTTGAGAGCGGGAGTTTTGAAGGTAGCCGAGGAGATTCGCGCGGGCCTTGCCCGTGATGAAGAACGTGAGCACGGGAGTGCTCTGCGTGCGGCCGGTGTTTTCCTTGAGGTTAAAAAGCGGATCGAGAAACGGATCCCAACCGCCCCAGGGGACAAGCTCGGGCTGACGGTGCGCGGCGTTGTCGAGGGCGGTCGCCAGCGCGGGTGCCTGCGGATCACCGAGCGTGCGGGCGGCGGCGAGAACAAGCGCGGCCGGACCGGGCTTCTCGCGTTCAAGCAATTGACGGCCTTGGCGGGCAACCGTGGGCGTGTTGACGCCGGCGGCCTTGAGCAGCGCGGGCGTGACCGACTTGAGATTCACCGGCACCACCCACGCCGCGGCCAGCACGAACAAGCCGGCTATCATCCAGATCGTGGCAGATCCGGAACGGGTGTGGTGGGAGGAACTCATTCTCTATGCAGTATTCATTTGCCGCTCGCGCATGGCAAATACACGTTACGCGGCCTCATCATAGACTAATGGCTCTGCGAATTGTTCATTACAACGATCCCGTCCTCCGAAAAAAGGGCGAACCCGTGAAAACTTTTGATGCGTCGCTCACCCTGCTTTCCGAGCAGATGCTTGCAACGATGCACACCGCTGCGGGCATCGGTCTGGCCGCGCAGCAGATCGGGAAGGCGCTACAGTTTTGCGTCGTCGATCTGCGCCAAACGGATCGTGATTTCAGCTGGCAGCTCGACGGAGCCACGCCTCCACTTGAGCTGTTCATGCCACTCGCACTCGCAAATCCGGTGGTCACGACGCTGCCGTCCAAGAAAACGGTTTACGAGGAAGGTTGTCTCTCGTTTCCCGACATCCGCGGCGATGTGTTTCGTCCCGATGCGATCCAGGTGACCTATCAGGATCTTCAAGGCACGCCGCACACGCTGCTGTGCGATGGTCTGCTCTCGCGTTGCATCCAACACGAAGCCGATCACCTCAACGGCACGCTCTTCATCGACCGCATGGAGAAAAAAGTCCGCGCAACGATTGAGAAGGACATCAAGGAACTCGCGAAGAAAACCCGCGAGGAAGGTGAAGCGGCCGCAGGCTGCGCCGGGTAACAAAGACCCAAGGGGCAGGTTGTTCGGGCTAGGCGAACGTAGCAGCCGAGGTAACGAGGCTGTCGGAGCGCGAGCAAGCTCGCTGCCTACTCGGAGGGATTAGATATTCCGAAGATAAAGTGCATAACGAGCCGCCGCCCCTGAGATAGCACGGAGAAGGCCATGACGCAGGCCCACGTGTTCAAAGCCGCCGAGCTTTGCCTCAAGGCTCAAGCGGCAGCGCGAAAGATCGGCCTGAGTAGGCAGCGAGCTTAGCTTGCTCGCGCTCCGAACCGCGCCTGCAAGCAGGCGGCCTACCGCTGAAAGCGGAGATCCTGTTTTTTTGAAGGGTTGTTGCGAACCACCCGCCGGTTCGTGTGTCGGTCGCCCGCGTGGCAGTTACACGCACACCTTTTTCACTTCCCGCTTACAAGCACCGGAGTGAAAGAGACGTGCGTTTAGCGCATCCATGAACCAAGCTCATAACACGGTCGCACCATTGCGACCCTGTTACCCAACACCTATGAACCTCCTCAAAACCCTGTCTGTTCTGACCGTCGCCAGCACCCTTGCCGTCTCCGCTCATGCCGAGGCGTTTTTCCAAGCCTCCTTGTGGGCGCCCGAGCCGCAACTCGTTCCCGCCACGGAAGACGTAACGGGTATCCGTCTTCAGGTTTACGGTGAAAACCGCAACGTGAAGGGTGTCGACATCGGCTTTGCCCATTCGACCACCGGTGACTTCGTCGGCTTTGGCGGTCTCTTCACGCTCTACAACCATGTCGGCGGCTCCACCACCGGCGTGCAATGGGGCGTGGTTAACTACACCGAAGGCACCGTGCTCGGCTGGCAAAACGGGTGGCTCAATCTGGGCAAAGCCAAGCTCACCGGCCTTCAATCCGGTCTGGTGAACTGGAACGATCGCATGAGTGCCGACGTCTCCGGCGCGCAACTCGGCTTCGTGAACGTCGCCAAACACGTGCACGGTCTCCAGTTCGGCTTCGTCAACTATGCCGCTTCGCTCAAGGGCGTGCAGCTTGGCCTCTGGAACCAAGTCGACTCGCGCGACTGGGACCAGTTTGACCCCCTCCCGAAGGTGTTTCCGTTTATCAACATCGGCTTCTAATCGTCGCCTGTAAAACTTGGTTCGTCCGCGTGCCCCGGGATGAAAACCCGGGGCTTTTTTGCGTCTCAAAAAGTCGATCCGGGCTTATCTGGAACTCAGGAAATCAGGAACGGAATCGAACATGGATTTGCCCTGATTTCCTGAATTCCAGATAAAAATCGCCTTGAACAAAAAAACGCCCGCCCCCTTTCGAGGGCGGGCGTCTTGGTTTTCCAGATTGTCTGGTCGTTGGCTTAGAGCAGGTCGGCCGCGAGTTCGGCAAGCTTCGAGCGTTCGCCCTTCGTGAGCTTCACGTGAGCGGAAATCGAGTGGCCTTTCATGCGGTTGTGGCAATACACCAGACCGTTGCTGCGAGCATCAACGTAGGGATTGTCGATCTGCGCCGGGTCGCCGATCAGCACGATCTTCGAGCCTTCGGAGATACGCGTGATGACCGTCTTCACTTCGTGAGGAGTGAGCTGCTGGGCCTCGTCCAAGATAAAGAAGCGGCGGGCGATCGAACGTCCACGGATGAAGCACAACGCCTCGACCTCGACCAAGCCGCTCTTGATGAGCCGCTCGTAAGGTTTCATCGGCGCGACCTGACCATGTCCACCTCCGCCATGACCGTTGCCGCCATGACTGGAGACGGATTCCTGACGCGACGCTTCCAACGCGCTGGGCTGTTTCTTTTGCTGCTTTTTGGAGACTTTCTTCGCGGCAAACTGCGGCTCCTTGGTGGGCTTCGAGGGCATGAGCACCTCGAGGGCATCAAAGTAGGGCTGCAGCCAAGGCTTCATTTTTTCCTCCATCGTGCCGGGGAGGAAACCGATATCCTTGCCGAGCGCCATCACGGGGCGGGAGATCGACACGCCGTCGTAGAGCGAGCGGTCGTCATGCGTCTGGTGGAGCGCGCAGCCGATGGAAAGCAGGGTCTTGCCGGTGCCGGCCTTGCCGAAGCAGGTGATCAGCGAGATCGAGTCATCCAAGAGCGCGTCCATGAAGAACTGTTGCTCAAGGTTGCGAGCACGAATCGAGATGCCACCCGGCGCCTTGATGCTGTCGGGGATGCGCAGGCGCTTGACGACACGATCACCGTAATAACGCGCCGGCATGGTCTTGCCCTCGTCGGAACGGAGCAGGACGTATTCGTTAAGGAAGAGCGTCTTGGCAGTGCCCTCATCCAACTCGAATTCGCCCTCGGAGCAGAAGCGCTGGATCTCGTAGATCGTGACGGGGATCTCGCGATAAGCATCCTCGTCCTCGCTTTCGGGAACCTTGTCGTTGAGGTAATCCTGCGCCTCGAGACCGACCGCGCGCGCCTTGAGGGCGACGTTGACGTCTTTCGTGACGAGGATCGTCGGAGGCGTGTAGCGCTCTTGGACGAAAAGCGCCGAGGCGATGATGCGGTTGTCCTTCTTCGAAAAGTCGGAGAGGACGGCGCGCAACTTCTGCATGAGGGGCGCCTCGCGCATGACGGTGTTGTCCGCCATGTAGGGGTTGATGATCACTTGAAGCGTGCCGCCGTTTTCAAGTTTCACGCCCTCGTGCATGGACCGCGAGTCCGGCAGGAGCTCCGAGAGGATGCGGTGCACACGACGGGCATTGCGGCCTCGCTCGGTGGACTGCTCGGTTTTGATGGCATCCAGTTCTTCCAAAACCTCGACCGGGATGGCCAGGTTGTTGTCCTCGAATTTAAAAATCGACTGCGGGTCGTGGAGGAGGACGTTGGTGTCCAGGACGAAGGTCTTCGCCTTTGCGGAGACCTTGAGCTGCGTTTTAGAGGCTTTGGCCTCGCTCAGGTGTTCCATTTAAAGGGTGGTGGATAACTTGTGAATAACACGCTGCATGAATGAAGCCGTTTGTCCATGCAAGACATGCGCCAGTTCCGAAAAAGTTTCGTGCGCGCCACATTCAGAGTGCGCGCAGGGAACCACATCGCGAGGCCCGACCGAGTGGCGCACGGCAGCGGAAGTTATCATGCCTCCTCAGGCGTAGGGACGCCACGGCTCCTCGCCCTCGGCGCGTGGTTTCACCTTCACCGGAGCCCAGAGTCGTAGGAGATACTCCGCGAGGTTGCGCAGACTGATGCGACGAAGCCCTTCGCGTTGGGCGGTCTCACGAAACGGCGTCGCGACCGAAGAGCGCTCCTCGAAGTAGCGCCACAGCTCGCCCTCCAGCTCGATGGCCGCCGTGTGCGGATCGCGCGCCCGCGCAGAAATACCGGTGACCTTCATGTGCCAATGCCGCTTCTCGTCGGGGTTGTCTTCGAGATAATCGAACACCATCTGCTCGGCACGGTTCAGGCTCATGCGTCGAAAACCTGCGCACGGGTTGCGGAATAACAACCGCAAAGCCCGAGGCAACCAACCGCGTCATTGCATTTGCCTCCTGTCCGCCTAGCGTGAGCCCACTTCATCCCATTCCGATAATGTCGCCCAAATTCAAGGAACAACTCCCTGCGGTCTTCGCGACCGTCGTGCTCATCGCCCTCGTTCTCGGTGGCGGCGCTTATTTTCTCAACGTCCGCGTCAACAAGCTTCAGGCCGCGCAGCAAGAGGAGCTCGCGAACCTCCGCCAACAACACGCCGCCGAGCTGCAAGCCTCCGCCGAGCAGACGCGCCGCCAGATCGACGCCGTCAACACGCTCCTCAAAGACGCCATCGAAAAACGCAACGCCGACGCCTTCCTCACCCAAGAGGAATTCGCCAAGGCCAACGAGGCCAAGGTCAACCAGCTTGCCGAGGCCATCGCCCAAAAAATCCAGCCCTTCAACCCGCTTCCCAAGACTCCCGAGGAAGCCGAGCGCGTGCAAAACGAGCAGATCGACAAGGTTTCCTCCCGACTCTCCGAACGCATTCAACCCATCCTTGCCGACATCGCCAAGGACCAGAATCTCACCCGCGAGTCCCTCGCGACCTACAGCCAGAAAATCTCCGACCAAGTTGGAATTATCCTCACCGCCGAACTCGCGAAAAACCAAGTCCTCAACAACAACCTCGGCGAAACCCAGGCCGTCGCTCGCGAATCGCTCGCCCTCTCGCATGAGCTCACCGCGCTTTACCTCAGCTCGTTGAAAGACCAGGGCATCCTCACTCGCTTGCTCACGTTGCCCGCGAACGTCGTGCGCGACGCCTCGCAGTTCAGCATCATCACCAGCAACGAACGCAAAAAGAAAGAGGAGGAGCTCATCGGTCGCATGACCGCCATTCAGAAGCGCCTCGACGAACAACTCGCCGCTGCTCCGAAAAAATAAGCAGCTCTCACCAGCACGCTCATCCTCTTTAAAGCCACGCCTTAACCGCGTGGCTTTTTTCTGAACTTTTTCGGCCTTACCTCAGTCTCTTCGGTATGACTCGAAGCCTTCTCGCCTTCACCGCCGCGCTCCTGCTCATCGTCACCTCCGCCTGCAAACGTCCCGAAACCCGCGTCGTCGTGGGCGACCGCACGCAGACCATCCACATCGGCAATCTCTCCGAGCCCTCCGATCTCGATCCACAGCTCGTCACCAGCGTCACCGACTCGCAGATCGTCATCTGCCTGATGGAAGGCCTGACCGCGATGGACCCGAAAGACGCCCACCCCGTGCCCGGCGTCGCGGAAAAGTGGGAGAACTCCGAAGACAAACTCACGTGGACCTTCCACCTTCGCAATAACGCGCGTTGGTCCAACGGCGATCCGGTCACCGCCCGCGACTTCGCCTACTCCTACCAACGCATTCTCTCCACCGGCCTCGCCTCCGAATACGCGTCACTCCTCTATTGCCTGCGCGGTGCCGAAGCCTTCAACACCGGCAAACTCACCGACTTCTCCCAAGTCGGCGTGCGGGTGATTGACGATCGCACGCTGGCCCTGACTTTGCACACGCCCGTGTCTTACCTGCCCGCACTCGTCATGCATCAGGCGTGGTATCCGGTGCACCAAGCCACCATCGAAAAATTCGGCAAGATGGACCAACGTGGCAGTCGCTGGACCCGCCCCGGCAACTACGTCGGCAACGGCGCCTTCACCCTCGCCGCGTGGGAGCCCAACCAAGTCATCCGCCTCGTCAAAAACGAAACCTACTGGGACCGCGACGCCGTGCGCCTGCGCGAGGTTAATTTTTACCCGATCGAAGATCGCGTGACCGAAGAAGCCTCCTTCCGCGCCGGCCAGCTCCATGTAAGCGCAACGCTGCCATCCGACAAAATCGAGACCTATAAACGCAAACACCCCGAGTTACTCCGCCAGGAACCAACTCTCGCGACTTATTATCTGACCTACAACACCACCAAGCCGCCCTTTGACGACGCGCGTGTTCGCCGCGCCCTCGCGTTGGTCATTGATCGCGCCATCCTCTGCGAAAAAGTTCTGCGCGGCGGACGCGTTCCCGCCTACACCCTCACGCCGCCCGGCATCGCCGGTTACGAGTCCAAACCGGGCTTTAAAGAAGACGTCGCCGAGGCCAGGCGCATCCTCGCCGAAGCCGGTTTCAAAGATGGAGCCGGCTTTCCCCGCATCGAGTTGCTGACCGCCAAAGGTGGCAGCAGTCAGATACCCGAAGCCCTGCAACAAATGTGGCGCACACAACTCGGCATAGACATAGCGATCGTCCAACAGGAAGGCCGGGTGTTTTTTGATTCACTCCGCACCCACGATTACCAGCTTTCGATAGCCGGCTGGGTGGGCGACTACCTTGACCCCAGCACGTTTCTCGAACTCTTCCGCACGGGCAATGGCAACAACCACACCGGATGGAGCAGCGCAACCTACGACACGCTTCTTGCCGACGCGCTCAAGGCCGGCGACGACAAGACGCGTTACCCCCTTTATCACCAAGCCGAGCAACTCCTCATGACCGAAATGCCCATCGGTCCACTGGTGTATGGACGCCGCAACTACCTCGCCCGCCCCAGCGTGAAAGGCTGGGAGCCCAACGTCCTCGATCTGCACCCGCTCAAGGGTGTTTACCTCGTCCCCACGCCGTAAGCCGTCCGCGCCACTTACCCACAACGCCCCAGAACTCTCCACACGCACCCAAGCACTATTTGTCACTTAATAAGTGACAAATAGACCCAGGCACTCCTGCGATCAAAGTAGGCCGCGAAGTGATCATTTCCGACCAGGCATGCGCGCAGGCACGGCTCTTGCTGACCGATGATTGGTAATACTTTTTTTAAAATACGTAATACTCACAACCATCATGCGCCTACGTCACCTCCTCGCCTCCCTCGCGGTTTGCGCCGCCACCGTCCTCCAAGCCGCCCCCCTCAAAGTCGCCTACTCCGACTGGCCGGGCTGGACCGCCTTCGCCATCGCCGAGCAAAAAGGCTGGTTCAAGGAAGCCGGCGTCGAGGTCGAGCTCCTCTGGTTTGAATACGGCCCGTCCATGGAGGCCTACTCCGCCGGCAAGGTGGACGCCGTCATGGTCACCAATGGAGACGCCCTCGTCACCGGTGCCGGCGGAGCCAAAAACATCGCCGTCCTCGTCGTCGATTACTCCAACGGCAACGATATGATCGTCGCCAAGCCCGGCATCAAATCCGTCAAGGATCTCAAAGGCAAAAAAATCGGCATTGAGGTCGGCTTCGTCGAGCACCTCCTCCTTCTGAAGGCCCTTGAAAGCGCCGGCCTCTCCGAATCCGACGTCGAGATTGTTCCCACGCCCACCAACCAAACCCCGCAAGTTCTCGCCTCGGGCCAAGTGGACGCCATCGGCGCCTGGCAGCCCAACTCCGGCGCCGCTCTCAAGGCCCTCCCCGGATCCACCGCCATTTTCACCAGCGCCAACGTCCCCGGTCTCATCTACGACACCGTCGCCGTCACTCCGCAAAGCCTCGCCGCACGCCGCGATGATTGGGTCAAATTCGTGAAAGTCTGGGACAAGATCGTCGCCTACCTCGCCGATCCCAAGACCAAGGCCGACGGAATCGCCATCATGGCCGCCAAGGCCGGTGTTGACGCCACCACCTACGCCGAATTCCTCCCCGGCACCAAGTTCCTTCCCCTCGCCGAGGGCGCCAAGATTCTCTCCTCCACCGCCCCCGGCTTCGGCTCCGTCGCCGACTCCTCCAAGATTGCCGACGACTTCAATGTGAAGAACGGCGTTTACAAAGAGGCCCAGAAAGTCGCCCCCTACATCGACGCCTCGATCATGAAGGACGCTCTTAAGAAGTAAGGGCTCCCTCGGTTTCGTTTCCAAACGAGCGGGCATCGCTTGCCCGCTCGTTTTTTTCCGCCTTCATCACGTCCGCCATGCCGCTCCTTTCCGTCCGCCGCGAGCCCCCCGCCCGCTACCGCTGGCTGCTCTGGGTCGTCGCGTTCGCCCTGCCGCTCGTGGTCTGGAGCGCCGTCAGCTACGTCCCTTGGCTGTGGCATCCCCAGGTTCTCGTCACTGACCCCGGCTCCGTTTCCTGGATACAACCCGGCCTCCGCCTCGAACGCGCCGACTTCTCCGAACAAGTCGCCCAAGCCACCGCCGCCAACCTTGTCCCCCCGCGCGGCGAACCCGCCAACCCGCTTTATCTGCCGCCTCCCCACGCCGTCGGCCGCGCCCTCTACGGCGCCTTCACCACCGCGCCCCGTCTCAAGGGCGACAAGTGGCTTCATGAGAGCCTCGTCATGTCCATCAAGACGATCTTCTACGGCTTCCTCCTCTCCTCGGTCTTCGCCCTTCCCCTCGGCATCATCTGCGGCTCCTACCCCGCCCTCTCGCGCATGACCGAGCCTTTCGTGGACTTCGTGCGCTACATGCCGGCCCCCGCCTTCGGCGCGCTCATGGTCGCAATCTTCGGCATCCACCTCGAACCCAAGGTCGCCATCGTCTTTCTTGGCACGTTTTTCACCCAGGTCCTCGTCACCGCCGGCACTGTGCGCCGCGTCGATCCCGCGCTCATCGAAGCCGCCCAAACCCTCGGCGCCAAACGCGGACACCTCGTCCGCCGCGTCATCCTCCCCGCCAGCCTCCCCGATCTCTATAACGACACCCGCATCCTCATCGGCTGCGCCTGGACCTATCTCGTGGTCGCCGAAGTCGTCGGCGTGAGCAGCGGCATCACGTTTTTCATCAACCAGCAGGCCAAGTATCGCAACTTCGACAACGTTTACGCCGCCATCCTCATCATCGGTTTTATCGGCCTCGCCACCGACCAATTGCTTTCCTTCATCGGTGCCCGCCTCTTCGGCTGGAAACTCACTCGCCGCAGCCGCCTCCGCGCCCTCCTCGGCTGGCTTTTCTCAGCCCGCAACGTCCTCTACTCCCCGGGCAAGCCCTCCGCCAAATCATAGGTCCCATAAGTCTCATAGGCCCTATATGTCCCATCCTCCCCTCGCTCAATCTCCCGCCGTCGCCGCCCGCTTCGCTGCGCTCCACGCCCGCCCCATCATCCTCGAGGCCGAACACCTGACCTGCGAATTCGACAGCGAACGCGGTCGCGTCACCGCCCTCCGCGACATCAACGTCCGCATTCACCGCCGCGAAATCGTCTGTGTGATCGGCCCCTCCGGCTGCGGCAAATCCACGTTCGCCCGCGTCATCGCCGGACTCCAACCCGTCTCCGCCGGCCGCATCCTCGTCGACGGAAAACCGGTCACGGCCCCCGGCCCCGACCGCGGCATGGTTTTTCAAGGCTACACACTCTTTCCTTGGCTCACCCTCGCGCAAAACGTCCGCTTCGGCCTCGACATGCAAGGCCGCGCGCAGAGTCCCGCGGACGCCGAAGCCCGCCAATGGCTCGACCTCGTCGGACTCGGCAAGTTCGCCGACTCGTTCCCGCATCAGCTCTCCGGCGGCATGAAGCAACGCGTCGCCATCGCCCGCGCCCTCGCCGCCGGCCCCAAGATTCTCCTCATGGACGAACCTTTCGGCGCGCTCGACCCCAACACCCGCGCCCAGATGCAGACCCACCTCATGGAGATCTGGCGCAACGTCGACATCACCATCGTCTTCATCACGCATGACATGGACGAGGCCATCCTCCTCGCCGACCGCATTCTCGTCCTCAAAGCCCACCCCGGCGAAGTCATCGACTTTCTCGAAGTCCCCGTCCCCCGCCCCCGCAGCCTGGCCCAGTTCAACACGCCCGAGTTCCAGGCCACCCGCCGCCATCTCGACGCACTGATCCACCCGACGCCCCGCACGCCCTCCGAGCACCTCCCCATCACCCGACTCACCCAAGTCGGTGACGACGTGGAATAGGCTAGCCACTATGACTAGCTTCTAGCAACTAGCCCCTCCCTCATGCCCCGTCCCAAATCCGACAAGATCACCCGCTTCAGCGTCTCGCTTCCCGAGAGCCTCCTCGACGAGCTCGACGAGATGGTGCAACGCCGCGGCTACGCCAGCCGCTCGCAAGCCGTCGCCGCGCTCGCCCGCGACGGACTGGTCGATTTCGCCACGCAACTCGGCACGACCTCCGTCGCCGGCACCATCAGCCTCGTTTACGACCACACCCAAAAAGGCCTGCAGGCCCGCCTCGCCGCCATCCAGCACAAATACTACCTGATGGTCGTCACCTCGATGCACGTGCACCTCGAAGCGCACAACTACATGGAAGTCCTCCTGGTCCAAGGCCCCGCCCAAAAACTCCGCCAACTGGCCGACGAGCTCATCACCTGCCGCGGCGTCAAACAGGGCAAACTCAACCTCACCGCAACGGCAATGCCCCCGCTCCTGTAGGCCTCGTTCTCTTTCTCTTAATCGTTCTCGTTCTCCCACCTTCCTCGCCGCCGCTGGCATTGTTCTTGCAGTAATACTTTTCAACACTTTCGTAACACCGCCATGACGCTCCTCGTCCCTCCCGCGCCTTCCGGCACCTCCTTCACCACCCCGCGCCCGACCGGCCCGGTGCCGCAACCCGCGCCCATCCCCGCCGACCGCCTTCTCCTCGAAGAAATCGTCCCCGGTGGTGCCGCCGTTTCCTTCGCCGTTCGCCGCCATCACACGCTCCGCCTCACCGCCCTTGAAGCCGGCGCCAACGTCTCGTTCCTCTGCTTCAACCGCGCCGAGCCCATCGACCGCTACAACATGCCCGACACGCTGAAGGGCCAGCACACGGCAAAACTCACGACCGGTTGCATGCTCTACTCCGACATGGGCCGCGCCCTCTTCTCGATCACCGGCGACACCCTCGGCTGGCACGATCCCCTCGGCGGACACGACACCGCCACCCACGTCGCGAAAAAGTGGGGCGCTCTCAATTACCAAACCGCCCGCAACGCCTGGCACCGCAACTCCCGCGACCACTTCCTCATCGAGCTGGCCAAACACGGACTCAACGCCCGCGACCTCGTCCCCAACGTCAACTTCTTCAGCAAAGTCTCCACCTCCGATTCCGGTCACCTCGCCTTCGTCCCCAACCACGCCAAGTCCGGCGACCACCTCGATCTCCGCGCCGAGATGGACGTCCTCGTGATCCTGACGACCTGCCACCACCCCCTCGACCCGTCGCCCGCCTACGGCCCCAAGCCCGTCAAACTCCAACTCTGGCGCAGCGACCCGCCCGCCGCCGACGACTACTGCCGCACCTACCGCCCCGAAAACGAACGCGCCCTCTACAACTCCGAACTCTTCGCGATCCAGTAGTTGGCACTTCGAAATTCGTAATTGGTTTCGATCACAGCAACAGCCCCCGCACTCCCGACACCAATTACCAACTACAAACTGCCAACTACTCTCCCCGCATGTCCGTCCTCAACTACACCGAATCCCCCCTCTCCGCCTCCTCCGCGAGCTACCGCCACGTCATCCCTGCCGGCGACTTCTGGATGCACGAGATCAAGGCCGGCCAGACCCTTCGCATCCTCGACCTCGAAGGAAATCAGGCCGCCGACACCCTCTTCTACAACGCCGCCGATTTCCGCGAACGCTACAGCGCGCAGGACACCATCCGCGAAAACGCCTCCATCTACCTCACCACCGGCACCAAGCTCTATTCCAACGATCTCAACGTCCTCGCCGAGATCACCGCCGACACCTGCGGACGCCACGATACCCTCGGCGGCGCCTGCTCCTGCGAAGCCAACACCCTTCGCTACGGCCACGGCACGCGCCACATGCACTCGTGCCGCCAAAGCTTCCTCCTCGGCCTCATGACCTGGCCCCATGCCACCGGCTTCGACCTCAACAAACGCGACATCCCCGCGAACATTAACTTCTTCATGAACGTCCCCGTGACCCCCGAAGGCGGACTCCAATTCGCCGACGGCGTGTCATCTCCCGGCAAATACGTCGAACTCACCGCCCGCATGGACATCGTCTGCCTGATCTCGAACTGCCCCCAGCTCAACAACCCCTGCAACGGCTGGAACCCCACCCCCGTCGAAGTCCTCATCTGGAACTAAATCCGCTCTCCGTCCCTTTCGTGTATTTCGTGTGTTTCGTGGTTAAATAACGCTTCATGTTCTCAAAAGTTTTGATCGCCAACCGCGGAGCCATCGCCTGCCGCATCATCCGCACGCTTCGCAAAATGGGCATCGCCAGCGTCGCCGTCTATTCCGACGCCGACCGCCACAGCCTCCACGTGTCCCAAGCCGACGAGGCCATCCACATCGGCCCATCGCCCGCCGCCCAATCCTACCTCGACACCGACAAAATCCTCGCCGCCGCGCGCTCCACCGGCGCACAAGCCATCCACCCCGGCTACGGCTTCCTCTCTGAAAACGCCGCCTTCGTCGAAGCCTGCGAAGCTGCCGGTATCGCCTTCATCGGCCCCCGCGCCGCACAGATGCGACAGCTCGGCCCCAAGCACTCCGCCCGCGCCCTCGCCCGCGCCCACGGCGTCCCCCTTCTCCCCGGCACCGATCTCCTCCCCGACCTCGCGACCGCCCAGTCCGAAGCCGCCCGCATCGGCTACCCCGTCATGCTGAAGAGCACCGGCGGCGGCGGCGGCATCGGCATGTCCCTCATCCGTAAACCCGCCGAACTCGCCCCCGCCTTCGAGTCCGTCGTCCGCCTCGCCAAAAACAACTTCAAAGACGGCGGCGTCTTCCTCGAAAAATTCGTCGAGCACGCCCGCCACATCGAGGTCCAGATCCTCGGCGACTCCCACGGCCACGTCGTCGCCCTCGGCGAACGCGACTGCTCCGTCCAGCGTCGCAACCAAAAGGTCGTCGAGGAAACCCCCGCCCCCGGCCTCACCGCGCAACAACGCGCCGACCTCCTCGCCTGCGCCGCCCGCCTCGGCACCGCCGCCGGCTACACCAACGCCGGCACCGTCGAGTTCGTTTACGACAACGCCACCGGCCAGTTCTACTTCCTCGAAGTCAACACCCGCCTCCAAGTCGAACACGGCGTCACCGAGGAAGTCACCGGCGTTGACCTCGTCGAATGGATGATCCGCGCCGCCGCCGGCGAACTCGATCTCCGCGACTACACACCCTCCGCCACCGGCGCCTCCATCCAAGTCCGCCTCTACGCCGAGGACCCGGGCAAAGCCTTCCAACCCTCCGCCGGCACCCTCACCGACGTCCATTTCCCCAAGACCGCGCGCATCGAGACCTGGGTCGAAACCGGCAGCGAGGTCTCCGCCTTCTACGACCCGATGATCGCCAAAATCATCGTTAAAGGCACCGACCGCGCCGACGCCCTCGCCCGCCTCGACGCCGCCCTCGCCGACACCCGCGTTTACGGACTCGAAAACAACCTCCCCTACCTCCGCCAAATCATCGCCAGCGAAGGTTTTCATATCGGCTCCGTCACGACCAAGTATCTTTCCACGCTCCCCTTCGTTCCCTCGACCATCGAAGTCCTCGAAGGCGGCACCCAAACGACCGTCCAGGATTACCCCGGCCGCATCGGCTATTGGGATGTCGGCGTCCCTCCCTCCGGCCCGATGGACAACCTGTCCTTCCGCCTCGCCAACCGCCTCGTCGGCAACCCCGACACCGCAGCCGCCCTCGAACTCACCGTCAACGGCCCCACGCTTCGCTTCAACACCGCTGCGGTCGTCGCGCTCACCGGCGCGCACATGCCCGCGACGCTCGACGGCAAACCCGTCGCTTTCCACAAGGCATTCCGCGTCCGTTCCAACCAGACGCTCCGCATCGCCTCCATCGACGGCCCCGGTCTCCGCGCCTATCTCGCGATCCGCAACGGCCTCGACGTCCCCGACTACCTCGGCAGCAAGTCCACGTTTACCCTCGGCCTCTTCGGTGGACACTCCGGCCGCGCCCTCCGCACCGGCGACGTCCTGCGAGTAAAAAGTAGCGCAGGCTTCCAGCCTGCCTCCGAAAAGCAGACTGGAAGTCTGCGCTACTTACCCGCCGCCATCCAGCCGTCCCTCACCCGCGAATGGCAGATCGGCGTTCTCTACGGCCCGCACGGCGCCCCCGACTTCTTTACCGAAAACGACATCTCCGTTCTCCTCAGCACCGCCTACGAAGTCCACTACAACTCCGCCCGCACGGGAGTGCGCCTCATCGGCCCCAAGCCCGAGTGGGCCCGCCGCGACGGCGGCGAAGCCGGCCTGCATCCGTCGAACATCCACGACAACGCCTACGCGATTGGCGCGGTCGATTTCACCGGCGACATGCCGATCATCCTCGGCCCCGACGGCCCGAGCTGCGGCGGCTTCGTGTGCCCCTTCACCATCGTCCAGGCCGAGCTCTGGAAAATGGGCCAGCTCAAGCCCGGCGATAAAGTCCGCTTCGTCGCCTTAACCGCGCAAAAAGCCCGCGAACTCGCCTACGCCCAAGACTCCACCATCGAAACCCTGAAGCCCACTCGGACTCCGTCCATTGGTCATTGGTCATTGGTCATTGGTCATTCCAGCGCGCCGCCTGAACCTGCCATTCTCCACCAGATCCCCGCCCGCCCCACCGCGCCCACGGCCGTTTACCGGCGCCAAGGCGACGCCAACCTCCTCGTCGAATACGGCCCGCTCCAGCTCGACATCGTCCTGCGCATGCGCGTCCACGCGCTGCAAACCTGGCTCGAACGCCATCGCCTCCACGGCATCGTCGATCTCACGCCCGGCATCCGCTCGCTCCAAATCCACTTCGACCAACGCCTCCTGCCCTCCGAGCGCCTCCTTGAAATCCTCCTCCGCGCCGAGTCCGAACTCCCGCCCGTGGACGACATGGAAGTCCCCTCGCGCATCGTCCATCTGCCGCTTTCCTGGGAAGACGAATCCACCCTCCTCGCGATCCGCAAATACATGCAGATCGTCCGCAAGGACGCGCCGTGGTGCCCGAGCAACCTGGAGTTTATCCGCCGCATCAACGACCTGCCGAACCTCGAAGAAGTTTACCGCATCTGCTTCGACGCGAGCTACCTCGTGCTCGCCCTCGGCGATGTCTATCTCGGCGCGCCCGTGGCCACGCCCGTCGATCCGCGCCACCGCCTCGTCACCACGAAGTATAACCCCGCCCGCACCTGGACTCCGGAGAACGCCGTCGGCATCGGCGGCGCCTACCTGTGCGTTTACGGCATGGAAGGCCCGGGTGGTTATCAATTCATCGGCCGCACCTGCCAGATGTGGAACCGCTACAAGCAGACCGCCGACTTCGTGGACGGAAAACCCTGGCTCCTCCGCTTCTTCGACCAGATCCGTTTTTATCCAGTCTCCAACGCCGAGCTCACGAAGTTCCGCGAAGACTTTCCCCAAGGCCTCGTCAAACTCCGCATCGAGGAAACCACCTTCCGCCTCCGCGATTACCAAAAATTCCTCGCCGACAACGAAACCGAGATCACCGCCTTCAAGACCCACCAGCAGGCCGCCTTCGAAGCCGAGCGCCAGCGCTGGATCGACAGCGGCCAGCTCAACTTCTCCGCCCACGACGAAGCCGCCGCGACCGCCGACGAATCCGCCATCCCCGACGGCTGCGTGGCCACGCCCTCGCACATCCCGGGCAACATCTGGAAAATCCTCGTCGCCGCCGACGACACGGTGACCGAAGGCCAACCCTTGGTCATCCTCGAATCGATGAAAATGGAGGTCACCGTCGTCGCCAGCCGCGCGGGCAAGGTCCGCGAAATCCGCTGCGCCGAAGGCCGCCCCGTCAACGCCGGCGAGACCCTGATTGTTATCGAAGCCTAATTCACCGACCGGCTGTTCAGGCACACGCCTAGCTGTCATTGCTCATGTCTTCTCGCGACCTCACGACCCTCGCCGAACAAACCGCGCAAAGCTGCGACGCCTACGCGCAACGCGACCCCGCAGTCTGGCTCCATCGCCTGAGCCCCGCCGAACTCCGCGCCCACGCCGCCGAGGTCAACTCCCGTAGCAGCCGAGGTAACGAGGCTGTTCCGTCGCTCGCCGGCCTCACCTTCGGCATCAAAGACAACATCGACCTTGCCGGCGCGCCCACCACGGTCGCCTGCCCCGGCTACGCCTACACCCCCCCCGCCTCCGCCCACGTTGTCGAACGCCTGATCGCCGCCGGCGCGCTCCCCGTCGGCAAGACCAACCTCGACCAATTCGCCACCGGTCTGGTCGGCACGCGCTCGCCCTACGGCGCACCGCGCAACGTGTTCAACCCCGCCTACATTTCCGGCGGATCCAGCAGCGGCTCGGCCGTGGCGGTCGCCGCCGGCCTCGTCGATTTCGCCCTTGGCACCGACACCGCCGGCTCGGGACGCGTGCCCGCCGCCTTCAACCAGATCATCGGACTCAAACCCACGCGCGGCCTCCTCTCCACCCGCGGAGTCGTCCCCGCCTGCCGCAGCCTTGACTGCGTCTCGATCTTCACCCGCGACATTGCCACCGCCGCCCGTGTTCTCACCGTAGCCGAAGGCCACGACCCGCTCGACTCCTACTCGCGCCACCAACCCACAAGTAACCTAATAGGTTACTCGATGCCGTCCACTCCCCGTCTTGGCGTCCCTCACGCCGATCAGATCGAATGGTTCGACAACACCGAGTCGCCCACCCTCTTTGCAGCCGCACTCGACCGCCTGCGCGCCCTTGGCATCGACATCGTCGAAGTCGATTTCGCCCCGTTCCTCGACGCCGCCCGCCTCCTCTACGAAGGACCTTGGACCGCCGAACGTTACGCCGCCGTCGGAGAATTCATCGAACGCCATTCCGCTTCCGCCAACGTCGCCGGCCTAGACCCCACCGTCTCCAAAATCATCCTCGGCGGCAAAACGCCATCCGCGGTCGATGGCTTCCGCGCCACTTACCGGCTGGCCGCACTCCGCCGCGCCGCCGACACGATCCTTGCGAGCGTCGATGCCCTCGTAGCCCCCACCACCGGCACGATCTACACCGTCTCCGAAATCGCCGCCGACCCGGTTCGCCTCAACTCGAACCTCGGTCGCTATAACAACTTCATGAACCTCCTCGACCTGTGCGGGCTCACGTTGCCCGCCGGTCGCTATTCGTTCGGCCCCGGCTTCGGCATCACCTTGATCGCCCCCGCCTGGCACGACCGCGCCCTGCTCGCCCTCGGCGCACGCTACCTCGGAGAACCCGCCCCCGCCATTCCGCCGTCCACGCCCCCGGAGATCACCCTCGCCGTCTGCGGTGCGCATCTGCGCGGACAACCGTTGCATGCGCAGCTCACCGCGCTGGGAGCGCGCTTCGTCGCGGCGACCATCACCGCGCCCGCCTACCGGCTCTACGCCCTTGCCAACACCACGCCCGCCAAACCCGGCCTCGCGCGCACCTCCCCCGGCGAAACCGGCGCGAGCATCGTGGTCGAAACGTATTCACTCTCCCCCGACGCATTTGGCCGCTTCACCGCCGCCGTCCCCCCGCCCATGGTCATCGGCAACGCCGAACTGATCGACGGAACGTGGGTCAAAAGCTTCCTCTGTGAACCCCACGCGCTTCGCGGCGCAAAAGACATCACATCCTTCGGCGGTTGGTCCGCTTGGCTAAACTCCTAAGTTCAACCTCAAGATCGACAGCCGGTTGGCACGCAAGCGGGCATCCCTCCCTCCGCTTAGCCGCCCCCTGTGACAACGCACCTCCATCGTCGACCTTGCAACCTGCACGAGGGGGTGAAAATCGCCGCGCATTCTGCATGGAAACACGGTCGGTAAATGGCCCCATGAATTTATTTTAAGAACCTATACCAGTTATACTTACATACAATCAAAACGAGGTGGCACGTTCCAAGGTAAAGGAGTCCCGTTCGATTCAACTCCAACCTCCAACGAACCACACCATGACTTACGCGATTGCCCCCTCTTCACGTCATATCACCCCCGCGAAACCCGAGTCCGCCGCCGAGGCTGCTTATGACACCACCTTGGTTGCTCGTTTTAACGCCGGCGACGAAACCGCCTTCGTCGAGATCATGCAGCGCTACCACAACCGCCTGTTCAGCCTCGCCCACAATCTCCTGCGCAATTCCGCCGACGCCGAAGAGATCGTGCAAGATGCCTTCATCCGCGCACACCGCGGTCTGGCCAACTTCCGCGGCGACTCCTCGCTCGCCACCTGGCTTTACCGCATCGCCCTGAATCTTTCGCGGAATCGCTACTGGTATTTTTTCCGTCGCCGCCGCCAAGATTCGCTCTCGCTGGAGCGTCCGTTGTCCGACGAATCCGACGCCACGTTCTCCGATCTCATCGCGGCCGAGGACGCCGATCCCGCGCACGAGACCACGACCAACGAATTCGTGTCCTTGATCGCCCTCTGCATGGACAAACTCGATGCCTCGCACCGCGAAATCCTCACTATGCGCAATGTCCTCGATCTTCCTTACGAGGAAATTTCCAAGGCGCTTCGCATCAACGTGGGCACGGTGAAAAGCCGCATCGCCCGAGCCCGCGAAAACCTGCGTAAACTGCTCGCCGAATGCGCGCCAGAGTTCGGCCCCGAGTCCGCACCATCGGATTTCTTCGAAAGCACCCGTGACTCCCACGGTCGTCACGCCATCGCCTGCGCCTGAGTTTGGCGCATCGCGGAGCCTTGTTCGCACCTACTTGCAGTGCGAACAAGGCTGCTGACCGAAGTTTATCCGAACACCAGCCTCCGATATCGGCTGCCATGTCCGAGGGACTGGGCCCGGCGGCTCACCCTTCCAACAGCATTGTTGGCTCAGATTACCTTGACCGCCGGCATTGCCAGCACCTTCTCGCGCAGGCTGCCATACACTTTCTCCAAACCGCGCCGGATATGCTCCGGCTCGTTCTCCCAGGACGATTTGCGTGAACGCACGGTAAACGGCTTTTTGACCCCGAAGAAATCCAGAACCTCGCCGATCCCCGTTGAGAGCCCCTCATACTTGATCAAAATCAACGGAGCCGGTGCCTTGACCTTGCCCACCCATCGATCGAACTGCGCCTCCAGCCCAAACTGATCCCGCCCCTCCTCAAGGTAGTCTGCCACCGTCACGCCCGCCAGCGACGGCGGCTTGATCCCGGTATGCCGATGCATCGCCTTGATGTGCATATCCTGATAGCCCCGACGAAACACCGACAGCACCGCATTGTAAGGATCGCCATACATGTAACCTAGACGCAGCGATGGATGCCCGGTGAAGATCTCCGGGGAAAACGCATGTTCGTAACTTGTCTTGTCGTTGGTTGACCAAATATGCCGGCCCAAGGCCGTCGACCCCACCCCGCCAAGCGATACCAGCTTGCATTCGTAAGGCCGCCCAACAATCGGCCCAAGTGTTTTTTGTAGAACGGTATAACGATTCATGTAAGTGAAATTTGCAGTGAAACGAACGTTTAAATCATTGCGCGCCAAGCCTGCGCACCATTGAGCTCAAACCGGTAATCGACGACCTCGCAGCCCATTGCAATCATGCGATGGCGCACCGCATGGGCCTTGTCGAACGGCGTGTAGAGCATCATGTAGCCCCCGCCGCCCGCCCCGGTGATTTTGCCTCCCAGCACCCCCAATCGACGGGCCTCCGTGTAAAGCTCGTCGATATGCGAACTGGAGATCATGTTGCTCATCCGCTTCTTTTGCTCCCACGACTCATGCAGCAGATGCCCGAATGTCGTCAGGTTGCCCCGCAGCAACGCACGCTTCATCTCCAGCGCCAGCGACTTGATCTCGTCGAGCGCCGCCATGGCCCCGCTCGCGGCATCGTTCACGTTCGCCGTCTGGTGCTCGATAATCCGCTGGGACTCGCGCACCCCCTTCGTGAACACGAGCATAAGGTTATATTCGAGCTCACACAGCGTCACCGACGTCAGCTTCAGCGGAGTCACCACGGTCTCATGCTCCGAAAAATCCATGAAATTAAACCCGCCGAACACCGCCGAATACTGGTCCTGCCGCCCGCCTTTGATCCCCACGACATCGCGCTCGATGTGGTGCGCCAGCGCCGCGATTTCGTAGGGGTCCATCGGCATTTTGCACCATTCACGGAACAGGTTCACCATCGCCACCGTGAACGTGGACGACGTGCCCAACCCCGACCCCGGAGGCGCATCGCCGTGGATATAGATGTCCAGCCCCCTCTCGCCGTTCAATACATCGGGCGCGAAATGCCGGATCACCGCCTTCGCGAGGTCAAACTGCCCGTTAAATTCCAAGTCGCTCGAATTCCGATAAGTCGCGACTGAATCAAAGTCCAAGGAACGCACCTTCACCTCGGCGTGTTCCTGGGTTTCCATCAATGTCGCATGGATGTAGCGATTGATCGTCGCATTCAAAACTACTCCCCCGTGCGTGGCCGGATAAGGAGGCACATCGGTGCCTCCACCGCCAAAACTGATGCGCAATGGCGTGCGTGAACGAATAACTTTCATAAAAATTTAAAATCAAATAGGAAGCACATGGACTACAGATGGTGTGATGCGTGCGGCGTCCCCGTCGTGATGCCTGGCCACTACCCGCGCGCAAGTGCAATTTGTGCGCCAGAATCCTCAACACCAGCAGCGATTCACGCCTTCTTTAAATCGTAACCCATTAAATAATTTATAAACTCGAACTCCCTTTCCCTTCTCGGCTTCCTCCACGGCATCCCACTTGCTTGGACGTTCGTCTCCACCTTCAACCTTCACCACTGTCCATGCCCGCCAGTATCCATACCAACCAACCCGTTCGTGTTCGCAACGCCTTGGCGGGAAGCGCCACCCCACTCATGGGTCTCTTCCGTGGCAACCCGCAGGAACAAGACCCCTGGCGCCTTTCCGCCTTTGCCATGTTCCCGCAACTCCCTCCGATCTTGCGGGTTCTCCTCTCCACGGATGGCACCGTCACCAAGTCCATGGAATCCTTCTTTTGGGAGCCTATCAGCGTGGACGTGCTCTCCCATGGCTTTTTTATCGCCGATCATCCCCTTCCTGAACTCGATCTCAAACAAGGGGAGGAAGTCCTCCGCCGCCATGTCGTCCTGACTATGGTAAGCCAGGAACGCCCCATGGTGTTCGCCGAAAGTTTTGTGCGCGTTGACCGCCTCTGGCCCAGCGTCCAGGAAGACCTCATTCAAGGCCGCCTCGGCATCGGCCAAGTCCTCAACGACCGCCGCACCGCCCAATACCGCCACATCTTCAACATCTGGCGCGAGCCCGCCGGCAATCTCGCCCCCCAACTCCACATTACCCTCGACTGCGAATTGATCTGCCGGTCCTACTCCATCACCACCGATGAAGCGACTATCATGGTCATCACCGAGAAGTTTATCTTGAAGCACTTTATATAAAATCTATCGAACCGCCCATATGTTCGATCTCATTAAGGCCGACCTCGACCGCAAACGCGAACTCTACCACCATCACGCAGGCTTCTTCACCCGATGGGTGAAAAATATGATAGACCCCGGCGGTGTCGCCGTGCTGGTTTACCGCTTCGGTAACTGGGCACATCACCTGCCCATTCCCGTCCTCAAACACCTCCTCCTCTTCCTCTACCTGCTCCTGAAGACTCCCGTCGTCCTCGGCTTTGGCATTTACATACCTGTTCGCGCCAAGATCGCCAAAGGATTCATCATCCACAACATGAACGGCATCTTCATCTCCACCGGTGAGATCGGAGAAAATTGCACCGTCCAGCAAGGCGTCACCATCGGTGCCATCCGCCCCAACCGCTGGGCCGGCAAACCCCGCCCGCCCAAGCTCGGCAACAACGTTTACCTCGGGGCCGGTGCCAAGATCCTCGGCGACATCAAAATCGGCGACAACGTCGTCGTCGGCGCCAACTCCGTCGTCCTCACCGACATCCCCGACAACGTCACCGTCATGGGCATCCCCGCCCGCATCGTCTCCCGCCAAGCCCCCTCCGAACGCGCCTACGGCATGCCCGAGACACCTAAAACCGAAGCCTGATACCACCTTATGTTTGAAATGATTAAGTCGGACTTCGAGCGTAAGTTCAAAGCCTTTGGCCTGCGCCCCGAAGACCAAGGGCCCATGCGCTACGTCAAGCTCAGCATGGAGCTCGGCACCCAGGCCGTCGTCGTTTACCGCTTCTGCCGCTGGGCCCGCGGCGTCAAAACCCCCGTCATCGGCCTGCTCCTGCGCATCCTTGCCCGTATTCTCCACCTCGGCGTCATGGTCGTCGCCGGCATCAACATCCAGCCCTACTCCGCCATCGGTCGCGGCTTCGCCATTCATAACTTCAGCTGCATCTTCATCCTCGCCGAACGCATGGGCGACAACTGCACCGTCAACCAAGGCGTCACCATCGGCAACGTGCGCGGCAGCCCCCGTCCCCCCATCCTCGGCGACAACGTTTACGTTGGCGCCGGCGCCAAAATCCTCGGTGAAGTCAACATCGGCAGCAACGTCGTCATCGCCGCCAACTCCCTCGTGGTCAGCAATGTGCCCGATAACTGCACCGTGGCCGGCGTCCCCGCCCGCGTCATCTCCAAAGGAGCCGACAGCCCCTATCTGAAATATACCGTCTAATTTCTCCCTCCGGGCGCGCCCACCCCTCCGCAGCCTCCCACCCGTCCCGTCCATCCGCCACGCGCCCATGACTCACGCCACCGCTCCCAGCTCGCCGACCGGCCGCAAACTTCGCATTGCCATGGTCGCCGCCTGCCCCTTTCCCGCCAACTACGGCTCCCCGGCCAGCATCCGCGAGATGTCCATCACCCTGCACCGGATGGGCCACGAAGTCTTCATCCTCACCTACCCCTACGGCCAAGACCTCCCCCTCGAAGGCGTCAAAGTCGTCCGCGTCGGCAAACAAGCCGAAAAAGAAATCAAAGTCGGCCCCACCTGGCGCAAACCCTTCCACGATCTCGCCCTCGTCTTCGCCCTCCTCCGCCTCGTCCGCCGCGAACGCATCGACCTCATCCATGCCCACAACTACGAAGGCGCCCTCGTCGGCATCCTCGGCAAATGGTTCACCGGTCGCCCCCTCCTCTATAACGCGGTCAACACCATGCGCGACGAACTCTCCGGCTATAAGTTCATCCGCCCCAAATTCCTCTCCGACGCCCTCGCCGGCTTTCTCGACTGGTTCGTCCCCCGCCCCGCCGATTTCATCACCACCGTTTCCAAAGAACTGGAAACCCAACTCGTGCGCGAAGGCATCCCCGCCGCCCGCGTCACCACCGTGACCGCCGGCGTCCACCCCGAACTCTTCGACCGGCAAGACCCGCACCGCTTCCGCGCCGCCCTCGGCCTCGGCGATACCCCCGTTGTCATGTATACCGGCACCCTCGACGCCTTCCAAGGCCTCGCCAACCTCTACCACGCCTTCGCCGAGACCCTCAAAACGGTCCCCCACGCCCGCCTCGCCATGGTCACCCCTATCGACGACCCCACCGGCATCGCCCGCGAAAAAGCCCTCATCCGCCCCCTCGGCTTCGAAGACAAAGTCATCTGGTGCGGCCCCCACCCCCTCGCCGACCTCCCCGACTACCTCGCCATGGCCGACGTCGCCGTCGTCCCCCGCCCCGACTGCCCCGGCCACCCCGTCAAACTCCTCAACTACATGACCGCCAGCCGGGCCATCGTCACCTTCGCCGGCTCCGCCAAAGGCATCGAACATGAAGTCAACGGCCTCGTCGTCGCCGACAACGACCGCCCCGCCCTCGGCACCGCCATCGCCCGCCTCCTCCTCGACGCCCCCCTGCGCGCCCGCCTCGGCGCCGCCGCCCGCGAAACCCTCCTGCGCGACTACACCTGGGATTCCATCTGCCGCAAAATCGTCAGCTGCTACCAACTCATCCTCCCTCCCGCAAAAACCGCTCTCCAGTCGCAAGGCGCCGACGCCCGCACCTGATGCCCTCGCCCGTCGGCCACACCCTTGCCTCCCTCCTCGTCCGCGCCTGCGGCGAACCCAAAGGCTGGCCCCGGCGCACACCCGCGCCCCTCGACTGGTGGCAGACCCCGCTCGCCGCCGCGATCTTCGGCAGCCTCCCCGACATCGACCTCGCCTTCAGCTGGCTGCTCGTCGGCAACCCCGCCGCCCTCCACCAACACTTCACCCACAACCTCGCGTTTGCGCTGGTGGCCGGCCTCGCGGTTTCTTTTTTCGTCACACCCCGCGACCGGCTCCGCGCCGGCCTCTGGGCGTTTGCCCTCGTCAGTCTCCACATCGTGCTTGATGCCGGAGTCGGCCCCGTGATCGGCGAACCCGGCACCCTCGGCGTGCGCGCCCTCTGGCCCCTGAGCGAACACCGCTTCGGTTTCCCGGTGGCCTTCATCCCGACCCTCGAGTTCGGCCACCCCAGTCAAATCTTGTCATTGCATAACGCATCCTCCCTCCTGCACGAAATGGTGCTGTTCGGTGTTCCGCTCGGCTTAACTCTATGGCTTCGCAGATAAAACTCTCCCGACCCCGGCTCCTTTTCGTCGGCGTGGCCGCCGTTCTGCTTCTGGTCGCCGCCGCCCTGATCGCCACGCGCGCCGCCAACAAACACGCCAAACGCACCGACCCGTCCAACGCCCGCGACGGCGGCCTCCCCCTTCCCGCCGACTTCTTCACCATCGCCGACCGTGAAATCGTCGAAATCGTTTTTGTAAGCGCCCGCGTCGCCTCCGACTCCGAACCCACCCTCTTCGCCCCCCGCGACGGCCTCGTCAAAAAAATCCACGTCTCCGACGGCGCCCGCGTCGAAGCCGGCGCGCCCCTCATCGAAATCGATCCCACCCCCCTCGAACGCGATCTTGCCACCGCCACCGCCGCCCGCGCCACCGACCTCGAAAAACGCGACGCCGCCCGCAACGAACTCCGCCGCAAAGAATCCCTCGCCGCCCAAAAACTCTCTTCCGAGTCCGACCTCGAAACCGCCCGCCTCGACCTCTCCGAAGCCGAACTCTCCCTCATCAAAGACCAGTCCGAGATCACCCGCCTCCAAGAAGATATCGAGGCCCTCTTTATCCGCGCCCCTTCCCGCGGCATCATCCGCGACATCATCGACGCCGGCTGGACCAAGGTCACCGCCGCCTCCTCCCTCGTCCAGTTCACCTCCACCGAATCCCTCGGCGTCCTCGGCACCCTCCCCGAAGAATACATCCCCCTGCTCACCCCCGGCCTCAAGGCCACCGTCACCCTCCCCTCCCTCCCCGGTCTCACCGCCACCGCCACGCTTTCTCCCAGCCTCGTCCCCATCTCCGACCCCGCCACCCGCTCCGCCTCCGTCCGCTTCGTTCTCGACACCCCCGACCCCCGCATCAGCCCCGGTCTCACCGCCACCGCCCGCATCGCCTTCTCCGCCACCGGCCCCGCCGTCCCCCTCATCGCCCTGTTTAACCGCGCCGGTCGCGACGCCTCCGTCTTCACCGTGACCGACGGCGTCGCCACCCTGCGCAAAATCCGCCTCGGCCGCATCGACGCCGACTGGGCCCAGGTCGTCGAAGGCCTCAGCCCCGGCGAAGTCATCGTGCAAAGCGGCCAGCTGTATTTGAAAAACGGCGACAAAGTGGCCGAGGTCAAATGAACCGCCGCACCGGCCTCCTCCTCCTCGGCGCCGCGCTTCTGGGCGCGCCCGCACCCGCCGCCGAACTCGTCCTCGCCGACCTCCTCGACGAAAGCCTCGTCGCCGACCCCTCCGTGCGCGCCGCCCGCGAACGCGAAGCCGCCGCCGAAGCCAAAGCCGGCCGGACCTGGCTCGAATACGTCCCCGATTTCAAAATCGGCACCAACACCGTCATCTTCGACGGCTCCCCCATCTCCATCTTTTCCCTCCACGACGTGGAGCAGCCCGACATCATCACCCGCCAGGTCAGCTGGGGCGCCTTCGGCGCCCTCACCGGCAGCGCCTCCATGCCCCTCTGGGGTCCCCAGGCCCCCGGTTGGGACCTCGGCGAAAAACGCCGCCTTGCCCGCCGGAAAACCAGCGAGCAACTCACCCAACGCCAGCGGCAGACCGCCCTGCGCACCGCCAAACTCGCCATCGAACGCGAACACCTCCTCGAGCTCATCCCCGCCTGGCGCCGCGCCGTCGCCAATCAGACCGAACTCGAATCCACCCTCGGCATCCTCGTTTCCCAAGGCGAACTCCCCCCCTCCGACCACATCGAAGCCGGCAACCATAAAGCCGAGCTCCTAGCCGCCCTCGACCAAGCCGAAACCCAGGTCGCGATCATCGGCCGCCTGCTCGCCACCTGGCTTGACAACACCGAACCCCTCCCCACCGCCCAACGCATCCGCCCCCCGGGCGGCGACTACACCTGGGCCATGGACCCCGTCCTCCTCGAATCCGAGCTCACGACCCACAGCCCCGAGATCAAGATCGGCGACATCGCCATCATCGAAGCCCGCAACCGCGTGGACGCCCTCCGCATCGCCAATCTCCCCGACGTGCAACTGAGCGCCTCCTACACCACCGGCACCTCCTTCCAGAACAACCGCGCCGAACTCATCACCGCCGGCATCTCCGTCAGCATCCCCATCACCACCGGCATCCGCAACAGCCGCGAAAAAATCGAAGCCCTCCGCGAACAACGCGCCCAGGCCGGCGACGCCGAAGCCATCCGTCGCGACCTGCAGACCGCCGCCTTCGGCTACTCCGGACAACTCCGCTCCCTCGCCCAGACTCTCGCCACCCGCCAGCGCACCGCCGCCCTCCGCCGCAGCCAGTCCCTGGAGACCGAAGCCCGCGCCGCCGCCGGCTCCACCATCGAACGCTCCGTGCTCGACTCCCGCCAGAAAGCCATCGAAGCCGAAATCGACCTCATCGACCAGACCTACGCCCTCCGCGCCCTCTGGTGTGAAATCGCCATCCAGACCGGTCGCTCCCACGAGCTCTGATCCCTCCGCATGAACACAAACCGCAAAGGACAAGGCCGCCGTCTGGTAAAAAACGGCCTCTCCGGCATCCTCGCCAGCGGCCTGGGCGGCGTCATCCAGTTCGCCACCCTGCTCATGATCATCCGCTTCCTCCCCGTCGAAGAGTTCGGCCGCTTCTCCGGCCTGCTCTCCTTCGGCCTGGTGGTGCAATACATCGCCGACTTCGGCCTCAGCAGCATCCTCGTCAAGGAATTCGCCGCGCGTCCCGCTGAAGAACAACTCCTGCGCGGCAAAGCCCAAGGTCTCGTCTGGTGCGTCACCCTCGCCCTCTTCTTCGGCTCCGCCCTCGTCATCTTTTTTCTCTACGACACCTGGGGCATCCGCGGCCAGGCCCTGCTCATGGCCATGATGGGCGTCGCCTTCTTCCAATGCGCCGGCTACACCGCCATCGTCCGCGCCCGCGAAGAGATGGAATGGAACGCCTACGGCCACATCTTCCACAAAGTCGTGCTCATCGGCGGCGTCGCCCTCGCCATCGCCCTGCACGGCGGCATCTGGGGCATCGTCTCCGCCCACGCCGCCTCCGGCCTCCTGCTGCTCGGCTTCTACGCCGCCGTCGTCGCCCGCCGTTACGGCCTGGCTCCCGCCCGCTGGGACCCCGCCTACTGGGCCACGCTCTTCAAACGCTCCATCCCCCTCGGCTCCGGGCTCTTCGTCCGCCAATTCTCTTGGCAGATCGACATCCTCATCCTCACCGCCCTCACCAGCGATTACATCGTCGGCCTCTTCAGCGCCCCCTATCGTATCTTCGCCGCCTGCCTGCTCATCGCCCAGGTGCTTTCCATCCCCATCTTTCCGATGCTCTCCCGTCTGGCCGCCGCCGGCGACATGGAAGGCTTCGGTCGCATCTACCGCCGCAGCCTGAAATTCCTGCTCCTGCTCGGCGTCCCGGTCGCGGTTCTCGGCTGGGCCTTCGCCGACCTCGTCGTCACCCGCGTGCTCGGCTCCGCCTACGCCGAGACCGTGCACGTCTTCCGCCTCCTCAGCCTCGCCTTCCCGCTCATTTTCGCCGGGTCGCTCTTTCCCTTCGTCTTCGCCGCCCTCGACCGCCAGCTCACCTTCGTCGCCCTCTCCGTCGTCGGTCTCTCCCTCCGCACCGGCACCGCCTTCGTCCTTATTCCCGTTATCGGCTTCATGGGCGCCTGCTACGGCGTGCTCATCGCCGAAACCCTCGTGCTCGCCCTCTGGATCATCGCCCTCCACCGCAAAGGCCTCCACGCCGATGTCCCCCGCCTGCTCGTGGGTGTCGGCGGCGGCCTCGCCGTGACCATAGGTCTGCTCATCCTCGCCAACCCCGGCTCCTCCATCCTCCACACCGCCTTGGCCGCGTGTGCCGCCGGTCTCGTTTTCATCGCCCTTCTCCTCTGCGGTCGGGTGCTCGACCCCGCCGAACGCGATGCCCTCCGTAACCTGCGCACCCGGCTCCGGCGGGGCCGCGCCGCCTCCCCCGCCGAAGTGGAGGCCTGACCGTGGCCCGCTTCTGTCTCATCGCCCTGCTTGCCTGCGCCGCCCTGCTGGCCGCGTTGATGCCCTGGGTCTCTCCCGCCGGCTCCGCGCGCCTCTGGGCCTTCGTCACTCTCCCCGCCATCGCCACGGGCACCCTCCTGCTTCTCGCCAAACGCCGCGGTGCCCGCGGCTGGCTCCTCGCCGCCCTCCTTTGGACCGCCGCCTTCCCTTTCGCACTTATCTTTGCAACCCCCGACCGGCTGCTCGCCGTCATGGCCGCGCAGACCGGCAAATCCAACGCCACTTTCCTCTGGAACACCTCCGGCCTCGCCGCCGGCAAACTCGTCAGCACCTCCGCTCCTCCTGACCTTGGCAATACCCCAGGCACCCTCATCGCCGGCTCCCTGGAGTGGCTCCGCCCCCCCTTCTGGCTCGCCGTGTTCGCACTCGCCGCCCTCTGGCTCACCGCCCTCGCCCACCCCCGCCGCGGCTGGCGAGGCTGGGAAATCTCCGGTCAACTCGCCGCCAACGCCGCCCTCTGTGCGCTCGCCGCCGTGCTGATCCTCGCCCTCGTCCGCACACGCCAATGGCAGACCTGCCTCGCTACCCTCTCCTCACCCGCGTCCACCCCCGCCGCCCTGCTCGACGCCCGCCGCTTCGTTGACGCCTATCCCCCCGCCCTGCTCAACCCTGCCTTCCGCACCCTCCTGCTCAACGCCACCCCCATCGACGATCCCCGCCTCCGCACCGAACTCGCCCTCGTCTCCAAAGACTGGCCCCTGGCCAACGCCCACCTGCTCCTCGCCAACCTCCCGGCCCTGGCCACCCCCACGCCCCCGCGCCTCGGATCCCTGCGCCTCATCTGGTGGTCCCCCACCTTGCGCGACTGGATTCGCAAAGCCTCCAACAATGCCGAACTCAATCTCACCGGCCGCCTGCTCACCCTCATCGACTCCGCCGACAACGCCCGCATGTGGACGTTCATCGCCGACTACCGCACCGGTCGCTGGGAACACGCCGCCGCTCAAGGGGAAATCCTCGCCGCCGATCCCACCCTCTACCGCTACCAATCCAGCACCCTCAACCTCCTCGGCACCCTCTACTCCCGGCTCGAGCACCCCGAAAAAGCCCGCGAAGCCTGGCTCACCTCCTTCGAACTCGATCCCACCAACAACGACTCCGCGATCCGCGGGCTGGGAGCCCTTGGGCCATGAACACCGTTCTCCCCCCCCGCATCGCCCGCCGCTGGGTCGCCCTCTGGCTCGGTTCCCTCATGGGCATGATGCTCGGCTGGTTCCTCGCCAAACCCTGGCACCCCGCCGCACCCCACCACGCCCTCATCGCCCTCGCCGCTGAACCTTGGATCACCGCCGAATACCCTTCGGATATTCTTCGCGCCCTCAAGACTCCGGCCCCCCTCCCCCGCTTCACGCCCAACCTAGAGATGCCCGCCGCCTACTTTCGCCTGCCGCTCAATTTCGCCGAGCGCCCGCTGAAAATCTGGTTCGAGTGGCAGACCCGCGGTTCCGCCGTCCTCTACTGGGACGGCAACCGCATCGATTCCGAGACCGGCGCCAATGGCTACGCCAGCGACCTCATCGACCTCACCACCATTGCCAAACCCGGCGCCCACACCCTGGCCGTCTCCGTGGGCGACGACCGTGTTCCTTCCCAAGCCTCCCTGCGCGGCATCCTGCACATTCGCCAGCTCGACGGCTCCACCCTCCGCATCCCCACCACCGCCAAATCCTGGGAAGCCGCCGCCGTCCCCTTCCAAAACAAATCCGAAGGCCTCTCTTGGAACCGCTCCGCCCCCCTCGATCCCCTGCTCCCCCGACCCGTCCCGGCCGACCCCTCGTCGTGGCAGGTCCCCGCTCCCGTCACCACCCTGCCTCCCGGCATGATGGGTAACGAAGCCTACATCCAGAATCGCTGGCGCTGGCGCGGACGGGAAAGCGGCCTCCTGCGCACCGAGTTCTCCGGCGCCCCCGGCGACCTCGTCTATCTGCTGCTCCGCCCCACCTCCCGCGTCTTTGTCATCGGCACCGATAATGAACCGGCCGACATCCCCGCCCGCCCCGACTGGGTGGCCATTCCCATCCACCCCGACCGTGAGGGCCGTTTCGTGTGGTCGCTTGCCCTCCCCCCGGCCGAAAACGAAGCCTTCCTCGACACCGCCGTCTGGCGCCGCGACGGACGGGGCCGCATGTCCTCCATCAACCCCGCCGCCACCCTCACGACCACCTCCGGTCCGGTCCGCGCCCAAGATATCGTCACCCAGAAATTCTCGGGCATTCAATTTGGTCCGGTCGCTCTCAATGCCCCGGCCTTTGACTGGCCCCGCTTCGCCCTCTGTATCATCGCCGGAGCAGCCTCCGGCTGGCTGCTGGCCGGCCGGCACTGGCGCAACACCCGCCTCCAACGCGCCGCGATCTATGGCGCGACTGCATCCCTCGGCTGGCTCGCTCTCGGCATCGTCCTTCAATGGGCGTTTTATTCCTCCTCGCCCGCCTCCGCTCCCCTCGTCGCCGGTCCCGGTTGGTTTCTCCTCTCCGGCGCTCTCGGCGCCGGAATCGCCCTCGGGTCATGGCGACTCACCGCCCTCCAATCTCCGCCACACAAGCCCGCCCCACGCCGTCTCCTCGTCGGCGTCACTCTGCTTGCCGTCCTCGCCATCGGCGTCACCGGCCTGGTCCTCCGCTGGGAGCAAGCCCCCGTCGCCTCCCTCGACCAAGACGAACTTTCGATGATCCTGACCGCCTCCTCCATCCCCGAGATGGGCATCCCCGGCGCCCGCCTGCGCAACGGCTTCAAGGCACTCGCCACCTACGAACTCGTCACCTACTCGCTCGCCGGCGGCGTAATCCTCAACGGCTGGACCGAAGTCGGTGCCCGCTTTCATTCCCTCATCTACAGCTCGCTCACGGTCCTCCTCATGGGCTGGCTCGGCTGGCGCTTCTTTGGTCCCATCGCCGGCGGGATTCTCCTCGTGTGCTCGGCCCTCATTCCCTGGTCGATCGCCATGGGGGCCTTCGCCTTTTACCCCGCCCAGGCCCAATTCTTTCTCGTTCTCTCCGTCATCTGTTTCCACGAAGCCTGCAACCCCGTGCGCGTGCGCATGCGCTGGCTCGCCGCCGCCACGCTTTTTTTCATCCTCACCTACCTCTCCTGGGAAGGGTCCGGCTTTCTCATCGTCGGCCTCGCCCTCGGCATGGTGCTTATCCGCCAAGGCCAATGGCGACAGGCCTTCCGTCCCGGCTTCATCGCCGCACTCGCCGTCATCGCGGCCGTCATCCTCCTGCAACGCGCCTATCGCATCCTCTCCAACGAACCCTTTCTCGGCGTCGGCCCCGGCCTCTCCAGCATCAATCCCCTCGGCTTCCTCAAAGCCGACAACGCCCTCGACCCGCTCTTCTACGTTCGGCGCCTCCTCTTCCTCGACCACCACTGGCCCTTCACCCTGCTCCTCTTCGCCAGCCTCCCGCTCGCCATCACCCACCGGTCCTACCGCTTCCTCTTCGGCATCCTTGCCTTCATGTTTGTGGCCTACACTTTTTTCCTCACGACCACCGCCCTGCGCTATGGCTACGTGATGCAGGCCCTTCTGCTCGCCCTCGCCGCCGGCGGCACCGGCCTCCTCTGGCGCCACGTGTGCGCCCTCGCCGAAGGCACGCCTCCCGAACGCACCTCCAACCGCTCCGGCTGGTTCCTCGTCGTCTGCTTCCCTTGGTTGCTCGCCCTGCTGCTCTCCATCAACGCCTGGGCCATCCCTTCCGACACCATCCTGCCCCTCGACACCACTCCTCAGACCGACGCTCTCACCGACCGGCAAGAGACCGATTTCCGCCGCGCCTGCCACGTCGCCGGACTGCTCAAACCCGCCGACGAAAAAATCATCGTCACCTTTCCCCACGCCTACCGTTTCTACGCCGGCCACGATCCCGACTACGCCCTCCAAACCACCTGGAAAGGCAAACTCATCCTCTTTCCCGACCCCCATACGCCGCAGATGGTCGAACGCTTCGGCGGCATTTACACCATCACCAACCGCTACCAGCTCGCCCGCATCCTCGCCGCATCCTCCAAGCCCGTCTGGCTCGTCCTTACACCCTCCTCCCTCGCCATCTCCTCCACCCAACCCGAGGTATGGGGCCTGCTGGATTCCGGCTCGGAAATTCTCTTCGAGTCCACCCGCGCCCTCGTCCTCCGCTTCGACCCGGCCAAAGTCCCGTCGCACATCTGGACCACCTATCAATCCGACCTCCTCCCGATTCCTTAAGTCCGCCATGCAATCCTTCGACACCCTTTTCGTGCACCATCCCCGCCTCCGGGAAATCGCGCCCGAAATCCTCTCCTCATACCGCTGCCTTGAAGCCACCTTCGCCTCCGGCCACCGGCTGCTAACTTGTGGCAACGGCGGCAGCGCCGCCGACGCCGACCACATCGCCGGCGAACTCCTCAAAGGCTTCATCCTGCCCCGCCGACTCACCCCCGCCGAACGCACCGGCCTGCCCGCCGACATTGCCGACAACCTCCAGCGCGCCCTGCCCGTCATCCCCCTGAGCGGCTTTCCCTCCCTCAACACCGCCTACTGCAATGACTGCTCGGCCACTCACGTCTTCGCCCAACTCGTCTGGGCGCTGGGCTCGCCCGGCGACACCCTGCTCGCCATCACCACCTCGGGCAACTCCGCCAACGTCTGCGCCGCCGCCGAAGTCGCACGCGCCAAAGGCATGACCATCGTCGCCCTCACCGGCCGCGACGGCGGCAAGATCGCCCGCCTGGCCGATCACACGATCATCGTTCCCGAACAGGAGACCTATCGCATCCAGGAACTCCACCTTCCGGTTTTCCACGCCCTCTGCATTGCCCTCGAACAACGCTTCTTCGGCTGAGCCCGGAAACGGCCGTCGAGCCGCGGAGTATTGCGCAAGATGCCGAGACGAATGGCGCGCACGAAATCCCGAGGCGCACCCACCGGGTGCATTGAGCGGATGCCGAGTGGCAGTCGGCATGACAGATTGTGCGAGACGACCCGATTCGACCGTCGTTTCCAGGCTGCAGCAACGCCGCCGGCCTTGCCTCAACCCTTGCGACGCTTGGCGATATAACCCGCCAGCTTCTCAAACGACTCGAAAAAGTCCGGGCTCAACTCCTCGCCCATCAGCTCGGTCTCGAAGATGTTCTCCAGTTCGACCAGCAGCGACAGACGCCCGATCGAATCCAGATTGGCCAGATCCGCATCGCTCAAATCGGCGATGGCCGTGCCCTCGAGAACCTTCTCGGAGAGCGCTTGCTTAATCTGGGCGACGATGGACGGAACGACTTCTTCGGGCATGGTGGTGTTAAAATTTTGAATACTACGCGGAGACTCCGGCCATTCCGCTCACAACAGATACTTCCTCAATACTTTTCCAAGAGGCGACTTCGGAATCTCGTCCCGGAACTCGACCAGCTTGGGCACCTTGAACGCCCCCAGATGCTCGCCGCAATGCGACAGGACCTCCTCGCGTGAAAGCGGCCGCTCCGTCACCATGACCGCCTTGATTATTTCGCCGCCGGCCGCACTGGGCACCCCCAGCACCACCGCCTCGCGCACCGCGGCATGGCGCAAGAGCACCTCTTCGATTTCCGCCGGATCTATCTTGTTGCCTCCTGCATTGATAAAAAGCGATTTGCGACCCGTGATCGTGAGACGCCCCTTTTCATCCAGCCGCCCGAGATCCCCCGGGAAAAAATACCCCGCCCGGAACGAAGCCTGCGTCGCCGCCGGATTGTTGTCATAGGCCTGTGTCGCCGCCGCCGTGTGAATGCCAATCTCACCCGTCACCCCGGCACCAACCGGCTCCCCCGCCTCGTCGAAAATCCCGAACCGCGCATGCTCCAGCGCCCGCCCCACCGACAGCGGCTCGTGCTCAACACCCGCATCGTAGCTCAACGCCACCGCCCCCGTCTCCGTGGATCCGTAAAGCTGATGCACGCTCACCCCGAAACGCTCCTTGAAACGATCCGCATCCGCCGCCGGCAACGCCGCCCCCGCCGTGAAGCACAGGCGCAAGGCATCGAGCCCCTGCTGATCGGGCAGACGCATCGCCGCCAGCATCTTCACCATAAACGGCACCGCCGGGAACACCGTCACCCGCTGCGCCGCGAGCAACTGCAACGCCGAACGCGGCTCAAACTCCTTCACCAACACCAACGTCGCCCCCGAAAACAACGCCGCGCACATCGCATTCGCAAATCCGTGCGCATGATACAATGGCACCAGCGCCGCGATCCGGTCCGCCGGCCCCACGCCCGTGCGCGCCCGATACGCCTCGATCTCGCGCAACAGGTTGCCATGCGTGCGCACCACACCCTTCGGCATCCCTGTCGATCCCGTCGAAAACTGCATCAAGGCCGGCGTATCCGCCCCCGCCTCGGCCGCCGGAGCTGCCCCGCCCTCCGCCACCGCACCCACAAGTGCGCACACCTCGGTGACCACGCCCTCCGCTGCAAACAGCGCCTCAAACCGCTCACGATCCGCCCCCGCGCAGATGAACCGCGCCACCGGACGATGCTTCAAATAATGCTGCAACTCCCCCTGCTGATACTTCGTGTTGAGCGTCAACCCCACATGCCCCGCTCGCACGATGGCCCAGAACGCGGCCACAAACTCGACCCCATTGGGCAAATACACCCCCAGCACGGAACCGGGCTCCAACGAATCCAGCTTAAGCTCGACGGCGCACGCCTCGATCCTCGCCGCCAGTTCACCATAGGTCAGCCGTTGTTCGTTGAACACCACGGCTTCCTTGTCCACATATAGCGAAGCGATCTGTGCAAAACCATCCCAAAGCAAATTCATAATATGACATAGGCCCGTGACGGGCGGCTGAGTGCAAAGAAGGACGCGTGCCGGACGCGTCCTTCGTGCGGGTTAAACCCGCCGCCTCTCGCGGCGGGCCGGAATACCTTATTGATGCGCAACCACCGGGCGGCCATGCAGGATGCCCTTCTGGTTCGGACACACGGCGCGCAACTTCCACCACAGCTTGAACAGCTCGCGGAACGCCTTGAAAATCACGCGGAATTTTGCACCCGTGGGATTGCCGTGCATACGCGCATAATGCGTGACCGGCAGCTCCTTGATCCGCAGATCGAACCGGCGGGCCTGGGCCAGCATCTCGGTATTGACCATCGCACCCAGCGAACGGATCAGCACCTTGTCGAATACCGAACGGCGGAACAGCTTGAACGCACAATCGATATCCACGATGTGCACTCCGAGCACCAGCCGCACCAGCCGGTTCCAACCCCAGGCGTTGAAACGACGGTGCCACGGATCCTGACGCTTGGCCCGGTAGCCCGCGACGATGTCATACTGGCCGATGTGCTCGATCAGCAACGGCAGCTCCTCGATGTTGAACTGGCCGTCGGAGTCCATGAAGAACACATGCTCCTTCTGGGCCTCGAAAATCCCCGTCTGCAACGCGGCTCCGTAGCCGCGGTTCATCGCATGGTTGTAGCACTTGATGCGGGGATCGACCTTGCCCATGCCCTTCACGATCCACTCGGTGTTATCGACCGATCCGTCGTTGACGACAATGATCTCCCAGTCATCGCTGACCGTGGGAAGAAAAGCGGCTACCTTGTCGAGCGTAGCCTTGATGTTTTCAGCTTCGTTAAAGGCGGGCAATACAGTCGTGATGGAAGACAGTTTGCCCCGATTTGATTGGATGATGCTTGTAGCACTCATGGTGATTATACTCCGTTTGTATTGAAACAATCACGGCGCGGTTACGGTTAGGGCTGCCGAACGCGTGACGGTGGACCCGTCTGGATTACTCAAAGTGAAATCGCGTGCACCGATTTTGGCGGTAGACGAGGCGACAAAGGTAAGTTGCAGTGAAGTGTCGTTCACAAAAGTCTGGGTCGAAATACGCAAACCCAGCGCACTGGGCCCGATCACGATGACCGTGGAGCTCGTGAACCCCGTGCCCGTCAGCGTCGTCGTCAGCGTCTGACCCTGCTTGATCGTCGTGTTGGCCAGACCTTGCACCGTCAACACCACCGGCTTGGCCGTCACCGCCACGCCCTGGGTCAAAGTCGCCGAAGCCGTGCCTGCGGTGATAACCAGATCATGACTGCCCACCGTGGCGGTATCCGTCGCCACGATGCTGAAATCAGCCGTGGTCCCGTCAACCGACACCGTGATCGCTCCGGAAACTCCCAACCCGCTGGCGCTCGATCCAAAAGTAATTGCCAAGCCGCTGGTGAAGCCCGTGCCCGTCAACCGCACTGCCACCGTTTTCCCCTGCTCCAGGCTCGCTGGCGTCAAGCCGGAGGCCGTCAACGGAATCGCGACCGGCGCAGGTGCGATCACCTCCACACTCCGGGCCAGTGTGGCGGTTGCCCCGCTGCTCAGAGTGACCACCAGATCACGCTTGCCCAGCATCGCCACCGCGCTCGCCGCGAGCTTGAAAGTCGCCGACTTGCCATCGGCAGCCACCGTGATCGCGCCATCCACTCGCACGCCGTTGGCGGTCGGTGCAAACGTGAGCGTCAGTCCACTGGTCAAACCCGTTCCCGTCAGCACGACATCCGCCGTTTTACCCTGCTCCACCACACCCGGCGTCAACGCCGCCAGCGTAAGCGTGGTCACAGGCGGCGTCGCCGCCTCAACCGAGAAAATCTGTCCGGCGGTCACTTTGGTTCCAGCCGCGTTGGTAATCACCAGATCACGCTTGCCCAAAGTAGCCGTGGCCGAAACGACCAGACTCAGATTCCAAGTATGCGCATCGACATACGTCGCCGAAGCGATTCGCACGCCTAGCGCCGCCGGGCCGATCGTAAGCACATCCGAAGCGGCAAACGCTGTTCCGGAAACCGTCACGGCAACCGTCTGGCCCGTGACCAAGCGCGAAGGCGACACACCCGTGAGACCCAGCACCTCCGGCGGAGCCTTCAGATGCCGGTCAAAGAACGCATACATGTCCGCATTCATCTCCGGCGTATCCGCAGGGAAATCGTGTCCGTAAGGCAGGATTTGCAACTCCGACTCCACACCCGCAGTCGTGAGACGATCATGCAAGAGCTGTCCCTGTTGCGCCGGAGCCGTCGTGTCGAATTCACCGTAAAGCAACAGAGACGGTGCATCATCCGCCGACACATGGGTCGCGGGACTCGCATACGTCGCCAACTCAATGTTGTCCAGCGGTGCCACGCCCAAGAGCGCCGCCTCGCTCGAGGTTTCATCCAGCCCGCGAATCTGGGCCAGCGTCACCAAATCGGTGCCGCCGTAAAGAACACACACGGCCTTCACCCGGCTCGAATAGCCATGATTGCCATGGCTCTCCTCCATGGCCGCAATCCCGCCGCTCGTTCCCAGGAAAGCGGCCAGGTAACCGCCCGATGAACCACCGGCGGTGCCGATATTATTCGGATCAAGCCCATACGTGGTCGCATTGGCGCGCAAGAAACGCACCGCCGCTTTGCAGTCCTCGACCGGAGCATCAAACATGTATTCGGGCACCAAGCTGTAATCCAGCGAGACCACCGCGTAACCCATTGTGGTCATTTCCAGAATACGCGGCATCACACCCTTGCGGGAGCCACCCTTGAACGCGCCGCCATGTATCCACAAAATCACCGGCAGCGGCCCGGATGTGACCTCGGGGCGATAAATATTCACCATCAAATTCTTGCCACCCGAAGTCGTGCCATAGACGACATCCTCGTAACCAATCACCCCGGCAGGCAGCGTCACCGCGTAGGTTTTCGGCGTATAGAACGCATCCGCCAACACGTGGGTTTCGCCACCGCTCAGGTTGAGCGTCACATTCAGTTTGTCGGTGATCATCGTGCCGGGAGCCACGCCCACCGTGATGGCCAAGGTCCCCGCATTCACCACCGTGATCGATTTCACAATCGCCGCCGGACTCGTCTCCAGCGTCGCCGACTGCACCAGATCCATACGCGTCCCCTGCACCGTCAACACATACAGGCTCTTCTGCGGATCCTTCACGATCGACGAATAATCGATGACCGAAAACGCCTGGGTGGCCTCCGTGATGGTCAGGATCTGGTTCGTGGTGACATTCGAAAGCGTCTGCACGATTCCGCTGGGCCACTTCACGGTTACATCCACCACGGTGGCCGCGCCTACGCCAAAATGCAGAGGCGCAGCCGACTGACTGTAAAGATTGCCGCCGCCTTCACCAAAATACTGTCGGGTCTGCGTCAGGGGCGTGGTCGTTTTTGTGACAACCTTCACCGTGGCACCCAAGCCCTGCTTGTTACTGTCAGTGCCCACCAACTTGATGGTCAGGTAACGATTCGTGTTACCTCCATTGCGAAACAATTGGGTAAAGCCCGTGTGCCGGCCCAAGCCGCACTTGATGAGCACATCAAGGAAACCGTTGTTGTCGTAGTCGGCAACTGCGGCACCCATGTGCCGATACTCGATGCTGGTGACCGGGTCCGCCAAACCGCACTGTGCACCGATTTCCGTAAACGTCCCGTTACGATTATTTTGATAAACACGATTGGCATTGCCGGCACCCGTCAGGGAGCCCACTTGGGGGACAATCAGATCGAGCCACCCATCGTTATCGAGATCACCCCAAACAACACTCCACGTGTTGTCCTGGGCCACCGGCAATCCTGCCTGAACGGTCACATCGGTAAACGTGCCATTCCCATTATTGCGAAACAGACGATCCGCAATGTCTTCCTGGGCCGTGGTGATGCTGCCCGTATCGTCAAAACCCCGCGCCAGCATCAAATCCGGATCGCCATCATTGTCGTAGTCACCCCAAGCCATGCCGCGACTGCCGCTTTCCGTCACGATTCCGGTCGTCGTCCTAGCAATCTTAACAAAGGTCCCACTCGCCTCTTGCTTAAAGAGTGTGTCCTCAAAACCACCTTCGGCCACGCCGCCCATACCCGTGATAAACAAATCCACCAGCCCATCCAAATTATAGTCCACCGGCGCCATGATACTGCCCGTGGTCAGCGCCTCAAAATCGGCGGCGGCACCGATATGTTCCACCAAATTGTCGCCACTCTGATTGATATAGATGATGTTGGTGGACTGATAGTTCTTCTGGAAAAGATCCACCCAACCATCGAGATCGTAATCAAACCACACACCCGTTCGACCGCGACCCGGGATATTAAACCGGGGAGCCGAGTTGATGTCGTAAACAAACTTGCCCGTGCCGTCGCCCAGATAGATCAAATCCGTTTTTTCCGCCGCACCCATCTTGGCACCTTCGGTCACATGCAGATCGAGTTTTCCGTCGTTGTTGAAATCGATCAACGCAAACCCATGCCAATCCAAAGTGTCCCCGCTCGGTGCCGTCATGCCCGCCGCAACCGACGTTTTCAGGGTAAACGTTCCATTGCCATTATTGATCCACGTGCGCGGACCCGCCGTGTGGTTCGGCACGATGGCATCCACGTAGCCATCATTGTTTAAATCACCCCAGACAGGCGAACCCCACGCCTGATCGGCATACACGTTCATCCCCGCCGCCGTTGTTACGTTCGTAAAGACAACCGAGTCGGCAACGGCAACCGCCGGAACGAATCCTGCCAGCAAGCAGCCCAACTTAAACCATCGTCCACCCCCCATGGGCGACAGTCTAGATAGCGCTATGCATTTGCGGTTGTTCATGAAATTAAGTTCCGACGCCCCACCCCGAATTTATCCTCCCGGTCGCCAACACAGCTGACGCCCGGAACCAAAACCAAAGACGCACCTGCGTTTGCAAGTGCGTCTTAATAAATCCATTACATGGCAATCGCCAAGTATTGCTCAGCAACTCTTGCGACGGTAATAAACCGCCACTCCAAGAGCAATAATGCTGCCGAACATAGCATAGGTGCTGGGCTCGGGAACCGCAGAGAGCGTGCCCTCAAGATTGAGGAATCCGTTGGTGATCGTGGTGGTAACACCCAACACACCGCCGCTCACGTTGCGGAAGATAAGATCACTGGTGGTATCGCTGACACCATCGGTAGAAAAAACCGCCAGACGGAATTGAACCGTGGTGCCCGCAGACACCAAATCAAAATCCGTGATTCCAGTGAGATTGAAATTAACTTCGGAAGCAGTGGTCTGAGTGGACGCGATAGAACCGGTGAGTGTGCCCGGATTAGTGACGGCACCACTGTTCAACACGTAAACGAGCGCGTAATTTAGCGTCGATGTATCACCCGACGGGCGCATCAATCCAATACTGAGATGGTCGAAGGTCGCATCACTGGTAGAAGTGAACGTGACCAAGTTAACAAAAGACTGCGAAGTGAGCGCGTTGGTCACGCCCGTAGCCCAACCATCAGCGGCGTCCGCATAAGTGCGCCGCTGTGCGGCCGGAGTCGCAGTCAGGGCAGTCCCGCTAATGGCCACCGCCGTAGCCGTTACCCCCGAGGCAGTGGTGATGACAGGCGCAAACGGAGTAGTGTTCGAAAAGCCATAGCTCAACAAGCTATCAGCCTGCATGCTGCTAACGGCAAAGGCACACGCCAGTGAGGCGGCTAAGGTAAGTTTACGATGAATAGTCATGGTGTTAGTAGGCTGAAGCTGAAGTGGATGGAGACGGACTTATCTAAGTAAGTATGGATCGATGAAAGTGGGCCTTGGGCAAGCCGAAAGGTGTTAATTCTTTGTAACGGAATACAAAATTCTAGGTTAACTTATTTATTTTCAAATACTTATAGTAAGATACAGCCTGCTTACAGGCAACATCGCTTCAGCTATTCATATGCCAATGATCGCCAAAAATAGAAGCCATCAGCTGAGCAATATCCCCCATTTTTACATTAATTACTTAATATCATTGATTTAAAACTTTACCCCATACGGAACTTATTCCGTTGAGCAGAAACGAAAGCCGCTTACGACGGGTGCTTTTGCGCAAAATAAGCCATCCATCAAATCAAAAGTATCCACATGCCCGATACTCCATCATTGCACAGGCATGCCGAAGCCTGGCTCAAGTCCGGCGCATGTGACCGTATCATAAACGAAGGTGGACGGCGATCTCCGGGCGCCGTCTGCCCGCGTAACGATCCCAAAGGCTACGGTCCCCATGCCCCCGTGTCCCGCCCCACCAACGATCCGAAGGAAACCGTGATAGAGATTCCTGGCCTCAAGGCCACAACCCGAGGCCCGTTGGTCTTGCTCGCCATAAGACACCGGGAGTGTTTCCGAAAATATTCACCCGGAGTATTATTCCCGAAGGTAGGCCGCCTGCTTGCAGGCACGGCCAAGAGCGCGCGCCAACTCCCTGCCTATCAGGCCAAACTGGTTTACCAACGTATAATTACTGCCCGGCAAAAAAGGCCGCCCACCCCTCAAAAACCGGCCGTAAATCCGTCGCCACAACGTCGGCGTAATATATTTCATAATACATGCACCCGTAATCGACATAGCTCTTATCCAAGGCGCCATCGGGGTTGCCCGAAGCCACTTTCGCCGGATCCTGGAAGGGTCTTTTCCACGAGGTGAGCGCCTGCAGCATGACCGCATTCGCACCGCTTTGCCTTGTCAGGTAATAACCCAGTCCGTCCGCCACCGGCCCTTCATCACTCCACAGCTCCTGGAACAGGCCCAAGCCCGGCTGTCCCGAGCCCATAAACTCGGTCTGCAGCCGGGTGTAGAGTTCCTCATCCAGCGGCACACTCCGGTCGGCATCCTGTATTCTGAAAAACCCTACAAATCCGTAATCCTTGGGAAACGCCTGCCTGCTGGCGGAAATATTCTGCACCACCGCGTCGATGAACTTCGCTCGTCCGTATTCGCCGTGGCGAACGAGATCACCCTTCACGTCGCGGATCATCTGCAATCCGATCACCGAGGCATCCACCGCCGTCAGCGTCGGGTGGTCGGCCAATCTCACGTCGGCACCGACCACCGAGTCCCTGACGGGCGTTGCGGCCAGCGCAGTCAGCATCGCCTGCCAGCGAGCTTGGGCAAATGCATCCCACGGCGTGGGCGCCCGCCCCTTGGGCCCGAGAAAAGTCGATTGCGCCCCCTGCAACACATAGGCCGGCGGCATCGAAGTGAAGATCTCCAGGGTAAGCTTGAGGTTCTTGCCCTGCAGGTGGGTAACCGTGCGCTTGATCAGATCAAAATTGTAAACCCCTTGTGCCGTTTCCACATCACTCCACGCCAGGCGTAGGGTAAACCCCGATAAAAAACCGGGCAGCGTCATACTCTCCACCGCCGTCTGCCGGTCGTTCAAAAGATAAAAACCCTTGGGTGCGCTCGGCAATGGATCCCCCGTATTTTGGGCAACGCACCAAGGCGTCACCCATGCCGCCACCATAAACGCAGTAAAAAAGCCGAGGTGAGTTTTCATGTTTTTTAAGGGGTAGTTGCGGGTGCCTCCAAAATCTTGCGTGCCTGTCCAGCCAATCTGGCTTCAGAGAAATGGAAACCCTAACTACCGTTCAGTTCGGCAATTAGCCCTCGCCCGTTCCGTCATTTACGGAACGCTTAAATTATTTATATAAAACTATTTATATAAATAATTTATTCCCATGAAGATTTAAGCCTCTGATTTTTCAGAGGCCTTTTACATAAAAACAGGGTCCATCCGGCAAATGGTCCGGGCTGAAAATTCTACTTCCGTAATCCGACCACGCTCCGCGCCCGTCAACGCGCGTTACTTTTTGGCTCCGGAACTCCCCGCTTCGCACTACCTTCGGGATCAAGTTTTACCGCCCACGCTTCAAATACGCTTCTCAACCCGGGATCACGCACATCGGCCGAGTAGAGCTCAAAATAACGACAGCCGTATTGCTGATTCGCCCGCGCCAATGCCGCCTCCGGATTGCCCGAGGCAACTTTGCCCGCATCGGTAAAAGGCCGTTTCCACGAGGTCAGCGATTGAAGCATGACGACACTGGGCTCCTTCACCCGCTTGAGATAGAGTCCCAAGGTCCCCGGATTGGGCCCTTCGTCACTCCAAAGCTCCTGAAACAGCCCCAACCCCGGCTGTCCGGGCTGCATAAACGCCTTCTGCACACGCGCAAAAATCTCCTCGTCCAATGCGGGCTGTCGTTTGCCATCCTCCATGCGGAAAAATCCGAGAAAACCGTAATCGTTCGGAAAGGCTTCCCGGTTGATTTTCACACTCGCCTCCACGGCATCCACGAACCGCTTGCGGTCATATTCCGGATGTCCGACGACATCCTTCCGCATATCCCGAACCGACTGCAGCCCCAGGATAGGCGCATCCACCGCAGTCAACGTCGGATGGTCCCGCAAAGGCACATCCTTTTGAGCCACCGCATCCCGCACCGGGTAGGCGGACAACGCCATAAAGAACGCCCGCCACCGCTCCATCGCGCCGGCATCCCAAGGTGCCGGCGCCTGCCCCTTCCGCACCTGAATCCTCGACTTCGCTTCCGCCAGCACGTAGTCCGGCGGCATGGAGGCGAATATCTCCAAGGTCAGCTTCATGTCGTGCGCCTGTAAATACGTGATGGTTCGCTTGAGCACCGCAAAGTCGTAATTCCCCTTCGTCGGCTCCAAGTCTTTCCACGCGATGCGCAGGGCAAACCCGCTGATAAACGAAGGCACCTGCATCCGCTCCACCGGCACCTGCCGATCATTCAGCAGATAAAGCCCGACCGGCGGCGGAGGAAACGCCGGGCCACCGGCCCTGACGCCCTGCGTCACGCAAACCATCGCACAGGCCATCGACACCACGTGCAATAAGCTCTTCATTCGCCGACAACACTCGGGATACTTGATCGCATCAAGATTCTTCAACACTTTGGACGCCTGCATATTGTTCATAGGTAAAATCTCCACATGACCGGACGCGCACTCTTTCTTGATCGTGATGGGACGCTCATCGAACACATCCCGTATCTCGCCGACCCCAAAAACGTGAAACTTCTTCCCGGCGTGCGCTCCGCGTTGATCCACGCCCTCGACGCCGGCTTCGCCCTCTACCTGCATACCAATCAATCGGGCGTCGCGCGGGGTTATTTCACATTGGAGGACGCCGAAGCGTGCAACCGGCGTATGTTCGAACTGCTCGCCCTTCCCGTCGGGTTCAAAGGCGTGAAGATTGCCATCGAGGGTCCCGACGTGACCAATGGCTATCGCAAACCCTCTCCCCGCTATATCAACGAATGTATCGCCCGCGACGCCCTCGACCCCCGGCTCTGCTTTATGATTGGCGACAACCAAAGTGACATCGAGGCGGGGCACAATGCACGCATCACCCCCCTCGCCCTCCTTGAAGGCGCCGGTGCCAAGGAAAGTCCCGGCTGGCTCGACTTCCTCGACCGGCACCGCATCCCCGCCTTTTCCTCCTTCCCCGAGGCCGTTGACCACGCGTTGAGAGCGTGCGAGATTCGTTTTTGAGGTGGACTTTGCCCACCGTATGAAAAGGGTCCCGATCGCATGCAAATGGTTGTTCTGTGTGGAGGATTGGGAACTCGCCTGAGGTCTGTCGTCGCCGACCGGCCGAAGAGCCTGGCGCTTGTCGCGGGCAAACCGTTCCTCGAACACCTCCTCGACTATTACCACCGACAGGGCGCAACCCGCTTCCTTCTCGCCACGGGATACCTCTCCGAACAGATCGAAGCCACCTTCCCCGATGGCCGCTTCAAGGACGCCTCGGTCACCGTCTCCCGCGAACCCGATCCCCTCGGCACCGGAGGCGCCTTGCGCCTCGCGAAAGCGCTCCTCGAAGAGGATTTTTTTGTCGTCAACGGCGACACGTGGATGGAATGCCGGCTGGAAACCCTCCGCGCGTTTGGCCGCACCCATGACCTCGCCGGCGTGCTCGCCCTGCGCGCCGTCGACGATGTTTCCCGCTACGGTGCCGTGCGCGTGGACGAACACGGACGCATCCGGGCCTTCGTCGAAAAAAGCGCGCAATCCGGCCCCGGCAACATCAACGCCGGCGTGTATTGGCTGCGTCGCTCCCTCATCGAGGCGATGCCCGACGGCAAGGTATCGCTCGAATCACACATTTTTCCAACGCTGCTCGACGGCCGCCTTGGCGGCGTCTCCGCCGGAGACGGGGGGCGCTTCATCGATATCGGAATTCCGGAAGATTTCGCCCGGGCCCAAAAACTGCTGGCTGACCTGAATACCTAAGGCGTTAACCGCCGCGACAACCCAATGGCATTGATCAACTTTGTTGGCATCGGCGCACCCAAATGCGGCACGACCTGGCTCTCCGCCCAGCTTGAAGCACACCCCCAGGTCGGCTTCGCCCCCGCCAAGGAAGTCTATTATTTCGCCGACACCATAGCCCGACGACTCGCGGGCAAGGAACTGCGCTGCTATGAACGCGGCCCGGCCTGGTATCACGATCAATTTCCCCCTGCGACCGGCCCGGTCACCCGTCGCGGAGAGTTCTGCCCTTCCTACCTCTACTCCGAGGACGCCGCCTCCCGCCTCGCGGCTTACAACCCCGATGTGAAACTGCTGCTCTGCCTGCGCCCGCCGGTGGACATGATTTATTCGTGGTATTGGTTCAACCGCAACGGCGTGGTCGCCAAGCTCCCCCCCACCTTCGCCGAGATGATGGAAAATCCCGTCCTCCGCGACCTCGGTTGCTACGCCCGCCACCTCAAACCTTACCTGGATCGCTTCCCTGCCGAAAACATCCTCGTTGTCCACTTTGACGCCATCCGCCGCGACCCCGCCGCCGTGCTCAAATCCGTTTACGCCTTCATCGAGGTCGACAGCGCGTTCATCCCTGAGGTCAAAAAAGAAGGCAAAAATGCCGCGCGCGGCGCCCGCTTTGCCGCCCTCCAAACCGCCGCCCAAAGCGTGCATGGCGGCCTCTCCCGCTTGCCCGGCGTCTCCCGCTTGCTCAAGTCCCCTGCCGTCGCCGGGACGCTTCAACGCGTCTACCACCGCTTCAACAGCAAGGCGCAAAAATACGTCCCCCTCACCGCCGCCGAACGCGCCCGCTGGGAACAGTATTACGCCCCCGACCAGCAAGCGCTCGCCGACCTGCTCAAGCCCGTCCGCGTCATCGCCTAAATCACGGCGCGCAGGGCCGGACGGAGCACCCCTGCTCCGACCGGCTTTTTTTTCACACAGGGGACTACCACACCCCACTGGCAAGTAGCCCCAATTGATTTATTCGAGCCCGAAGGCCCGACGCAGCTCCGTGAGCGCCTCGTCCGGCATCGGCACGAGCGGCCCCAGCGGACGACTGAGCAACAGCGCCTCCGCCGTCGCCTCCAACACTTCCAATCGGTCGAACGCCTCCAACAGCGTGCGCCCCACGATCAAGGCGCCTTCGTTTTCGATCAGCAGCACCGGACATTTTTTCAGCGACATGCGCGCGGCCAGCGCCTCGGCATCGTTCACGATGCACGCGAAGGGAACCTTCGGCGCGTCACCAAGCACGAGATAACTCTCGGGAATCGTCCGTGTGCAGAAGTCCGCGTCCGCCATGCAAAACGCACTGGCATGCATCGGTTGCGCGTTGATCACCACGCCGATCTCCGGATTCGCCGCATAGATGAGCGCGTGCAACCGCGCCGTGCGACTCGCGCGTTTGCCCGCCTCGCACGCGCCGCGCGTCGCCCGCACCAAACCCGACGGCTGCAAATCCAGCCGGTCGCGGCGTCTCGGCGTGATCACAAACTGCTCCGCATCGATCCTCGCCGAAATTGAACCCGCCGTGCTGATCATCAGCCGCTGCCGATACGAACGATGCGCGAACTCGCACACCTGCGTCCGCAGTTCTTTCTCGCGATTGCCCGCCGCCGCCGGCTCCAGCGCCGCGTAATCAGGCACCGCCTGGCCCGTGAGCACGCCCGCCGGCAAGGTGCGCAACGTGCCCAGCGAAGACGCCTTGATGACCGTGTGCGCCACAAATTCCAGCGTCTCAAACCGCTGAAACGCCTCCGCCAGATCGCGTCCGCCGATGACCACGCCGTGGTTCTCCAGCATCACGCAATCCGCTCCGCCCGCGAACGCCTCGGCGATCTTGTCGCCCAGTTCCTGACTGCCCGGACACGCATAGGCCGCGTATTCAATTTTCCCACACAACGCATGCGCGTGCGTCTGCACACGCGTCTCGGGCAGACGTCGCACGATGCTGAACGCCACCAACGCGCCCGGGTGCGCGTGCACGATGGCCTTGATGTCGGGACGCCGTTTATAGATCTCGCGGTGAAATGGAAATTCCGAAGACGGCGGATGCAATCCCTCGCGCGATCCGTCCGCCCGCACTCGCACCACGTCGGCGGGGCGCAGCGTGCCCTTATCAACACGCGACGGCGTGATCCATATGCTCCCGTCGGGGTCGAGAATGGACAGGTTTCCACCCGAGGTGGTCGTCATGTGGTAACGATAAATGCGATCCATCGTTGCCACCAGTTCGTCGCGCGGATGCAGCCAAGAGGAGGTATCCATGCGTGTATCCGACGCCCGAATCGCCCTGCAAGTCAAAGCCTTGCCAACCCGTGCGCAGCCTTGGCCAAGAAACGCACCGGCTCGCAGGGCAGATACCCCTCACTGACAATGGTCTGGCTTAAGGAGCGTAAATTACTATGACTCCATGCGCCGGGTAGTCTCCTCTCCCATGCATGCCATCTCCGTTAGTTGGTCTCAGCAAACTGGATGGAATCCGCCACTCCTCACCGGCGTCACCGCCGAAAAAGTGGGATTGATCCTCTATTTCGGAGCGACCGAAATACTCCAGGCATCCGACCCGGTCCCGTTGCGTGATTTGCGAGCCGCCCACCCGGAGGCCGTATGTGCCGGCTGCAGCACGGCGGGGGAAATCCACGGCAACAGCGTGTGTGACGGCACCCTCACCGCGTTGCTTATCGGCTTTGAACGCACCCAAGTCCGCGGGGCCTGCGTCCATGTGACCTCCGCCAACGACAGCGAAGAGGCAGGGGCCCTGTTGGGTCGCCAACTTGCCGCGCCGGATCTCCGTCATGTGTTCGTGTTGAGCGACGGCTTGCTCGTCAACGGCAGCCGGCTCACCGCCAGTCTACGCTCCCACTTGCCGGCAGGAGTCCGTGCCACCGGCGGGTTGGCTGGCGACGGTCCGCGTTTCCACCACACCGTGACTGGGCTCGGCGAGGATCTTGGCCCCGGTCGCGTTGTCGCCGTGGGTTTTTACGGTGACACGATCCGTGTCTCCTACGGCTCCGCCGGGGGGTGGGAACCATTCGGCCCCAAACGGCTCATCACCCGATCGGAAGGCAACGTGCTTTACGAACTCGACGGCCAGCCCGCGCTTTCACTCTACAAACGCTATCTCGGCGAACGCGCCGCGGGGTTGCCTGCGTCGGGCCTGCTCTTCCCGCTGGAACTGCTTTCCCTTTCCCTCGCGGAGAGCGACTCCGGCCTCGTGCGCACCATCCTCGCGGTGGACGAGAAGACCCAGTCGCTCACCTTTGCCGGCGACATCACGGCGGGCCACTTTTGCCGCCTCATGAAGGCCGGCAGCGACACCTTGGTGGAGGGTGCCGACACCGCCGCGGGACATGCACTCGCTCCCGCCCACGGACGCCGTGTCGCCGTGCTGGTCAGCTGTGTCGGACGCAAGCTCGTGCTTGGACAACGCGTCGAGGAGGAAGTCGAGGCCGTGCTCGCCCGCCTCGGGGACAACGTGTGCGCCGCCGGCTTTTACTCCTACGGCGAAATCAGCCCGAGCGGACTCACCCACGGCTGTGAATTGCACAACCAGACCATGACCCTGACCCTCTTCGACGAGGTCACCTAGCATGTCCACGCTGCTTGACCGCCAGCTTCGCAAGCACCTCCCGCCAGGCATCGATCCCGCCGCCGAACCGTGGTGTCGGCTATTCACGGCCATCGAAAACGCCTATGACGAACTCGAGGCCGACCGCCGCCTGCTTGCCCACACCCTCGAGGTCACCTCCGACGAACTCAACGAGGCCAACGACCAGCTCCGCCGCGAAGCCGCCGACCAACTCCGCTCGCTCAGCCGCTATTACCAGCAAACTCTCGAATCGCAGCAGGGCATGATCCTCTGCGTGCAACGCCAGGAAAACAGCTTCGTGCATACGCTCTGCCGCGGACAACTCGCGACGCGTCTCGGCTGGACGCCCGAGATTGTCGAAGGCCACCGGCTCGAAGATTTTCTCCCGTCTGCCCAAGCCGCCACGTTGCTCCCCGCTTACGAACGCGCGTGGAGCGGGCAGGAATGCACCTGCGAAAACACCTCCGTGGACGGCACACTGACCTATCTTGCATCGCTGCGCCCCCGCATCGAAAACCAAACCGTGCGCGAGATCATCGTGTCCTGCGTCGAGATCACGATCCGCAAACGGATCGAGCGCGAACTCGTCGCCGCGAAGGAACATGCCGAGGCCGCCGACCGGGCCAAAAGCGAATTCCTCGCCGTCATGAGCCACGAGATCCGCACCCCGCTCAACGCCGTGCTCGGATTTACGAGCCTGCTGCTCGAAACCAAAATCGACGAGGAACAACGCGCTTGGTTGCATACGATCGACCAAAGCGGCGCCACCCTTCTCTCCCTGATCAACGACATCCTCGATTTCTCGAAAATCGAGGCCGGCCAGCTGCAACTCGATCCATGCTCATGCGATCTGGTTTCGTTGCTCGAATCGGTGACCGGCCTTTTTCTCCCCCGCGCCGCCGAGAAAGGACTGAAGCTCCATTTGCAACGAGATCCCGGCCTGCCCGGGACCATCGTCACGGACGCCAACCGCCTGCGCCAAATCCTCATCAACCTCCTGTCCAACGCGGTCAAGTTCACCGCCCGGGGAGAAATCACGCTATCCGCCGTCGCCCTCCACGACACCCTGCGGATTTCCGTGCGCGACACCGGGATCGGCATTCCATCCGGGCAACACGACCGCCTCTTCAAACCCTTCAGTCAGGCCGACTCCTCGACCACCCGTCTTTATGGTGGCACCGGCCTTGGGCTGGCTATTTCGCAACGTCTCGCCCGCGCCCTCGGCGGCGACATTTCCATCGACAGTGCGCCCGCCCACGGCTCGACCTTCACCCTCGCCCTCCCGATTACGCTCGGCGCCGCGCCCTTGCCGCTCCCCGCCCCTGCCCACCACGCCGCGCACCCCGGCGGAGCGCCCCTGAACGTGCTGGTGGTGGATGACGACCCGACCAACCGCGTGCTCATCACCCAGATTCTGCGCCACCACGCCATCATCCCCGACCTTGCGATCAACGGACGCCTGGCCGTCAACGCTGCTCAGGCCAAATCCTACGACATGATTTTCATGGATATCCTCATGCCTGAACTTGACGGCCTTGGCGCCACCCGCGAAATCCGCGCCCTCTCGCAAGGCAACCATCAGCCGCACATCGTGGCATTGACCGCCAGCGTCATGCCCGACCAGCAGCACAGCTACCTCGAAGCGGGAGTAAACGCCGTGCTCGCCAAGCCCATCAAGCTCGCAGACGTCGCCGAGGCGATCACCCGGTTTCAAACCCTTCGCCTCGAACGTCCATGACCGTGTGCCGATGCGGTGAAGCACGTGTCATCCGCGCGCCCGATGCTTCGCCGTGGCGTCGAGCACCGCACTCAAGGCAGCCTTCAATTCCACGATGGTGAAAGGCTTGGCCAGTCGGATGAAGACATCCCCGGTGTGACCGGACTCCGGGCCGTCATAGCGGTTGTGGTCTCCGCTCATCAGAATCACCGGAAACCCGGGACGGATGGCATGCATGTCGGCAATCAACTCGAACCCATTTCGGCCAGGCATCGACAAATCCACGAGAGCGAAGGCAAACGCATCAGGCCTCTCGGCAAAACGACCCGCACCCTCAAGACCGTCGCTTGCGGACTCCACCTTGAAACCAGTCATCGTGAGCACGGTGGACACCAACATGCGCACGGCTTCCTCATCATCGACCACGAGTGCATGAAACCCGTCTCCCGAAAGTTCTCCCGGCGATGGCGGCTTCGGTTCAGACGACGTTGCGACCCCCTCGGCGGCGGGCAGATAGATCTCGAAACAGGTGCCCTGTCCCGGGGTGCTGCGCAGGCGAATGGCGCCACCGTGGTCATGCACAATACCGTGCACGAGAGCGAGCCCGAGGCCCGTGCCCTGTCCCTCGGGTTTGGTGGTGAAGAACGGATCGAACACTTTGGCCTGCGTAGCCTCGTCCATGCCGGAGCCGTCATCCGTCACGGACAGGCAGGCGTAAAAACCCGGCGCGCAACCAAACCCATCGTCCGGCAAAATTCGGGCCGGGCGCAGGTCCACGGTGATATGGCCCTGCTTTGCCCCGATGGCATGCCCGGCGTTCAAGCACAAATTCATGAGCACCTGCTGAAGCTGTCCGTAATCACCCAGCACGTCTCCGATTCCGTTGCTTTTGAGCGTCTGGATGGCGATGGACGCCGGCAGGCTCGCATGGACGATTGGCAAGGTCTCGTCCAGGAGTTGACCCAGTTGCAAAGGCTTCCGAACCGTGTCGGGGGCGCGGCGCGAGAATAGCAGCAAGCGCTTGATCAACTCGCGGGCGCGCAAACCCGCAACCCGGGCGCGCTCCAAGTTTGGGTCCGCGTCATGGCCCGCTGGCAACGATGACTGGGAAAGCTCGATGCACCCGATCATGCCCGCCAACAGGTTGTTGAAATCGTGCGCGATGCCGCCGGCCAGCGTGCCGAGCGTCTCCAACTTCTGCGCCTGATTGAGTTGCGCCTCCAGCTGACGACGGCGTGCATCCGCTTCTTTCCGCTCGGTGATATCCGTGATAAAACCTTCGATGACTTGCAGGTCGCCGGCCGGCCCATAGACACCCGAAGCCCGCTCCCATACCCAGCGCACTTCGCCCGCCCGATTGATGATCCGATACTCGTGACTGCAGGGAATCCGCGCCTCCAGCGAGGCCTGACATTTTTCCCACAGACACTCCGCGTCGTCCGGGTGAATCAAACTCGCGTAGCTCACCAGGCGGTGATGCTCCAGATCCGACGGACGGTAACCGGTCAGAGAAAACGATCCCTCACTCACATAAAGCAGGGTCCTGCCCGCATCATTCCGGCGGCGATAAACCATGCCCGGCAAATGCGACACCAGACTGTTCAGAAAACGCTGATGCTCCCACAGGGCGGACTCCACGCGCTTCTGCTCTTCCAATGTGCATTGCAACTCCAGTCTGGCCCTCGCCGTCTCGGCAAGTTGCTGGGCGAGTTCTTCCCTCGCCGCCAACTCGCGCTCCTCCGCCTCGCGTTGCAACACCAACACCGAATGCGACGTGGCCATCGCCGCCGAAAGAAGAGACTGCCCTGCGCTCGGAGAATAAGAAAATGGCGGGGTTGACATGGGGAGGGATGAAAACGCGTTTAGTTTCGCGAAGAAAGCAGGTCGGCCGCCCAGGCCGTGCCCTCGACGCGAGCGCGGATTTTGGCGAAGGCCTTTTCGCGCGTGGTGGACACATCGTCGCAAAACGGGGAGTAGCCGCAGTCGTCCGTCGTTCCAAGCTGCGCGAGCGGTATATACTCGGCCGCTTCCAGCACCCGATCCCGCACCTCGGCAGCCGTCTCGATGCGCGGATCAAGCACATCGATCACGCCGACAAACACGCGCTGATTGGCCCTCAAGTGACGTCGGATCATATCGAGCACGCGTCCGCGATTACGCTCGCGGGCCAGCGCGACGAAGAAATTACGCGCTTTCAGCTCAAAGAGACTGGGCAGCAATTCCGCGTAATCGACATCGGCGCTGTGCGTGGAATCGCAATCACCGCCCGGACACGTGTGAATGCCAATCCGACCCCGCTCGGCCTCCGTAAAACGCGACAGCGCGAGATTGTTGAGTCGCACAAAATTCGCGAGCAACCGACCACTGGGATCAAGTTTGCAGGCGAGCCGGCCCTCGGTGAAATCGACCTGCACCGAATGCGCCCCGAAGAAGAAGCAACCGCGAATTTCAGCTTCGTGCTCGGCCAGAAGAGCTTCGATGAACTGTTCGCGCGCATAGTCAGCGATGGGTTGGGCCGGATAAAAAAGACTGAGCGCCGATGGAGAAATCACCGCCTGCTTCACCGGCAGCCTGGTATTGCGAACAGCGAACGCCACATGCCGATCAGAGCGGTTGGCATAACGGAGCGGACCCGCCGTCAGCCGCGGCCACTGTCGATAATGATCGAGAAACTGCAGCCTGAACCCATCCGGCGAGAAATTGGGCAACCCGTGCACACAATAATCGGCAAAGTTGTGGTTTTTGCGCTGCTCCCCGTCGCTGACGACAGGGGAGCCCGCCTCCTCAAAACGCCTCAGCGTATCCACGACCGCGGCGTCACACAGCGCGGCCAATTGGTCCGGCGCCAACCGGCCTTCTTCAGCCGCCTTGATCGCCGAGATCAATTCAACCGGACGGGGAATGGAACCAATCGGCTCGGTGGGGATGATCATTGAGTTCAATCAACCTGCGAACACGGGACATCGTTCGTAATCCTTCGCCACGGTCAACCCTGTTGCACATCGCGAGCAACTTTATCGCCTTCGCCCTTGTGCGAGCCCGCACGGCTTCGACAACGGCAAGGCCGGTTTCAAAGTTGAACATTGAAGGTTCAATCGCACCCGTTGAACTCTCGGCTCCGCCTTTACTTCACTCGTGCCCGAACTTCTCCACACGCTCCACACCACTTTCGGCTACCCCGAGTTTCGGCCGCTCCAGCGCGAGATCATTGAAACGTCTCTGGCCGGCCGCGATGTGTTTGCTCTCCTGCCGACCGGCGGCGGCAAATCCCTTTGCTTCCAAATCCCCGCCCTTCACCGCACCGGCCTGACCATCGTCGTCTCGCCGCTCATCGCGTTGATGAAGGACCAGGTTGATCAACTCCAGGCCGCCGGCGTCGCCGCGACGTTTCTTAATTCAACGCTGTCCTCCGCCGAAGCCCGCTCGCGCCTCGCCGGCCTGCATCGCAACGAATGGCGCCTGCTCTACGTCGCCCCCGAGCGCCTGATGCTCGATAACTGGCAGGAAAATCTGAAGGCGTGGAACGTCGCCGCCATCGCCATCGACGAAGCCCATTGCGTCTCCGAATGGGGCCACGATTTCCGCCCCGAATACCGGCAGATTTCCAAGCTCCGCGAACTGCTGCCCGACGTGCCCGTGATGGCGTTGACCGCGACCGCCACCGAACGCGTGCGTGCGGATATCATCAAGCACCTGAAGCTCCGAAATCCGTCCGTTTTCGTCGCCTCCTTCAACCGCCCCAACCTCACCTACAAAGTCACGCCCAAGGAAAAACCCACCGACCAGATCATCGCGTGGGTCAAAAAGCGCGAAGACGAAAGCGGCATCGTTTACTGCGCCAGCCGCGCCGCCACGGAGCGCGTCGCCGAGGCCCTCGCAGGCAAGGGCTACTCCGCCCGTGCCTACCACGCCGGCCTCGATGCCGCCGAACGTGCGCGCAACCAGGAGCTGTTTCTACGCGACGAGGTTCGCATCATGTGCGCGACCATCGCCTTCGGTATGGGCATCAACAAGCCGAACGTCCGCTGGGTCATCCACTACGACCTGCCCAAAAATATCGAAGGCTATTACCAGGAAACCGGCCGCGCCGGTCGCGATGGTTTGCCCGGCGATTGCCTGCTGCTGTTCTCCGCCGGAGACGCCGCCAAGCAGACCCACTTCATCGACGAGATGACCAACGACCAGGAGCAACAGGTCGCCCGCCACCAGCTCCGCCAGATCATGCGCTACGCCGAAGGCGCCAGCTGCCGCCGCGGCGAGTTGCTCAATTATTTCGGCGAACGTTTCCCGCTCGATAACTGCGCCGCCTGCGACAACTGCAACGAACCGCGCGACACCTACGACGGCACCATCCAGGCGCAGAAATTTCTCTCCTGCGTTTACCGCATCAACGCCGCGAGCCGCTTCGGCGTGGGCATCAACCATGTCTGCGAAGTCCTCACCGGCGCCGACACCGACAAGATCCGCCGCTGGGACCACGACCGTCTCTCCACCTATGGCATCGGCAAAGATCTTTCCCGCCCCGCCTGGGCCGGCGTAGGCCGCGACTTGTTGCGCCTCGGCCTGCTCATTCAGAGTGAAGGCGAATATCCCACGCTTCAACTTAGCGCCGAAGGCGTGGCCTTCCTCAAAGAGCGTCGCACCCTCACGCTCACCAAACCCATGGACCTGCCGAAGGTCCGCAAGGTTGTGCGCCGCGAAGGCGACATCGAGTGCGACGAGATTCTCTTCAACCGACTGCGCGAACTCCGCAAAAAGCTGGCCGACGAACGCAAGGTTCCCGCCTACGTCATCTTTGGTGACGCCACGCTCCGCCAGATGGCCCGCGAGTATCCACAATCTGATGACGCGATGGCCCACATCTTCGGCATGGGCGTCAAAAAGCGTGCCGAGTTCAGCGAGACCTTCGCCCGCGAAATCGCGTCCTACCTCCAGGACAACTCGCGTATTACCTTCAGCGACTGAGACGTCAGTCTTTGGCCTTCGGCACCGCCGCAAGGCCATCCTCGATAGCCAGCGTGTAGAGTTCGTTTAAATTACGTGCCGGACGCCGCACTCTCATGTTTATTTTCGTAAGCACCTCGCCCTCCGCATTGAGCAGATAAAAACGAGGGAACTCCACTCCCGGGATACGCTCGGACAGCGCCGAGTTTTGAGCGTATAACGCCGGCGACTGCAGCATGTGCTTCGGAAACTCCAGTTCAGAAGCACCATTTTATCGGCCGCATATCTCAAGAACTGCTCGGAGTGCGCCACCTGCTCGTCGAATTGCTTGCAGGTCGGACACCAGTCCGTGCCCGTGAACAACGCCAGAATCGGTTTCCCCGTGGCCCGTGCGCGCTGTTTGGCCAGCTCATAGTTCTCCGTCCACCCGGCAGGCTCCGTCTTGGCCTGCGCCGCCGCAACCGACACCATCACCATAAGGAATATGCGCACGAGATACATATGCGCCGACCATAGCGGCACCGGCTCATTTGTCTAATGGGCTATGCGCTTTCACGCACTCGCCCCCATCAATCCGCCGGCCACACCTGGCCGTGGCTCGCATCGGCGGAGAACACGTCCGCGCCCGGAGTTCCGCCCTCCGCGAGTCGCCTCCACATGCGAATCACCCCCGCATGTGTGACAATCAAAACCCGTGCATCGTCCGCGAGCGACCGCACCTGCTCACGCATCGCCGCCACCCGCGTCCACAACTCCAACGCCGTCTCGCCGCCCGGCGGACGCCGCGTCCACGGGTCGAGCGCCCACGTCTCGCTCTCCGGCCCCCAGAATGCCTCCCAGCGCCGGCCTTCCCACTCGCCAAAACTCAACTCCTGCAACCGTGCCTCCCATCGCACCGGAGCGCCTTGCGACAAAACGTCCGCCAACACCCTGCAACGCGCCGCCGGACTGCTCCACACTTCGCGTGGCTTCCATGGCAACACGTCCAACAGCGCGCGCGCCTCGTCGGCAAACGTGTCCGCCAACGCCACGTCGGCCCGCCCATAACAAAGCCCGGATACATCGACCAAACGCGTATGCCTGACGAGCACGGCTTTCATAACAACGCCGTTACCGACAAGTAAAACACGACTTCGGTAGCCTGCTGCACCGCGCCCAAACAATCTCCGGTGTAACCTCCTATTCTGCGCCGAAACCACCTCCCCAGCAGCCACCACACCACCGCCACCGCGGCCACCGACCAGGCGCATCGCGCGGGCAACAAGACCACCGGCGCGAATCCGCAAACGAGCGCCGTCACCAGTCGCCCGCCACCCAACTCCGTCGCAAGCGGCTTCGCCTTGCCCGCCTCTTCACGCACATACGGAAGCACCGTCATCAGTGACACCGCCGCGGCCCGGCTCACCGCATGCCCGGCAAACAACACCGCCGCGCCGCCGAGCGTCGCCGGCAGCACCGCGACCGTCTGCCATTTTAATCCCAGCATCATGACAACACCGATTGCTCCAAACGCGCCAACCCGCGAATCACGCATGATTTCCAGCACACGTTCCTTCGTATAGCCGCCGCCAAAGCCATCGCACACATCGGCGAATCCGTCTTCGTGAAACGCTCCGGTTAAGAGCAGCGTCGCAACAAGGCTTAATCCGCTCGCCACCATCGGCGGCCACACCTGCACCGCCGCCCACCACACGCCCGCCGCCACCGCTCCGACCAGCCAGCCCACCAGCGGAAACCACGCCGCCGCCCGTTGCAAATCCTCCGGATCATGCCGCGCTGACGACGACACCGGCACGCGCGTAAAAAACATCACCGCCGCCCGGACGGCCGCCAGCTCCCGCCCCCAAATACCCACCTCCGTTTTTGCGCCTTCTGTGCCTTTTGTGGCCATAATTATCTGGATCGTTTTTGGCCGTCAGCCGCGCTCGCTCACTCCGGCCGACTCAAACGTGGCCATTTCGCGCAAAAACCCGCACGCCGCCACCAGCAGCGGCCAGGCCAGCGCTGCCCCCGTGCCTTCGCCCAATCGCAATCCGAGGTCCAGCAGCGGACGCATCCCCAGCGCGGCCAGCAACCGTCCGTGCGCCTGCTCCGCCGAGCCGTGCGCGCATACCGCGTAATCGAGCACGCGCGGCTCGATGCGCGCCGCGCACAACAACGCCGCCGTGACGATAAACCCGTCGTTCACGATCACCATCCGTCGCTCCGCCGCGGCTAGCATCGCGCCCGTCATCATCGCGATCTCGCATCCCCCAAACGCCGCCAGCGCCTCGCGCGCTCCTCGCACGCCATCATGCCGCGCCCGCACCGCCGCCAGCGTCGCGCACTTGCGCGCAAGGCCGGCATCATCATGACCCGCGCCGCGTCCCGTGCAGGCCGACACCGGAAGATCGAGCAACGCGCTCATCAACAGCGACGCCGCCGAAGTATTGCCGATGCCCATCTCGCCAAAGAGCACCGCATTCGTGCCCGCATCCGCCAGGGCATGCACGATCTCGGAGCCGCGCCGCAGGCACTGCTCCACTTCGTCGGCCGTGAGCGCCTCTTCATGGAGCGCGTTGCGCGTGCCCGCCCGCACGTTGGCCGAGATCAGCGTAACGTGTTCCGGCAACACACTCGCCACGCCCGCATCGACGACCTTGAGCGCCAGCCCATGCTGACGCGCGAAGACGTTGATGGCCGCGCCACCCGCCAGAAAATTATGCACCATTTGCGCCGTTACCGCCGAAGGAAACGGACTCACGCCCTCCGCGGTCAAACCGTGATCGCCCGCGAAAACCAAAACCGTGCCGCCATGCAATGCCGGCGCCGTCGTGGCCTGCATCAAACCGAGGCGCAAGGCGAGTTCCTCCAGGCGGCCCAGCGCGCCGAGCGGCTTGGTCTTGGCATCAATCCGCGCACGGAGCGCGGGTTCACACTCGGCGGCCAGCGCCGGAATAGTCCATGTCTTCATTTTAAACGCAAGGGACAGCCCGAGACCATCAACCACGCTTCGTCGGCAGCCACCGCCGTGCGTTGCGCCAGCCAACCCGCAAGATCGCGGAACCGGCGCAACTCGGCGGAGTCCGGCACCGGACTCCAACCAATCTCATTGCCCACGATCACGGCGGGCGCAGAACCGGCCTTCAGCACGTCCAGCAAAGCGTCCCATTCCGCGAACACGGCATCGTCATCGCGCTCAAAGCGCGCTCCAAGCCACAGCGTAAGACAATCGAGCACCACACCACTCGGTGGCGGAACGAGCCCCGTCAACGCCCCGGCCACGTCAGAGGGCGCTTCGAGCGTGCGCCACGCCTCAGGGCGCTCCGCGCGATGACGGCGCACGCGATCGGCCATTTCGCGATCGTCGCCGGAATCTCGATACGTCGCCACAAACACCACGCCGTCTCCCCACGTGCACGCAAGTTCGACCGCGCGGCGGCTTTTCCCGCTGCGCACCGGACCGGTGAGATAGATCAGTTGTCCCATATTTTAAATCGGACGTAGCAGCCCGAGGTCACGAGGCTGAGTTTTCTCATCTCCCACCAAGTAGGCAGCCTGCTTGCAGGCGCGGCTCGGAGCGCGAGCAAGCTCGCGGCCTACATGAATGCACCCGCTTACTAAAACTAATCGACTCGTTTTCGGATAATTCGCCTGCATGGCTTAGATCCCCAAATACCTCCGCACCGACGTGAGATCAACGTGCTCAACCACATGGTCGGCCATCGCCTCATAAACCGCGCGGCGTTGCTCCGCCCACGTGACATCGGGCGCGCGGTGCGCGTCGATACCGGCGGCCCGGGCGAGCCGTCGGCGCGTCTCCGGCACCTCAAACCAACCGTGTTGATACGTCCCCGAGACATTGCCCACGCACGCACCGTCGGGACCGGCCTCGGTGCGGCCCATGTGGATTTCGTAAGTCGTCCAACGCCGCCCGTCGCATTCGCTGATTACCGGGCGCACGATTTTTTCTGCCACAAACCGCGTGCTCACTGGCAGCAAGCCAAGTCCGGGCTCGTCACCCGCATCGCCGGCCACACCAAGTGGGTCGGAGAGAAATTCACCGAGGATTTGATAACCACCGCACAAGCCGATCACCGGCGTGCCTCGACGCGCGGCGGCGATAATCACCGCCGCCAGACCCGTCGCGCGCAACCAACGCAAATCAGCTATCGTATTTTTAGTGCCCGGAATGACGATGGCGCGCGCGTCGGCGAGTTGCACGGCATCGGCAGTCCACCGCGTGCGCACGCCGGCATCGCCCCACCACGGTTGGCAATCGGTCAGATTGGCCGCATGCGGCAGCCGCACCCACGCGATGACCTCACCCGCCGGGTCGCCACGATCTTCGTCGCCCCGCGCGAGCCCGTCTTCTTCCTCCGGTTGCAAGTCGGGCCGAAACGGCACCGTGCCGAGCACGGACAAACCGGGCGCGTGAGGCGCGAGCCAGGTTTGCGGATCGAGAAACAGACCGAGATCGCCGCGAAACCGGTTCACGATGGCGCCGAGACCGCGCGCGCGATCTTCGGGCGGAAGCAGCGCCCACGTGCCGGCCAGTTGGGCGTAGATGCCGCCACGATCGATGTCGCCGATCAGCAACCAGCGCCCATCGAGATGGCGCAGCGGCCGCAAGTTGACGAGGTCGCGGTCCATGAGATTGAGCTCCACCGGACTGCCCGCGCCTTCGAGCACGAGCACGTCGCAACGTTCGCGCCAGCCGTCGAGCACGTCGCGCACCTCGGCCCACAAGCGGTCGAACTCGCGGTAATAATCGCGCCCCGCCTGATGCCCCACCGCGCGCCCGTGCAGGATGAGCTGCGAACCTTGCGGGCCGGTGGGCTTGAGCAGAATCGGGTTCATCGCGACGGTGGGCGCAAGGCCGCACGCCTCGGCCTGGACCGCTTGGGCGCGGGCGATCTCGCATCCGTCGGGCAATGCCCACGCGTTGTTCGACATGTTCTGCGCTTTGAAGGGAGCGACCCGCACACCTTCGCGGCGCAACCACGCGCAAAGCGCGACGGTCATCCACGTTTTTCCCGCGTTGGACGAGGTGCCGAGAACACCGAGGGCTTTCATAAGATCGTTCTCATTCTCTTACTCGTTCTCCGTCTCGATCCGAGTCTCCGGTGCACGCGTATTCATGGAATCGAGAACGAGTATGAGAACGAAGAACGAGAACGATTTTCATCAGAATTCAATGCCCGCCTGCGCCTGCACGCCTGCCTCGAACGGATGCTTGATCATACGCATCTCGGTGACCAAATCGGCGGCAGCGATCAGTTCGGGCGGCGCGCCGCGACCCGTGACGACGACGTGCAGGTCGGGACGCTTGGCCTTGAGCGTCGCGACGATCTCCTCGGTCGGCAAATAGTCGAGTTGCAGCACCACATTGAGTTCGTCGAGCAACACGAAGTCCATGTCGGGGTCGGCGAAATGCTCCAGCGCCCGCGCCCAGCCGACGCGGCAGCACGCGATGTCGGCGGCCTTGTCCTGCGTGTCCCAGGTGAAACCCTCGCCATAGTGGTCCCACGTGAGCAGCGGACCGCGCAGCAGGCGCTCCACGGCGTCGTTGCTCGCCTTGATGAATTGCACGACCGCACACTTGCGACCATGGGCGAGCATGCGCGTGAGCATTCCGAAACCGGCGGTGGTCTTGCCCTTGCCGTCGCCGGTGTGGACGATGAGCAATCCTCGCTTGTCGCGAGCGGCGCGGACTTTGGCTCGCATTTCTTCCTGGAGCGCACGCATGCGCTCGCGGTGCTGTTCCTCCGTCTCGGTGTGGTAATCGCTCATAAAAACAAAGTGAGTCCCGGCTCGTGGCGCGCCTGCACGCCGAACACGTCACGGAGCAACGCAGGAGTCAGCACGTCGGCCGGCGCGCCATGCGCGACGAGGTGCCCGTCATGGAGAACGACCAACTCGTCGAGACAATGCGCAAGCCGGAGATCGTGCAGCGAGAAAATGACTGTGCCGCTCGCGTTTTTGAGCGCATGGGCGAGTTCGATCGTCTGCAAACCATGGCGGGCATCGAGCGCGGCGAGCGGCTCGTCCCACACTTGAATCGGCGCGGCGGTCGCGAGCGCGCGGGCCAGCAACACGCGATGCCGTTCACCGCCGGAGAGCCGGTTGACCGGACGATCCGCCAGCGCGCGCAGGTCCATGTGATCGAGCGCGGACTCAACCCCGGTGTCGTCATCACCGTGGGCAAAGCGCCCTTGAGCCACCACGGAGCGCACGCTGAAGCCAAACTCGAACTGCACCTCCTGCGGCACCCAGGCGAGCTGGCGCGCACGATCAAAAATCGGGATGTCGGCAAGCGGCTGTTCATTCCAGCGCACCTCTCCTTCGCTCTGGAGGAGGCCGGCCATCGCTTGGAGCAACGTGGATTTACCGGAGCCATTGGGCCCGATGATACCAATGAGGCGACCGGGCCCGAGTTGCAGGCTCACGTCGCGCAACCGATCGGGCACCGTGAGGTGGTTTACGGTGAGTGCGTTCATGCGCGCCTCCTCAACAACCACAGGAAAAAGGGCCCGCCCACGAGCGCGGTGACGATGCCGAGGCGCAGGTTGCCCGCGGCGCGCCCCACCAGATCGCACGCGAGCACGAATGCCGCGCCACCGATCAAGGACAAGGGCACGAGGCGCCGATGCTCCGGGCCGACCGTCAACCGCAGCAGGTGCGGCACGACCAGTCCGACAAAGCCCACCGTGCCCGCGACCGCCGTCGCCAGCGCGGTCAACACCGTCGAAAGCGCGAGCATTTTGCGGCGCAGCCCGCGCACGTTGACACCGAGACTTTGCGCTTCCGTTGCGCCGAGACTGAGCAAATCCATCGGACGCCCCAGCGGCAGCAACAGCACCGCGCCAAGCAGGATCGGCGTGGCCATCGCGACGTGTTCCCAGGTGCGGTCTTCGAGTCCGCCCATCAGCCAGAAAATGATCTGCGCGTTGCGTTCGTAGCTCAGCGTGACGTTGGACAACACATAGCTCGTGACCGAGCCGAGCAAGGCGTTGAGCGCCACGCCGGCCAGCAGCAACCGCTCCGTGCTCGCGCCGCTGCGAGCAAGCATCAGCACCGCACCCGTGGCGACGAACGCGCCCACGACCGCCATCACCGGCACGGTTAAAATCGAGTGCGCCGCCCAGCCCGCCCCGATGGCCACGACCGCGCCGGCCGCACCACCACTGCTTACGCCGAGCAGGCCCGGACTCGCGAGGCTGTTCCGAAAATACGCCTGCATCACCAAGCCCGCCGAGGACAACGCGCCGCCGATCAGACACGCCACCATCATGCGCGGCATGCGAATTTTCCAGATGATGACGGACGCCAGTTCGTCCTGGTGCCAGAGTCCGCTCCACACACGCAGGGGGCCCAGCCAGAGATCGCCCACGCCGAGCGACAGCACCATCAGCCCGACCAGCGCCGCAAAGGCGAGTGGCAACGCCAACCGCGCGGCAAGAGACGACGCGCTCTCACTCATTTGAACACCTCCGGATGCAACGCGCGGGCGAGCATTTCGTAACCCTTGACGCGGTGATGCGACACGCTGCTCAACATATAGGATTCGATGCGCGCCATGCGGCGTTCACGCACCGCCGGTATGTATTGGTAGGGCGGCAGCTTCAGGAAAGGCGCGAGCGCGATCGTATCGTCGTCACCTTCGACCACCACCCGGTCAATCGGCCACGTGAGCATCTTCTCGTTGGGCGGCGGCTGATGTCCGCGCAAACCGCCGAGGGTCTTCGCGAGATTGATCGCGCCGGCGTGCGCGCACAGATCATCGAAGGTCGTGTCCGCACCCGCGACCACGCCGTAGGTGGACGGTGCGATCACACGAACGGGTTTAACTCCACGCAGTTTTTCGCGAAGCAGCGCCACGCGACGGGTGCAGTCGGCGATGATGGCTTCGGCGCGCTCCGGGGCGCGGCCGCCCAGTTCGGCTGCGAGGAGGCGAAGGTTGGAAAACGCATCTTCGAGCGTGGCGTAGCGCGTAATGACGATGACTTTCACGCCCGTGCGGCGCACCTGCTCGATCAATTCCAGACGGCTGTAGTCGGCCGCGAGGACCAGGGTCGGGCGGTGTTGCAGAATCGTCTCCGCATCACCGACCGACAGCACGGGATAAGCCGCCGCCTCGCGGGCCACGGCGGAAAACCCCGCCTCGCGCGCGATGTGGCTGAGCGCGGCGATCTGCGCGGGCTCGGCCAGCGCGAGCAGGAGTTCGTCCGAGCCCACCGTCTGCGAGACGACGCGCACCGCCGCTTCCCCCGCCCGCGCCGATGACAGCATCATCAGCAGACACAGCAGCGAGAAAAGGCGGCTTACCGTTTTCATATCGTGTCCGGAATATCGCGGGGGAAATCAGAAACACCACTCCACACTACCGTAGATGGCGGCGGGCAACGCTTCGTAACCAAAGGTGTCGGCGTAGTTCTCGTCCAAGGCGTTTTCCACCCGCGCCCGCAGCGTCAGGTTTTTATTTGCCCGATAGGAGGCAAATAAGCGCACCGTGGTGTAATCCTCGATCGATGCGGTCGTGCTGCGCATGCGATCCGCGACTACATGGCATCCCGCACCCAGCAACCAATCCGCGGTGACACGGGCGCGCAGCTCGACATCCGCCACATGCCGCGGGCGATAAATCAGCCGCTGGCCGTTCGCATCTTCCGTGTCGAGATAGGTGTAGGCCACCCGGCTGGAAAACACCGGCCCGTAGGTGTTGTTAAGCTCAATCTCGACACCGGAGGTCTCCGCCTGCGCGATGTTCCGGTAAGAGAAAGTGCCAAAATCGAAGTCGATCATGTCCTTCACCCGGTTCTGAAAATACGTGACCGAGGCCGACATGGCTCCGGGCAGAATTTCCTGGTCGATGCCCGCGTCCCAACCACGCGATTTTTCCGGACGCAGATCAGGGCTGGGCGGCAAAAACCACGCGGGCACGCCGAGGATTTCCGACTCGCTGGGCGCGCTGAATCCGGTGCCGTAGGTCGCTCGCAACTTAGTCCCGCGCGCCGCCTGCCAGGCCGCGCCTGTCTTCCATGTGTTGGCCTCGCCGGCATCACCGAGATCTTCATGGCGACCGCCCAAGGTGAGCGCCAGCGATTCGAAAGGACGACCGAGGATGTTCAAGAACTCGGCCGTGGCGGGATCCGCCTTGTTGACGTCGCCGTTGATGTCGTGCTCGGCGCGCTCATGCGTCAAGCCGCCGGTGACTTCGAGGCGTTCATGCGCCTGCCAGGTGTTCTGCCAATCGACGACATGGCGGCGGTTCGTCTGCTCGTCGGGCGACCCTCCCACCGACGTCCAGGTGTAGTTGCGTTGATGATACCCGCCGGTCAGCCTGGAGCGGAAGACCTCGACAGGTCGCCAGTCCGCATAAAGGGTCGCAAGCAGGGAATCGCTCTCGGAGTCCCCGGGGAACGGGAACGCCACGCTGCCGGGTTCTTCGTAATCGGCGTTTTGCAACCGCACGGTGGCACCCGCGGAGATCAGCGAAGTCGGCGTATATTCCAACCGGGAGGTGAAAGCCCGGCTCTCGAATGCATTCCGCTCCCGCTCGTTTTCGGTCGTCAAGCCACTCACCGACGCGCTGTAGGACAGCACATTGCTGCCGCCCTGCACGTTGCCCGACGCCCCGTAGGTGTCGAACGAGCCGGCCGTGGCGCTCACGGCCCCGGAGGGCGCGCCGCAACCCTGCGCAGTGTCGATGCGCGTCACCCCGCCGAGCGCCGAACTGCCATAAAGCGCGCTCTGCGGTCCGCGCAGGATCTCGATGCGGTCGTTTCCGCTCAAATCCGCCGAATTCAGAAAACCCGAACCCGTGGCCCGCGTGTTCATACGGATGCCGTCCACGACAAACAGATTCTGATTGTCGTTGAGACCGCGAAAATAGGCCGTCGCCGTGCCACCGAGCGCGCCCGTGCTCTTCACATTGACACCGGGTTGGCTCGCCAGCGCGGTCTTGAGATCGGTGATCTGGGAGTCCCGAAGGGAATCCACGTCCAGCAACGTCACCGAACTGGCGGTGAATTGGAGATCCTGCGGCGTGCGCGACGCGGAGACGACAACGTCGTCCAGCGTGATCGGTTCGGATAGAGTCTGCGCATGCGCAGAGGCGATGACGAGCGGCGCCGCGACGGCGCACGCGAGGAAGAGGCGGCCCGGAATGCGGGCGCGCGAAGAACGATTCATGGGAGTTGGTCTGCTATTGGCTAAGGCAAGAGCAGGCCCCGCTCCGAAACCGGAGACGGAAAGCGGCTACTCTCACGCTTCATTTTTGCGATGAAGTAAAAATCCCGGTGCGCGCAATCGCCCCGGGAACAGGTGAGTCTCCGCAAAGAGGATGTTCGGACTCCGCATGTCGTGCCCGACGCGTTCACGTCGTGCGTCCTCGCCCCTCGCCTTCACCGGATGCTACCCCGATTGGCTTTGGACCCGTGCGCCTAAAGCACAGGTTGTGGGTTTGGTTTGATGCGATACCGCAGCGCAACTGTGGCCGGTTTTCACGGCCTTCCCCGTCTCTGCAAAGTTTGGAAAAAGAACTCAGGCGAACGCGCACCCTGCGCACCACCCCGCGCCAAATCAAGCCCCAATCTTAAAAACATATCAACACATGCAAATATGAAGATATGTTTCTTGCAGCTACGCCGTCATTGCCTTCCCTTTTCCCCGCCAAACTCTTCCACCATGTCGACTCCCGCGCCCAAAATGTCCGCCGCTGAAACCGCTCTCCGCCGCCTGCTGGCCGAGCGCGTCGCCATCATCGACGGCGCGATGGGCACGACCATCCGCACCTACGGCATCACCGAGGAGCAGGCGCGCGGCGAACGCTTCAAAAACGCCCCCAAAGATCTCAAGAACAACGGCGACATCTACTCGCTCACCCAGCCGAAGGTGATCTGCGACATCCACCGCCGCTTCCTGGAGGCAGGAGCGGACATTATCGAGACCAACACGTTTTCTGCTACCAGCATCGGCCAGAGCGAGTTCTTCATCGAAGACCCCCGCGAACACGGCGGCCGCAAAGACCCGGTGTTCTACCAAAAGGTCATCGAGGACAAATTCCTCCAAGAACTCGCCCACGACATCAATTATGAGTCCGCGCGCCAGTGCCGCGAGTGGGCCGACCGCATCGCCAACGCCACCGGCCGCCGCCGCTACGTTGCCGGCGCCATCGGACCGCTCACCGTCTCGCTTTCCAATTCGCCCGACGCCGACGACGCCGGCTTCCGCGTCATCACCTTCGATCAGGTCAAAGCCGACTACCGCCGACAGATCCGCTCCCTCATCGCCGGCGGCTCCGACCTCCTCCTCGTCGAGACGATTTTCGATTCCCTCAATGCCAAGGCCGCCCTCGTCGCCATCGAAGAAATCTTCGCCGAGGACAACATCCGCCTCCCCCTCATGGTCTCGGCCGCCGTCGGCCGCGGCGGCGAAACGATGATCTCCGCGCAGACCGTCGAGGCCCTTTGGAACGCCATCCACAGCCACAACCCGCTCTCCATCGGTCTCAACTGCTCCATCGGCCCCGACCTGATGCGGCCCTTCCTCGCCGAGCTCGCGGAGAAGGCCACCGATACCTTCGTTTCCGCCTACCCGAACGCCGGCCTCCCGAATCCGCTCACGCCCACCGGCTTCGACTTGGAGCCCGCCGACATGGCGCGCTTCATGAGCGAGTTCGCCGACAGCCATCTGTGCAACATCGCCGGCGGCTGCTGCGGCAACACCCCCGAGCACATCGCCGCGATCGCCAACGCCCTGGCCCCCAAATCTCCTCGCAAACCCACCGTCACCCGCGTCACGCCCAACGCTACCGCTTCCGCCGCCGACCTCGCGACCGCCAACTCCGACCTACTCGCTACCCGCTACTCGCTACCCGCTACTTCACCCAAGCCCCTCCGCCTCTCCGGCTCCCTCCCCTTCACTCAGCAGACCGGCACCTACCTCATGGTCGGCGAACGCACCAACGTCGCCGGCTCCCCCAAGTTCGCCAAGCTCATCAAGGCCGGCAATTACGAGGAAGCCGTCTCCGTCGCCCGCCAGCAGGTGGACAACGGCGCCAACGTCATCGACGTCTGCATGGACGACGGTCTCATCGACGGCGTCGCCGCCATGACGCGTTTCCTCCAGCTCATCGGCAGCGAACCCGAGATCGCCAAGGTCCCCATCATGGTGGACTCCTCCAAGTGGGAAGTCATCGAAGCCGGCCTGAAATGCCTTCAAGGCAAAGGCATCGTGAACTCCATCTCTCTTAAGGAAGGCGAAGCGAAGTTCCTCGAACAAGCCCGCACCATCCTCCGCTACGGCGCCGCGGTCGTCGTGATGGCCTTCGACGAAAACGGCCAGGCCGCCTCCTACGCCGAAAAAATCCGCATCTGCGAACGCGCCTACCGCCTCCTCGTGGACCGCGTCGGCTTCCCTCCCGAAGACATCATCTTCGACCCCAACATCCTCACCGTCGGCACCGGCATCGAAGAGCACAACAACTACGCCGTCGATTTCATCGAGGCCACGCGCTGGATCAAAAAGAACCTCCCCCACGCCAAAGTCTCCGGCGGCGTCTCCAACGTCTCCTTCAGCTTCCGCGGCAACAACCCCGTGCGCGAAGCCATGCACGCCGCGTTCCTGTATCACGCGATCAAAGCCGGCATGGACATGGGCATCGTCAACCCGTCGATGCTCGAAGTTTACGAAGAAGTTGAACCCGAGCTCCTCGTCCTCGTCGAAGACGTCCTCCTCAACCGCCGCCCCGACGCCACCGAGCGCCTCGTCGAATACGGCGAAAAGTTAAAAGCCTCCGGCGCCGCCAAGGACCAGAAGGCCGACATCGCCGTCCTCGAAGCCTGGCGCCAAGGCACCGTCGAGGAACGCCTCTCCCACGCCCTCGTCAAAGGCATCGACGCTTGGATCGATCAGGACACCGAGGAGGCCCGCCAGAAATACGGCAAGCCCCTCACCATCATCGAAGGCCCGCTCATGGACGGCATGCGTGTCGTCGGCGACCTCTTCGGCGCGGGCAAAATGTTTCTCCCCCAGGTCGTCAAAAGCGCCCGCGTGATGAAGAAGGCTGTCGCCTACTTGCAGCCCTTCATGGAGGCGGAGAAAGCCGCGCTCGTCGCCTCCGGCGGCACCGCCAAGGCCCAGGGCAAAATCATCATGGCCACCGTCAAAGGCGACGTGCACGACATCGGCAAAAACATCGTCGGCGTCGTCCTCGCTTGTAATAACTACGAGGTCATCGACCTCGGCGTCATGGTCTCGTGCGAGAAAATCCTCGCCGCCGCGAAGGAGAAAAACGCCGACATCATCGGCCTCTCCGGCCTCATCACCCCCTCCCTCGACGAGATGGTCCACAACGCCAAGGAAATGGAGCGCCAGGGCTTCAAGATCCCGCTCCTCATCGGCGGCGCCACCACGTCGGCCGCGCACAACGCGGTGAAGATCGCCCCGCACTACTCCGAGCCCGTCATCCATGTGCTCGACGCCTCGCGTGTCATCGGCGTCGTCTCGCAGCTCCTCAATCCCGACAACAAAGCCGCCTACGTCGCCGAAGTCCGCGCCAAGCAGGAAAAATCCCGCACCGACTTCGCCTCCCGCCAGAACAAACGCCCGCTCCTCGCCCTCGCCGACGCCCGCGCCCGCGCCCCGCAATTCGACTGGGCCGCGACCGACATCCCGAAACCGTCGTTCCTGGGCACGCAGGTCTTCCGCGACGCGTCCGTGAAAGAGCTCCTCGAAAAGGAATTCATCGATTGGGGCCCGTTCTTCAGCGCGTGGGAACTCCACGGCCGCTATCCCGACATCCTCAAGGACGAGGTGGTCGGCGCCGAAGCCACCAAACTCTTCGCCGATGCCCAGGCCATGTTTAAGCGCATCATCGCCGAAAACCGTTTCCAGCCGCAGGCCATCCAGACCTTCTGGCCCGCCAACAGCGTCGGCGACTCCGTCGAAATCTACACCGACGAATCGCGCACGCAGGTCCTGCACACCTTCCACTTCCTGCGCCAGCAGCTCGAAAAGTCCGAAGGCCAACCCAACCTCTGCCTCGCCGACTACATTGCCCCGAAGTCCTCCGGACGCGCCGACTACCTCGGCCAATTCGCCGTGACCGCCGGCCCCGGAGTCGAAGCCTTCTCCGCCGAATTCAAAGCCGCCGGCGACGACTACAACGCGATCATGGTGCAGGCCCTCGGCGACCGCATCGCCGAAGCGATGGCCGAGTTCTTCCACAAAAAAGAACGCGACCTCAGCACCTTCGGCCTCACGGAAAACCTGAGCCCCTACGACATCATCCGCGAAAAATACCGCGGCATCCGCCCGGCCCCCGGCTACCCCGCGTGCCCCGATCACCGCCACAAGCCGCAGATCTGGAACCTGGTCCCCGTCGAAAAAGAAATCGGCATCAAGCTCACCGAAAGCTGCGCCATGTATCCCGCGTCCTCAGTGAGCGGCTTCTACTTCAACCACCCCGAGTCCAAATACTACGCCGTAGGAAAGCTCGGGAAGGACCAAATCGAAGACTACGCCGCCCGCACCGGCGAGCCCCTCGCCGAGCATGAGCGCTGGCTCGGCTCTTACCTCGACTACGACCCGGCGTAGCCGCACCTCGCTGGCCCGCGAGGTGCTCAGAGAATAGGTCCTATACGTCACATAGGACCTATTCTCCGATGCACCCACCCGACGGCTTCCTGCCTCCCCACGGCAACTACCGCGAGCTCCTGTCCTACCAGAAAGCCGAAGTCATCTACGACATCACGCACCGGTTCGCGCACACTTACCTCGCCAAGGGCGACCGCACCATCGACCAAATGGTGCAGTCCGCGCGTTCCGGTAAGCAAAACATCCTCGAAGGCAGCAAAGCTGCAGTCACCTCCAAGGAGATGGAGCTCAAGCTCACCAACGTCGCCCGCGCCAGCCTCGAAGAACTGCTCGACGACTACCGCGATTACCTCCGCGTCCGCGACCATACGCTCTGGCTCAAAGACTCCAAAGAAGCCCTCTACGTCCGCAAGCTGGGCTCACAGCCACATCAGTCCTATGAGACCTATAGGCCCTATGTCGAAACCCGCCCGCCCGAGATCATCGCCAACATCGCGATCTGCCTGATCCACCAGGCCAACTACCTCCTCGACCAGCAAGTCCGCCGCCTCGAACAAGATTTCCTCAAAGAAGGCGGCCTCCGCGAGCGCATGACCAAAGCCCGCCTCCAAAGCCGCGCCCGCAGCACCCAGCCATAAGTCCCCTCCGTCCCCTTGGTCGTATAAGCCTTATTGCGATCATCCCGCACCGATACCCCGTCTCATCCACCTCGCCCCATGCCATTACGCCCCACCCTTGGCATCCTGCTGCTCCTGATTTCCACCGGCATCTCGCTTTTCGCCGACACCACATCCGAAACTCCCGAGCCGTTCGCATCCCTGCCCCGACATCTGCAGCCACGCGCGTCCGAATTTCCCCTCGTCCCATCCGACACCGATGGCGAAACGGCCCACATCACTACCCTCACCCTTAATCAAAAACCGGAGGTCTTCGACAGCGGTCACGCCTTCGACGCGATTCGCATCCGCTCACCCAAACAACCCGGCCTCGATCTGATCTGGGCCTTCAGCACACCGACCGCGTGGCGCCACTGGTATATCCTTCCCGCCACCGGAGCGCCCAAACCCGGCTTCAAAAACTGGTTCAACGGCGACCGCGCCTATGCCGGCCTCGACGGCGACATCGCCAACCCCGTCACCCTGCAATCCCTCGACGCCGCCTACTTCGAGCCGGACCGCGAATACCTCATCTGGTTTTGCCAAACCCGGCACACGCCCGATCCCGCACCCCTAAAACTCACGCTGCGATTTTCCCCGCCGCCGAAGGACAACCAGCCCTGGAATCTGAAGACGATCGAGGAAGCCCTGAAGTTGAAGACCGCGCCCGCCGCCGCCCAATCCGACTACTTCAAAAGCCGCGGAGCCCGCATCCTGTGCGACACCGACCTCTTCCACCCCGAAGACGCAGCCAGCCAGATGGACCATTTTCTCTACACCCGCCGCCAGACCGAGTTCATGAAAGACGGACTCTATATCACCATCGAGACGAGCTGTCCGCCCTGCCACGGTTCGCCAAAACTCGCCGACATCATTCGCAAACACGGCGCGCCCGATTGCGTGCTCACCACCGCCCAATACAACGCCACCCGCACCGAAGACTCCGGAGAACCCACCGAATACGACCGCCACTACTACGACTACTTCGTATTCGAGACCGATCCCGCGGATCGCGAACAACACATTCGGCGAGTGTCGTCGCAGTATTTCGACACCACGAAAGCCAGACCCGCGAAAGCGCCCGATCTCACATGGGCGGATGTCACCCTTGTCGGCACGGATTTCCGCCTGTTCTACGATCACGGTCGCGAGATCGCGCGCTACATCCGCTGGCAGACGCCCGAGGCCAAACGCATCTCCGGCGAAACGATCCCCGCCGCCTACCAACGCACCTACGACGACGGTGAGCCGATGGAAAAACTCACCTACGCTCACGACGGCAACTGGACCTACGAATCCTATTATCGGTCCGGCCCCGTGTATCGGCGATGCGCGTATCTCGACGGAAAGCTCGAAGGCGGCCTGACCGACTATTTCGAAAACGGCGGCAAACGCGTGCAAGCGACCTACCGGCAAGGCAAGCTCCACGGACGCCTCCAAGTCTGGTCCGAAGACAGCCGCGTTGAACGCGACCAATACTTCGTGGACGGCAAACCCAAAAAAAACGCCCCCTGCACCGGCAAGCCTGGTCGATTGAAACGTAGCGACAGAGCCGCGCCATTACCCACCTCCGTCCCCATAAACCCCATTTGTCCTATTCATCCGACGGATCTCACTCCAGCGCGCCCACGATTCTCAACGCCACCGATGCCGCGCAGACATCAGCCAGCTTGCTGTTCGCTCGAACACGACCTATCCCCATCGGGCTGATGGAAGCACCTGTATTGCCCCCTCTACGTCGCCAGCGCCTTCGCGTGCGTGGTATTCGGCTGCGATTTCTGATTTCTTAGCCACCTCCACCGACATCGTTTTCGCCACGTTGGCCGACAACCGTGATTTTGACTTGTTGGCGAATCAGAAGGAAGCCTGGCAGCAACAATTGGCCATTCTTCGTGGTGCTCTGGTCGGGCTAAACGGCTTAATCTGTTTTGAATTCATCGTGCCTCGAATGGGTCGCCGCATTGATGTGGTGCTGGTCCTAGACCCCGTGCTGTTCGTTATCGAATTCAAGGTCGGGGAAGTTGAATTCACACGCGCCGCTCTCGATCAAGTTTGGGACTATGCGCTCGACCTGAAAAACTTCCACGCCGCGAGCCACGAGGCTGCCTTAGTCCCACTTCTCGTGGCCACCGGGGCAGCAGAAGCTTCTGACCCCAGCCCATTGAAGGCTGATCCCGATCACGTTTACACACCGCTGCTCGTCACCCCTGCAAAACTTCGAGCAACCATCGACCACTGTCGGACCGAGATTCCAGCCAACACCTCGCTCCACATTCAGACGTGGCTAAACGCCTCTTACCGGCCGAGTCCTACAATAGTCGAAGCAGCTCGCGCGCTCTACGCTCAACACTCCGTCGAAGCTATCGCTCGATATGACGCAGGAGCACCAAACCTCGCAATCACGTCGCGCCGCATCGAAGAGCTCATCGATGAAGCCCGCCGACTCCGTCGAAAATCGATCTGCTTTGTGACCGGCGTCCCCGGTGCCGGAAAAACACTCGTTGGCCTAAATATCGCCACACAACGCCGAGACGAACACGACCTTACCCATGCCGTTTTCCTCTCAGGCAACGGTCCGCTGGTTGCCGTGCTCCGCGAAGCGCTTACGCGTGACGAAGTGGACCGCGGTAAAGCGAAGGGCAAACGCACCCGAAAAGGAGAAGTCCGTAAGCGTGTGGAATCATTCATCCAAAACATCCACCACTTCCGCGACGAAGCCATTAAAGATCCAGCACCACCGCACGAGCGCGTAGTGATCTTTGATGAAGCCCAGCGCGCATGGAACCGCCAACAAACCTCCAATTTTATGCGACGAAAAAAAGGCCAGCCCGACTTCGACCAGTCGGAGCCGGAATTTTTGATCCGCTATATGGACCGTCACGACGACTGGGCGCTGATCGTATGCCTCGTCGGCGGCGGCCAAGAAATCAACACCGGTGAAGCCGGCATCTCCGAATGGTTGTCCGCGGCCAAAGAGAAGTTCCCCCATTGGCATCTCTACATCTCCGAGCACCTCCAAGACTCGGAGTATGGTGCGGCTGCTAATTTGACCGCGCTTCGCGACCACCCACAAACTCACCTTGAGCCATATCTACATTTGGCAGTTTCGATGCGGTCCTTCCGCGCAGAAAATGTCTCGGCCTTCGTGAAGGCATTGCTCGACGTGGAACATGATGCCGCACGCTCCCTGTTTGCCCAAATCAAAGACCGTTTCCCGATTCTCCTAACCCGCGATCTGAACACCGCCAAAAAGTGGGTTCGCCAACAGGCCCGAGGCACCGAGCGCTTCGGATTAGTGGCCTCATCAAAAGCGATGCGTCTCAAACCCCACGCTATCGATATTCGTGTCAGCATCGATCCGGTGCACTGGTTCCTTAACGAACGCGATGACACGCGTTCCAGCTACTATCTCGAAGATGCAGCCACGGAGTTTCAGGTGCAGGGACTCGAACTCGATTGGACGTGCGTGACGTGGGACGCCGATCTTCGTATTGGACAGTCCGGATGGAGTTTTCATGACTTTCGCGGCGACCGCTGGACTAACATAAACAACACGGACAACCGAGCATACCTGAAGAACGCTTACCGGGTTCTCCTCACGCGTGCCCGCCAAGGCATGATCATCTTTGTGCCACCGGGGGAAAATGAAGACCCCACCCGCACATCCGGCTTCTACGACACCACTTATAATTACCTGCTAGGCTTAGGCATCCCAACTATGTGAATTGAAGGCTCCGAATCGCCGTCTTCGTGGACGGCTGTTTCTGGCACGGCTGCCCGATTCATGCCATCCAGCCCAAGCAGAACGCGGAATTCTGGCGGACAAAGATCGCTCGCAACCAAGCCCGCGACCGCCTCGTCACCCGCACACTCCGAGCCCGAGGCTGGTGCGTCATCAGGCTATGGCAGCACGTTTACGACGTGTCGGCCTCATCGCTCAACCTCTGATGGTTCAGGTCCGCGGCGACTCTTTCTGAAAAAACTCCAGCAAGGCCGCCACGGCCCGAGTAGGTGTGCCCCCCTGTCGGCGGATGACTCCGATCGTCCGCCGCATCTCCGCCAGCGGTCGGTAACGCACCACTCCTTCGCCGCTCCCGTCCGCCTCCGCGCACGCCATCTCCGGGACGACTGAGACGCCCCAACCCGCCGCTACGAAGGCCCGCACCGTCTCGATCTGCGCACTGCGAAAACTCACCCGCGGCGTAAAGCCCTCCATCCGGCAAAATGACAGCGCCTGCCCCGCCAGGCAGTGCCCTTCCTGCATCAAGATAAACGGCTCCGCTTCCAAATCCGCCAGCGCCAGCCGCCGCTTCTTCGCCAACGCATGTCCCGTCGGCAGCGCGATCAACAAGGGCTCGTCGAAGAGAGCCAATGATTCCAAACCGCGTCGCTCCACCGGCAGGCTCACCAGCGCCAGATCGATCTCCTTGGCCAACACCGCCCGCGCGAGTTGCTCCGTCGTATCCTCGTGCACCACCACTTCCACCTCGGGAAACTTCGCCGCGAAATCCCGCAGCCGTCGCGGCAGATAATAAGGTGCCACCGTCGGCAGCGCCCCCAATGCCACCCGCCCGCGAACCACGGCCCCCGCGTCGCGCACATTCTCTCGGGCCCTCTCCACTTCGTCCAGCACCCGTTCCGCATGCGCCTGCAAACGCGCTCCCGCCGGCGTGAGCGCCACCGCCCGTCGTGTCCGCTCGAACAGCCGCTCCCCCAGTTCATCTTCGAGCTTCATGATCTGCTGGCTCAGCGACGGCTGCGCCACGCGACATTGCTCCGCCGCGCGGCTGAAATTCGCCGTGCGAGCCACCGCCAAGAAGTAACGCAGTTGGTGAATCTCCATAGTATTTTCCTATTACAACTAGGTTTAACTAATATTTCACGCCTATTCATTAAACCGGTAATCTCGGAGCATGTCCTCCGAAAATCCGTCCCCCACGCTCACCACCGCCTTCGGCATCCCCGTCGCCGACAACCAAAACACCCTCACCGCCGGCCCGCGCGGCCCCGTTCTCCTCCAGGATTTCCACCTCCTCGAAAAGCTCGCCCACTTCAACCGCGAGCGCCTCCCCGAGCGCGTCGTCCACGCCAAGGGCTCCGCTGCCTACGGCAAGCTCACCATCACCCACGACATCTCCAAATACTCGAAGGCGAAACTTTTCGCGCGCGTAGGCACCGAGGTCGAGGCCTTCCTCCGCTTCTCCACCGTCGCCGGCGAGCGCGGCGCCGCCGACGCCGAGCGCGACGTGCGCGGTTTTTCCCTCCGTTTCTACACCGACGAGGGCAACTGGGACATCGTCGGCAACAACACCCCCGTCTTCTTCATCCGCGACCCGCTCAAATTCCCCGACTTCATCCACACCCAGAAACGCGACCCGCAGACCAACCTCCGCAACGCCACCGCCGCCTGGGACTTCTGGTCGCTCTCCCCCGAGTCGCTCCACCAGGTCACCATCCTCATGAGCGACCGCGGCATCCCGAAAAACCTGCGCCAAATGCACGGCTTCGGCTCGCACACCTACTCCTTCGTCAACGCCCTCGGCGAACGCCACTGGGTGAAGTTTCATTTCAAATCCCTCCAAGGCATCGCGACCTACACCGACGCCGAGGCCGCCGAAGTCGTCGGAAGAGACCGCGAGTCCTCCCAGCACGACCTCTTCCACGCCATCGCCGACGGCAATTTCCCCCGCTGGCGATTCTGCGTGCAGCTCATGAGCGAGGCGCAGGCCGCCGCCTTCCGCTGGAACCCCTTCGACCTCACCAAAGTCTGGCACCAGGCCGAATTCCCCCTCCACGAAGTCGGCATCCTCGAGCTCAACCGCAACCCGCGCAACTACCACGCCGAGGTCGAGCAGGCCGCCTTCTCCCCCGCCAATGTCGTCCCCGGCATCGGCCACTCGCCCGACAAGGTTCTCCAAGCGCGCATCTTCTCTTATCCCGACGCCCACCGCTACCGCCTCGGCGCCAACTACCAACTCCTCCCCGTCAACGCCCCCCGCTGCCCCGTCTTCAACTACCAACGCGACGGCGCCATGCGGTTCGACGCCAACGGCGGGGTCGGCCCCAACTACGAGCCCAACTCCTTCGGCGGCCCGAAGGAGTGCCCCGCCTTCGCCGAGCCCGCGCTCAAGCTCGATGGCGACGCCAACCGCCACGACCACCGCGCCGGCAACGACGACTACACGCAGCCGGGAAATCTCTTCCGCCTCTTCGACGACGCGCAAAAGCAGCGCCTCTTCGGCAACATCGCCCGCCACATGGCCTCGGTGCAGCGCGAGATCCAGCTCCGCCAGATCTGCCACTTCTTCCGCGCCGACCCCGCCTACGGCCTCGGCGTCGCCCAAGCGCTCAACCTCGATATCCGCGAATTTGTCGCGAAGTCCCAAGCACACTCCCGCACATGAACCCGAGCCCTATCACCTGCGCTTCCGCTCCGGTCACCGCTCAAGTCCTCACCGCCGACGAAATCACCCTCGAATTCCCACTCTGGCTGCTCCTCGGCGCCTAAAAAAACCGCAACACCCTCATGTCCGCACCCACACTCCACACCGCCTCTCGCGAGGATGGCCAGCGCCTCGCGACCCAACTCGCCGACTCCCTCCTCTCCGTTCTTCCTCCCGTCCCCGCGACGATGCCAGAAATGCTGCGCACCCGCACCGGACATCCCGACCGCGCCACCGTGACCGCCATCTACTTCCACGCCATCGCCCTCGTGAACAACGGTTGGCCGGGCGCGTAAGTTTCTCCGTCCCGCACTGGACTTCGGCGCACGCACGGCGGTTGGCAGATTACGAAAAACGACTACGTTTTTCAGATGAGCCTTCGCCTTGATCCCAACGCAGTCTGCGATGCCTGCGGCTGTTTCGGCGCCTTCCGTTTTGAAACGGAAACGCTGTGCGCCGACTGCTACGCAAACCACGGTTCGTGCTGCTCCGCCGAGTTCAGCGGTCGCCCGTCCGACTGCGAAAAAGTGGAGCGCGCCGACGATCCGCCTCCGGCCTCGCCGCACCACGGTTAAACCGAATTTTCCCCACCTTGGGCGCACTTCTCTGCCCCATGGGCGTGTTTGGGAAATAGACCGGCCCAGCTTCACTCGCAGAGCTTGGCGATGCTGGTCTATTTACCAATCACGCCCCAGGCTTTCGGCCTCCATGTTTTCGATCACGAGGCAGAAATTTTGATCACAAAGCCCGAAACACAAAACGATCTGCCGATTTGCGTCTCTTGTGCGTTTTGTGGCTATCTCAGTGAACGATGCAGGCTAAGCCGCCCCCAAGGCCACCTCGGATGACACGTTGATCCCGGGCGCAACGCCGATGGCACGGAAGATGCGACACCGTCATCGAACCCCATCCTTCGATGACCGGAACCGACCACGCGCGCACGCTTGAGGAACTGGAAGCCGTATTCGCAAACCCGGCAGCATGCCGCGAGTCCTGCCGCAACATCACCGATCAAGCCATCCGCCTCGCCGCCCGCGGCCATGCCGGGGCGATTCTGGACATACTGCAACGCACATCCGAGAAGGCCCTGTTCCTCCCGCTCGCGGAAGGTCTGCGCCTCCACCTCGGAATGGTGATCACCTCGACGGGCGCCGCCCGCGCGCTCGCCATCTATGTCGCCGAACAAATCCGCCGGGAAACCAACCATCCCTTCGGCACGCCCTCGACCATCTGAGCACATCTTCGTGGCGCCGTCGCGCCATCCTGAAACACGACGCCCCTCTCGGGTTAACCAACCCGCGCCGACTCCAGCACACGCAGCATCTCCGCGTGGATGCGTCCGTTGCTCGCCACATAGCGGCCACGGTCTTCGCGCTGCGGAAACTCGCCACCCGCATAATCCGTGACCCTGCCGCCCGCCTCGCGGGCGATCAGCATGCCCGCCATCGCGTCGTAGGGCTTCAGGTCCTTTTCCCAATATCCATCGAGCCGTCCCGCGCCCACATAGCATAGATCCAGCGCCGCGCTGCCGAGCCGGCGCTCGCCGCGGATACGCGTCAAAAACGCCGACCATTCCTTCAAGTTGTTATCCGGGTTGGTGTGTTTGTCGTAAGGAAAACCACTGGTGATCACGGCATCAACGAGTTCCGCCGTCTGGGTCACGCGCAGCGGTTGGCCGTTGAGCGTCGCTCCGCCCCCGAGGGTTGCGGCGAACAACTCGCGCCGCGTCGGATCATAAACGACCCCAAGCAGCGGACGCCGGTCGGCCGTCGCCAGCGCGATGCTGATGCAGAAGTGCGGGAGCTTGCTCGCAAAGTTAACCGTGCCGTCGATCGGATCGACAAACCAGTGATACGCCGCCCCGGCCGCCGACGCGCCCTGGCCGCCACCCTCCTCACCCACGATGTGATGGTCGGGACATAAGCGCCGCAGCTCGGCCACGATATGCGCCTCCACCTCCGTGTCGGCCGCCGTGACGATATCGATGCGACTGCTCTTCGTCGTGGTCGGAATCGGCGCCGCGAAATGGCGCATGACGATTTCCCCCGCGCTGTGCGCGAGAGCGGTGATGGCGGGCAACAACTCGTGGATCATGTCGCCCACGCTGCCCGGGCGCATACCCCGCGAAAACCCAAAAACGCCCGAAAATGTCCTCTCCAAGACCATGCGTCCCAACGTCCGTTTGTTCGCGTCACAAGTTCGCTTACATATACCGGGGAATCTCCCTAGGAAATATTACGATCAGGTGAAATCGCTGGCACAAAACATGCAAGTGCTTGTTGAAAGACATCGCCCGCCCACTCTGTCACCATGACCGGAAACAATCACACGCACCACCTGCTGGAATTGGACGCGTTTTTCGCCGATCGGACGATCTGCCGCGACTCGTTCCGCCTGTTGATTCATTTCGCCATCCGCCTGGCCGCCGTCGGACACGCCGCCGAAGTGCTCGCGATCGTTGAACGGTCGCCGGAAGTCGCGTTGTTCCAGCCGTTGGCCGACGGCCTGCGGCTCCACATGGGACATTCCATTGAAGCGACCGGACAGGCGCGCGTTCTCGCTCACCAAATCACCGGCAAGATCTACGACGAAATGGCGGCAAATCAGGGCGCCCATTCGATCGCCTGAACACAGTTGGGTGAGCCCGGCCTTCCGCAGCTAATCGAGAAAGCGTAGCGGGGAGCGCCAGCGACCTCGTTCCCCATGACGGGTCGCTGGCGCTCCCCACTACGTTTTGAATTTCTTCCATCGCAGGACCGCACCTCGCGCTTGCCATTCGCGCCGGACCGGGTCTTCATCCCGCCCACTTCACCCGTGCTCAATCCGCATAAAATCCGTGTAACCGCTCTCGCTCTTTGGCGCGCCATTCGCGCCGACGGGTGCGTGACTGCGCGGAGGGTAATCGTTTCTTGATCTGAAAAGAAATCGTCCTCGTCGAAGCAACCGCGCCCGATTCCCGGCGCGGTTTTTTTTGCGCCGTCATCGGGTCGTCCCGTCACACGACACACCCGCACCATGACATCCCTCCCTCCTCCCGCCCGGTCCTCGAGTCACAGCCGCCTGCTCATGCTCGGATCAGCCGCGTGCTTTATCACCAATGTGCTGCTCATTCGCGCGCTCGGCGGGATCGAGAGCGTCAGCCTGTGGGTGGTCGTGTCGGCGCGTTTCATCGTCGGGCTGATGATCGTGCTGACGGTTTACCGGCGCGATTTTCAGCCGATGCGCCTCTTCACACGCGGAAAGCTCGTCGAGCGTGGCGTGTTGGGTGCGATCGGCACGCTTGGGTTTTATTACACGGTCACCACGCTCGGCGCGGGTCGCGCCACGTTTATCAGCAGCACCTACGTCATCTGGGGCGGGTTGCTCGCGGTGAGGGTGCTGCGGGAGCGGTTGCGCCCGGCGTTGCTGATCGGAGCGGTCATCACCCTGCTCGGACTGGCCTTGCTCACCAATCCGTTTTCCCGAGGCGTCTCCGCAGGCGCCCACGATGCGCTGGCGTTGTTCATCGCGTTGGGTTCGGCGTGGATCATCGTGACCATTCGCCAGCTGCACCGGACTGAACACAGCTCGACCATTTTCGCGGCCCAATGCGTTTACGGCCTGCTGCTGTGCGGCTTGCCCGCGCTAGGCGGGCTGGCCGCGCTTACGCCGGTCGCGTGGGCGGTGCTGGCACTGGCCAGCGTGTGCGCAGGCGCCGGGCAACTTCTCATGACCCACGCGTTTCGTGAACTCAAGGTGGCGGAAGGCTCGTTGATACAAATGCTCGTGCCGCTCGGCATCGCCGCGGGCGGCATGACCTTCTTCGGCGAACATTTTACCGTGGCCGAATTGTTCGGAGGTGGGCTCATCCTCGTCGGAGCCGTCGCGCCTGCGTTGGTCGCCGAACGTCGCCTCGCGGCGTGATGTCGCCCGGCGCCTCAGGCTTTCGCCAGCTCGATCCAAAAACGCGCACCCGTGCCTTCGGCGGAAATCACGCCCACCTTGCCATCCATGCGTTCGACGCCTTTGCGCACGATCGAGAGGCCGATGCCCGTGCCGCCATACTCGCGGCCGTGTAAACGCTCAAACACGCGGAAAATCCGCTCCTGATGGTGCGCCGCGATGCCGATGCCGTTGTCCTCCACCCACAGGCGCACCGTCCGTCCGAACTCTTCCGCGCGAAAGCCCACCTGAGGAATCCGGCCGGGAGGGACGAACTTGAGCGCGTTGCCGAGCAGGTTGGCGAGCACCTGCACCAGCATGCCTTCGTGTGCGCGCACCGCGGGAAAAGCCGGGGCCGTGTCGATTCGCGCGCCCCTCGCACTGATGTCCGCGTCGAACTGCGCGACCGCATCCCGCCAGACGGGCAGGACCTGGACTCGCGTCAAAGCCAGCTCCGAACGCGCGACCCGGCCATAAGCCAGAAGATCCGTCACCAATGCGTCCATGGAACCGGCCGCCCTCGCTATGCGCTTCGTATAGAGCAGGGCGTTTTCGCCGCCGCCATTCCCATGCTCCTCCATCAGCAAATCCGAGAAACTTTGCAACGACCTCAAGGGCGCGCGCAGGTCATGGGCAATTGAATACACCAACGTTTCCAACTGCGCGTTCGTTTCGGTGAGTTTGGCCGTGCGCTGCGCCACCAATCGCTCCAAGTCGGCCTGCACCTCGCGTTTGTCCGTGATGTCGACGCACGAACCGATGTAGCCGGTGAACTCGGCGCCCGCGCCGTAAAGGGGAATGCCGCGATTCAACCACCAACGCCATCGTCCGTCATGGCGACGCACCCGGCATTCCACCTCGAACTCTTTTCGCGCGTCGAAACACCGGTCGAATTGCTCCATGCACGACACCAAGTCATCGTGATGGATGACCACCTCGAACGCACGACCGACGACCTGCTCCAGCGTGCGCCCGGTGAACTCGAGAAACGTTTTGTTGGCCCACGTGCAGGCCTTTGCCGCGTCCGTCATCCAGATGGGCACGGGCGCGCTGTCGCTCAATCGACGGAACCTCGCCTCGCTCTGTCGCAGGGCCGCCTCGACCCGCTTGCGATCAATCGCGATCGCCGCCGTGCGCGTCGCCGTTTCCAGCACCCGCCAATCGCCCTTACCGGGCTCTTTCGGCTCGGGATAGTATTGGGCGAACGTGCCCAGCAACTGGCCTTGCGTGGACATGATCGGCATCGACCAGCAGGCGCCCAATCCATACGACGCCGCCAGTTCCTTCGCCACCGCCCATCGCGGATCGTTGGCGATGTCGGCCACGGCGACCGGTTGTTTAAGATGGGCCGCGGCGCCGCACGATCCTTGCAGGGGACCGATCGGCCAACCATCGATCTTCCGGTTATAATCCGCCGGCAGGCTCGGCGCCGCTCCGTGACGCAGGCACATGCCTGCCTCGTCAAAGAGCATGATCGAGGCAAACATCCGACGTTCCGACTGCAGCTCCACCATGCGAACAAGCGCATCCATCACCTCCGGCAAGGGACGATTCTCCGCCATGTATTGCAACACCCGGCGCTGCGCCTCGCCCGTGGCCTGGACGCGCTTGCGCTCCGTGATGCAACGCGAGGAGCCGGCCACCGCGATCACCTCGCCTGCGACGGTCGAAACCGGATTGAAGGTGTATTCATAATAATCCTTCACACCCGCCGCGCTGGTCAACGCGGCCTCGTCTTTGACGGGTTTGCGCGAGCGAACCACGTCGATGATCTGGCCGTGAAGGCGGTGCGCGAGTTCCGCCGGCAGTTTAAGATCGAGGAGTTGTCGACCCACCACCTCTTCCAGCGGGAGTTCCAAAAATTCCAACACCCGCCGATTGGCGTAGGTAAAACGCCCCTCCGAATCGAAGCTGTAGGCCATGTCCGTCAGATTCGAAAGCGTCAGATCACCATAGAGCGTTTGCGCCTCGATCTTATGCGTCACCCCGAGCTGGCGCTTGCCGGCGGTGATATCACGCACGAACACTGAAATTCCATCGACCGTGGGCAATGCGCGCACCTCCAGCCACGACTGCATAAGATCGAAGAAGATCTCGAAGGAATCCGGCTGTTGCGTGTCCATCGCGCGCCGAAAACTGAGCTCCACCGGCGTTCCGATGAGTTTTGGAAACAATTCCCACAGATCACGCGCGACGACTTCGTTCAGATCGGGAAAAAATTCCGCCGCCCACTTCAACGTGCCCGGATTACAAAACGCGACCCGCCAGTCCTTATCGATGAAGATGAATCCATCGGTAATGGGTTCACGAAAGCCGCGAACTCCAGTTCCATTCGCAGGGCTGGCACTGGAAGAAGTGGAGTCCATGGAATAGCCCCAGAATCCTTTCAGTTACGAAAGCGTGTCAAATGGCTTAAGGACCTATTCAGCCATCGGGTTTTTTCGCGTTTAACTAGGCCCGAATGGATATCGATCCCCACCCTTCGCGAAGGCTCGTTTCACGCCGTTATCTTCGACATGCCGTCGCCGGTCCGGCCCCGCGTGCGTGGAGCGGAACCGTCCGAACGCCCTTGGGTCTGCGAGAGAAACCCATCCCAAGATGCTTAAATGGGCCCTCATTTTTTTCGTGATAGCCCTGATCGCCGGCGCGCTCGGCTTCACGACCATTGCCGGCACCTCCATCGCCATCGCCAAGGTGCTCTTCTTTATCTTCCTCGCGATCGTGGCGATCCTGGTGATCGCCGCGATTTTCATCGGCAAGAAGATCCTTTGAATCAGATCGCTCTTCGGGCGGACCACCAGCGCCGCAGTCCCCACCAGATCCCAAAGCCCAGGATCAACCACGCCGCCGAGGGCGCGGGCGCTTCCTTGAAATCAAGCGCGCTGTTTTGATCGAGTTTTTTGCGTTCGCTCACCTCGAGCATCCGCCACTGTGCGGTGTTTTCCACCACGATGTAACTGGTCGAGGCCAGCATCACGCCGCTCTCGCGACTCGCCGCCACCAGCTCCTTCAAATCCACCCCGGCGTCACCCGGCGTGCGTTCATGATCTTGCTGCCGCAGTTGCAACGCCACGGCGCTCGCCCACGGAGTTTCGTCCGCCGCCACCGCCACGCGCCCGACCGGTTGCCACATTGATGTTTCCGACGACCAATACTCGAGCCGGTCCGCGGGCGCAGCCTTTGCAAAACGCAGCGCACGTCCGCTCACCCAAGGACGCACCGACTTGCCGAGCCGTAGCAACGGGGCCGTCACCTCGCCCGCGACCGGCCAGTGAGTCCACGCGCCCTTCGCATCAAGGGTGTGAATCTCGATCACCGGGACCACATCGGCCCACGCTTTCGTCACGCTCAACTCAGGCGCGGTGGCCGGCGCCTTCCGACTCAAGATCACAAAAACCGGACGCGGCGGCAGCCCGCCCGCAGCGACCGCATCGAGATCGGCGTCGCGGTGCTTGCGGAGGGCCTGCGCCAACGCGAGGTCTGGCACAAATCCACCGCGCAAGGGCAGCGCTTCCAGGGCCGCCTTTTCGGACGACAGCTCCGCCGTTTCATAATTAGCCAAGGTCAGGCGCACGGAGCTCGCTGCGGGGAATTCCCTTCGCGCAAGACTCAGCGCCGAGACGAGATCGCCATCGAAACCATTGTCCGCGGAGCGATCCACGATGACGTGCAGATACGTGTCACGCGACGCAGCCGGCAATACCCGGGCTTCTTCACCGAGCGCGACCACGCAGCCCCGCTCGGTGTGCGCCAGTCTGGGACGAATCAGTTCAGCGAATTTCGCGAGCCCCAACGCCGGATCGTTCGATCCGTCCAACACGTTCGCATCGGCCAACTCGGCCGGCACGAGAAAATCAATCTCCACCACGCTCGGCGTGGCCGGCACGACAGGAAACACCCGCAGCTCCAGTTCATCCGGCGCGTTGTAGAAAAGCAGACCCGGATCGCGCCTTTCGCTGTCGCGGATCATCGAGTAGACCCACAGCGCCGTCTTCTTCTCGGTGATGCGTCCAGGCACCGGCGTGCCATTGATGTGGAGGCGGAACCCGCTCACGAAGACACCCGCCGGCAGCGGAAGGGCTTTAACGTATTCGGCGTTTGCGGAGCCGGTGTTGCGCAACGTCAGCGAGAGCGTGACCGTGGTCGCACCCTCGCCCGCCTTGGTGTTTACCTTGAGTGTTTCCACCTCGACCGCGCGTGGCGGCGGTGCCGAACGCGGCATGCGATTCCGATCACGGACGCTGGTGCGGCTTGCACCGAAGACATCACCCCGATTGCGGGCGACCAGATCGTTATTCGCCGTCGAACCCGGCTCGCCGAAAAACGCGTTTTCCAGGCGCGCGAGTTTGTCATCGGGCAGCACGAGATCATCGAATACCAGCCACGCATAATAATCCGACAGCAGCGGGTAATAGATGCCGTTTTTGTAGCTGCGATGATTCGCCAGCGCGCGCCGCAGATTCACGCGACTCGACTCATATGTGATCGGACCGGCGGTGATCGCCGGCGAGTAAACGTAATCAAGCGCGGCGTTGAGCGCGGCCTTGTCGGCCAGTCCACGCACCGTGAAAAATCCCGGCAGCAGCAGGAAGCAGAACACGCCCGTGACCAGGCGGCGGCCACTCGATCCACGCCGGGCTTTGTTGAGCAGGCCTAAATGCAGAATCAGCAACACGGTCGGCGTGAGCACCAGAAACCCCGCGCCGAATACGATCACCGCGAGGATCGAAAGCGGCAGGAAGGGCAGAAACACCACGAAGAAATACAACGTAAACGGCAGTGTCGCGCAGAGCAGGCCAAGGCTGAGCAACGGGCGGCGGGCGTGCCAGCAGGAGGCGATCAGGAGCATGGCCGCGTTCGTGATGGTCAGCGCGTAAACCTCCCACGCCTGAAAATCATTGGGAAAGGAAATCTCGCGATTGAGCAGCAAACCACCCAGCGGCATCGCCAGCGCGAAGATCAAGATGGCAACACGCTCCGTCGTGGGGTTCCACACCTCGACATCGCGCAGGCCCAGAGCGAGCACGCGAATGAGGGCGACAAACATGGCGACCCCCAAGCCGATCATCATCACGGAGACAAAATAGGCACCAAACTGAGCTGCATTTCCCATTCTCATCAGCGCCTGAACCACCAAAAACAGCAGCAACGGCGCGCCAATCGCCACCGCGAAACTGGTGACAAGCGCTTTCCCGCGATGATTGGCCGGACGCGCACACGCCAGCCGCATCATCCCCCAAAACAGCGCCGGCATGGCGAAGGCGAACTGGTTGTAGAAAAAGCGCTGAGGCGGATAGATCCAGTCCCTCACCGTGCGCGGCAGCAGGTCGTCGCCCATGCTCATGGCAAGCCACAGATACGCGGCCTGCACGACGATGGCGGGCAAACCCCACCACGCGGTGTGCGTTTGGGTGGACTCCGGGTCACGGCGCGTGCGCCGCCTGACGACGACGAACAGCGCGAGGCCGGCGAACACGTTGAGCACACCCGCCAAGCCGAGCAGGTGTGCATTCGCGTGTTCCTCCGCGTTCATATTTCCCTCGATCAGCCCGTAGCCTTGGAGGTTGAGCGCGAGCAACACGAGGACGGGCAAGATCCACAGCCACAGGATCGCGGCCGGCCCGAGTAATACGGGAGGAAGCAACGGCCGCGTCGGCTTGGCCTGGGATTCAATTGCGGGCGTGGGGAGTGCGGGAGCGTCCATAAAATTCCAAGAGGAGGTTGAGGGCGATGAGCGCGGTCAGAAAAACCACCGCGCCCGTGAGCATGTGCAGGAAGGAATCGTAAGCCGGAGGCAGCCGCGGAATCACCCAGCGGTGGGCCTGCTCGACGGCGATGAGGCGCAACGCATTGATGAAAAGCGTGAGCGGCACCGCGACGACGAGCGCGCCCGCCGCCGCGCAAGGCAGCAGCGCCGACCGCAGACGTTGCGCGAAATGCCAGCCGAGCAGCGCCGTCGTCATCAGGAAAAAATCCGTCGCGCTGCACGCCGTCGTCACCATCAATGGTTGGCCGGAAAACAACAGCGCCCAGCCTTCGTCCGTGCGCATTGTCGGCACGCCCGCCAACCCGCTTGCAAGCCGCGCCGCGCCACCCATGAAAACGCCCGCTTCGAGTTGGGGAAACACGTTGAGCAGAACCGCCCCGCAACCGGCCGCAATGACGGCCGACAGCAATCCATGGATCAGGCAAGTCGTATGTGGACGAGTCATTACGAGGGTATGAATGGAAGTAAGAAGGAACGTCCTCATGCCGACAGACTCTACATTCGCCGTGTGGTGCGCGTATGAAGTGGGCGTGAAGTTTTCATGAAATCGCCCGGCGCCACCCAACGCCCACCGGATCACCCGCCGCTGTGCACCCGCGCCGCCGCCGTGCGTTCTTTCAGCAACGCACTGAACGCGGCCCGTTCCTCGGGAGACTGCGGGTGCATCCGCGCGATCACCTCCGGCATCGCCATGCGCAAGGGCGAGGTCGCCAGAAAATCCGCCGCCATCACCGCCTGTCCGCGCGTGCGCAGTCCCGCATACACATGCAACTCCAGTTGCACCCGGAGCGCATCGTGTTCGGCCTTCAAACCGAGCGCGTTCAGCACAAACAACAACGCCTCCACCGTGGAAAACTGTCCTTCGCCCTGCTGCGCGCGCAGCCAGTAACGGCTCTTGCCCGTCATCGGCAGGCTCACGCGCCGGCCCCAGCCTTCGATGTCCTTCTTCATGTCCGCCGCCTCGCCCCAACTGCCGTCGAGGAGCAGCACCTGCACGTTCTCCGGCACGGCGTCGACCGGCATCGGCTCACCGAGCGGGTGCAGCACCCACAGTTCCTTGCCCGGACGCACGACTTGGTCGCGCGCCGGCACCGCGTCGTGTTTATAGACATGCGTGCGCGCCCCCGCGACCACGCGCTGGATGAGGTGACCCGTGCTGCTCGGTCGGAAAAACTCCCGCGTGTGCATGAGCACATCCACCGCCACCGGGCACTCCACCATGCGCAGCCCCTCGCACACGCACCAGCGCGGGACGTGCTGGCAGCGCGTGCAGCGCAACGTGGGATTGAGGACAACACTTCGGGCCATCCGGGACGTTATCCCAAGCAAGATCCCCGATTACAAACATAGTTCAAAACCAGCCCTCGAAACAGGGCACTTGGTGCTGCAATTGCTTTCATAGGACGCAACACACCACGACTGCATGGTCCACCCCGACACCGAACTGCGTTTTGTAAACGATAACATCGGCTGGGGCGTTTTCGCCACCCGCCCCCTTCCCAAGGGCACCATTGTCTGGGCACTTGATGTGCTCGACCAGAAGTTTAACCCCGGCGAAGTCGCCGCCCTTCCCGCCTACGCGCAGGCCACCCTGGAGAAATACTCCTACATCGACGCGCGCGGTCGTCACATTCTCTGCTGGGACCACGGGCGCTACTTCAACCACTCCTGCGCCGCCAACTGCCTCAGCCTCGGCTACGACTTCGAACTCGCCGTCCGCGACATCGCCGCCGGCGAGGAACTCACCGACGACTACGGCACACTCAACCCCCTCGCGCCTTTTCCCTGTCTCTGCGACACCAATGACTGCCGCGGTGCCGTCCAGCCCGACGACTTCACTCGACTCGGCGACCGCTGGAACAGCCGCGCCCGCGAGGCGTTTTTTCTGATGCCGACCGTCGCGCAACCGCTCTGGAACGTCCTCGCCGACCGCGCCGACATCGAAGCCGCCCTCGCCGATCCCAACCGCCTGCGCCCCATCCACGGCCACTACCACGTGCGCCCGGCCGCACTGGTCTAAGAAGCAGACAGGCCCCATCCCTCCCGCCCCACCAGCAAACCGCTCGACGCCGGCCTCGGGCCGGATGAAGCTCCGTATGCCCTTTTTCGGGTAACTTGCCGTGGCCCTTCGTCGCATCGCCATCCTCCTCGCCACCGCCGTGTTTCAACTCGGCGTGTTCACGCCATCCGCAACGGCCGAGACCCCTGTAGTTGAGTTTAAACCCATCGTTCCGCGCACCTACCCGCGCCCGGTGGAGTCTTGGCTGGAAGCGCAGATCGTCCTCTCCCGACGCGGATTTTCGAGCGGCCCGATCGACGGCATGGCAGGCGCCCAGTCTGCCTCTGCCCTGCGTGCATTTCAACTGTCCGCCGGCTTGCCCACGACCGGCTGGCTCGACGAGGCGACCAAGAACGCACTCGCCCTCGAACGTCCGCCACTCACGCAGATCGCCCTCACCCAAGCCGACCTTGCACGCCTCCAACCCACCGGGAAAACCTGGTTGGAGAAATCCCAGCAAACCGCGCTCGCCCACGAGACCGTCCTCGAGTTTGCCGCCGAACGCTCCCACGCGAGCCCCCGTTTTATCGAGGCGCTCAATTCCGCCGTGGACTGGAAAGCCCTTGCGCCCGGCGACCACCTTACCGTCCCGGATGTCGCGCTTACACCGTTTTCAACCTCGACCAAAGCCGCGCGCATCGAAGTGCGCCTCGCCGACCACGTCCTCCAAGTTCGCGATGCCGAGGACCAGCTGCTCGCTCATTTTCCCGTGAGCATCGCTCGCAACGTGGAAAAGCGCCCGGTCGGCGAACTCCACGTCACCGTGGTCATCGCGGACCCCAATTACACCTTCAACCCCGAGACCTTCCCCGAATCCTCCGAGGCCCGCGCGCTCGGCCGCAAGCTCATCCTCGCGCCCGGCCCCAACAACCCGGTGGGCGTCGCCTGGATCGGTCTGGATCGAACGGGCTACGGTATTCACGGAACCCCTACGCCAGAACACGTCGGTCGCACCGAGTCGCACGGCTGCTTCCGTCTGGCCAACTGGGATGCCCGCACCTTGCTCGCCCTGGCCCGGGTCGGCCTCCCCGTCACCGTGCTCCCCTGACCCCGCCCCGACCCTCGAGTAACCCAATAGGTTACTCGATGCCTTGGCCATTGGTTCAATCTCCTCGAACGTCGAGTAACCTATTGGGTTACCGAAATCGGGCCTTCGCAGCGTCGGAAGGGCCACCGTGACGGACGACGCGGGTCACAGGGACAGGTCGCGCCCGGCTTGCTTGTGCGCGAGCCAGTTTAGCATTTGCAAGAGCGTTTCAGCGTCGGGCATGCGGCTGCCGACCTTTAAATAATCGTTCAACCGTTGTTTCGGAATGCCCAGATAACGGGCCATCCTCACCTTCGAACCAAGAGGCCGCAGCTCTTCGCGAAGCCGGATCGCGCAGACGTTCCAGAGCGGCGTGTCCGGACCGGGTCGGCGCGTCAAATACGACCCGCGTCGGCGTGGTTGCAGGCTTTTACCCGCTTGTTTTATGCCCGCCTCGGCGGCAGTCGCCAGCAGCGCGCCCATATCCACCCAGAGGTTCAACTTCGGATGCGGTGACTTCATCCCGGTAACCTATTGGGTTACCCGATGCCGGCGAGCTTCGATGAGCAGGTATGGACTTACCTCCTTGCGCGTCTCCGTCCTCCGCGCTCACTTGAGGTATCCATGAATCTCACCAAGCACTGGGCCGCGCAGCTCGACGACTATGTGATCGATCTTGGCTGGTCGGCTGATGGCACCCGCCTCGCCGCCGCCGCGTCGTCTGGTCCCGTTTCCCTCTTTGCCGCGACTGACGGCGCCCGCGTCGACTTGCCCGGCCACGACGACGGCGCCAATTGCCTCGCGTGGCACCCCACGCGACCGCTCCTCGCCACCGGCGGACAAGACGCGAAGGTCAAATTCTGGGACGCCACCAACGCCCAGCACACCGCCTCGTCCGAGATCGGCGGCACCTGGGTCGAACAACTCACGTGGTCTCCCGACGGCGCCAAACTCGCCGCCGCCGCCGGTCGCCACCTCGCGTTTCTCCGCGCCGACGGCTCGACGCTGCATGCGTTCAAGCCCGCGCCGAAAACCATTAGCGCGATCGCCTGGCAACCCGCCGGCGGATGCCTTGCCTCCGCGTATTTCGGCGGCGTGTGCCTGTGGGACGCCGACGACTTCGTCGCACAAAAAGAATTCGCCTACGCCAACGGCATCCACGCCCTCGTGTGGTCGCCGGACAACCGCTGGCTCGTCTCCGGCAACCAGGACCCTAGCGTGCACCTCTGGCTCCCCGAGCAGAATGACGAGTTCCACATGAGCGGCTACGAAGGCAAGGTGAAGGACCTCTCCTTCGACCGCGATTCGCACTGGCTTGCCACGGGCGGCGGACAAGACGCGTGCCTCTGGGACTGCACCGGCACCGGCCCCGAGGGCCGCGAGCCCGTGATGTTGCCACATGATGCGAAGGTGTGCGCCGTGGCGTTTCAACACGCACACGGCCTGCTCGCCACCGCGAGCGCCGACGGCGTGGTCCAGCTCTGGAGTCCCGAACGTGCCAAGCCGCTCCGCGCGACGGTGAAAATGCCCGTGCCCGCGACCAAACTGTCATGGTCACCCGACGACTCCCTCCTCGCGGTCGGCAGCGAAAAAGGCGTCGTCTACGTGCTCAAAGTCGCGGACTGAGCTAGTGTTTGTCCATGCAGACACCCACCCCGGTCGCACACGACGAAGCCGGCTCGCGCTTCGTGCTCATGATTGACGGACAGCTCGCGCATGCCGACTACGTGCTCGAAGGCGACCGGATGATTTGCACGCACACCTTCGTGCCGCGCGAGTTGCGCGGACGCGGGCTCGCCGAGCAACTCGTGCGCGCCGCCCTGGCCGAAGCCCGCGCACGCGGCTGGCGCATAGTGCCGGCGTGCTCTTACGTCGCGACGTTTATCCAACGGCACCCGGAGTTCGGCGATCTAACCGCCTGACTCTCTATACCCGCTTCATTCCACCTGTGCGCACCAAACCCATTTGTCACTTAATAAGTGACAAATGGGTTTGGTCGCCTTCGATCTAATCCGTCAGGCACGCGTCGAGGGCGGTGCGGATCGCGGGCTCGTCGAGGCCGATGCCGATGAAGACGAGTTCCTGCCGTCGGTCGCCGTGCGGCTCGGCCCAGAGCGCGCGGATCGACTGAGGCCGGTCTTCCAGCCGCGCCTTGCCGTTTTCCACCAGCGCCGCCCACCAATAATTGAGCGTGTCGTAACGCACCACTCCACCCGCGATCGAGAGAAACGCCATTTCGTCAGGCTGTTCGCGCGTCCAAAAAAATCCTTTCGCACGCAACAAGCCCGGCAAGCCGGCCGCCATGAGTTGATACAACTTCTCCCGATCAAACGGTCGTCGCGCCTGATACACAAAAGACGTGATGCCGTATTTTGCCTCATGAGCGGCCGCGCTCTCGGTTGTTCGTCGCACGTGCTGAGCAGTTGGAGGCCCGACGACCTCGTCGGGTCTGATCGGCACGAGCGCCAACCGGCCCGACGAGGTCGTCGGTCCTCCAACATCGGCGGCCTTACCCGCCGCGTTGAGCTCTCGCACCCAGCGCGGCGCACCCAGCGTGGCCTTGGCATCGAAACGCACGCGGCCCAGCAAAAACTCGCCGGCCACCTGTCCGCGCTCGGTGCGCACGATCTCGGCGCGGGTGTTGAGACCGCGCACGATTTCCTCGACCTGCGCGCACTCGGCCTCGGTCGCTTGATCGCATTTGTTCACGAGCACCACGTCGGCGCATTCGGCCTGCTCCATCATCAACTCAAACACCGGTCGCTGTCCGCCGCCCATGCGTTCGCGGGCCACGGGCTTGGCCCGATGTCGCGTCCATTCGCGCAAAAAAGCCGGTGCGTCCACCACGGTGACCAGCGCCGACAACGTCGCAAAATCACCGAGCGCGCGACCGAAGGGATTCTTGCGGGTAAACAAACTCGCGATCGCCGACGGCTCGGCCACGCCGGTCGTCTCCACGATGATGTGTTCGTAACCGCGCGCCCCGATTTCAGCGCCTCCATCGCTTCCGGCCACCGCGAGTTCCGCGATGGTCTCGGCCAGCTCGTCCTTCGATGAGCAACACACGCAGCCGTTGCCCAGTTCGACGATGTCGCGCGCGGCGGCCGTCTCCGCACCGGCGCGCACCACGGCCGCGTCGATGTTGAGCGCGGCCACGTCGTTGACGACCACCGCCCAGCGCCGGCCCTCGGCCTGAGCAAGGAGGTGGTTGAGCAGCGTGGTTTTCCCCGCGCCCAAAAAACCACACAACACGGTCACGAGCGGCTTGGACTGGGCGTCCGCCATACGATCAATCGCTCAAAGAGCCGCCACGCCCAACGCCTTCACCCGCGCCTCGACCGCACCGAGATCCTGGAGGATTTCGAGCACGCGATTCATGTCGCCGTGAGTCGTGTCGTTGAAATTACGCTGAACGAACGCCTGTCGCGCAGCCTGCACCGCCGCGGTCGCGATCTGCGCCCGCGCCTTGTCCTCGCCGAGGTGCTCCAACAAAAACTCTCCGAGAAAGTGCGGCTGCTGCGTGCGATACAACCACGCGCCAAACTCATACAAGCGCGCACCCGCCGCCGCCACGCCTTCACTCAGCGCGAGGCCGCGTTCACGCAGCGCCGCCAGCCCGTCTTCCACGAGATCGCCCGCTTCTTCCAGACGCACGGACCGGTCCGGGTCTTCGCCCTTCGCCCGCCCCGCCGCGAGTTGACCGCCCAGCACCACGCACAACGCATGGCGGATGCGCAGCACGAGTTCCATTGCCTGCGGATCGCTCGTCTCGACCGTGGCGGCATGCACAAGAGCCTCGCGTCCTGCGGCCAGAGCCTCCCGCGTATCGCCGGCCAAGGCGCAGGCTTGCCCGTAATTGAACAACCGCGCCGCCAATTCGTAGGTTTCACCCGCGTCGCCGGCGTCGGCCGCCAGCGGACGGAACAACTCGACCGCTTTCCGATGCGCCTCGACCGCGCCGGCGGCGTCCTCCTGGCGCGAACGCAGCATGCCGAGATTGGACCAGGTGGACGCGAGGTTATGCAGCGCCGCCCGCTGCTGCATGGATGCCACCGGTTCCAGCACCGCGATCGCGCGTTCGAGCGATTTGGCCGCGTCCGCGAGACGGGCGGCGGTGGACTCTTTCGTGTCCTTCACGCTGTTGAGATTCATGAGGCCCACCCCGCGGTTCATCCACGAGGCGCCCAGTGCGTTGCGCGCAGTTTCGGGAGCGCGCTCCAGCAATTCGATCGCCTGGTCGTAGCTGCGCACCGCTTCGGCGAGCGCCTCAAGCGACTCAAGCCGGAACAACCCGCTCCCGCGATTCATCCACGCAACGGCCAAGGCCTCATCGACGCCCTCGCGGGGGCCGGCCGCACGCAGACGCGCGATGGCTTGGTCGAGACTGTGGAGCCCTTGCACCACGACCTTGAGATCATCCGCCATCACCAACAACCGCCCGCGCCACAGCCACAAAAGCGTCCGCTCTTTCGCGAGCGGATCGGCCGGATCGGGCGCCTTGGTTTCCGCGATGGTCAACTCCTCCGGCATGGCCTGCAAAACGCGGTCACATTCGTGCAAGGCCGCGATGAGCCGGTGATGCTCGCGAGATTTCCAACTCGCCTCCGCCGCCCTCACCGCCGCCTGGGCCTCTGCTTGCACCTGTAAAATGTCCTGTTTCGGCAAATCGCTCATGAAATAATCGTCACCGCCCCATTCCCATGACCGCAAGGCCCAATCCCTCTTAAAAAAGACCAGCCCGCTCCCCGCACCTAACGGACAACCTGCGGTCCTTATCCTGACCACACCTGATATCGTCACCCATGAATACTACCACGACCACCACGCCCAGAATCTCAATCGCCGCTCAGTGCGGAAGCTGCACCTACTGGCAGCCCAAAGCCGAAGCCCCGGACGGAGAATGCCGCCGCCACGCCCCGCAAACCATCGCCTTCACCGTCGATGAAAGCGTGAAATTTGAATCCCGCTTCCCCACGACCAAAGCCGTGGATTGGTGCGGCGATTACGCCGCCAAGGCTTGAGCAAAGAGACCGGATGGCCCCGATCAGACCAATCCCACTTGTCACTTAATAAGTGACAAATTGGGTTGGTTCAGCGGCGTCTCATGGCTGCAACGTATCACGCAGGGTTAACCAAAGTCGGCGTGTCGGGTAGCAGCCGAGGTAACGAGGCTGGGATTTCTCCGACCGCCCCCCAGCCTCGTTATCTCGGCTGCTACGTTCGACTGCATGCGCCCGGCTAAGATCAATCGGTAAAAACATCGACTAACCAGCGGAGGCTAAATGCCTCGCCGTTTCTCACCGGATTTGGAATTGAGCCTGATTCTCATTCTCAGCAATGTCCGGTCGTGAAAATAGCCCACGCCTTCGATCCGGTGCTCGCGACGCTTGCCGAGCCGTTCAGCCGGCACGCGGACACCCTGCTTGATTTGCGTGCGTGCGTGCTCAACCGCACCCGGCCCGGCCGCTGTGTGGCCTGTTATTTTTCACTGCAAGAATCAGCAGCGGAACGACTAATCTCCAAGCTCTGCCCCCTGCGCAACTGGCTCGAAACCCACATCGAAGTCGTGGCTTCCGATGAATCCGCGTGCCCTATTGAAACGCTTCCGCTGCACCTGACCGATGTCGACGATCTCGAAACCTACTGCCGGCGCACCATGGCAGAGTTTCACCAGAATCGTGCCTACGGTCGAAGCACCATCAATCTCGCCTTCCGCTACAAACAAGCGGCCTGAATCCTCCGGGTGTGATAACCCACGGCCTCAATACTTTGATGAAATTGAGACCCAGTATTAAATAATACTTGAACTCGGTGAGATGGAGTCTCATCAACCCCACCACCATGACACCGGCCACACCCGCTTCATCCCTTTTATCGTCCCGTTCGGATCGTTCGGCTTCCGATCTTCCAATCGCTGGGTTTAGCCCATTTGCGAAGAAGACCCTCGCCTTCATGCCTTCGCTGATCGTGGCCGGCACGATGGGTGCACACGCCGCCGAACCTGCAACCACCGCTCCGGCTGCGGTGGGACCCGAGACCGTTGAACTGCCATCAGTGGTCGTCGATGGTGCCACCGCTCCCAAGGCGTCCTCCCCCAAATTCACCGCACCGCTCGTCGACACTCCGCAAACGGTCGTCGTAATCCCACGCGAGGTCTTCGAGCAACAGGGCGCCACCACCCTGCGCGACGTCCTTCGGAACACCCCCGGTATCACGTTTGCCGCCGGCGAAGGCGGCACCGCCAATGGCGACCAGATGACCGTCCGCGGCTTCGATGCCCGCACCGACATCTTCGTTGATGGTATCCGCGACGCTGGCACCTACACCCGCGATGCCTTCAATCTAGAACAGGTCGAAGTCATCAAGGGCCCCTCGTCCACTTCCTCTGGCCGTGGCGCAACCGGCGCGTCCATCAATCTCGTCAGCAAGACCCCGCGCCTCGATACCTTCCGCGCGGGTTCAGCCGGAATCGGCACCGATGACTACTACCGCGCCACACTCGACGTGAATCAGCCGCTGGCCGCCTCGCCCATCGCCGGAACCGCTGTTCGTTTGAACGCCCTCTGGCAGGACGCCGGCGTCGCCGGTCGCGATGAAGTCGAGAACAAGACCTGGGCCGTTGCCCCGTCATTTGCACTCGGTCTTGGCACCGACACCCGCGCCACCCTGAGCCTCCAGCACATGGAGCAGGACAACATCCCCGATTACGGAATTCCTTGGGTTCCTGTGACCTTCACCGACCCGTCCGTCGGCACGCCCGGCGGCCAGCCGAATGTCGATCAAAGCAACTGGTATGGCCTGCTCGACCGCGACTATGAAAAAATTGTCGCCGATGTCGCCACACTGGATCTCCAGCGCGACTTGAACCCCGACACAACCCTGCGCAACACCACTCGAGTCACCCGCACCGACCGCGACTCCGTGATGACAGCCCCCCGCTTCGTGGATACCACCGGCGCCACCACCACCGACGTCCGTCGTAGCGACGAAAAGACCCGCGATCAGGTGGACGAGAACGTCGCGAACAACCTGAACCTCTCCAAGTCCTTCGAGACCGGCTTCATCGACCACTCCCTTTCAGTCGGCATGGAGATCTCCCGAGAAACCTCCAAAAACCTCGGACGCTCCCCTGCCGTCGAAAACCACAATCCCACCAGCGTCTTCAATCCCGACCCGACTGATCCCAACCTCGCTCCGCTCTCCTATGACGGTTCGCAGACCCACTCCACCGCCGACTCCCTTGGCCTCTACCTCTTTGACACGCTCGATCTGAGCGACCGCTGGCAGGTCAACGGCGGCCTCCGCTGGGACCGGTTCACCGTGGACTACTACAACCGCACCGCCACCAACGTCGTCACCGATCTCAGCCGCACCGACGAAACGCTCAGCTGGCAGTCGGGCCTTGTCTTCAAGCCCCGTGCCAACGGCTCGATTTTCTTTGGCTATGGCACGTCGTTCAATCCCTCCGCCGAAGGCCTCTCCCTGACCACCGCCACCGCACTCCTTGAGCCCGAGGAAAGCACCAACATGGAACTCGGCACCAAATGGGAATTCTTCCGCCGTCGCCTCGCGCTCAACGCCGCGCTCTTCCGCACTGACAAGTCCAATGCCCGCACCACCGACCCGCTTACCAGCGCGATCACCCTCGCCGGTGAACAGCGCGTGCAAGGCGTCGAGCTCGGCGCTTCCGGTCTGCTTACGGAAAACTGGGGCATCTTCGGCGGTTACGCCTACATGGAAAGTGAAGTGCTCAACTCCGCCAACGCCACCGAGGAAGGGTCCGCACTCGCCCGCGTGCCCGAACACTCTTTCAACATCTGGACGACCTACCGCCTGCCCTTCGGGCTCACCCTCGGTGGCGGCGCCCAATACATGGGCGGCGTTGATCGCAGCACCACGACGCAGAACCAAGTCGTGCCCAGCTACTGGGTTTATAACGCCATGGCCTCTTACGAAGTGAACAAGCGCCTCACCCTCCGCCTCAACGTGAACAACCTCCTTAACGAGGAATACGTGGATCGCGTCGGCGGAGGCCACTACGTCCCCGGCCCCACCCGTTCCGCCGTCCTCACCGCGATCTTCGCGTTCTAATTCAACCGACATGATCCTCGACATCCCCAACGTCATTCCCGCCGCGCAACTCGCGGAGGTCCGCCGCCTGCTCGACTCCGCCGAGTGGGTGGACGGCCGCGCCACCGCCGGCCATCAGGGCGCGCTCGTCAAGGACAACGAGCAGATCCCCGCCACCCACCCGATCGCCCGTCAGGTCGGCGAGCTGATCGTGCGCTCCCTCCAAGCCAACCCGCTGTTCATCTCCGCCGCGCTGCCCTTGCACATCCTTCCCCCTATGTTCAACCGCTACACCGGCGGCCAAACCTTCGGCACCCACGTGGACGGCTCCATCCGCCAGATCCCCGGCACTCCCCAACGCCTGCGCACCGATCTGTCCGCCACGCTCTTCTTTGCCGGACCCGAGGAATACGACGGCGGTGAGCTCATCATCGAAGACACCTACGGGTCGAAATCGGTGAAACTTCCCGCCGGCCACATGGTGCTCTATCCCGGCACCAGCCTGCACAGCGTGACCCCGGTTACGCGCGGCACGCGCCTGTGTTCGTTTTTCTGGATTCAGAGCATGATCCGCCGCGACTCTCACCGCGGACTCCTCTTCGAGCTCGATCAAGCCACTCAGCGAGTCGGTGCCGAAAAGCCCGGCAGCCCCGCCGCCGTGCAGCTCGCCGGCGTCTATCATAACCTGATCCGCGAGTGGGCTGAGGTTTAAGGCCCCCGCGCATCACTTTTCACTTTCGTCCGGTCCTTGGTCGTTCCGGACGACGTCAGGTCAGGTCAAAGTCTAACAAGGTCAGACGCCGCCGGGCTTGGTCGCCCGGCGGTCCTTTCGTTTTTATCTCCTTTCATCACATGTCGCTCCGCAAAGTCATCTTCTGGCTCCACCTCGTGGCCGGCCTCGTCGCCGGCTCGATCATCGCGGTCATGTCCTTCACCGGCGCCGTGCTCGCCTTCGAGCACGAGATCGTCGAATGGGCCGAGCGCGACGTCCGCCGCGTCGAGGTCCCCTCCTCCGCGACCGCGCTCCCCCTCGACGAAGTCCTCGCCAAGGCCCGCGCCGCCGCCCCCGAAGGCGCGAAACCCTCCGGCCTCACCGTGTCCCGCGATCCCGCCGACGCCATCGCCGTCAACTTCGGCCGCGACGCCGGCGTGTATTACGTGAACCAATACACCGGTGCCGTCATCAAGCCCGCCTCCGAGCGCACCCACGACTTCATGCACCTCATGGTTGACTGGCACCGCTACCTCGCCCGCGAAGGCGACCAGCGCCCCGTCGGCAAGGCGATCACCGGCGCCTGCAACCTCTCCTTCCTCTTCCTGGCCGTCTCCGGACTCTGGCTCTGGTGGCCACGCGCCTGGAACGTCCGCGTCCTCCGCCCTTCCCTCTGGTTCGTGCGCGGCTCCTCCGGCAAAGCCCGTGACTGGAACTGGCACAACGTCGTCGGCTTCTGGTCCCTGCCCGTCCTCATCGTCATCACCGCCAGCGGGGCCGTCATCGGCTACAAATGGGCCAGCGACCTCGTTTACCGCGCCGCCGGCGAAACCCCGCAGGCCCCGGGAGCGCTTGCACCTACGTTCTCCGCCGATTTCGACCGCCCTTCGCCCGACACCCCGGTTCTCACCTACGCCGCGACCCTCGCCCGCCTTCAGACCCACTTCCCCGCTTGGGAAGCCATCACGCTCCGCCAAGGCCTCCCGCCCCGTCGTGGCGCAGCGCCCGCGCCTCAACCTACAAACACCCCGCGCGGTCCTCTGCCCTACAGCGCCACCGTTACCGAATCCGGCACGACCTTCGTCGCCGCCAATACCCAAGTCGTCCTCAACCCGTTCACCGGCGATCTGCTTAACCGCACCGGTTACGCCGAGCAGACTCCCGGCCGCCAAGCCCGCACGTGGCTGCGCTACCTCCATACCGGCCAAGCCCTCGGCTGGTTGGGCCAATTCGTCGCCGGCCTCGCGTCCCTCGGCGGCCTGCTTCTCGTTTACACCGGCTTTGCAATGAGCTGGCGCCGCTTCTTCCCAAGCAAAACGGCCGCGCAGGACTGAACCGCCTTCATTGCCCAAGAAATACTGGCGAACTTTTCGGGTATTCCTCGTTCTGAATACCCCATGGTTCGTTCCGGTTTAATCCCTCTCGCCTGCGTTTTCCTGATCACCGCCGTGGCGACACGGGCGGAGACTTCGACCGCAGACACATCGGAAGAGGCCGACTTGTTTTCCCTTGGACAAGCGTTGTTCGAAGCCCACGCGCCGCCGGAGATAAAAAAGGAATTCGCCTTTCCGACGCGCGCGGAATGGGACGCCTTTGCAGCTCGTTTGGAAAAGACTCGCGAGACCGGCTCACTGGCCGAACTGGCCGCCTACGAACCCGAGGTGCGCGCCGCGTTGGTCGCGTTGAGCGCCTTGCCCGAATACAAGGACTACTCCGACTGGCTCGCCGAGCGCCTCGATGAAATCGTGGTCGCGAAAGAAGCCACCACGCCGCCGCCGAAGCCGCCGGCACCGCCAACGGTTCCGAAACCGCCAACGCCTGACCCCGGCTCCGCCCCCCCACCGCTGCCGATCCCTCCCAGCGCCGACATTCCGATGTATGATTTGTGGGTGAGCCGCCTGCGGGATCGTCCGCGTCCCGCGCGTGCCGATGAATTTTTAACGGAGATCAAAGCCGTGTTCACCGGCGAAGGATTGCCCGCCGAACTCGCCTGGTTGGCGGAAACCGAATCGACGTTCAACCCGAGCGCCGTGAGCCCGGCCGGCGCGCGTGGGTTGTTTCAACTCATGCCCGTGACCGCGAAAGCGCAGGGGCTGAGTTTGCTGCCGTTCGACGAGCGCACGAATCCGGAAAAAAGCGCACGGGCCGCCGCCACATTGCTCCGCCGCTTGCACCGGATGTTCGACTCGTGGCCGCTGGCGCTCGCCGCCTATAACGCCGGTGAAGGTCGCGTGCGGCGCATATTGAAGGCGCAGGACGCCACGACCTTTGCGCAGATCGCCGACGCACTTCCGTCCGAGACGCGACTCTATGTGCCGAAAGTGCTGGCGACTCTCGCCGTGCGCGAGGGGTTCGATCCTTTCAAACTTGCCGCGCCGCGTTGACGAATCGTCACGGAATCACCGTTTCCGGTGAACCCACGGGAACGGCGCGTTTCGCACCCGGTTTCAGCACCACCTTGATGCATTCCCGTTCCTTGTTTTTGAACATGTCGTAGGCTTTCGGCGCCTCTTCCAAACCCATCTCGTGGGTGATGACGAAGCCGGGATTGATCTCACCTTTTTGCACGCGCTCCAGCAGCGGTTTCATGTAACGCTGCACGTGTGTCTGCCCTGACTTTATCGTGAGGCCTTTGTTCACGATGGCACCGAGCGGGATCTTGTCCCCCAGGCTGCCATAGACGCCCGGAATGGAAACGGTGCCGCCCTTCCGGCAGGCACGGATCGCCTCGCGCAACGCGATGGGACGATCCGGCTCCAGCATCAGGGCCTGCTTGGCTCGGTCATAAGCGTATTCAAGCGTGGCGCCATGCGCCTCCATGCCCACCGCGTCGATGCAACTGTCGGGCCCGCGTCCGCCCGTCATTTCCATCAACGCATCGTAGGTGTTCACTTCCTCGTAATTGATGATCTCGGCGCCGCCCTCTTCGTGCGCCATGCGCAGCCGCTCCGGAAAACGATCGATGCCGATGACGCGTTCCGCGCCGAGCAGGTAGGCGCTCTTGATCGCAAACTGACCAACTGGTCCGCAGCCCCACACGGCGACGGTGTCGCCCGGCTGAATGTTGCAACTTTCCGCGGCCATGTAGCCCGTCGGAAAAATATCCGAAAGAAAGAGCACCTGTTCGTCGGTGAGTTCTTCCGGGATCTTGAGGTGATCCACGTCGGCGTAAGGCACGCGTGCATACTCGGCCTGCCCGCCCGCGTAACCGCCCATCATGTGGGAGTAACCGTAAATCCCCGCCGGCGACTGGCCGTAAACTTTTTTGGCCATCGGCGCGTTGGGGTTGGAATTTTCGCAGAGCGAAAACAACGACTGGCTGCAGAAATGACAGTTGCCGCACGAAATCGGAAACGGGACGACAATGCGGTCGCCGACCTCCAGGTTTTTTATGCCCGGGCCCACCTCGACCACTTCGCCCATGAACTCATGGCCGATGATGTCGCCCTTTTCCATTGTGGGGATGAAGCCGTCATAGAGATGCAAGTCGGAGCCGCAGATGGCGGTGGACGTGATGCGAATGATCGCATCGCGCGGGTTAAGGATTTTCGGGTCAGGCACGTCCACCACGCGCATGTCGTGCTTACCATACCAACAGTTCGCTTTCATGGGAGAAGGTTTGGTCGAGGGTTTTCAAGTGCGGAGCCAATCATCGTATTTCCTCGATGTGCTGCGTGTGCGCCCGGCAGGCTGGCCGGCCGTGCTGGCGATCTCACCCGTTTCCAGAAGCTGTTTCACCCGCATGAGGTCGACCGGGATCTGCTTTTCCGGAGCCTCGCCAAAAAGTTTGGCAATAGTCGCACCCACCACGCCTCCGGGTGGACGATAGTGAAGCTCCACATGCAACACCGTGCCGCGTCCACCGGTCGCGGGCTCGAAGCGCACCGTGCCTGAGTTCTGCACTTTGGCGCCGGGCAACGACCGCCAGGAGATCAGCTCGTCGGGCCGCTCTTCGGTGATCTCGGCGTCCCACTCGATTTCCGTGCCTGCCGGCCCTTTCGCCATCCAATGCGAGTGACCATCGCCCGTATCCGTCACCGCGAGCAAGTGGCTCATGAAGCGAGGGAGGTTTTCAAAGTTGCGCCAGAAGCGATAGATCTCCTCGGCGGGTTTGTTGATCGTGATGGTCGCGACCACCGGGCGCTTAACTGGAGGATTCAGTCCCTCGCCCGTGAACAGACTGCGACTCGTGCTGCGTCGGTCGCCGGTGCTGTGTTGCACGCTCGCGATGATATCGACGAGAGCGATCCCGCCCACGACCGCCATCGCGACGCCCGCGCGCGTGCGGCCGTCGAGCTTGGGCGCGCTGGCGAGCAACGCGATGTCCATGGCATCGCCCGCCACGCGCCCCCACAACCAGCGGGCGGGCCGGTCCTCGCTGAGAATGCCGATGCCGGTGATAATCTCACGCACCCCCACCATCTGCAGAATGTCGTGCTTGTTTTCTACACCGACCGCCTGAGCAACCCGGCGGGGGGCGATAAGAATCGCCGCGCCCAAACCGATGCTGAACCAACCCAAGCCATGTGCTAATGTTTGTTCATTCATGAAAAGCTCCTCGCGCGCACAGTCGCACGCGTCGAAGCGATCCGAAATGGGGCGAACACGGACACGCCGCGTGGAACAACCATGCCGTTTCCAATCGGCAAAAAACCCCATTCCGGCGACGCTCCCCCGACCGTCAGCGATCGCAGCTCCGCTGGGCCGACAGGCAACTCGTCTGATATTCCTCCATGCTCTTTACGGGCGGCTCCACGTTAGACGATCACTCGCCGTCTCTGTAGTCTACAAGCGATGAAGGCGGTGATTTTCGACATCGACGGGACACTCGTGGACTCGGTCGATCTGCATGCGAAGGCGTGGCAGAAAGCCCTGGACCACTTCGGCCATCAGGTGCCGTTTGAGCACGTGCGTGCGCAAATCGGAAAAGGCGGCGACCAGTTGATGCCCGTGTTCCTCTCCGGGGCCGAACTCGCCTCGCAAGGCGAAGCCCTCGATCGTTATCGCAGCGAGCTCTTCAAAGCCCGTTATTTGGGAAAGGTAAGAGGTTTCCCCCAAGTCAGGGAGCTCTTTCAACGCCTGCTCAATGATGGCTGGAAAATCGCCCTGGCCTCCTCGGCCAAGGGCGACGAACTGCAGACCTACAAGGACGTCGCCGGCATCGGCGATTTGCTCGACGCGGAAACCTCATCGGACGATGCCGAAAAATCCAAACCGCACCCGGACATTTTCCAGGCCGCGCTGCACCGCTTGCAACTCCCGCCCGAAGACGCCGTGGTGGTCGGAGATTCTCCTTACGATGCCGAGGCCGCCGGCAAAGCAGGCCTTCGTTCAATCGGACTCCTGTGCGGCGGCTTTAAAAAAGATGACCTCATCGGCGCCGGATTCCTCGAACTCTACGAAGACCCCGCCGACCTGCTCGCACATTTCGATCACTCGCTCCTCGGGTTAAGCGCCGACTTAAAAACGCACAGACGCTAGGCAAACAACAGAGCGCCTAACCGCGCCAATCCTCGTGCCGTTTCCATTCATCCGCCTCGGCCTCGATTTTCTCCTCCAGAATTTCCACGAACTCCTGGACATGAACGGGGCTCGGCAAGGTTTGCCGGAGATGAATCAACGCGTTCCCGGTTCTCACCGAATGAAACACGAGTTCTGAAAATGTCTCCTTCCGTCCCTCCGCCAGACAGCGCAGCCCGGTGATCGCGGACAAGAAGGCGCCAAACAACAGACCTTTGAGGCTGTCGGGGGTGACGTCGGCGTTGGTCGCTCCCACCAAGAGAAATCCCAACACCACCAAGACACCGCCGATGACATACCAACCCATCCCGATGTTTTCGTGTTCGCACGGCCGCGGATCGATGTCGGCAAAGGGAATTTCAAAACTGGCCGAGGCGGTCAGCGTGCTTCGTTTCACACGCAGAGAGTGATCACCGAGGGTGAACTCGAACGTCGGTAGTAAAAAAGCCTTTTGGATGAGTTTCATGCGCGTCGTTCCTGCCCGGCCTTAATCAAGCAGGTCCACGCCCGGACCCGAGTAGGCACTCGGATCAAGGCGATCCTTGGCGCGCACCCGGGCAGGCGTCATCGGGACCAGCCCGACGGCTTGCATCAAGATAGTCAGAATTTCCCGAGCGACAGGGTGCAATTTCATCTCCCCATCATACCCGACAAAACGGCATCAATTTATCCGCCCCCGTCTGATTGCCGCGTCGGCTGATGTCCTACACTCGCCGACGCTACCGACCGCCGGTGATCATGCTCGTAAACTGCGGGAGCACTTGGCGGGAGAGGCGATACACGCCGACCAAGACGATGATGAGCATGGTGGGAATCAGGAAATACATGACCAACATCGAGCCGGAGCCTTCCGGTCGCACCACTCGGTAAGCCAACCGATTTAACACCGACAACAAAGGCTCATGCGCCGCGTAAACGAAGAAACTCGCGGCCCCCAGCGAAGCGAGCGCCTGCCGCGATATGCGAAAGCCGGCCATCATCTTTGTCAGATAAAGGCAGGAAATCATGCCCAGCATGATATCCACCTTGTGCATATATGGGTAGAGCGGTGACTGGGCCCAGATAACGCCCGCAAGCAGCAGCATGACATACGTCGTCACGATGGCCGGCCCATGCCGGTCGAGGGCAAAGAGAGATGTGCGCGTGTATCCCAGATAACATCCCAACGAATAAAACAAGAGGCCCGGCGGCGCCGGCATTTCAAAATCCACCCACACAAAAAACCAAATGGAAAACAGACATAACAAAAACGGCAGCGGTATTCTTTTGTTCAGCTGGTATATGATCGGGGTCAGCAAAGCGAGGAGCATCAAGTCGCGTATGAACCAGAACTGATACGAGATCGGTCTGCGATCAATGCCCAGGATCGCATCCAAATAATCCATGCCACCGTATTCGGCCACGGCCACTCGTTGACCGGAAAAGTATCCGCTCGTCACCGACCAGGTCTGTGCGAACCAAAAGAACAGCAACGTCGCGACATTCCAGAACAAGAACGGCACCAACAAGGAACGGGTTCTGGATTTTATCTTCTTCCAGTAGCATTCCAGGGACGACTCGAAGCCATTGAAAAAAAGATAGCCCGACATCAGGAACAGCAAGGGAACGGCCGTGTGCGCAACTCCCTCGGAGATGAGATGCTGGACGAAGTCGGATACGTAATAATCAAAGCCGTCCTTGGCGTTGAGAAAATCGGCCGCCATGAGCCGGGCATGGATAAACACCACGCCCACAATGAGCGGAAACCGCAGCATCCCTAGCCGTAATGACTGCTCCTCGTTCAACGTATTCATATGTGAATTTCACCGCTGGCAGGGTCGCATTTCTTGCCTCGCGGTTCCCCATCCCCAACCAACACCCGCAGCCCTATTTTGCGGAAAGAGCGTGAAGAATTAATGGAGGCGGCAGGTAGGGGACCGCCCCGCTCAACCTCGAAGCAGCGCCGACGCGATCAGCCCGTCGATGTATGCCTCAAAGTCCGCACGCAACTGCGCCAGATTCCGCACGACGTCCGCCGCCTCTCGACTGAGCGCATCGGCAACCTGCGGCACGCCGTTGATCAACGTCTTCACCGGAAGGCCGAGAAGGATGCTTGCCACCTGCTTCTTATCGAGCCGCCCGCTTCCCACTCCCCGAAAAGCGTCCATGACGGAATCGGGGACGACGTCGAAAATGACACCTGAAACGCTCGGTGCAGGGCGAACCGCGTAAGGCATGAACCTGACGTCCATGCCCGGAAACGAATAGGCGGCATGAGAGCCATCTTCATCCGCCACGATGACGCAGGAGCAAGACTCGCGACGGTTTTTCCCCAGTGCGGCAGCGACCACCTTCATGCATTCTTCGAACGCCCGCCCGTTGCCAATCTCGTCGTCAATGAAGAGGAGCGAGCGCACAGGACGCTGAAAACTCGCCAAGGTTTTCCGGACTCCTGGTATGAGCGCCGCATTATCGTAGGGCATCGACTGACTGCTCGTGAGGTCCGCAAACCGATAGGGCGTAAAAACCGGCATCAGCAACGCCGGCCAAAACGGCACACCCTGACTGCGCGCCACGCGTTCAGCCAGTCGGACCATCACCGCCCCCGAGTTGTAGGGCGCCACCACCAGATCGTATTGCACGGCACCCGCCCTCAGCATCGCGGCGATGGCTTGGGCAAATGAGCAGACATGCCCCTCAGCCTCTGTCATGTTCCCACCTTAGTCCAACTGATGGATTGTCACAAACGATCCGGGGCGTCCGCGGATGCTCGATCGGCGGCGGCCATGCTTCGTAACAACTGCGTCTCCCACCCAAACCAAGATGGGCGGGAGAACGATAAAGGAGAGTCCTCACGAGAACGAGGTCGGCAACGGTTTCCGCCCCGCCCAGAGGACCTTTAGTCTACAACCGTGGCGTAAAGGGCGCCTTTGCGGACCTCGAGGATGTAGTGCTTGTTCAAGTCGAAATCGAACTCGTCCTTGAGCTTCGTCTTGGTGGCTTCCAATTCGTCCGCCTTGGCGGGATCAGCCGCCAGCTCGACCGCCTTGTTCCGCAGGGACTGCAGTTCGTCGTAGGCCTCCGAGGTGCGGAGCTCCGCCACCAAAGTCGCCTTGGACGAGTCCTCGATCGGCTGGCCTTTGTCATCCGTGCCCTTAAGCAAAAGCGCGGAATTCAACGGGGTCAGCACGTAGTTACGGTTTACGGAATACCCGTAATGCTTGGTCATGAACTGGAGGTTCGTGGTCACCAGAGCATTGAGCTGATTCTGCTCGGTCTCGAGCGCGGCCCGCTGCTCAGGCGTGGCCATGGGAGGCAACGCGGCGATTTTTTGCGAGATCTCCGCAAGCAGGCGGCGTTGATGGCCGAGCACCTGAAGGTGGTTGATGAATTGGGCGTTGGCAGCGGCACCATCGATCATGGCAACCAATTGAAACGACTGGGTGTCGCGGATGATATAATGCGGAATGCCACTGCTGATGATTTTGGTCATGGGTAATTATTGGGGGCTTAACGGCTGATGGAAAACCCGGGAGACGGGAAGGCTGTTTATGATAAAAATGTATGCCGGGTTTTCGGCACCTGCCAAAACGGTCTTGGATGGGGCTCCGGTATGGTCCGGGGCCGGAGCGCTCAGACGACGACCGCCACTCTGAGCCCCCTTCTGTTTGACCAACGCTTTTAGCCCAAGCGATTGATAGTTAACCACCAACCCTCGGGCGAACCGGTAAGGGAAACAACGGTCTGTGCATAGTATGAAAACCCCACTCTATCATGGTATTTTTTCCCATGCGCGGCTCACTGCGCTTCTCGTCATGGCCGCCGCCACACTGGTTTGCGTAGATACTGCACTGGCCGATCCGGGAAAAGGAAAAGGCAAAGGTAAAGGAAACGGCAACGGAGTGGGCCAATCCCCCAATTTCGTTCCTCCCGGTCACCGTCGTGCACCGGTTGAAGTCGTTGTGCATGGAGCACCGCCTGCGCTTCGCGTCGAGGTGATCGGCGGGCGTCCTTCGGCGGCCCATGTCTGGGTGTCTGGCTACTGGGTTTGGGCCGGCGCTGACTATGTGTGGACGCCGGGGGGCTGGATGCTACCACCGGAGCCCTCCTGCGTCTGGGTAGCGCCTCGCTACGAAATGCGCAGCGGCGTCCACGTCTACGTCAGCGGCTTTTGGAAACTGTGATCGCGATGCCCGCACTCTTATGGGCTCCCGAAAGAGGTCGGGCTTTACTGTTCATTGTGTTGCCGAGCTTCGTCCCGCCACTGCTCGTGGCTGATTAGGGTAAAGCATGACCTTTTTCTGGTCCGCTTCGCCATATTAATGGCCCAGCCATCATTTCATCCAAGTATTTAGGAATGTAAGTCGCGTTTTCAGCTCTTTCGGCGGCTCAAGGTTGCGACTTATGTGTCTGCCGGGGGGCCGTGGGCGTCCGGTCTTGGTCGAGCTACACGCATGATCAGCCAACGCCCACGATGCTAAATACATGATCAAATCATTCACCACTCTGACGGTCTCATTGCTGCTTTCATCGACGGCTTTCGCCGATACTTATTTTACCGAATTTCTTGGCTCTGCCGCAGGAGATTTTTCGGTAAGCCGTATTGAAATCACCTGGTCCACTGCGGTTGCCTTCGGAAACAACGTCACCCAAAACGACCTGTCGGACCTGCGCTTCTCCGCCTATGATGACAATGCGCTGCTCATCTTTACCGACAATGCTATAGTCGATGGCGCGGTCCAACTTATCGGAGGCGTTCCCCGCGATCTCGACGATATTGCTTTCGACGCCGTAAGCGGCATGAGCATCGGTGGCTTCGACAATGACGTGCTTGCTGCACAACAGGGCTCCCTCGGCTCGACTTATAACATCTATCGATGGGTCAACGGCAGCTTTCGTATAGACAAATTCATAGATGGTATGCTCGATGCCAACTCCACCTTCACACTCGATTACCAAAACACGAGTGCCATACCCGAGCCTTCCACCTACGCCAGCCTTACGGGCCTGATTTTCCTCGGTTTGGCCGTCGCCCGCCGCAAGCGCGACCTGATCAAAGGGACCTGACCCATTTCGCTTTGCCCCGCCGCACGCCGTCGCGCTGTCGCCTCGTCAAACAGCATGGGCGATGATCACCGAAAGACATGCCGCGAGATCGGTGGTATTCTCGGGCCGCATCAAACTACCACCCAACCGCGGGTTGATCTCGAATACCGCTTTCCAAAAGGGGCTTTCCCAAAGGGGTCAGGCGGGCTTTCCGAAAGGGGTCGGGCCGCTAGATGCTAGATTTATATTGGCTTAAATACGTTCTAACTGAACCGGGCTTTCCCATACTCAGCTCGGCTGTGATCCACGCATACGGAGCTCCTTCGCGGCGCAAACGCATCGTCACAGCAATCTTCCATTTTGCGCCCCGGATGTCCTCAAGCGCTTCGGCCCGGGTCTTTCCCCATTTTTTCAACTCAGCGTCGAGGACTTGGGTCCAGTGAGCCTGCTTCAGTTCCTTGAGCTCACCGGCCTCCACACCCGGGCTCAAAGCCCTTTGCGCATGGTCTTTGGCCATTGCTCGCTTCCACCCTTGTGAGCCGATTGCCCACCCTGCGGATAAATTCTCCAGGCCCAAGCGCTTTTGTTCCGCCTCACTGCCTGCCAGTTCGGTCAAATACGCGATATACGCTCTCCAGCCAGCCACTGAGTCGGTGAGTCCCCGCTGCGTTAACCAATCGGCGGAGCCATAGATCGCCGGTCGCCCCTCGCGCACAAACCTCCGCAGACTACTCCAGCGAAACGCACCCAGTTGCTCCGGGGTCACAATCCCCGCCCGCACCGGATTGAGGTGAATGTAATCCACCACTCGCGCCAGCGCCGCCGAATCCTCGATGAGCAACGCCTGATACCTCCCCTGGAACAGATGCCCGCGCTCCTGCCTGAACCGATTGAACCGCGTCGCGAACGTGCTCTGCAACCAATGCATGCCCTCAACGAGATTCGCCCGTGGAGTCTCCACCGCGAGGTGGTAGTGGTTTCGCATCACGACATGCGCGTGCAATCGCCACCCATGCACCTCGCACGCCTCGATCACCGTCTCCTCAAACGCCTGTGCAGTCCCCACCGACTCAAATAAATCCCTCCGGTAGTTCCCACGATTGATCACGTGGTAAAGCGCTCCCTCATACTGGATTCGCAGCTTTCTCGCCATGCCCTCCGACCCTGCCCCCATTCCTGATTCAACTCAAGCCAGAATCTAGCATCTAGCGGCCTGACCCCTTCGGCTCGTTGCTCCCCATTAAAGCGGACTCCACTTCCATGGCCTTTGCCTCGCTTATCCTCCACCTCGATTAGAACGCACGCCTGTTTTGATCGCTCGACGAGCTCTTTGCTAAAGATCCTTTCACCCTCGCCTAACCTGTCGCCCCTCTCAATCTGCCCAAGGCCGACTTGGGCCAGAAGAACGAATGCAGAGAAAACAATCAGGAGTCGTTTCACAGGAATTGGTTTTGAAACCAATTGGATACGAAGACCCAGGAATTCAATTTAATTTAACCCGGGTATCAATCGTCGCTCTCATACTAGCTTGGTATTCGAGAACGGGGTCAGGCCGCTAGATGCTACTTTTTGCCTTCGCCATGTATGCTCTGACGGAACTGACCTTCCCCATCGAAAGCATTTCGGTGATCCACGCATAAGGCGCGCCTTCTCCGCGTAATCGTATGGCCGCCTGAATCTTCCACGGCGCGCCATTGATTTCAACCCGCGCATCCTCCTTGGTTTTCCCGGCTCGCCGAAGTTCAGCGTCCAGCACCTGAGACCAATGGGCCATCTTGAGCTCTTTGAGCTCTCCCGCCTCGATCCCCGGAGCCAAGGCCCTCTGCGCATGATCCTGGGCCAGCGCACGCTTCCACCCATTCGATCCAATCGCCCAACCCACCGACAAACCCACTAACCCCAGACGCTTCTGTGCGTCTTCGTCGGCGGCCAGCCCGATCAAATACGCCAAATAGTCGCGCCACCCCGATTCCGAATCCGCAAATCCCCGCTGCGCCAACCAATCCGCGCAACTTAGCCAAGCCGTCCGCCCCTCGCGCATAAACCGGCGCAAGCTGCTCCACCGGAATCCTCCAAGCTGTTCCGCCCCGATGATTTTCGCCCGCACGGGATTGAGATGCACGTAGTCCACCACGTTCGCCAACGCCGCCGTATTCTCGATGAGCAACGCCTGATACCGCCCTTGGAAAAGATGCCCCCGCTCCTTCCTGAGCCGGTTAAAACGCGTCGCAAAGGTGCTCTGCAGCCAGTGCATTCCCTCCACCAGATTCGCCCGCGGCGTCTCCACGACCAAGTGGTAGTGATTACGCATGATCACATACGCATGCATCCGCCACCCGTTCGCCGCGCACGCCTCCTTCAACGCTTCCTCAAACGCCTGTGCCGCCCCTACCGATTCAAACACATCCCTCCGATAATTCCCTCGATTGATGACGTGGTAAATCGCTCCCTCGTATTGGATTCGCAGCTTCCTCGCCATGGCTGCCTAACATGTCGCCAATCAAGACCGGATCAAGCCAGAATCTAGCAACTAGCGGCCTGACCCCTTCGGCTCGTCTGCCGTCTCCTCAAACGCCTGTGCAGTCCCCACCGACTCAAATAAATCCCTCCGGTAGTTCCCACGATTGATCACATGGTAAAGCGCTCCCTCATACTGGATTCGCAGCTTTCTCGCCATACCCTCCGACCCTGCCCCCATTCTTGATTCAATTCAAGCCAGAATCTAGCATCTAGCGGCCTGACCCTATTGGCTCGTTCACCTTGATGCGCTCGGCACCAGCAACGACATGGAAATTAGTGGCCACCCAACCCTCCCCATTAAAGCGGACTCCACTTCCATGGCCTTTGCCTCGCTTATCCTCCACCTCGATTAGAACGCACGCCTGTTTTGATCGCTCGATGAGCTCTTTGCTAAAGATCCTTTCACCCTCGCCTAACCTGTCGCCCCTCTCAATCAATTTAATTTAACCCGGGTATCAATCGTCGCTCTCATACTGGCTTGGCGGTGACATAGAGCCAAAGAAGACCCTGAAAGCGACGTCTCGAATCGGTCGGTGTATTTCTGAACTCAAATTTTTCGACACCTGTCCGAGAGATGGTGAGGCCATATGCCGCGAGCGCGGCATTTAGCTTCAGTCCTAGTTCCCACGATTGATCACATGGTAAAGCGCTCCCTCATACTGGATTCGCAGCTTTCTCGCCATTCCCTCCGACCCTGCCCCAGTCCCGATTCAACTCAAGCCAGAATCTAGCATCTAGCGGCCTGACCCCTTCGGCTCGGCCGCCTGACCCCTTCGGCTCGGCCGCCCTTCGGCTCGGCCGCCCTTCGGCTTGTTGGTTAAGCTATATTTATTTTAAACCGCTCACGCCTAAGACGATCACAGAAGGCGTTATGATAATTAGCCGACCACAAATATTTACCCCAAACACGCGAATCATCCTTAAACTTGTTCAGCGCATTTTCGATTTTCTGACCATGGCACTCAAGCTTCTCATCATTTAACTCCAAAATCCTAGAAAATTTTACCCTCTTCTCATAGGCCGCAGATAAATAATTAATAAAACAATATCCGTCCGCATCCTCCCAAACGCGAAAATTCCCCCCTGACTTAAACGATCCGGCCATAGCACCCCCAAACTGCTCAACCACCTTAGCACTTATGATCACCCTCGGCCATTTAGCCACTTCCGACTCAAGTGTATAGGCCTCAAATAATGAATCGCCAATAATCATTCTGTCACCAAAGGCCAAGGTCCCATAAGTGATAGCTCCTCGAATGTAAAGGCCGCGACATGCCATAGCTAGCTGGCAGTCCGCAACAAGTTCGAAAAGATGAGTCAATGCACTGTGCTCACCACCAGAATCACATTCATAGCAAATACATATACAATCCGTAAAAAATCTTAAGCCCAAGAACGAAAGACGCTCACTCGCGCTGGCTATTCTACCCGTCGACTCATTTAAAATTGAAGCAATGTCATCAACAAGTCTTTGCGGCCTGCCTAAGCGGTGAGCCTCCTGCAGTTGCTGCTTAAATCCTAGGATATCAAGAAATGCACAAAACCCAGGCACTAATATCGGATAATCTCCGTTTGGGTTATTCAAAATAGGATTTTTTATCGTTCTAAAATCAATAAAGAGTGCCCTCGGCTCGTCACCAAAATCCAAAATATAAGCGGGCCGGAAAAGGGGTCGACCGAAACATATTTACATTCTGATTTAGGCGACGGCTTTCACTCAAGGTGCCGGGCGTGATCATAAATGACGTGATAACAGCACCTTTTTACGCAATTAGCAGCTCTGCGCCGACACTGAACCGTTCGCACAGAATACGAATGTGCTCGGTGGTCAGATTTCGGGTGCCTTTGAGAATTTTGTAGGCGGTTGAGCGATCCACGGACAGCAGCTTGGCCAAGTCATCGCCGGTTAGCTGATTTTCGGACAGGAGGAACTTCAGTGCGTCGATTCCCTTGACCTTTGGATAGGGCGTCAGGTGGGCGGCTTCGTAGGTTTCTACCAGCTGGCTGAGGAGTTCGAGATAGTCTTCTTGGTCGGCGTTGAGTTTGTGGCCGGCCAAGGCGTCGATCACCTCAACCGTGTTATCGTAGGCGACGCGGTCATGAATCGGACGAGGCATGTGCAGGGCAACCAGCTCGGCGTAACGGGTGGGTAGTTTGGCGGGCAGCGAGAGAGAGCTGGATTTGGCGGTTTTCATAGCGTCGCTTTCCAACCGTTGCGGTCATACTCGGCGTGGGTGAGCACGTGAAGGATGTAGATGCATTGGCGGTTGTAGTGGATGGCGGTGATCAGGCGGTAAGCGTTGGTTAGATTGAAAACGGTGACGGTGCGACCACTGGCTACTTTGACTTGGTCGGCGTGCGGGAAGGTTTTGCGGGCATCCACCAGACTGCTCCAAACGGCTTTGCTGGCGATGGCGTGCCAGTGGTGAATCGTCGGTGCGGCCTTGGCGTGTTTTTGGGCGACGGCATCCAGTCGCTTGCGAGTGATGATACGCATGCCTGGGTAATTAGATTTCGCGAATGTGGCCAAATTGGCCACTGGCGCAAGTTGGATTTCAGGAAGACGGCAAAAAAAAGCCCCGACCGGGTGGTCGGGGCTCCAGTTGCTTTATTGGCAGGCTTCGCATTCGCCGCCGTTGCGCATGGCTTCGATTGAGCACACGCGTTTTTCTTCGGCGGTGTAGGTCTTCTTCGGAGCGTCAGCAAGCTGACTGCCTACGGCGGCTGCGTCGCGGGTGGCGGTCTCGGCTTTGGTTTCGCCGGCGGCGCCGCGGACTTCCTTCTTCACCGCGACCGTGGCTTTCTCGATGTTCGAGGCGCCCAAGGTGCGGAGGTAGTAGGTCGTCTTGAGGCCCGTGTGCCAGGCTTGGCGATACATGTGGCTCAGGGTCTTGAGGTCCGGAGTCTTCAGCCAGAGGTTCACCGACTGGGACTGGTCGATCCACTTCTGGCGGCGGGCGGCGGCTTCGATCACCCACTTGAAGTCGATGTCGAAGGCGGTCAGGTATTTCGCCTTCAGGTCGGCGGGGACGGCGTCGATGTCCTTCAGGTCGCCGTCGAAATACTTGAGGTTGTCGATCATCTCCTGGTTCCAGAGTCCGCGGGCCTTGAGGTCCTTCACGAGGAAGTAGTTCAGGACGATGAACTCGCCGGAGAGATTGCTCTTCACGAAGAGGTTCTTGTAGGTGGGCTCGATGCAGGGCGAGGTGGCCGTGATGTTGGAGATCGTGGCGGTGGGCGCGATGGCGAGGACGTTGCTGTTGCGCATGCCGTGCTTGGCGATCTTGGCGCGGAGGGGCGTCCAGTCCATGCGGCCGCCACGGGGAACTTCGACTTCGACGCCGCGTTCCTGTTCGAGGAGGTCGATGGTGTCCTGCGGGAGGAGGCCGCGGTCCCACTTGGAGCCTTTGTAGCTGCTGTAGGTGCCGCGTTCGGCGGCGAGGTCGGAGCTGGCTTCGTAGGCGTAGTAGGCGATGGCTTCCATGGCTTCGTCGTTGAACTCGACGGCCTCCTTGGAGGCGAAGGCGATGCCTTTGATGTAGAGGGCGTGGGCGAGGCCCATGACGCCGAGGCCGATGGGGCGGTGGCGGCGGTTGGAGGTCTCGGCGGCCTTGGTCGGGTAGAAGTTGATGTCGATGACGTTGTCCAGGGCGCGGACGGCGGTCTGGATGGTCTCGCGGAGTTTCTTGTGGTCGAGCGAGCCGTCGGGGAGGAGGTGGTTTTCCAGGATGACGGAGCCGAGGTTGCAGACGGCGGTCTCGTCGTTGGAGGTGTTGAGCGTGATCTCGGTGCAGAGGTTCGACGAATGGATGACGCCGACGTGGTCCTGCGGGGAGCGGAGGTTGCAGGCGTCCTTGAAGGTGATCCAAGGGTGGCCGGTCTCGAAGAGCATCGAGAGCATTTTCTTCCAGAGTTCGAGGGCTTCGATCTTCTGGCCGTAGATCTTGCCGGCCTCGGCGAGTTTCTCGTAGCGGACGTAGGCTTCCTCGAACTTCTTGCCGTAGAGTTCGTGGAGGTCGGGGGTTTCGTTGGCGCGGAAGAGGGTCCATTGCTGGCGGGCCTCCATGCGCTTCATGAACAGGTCGGGAATCCAGTTGGCCGTGTTCATGTCGTGGGTGCGACGGCGGTCGTCACCGGTGTTCTTGCGGAGCTCGAGGAACTCGAAGATGTCATTGTGCCAAGATTCCAAATACGCGCAGCCGGAGCCTTTGCGTTTGCCACCTTGGTTGACGGCGACGAGCTGGTCGTTGTGGAGCTTGAGGAAGGGGATGACGCCTTGGGATTCGCCGTTGGTGCCGCCAATGTGGGCGCCGGTGCCGCGGACGGCGGTCCAGGAGCCGCCGAGGCCGCCGGCCCACTTGGAGAGCTGGGCGTTTTCGGCGATGCCGCGATACATGATGCCTTCGAGGCTGTCGTCCACGTAGTAGAGATAGCACGACGAGAGCTGCGAGTGGAGCGTGCCGGAGTTGAAGAGGGTCGGCGTGCTGGAGCAGAAGCGGCGGCTCTTGTAGAGTTCGTAGAGGCCGGTGACGCGGGCCTCGCGGTCGCCGGGTTCGTCGATGAAGAGGCCCATCGCGACGCGGATCCAGAAGAACTGGGGCGTCTCGAGGCGGCGGGAGGGTTTAACCGTCTTGTCGATGATCAGGTAGCGGTCGTAGAGCGTCTGGACGCCGAGGAAGTCGAGTTCGAGGTCGGCGGTGGGGTCGAGGACGGCGGCGAGCTTGTCGAGGTTGAAGTCGAGGAGCTTGGGGTTGAGGCGTTTGATGGCGGCGCCGTGGGCGAGGTATTTCTTGAAGGCGGCGATGTGGAAGGCCTTCAGCTTGGTGATGCCGTCGCGGACGATGTCCCAGCCGAGGACTTCTTCGTAGATGTAGGAGAGCTGGATGCGGCCGGCGAACTTGGCGAAATCGGCGTCTTTCTCGATGAGGGTTTTCGAGTTGAGGACGATGGTCTGGTCGAGGTCTTTCTTGGAGATCTCGTCGAAGACGGAGCGGAGAAGCTCGGCTTCGATTTCGTCGGGGGTGAGGCAGAGGTCGAGGCCGATGGAGGCGAAGGCGATGCGGGCCTTGAGGTCGGCGCGGTCCCAGAGCGTGGTGGAGCCGTCGGCGAGTTTCACGACGCTCATGGTCGGCTGGGCGGGCGCGGTCGGCTCGCTGGCGCTCGCCGAACCCTCGGTGGCGGACTCGGAGCGCTCTTCGTTGCGATGGGCGCGGTAGAGGATGTAGGCCTCGGCGACTTTGAAGTGGCCGGCTTTCATGAGCTCTTCCTGGACGATGTCCTGGATCTCTTCGATGTGGACGAAGGATTGCTTGGAGGCGTTGACGCGGGCGGCGGTGGCGGCGGTGATGGCCACGGCGGGCGTGGAGTCGCGGTGTAGCGAGAGGAAGGCCTTGCGGATGGCGATCTCGACTTTCTGCGGGATGAAGGGGACGACCTGCTTGTTGCGGCGGATGACGCGGACGGAGCCGGTGGCGTGGGGCGCGGGCGTGAGGAGCTTGCGGCTGCGGTTGAGGAGGAGGCTCTTGGCGACGTCGTAGGCGTTGTTATCAACGAGGGTCTTCTCGATGAGCTCGTAGAGGTCGTTGAGCGAGATGCGCAGGGGGGAGGTGCGGAGGGCTTCGGTCGCGAGGTTGGCAGCGACTTCCTTCACGATGCGGCCCACGAAGGCGCGAGTCTCGGCGGTAAAGATGTTGGCGGTCTCACCGCGGGCGAGGTGGACGTTGGTGATGGCCTTGCCGAGGGTGTCCGCGATCTCGCCGAGGTCGAAGCGCGTCTCGCCCTGCGGAGCGAGGAGAACGATCGAGGGGAGCAGCGGGGTGTCGGAGAGGACGGCGTCGCGCCAGGCGAAGGCGGGCTTGTTGTCGGCGGAGTGGGTGGCGCGTTTGAGCGCGAGGTCGTGGGAGAGAGAAGGATTCATCTGCGAAAAAAGGAAACGAAAGCGTGTGTGAAACGGGAGGAGGTCGAAGCGAAGCGAGGATGGCCGGAGAACGCGGAAGCGAACTTGGCGGAAACCAAATCAACGACACGCGCGCGAAAACACGGTGTCGTGGATGAACTGACGAGGGGTGGAATGAAAAAACGGCGGGACGGAGCCGGGCGGTGAACGAAAGGCAAAAGACCGATCGCTCAGAGGTCGTCGTCGGAGGTGTTGGTGAGCGCGGAGGACTTCTGGTATTCGGTGACGCGGCCCTCGAAGAAGTTTTGCTCTTTCTTGATGTCCATCATCTCGGCGAGCCAAGGGAGCGGGTTCTTCACGCCGGCGTTGAGCGGGGCGAGGCCCACGCCTTCGAGGCGGCGATCGGCGATGTAGTCGATGTAGGTGAGGAATTCGTCGATCGCGAGGCCCACGGCGTTCACCGGGAGGCAGTCGCGGATGAAGTCTTTTTCGAGCTGCACGGCCTCGGCCATGGTGGCGCGAAGCTCTTCTTTGAACTCGGGAGTCCAGATCTCGCGGTTCTCCTCGATGAGATCCATGAGGAGATTGCGGAAGACCTCGATGTGGTTGGACTCGTCGCGAAGGGTGTAGCGGAACATCTGACCGATGCCGGGGAATTTGTTCTGGCGGTAGAGCGACAGGATCATGCCGAACAGGCCGTAGAACTGCGTGCCTTCCATGCACTGGCCGAAGAGGAAAATGTTTTTGGCGAGGAGCTGTTTGTTGGCCGGCTGGGTGAGGTCGAGGTCGCGACGGAGGTTGCGGGAGTTGTTAACGACAAAGGCGTTTTTCTTAGCGATGGTCGGGACGTCCTCGAACATGGCCTCGCACTCGTGCGGGTTGATGCCCAGCGAGCTGATCATGTAGAGAAGCGAATCCGCATGGATGTTTTCCTCGTGGGCGTGGCGGCCGAGCACGAGCTTGAGCTCGGGGGCGGTGACGAGTTCGCGGACGACGTGCTGGATGTTGTCACCGACGATGCCTTCGGCGGCGGAGAAGTAGCCGATGCCCATGCGAATGATCCAGCGCTCGACGTCGGAAACGAGCTTGGTGTCGCGCCATTGCTCGATGTCCTTGCCCATGGGAACGTCCTCGGGTTCCCAGTGGTTCGCCTTCATCGTGCGGTAGAGATCGTAAGCCCACTGGTATTTGAGCGGGAGGAGATTGAAGGTCATGGTCTCGCGACCGTTGATGACCTTCTTGGCGGCAAAAGCGGCTTCGGCTTTTTCCTGATCGAGGACGAACGTCTTGGCACCGACTTGAAACGATTTCTGCATGGCTACGAGAGAGGAGGCTTTGGAGAGGGAGGCGTGAGGCGCAGGATAGGAAGAAATTGAGGGAGGGCGAAGACACGAAGGTTGTGTTTTCAACGCAAAAAAGCCCCAAGCGAACCAAAGTTGCTGGAACTTACTTACGCGTTACTAACCACAACCTGTAGTGGTCACCACCCTTAACCGACACAACCTATGGGAATCTAAGAAATCTCCGTCAATGGGTTTATGGCAAAAAGGGTGTTAAATTTACCGCGATTAGGCTTGCGAGACTTCCTTCAAATCCACCCCGAGGGGAAAAAGCAAAAAACGCCAAAGCCAACTTCAGCATAATAAATGTAAAAACGGACTTGTTCGTTCCACTGGCTGAAGAATCGCCCAAGAGACGAGCGCATAACCGGCGAAGAGCGCGCTCAAGCATTGCCCAAATAAAACGCGATCAATGAGTATTCAAATTACAAATACAAAAAACCAAATACACGACGATGCCCTCGAATTGACTAGGTGAATTCGACGAATTCGACAGGAATACTCGGCTCCTCATCGGGATATTCATTTTAAAATACAGAATCCATGCCGTAAAACTCACGGGATTAACACTGACTCTCCATCCGCGTTAACAATGAATGGCACCCAGCTGGAAGCCGCTTTGCGGAAAAATCGTGTGCGTAATCCGGCCTCCCCTTGGTCCCTTGGTAAGACAGCAAATCTCGATCCTGTTAAGCTCGCACCATTCCGCGCCAAGTAAATACTTGGGGAAAGTCCTATCGGCCGGCCAAAATTCAGCTGCTTAGAGCCCGCCAACACTGGATCTTATTGGGCTAAAAACTTTACGCCCATTTACACGCAATTACCGGACCAACTGGTCGCTCCGATCTCAAACCTGTAAAATAAGAAGACCCGGATACTGCTTTCGCAGAATCCGGGTCATAAACCTGGCAATAACCTACTCTCGCGGGGCCTAACGCCCTACTACCATTGGCTGCTCGGGGCTTAACGGCCGTGTTCGGGATGGGAAC